>Ga0213875_10000060_pt1 | contig 135020 bp, 117 predicted proteins | sample BarmaccomBMRX_R8_FD_160105 | JGI IMG/M metagenome (GOLD analysis project Ga0213875, IMG submission 160105) | Root-associated microbial communities from Barbacenia macrantha in rupestrian grasslands, the National Park of Serra do Cipo, Brazil - RX_R8 | ecosystem: Host-associated > Plants >... | reverse complement strand
GCAAAGACCCACCCCCCACCAACACAAACACCCCCAACGGAAACCCGAACCCAGCAAACACCAAGCCCACCACCGAAAGAAAGACACAGCGAACAGCACTCATCAACCAAGCATGACAACTGTTGCTGCCCATCCCGAACGCAATACTGCCTCGAAGACAGTCCGACTATGCTAGCGACGATTGTCACTTGATTTCATCACTCTCCGATTTGAAGTCTCACTTCTTTTCTGCCTCGAGGCGTGGCGAGAAGCACGCTTTCCAGGTCAGCGACCGACAGCCGAGATGACCTCCAGCGATGGTCGGCGATCGTGGGCGAATGCCACTAGAGCGGCTATCACCCTCAGTTGGCCCGGTACCACGGAACGAGCGGACGGACACACAGGCGTCGGGCTGTGCGCCCTCGAATATCCGCAATGCTGATGAGCGCAACAGGATCTGGTGCACGTATGTGCCTACGGACTCGGACAGCGGTAATCGAGGGCCACTTTCCTGCGGATATGAGTCTTGACGCGGTGCAGACACTGGGTGGCGCACCTTCCTGCGTGGTCAGGCCGCCGGGCTGCTGGCGACCGATTTTTCCACCCTTGGCAGCATCACACCGCGCCGATTCTCTGTTGTGTTCATCATGGAAGTCCGCACCCGCACAGTGTGCATATTCGGCGTGACCGCTCACCCCACCGCAGATTGCGACCACACACAACTGGTCCGCAACCCGATCATGGATTTCGGCGGGCGCATCACCACATTCTGCTTCCTGATCCGCGACCGGCGCTCCAAGTTCACCGCCGCTTTCGACGCCGTTTCGTCCAAATGTTGGTCAGATCGACGTTGCGTCTGTAAACGCTGATGGAACAGACCGACTGCGCGGCCGCGCGGTCAATCGTCCCTGTTGGCACTGGTTCACACCGTCATTTGTGGGGGATCTGGTAGGTCCCGCAGGTCCAGTCGTACGAAGCGCCCGGGTGGATTTTCGTGACGTTCGCGACCGTCGAGGGAATGGTGGGTGACGAGCCAGCTCTTGCGACCTACCCTCTCGATCGCAGGACCACACGGACAATCAATGTTGCGGGCGCGGGGGTCTTCCTCGATCGAGATCCAGCTGGCCGAGGAGTGCCGATCTTCGTCAACAGTAGTGCCGGGGACCAGGTGCTCGATCTGGTCGCGGAGTGGAATCACGTGGACGGTGGGCATTTGTTAGTCTCGGCGGTGACTTCGCCGCGGCGTGAGTTGCCCTGGCGTAGGCGGTTGAGGTTGGAGCCAGCCCATAGTCTGCTCGCTGCGTGGTACCGGGCGGAGATGACGGGGGCGGCCCATGTGTTTGACGAAGTCAATACCACTTGATGTATCCACGTGATGCGGACTTGGGTTCGCTGTGGCTCTACGCCACCATAAACGGAGAATGCAAGCATATCGGCACCACCTCCCTTCTGGACGTCACTCAATGAGTAGGCCCTTATTGTCGTTGAGTTGCATGGCTTGCATGTTGCGATGACGTTACTGATGCTGCGCGTTGCGCCTCGAGCGATGGAGTACATCGTGGTTCACCGTGAGCGGTCATCGTTTACGGCACTAGGCCCAATGACAGCGATGTGGCGAACCCACGGACATGCAACTGCGGAGCGTCAGCACACGTCCGGCAGATCAGGACGTTACCGGCCTGAGGACGGCAGCTTTGTGGCTGTGCTCACGATGGCTGGGCCTCTCGCGGTTGACCGTCACCCAGCACATCAGCCAGTCGACACGGTAGTGGGGCGTACCGCACTGATGGTGTATGCCGCGATGGTGCTGCTTGGGTCTGCCCGGCGTCCGGGCGCTTCCCCAAACGGGCCGACGTATGTGAAGTCGTCAGTGCGCACACCGAGACGTGATGGGTGACACGCGCGATAGCGTCAGGCTGTGCAGGGCATTCTTCCTTAGGTGCGCGTCGCGGTCGGCGTGAGCAGGACCACGAGCGTCGTACAGATTTTCGGCCATGCCGGGATCTCAATATGTCAGTGGGGTTGAAACTTAGAGTAGACGGCGTGGTGGCCCAATCGGCACGGGTGCATTGCGCTATGCGGGTGGACTCAGCTTGATCCATGTTGCTTTGGGTATTTACGTCCCTCGAGACGCTCCGGACGGGCCTGCGCTCACGCCGCCGGCCGACTGTGAGCTTTCTTAATTTAACGTGAAGTCCGCGACCAGGCCTTGTGGAAACGTTGAGTTCTGCCGGAGGATTACCGCCCGCGTAGTCGAGAGGGACTCACAAGCTGCGCAAACCGGACCGGTCCGCGTTATCTCATGGGGCCCCGGGTAATCTCACGGTAATTTCACTGAAATTAACGCTCGGACAGGGGTTGACCCACTATGACGGGTGCGTTAGACCTTGATATGGACGCATTACGGAGGAGACGCTCGACGGCTACGGACGCTACCGCCGTGGGCCGGCTTGTTATCCGGCCTCCGGCTTTTGATTGATCGCAGATCTACGCGGTCATATATTTACCCGGCGGGCAAGGGGATCATCTGCTGGGCCGAAGTCGGCGGGCTTGTCACAAATACCCGTGGTGTGTCCGTGTCAATGTCAGTGGTCAAGTAAATCGATGCGCAAGGGAGTCGGTGTGACGTCCTCGGCCTCACGACAGCAGTCCAGCACCGGGCAGAACGACACAGGACAGGAAAGCCAGCGCTACCAAGATGAGCGCGCTCTGCTGAATTTGTCGGTCAACGAGTTGCAGCGTGACCTACAGCGAGTGGAAGACCAGGCTCGCCAGGCACAGCACGATGCGCACAACGCACGCCAGTGGGCACAGCAGTCCCGCAATGGCGCGCAGCACGCCCAGAACCAGGCCCGGCAGGCGCAAAACCAGGCCCAGCAGGCGCAAAACCAGGCCCAGCAGGCGCAGGCGCAGCTGCAGCAGGCGCATAACCAGGCCCAGCAGGCGCAAAACGAGGCCCAGCAGGCCAACCAGCGCGCTCAGCAGGCACAAGGCCAGGTGCAGCAGGCCCAGAGCCTGGTGCAGCAGGCGCAGAATGAGGCCCAGCAGGCCAACCAGCGTTCGCAGCAGGCACAAGAGCGGGCCGACCAGGCCAACCAGCAGGCCCAGCAGGCAGAGGACCAGGCTCAGCAGGCACACAACTACGCCGTGCAGGCCCAGACGGATGCCGGGCAGATCCGGACCAATGCTCGGCAGCTTCAGTGGGTGTGACGGCGACCGGTTAACGCGGGCGTGGTCAGCCAGATAACAGCCGGGGGCCACTCATGAGTGGCCCCCGGTGCTAGGCATTTTTAACCCTCGTCATCGGTTACGCACGCTCCCGGCATATCCGAAAATCGATCTATGCCGACCTGCGGGCGCGCGGCAGGTAAATGCGGAGTTGCTGCCTGCCTCGGTTCCAGCCACTGGAGGGAGCGGAAATCACCGTATAGCAGCGGGCTTGAAGACCCAACGGATGGCCAGGGATCGACATGCAGCCCGCCTGTCCCAGTGCCCCGTTATTGACCATGGTTTACCGCAGCCAATAGCGGCAACATCCTGATACTCTGATTACTGGCGTCGGCCGGCGTAAAGCTTGACTTGATGAAGCGGGTTGCCCAGTTAAAAGTGGTAAAAAGGGGACGCCTGGTGGGGTATGGTGTAATCGGCAGCACGACTGATTCTGGTTCAGTTAGTCTAGGTTCGAGTCCTGGCACCCCAGCGAATGCAGTAGCTTCAGGCAACGCCATGTACTCGTCCATGGACGAGTCCGTACAATTCCTAACCGACGGGTCATTTCGCCTCTCCCGATCAGCGTTACGCGCGGATTCTGCGCATCGGGGACTGCGTCTGGAGGGTCGCCGCAGCGAGTCGTGATTAGATCTTGATGGCCCTTGGCGGGCCGCTGGCGGTGGATGAGATTGGGTCCAATCTCACGTTAGGCAGTGGCGCGTCCAGACTGCTCGGATGTGCTGACCACCGGCTGTGCAGAAGGACCGCACCAACTGGGCCGTCCGACTCGTTTCTGTCGATCAGTATTCGGTCATGATGAGTACCCACCGGTCAGCAGCGGCGACTCGCAGCTGACGGTAAGCGGCGGCTGATACATCCGGCCTTGAGCTTCCCCACGCCAGTTACCGAGGCAGATTTGGTTGGGCTGCCCACTGCCGCATAGCGTTACCTACGTGCCATAGGCGTGATTGGTCGGCCGCGCGTCTGGTCTTTCCGGGCGCGCTACACCGGCCTGGAATCGACCACCACATCGCGCCGAACGACGCTGGCTTCAAGAGGGCTCACGAAAATAGGAACCGCCGCGCCCTGCGCCCACTGTGTCGCCCCTCGTGCCTAGGAAGGCATTTGGTCCGGGGCGGGTGGACCTGCGGCCCTCCCTTGAACCAATCTGCGCTGCTTGCCTGACAGCGTGAGGCATCTAACACACGGGTACCTCGCTGCACGGCTGCACCGACGGTGGTGCTCGTGACACTGTCGCCTTAACGACGGACAGGGAGCTTTGGCATGACGGTGAGCGCAGGCGGCAGCCTGTCCCCGGCTGCAGATCAATCGAGCAGCCTGGATCTGGAGAGTGTCGATGCGTTCTGGCGGGCGGCGAATTATCTGGCGGTAGGCCAGATTTACCTGCTGGACAACCCGCTGCTGGTCGAGCAGCTGTGCCCGGAGCACATCAAGCCGCGGCTGCTGGGGCACTGGGGCACCACACCGGGGTTGACGTTTGTGTGGGCTCATCTGAACCGGGTGATCGCCGCAGGTGATCTGGATGTGCTGTTTGTGACCGGCCCGGGGCATGGCGGCCCGGCGGTGGTGGCGAGCGCGTGGTTGGAAGGTACCTATTCCGAGCTGTTCCCCGACGTGTCCCGGGATGCAGCGGGGATGTGCCAATTGTTCCGGCAGTTCTCTTTTCCCGGCGGGATTCCCAGCCATGCCGCGCCGGAGACACCGGGCTCGATCCATGAGGGCGGTGAGCTGGGATATTCGCTGGCGCATGCCTACGGTGCCGCGCTGGACAATCCAGGGCTGCTGGTGGCGTGTGTGATTGGTGATGGTGAGGCGGAGACCGGGGCGCTGGCGGCGTCGTGGCATGCCAACAAGTTTCTCGACCCGGTGACCGACGGCGTCGTGTTGCCGATCCTGCACCTTAACGGTTACAAGATCGCCAATCCGACGGTGCTTGCTCGGATCCCGGAAAGCGAACTGCGCGCGTTGCTCACTGGCTATGGGCACGTACCGTTCTTCGTCGACATCGACGCCACAGAAGACTCCATGGTCGCGCACCGGCGGATGGCCGCGACCCTGGACCGCGTCCTGGATCTCATCACCCAGATTCGGGACCGGCCTGCCCGCGGCGAGTGCGGCGAACGGCCGCGCTGGCCGGTGCTGGTGCTGCGCAGCCCAAAGGGCTGGACCGGGCCCGCCGAGGTTGACGGGGTGCCGGTCGAGGGCACCTGGCGGGCGCATCAGGTGCCGTTGGCCCGGGTCCGGGAAGATCCGCAGCACCTGGCCATGCTGCAGCGGTGGCTGCGGTCCTACCGGCCCGAGGAGCTGTTCGACGGCGAGGGTCGTCCGCAGCCGCTGGTGAATGCGGCGCTGCCGGCTCCGTCGCGGCAGCGGATGAGCGCAAGCCCGCATGCCAACGGTGGGCAGCTGCTGCGGCCGCTGCGGTTACCGGACTTTCGCCAGCAAGCAGTAGCGGTACCCAAGCCAGGTGCAGTCACCGCGGAGGCCACCTTTGTGCTGGGTGAGTGGCTGCGGGAAGTGGTGCGGGCTAACCCGAGTAGCTTCCGCCTGGTCGGCCCGGATGAGGTCGCCTCCAACCGTTTACAGGCCGTATTCGATGTCACCGACCGCCAGTTCGAGGGCCAGCTGCTGCCCACCGACGAGCACCAAAACCGCCACGGACGTGTTCTGGAGATCCTGTCCGAGCACATCTGCCAGGGCTGGCTGGAGGGCTACCTGCTCACCGGCCGCCACGGGCTGTTTACCTGCTACGAGGCGTTCATCCACATCGTCGACTCGATGGTCAACCAGCACGCCAAATGGATCAAAACCAGCCGGCAGATCCCCTGGCGACGACCGATCGCCTCGCTGAACTACCTGCTCACCAGCCACGTCTGGCGCCAGGACCACAACGGGTTTTCCCACCAGGACCCGGGCTTCATCGACCACATGATGAACAAGAAAGCCGAGATCGTCCGGATCTACCTGCCTCCGGATGCGAACACCTTGCTGTCCACCATGGATCATTGCCTGCGCAGCCGCGACTACATCAACGTGGTAGTCGCCGGCAAGCAGCCCGAGCTTCAGTGGCTCGACATCGACGCGGCGGTGGCGCACTGCCAGCGTGGAATCGGCATCTGGGACTGGGCGTCGAACGACGGCGGGACCGAACCGGACGTGGTGTTGGCCTGCTGCGGCGACGTGCCCACCGTCGAAACCCTCGCCGCGGTCACCCTGCTGCGCGAGCACCTGCCCCAGCTGCGCGTCCGGGTGATCAACGTGGTCGACCTGATGCGGTTGCAGGATCTCACTGAACATCCGCATGGTCTGCCGCACCGCGAATACGACGCGTTGTTCCCCCCGCAGACGCCGACGATCTTCGCTTTCCACGGCTACCCATGGCTGATCCACCGGCTGACCTACCGTCGCGCTCACCACGACCACCTCCACGTCCGCGGCTACAAGGAGGAAGGCACCACCACCACGCCGTTTGACATGCTCATGCTCAACGACCTCGACCGCTTCCATCTCGTCGCCGACGTCATCGACCGCCTGCCCGGCCTGACCGTGCGCTACGCCGCGTTGCGCCAGCACATGCTCGATGAGCGGCTGCGCTGCCGCGAGCACACCCGCCGCACCGGCGAGGACGCCCCCGACATCCGCAACTGGTCCTGGCCAAGCTGACCGACCATGCAAGTGTTAGTGATCAACGCCGGTTCCAGCAGCATCAAAATCCGCCTCCTGGATCCGGCCAACACGCTGCTGCACGAGGTAAACCTCGACGCCGACCGCGGGCAACCGCAACCGGGCGCAATCGCCGCAGCAATCACCGGCGTCGGGCGGGTCGACGCGGTGGGACACCGGGTAGTGCACGGCGGAACCTGGTTCACCGGGCCCGTGGTGGTGGACGCCGCGGTGCTAGCGCAACTGGAGAAGCTGGTCGCACTGGCCCCATTGCACCAGCCACCAGCACTGGCCACATTGCACGCCACCCTCGACGTCCTGCCCCACGTCCCTTCGGTGGCCTGCTTCGACACCGCCTTCCACACCACGCTGCCCCCAGCTGCGGCCACCTACGCCATCCCCGCACAGTGGCGCACCGACCTCGGTGTGCGCCGCTACGGCTTCCATGGGCTGGCCCACCAGTGGGCCGCCCACCGGGCCGCCGAACTGACCCCGCGGTCAGCGCGGACCGTCGTGGCCCACCTGGGAGCTGGGGCGTCGCTGTGCGCCGTCCGCGACGGGCGCTCCGTCGACACCACGATGGGCTTTACCCCGACCGCCGGCCTCGTGATGGCCAGCCGCTGCGGCGACCTCGACCCCGCCGTCCCACTGTGGCTCGTGCAACACGCCGGCCTGGCACCCGATCAGGTTGCGGCGGCGCTCGACCACGACTCCGGGCTGGCCGGCCTGGCCGGCACGCCAGACATGCGCGCCGTGCTGGCCGCCGAGCACTCCGGCGATGCTCGCGCGCAGCTGGCAATCGGCGTCTGGATACACCGGCTGCGCGGGGCGATCGCGGCAATGGCCGCCGCGCTTGGCGGCCTGGACATCCTAGTCTTCAGCGGCGGGATCGGAGAACACCAACCCCAGCTACGGGCACGTACCGTGGCCGGGCTGGGCTTCCTCGACCTCAAGCTGGACCCAGCCGCCAACCAAGCGATCCAGCTCGGCTGCGACGCAGACATCAGCGCCCCAGATGCCCCAGCCCGCACCCTCGTCGTGCACGCCAGAGAAGACCTCGTCATAGCCGACCAAGTCAGGGCCACACTGACCGCCACCGACATCGCCACAAGGGCATAACCGTCGCGCCACGGTTTTGTCGCCATCGACGGCGCGGGCCCACACTCTGTTCGGACGGCACTGAGGCATTGAGGCGAAAGGCCGTGGGTGTCGAATTGGTCATCCACGTCATGCGATCTGGGAATATCCGCGCATCGGTCCACCGAGCCGATCGCGACATCGGACACGAAGCTGGGAAGAGGACGCAGGCTGACCGACGGTCTCCCCACGGCGCTACATCAACAACCGCAAATGCCCAACGGGGACCGGCGAGGGCCTCGGGCGAGGTCATGGTAGTCACTCGGTGCGTGCTGGACAGGTCGACGTTCAGGTGCGCGATGAGCCTGCGGTTGGTCAGCGGGATGGAGAAAACCCGGTTACTGCGAGACGGCCTCAGCGTTGTTGAGCCGACCTAGCCCTTCGCTGGCCGCCTCGAACTGCCCCGATCGCAACACAACTGTGGTCACAGCGGATCGCCGTTGTCGGTGGCGAAGACGATCAGGCTGTTCGCTGGCACCGTGATGCGTGCCGATGCCGGCATGCCGTGCCTGGATGGCCCGTCGGCGATAATCCCGCCGGCATTGCCCTGGACGGCTGAGTTCGGGAAGGTGTCGTAGTAGTCGCTGTTGAATACTTCGCGCCAGTACCCGATATGGGGGAACCCGAGCTCGTAGTCGCCGGTGAAGGTCGACTCCGCGACGCTTGCGACGACCACGACATCGCGTCCGACGTTGGGTACCCATCGCTGGAAAGCGAGCACCCGACCGTCATGGGCAAGCGGGTACACGGAGACGGGATCGGCACGCAGCGCGGGGTGGCTGCGACGTAGCCAAATCAGGTCGCGGACAAAACGGTGGAAGTCAACCATCGCGCGGTCAGGGTTGGCGCCGTCAAGGCCGTCCCACCAGATCTGCCGATCGGTGAGCTGGATGTTGTCGGACCAAAGCTTGTCCTCCAGGAACTCCTGCCCCATGAACAGCATCGGCGTACCCGGAGCGGTTAGGAGCAGACCAGTGGCGACGCGGGCCCGACTGCGGGCGTACCACGACCGGGCATCGTTGCCGCCGCACAACCGGGCGATCCGCGGCTGCCGGTGGTCGTTGCCGTCGGCGTCCAAGACAAGGTCGTGGTCCTCGAGGCAGGTGTAGGCCTGCCAAGCACCGGGAAATCCCCAGGGGCGCTGCAGGCCAGCCACCACGGGCCCGAGGTCGACAGCAGCGTCGGCCCCGCCTGCGACCAGGCTCAAGACTGCCCGGATCCCTAAGCGCATGCGGTCGTCGTAACCCAAGTCGAAGCCCATACCGGACGGGGCGGGAGTCACCGCAAGTGAGCGGATATCACCCCAGTACTCGGCGATCAGGACAGCCGAGGGCGTGCGGTAGCGCAGTGTCGCGGTGACATCCTGGCACAACGACCACCCGCCGTTGCGGTCAATCACCGTGATTTCATCGAATCGGAGTCCGTCGGCGTGGTACTCGTCAAGAAACATCGTCGCATTGTCGATGAGGAACGCGCGGACATCGGGACGGTCGAAGGCAAATATTTTCCCGCCTGCCCAATCCCGGTTGAAGAAGTACAGGCTATTGCCGGTGTCGGGATGCGGTGGCATGTCGAGATAGTCCAGGCTGGCCGCGTCTAGGTCGCCTCCGGCGTGGTTATAGACCACGTCGAACACGACGGCAATCCCGAAAACGTGACACACATCGACGAACGCCTTGAGCTGGTTGACGTGCCCGACAAGGTCCTGGCGCCGGACCGGTGTTCGCCTGCGCTGCGTGAGCAGTGCGTTGACCTGGTCCAGATAGGGATCAAGGTCAGCATCGGCGACACAGTAGTCTGTCTCCGGCGAGTACAGGTCGGTACCGTTGTAGCCCTGGCTCCACGGACCGTGGAACTCCACAACCGGCAGCGGCTGGACCGCGTTCACCCCCAGATCGGCCAGGTAGGCGATGCGCCCCAGGGCGTCGAGAAGCTTCGCCACCCGGTTCTGGCGGATGTCTCGACCGCCTGGGTCCCGTGCGTAGAAGACGCCGACATGGAACTGGTAGACGACCAGGTCGTTGAAGGCCGGGGTGATGAACCCGGCGTCGTGCCACGGGTACGCTCCCGGATTCCGCACGACGCAGTCGCAGTCTGCCAGCGCAACGCCACCCTCGAGCTCCACCGCCCGTGGATCGCGCTTCAGCGCCGCCGACCCGTCTGCACCAACGACGTAGTAGCGGTAGGTCGACCCGTCGACGACGCCGGGGAAAAATCCGGTCCAGTGACCAGTCGAGGGATCGCGTACAAGCTCGTCCTCCGGCACCGCCTGGTATGTGCTTGTCTCCCCTCGCGCGAGATAGACATGCGCTGCACGCGGAGCCCAGACGCGAAACGTCGCCCCGCCGTCGACCAGCGTCGCGCCCATAGGCGTGTCGGCGGTGACAAACTTCTGCGAGGCCGCCATGATGCTCCCTCCCCGTCACGCGTGTAGCCGTTAAATCAACGAGCGTCTTTGTATCGGCACAACGCTGTCACCACACAGGACAGTAAGCAATCGGATTAACTGGGCTCCGTTGGCGATCCTCTGAGTATGAGAGTGCTGTTTGGGCGCTCCACTGTTTACCGAAACCCGACAGGGGTGAGGCCGCCGAGTGATCCGTGGGGTCAGATGGTGTGATACTCAATCCTCCGAATCTTCGGGCAGAACCTACGCTCTAGCAGGGCACCGATCGATTCGGTGGCAAACAACTTGTCGCGGACGCGGCCGTTGAATGTCGCTGTAGCTGTTTTGGACGTCGCCCAAGCTGCACCGGTAACGCACTACCTTTAGTGGTGAGTTCAGGTCCGTTGTCCCAGCGCAGGTGTTCTGGCCTCCGTCCGGTCTCAGCAACGATCTGTCGAACAGAATGATGGTGTCATCGGCGTGAACAACTGCGCCCATCGAACCGATCATGGACGGTTGAAAGCATGGTTATGCTCTATGCGCGGTGTCAAACAACTTCGTTCAGCACGTGTGATCAGCGCCGGACACGCCTTTATCTAGAACGTTCGCCGTAGGCGCCACTACGAAACTTGGCACCGATGTCGATTCCCAGCATTGCCTAATCTGAGCTCGCGCCCGCTGTCTGATCTGGGCGCAACTGACGGTGATCCCTACGTTTCTCACCAAGCCAACTGTGCCGCCGATTCGAATCCCGGTCGCGGTTGCAGTCTAGGGGGCGAGGATGCAGCCTTCAACGCTGGCTGGTCGCTTCGGGATGTGCGACGGCCACCGTGCTGATGCTTGACCGAGCTGGAGTCCACCGATCCTGTGACGCTGGACGGCTGATCTGACCGTATCCCGACGCGGAGGTATCACCACGCTCGGCGCGCGCCTCCAGCAGAGGTGACTCGATGACGAGGAGGCACCCATGCGCTGCGATTGCGTGTTCAGGGAAGCTGGTTCGGGGGTTTCCGGCGCGCTGCGCCTATGCCCGGGAATCCGGTGACACCGGTGTCGCTGCTGGAGGCTGGTCCGACCGACCGCACGGTTGACCGGAGGGCTGCAGCGCTTCCCCCGATGGGAACCGGCAGCCCGTCAGCCGATGCCGGCTTCGCGGCGGTCGACGACGCCACAGATCCGATTTCCCTCGTGCACTACCTCGATCGGGTGTCCGGTCAGCTAGATGGGGTCAAGCGACAGATCCGGCAGCAGCTGGAGGTGAGCGAGGGCGAGTTCGTCCTGGACGTCGGCTGCGGCGCCGGCGACGAGGCATGTGGTCTGTCCGCGCTGGTGGGTCTTTCGGGCCGGATCATTGGTGTGGACGCCAGCACCACCATGGTGCAGGAAGCCCGGCGACGCGCCACTGGGTCCGCTGTTGCGGTGGGGTTCGCCATAGGTGACGCCCAGGCCTTGCCGTTCGCCGCAGCCAGCTTCGATGCTTGTCGCGCGGAGCGGGTCCTGCAGCATCTGCGGCATCCTGCGCTGGCCGTGACCGAGATGGCCCGTGTCACCCGAGCAGGGGGCCGGGTAGTGGTGTGCGAGCCCGATTGGCAGACGCTGGTCGTCGACCATCCCGATCACGCGTTGACGCAGCGGATCCTCGACTTCCGAGCTGGCAGACTGCAATCACCGTGGATCGGCCGCCAACTCGCCCGGCTGTTCCGGTGCGCCGGCCTGGTCGAGATCTCGGTGAGGCTGGTGTCGGTGGCATTCGGCTTGTCCGAAGCTATCGACAGCTTCCGGCTGGAGGTGACGCTGCGGCAAGCGACACAGGCTGGGGTGATTACCGCTACCGACAAGTCTCACTGGCTGGCGGAATTGACTGAAACGGCTCAGACGGGTTGCTTTGTCGCCGCGGCGACCTGCTTCCTGGTAAGGGGCATCAAACCGTTCAGGGCGTGACGACGTCACCTTTTTGTGGCCGTCGGACCCGGTATCACGAGCAGGAGAAGCGCGCTCTGTATCAGCGTGCAACCCCATCGCTCTCAACCCCGGTCTTGCCGTGGATCCCGCTATTAATCTGGAGGCCCACGATGACTATGAACATCCTCCAGCGCCCGGTCGCGGGCCGCGCGCTGGACGCGGCAACGCTGTGCGAGGCCTTTCAGACCACTGTGGAGACCTGTCCGCAGCGGGTGGCGTTGCGCACACCGGGTGACGCGGTCGTGGTGACGTGGGAGCAGTACGCCGAGCGGGTGCGGCGCACCGCGGCCGGATTGGCCGCGCTTGGCATCCGCCGCGGCGACACGGTCGCTGTCATGCTGACGAACCGGCCGGAGTTCTACTGGGTGGACGTGGCCGCGATGCACCTCGGTGCCACCGCGTTCGGCATCTATAACACCTTCGCTCAGGAACAGGTGGAGTACGTGCTGCGCGACGCTAACTGCGCGGTGGCCATCATCGAGCAGGCGTTCGCCGACATGCTCGGGCAAGCCAGGCGGGCATGCCCACAGCTGATGCACATCGTGTCAGTCGACGGCGGTGAGAACGTGTTGTCACTAGATCAGCTCGAAGCCGCCGGGGACCCCTATTTCGATCTGGCTTCTACCTGGCCGGCAGTGCAGCCAGAGGATGTCGTCACTTTGATCTACACCTCGGGCACAACTGGACCGCCCAAGGGTGTGCAAATCACACACGCCAGCGTGATCGCCAACGCCCGGGCACAGCACCAGGCGATTCCCGCCTTCCGCGACGGTTTCTCGGCAGTGTCGTACCTACCACTGGCTCATGCCATCGCGCGAGTCTTCGAGCACTATGTTGCCCTGACCCTGGGCGGGACGTTGACCTGCTGCGCCGACTTGAACAATCTGGCAGCCGCGCTTGTGGATACGCGTCCCACCTGGTTCGCCGGACCACCACGGGTCTGGGAAAGGCTCGAAGCGGGCGTGCTGGCCTCCATCAGCACTGAACCGGAGGATCGCCGTCGCCGGGACCTCCAGGACGCGATCGAAGTCGGGTTGCGTGTGCTGCGCGCTCAGCAGACCGGTGAGCAGCCCACCGCCGCGTTGCGGGCCGAACATGAGCTAGCCGATACATTGGTGCTATCCGGGCTGCGGGCACGTCTCGGCCTCGATCGGGTCGAAACCGCCGTGGTCGGGGCGGCTCCAATTCCCCCAGAGGTGATCGAGTTCTTCTGGGCGCTCGGGGTGCCACTGTGCGAGGGCTACGGTATGTCGGAGATCTGCCTCGCCACCGTCAACCCGATCGATAGAGTCAAGATCGGCACAGTGGGTCTGCCGATGCCGGGCATCGAGTTGCGCCTGGCCGACGACGGCGAGGTGCTCATGCGCGGTCCGACTCGCATGCTCAGTTACCGCAACCTCCCGGATAAGACCGCCGAGACGATCGACCCGCAGGGTTGGCTGCATTCAGGCGACATCGGTGAGTTGGACGAGGACGGTTACCTCCGGATCATCGACCGCAAAAAGGAGATGATCATCAACGTCGCCGGGCACAACATGTCTCCTACTAATGTCGAAGGCCGCCTGAAGGCCGCCAGCCCGCTGATCGGTCAAGCGGTGTGTATCGGCGACGTGCGCCCATACAACGTGGCGCTGCTCGTGCTGGATCCCGACGCCGCCGCCGCATTCGCCGATCGCCATCGGTTGCCGGACACGTCACTGAGCGCGTTGTGCGCTGACTGGCGAGTCCTTGAGGACGTCGCCGCCGGAGTCGCCCGAGCCAACGCGCGGCTCTCAGTGCCCGAGCAGATCCAGCGCTGGACTCTGCTGGACACCCAATGGCTGCCCGGTGGAGACGAGCTCACCCCGACGATGAAACTCCAACGCCGCACCATCATGACCAAATATGCAGCCGCCATCGAGGCGCTCTATCGCTAGTAAGTAAACCCCTGATCTTCAAGGGCGCCGCAACCTTGTGTCGCCGAGTTCGACGGTGGTGACGATGCATCGCCGATGCCGTCAGTGGGACACGGCGACGTGACTTCCCGGCGAGGGCCGCTACGACGAGCCCTGCCAGCGGGCACGGGCGGAGTTGCCTCTACCCGGCCGCTCGCACAGCTCCGTGTCGCCCTCGGCGACCGCCAGCTCGGCGGCTGCGAGCTCAGCATCGTCGATGCTGGCATCCTGGCGAGCGGGTCGGGCGGTGCGAGCGAGGGGATCGCTGCGATGCCACTTCTGACGCCAATGTGTCCGATGGAGTCGATCATCGCTTCGATAATGCTGTGGCTGAAGCCACCTCAGGTCGGCCCGTGTTACGGGAGAGCACAGCTCCAAGCCTCCCCAGCACACCGCTGACGGATGCGTGGTGACCGTTCGTCGCATTGTGGCTACGCAGAGGGTTCATTCCTGAGCGCGGTGCGGTGGGCTACAGGCATGTCGGCCCCACAGCCACACGCCACCGCGCGCCGTTGGTTACCTTTCGCCGCCGCTGCCGCTCTAGGCATGGTGCTGGTCGCCACTGGCCTGCCATCGGCTCCTGCAGCTGCTTCCGCAGGCATCACGCAGAACGCAACTACTGGGTGCGACGGATCAAGCATGCGGGTCGACAACACGGGCACCGGTTTGTCCACCCAGCGGTACTCCATGTTGATGCCGGGCATCGCCACCCGGCATGCATGCGACTCCTCCGCCCGCGACGGCGTTGCCCCATCGGCTCGCGAGCTGAAGCCGGCAGCCTTCGTGGCTCTGATAACGCCGCCCATCGTGCTGGCGCAGTCCGCCACACTAAGGGCCTCGGCGGCTGTTCCACAGCAGCCACGACTGGCCGCGAGTCCACAACCGAGCGGTCAATCCACGACCACCTATAGTGTGCGTGTCGGTGACTGTCTGTCCGACATCGCGACAAGTCACAACATCCCCGACTGGCAGGAGCTTTACGCAGTAAACCGCCGAGGCATCAGTAATCCCGACCTGATCTATCCCGGTCAGTTGCTTCGCCTGCCCACCGCACCGACTGAGCAGTAACCATAGGCGCATGCGCCTGAAAACATATGCCCTGGTTTCTGTATGGCCAAACTACCGATCCCGGTAATCGCGACATCGCAAGTCCACGCAGTGCACGTGACCACATACAGTAGTGAGGATCTTGCTCTCACGGCTAGCGCGCGCAAAGCGGTACCGATAGGACGTCAAGCCGTCCAGCTAATCACCGCCGAATTTCCACCAGTTTTCAATGGTTCCCACCCTAGCCGTCTTTGCATCTCCTTTCGGAGTTGTCCCGCATATCCAAACATCGAATTTTTCGAAGCCCGGCGTGCTTTTTAGCTCCAGCTCAAAGGTTGTCAGCGGCTTAAAAGAGTCCATCCAGTTGTCGCTGGGTGGTTCGAAGTCAAATTTTTCCATCTCCCAACCGCCGCACATGTCATCAGCGCCTGGGTAGTTGCGCATGATCTCCGCAAATATTTCAGCCTTGCTCCGGAGTTGGGCGAATTTCAGCATGCGCTTTCCTCTCTGTTGTGAGCGAGTAGCGATGCAGGCTCTGCGCGACATACCTGTCGGTGTCGCGGCACGGATCGGGCCTAGTCTTGCTCACGGCCTCTGCCAACTCGGCTCGCAGAGCCCTGGTTGCCGCGGCTAACCCCGCTTGTGGATCTTCCACGAAGACGCATCCGTATCGTGCACTTGCAGGTGTAATTGCATGTGCACAAACAGGTTAAGACTTAGTAAAGCAAGGCGGCATACGTGTACCCTGAATGGAGCAGTGGCTATGGCATTCAGGAGTCACGCACCAACTACGTGAGCACGAAGCGGACTCTCGCCCATCCCGCAGCCTCTGCATGGAAGTGGCGACGGTGGACGGCCGATGTTGCCTACGGGGTCTCACTGCGGCGATGCAACCAAAGCCACCAGCGCGCCCCTAGAGATCCGGCCAAGACCGGGCTTGGGGACGAGGATCTAGCCAGGAGGGAATGCTGAGGGGCGTCAAGGGATCTGGTTGAGTGTGGTGAATGACGCGGTGGATGGTAGAGAGGCCGACGTTGTACTCCTCGTACTCCTCGTACTCCTCGGCCAGATCGGCTGGAGATACCCCGCCTCTGACTGAGGGTGGTGAAGCGCAGCGCTGAGTCGGGATGCTCGCCGCGTAGGCTGCCTTGCGCTGGGCGATGACCATGCCTTCGCGCGTTCGCGGCTCGTTGACGTTGCCCCGAAGTTGGCCGTAATCACGAATTCTGGGCGAAGTCAACACGTCGTGACCCCGGCAGCACACCACACAGACACCGCACCGAACACACCAGCCCGTTTTAACCCGCGGAGTATCCAGACAGGCGCGACATCCCGGACACGTCCCCGGGCAACACGGTCCCCCATGCCGAGGTGCCCGAATTAACCCCACATACGGCCCCGCTCGCCCACACAGATCGTGCACCGCGTCCGGCGGCACCGGCCGATCGCATCCAGGACTCGAGCACCGTGGCCAAAGCTTTTGACGACGAGACCGAACCGCTGGGACATTCCGCGCATGGGCTCCAGAACCAACGGCGGCCCATCGCGGATTTTTCACTTGTTGGATCACGAAACGCAGATACGACCACGCGCGCAGAAAAACTAGGCCCATCGGGCTAAACGTGACAGAACGGTCAACTTCTACGACTGTAACGGAGCGACGCGCAACACGGGCCAGATCACGGCCGCCGGGCTGTCCATCGCCACCTTGATCAGGAAAGCTCCCAACTTGTTGTCGGGAAGCGTTGACGGGGCTTCTCAGCCCTCTGATCCATACAGGCATGCCGTTATGTCCCACAGGAAGATCCTTGCTAGCGAACAGGAGTCGATCAAGACCGCAACCGGGCGTCTCCTCAGGTGACCCCGAGTGCAGAGTGCACTCACCGTAGTAGTCGACTTCCGCCAGCGTCGCATTTACCACTCGTTTGGACGCAGGGTTGCTCCGCGAGAACAATCTCGAAATCCGTAGGACACCCACCGCGGCGGCAACGAGCTGCCGGGATCGATGACGTCAACCCCGCGGCTGGCCCTGACAGAACTGCACCAATGTTTCTGATGGGTTCGCTATCCATCTAACTGATGTCGTTTGCCGAAACCGGCCTCAGCACAGCTCAGAGTGCGCTCCGGATGCCGGGCCGCGCAAGTACCTGATGCGTGGGTCCTTGCTCACCTTCATACCAACCGAACCAGTCGGGTCCTTGCCGCGAATGCCAAGGCAGAACACCTCGGTGCCCAGGTCGTTCTCGATCACCTGGTGCCAGACGGACGAGCCATTGACCGCTTACCTGCTGTGGAGGCCGACGCCTGATTCCTGTCCACCGTCCGTGGCCTCGGCAAGTGGCCACTATTCATTCTCCGACACCAACTGGAGCAAGACATGAACGCCGCTCTCCTCATCGTCGCACGCTGGGCGCACCGGCGCTGGCCCCGGCTTGCGATGTGCATCGCCACCATGGCGGGCATTGGAGTCGGCCTGGTGGTGGTTTACGCGCTGGGACTGACGACCGATCTGGCCGTGAACCTGACCGTTGCTACCTGCATGGTTGGCTTCCAGTCGGTCATGTACGGCTTATTGGTCCGCAGTCACCAGGCCATGATGCCTCCACAGACCCTGGTTTGGGCTGCCGGATTCACCGCATTAGCAACCCTATTAGTGATCCTGTAATGTCATCTGCATATCAGAGCTAGGCAGTTAATGTGCTCTCGAGGACTATTCGGTTGCGACTGGCACTGCTCGGTGGCCAATCCGATAATCACCGGATCGGCTAATTTTATTTGAGCGCGAGGATCCGGTCAACGATAAGTTGGGAGAAAGACTCGACCGATACGTTTGTCCGGACCGACGAACACGGTCAGTTGGACACCGCCGAGCACCGGGTCGGTTCGCCAGACAGCGTTGTAGGCTTGACGGCGGGCTGCACCAGCCGGGTTGAATGTGGTCGCGAGTTTCGGTTCTGACCCGAGCGGCCACCCGAAGCCGGCGCATGCGCTCTCGGCGTTCGTCGCCATAACTGGCGAAGGCCGACGCGGACCAGTCTGATCCGCTGCTCAGGACGTCAGTGACGATGCGGACATCACGTAATAGCCAATCCTTGCCCCGATGATGGGGTCATTTCACCCGGCGGCGTCGCCGATCAAGATGACCCCGGCAACGTAGGGCTGGTCGATCCAGCTGTCGTTCATTGGATAAAATGCGCACGGCCCTGCTGAATGGGCAGCGCGGAACATTTCGCTACCCGAGATGCAGCGCAACCCGAAGGCAGCCAAAAACTTCGCATGCCGGTCCGGGCCGGAAAAGCGGCCCTTCTGGGCGATGTCGTGCAGTAAGTACAGTCGCGCGCGCCCGTTCGCTCGCGGGGACACATAGGAGAGCAGGTCGTCCCTCAGTCCCGACCGAGTATTGCTGGGCCGGCCAGGCGTCGAGACCGTCGACAAGCATGCCCACCCCAGATGCGCGGCGTGTTCTGGTGGAACTCAACGCCGAGCTGACGACGAACGGTGGACATCCGCCCATCGGCGCCGACGATCAGCCGACAGCGCAGCTCATGAGCAATGTCGTCATGCTCATAACGCACCACTGGCGCGTCGCCTGGCTCGACGTCAACACCCCCGACACCACGGACCACGGTGGCCCACCTGCCACCTACACCGTTACACACACCTGCGCAGCTCGATTTGATTCCAGCACCATCCGCGACGGTGGACCAGACCTTTCGCTGACAAAGGAGGCTGCTGCGCCGCTTCTCATGATCGCCCACTGCCGGGCGCAGGTTCGTGCCTGCCGCAAACCAGAGGTCAGTTCACCGGAAACAGGCCCAGGCATTCGGTGACCTCAACGTCTGCTGCTCCATCCGACTCATCACAGCCGTCTAGGTACTTGGAGCCGCAGACTCCGTAGTAACTGGCGTGAGGAGGCTTAAGAGTTACGTACAACTACTGATTGCCACGTAGCGTGTCCAGTAGGCACCGTAGGTACTACGCCGATCCGGCACTGCCCGCCGGTGGCGATATCCGTACCCGGACCGTTTCTTCTAGGGGGACCAATGTCGGACGCGATGAGCTTTGCCCAGTTGGAAGACCAGACTGCCGAGCTGCTGCCGGCCCGCACTGTCTTGTCCATGATGGGTGCCAGCACGATGAATAACCCTGCTCCGATCGGCCAGACCGGCAATCCAACCGGCGGCGATCACCCCATGTATGACACCTGGATGAACGCGTTGACGCTGTTGGGTGTGCCCCACCACCAGTCCCCCGCCAACTCCCAGTAAGCATAATTCGGGTCGTTCGGCTGATCCACGCCGCTACGAAGTCATGATGACCCAGGCCTGCACGCGAACTTGGGACAACCTGGTTGGCGGGAGGCTCGTCGTGGGTCTGCATACCGCTTAGACATGGCCCTTGGTGGCAGCGAGGCCAGCTCAACATAAGTCGCAAACATCCGTAATCAGGGGTGTCGCATCCGTAGAAGCTGCTGCATAGTGCAGGTCTGAGCGGGGTCTGGGCTTCGGCCGTACCGCAGGAGCGGGCAACGACTCAGCACAGCGCGGCGGGCAACTGGGCCTCAGCCAGGGCTCCGCAAGAGACGAGCTGCCCACCGGTCCCGCTGGGTGTATCCACCCAGCGGGTGGGGCAGCTGGCCAAGTAGCTGGATGTCAAACGATGGTCACCTTCGTAGATGAGCGCGTTTCGCCAGCGCCTCTGCTTCTCTCTTGGCAATGCTGAGCTCCAGTAAACCTCAGTTCGTTTGTCGTGACGCGGCAGTGCAGTCCAGGCCATAAGGAGGGTGGAGGAGAACAGCGTTGGCAACCGTTAGATAGACGCCGTAGTGCTTGTCAATGAGAGCAGGAACGTCTTGGCCGGTGCGTCGCCAGAGGGCGATGTTGCGTTCCATGTCATCAGCCCGGTTGTGCAGCAAGCCAGCAAGGGCAGGCCCGTGTGCCAAATTGGTGCGGTCTCTCAGTGCGCGGGCTGCGGCCCTTAGCGTGTGCGGACCAGTCATGCCACCACCTCTGTCCCGGCTTTACGGCGACTGTTCGCTCAGTGGCAGCACGCTGGTCTGCAGATCCTTGACAACCGGACCCGACGCTGGCCGTGGAGGCCGATCACAAAGGCTACCGAGAAAGCCCTTGCATTGTAGAACCTAACGGCGATGAAGTTAACGTCATATCGATCACCAGAGAGCCGTCGCACGGTGGAGGGCACCGGTGACGACGCTCGGAGGTGTGGTAGAGGTGGTTGGTGCTACGCCAGGGGATGTCGGTGTTTCGTCAAGGTGATAGCTGGCGCAGACGCGTTGGTAACCACCCGCGATTTCGAGAAGTCTTGTGCCGGGTGAAGGTCTCCACGGATAAGCAGAACCGGGGACAGCGGCTTGTTATTTCTTATTTTCGTCAAATCGCCTGCTAAGGGGGGATTATCTGGTGGCAGTAGCCGCAGCACGGAGGCCGAGACGTCTTTGGCCTTGTCGTACCTCAGCGGGACAGCCTTAAGTTGGTCGATCAGCGCGTTGACCTGGCCAGCGCCTGGCGATCAACTACAGTTAGGCGGCTAGTCATGAGAATCCGGCTCGTTTTTCCAGCTCACCTTGCTCACGGTGCTCCTTTCGGCTCGTCGAGTAGGCACACAGCAACCGACACCGCGTCAAGCCAACATCGAAATACGTAGGCGGATAATCTCGACAACCGTTCCGAATAAGCCCGCATCCGGGTCCGCCGCTGATCCTTCGTCGGTTCTGTGATCTTCGGCTCGGAAGCTCGACACCACTCGACGTACGGCCAACGCCGCAGGCCAGGGCGCTGGCGCGGAGCCGGCCACACACCGCGCAACCCGTTAGATCAGTCCTGGCTTTCCTCAATCTCCCGCAAGGCTTCGATCTCAGCCCGGACGGCTCGCTCCCGCTCACGAATTCGCCACGCCTCGCGGCCCAACTCGACCATCTCGGCAAACAACACAGAAAGTGACCGGTCGCCAGCTGGAGCACTGGCGGCTACAGTCTGCCCGAAGCCCTTGAGTGGTACGTCCCGGTGCTGGCGCCGGTGACGAGGGCAAATTTCGCTTGGGGCCGCGGCCCTGACCGCAGTTTGGCGGCGAAGAATCTTCCGACTACAACCCGATAGGGTGATCCCTAGCACCTTATGGCTTTAACCCGCGCCCTCGGTCTCTTACCAAAGAAGGAGAGGGATACGGCCATGGACAGTGAGTGGTCACACCAGAGCTCCCAGCAGTGGAAACATTCGTTTTCTCGTCCATCGCTGCTGCGGCATCCATTTGCCTGGCGTCGCGCTCGGCGCCTAGAACGCGTCCACCGTAGCAACGACCAGCGACTCGCCTGGCGCGTGCAGGACGTCATCGTCGGATGTGGGTTGAGCCAAGACGACTACAGCGTCGGTGGTGGCCGGGTTTTTCACATCCCACAGGTGCTTTCGGTGAGCCACGGTCCGCCGGTGTCGCTGGACATCCGCATGCTCCAGGGCCAAAGACCCGAGGACTTCGCCGCCCATGCGTCGGCCATGGCCTACGACCTGGGCGTGGCCGAGGTCCGGGTAATCCCGCTGGACACGCCCTTGATCCAGTTGCAACTACTGTCAATACCCACCCACCAAGCCAACGTGAGGATAGGGCGCGTCGGGCAAGGGCTTCGTCCATAGTCATCCGGGATGACACCGATCACCGACGCACGTGTGGTCGGTGCGGGCGAGCGCCAGGACAGAGCGCTGACAGTTGGCTGCTACTTGATGAAAAGACGTTCGGGGCTACGAGGCCGGATCACCAAGTACGTTCGCCAGATCGCCGTCAACAGACGGCCTGGAGCATCCTCGGCGCACGCTCGTAGACAACGGCTAAGCCGCAGTTTTGCGGGTCCTCATGGCAGCTGGCAGCTGCGCGAGTACTCCCTCCATCGCCGCTTGTGCTGGCGTGTACTTATGACTGGCCTGCGCGTTGTGGCGCTAGGCAATATATGGTCATTGCGGGAGATTGATTGTCTTAGCAAAAACAGTTGAGTACTCTACTGTCATCAGCACGGTCTCTGACAAGAGGGGGAAGTTCTATGCCGCGGGCAAGCTGGAGCATGGCGACCGTCATTCTTCTCACAATGCTGATACTTGTCACCGGAAATGACAAATCTTCCGCCCGGCAACCCGTTTGGGTCCATACGCTCGCTTATCCTGCTATTCTTTCTGCTAGTCTTGTTGCCGCTCCTGCCAGTTACGTGATAGCGTCACAAGAATTTTTGGAACCCAGCTGGACAATGCCCGATCTTCACGGCTGGAGACTCAATGCGGCCAAGAGGGAAATCTTGAGATTGACGGATTATAACGTTGCTTCTCTTAAATCGCATGATGCGAGCGGCGCCAGGCGAGCACAATTCTGGGATCCAGACTGGAAAGTATGTTCACAAAATATTCCACCGGGGACCAGGATTAGCACCACGACAACAATTGACTTCGGGGTCGTCAAAATTAAAGAAAATTGCTAGGCGCCCATCCTTTTTCTGGGCCCGGAGTACATTCGGATGAAATGGATGAAGCGCCCTTCTCGCCGCTCCTGCCGCAATGCGCACCCTTGCGCCGGATTTGCACAGAAGTACGCCGATGGCAGCTACCACGCTAAAACCAATTTGACGTGGAGGGCCGTCAAGAATACTATCGGGTTGGAACTCAAAACCGTGTTCGACAGCTCCGGATTGAACGTACAATTTTCAATCTTTTGGCAGCACCCCTCGGACGCGGGGCAACCGACTTAATGCTGGCCAACGAGAAGTTGAGGTCCGGCATAGACCAGGTACAACATCGTGAGATTCAACATTACTTGGCGCAACAGGCGCCGTACAGGGAACGTTGGTATCGAGCCACAAGACCTGTTGTCGACGTGGCGGCGCCGCTGGCGAGATTAGTAAACGCGGAAGCCCCCATTGCCCACAAAGGGTCTCGAGTAGGCAGGAGCGTGACGAGACACGGCGGTCGGTGTGGTGGCACCCGTAGCCGCCCGTTCTAGCTACCATGGCCCCCCACCGAGGGACGGGAGAAGCTGGATCGCGATGCGCTGTAGCACAAAGGTCGCTGTCACCCTCACGGTTGCCCTGATCCTGGGCGTCACCGGTTGCACTGCCTCGCAGCCATCGGGTCGCGAAGCCACGGCCGTGCCTGCTGCTGTCGCCGACGCAAGTCCCCCTGCGTTGCAGCATGATCCAGCCGATCCGTTCGCCGATTCTCCTGCGCCAGCCCCTGATCCCGCCGCTGTCGCCCCTGATCCCGCTGCACTCCCACCGGGTTTCCCAGTTCTGCCACCCGGCCCTCCGGTTCTGCCCCCCGATCCCAGTGCTGTGCCGCCCGATCCCACTGTTCTGCCGCCCAGCGCTCCTGCCCCGGCGCCCGATCCCGCTGCCGTACCCCATGAGTTCGTCGCACCCGCCGCACCGACCAGATTCGAGATGTCGGGTCCGGCGTTCGACATCAAGGCCAACGTCTGCCAAATGGACTATGTCCGGCCGCTCAACCCGCCTGGCAACCAGAAGCGCACAGTGTGCTGGGTACGGAAGGGCTTCGGCGTCGCGCCCGGCAGCGACTCCGGCGGCACGAGTTACATCCTCGGCCACGCATGGGCAAAGACACCGTTGATTTTCAACCCGCTGTCCGAGCTCGCGATGCAGGAAGTGACCGGGCAGAACCCCGAGATGCAAAGCGGCGTTCCGACCTACCCGGTAAAGGCGATCAACGGATATAACGTCGTGCTGCACACCCCGACCGGGACCCTCACCTACACAGTCACCCGCGCGTTCGCCGTCGCAAAGTCCCAAGCGGGGGGAGTAAAGTCGCTTACGGCGAACACCCCGAACCGAGTGGTCCTCATCACTTGCGGCGTCAAAAATGGCGTCGACGTCAACTATAACATTATTGTAGATGCCTATCTGACGTCCTCAACAGCAGGACGAAACCGAGGTGGGCGTGGATAAAAATCACATCTGTTCCTCAATGCCTGATCCGCACTTATCCCGTGACATTGAGGGCAGTCAACCGCGGCGGATAGCGAATTTATCAGATACGGTCTGATCGCGGGATCAAGGCTACTGGCGGTAGCCTTCGAACTGGATCGGGTACGGTTTGATCCTTCGTCGATTCCTGCAATCGAGCGATCTACATATTAGGTCCTATGCTGTTCTGTGACGGGCGGCTCGCTTTCTGCGTACCTGGTCCATGTCCAGCGCGCGGGCCTGATCCAGGAGATCCTCCATGTCCTCCAGCTGCAGGGTGCCTGATCTGGCATAGATCACAAAGCCTTCTTTCATGACCACTAAGGTGGGAAGGGACATGACGCGGAACATGGCGGCGAGTTGGCCATGCGCCTCGGCATCGACCTTGCCGAACACCACGTCGGGATGGCGATCTGATGCTTGCTCGAAAATCGGTTCGAACGTGCGACACAGTCGACACCGCGGCCCCCAGAAGTCGACAAGGGCCAACTGCACACCGGCCACCACCTGGGAGAAGCTTTCCTTCGTCAGCTCAATCGTCGCCATCTGTCCCTCCGTTTGATCCCTTCGGTGGTATCGGTGAAGACGCCAGTTGCGCTTTGAGAGCCTAGATGGTGTCCCCCATTGCCGAGGCCATCAAGAGCTCGTAGTGATCGTTTTCAGCGTGCCATCGGCGGAAGCGGCGTGACACGTCAACACAAGCGGCCTTGCCGCCGCTTGACTTCAGTATGCCGTAGACGACCTTTCTATGTTCCGGCATGTTCAATTGCGCGCGTCTCCGCAACCGTGAGCTCAAACTCACATACAGCAAGGTCATCGACCATATGTGCGGGATTAGTCGTGCCAGTAAGGATAACCATTCCTAACTGCAGAGCAAATCGGATGATCACCTGCGCCGCCGAACGCTGGTGACGACGGGCAATATCGTTAACGAGCGAGCTACGGACGGCTCGCTCGTTGGCAGTGAGTAGGGAGAATCCCTGATAGGTCACCCCTTCGCGCGCACAGATGGCGCGCATGCTCGCATCCCATCCCTGCGATGCGTAGCAACGGTTCTGGACGAATGCCGGACGCACCCGCGCTCTCCGAAGCAGGGTTAGGAGCTGGTCGGGTGCAAAATTGCTCACTCCGATAAAACGTACTTTGCCCGCGTCGTAAAAGCTTTCCATGACACGCCAGGCTTCGATATCGGCTTTGCCCAGTCCCTGCGGCACAGACGGAGCATGCAGCAGATAAGAATCTACAACATCTATCCCCAGGTGCGACAGCGAGCGTTCGAAAGATTGTTGAACCTGGCACGCAACGGGTGCGGCCGGATCATAAGGCAACCGGTGATCTTGGCCCGACCGGAAAGTGAATTTGGTTTGGACAAGGACGTCTTCACGACGCAGCAGTCCTCGCTGCAACTCAGCCTGCAGTGCACGTCCCACGTCAGCTTCGCGGTAATGCCGGCGCTGATTGGCCGTGTCAACCCCGCGAAATCCCATCCTCAGCGCCCGCGCAACGAGATCTGCGGTCCGCTCTTCTTTCCAGGCTGTCCCATAGAGCAGAGTTGGCACTGTCACCCCGCCGATCTGCCGGGTGCGCTGTGTCATCTCTCCTCCGATGATGGAGGCCGGCTCGAAGCCCTGCTCCACTAGCACAGACCTTCCCCAGTCGCAGCCTACCCGCTGGTTGAATGTCATCGTGCACGAGACACCGGCTGATCTGGCCGCGCTGCAAGGCCTACTCGACCGCAGCTACACCACTGCAGGTCGCCACCTGCTCAGCATCATCACGCCGGAGCGGCGTCTGAGTGCAGTGCAGGTTGCCGACCGTCTGACTGGTATGTGCCTGCTGGCCCTGGCGACTGTCACCGCTGATGGTCGACCAATTGTCGGACCAGTTGATGGAATTTTTTTTCGCGGCGCTTTCCATTTTGGCTCGTCACCGGACTCGGTCCGCTTTCGTCACATCAAAAATCGACCACAGGTCAGTGCGACTCACCTGCCGAGCGAGGAGTTGGCGGTCACTGTCCACGGTCGCGCGGTTATCCTCGACGTCAATGGGGACGAAGCGGCGGAGTTCCGGCAAACTCTGCTGGAGCTCTACCTTCCACGCTACGGACCGCAGTGGGAGGACTTCCTCAATTCCGGCCCGCTCTATGCCCGCATCGATGCCGACCGGATGTTCACTTTGTCCATGCCGCCCGGCAGCGATTGAGCGCCGCCCGCACCAGCAACGTCGCAGGACGGTGTCCGGCACGCACCGTCGCTAGGCTGGCTTAGTGATCGGAAGGCGGTCATGACGGCTCGTTCGTGCCGAAATTAGCTCTTAAGAGTGGCCAAATGAGCGGAGAGTCACGAATCAAGGGAGGAGCTCGCGGCTACCTGTGTCATCCTTTCGGGGTTCGCAACTTATCGTGAGTTCGCAGACCCCTCCATGATGGCTCTATCCACACCCTCCGCACAGCTTGCCCACGAGTGATACACACTCCACATCATCTGTCCACATGATGTGGATGTCGGCGCCGTCGCGCTATGCATACGGTGCGGGCTGTGAGCCAAACGCCAACCTATGACCAGCTGCGTGGCGAGCGAATCAATGCTGATGTGCCACCGAGCGAGGTGGACCCGACACGGCTGGAACAACCGGGCAGGCACCACCCACTCGACGCACCCGGACTACTGGCGCCTGGTCCGGCGCGGGACGCTGCGGCTCCTCAAGCAACAACCTGGTCTTGGTTCGAGTCGGTCGAGGGCAAGACCTCCGGCAAACACCACTTCTGGAGCGAGGTGTCGGGCGCCACGGAGGTGTCCGATCCTTCACCAGCCTCGCCGGCGTGCCGCTCGCGGCTGAGGATGGGCCAAGCCGAGAACGCCGGGGCGGCGAGCGCCACAGAGTGCGATGAATCACTTAGACCATCGCCACCTGGACTCCCCGCAGCCCTTCCGCCAGTAGCCCACGCACGGCACACGCCATCACACGGCAGTGGCAGCTCTGCGATACCTGCAGGCGCTGTCGACAATCTTTCACGCGACAAACCGACCGGTGTCCGCTGCGGTCATCCCGGGCCCGGTTTGCATCCCCCAACAGCAGACAGGGCAGCAACCGCGTACCTGATGCCCAAGGCCGTTCATTAGCCAGCCATCACGCTGCGCGATTCGGGTGTGGGGCCACCTCGTGCATCCGGAATCGAAGTGGTGGGGCAAGTGCATGCGTCGACGGCGTGAGTGACCGCGATCACCACCAGCGCGCTGAAATTCGGACGCACGGCCCGTGAAGCAAGGGCCTGTACGGGTGTCCGGCAAGCATGGGAGTGTCACCGGAAGCGATCCCTGGCTGGCTGGCCGGGCCCTGACCTACGGGCCCGGCAGCCAGCGGTGTCCTGGTGGATCGGGAGGTGTGCGATGCGGTCACGACGATGCGTCCTATTCCGCGCACGAAGGCTGGCGTGGAGTGTGCTCGTCTCAGTGATCATGCTCCTCACCATTGGCTGTGCCGGCCAGACGACGCCGCGAAACGGACGGCCGGTGGAAGGTGGGGTGGCCACCTTCGCCGAACGGCCGAACGCCACGCCGAACTACATTTTCCCATTCATGGGAACCCAATACTTCAGCGTAACCAATGGGCCAGACTTCCAGGCACTCATGTACCGGCCGCTGTACTGGTTCGGCGACGACGGAAAGCCCGTCTTGAACGACAAATTGAGCCTCGCCGACTACCCTACTTTTACCGATGCCAACCGCAGCGTGACCGTGAAGCTGCGCGACTACGCCTGGTCCGACAACACGAAAGTGACAGCTGACGGCGTTATCTTCTGGATCAATATGATGCGGGCGGAGAAGAAGAACTGGGCCGTATATGTACCGGGCGGAATTCCCGACGACATCGACTCGGTGATCGCGGACACGCCGAACCAGGTGACCTTCCATCTCAACAAGAGCTACAGCGCGAACTGGTTCGTGTATAACGAGCTGTCCCAGATCACCCCACTCCCCCACGCCTGGGACCGTACGGCGACAGGCCCCAGCGACTGCGAACATACGATGAGCGACTGTACCGCTGTCTACGATTATCTCACCGGGCAGGCGAAAAGCATCAACAGCTACGCGATGAATCCGCTGTGGCAGGTGGTGAACGGACCGTGGCGATTGAAATCCTTCAATGCGGATGGCAATGTCAGCTTCGTCCCCAACAAATCCTACTCGGGACCGAACAAACCTCACCTCGACCAGTTCAATGAGGCACCGTTTTCAGACAACGCCGCCGAGTACAACGTCCTGCGCTCCGGCGACAATTCCATCCAGGTCGGCTACCTGCCGCCGGAGGCGGCACCAGCTAAGCCGGACGGCCAGGAAATGGGCCACAACCCGCTGGAGGCTAATTACACCCTCGACCGGTGGCATAGCTTTGCGGTCAACTACTTCTTACTCAACAACCACAATCCCAAGGTCGGCCCGATCTTCCAGCAGCAGTATGTCCGGCAGGCGCTGGAGTCCCTCATCGACCAGAAATCGATCATCAGAGTGGTGGCCCGCGGCTACGGCGTGCCGACCAACGGCCCGGTGCCCACGACGCCACCGAACCCGTACGCGAGTGCCGAGACAGAGCCCAATCCATTCACCTACGATCCTGATCGCGCCGAAAAACTGCTTGCTGATCATGGTTGGAGCACTCCGCGCGATGGTGTGGGTACCTGCGAGCGACCGGGTCCAGGCCCTCACCAGTGCGGATCGGGAGTGCCAGCCGGCGCGAGACTGGAATTCCAAATGATCTACGCCACCGGCACCCAGACAACCACGCTGGCAATGCAGCAGCTGCAGTCCTCGGCGACCAAGGTCGGCATCAAGGTCGATCTACGGGGCGCGCCGTTCAACACCGTGATCGGCACCGCCAGTCCGTGTGATGCCAGTAAGCCCGATTGCAACTGGCAAATGGCTAACTGGGGCGGCGGCTGGGTCTTTGCACCAGATTACTACCCCACCGGCGAGCAAATTTTCGCCACCGGAGCGGGATCCAATCAGGGTAGTTTTTCCGACCCGAAACTTGACGAACTCATCGCCGCCACGCAGTACAGCGACTCACCAGAGGCTATGCAGGCCTACGCGCAGTACGGCTCGCAGACCCTGCCGGTGATCTGGATGCCGAACAATGACTACCAGCTGACCGAGATCGCGAACAACCTCAAAGGAGTCACTCCGCAGAACCCCTATTTGAACATCACGCCGGAGGATTGGTACTACGTGAAATGACCGGATTCATCACCCGGCGGTTACTGCAGTCCCTGATCGTTGTGTTGCTTGTAACGGTGATCGTTTTCATCCTGCTCCACCTGCTCCCCGGGGGACCAGCGCGTGCGCAGCTCGGACCCCGGGCCACGCCGACCGCGATCGCGAGCTTTAACCATCAGATGGGCTACGACCGACCCGTTCCGGTCCAGTACTGGAACTGGCTAACCCAGCTGGCCACCGGCAATCTGGGTTTCTCGACGCAATTCAACCAATCGGTCATCTCGTTGATCGCTGAGCGGCTCCCCAAAACCCTCGTTCTGACAATTCTGTCTATCATCTTGGCCCTCGCCGTGGCGATCCCACTGGGCATACTGCAAGCGGTGAGGCGCAACAACCTGGCAGATTACGTGATCACCTTCTGGGCGTTTGTTTTCTACGCAACGCCATCATTTTTTCTCGGCGTCGTGCTCATCGTGGTGTTTTCGGTTTACCTGCCGATCCTGCCCGCAGAAGCACCCCAGAGCGCATCGATCCAGGTGATCTTGTCCCAACCGGGTGGCCTGATTCTGCCGGTGGCGACCCTAGCCTTGCTGACCATCGCGCAGTTCTCCCGGTACATGCGGTCGTCAGTAATCGAAAATCTTGCTGAGGACTACGTGCGCACGGCCAGAGCAAAGGGTGCGGGCGAACGGACTGTGTTGATCCACCACGTGCTCCGCAATTCGCTGATTCCGATTGCCACCCTGCTCGGCCTGTCCTTGCCGACCATCTTCTCGGGTGCACTGATCACCGAGGCGGTGTTCAACTTCCCCGGTATGGGTCAGCTGTTCTGGACCGCCGCGCAAACGCAGGACTACCCGATCATGCTCGGCATCACTGTGCTCATCGGGGTGGTTACGGTGATCGGCTCGCTGCTCGCCGACCTCGCCTATGCCGTTCTGGACCCCAGAGTGAGGTTCGCATGACCGCCATTCCCGCCGGGGACGCGACGCTGCAACACTCGCCCAAGACACATGGCTTCACGCGGACCATGTCCGCTGTGCTGACGAACAAGCTCGCCGTGGTCGGTCTCGGGATCATCGTGGCGTTCATTCTGTTCTGCTATGCCGGCCCGCTGATCTATCACACCGACCAAATACACATCGAGTTGTCCCGGGCCGCGCTGCCACCTTCTGCCGCGCATCCGCTGGGCACCAACGAGGTTGGCTACGACCAGCTCGGCAGGTTGATGGTCGGCGGTCAAACGTCCCTTGAAGTGGGAATCGCCGCAGCTTTGCTGGCCACCGTGTTCGGCACGGTGTGGGGTGCGATTGCCGGCTACACGGGTAGTTTCATTGATTCCGCCATGATGCGTGTTGTTGATGCACTGCTCGCGGTGCCTGCGCTGTTCCTGCTGTTGTTCCTCGCCTCCATCGCCCGCCCCACAGCGTGGCTGCTGATCTTGGTGATTGCGCTGGTGTCATGGCTCGGCCCGGCTCGCCTGGTACGTGGTGCCGCATTGAGCCTGCGCACCAGGGATTTCGTGACCTCGGCGCGGCTGATGGGTGGCGGCCCGTGGCGCGCCGTGTTCCGGCATATCGCACCGAACGCGATTGGCATCGTGGTGGTGAACGCGACCTTCCAAGTAGCAGATGCCATCCTGGTTCTGGCCGCGCTGAGCTTCCTCGGCCTGGGGATACCGCCACCTGCCGCAAACTGGGGGGACATGCTTTCCAGCGGCATTAGCTACACCTACGCCGGCTACTGGTGGCTGATCTATCCTCCAGGCTTGGCCATCGTCTGTGTCGTGATTGCGTTTAATTTCCTCGGAGACGCATTACGGGATTCATTCGACGTTCGGTTGCAAAAGAGGTAGACCGGTGACTCCCGTGGTAACCGTTGTTGATCTGCACACCGATATCGCACTGAGCAAGGGCACCGTGCGCCCGGTGAGCGGCGTGAGTTTTACCGTCAATAAGGGTGAAAGTCTGGGCATTGTCGGTGAATCCGGTTGCGGTAAGACGATGACGGCGCTATCGATCATGCGACTGCTGCCGCCTGGCGGGCGGATCGTGGGTGGCTCGATCGCGTTGGCAGACGTCGATCTCGTCGCGATGGATGAAGCCGGTATGCGTAGGATCCGCGGTGACCGGGTCGGCATGATCTTCCAGGATCCGATGACCTCGCTCAACCCATGTATGACCATTGGTGATCAGGTCTCCGAAACCGTTTTGCTGCACCGGGAAGTGACCCGGGAACACGCGCGCGAGCGCGCCGCTGAGGTCCTCGACCTGGTCGGGCTGCCGCACGCCAAAGAGCGGATGAACTCCTACCCGCACCTGCTGTCCGGCGGGATGCGCCAGCGCGTGGTTATCGCGATGGCACTGGCCTGCGACCCGGAGCTGTTGATTGCCGACGAACCGACGACGGCACTTGATGCCACCATTCAGAAGCAGATACTTGAGCTCATTGACGATCTGCGCACCCGTTTGGACATGGCAGTCATTTTGGTGACGCACGACCTAGGCGTCATTGCAGGGCACACCGATCGGGTTGCGGTGATGTACGCAGGAAAGATCATGGAGACCAGCCCGACACCGGAGCTGTTCGCCAACCCGCGGCATCCCTACACCGAAGCACTTTTTCGTGCGCGGCCCGAGAATGCGGGTTCTGACCGCAAGCTTTACGCCATCCCTGGCCTGCCTCCTGACCTGTCTGACCCTCCGCGCGGCTGCCGGTTCGCCGCTCGCTGTGCCTATGCCACCGAGGAATGCCGAGCTCAGGAGCCAGAGCTGACCGGCGACAACCACGCGTTCGCCTGCTTCCACCCGCTGGGCATCAACCAACAGGCGGCGCCGAACCCGCCCACCCCACTCGCAACCGCTCAAGCAGCTGCCCCTTTGCTGGAGGTACGTAATCTGGTCCGGGAGTTCCCGGTCACTTCCAACGGTGTGCTGCAACGCAAAATCGGTGCGATAAGCGCGGTGGCGGACGTGTCGTTCACCGTCGGCGCCGAAGAGACGTTCGGTCTTGTCGGCGAATCTGGCTGCGGCAAAAGCACCATCAGCAGGTTGCTCGTCGCCGCCGACACGCCGACGTCCGGCTCGATCACTTTCGATGGCATCGAGATCACCGGCAAATCTAACCGGGAGCTGCGTAAATATCGCGGAGACTTCCAGCTGATGTTCCAGGACCCTTACGCCTCACTGGATCCTCGTATGCGTGTGGGCTCAATCCTGCGTGAACCACTGGTTATCCAGCACCGCGGATCTGCAGTTGATCAAGAAAATGCTGTGGTCAGGCTGCTCGACGAGGTGGGATTACCGCGCACTGCGCTGCGTCAGTACCCCCATGAATTCTCTGGTGGGCAGCGTCAACGCATCGGGCTCGCCCGCGCGCTCGCGCTTCGACCGAAACTGATTGTGGCCGATGAGCCAGTGTCCGCACTGGATGTTTCGGTGCAGGCGCAAATCCTCAACTTGATGCGGGACCTGCAGCGTGAGCACCGGCTGACCTATGTGTTCATCTCGCATGACCTGTCCGTTGTGCGCTATGTGGCCACCACTATCGGCGTGATGTACCTGGGCAAGCTGGTGGAAATCGGTCCAGCCGAGCAGGTGTACACGGCTCCGGTGCATCCCTACACGCGGGGCTTGATCGATACGATCCCACTGGCTGATCCCCAACGGGAACGGCGCAAGTCCAAAGCCGGCGTCCGAGGTGAGCTGCCATCGGCGATGAACCCGCCGTCGGGATGCCGGTTCCGCACTCGATGCCCGCGGGCCAGCGACAAGTGCGCCGTAGAGGAACCGCTTATGCTCCCGTTCAGCGTGCAGGGCCATCGAGCCGCGTGCCACCACCCGCTGCGGTCACCCATCCCGCTGTCCACGAGCGCACACACTGCACCACCCCGGCCCTGACCCACCACGATCACGAGACGGCCTCGAAAATCGCGGCAAGGCCCTGACCGCCACCGATGCACATTGTCTCCAGCCCGTACCGGCTGCCGCGCCGGTTCATCTCGTGCGCCAGGGTGGCCAGGATCCGACCACCGGTGGCGCCAACCGGATGTCCCAGTGAGATGCCGGAACCGTTGACGTTGAGCCGGTCGTAGTCGTGTTCGCCGAAACCCCACTCCCGCAGGCAGGCGATGACCTGCACAGCAAATGCCTCATTCAGCTCAATCAAGTCGATATCGGCCAGCCTGAGGTCCGCACGATCTAACGCGACTGCGGTAGCCGGCACTGGACCGATGCCCATCACTTCGGGATCCACGCCAGCGACCGCCCATGATCGCAACCGGAGCATCTGGCGTAGACCATGGCGTTGGGCCACGTCGCGAGTGGTGACCACGCACATGGCTGCGCCGTCATTCTGGCCGCTGGAGTTACCGGCGGTCACCGTCGCATCGGGATCGATAGCAGCTCGGATCGGGCGCAGCCTGGCTAGGGCATCGAGCGTGGTGCCGGGACGAGGCTGCTCATCCGCGATGACCAGAGCGGGCGATGTACCGGCCGGTCCAGGTACCTCGACACCGACGATCTCGTCATCGAACAAGCCCTTCGTAATCGCATCGGCGGTGACCTGCTGGGAGCGCAGCGCAAACCGGTCCTGTTCCTCCCGGCTGATCCGGTAGCGGGCACGCAGGTTTTCCGCGGTCTCAAGCATGCCGCCGGTGATCGGGTGCGACCTCCCGCCCACTGTGACCCGGGCCCTGGTGAGCCGGTCTACCAGCTGGATGTCGCCACAGGCTCCGTGGCGCAGGCCGAGGGCGTAGTGCTCAGCCTGGCTCATCGACTCCACGCCGCCCGCCACGACCAGACCCGCGGCGCCGGTTCCTACCTGCATCGCCGCGTTAAGGACCGCCTGCAGCCCCGAACCGCAGCGGCGGTCGACCTGGATTCCGGGCACCGACGTGCCGAGTCCGGCGTCGAGCGCAGCCACACGGCCAATCGCGGGGGCCTCACCGCTGGGGTAGCACTGGCCGAGCACGACGTCGTCGACATCGCCTTCGGCTAGGCCCGTCCTGGCGAGCAGCGACGTCAGTGCCGACGTGGCTAGATCAGCGGCGCTGAGCCCAGAGAAGACCCCGCCGAACCGGCCGACTGGGGTGCGGATTGGTTCACAGATCACAACGTCGATCACGTGCCGCCTCCGGCCCGGATACTGCACCACATGAACTAGGGCTTCTCCCGTGGATCGGGAAATTGCGGCCGGTGATCTACGGTACAGGCTCATCCATAAACCGGTGGAGATAGCAGACTGGTACTAAGCCGTCGCAAGTATTGATGAGGTTGAGATTCATGATCCGTTGCGGCTGCGTGCTGAGACGGTGATGACATGACTGCCGAAGTCACGCGGGCCTGGCGGGTGCGGCAACCCGGACCGATGCAGACACATCCACTGCGCCGGGTAACGGAACCGCCGCCCCGGCCCGCTGCCGACGAACTGCTCGTGCGAGTGCTCGCCTGCGGGGTGTGCCGGACCGATCTGCATGTGGCTGAAGGGGATCTACCGGTGCACCGGCCCGGCGTGGTCCCCGGCCACGAGGTGGTCGGCGAGGTGATCGGCTCCGGTGAACAAGTAACTGGCCCATTCGAGATCGGTCAGCGGGTCGGGATCGCCTGGCTACGCCGCACCTGCGGTAGGTGTCGGTACTGCACCCGGGGAGCGGAAAACCTGTGCCCGTACTCGGAATACACCGGCTGGGACGCTGACGGCGGCTATGCCGACTGCACCACGGTGCCCGCGGGCTACGCCTACCCGCTGCCCGGTAACTATCCCGACGCCGAACTAGCGCCACTGCTTTGTGCCGGCATTATCGGGTGGCGGGCGCTAGCTCGCGCGAACCTGCCGCCCCGAGGCCGTCTCGCCCTCTACGGGTTCGGCGCCAGTGCCCACCTGACCGCCCAGGTAGCCCTCGCGCAGGGTGCCACCGTGCACGTGCTGACGCGCAGCAGGCAAGCACAAAAACTCGCCCTGGAACTCGGTGCCAGCTCAGCGGGCGGAGCCGCCGACCCGCCACCCGAGCCCGTGGATTCGGCGATCCTGTTTGCTCCTGTTGGAGATCTGGTTCCTACCGCCCTCGCCGCGCTTGACAGTGGCGGCACCCTGACGCTGGCCGGTATCCATCTCACTGACATCCCGGTACTGAACTATCAGCGGTATCTGTTCCGGGAACGGCAGATCCGCAGCGTCACTGCCAATACCCGTCGAGACGGCCGCGATTTCTTGCGCTTCGCCGCCGAACACCACCTCCAGGTGGTAACCAGTCCTTACCCGCTGGATAAGGCCGACGTGGCACTGACCGATCTGGCGACTGACCGCGTGCAGGGCGCAGCTGTGCTCATCCCTTGACCGGCTGGTACCGGGAGCGGATCCACTGCTCCAGTTGGCGGATTCGCAGGTGTCCCTCCTGCATGATCGCTCCGCCGGCAACCCCATCTGCGAGCAGACGTTGGCACCGGGTCAAGGTGTCCATGCTCAGCTCGCGGGCCTGCTCATGTTCACCGAGCGCGAGCAGGTCACGGGTGAGGTTGTAGGCCGACGTCAGTGTGTTGGGATGGTCATGGCCGAGCACCTCTCGGCAGCGGGCCAGAGTGTCCTCGTCCAGCGCCCGAGCCTGCTGGTATTCACCCAATGAACGCAGGTCGAGTGCGACGTTACTGGCTGAGATCAAGCTTTCGGCATGATCGGGGCCGAGCACCCTGCGCCGCCGGCCAAGGGTGTCCTCACCGAGTGCTCGAGCCTGCTCATGCTCACCGAGGACGCGCAAGTCGTTGGCCAAATTGTGGGCCGAGGTCAAGGTGTGGGGATGATCTTCGCCCAGCACCCGCCGGTAGCGGGTCAGCGTGTCCTCGTCGAGTACCCGGGCCTGCTGATAGTGACCAAGCGCCCGCAGGTCCGCAGCGCAGTTGTGGGCTGAAATCAAGGTGTCGGGATGATCCTCACCCAACACCTCGCGGCGCCGCTTCATGGTGTCTTCGCCGAGCCCTCGGGCTTGCTCGTGTTCACCTAACGCCCGCAGGTCGTTGGCAAGATTGTGCGCGGCAGTCAACGTATGCGGATCGTTTTCGCCCAGCGCTCGGCGGCACCGGGCCACCGTATCTTCGCCAAGTTCCCGGGCTCGCCGGTAATCCTGCAGTGCGCGCAGGTCGCTGGCGAGGTTGTGGGCTGCGGTCAAGGTCTGGGGATGGTCTTCACCGAGCACGCGGCGGCACCGGGTCAGGGTGTCCTCGCTGAGCGCTCGGGCCTGCTCGTACTGGCCCAAAGCCCGCAAATCAACAGCGAGATTGTTCGCCGAGCGCAACGTAGCGGGGTGGTCCTCACCAAGTACCCGTCGACGCCGGGTCAGGGTGTCCTCGCCGATAACGCGCGCCTGCTCGTGCTGCCCTAACGCGCGCAGGTCGGTGGCCAGGTTATGCGCCGAACTCAGGGTAGGCAGGGCGTCGTCACCCAGCATCCGACGGCGCCGGGTCAGCGTGTCCTTGTCGAGAGCGTGGGCGCGCTCGTGATCACCCAGCATACGAAAGTTGGCAGCCAGATCGTGGGCCACGGTGAGGGTCATGGTGTGGTCGTCACCCAACTCCGCCCGGCAGCGGGCCAGTAACTGATCGTCGGGCGTGCCCTCGCCGAGAATGTCCCGAAACAGCTGGGTGACCCGTTCGAGCAACTCGCTCGGGAAAGCTTCGTGCTCCGGGTCAGGCATAACCCCAGCATCCCACCCACAGCGCGACAGCATCAGCACCGTGGTCGGAAGCCGGGACAGGAGTGCGTCAACCGTGGAGCAGCCGCTGCAGTGCCTCGCGCGCCGCGCTATCTCGGGCAGCAACCTGCGCAAGATCGTGCGCCAACGCCTGCAACCAGTCGTCCATCCCGATGCTACGGCGGCTGATCGTCACCCCGTGCACCACTTGCCGCACTTCCGCGTCGATCTGGCCATTCTTCGCTTCGCGAAGCTCGAGGTCCCGTTTGTTGCCGTGCACCACAAGGCGAACAGCGCGCCCCGGGCGGCCGGCTAGCCGGTCGCTGACGCTGCGCTGGTACTCAGTCTCCACCATGCCCGGCGGTAACGCCTGAGCAAGCGCCCCGCTGAGCACCCGGGCGTACGAGGCGACCTCCGTCTGGTCTGACCGCAGCATCGCGGCCAGCAACTGCACGTCGCCTATCGGACCCAGGCCGCTGTCCCCGCTGGGCACGGGCTGATCCGTCATCGGTCGGTCAGCGGCAGCACAAGCTGCGGTTTGGCGATCACATGGTCGGCGCGTAGCGGGCGCACCGCGGTGCCGATCGCAAAGAACTCGGTGGTGTGGCCGCCCCAACGATGTCCCATCGACAGCAGCTGCACTCCGACGATGCCCTCGGCGGCCAATCGCTCCGCTTCGGCCTGCATCCGGCTCATGGCCAGTTCCCGCGCGTCGTACAGTGCCTCGGTGAACTGCGGCAGTTCCACGTTCTGACCAATGTTTCCCATCGCCTGCCAGAACCGCTGATGCGCGACGTGGTACACGCAGGTGCCCATCACCATGCCCAGTGGCGCGTACCCGGCCTGGATCAGCGTCCAGAAGTCCTGACCCGACAGATCGGAGGTAAACGGCTGGCCCTGATTGTTGCGCCAGGGCTGCCCGTCCGGTGTCTGTGGCTCATCCGCACTGACGGCGGTGCCGACCGCAATGAACTCGGCGAGGTCTGAACCGAACTCCTTGAATTCGATGTCCAACCGGACCCCGACGATGCCGTCGGCGCCCAACTGATCCGCCTCGGTCTCCATCCGGGTCATGGCCAGTTCCCGGGCGTGGTACATCGCCTGGGAAAGCGTGGTCAATTCCTGGTTGCTGCTCCACCGGCCGAACTGGAACCCAACGTGGTAGACGCTGGACCCCAGCACGAGGCCGAGGGGACGGAATCCGGCCTCCCGTACCAGCAGAAACTCGTTCACCGACAGGTCGGAAGTGAACAAGCTGGTCGCCTGACCGGGTCGCATCTCGGCGAGGCGGCGCATCGCATCCTCGGGGATGCCGAGGGCCGTGGGATCGGCGGTCATTCGCTACTCCTCGTCTTCGGCGACGGCTATCGCACCGGCAGGATGGTCAACGATCGGGTCGGTGCGGTCGAGTCCCGGTGAAAGCGCACCAGCGCGGTGCCGAAGACACTTGCTTCGGCGACATGATCACGATGTCCCTCCGACGGCTCGATCTCACTGACGTGGAGACCCATCGAGGACACGATCGCTCCTTCCGCACCAGCTGCGCGGACCCGCTGTTGGAAGCTGTGACGGGCATCCGCACGCACGTGCCAGACAAGCTCGGTGTAGCCAGATACTTCCGTGTTACCCGCACCCCAAGACGCCTGCCGCTGGGTCGCCCAGTCGTCATGGCGCACCGCCACTGAGATCCCGTAGACGACAGCGCAGGGCACCCATCCGGCCTGCAGCAGCTTGGCCACGTCCTGGCCGGCCAGATCGGTAGTGAATACCCGGCCCGGGCGGTACTGAGACCGGGCACGGACCGCGGTGCCTGACGCGACGAATTCCCGATTGTTGTTACCGAGGTGGGACACCGACAGCTGCACTCCCACGACACCATCGGCCTCCATTGCGGCGGCTTCTTCCATCATGCGCCGCAACGCTGTGCCGTAACCGTGGAACAGTGCATCAACGTACGGGCCGAAGCCGACGAAGCCGCGGGACCCGGAGGACGTGACGGTCGGACCGCCGAGGCCGAAACCGCTAAAGCCGCCAAGGCCTATGCCGCCAGGACCCGTGATGCCGCTGACGTAGCCGCAGCCACCGAAGCCGCTCCACCCGATGTGCTCGACGATGCAGCCCATCACCTCGCCAACCGGATCGAGGCCGACCGTCTGCACACCGGCAGCTCCTGGCACGGTCAGCAACGAGGTACGTAGGCCGCTGCGCGCGAAACGCGCCATCCGTTCGGCAGCCACCGGCGGTAGCCCGCGGCCGTCCCAGTCAGCCATCCATGCTCACCTCACATCCGCACACCACCACCATAAATGTCCGGTTTCTTTGCTCGCGCCGCGATGACGATGCCCGCGTTGCACTTCCGCTGGGTGATACCTTCCTCACTGAGCGAAACATCCCGGTGCAAGCGACCGTCCTACCAGGCAGGAGCAGACATGGCGCGCGTCGGACTGTTGACCTTCTCTGACGGACGTGATTTCGTCCACACCGACATCAAGGCATTCGAGCTCGACGTCGAAGGCCGCATCGCGCAGGCGCTGGAGCAAGCCGGGCATGAAGTGATCCGCGCTGCAGAGCCGGTCTGGACCAACGCGCTGGCCACCAGCGAGGCGCGCCGAGTAGCCGATGCGCGGCCCGACCTGACCATCTTCAACTATCCCGTGTGGGCGTTCCCGCACTTCTCCATGCTGGCCGCCGAAGCCTCCCCAGGCCCGCTGTTGCTGTTTTCCAACATCGACCCGCAATTCCCGGGAATGGTCGGCATGCTGGCCGCCGGTGGCGGGCTGGACCAGGTCGGCCGTGCGCACACCCGCGTTTGGGGCGACGTGTCCGAGTCCGCGGTGCTCGATCGGGTCCTGGCAACAGTTCGGGCCGCCACTGCGGTGTCTCGGCTGTCGGGCAGTACGTTCGGCCGGATTGGCGGGCGTCCGATGGGCATGTATACCGCGGTAGCCGACACCGACCAGTGGATGAGTACGTTCGGGGTGGACGTCGAGGAAATCGACCAGTGGGAGATCGTCCGCCGCAGTGCCGCTGTCGAGCAGTCCCGGGTGACGGCCGGCCGGGAATGGCTAGAACGTCACGCAGGCAAGGTGCATTACGACGGCAAGCAGCTGACTCCGGAACTGCTGGAACGCCAAATACGCTCCTACTTCGCCGTGCGGGAACTGATCGACGAATGGAACCTGGACTTCAGCGGGATCAAAGGCCAGCCGGAGCTGACCACCCACTTCGCCACCATGGATGTCACCGAGGCCTTCCTCAATGATCCCTATGATTGGGAAGGCGCCAAGCCCACGCATGTGTGCGCCACCGAGTCCGACATGGACGGGGCGCTCACCATGCAGCTGCTCAAGGGGCTGTCTGGCACTCCGGTGCTCTTCGCCGATGTGCGGCACTACCACGCCGATCGCCACATCTGGGACCTGTGCAACTCGGGGCAGCACGCCACCTGGTTCGCCGCCCGCAGTGACGACCCGGCAGAGAATTTGCGCTTGGTGCACTTTTACCCGGAGATCTTCTACTTCCCCGCTGGTGGTGCCTCGGTGTCCTTCTTCGCCGCCCCGGGGCAAGCGACGTTCGCCCGGCTGACCAGGATCGGTGGCAGGTACCGGATGCACGTGGTGCGCGGGGAGTTCGAACGCTACGACGATGCGACCAACGAAGCACTGGCCCGGCAATCCACGTTTGAGTGGCCGCACGCGTTCGCCCGGCTAGAAGCTGAGGCCGATGAGTTCCTGTCGACCTTCGGGGCCAACCACATCCACGCGATACCCGGCGACCACGTCGCTGAGCTGCGCGCCGTATGCCGAATGCTCGACATCGAATGGGCTGGGATGGGCACAAGTCGCGTGGACGGGACCTGCGCGGCCGTAGCGGACACAGCTCAGTGAGCTCGCTGCTGCTCGGTGTCGACATCGGCACCGCCAGCTCCAAGGGAGTACTGGTCCGCGACGACGGTACCGTCGTTGCGACCGCCAGCCGCGCACACGAGGTGTCGATGCCGCACCCCGGCTGGGTGGAGCACGACGCCCAAGCGGTGTGGTGGGCAGATTTCACGGCGATCAGCCAGGAACTGACCGCGGCGGCTCCTGAAGCCATTGCCGCGGTGGGAGTCAGCGGAATCGGCCCGTGCCTGCTACCGGTGGACGGCGAGGATCGACCACTCCGGCCGGCAATTCTCTACGGCGTAGACACCCGCGCTCAGATCCAAATCGAGGAACTGAACCGGGAGCTAGGTGAGCAGACCATCCTGGAGCGCTGCGGTTCGGTGCTCACCTCGCAAGCCATCGGGCCCAAGGTGGCTTGGCTACGCGCAAACGAACCCGCCATCTGGGCATCCACCCGCCGATTTCTGATGGCCAGCAGCTTCCTGGTGCGCCGGCTGACCGGCTGCTACATCCTCGATCACCACTCCGCCAGCCAATGCACGCCGATGTACGACCCGGTGCAGCACCGATGGATCCAGGAGTGGACCGATCTCATCGCCCCAGGACTCGAGCTACCGGAGCTGCGCTGGCCGTCGGACGTTGTCGGAGAGGTGCATACGACTGCCGCCGACCAGACCGGTATTCCGGTGGGTACTCCGGTGGTGGCCGGCACCATCGATGCCTGGGCCGAAGCCACCAGTGTCGGCGTCACCGCGCCCGGCGACGTCATGCTGATGTACGGCACCACCATGTTCCTGGTCGAGGTGCTCGATCGCGCGCGCCGGAGCCCGGCTCTGTGGGGAACCGTGGGAACGTTTCCAGGCACCTACAACTTCGCTGCGGGGATGGCCACCTCAGGCGCGATCACCGACTGGATCCGCAAGCTGACGGGGGAATCCGGGTTCGATTGTCTCGTCGCAGAAGCCCACCAGTCGCCGGCAGGTGCCCACGGCTTGCTGATGTTGCCCTACTTCGCTGGTGAACGGACTCCACTGTTTGACCCGGAAGCCCGTGGCGTGCTGATCGGCCTGAGCTTGCGGCACAACCGCGGCGATATGTACCGGGCCGCTTTGGAGGCCACCGCCTACGGAGTCCGGCACAACCTGGAAGCAATGCGTGACGCGGGTGGCCAGTACCGCCGGCTGGTCGCGGTGGGCGGCGGCACCAAGGGCGGGCTGTGGACGCAGATTGTCTCCGACGTGCTCAATGCCCCCCAGGAGCTGCCCCGGCAGACGATCGGCGCGTGCCTTGGCGACGCGCTGCTCGCGGCCATCGGGATCGGGCAGTCACCGGACATGCTTCACTGGAATCCCATCGAAACCACGGTCCAGCCGCGCACCACGATGGCGGCCGCCTACGACCGTTACTACGACCTTTACCGGCAGCTGTACCCGCGCACTAAGGAAATCGCCCATGCGCTCGCCCGGGAACAGCATCTCGAGGATGTCGCCACCCCCGAGCCATCGATCCCCTCGCATACCGGAGGTAGCTGATGGGCGGCCCTGCGTTCTTGAACCGGGTGAGTACTCGACGCGTGTACACCCTGGGTGCACTGGCAGCGGTGCTGTTCGGTTACGACAACGGCATCATCGGCGCAGCGTTGCTGTTCATCTCCCGTGACCTGCCACTGACCCCGTGGCAGGAGGGCGCCGTGGTCAGCGCCACGGTGTTCGGGGCGATGGTGGGCGCGCTGGGCAGCGGCCCTGCGGCCGACCGTCTGGGTCGGCAGCGGATCCTGCTGGCCGCCGGGATCGTCTTCACCATCGGCGCCCTAGGTGCCGGTCTGGCCGCCTCCGTCGCCATGCTGGTGGCGTTTCGCTTCATCCTCGGACTGGGCATCGGTATCGCCTCGGTGCTGGTGCCCCTTTACCTGGCAGAGATGGCCCCGGCCTCAGACCGCGGCGTGGTCACCTCGCTGAACCAATACATGATCATCGTGGGGACGGCGCTGTCCGCGGCTCTCGGCTATGCGCTGGCCTTCGCCGGTTCCTGGCGCTGGATGCTGCTCGTCGGAGTGTTTCCTGCCATCGTGCTGGTACTCGGCATGCTGGCCATGCCGGACACCCCCAGGTCACTGGTACGACGTGGACAGGATGACAGTGCGCGGGCGGTGCTGATCGGCTTACGCGGCGACACCGCGGCGGCCGATAAGGAATTCGCCGAGATCAGCGCGCTGGAACAGCAGCAGCACGACACGCGTACGCTAGCCCGCCTCTCATCCGGCTGGGTACGCCGGCTGCTGCTACTAGGCGCGTTGCTCGCCATCTTCCAGCAGGTCACCGGGATCAATGCGATCGTGTACTACGCACCGACCATTCTGACCGGCTTCGGCCTCTCGAAGACGACCGCATTGTTGTTCGGTTTCCTCAACGGGCTGGTGAACATCGGGACCATCGCGCTGGTCGTGCGCGCCAAAATCGTCGACCGGCGCGGCCGCAAACCAATCTTGCTGGCTGGCTTGGTGGGAATGTCGGTCAGCCTATTCGCTGTCGGTATCGCGGCACTGACACTCCCGGTCAACTCCAGCGCACTTTTCGTCATTGCGGCGGCGGCGTTTGTGGTGTTCACCAACACCTTCTCGGCCACGTGGGGGCCGGTGCTATGGGTGATGCTGGCGGAAATCTTCCCGTTAGCCATCCGGGGTGCGGCGATGGCCATTGCCACCTTGTTTAACTGGTTGGCTGCCTTCGTCGTGTCACTGACATTCCCCAGCTTCGCGGCCGTGGCCGGCACGGGCACGGCCTTCATCGTCTATGCCGCTGTGGGCGTGTTGCTCTTCCCGGTCGTGTGGTGGATGGTGCCGGAGACCAAGGAGCGCAGCCTGGAATCGCTGGAGGCAGCGTTTCGCGACAGCACCGGTATCCGGTTTGCGGTCACGCCTAAGACTTCCGCTGCGGGCACCGGAGGGCAAGCATGACCGTCAATTACGGACCGTACGGTTCGAGCCTGCGTGATCTGCCGCGGCTGCGCAGCACCCGGAGGAGACGTGCGTCCAGCTGGGATCGCACCGGCGGCAACGACGATCGCCTCACTCTGCGCCCGGGACAGCGCGCGACCCTGGCAGACATCGAGGGCGCCGGCACGATCAATCACATCTGGGTGACCGTGGCCAACGAACGGATGATCCGGGACCCGTGGATGCGAGAACCCGATTACCTGCGCCGGCTCGTACTGCGTGCTTACTGGGACGGCGAAGAACATCCCAGCATCGCCGTGCCGCTCGGCGACTTTTTCGGGGTAGGCCACGGCCGTACCACCAACTTCGTCTCCGCGCCGCTACAGATGAGCCCTGAGGACGGAAAGGGCTTCAACTGCTTTTTCCACATGCCCTTCGGCGCGGGAGCCCGGTGGGAAATCGCCAGCGAGCTGACCGACGAGACGGTCTTTTTCTACTATTACATCGACTACGAAGAGATTGACGAGCTCGAAGACGGCATCGGGCGTTTCCACGCCCAATGGCGCCACAGCAATCCGTGCTCCGGGGTCGAGCAGGGATCCGAAACCAACGCCGAGTTCTTGCTGGCCGGCGAGAACCTCGACGGGAAAGCGAACTACACCATCCTGGAAGCAACCGGCCGCGGGCATTATGTCGGCTGCGTGCTCAACATTCACAACCTTCGCGACACCACTGAGTGGAACTGGTATGGCGAGGGCGACGACATGATTTTTATCGACGGCGAGGCATGGCCGCCGAGCTTGCACGGCACCGGCACCGAGGACTATTTCAACACCGCCTGGTGCCCGACCCAGACCTACCATGCGCCGTATCACGGAATCACCTTGCCTGGCGGTGACAACTGGAGCGGGCAGATCAGCCTGTACCGGTTCCACATCGAAGATCCGGTGCCGTTCGAGCGATCAATCAGGGTGAGCATCGAGCATGGGCACGCGAACAAACGCAGCGACGACTATTCATCGGTGGCGTACTGGTACCAGGCCGAACCGCACCACCCATTCGACCTCGCTCCCGTCGAGCAGCGCGCCCCACGAGCCCGGTGACGTGGTAGCCGCATCACGGCAACCGGCCAACGCTTTCGATGAGGGCGCTGCCTGGTTATGCGGACTGGGCAGGCCACTGCGGCGGGCCGTCGGCATCCCGGGGACGCCTGCCGACACCGTTACCCGTATCCATCCACCAGATCTCGTGGCATTGGGGGCATTGCACATGCACCATGTTGGCGTTCGAATCGAGCAGGTACAGGCCATCCCGATGTGAGCAGTGGGAACACGGAAGCCAAGCCTTCCGGCCGATGTTGACCGATGGGTCAAGAGCCATCAGCGAATACCTCCACGCGTCTACCAGTGAACCGGCAGCGCCACGCTAGAACGCGACCGAGGCTCTCTTCCAGAGAGCTGGAGTACTTACTTACCGGCTCGGGCTACCCACGTCCATCTCGATCAAACATATGCGACGAGCCCACTTCAGCCCACGTACCGGCGGGCCGGCGACCGCCGTTGCGGTTCCTCCAACAATCGGAGCCCATGCTCGACGGCTGCCGGTACCACCCGACGCTCCCGAACTACCCAGGTCAGCCCGGCTAAGGCCTCAGCGAAGGCCGCCACGCTGGCCCAGTCCCGAGGTACTGAGCGCAGCATGGTGACGGTCCGTCGCAGCGCGCTTGGTAACGGGCGGCGCAACCACGCGGTCCATAATGTGTTGCGGATCCCCAACTGCCGCCGTCGTCGCGGATCCCGGCAGCTCGATGGGGCATGTTCGATGACCACATCCGGTGCCCAGCACATCCACCAGCCGGCGGCGGCGAGGTCCAGAGCGAGCAGTTCCTCTTCACCGCCCAACCACAGCCGCGGCGAGAACCCACCGACCTGGCGGAACGCTGCAACACGAAACATGCTCGCCCCCGCGAGCACACCGAGCAGAGCTGGACCAGGCAGCCAGGCCGGCCCGGGTACGGGAGAGTTGCGCAGCTCAGGAGTGATGGGATCCTCGGTCATTGCCGGAGCCACCAGGATCCGTCCGGTCACCGAAGCCAGTTGTTGGTGGGCGTCGAGCACGTCAGCAGCCCGCCTTAGCGCACCGGGCCGCCACCGGGTGTCGTCATCGCAGAACGCCACGTAACGGGTGTCAATGTCTCGAACCGCCAGGTTGCGGCCTAGTGCGCCGAGATTGCCCGCGCTGCGCAGCAGTTTTACCTGGCCGAAGCGTTCTGCCACAGCGTCGGCGGTACCGTCGGTGGAGCCGTTGTCAACGACCACCACAGGAGCGCGGTCCGGCAGCGCTGTCATGTGCTGGAGGGTCTGTAACAGCTCCGCCTTGCGGTTCTGCGTGATGATCACCACCGTGGTCCGGCCGCCGGTCATCAGCCGGCGTCTTCCAGCATGCGGACCTGCTCCTCCACCGCGGGAGGCAATGGAGCGCGCCGCCGCAGCGCCGCGGGCAGCCGAACGATTGCCTCACCTAACGCGGTGCGAGCGACCCCGTCCCGCATCGAATCTCGGGCCAGAGACGTCGCAGCAGCGACGGCGACCGGCCGCGGCCTGCGCAAGACCGCGGTGAGCAAAGCGTTGCGCAGCTCGGCCACCCGGCGACGTTGCGGATCTGAACGGTTCGAGGAGGGATGGTGGTAAGCGACGATGTCATGCAGATATGACCGCTCCCACCCTGCCGTAGCCAGGTCGTAACACAACAAGCGCTCCTCCCCCACAAAGAACAGCAGGCTGCTGAAGCCACCTACCTCACAGAACGCCGCCTTGCGCATCACGGCCGAGCACGCCAGGAAACCCAGCACGGATGGACCGGGGGCATCCGGGGAACGGGGCAGCGGACTGCATTCCAGCAACAGGGTGATCGGGTCGGCGCGGTGCATGGGGCCGACCAGCGTCCGAGCGGCGACCAGGCCAAGACGGGGGTGACTGTCCAGTACCACTGCGGCGCGCTCCAACGCACCTGGAGCCCACCAGGAATCGTCGTCGCTGAAAGCGACGTAAGGAGTACGCGCCGCCACCACGCCGAGATTGCGGGCAGCGGCACCGTGGTTTCTGGGCAACGCCAGCACGACCGTGGCGGCGAACTGGTCGCCCACCGCCTGGGCCGTACCGTCGGTTGAGCCGTTGTCCACGACGATTACCGGTGGTGCCGGAACAAGGTCGTGTAGCCGCTGTAGCGTGCGGATCAGCTCGTCGCGTCTGTTGCGGGTGGCGATGACCACCGTCACCCCGCTGCTCATCGCGGCTCCCCCAAGCGACGCACCCTGACGGGCCTTCGTACCCGCCGAGCGCCTGTGGCAAACATGCGACCGCGTTTCACTTCGCCCCAGCGGGGGTATCAGGCTGCGGGTAGAGCGACAGGGGGCGTGGTGAGCACCAGATTCAGCAGGGCTGTGGTGACAGGTGGAGCTGGGTTTCTCGGGTCACACCTGTGCGAACAACTGCTTCGCCGCGGTACTGGCGTCATGTGCCTGGACAATTTTCTCACCGGCACACCGGCCAATATTTCTCATCTCATCGGCGAGCCTAGATTTCGTCTGATCAAGTGCGATGTGACCAACTTCGTGCACGTTCCCGGTCCAGTCGATTTGGTGTTACATCTGGCCTCGGCAGCGTCCCCTGCCGACTATCTACGGTTGCCCATCGAGACGCTCAAGGTAGGCAGCTTGGGCACGCTGCACGCACTGGGTTTGGCCACGGAGAAGGGCGCGCGCTTTGTTCTCGCGTCGACCAGCGAGGTTTATGGCGATCCGCAGCAGCACCCGCAAGGCGAGAGTTACTGGGGCAACGTCAACCCGGTCGGCCCGCGAAGTGTCTATGACGAAGCCAAGCGCTATGCCGAAGCGCTGACCACCGCGTACCGGCTCTCGCGCGGCACGGATACCGCAATAGTCCGGATCTTCAACACTTACGGTCCCCGGATGCGGCCGGACGACGGGAGAGCCATCCCGACCTTCATCCGCCAAGCGCTGGCTGGCGAGCCGCTGTCGGTCACCGGCGATGGCAGCCAAACCCGGTCGGTGTGCTACGTGGATGACACCATCCGCGGCATCCTGGCGTTAGCCGAGTCGGACGAACCAGGGCCGGTGAACATCGGCGGCCCGCAGGAACTACCAGTTGCCGAGCTGGCCGCGACCGTCCTGGAGGTCAGCGGAGTACCGGGGTCGGTCCGGCATATCGCGCGCCCCGTCGACGATCCCCGCGTGCGACGCCCAGACATCACGTTGGCCCGCGAACTACTCAACTGGGAGCCGCAAGTCCAACTCCGCGACGGTCTCGCGCGAACTATCGCCTGGTTCCGATCCCAACTCTGCGGTGCCGACATAGGGACATACCGGCCAAACAAGCGTGCTGCGTACCCCGATATGGCTCCCTCTGGGACGTAGTTTTGAACGCAATTTCGCTGGGTAGTCAGTCGCTATACGTTCGGGTGGCGGCTCATGCCTACGGAGGGCCAGATGCGCGTCCTGGGTATCAACGCGATCTTCCACGATCCAGCAGCGGCGCTGGTCGTCGATGGGGAGATCGTGGCTGCCGCCGAGGAGGAGCGTTTCACCCGCCGCAAGCACGGCAAGCGCCCGGTACCGTTTGCCGCCTGGGAGCTGCCCGAGCGGGCCGCGCGCTGGTGCCTCCAGTCCGCCGGGATCGGTCCCGACGACCTCGATGCCGTTGCCTATTCGTATGACCCGGCATTGGTACGGCCGGACGTGGGCGGGTTGGATGAGCGGTGGGAGGATCTACGCACCACCTACGCCCGGCGGGCTCCGCATTTTCTGGCCACTGCGCTGCCCGAGCTTGACCCGGCTGTCGTGCACTTCGTACCGCACCACCTTGCCCACGCCGCCTCCGCGGGCCTGGCCGCACCCTTTCGTGACTCCGCGGTCCTTGTTGCCGATGGTCGGGGGGAGGCCACCTCTTACCTGGCCGGTCGCTACCGCGACGGCGAGCTCGACGTGCTGGCCAGCCAGGAACTGCCCCATTCGTTGGGCTTGATGTACGAGGAGGTCACCGATCACCTGGGTTTCCTGCGCTCCTCCGACGAGTACAAGGTGATGGCGCTGGCGTCGTACGGGCGCCAGCCCGGCACCGAACCCGCGTTGCTGCCCACCCTGCGCGACCTCATTTACCCCACTGGCGACGGCGGGTTCGTCGTGCGGCCCATCGACTGGTCCGAACTCGCCAAGCGGCGCCCGCCCGATGAAGAGCTGCAACCCGAGCACGTCGAACTCGCCGCCGCGGTGCAGGTGCGCCTGGAGGAGGTGCTGCTGGAGCTGGCATCGTGGCTGCACCGGCGCACCGGCGAGCGGCGCCTGGCGATGGCCGGCGGGGTGGCACTCAACTGCGTCGCGAACACCCGCCTGGCCGCGCAAGGCCCCTTCGACGAAGTCTGGGTGCAGCCCGCTGCGGGAGACGCGGGCACCGCACTCGGCGGGGCTTTACACCTCGCGCAGTCCTTCGGTGAGCCGATCACACCGATGCCAGGAGCCGACCTTGGCCGGGGCTTCAGCGATGACGAACTGACCCGCTGGCTGGACGATGCGCACATCCGCTACGAACGCCCACCAGACGCAGCGGCAGCAGCCGCCGAGGCGTTGGCCGCCGACGCGATCGTGGCGTGGTTCCAGGGACGCAGCGAGTTCGGCCCTCGCGCGTTGGGCCATCGCTCGCTGCTCGCGCACCCAGGCCACGCCCGGAACCTCGACCGGCTCAACGCAGTCAAAGGACGTGAGCAGTTCCGTCCGGTGGCGCCCATGGTGCTGGCCGAGCGGGCTGCCGAGCTGTTCAACCGCGGCCCGCTGCCCAGCCCATACATGCTGTTCGTCCACGACGTCGCACCCCGATGGCGCGACCGGATCCCGGCGGTGGTGCACGTCGACGGCACCGCACGGATCCAGACCATCGACCGGGACAGCGAGCCGCTGCTGGCGCGGCTGCTGGACCGGTTCGCCGAGCTGACCGGCCTGCCGACAGTGGTCAACACCAGCCTGAACACCGCAGGGCGGCCCATGGTCGACGACCCGCGCGACGCCCTGGAGTGTTTCGGGTCAGCTCCGGTCGACGTGCTGGTGCTCGGGCCGTTTGTCGTGCGGCGTTGCGAGCTCACCCGATGAGCTACACCGTGGTGATCCCGACAATCGGCCGGGCGAATTTAGACCAGCTCCTGACACGGCTGGCAGAGCTGATGCAGCCCGTGCTCGTCGTCGACGATCGGCCGGCCACCGGCGCGGAGCTGCGGCTGCCGGACACCGGCGCCTCGGTGCAGGTGCTGCGCTCGGCAGGACGCGGTCCGGCAGCGGCGCGCAACGTTGGGTGGCGCGCCGCGGATACCGAGTGGGTGGCGTTCCTCGATGACGACGTGCTGCCTGGGCCGGACTGGGCCGCGCAGTTGGTCCACGACCTGCACGGGCTTGGCGCGGATGTGGGCGCCACCCAGGGTCGCATCGAGGTGCCGCTTCCGGGGCACCGGCGACCCACCGACGCCGAGCGCGGCACCGCTGGTTTGGCCACGGCCCGGTGGATCACTGCGGACATGGCTTACCGCCGCGCCGCACTGAAGCGGGTCGGTGGCTTCGATGAACGCTTCGGTCGTGCCTACCGGGAAGACGCCGATCTGGCGTTGCGGGTGATCGCCGCTGGCTACCGGGTCGTGCAGGGGCAGCGGCACACCGTGCACCCGGTGCGGCAGTCCGGACCGCTGGCCAGCGTGCGCGCGCAACGCGGCAACGCCGACGACGTCTTGATGCGGCGCCGGCACGGATCTGGCTGGCGGGAACGGATCGGCGACGGACCCGGCCGGTTGCGACGGCACCTGCTGACCACCGCAGCCGCCGCGGTGGCGGTCGGTGCCGCGACGCGCCGCCACCCCCGGGTGGCGGGTGCGGCGGGTCTGGTGTGGGCTGTGCTGACCACCGAGTTCGCCGCGCACAGGATCCTGCCCGGGCCGCGCAGCGCCGGCGAGATCGGACGGATGCTGGTTACCAGTGTCGCCATCCCCCCGGCGGCGTGCTGGCACCGGTTGGCTGGCGAACTGCGCTGGCGAGCTGTGCCCCCAGCCATCGGTGTGCCCGCCGCGGTGCTGTTCGATCGTGACGGCACGCTAGTTCACGACGTCCCCTACAACACCGATCCTGCGGTGGTGCAGCCGGTTCCCGGCGCCCGCACGGCGCTGGATCGGCTCCGTGACCTTGGTATCCCCGTCGGTGTCGTCACTAACCAGTCCGGGGTGGCGCGCGGGCTGATCAGCCCTGCCCAGCTGCAGCGGGTCAACACCAGGGTGTCGGAGTTACTGGGCCCGTTCCAAGCGTGGAGTGTCTGCGTGCACGGCGAAAACGACGGCTGCGGCTGTCGCAAGCCGGCCCCAGGTCTGGTCAAAGACGCCGCCGGGCAGCTGGGCGTTCCGGCAGACCGGTGCGTGGTCATCGGAGATACCGGCGCTGATGTCACCGCCGCCGCCGCGGCCGGTGCCCGGGGAATCCTGGTGCCCACCGACCGCACGCTGCACCCGGAAATCCAGGCCGCCGCCGAAGTAGCTCCAGACATCAGCACAGCCGTCGAACTCGCCCTGTCCGGGCGGGTCGGGCCATGAGCACCGCCCCGATGGCCGGAACCGTTCTGGTCGCTCGGCTCGACAATGCGGGAGATGTGCTGCTGGCCGGGCCGGCGGTGCGGGCCGTCGCCGCGGACGCCGACAAGGTCGTGATGCTCGCCGGCCCACACGGCAGCGCGGCCGCGGCGCTGCTGCCTGGCGTAGACGAGGTCATCGAGTGGTGCGCACCGTGGATTGATCCCAATCCCGACCCGGTCACGCCGGAGCACGTCGCCGCCCTCCAGGAGGCGGTACGGGTGCACGCGCCGCAGGCCGCGCTGCTGTTGACCTCGTTTCACCAGTCCCCGCTGCCCCTGGCGCTGCTGCTGCGGCTGGCCGGAGTCGGCTGGATTGGCGCGATCAGCGAGGACTATCCCGGTTCACTGCTGGATCTGCGCCATCACGTCGAGGGCGACGTACCCGAGGCACAGCGAGGCCTCAGCCTGGCTGAGGCTGCCGGCTACCGGCTACCGGCCGGGGACGACGGGCGCCTTGCGGTGCGCCGGCCGCTGCCTGCTGTCGAGCACCTCACGGGAGCGCCCGGCTTTGTCGTGATGCACCCGGGTGCATCGGTTCCCGCCCGGGAATGGCCCGCGCAGCACTGCGCAGCAGCGGTCCGATTGCTCACCGACGCCGGTTATCGCGTTGTCGTCACCGGATCGGCATGTCAGCAACGGCTCACCGCGCAGGTGGCCGGCGACACCGGCATCGATCTCGGCGGCCGCACCGACCTGCGCACGTTGGCTGCGGTCCTTGACCGCGCCGGCGTGGTGATCGCCGGCAACACAGGGCCAGCACACCTGGCCGCCGCAGTAGGCACACCGGTGGTGTCACTGTTCGCTCCAGTCGTACCCGCAGCCCGGTGGGCGCCCTACGGCGTTGCCACCGTCTTGCTCGGTGACCAGCAAGCACCCTGCCGCGATACCCGGGCGCGGCACTGCCCCGTGCCCGGCCATCCGTGCCTATCCGGTGTGCAGCCAGCCGACGTCGTCGATGCGATCAGTTCCCTGTTCCGGACCCGGATGGAGGTCGTGGCATGAACGTGCTGCACTGGCATGTCCACGGCTCCTGGAGCACGGCGTTCGTCCACGGTCCGCACACCTACCTGGTGCCGGTAACACCGGATCGAGATGCCGACGGCCGTGGCCGGGCCCGGACATTCGACTGGCCCCCGAACGCGGTGGAGATCACGCCTGCTGCGCTGGCCAGTGCGGACATCGACGTCGTCGTGCTGCAACGCCCGCACGAGCTCCAACTGGTGCAACAGTGGTTGGGCCGCCGGCCCGGACGCGATGTGCCGGCCGTTTACGTCGAGCACAACACGCCTGGGGGTGACGTTCCCAGCACCCGCCATCCGATGGCCGATCAGTTCGACATCCCCGTCGTGCATGTCACGCCGTTCAACGATGTTTTCTGGGACTGCGGCCGCGCACCCACTGTGGTGATCGAACATGGCATCCCCGACCCTGGTTACCAGTACACCGGTGACATCCCGCACGCCGCGGTGGTCATCAACGAACCGGTTCGCCGCGGGCGGGTGACCGGCACCGACCTGCTACCCCGCTTCGCCGGTCAGGCTGCGCTGGATGTCTTCGGCATGGCGGTGTCGCAGCTACCGGCCAGCGACCGGATCACCACCTTCGAGGACCTTCCCCAGGCCCGGATGCACACTGAGCTGGCCCGGCGCCGGGTGTACCTGCACCCGATCCGCTGGACCTCGCTCGGCCTGTCACTGCTCGAGGCCATGCATCTGGGGATGCCAGTGGTCGCACTCGGCACCACCGAGGTGGCGGAGGCGGTACCACCTGATGCCGGTGTCATCTCCACGCGGATCGATCGGCTGGCCAGCGCACTGCGAACGTTCATCGCCGACCCTGACCTTGCCCAGCACGCGGGCGTGATGGCCCGAACCGCGGCCCGCCGCAGGTACTCCCTCGATCGGTTCTGCACCGACTGGGATCAGCTGTTCAAGGAGGTGAGCCGGTGAGGATTGCCCTGATATCCGAGCACGCCAGCCCGCTCGCGGCGATCGGCGGTGCCGACTCAGGTGGCCAGAATGTGCACGTCGCACAGCTCGCTCGAGCATTGGGCGAGCGCGGGCACCACGTGACCGTCTTCACCCGTCGCGACGACCCCGGATCGCCCGATCGGGTCCGGATAGGCCCTGGAGTGACTGTCGAGCATGTTCGCGCGGGACCCGTCACCATGCTGCCCAAGGACGCCTTGCTGCCCCACATGGCCCAGTTCGGCGATCATCTGGCGCAGCGATGGCTGGTGGAGCCCCCAGATGTCGCGCACGCGCACTTCTGGATGAGCGGACTGGCAGCGCAACGCGCGGCCCGCAGAATCGGCATCCCCGTGCTGCAGACTTTTCACGCGCTCGGCGTAGTTAAGCGCCGGCACCAGGGCGCGTCAGATCCCAGCCCGCGGTCGCGGTTGCGGCTGGAGAAGCAGCTAGCGCGGGACGCGGCGCTGGTGGTGGCAACCTGCACTGATGAGGTGACCGAGCTGACCGCCCTTGGCGTGCCAGCGTCCCAGGTAGCAGTGGTGCCGTGCGGGGTGGACTTGGAATGCTTCACCCCCCGCGGGCCGCGGGCGGCGCGCGGCGGCCGCCATCGCATCCTGTCCCTGGGGCGGCTGGTCGAGCGTAAGGGCGTCGAGACGACCGTCCGGGCGATGGCTGCAGTGCCGGACGCGGAACTGGTCATTGCCGGTGGTGGGGACGCCATTGCGGATGCTGAGCAGGCCAGGCTGACCATGGTTGCGGCGGCAAGTGGCGTGCAAGATCGGGTCCGGCTGATCGGCCAGATCCCCCGAGATGAGGTTCCCGCGCTGCTGCGCTCAGCCGACGTGGTGGTCAGCGTGCCGTGGTACGAACCGTTCGGGATGGTACCCCTGGAGGCGATGGCCTGCGGGGTACCGGTGATTGCCTCCGCGGTGGGTGGGCACCTCGACACCGTGGTCGACGGGCGCACCGGCGCGCTGGTACCACCCCGGGACCCGGCCGCGCTGGCACAGCGGCTGCGCGAATTGCTCGCCGATCCCGCGAGGCTCGCGGCCATCGGTTCGGCCGCCGCGACGCGGGCGCGGGTTCACTACGGCTGGAGCCGTATCGCGACGGAGACAGAAGCGCTCTACCGCCAAGTGCTGGCAGGCGAGGAGGTCAAGGCAGCCTGCCTGCCGGGAAGCAGCCCAGCCACCGCCGCGGGAGGCCAACCATGAGCCGCGAGCACCTAGCCGCGTTGCGCAGCGCGCTGGCGGCGATGGAGGACATCGCCGGTGCCCGCGCGGTGCTGTGGGGGCGTCACCTCGCGGGCGTGCTCGGCGCCGGGGGCCGCTTGCTCGCCTGCGGTAACGGCGGCAGCGCCGCGGAGGCCCAGCATCTCACCGGCGAGCTCGTCGGCCGGTTCCTGCATGATCGGCGTCCTCTGTCGGCGATCGCCCTGCATGCCGACACCTCGGCGCTCACTGCGATCACCAATGACTACGGCGGCCACGAATCCTTCGCCCGGCAGGTGTTCGCGCACGGTCGCCCAGGTGATGTGCTCATCGCGCTGTCCACCAGCGGCGCCAGCCGCAACGTGGTCTCAGCAGCAAAGGCGGCGCACGAGGTCGGCATGACCGCGTGGGCGCTGACCGGCCCGGCGCCCAACACGCTGGCCGCGGTCTGCGACGACGCGATCGCCGTTGAGGCCCCTAACGCCGCCACCGTGCAGGAGATCCATCTCGCCATCGTGCACGCGATCTGTCTCGCGATCGACGAGGCTCTGGGCGTGACCCCGCTGAAACTGCAGCTATGAGCGGTGGCCGGGTGGTCGTGATCGGCGACACGCTGCTCGACAGCGACATCGCCGGCCGGGTGAACCGGCTATGCCCGGATGCGCCGGTACCCGTCGTGGACGTCCAGACTCAGCGCTGGCGTCCCGGTGGAGCGGGCCTGGCTGCGCTGCTGGCGGCTCGCGCTGGCCACAACGTGGTCTTGGTGACGGCATTGGGCAGCGACCCACCAGCTCGGCTGCTGGTTGACTTGCTCGCATCCCACGTGGAGCTGGTACGGATGCCGCTGCACGGTACTACCGCATGCAAGACCAGGATCCGTACGCAGGGCGGTCCGCTGGTGCGGGTCGACACCGGTGACGGCCGCGCGGGCGGAGCTCCCGCCGGCAACCGCTTCGCGACGGTGCTGCGCGGGGCCGAGGCAGTCCTGGTGTCCGACTATGGGCGCGATGTCACAACTGAACCCGCGGTCCGCGATGCGCTGCTGACCGTCGCCCGCCGGACACCCGTCGTATGGGATCCGCACCCCCGGGGTGCCTCGCCCGTGCCCGGCTGCCGCCTGGTGACGCCGAATGAGGCCGAAGCATCCGCGGCTGTGCCTGCCACCGACCGGGGATTAATTACCGGAGTGACGGCTGCCACGGCGCTACGTGGCTGGTGGCAGTGCGACGCGGTGGCGGTGACGCTCGGCGCCCGCGGCGCCGCCTTGGCCGTTGCAGATGGCTGCACCGCCGTGCCGGTACCCGAATTGGGGATTGCCCGGGATGGCGACACCTGCGGTGCGGGCGACGCGTTCGCTGCTGCGGTGACTGGTGCCCTGCTCGGCGGCAGCTCCATCCGTGCAGCGGTGGCCGCCGCGGTCTGCTCGGCGTCAGAATTTGTCGCCGCCGGGGGTGCCGCATCGATCAACGCGCTACCCCGTAGGCGCCCGTCGCCGCCGCGCGGCTGTCCCGCCGACGTGGTGACCCGGCTGCGCCATCAAGGCGGGCGGCTGGTGGCCACCGGCGGCTGCTTCGACCTGCTGCACCCGGGCCATCTCAGCCTGCTGCGGCAGGCTCGGGCCCTGGGCGATGCCCTGCTGGTCTGTGTCAATACCGACGAATCGGTACGTCGGCGTAAGGGCCCGGGGCGGCCAATTGTGCCCGTGGCCGACCGGATTGCGCTGCTCGAAGCACTCGAACCGGTAGATGCAGTGATCACGTTCGATGAGGACACTCCCACCGCACTGCTGGAAACTGTGCGCCCGGACGTGTGGGTGAAAGGCGGCGACTACACCCTCGGCGATCTGCCCGAGGAGCCGGTGGTACGCCGGCACGGCGGGCGCGTCGTGATCATTCCACTGGTCGGCGGATATTCCACGAGCCGGCTTGTCTCCGCTGCGCGGTCTGCCGCGCAACCGCAGTTGCAGCGCCCGATGAAGGAGAGGGTATGAGGCCGCTAGGCAATGTGCTGATCACCGGTGGCGCTTCCGGCCTGGGCGCAGCCACCACCGAGGCCGTACTCGCCGCCGGGGGACGTCCGCTGGTACTGGACCGCAATCCCCCATCGATCAAGGTCGACCACGTGCAAGCCGACCTGGCTGACCGGATGGCCACCGAGGACGCCGTCGCAACCTTGGTGTCCGCAGGCGGCGGGACCCTCAATGCGGTGTTCACCGCCGCCGGAATCGATTCCTGCGGGTCATTTGGCGAGGTGCCCGCCGAAGCCTGGGAACGGGTGATCGCGGTCAACCTGCTCGGCACCGCCCGGGTGGTGCGCGCCGCACTGCCGCACCTCGAGCGCTCCCGGGGCACCGTGGTGACCTGCTCGTCCACGCTCGGCTTGCGAGTGTTCCCGGACGCGACAGCCTACTGCGCGTCCAAGTTCGGCGTGATCGGATTCACCCGCGCGCTGGCCGCCGAGACGGCCGGGCGGATTGGGGTGACACTGCTCATCCCGGGCGGCATGCACACCGCGTTCTTCGACGGCCGCGACGAGCAGTACAAGCCACCGCCGGACGCCAAGCTCAACCGGCCCGCGGACGTGGCAGCAGCGGTGATCCACGCACTGCGCCAGCCGCCGGGATGCGAGCTGCGGGAAATGGTGGTCTGCTCGTCACACGAGTCATCCTGGCCATAACCGGCCGACAAATCAGCTATCAACGCTGCCGTGAACGGTCCGACGGTGCTGGTGCTGCGCGCCCTGGGTCTCGGTGACTTGCTGACCGCGGTTCCCGCGCTGCGTGGCTTGCGGTCGGCCTACCCAGATCACCAGGTGGTGCTCGCCGCTCCCGCATCGCTGCGCGAGCTAGCCCTGCTCACCGGCGCGGTTGACGACCTACTGCCTACCCCGCAGCTGGGTCGCATCAACTGGCGGGAGCCATCCCCAGTGGTCGCGGTCAACCTGCACGGACGGGGACCGCAGAGCACCTGCGCGCTGCGCGCTCTCGAGCCCACCACCTTGCTCACCCATGCCGGCTCCGAGGTCCCGGGCCCGGAGTGGGACAGCGATCTCCATGAGGTGGTGCGATGGTGCCGGATGCTGGCGTATTTCGGTATCCCCGCTGCTCCGTCGAACCTCGACCTGCGCCGCCCACGGCTACCGAGTCCGCTACCGCGGGCGGTAGTGGTGCACCCCGGATGCGGCTTCCCTGCCCGGCAATGGCCTCCCGAGCGGTATGCAGCAGTGGCACGCCGGCTAGCCGGCGCCGGACTGCACGTGATCATGACCGGCAGCGCGGTCGAGCGCCCGCTTGCGCAGCAAGTGGCCGCTACGGCCGGCCTACCGGAGGATGCGGTGCTCGCCGGGCGTACCACATTGTCCGAGCTGGCTGCGCTGGTCGCGAATGCCACCATGGTGATCTGCGGCGATACCGGCATCGCTCATCTCGCCACTGCATACCGCACACCATCGGTGGTCCTGTTCGGTCCGGTGTCCCCGCGGCACTGGGGTCCACCTCCTGAGCGTCCCCAGCATTGTGCGCTGTGGGCGGGAAGGACCGGTGACACCTTCGCTGATCGGCCCGATCCGGGTCTGCTCCAGATCACCACCGCCGATGTCCTCGCCGCTACCGCTCGATTGATCGAGACGGCCCCGAGCAACCAAGCGGATCACGTGATCGAAGCACGGGTAAAGTAACCAGCGAATTGATCGAGAAAATCCTGCCTGATGCGGTGGCCAGTGCCGAGGCCTGGGACGACTCGCCTGACGCTGTACTTTATCCCGGCGAAGCGGAACTGATCAGCCGCGCGGTGGACAAGCGCCGCCGTGAATTCCGCACGGCTCGCCATTGCGCCCGCCGCGCGCTGCACCAGCTCGGCTTGCCGCCGGTGGCGGTGCTGCGGGGCGAGCGCGGAGAGCCACAATGGCCGCCAGGCGTCGTGGGCAGCCTGACCCACTGCAGTGGCTACCGCGCCGCCGCCATTGCCCGCAGCAGCGTCATCCGCGCGCTGGGAATCGATGCCGAACCGAACGAACCACTGCCAACCGGCGTGCTCGACACGATCGCACTGACTGAGGAGCAGCGGCGGCTGTCCCAACTAGCCGCGGCGGACCCGACCACGTGCTGGGACCGACTGCTGTTCAGCGCCAAGGAATCGGTGTACAAGGCATGGTTTCCGTTGACGCGCAGGTGGCTAGGGTTCGAAGACGCTACCGTCACGATCACAGGCAACGCAGCCGATCCTGCCCGCGGCAGCTTCGCTGCCCGCCTGCTGGTGCCCGGACTCACCCACACCGGCCACCCGCTGACCCAGCTGGATGGCCGCTGGCTGCGTAGCGGGCAGCTGTTGATCACCGCCATCGCTCTGTCGGCCACCCAGCCACGCTGACGCGCTGCCCGGCCCACCATCTGCTGCCAAGCCCGAGATGGAGACATCCAGGGTAAAAAGGGGCCCTGTTACCGCGATATGAATCCATGTCGGGGCGGCGTCGGCGGCGTCGCACGGCAAGGTGGCAAGGGTGCTACCTGATCATCATCACATGAGGTTCGCTACGATTCGCGGCCCGAGATCGATCTTTCTGGTTCGACCAACGGATGGGGGTACGCGCATGGTCAGCGCGCTCGGCGTGCCCGACTTCATACGTGGATTGCTGTTCGATCTAGACGGCGTGCTCACGCAGACGGCCAAGCAGCATGCCGCAGCGTGGAAGCAGATGTTCGACGACTTCCTGGCCCAGCGATCCCAAGACACCGGCGAGCCCTTCGTGCCGTTCGACTCCCGTACCGACTACGACACCTACGTCGATGGCAAACCGCGGTTGGCCGGCACCCAGGCGTTCCTCACGTCGCGGCACATCGCGTTACCGACCGGCACACCAGACGACCCGTCCGGGGCCCTGACTGTGTACGGGCTGTCCAACCGAAAAAACGATCTTGTTCTGGAGTTGATCAAGAGCCAGGGGGTGACCGTCTACCCCGGCTCGGTGCGCTACCTGCACGCTGCTCGCGAGGCCGGCCTGCCCTGCGCGGTGGTGACCTCCAGCGCCAACGCCGAGCAGGTGCTTACCTCCGCGAAGCTCTTAAACCTGTTCGATGCGCGTGTCGACGGGTTGGTCGCCGGACGTGAAGGACTTGCCGGTAAGCCCGCGCCGGACACCTTCTTGGCCGGAGCCCAGCTGCTCGGAGTGCCGCCAGAGGCGGCCACCGTGTTCGAGGATGCGCTGGCGGGAGTGGCAGCCGGTCACGCCGGGCACTTCGGCTACGTCGTCGGGGTGGACCGGGTCGGGCAGGCTGATGCGTTGCGGGCACACGGCGCCGATATCGTCGTCGGCGACCTCGCTGAGCTACTGGGGCGTACATGATCGAGCAGCAGCGATTCGCCGTCGAACCATGGGCAGTCCGGGAAGTCGGGCTGGACCTCACCGCCCTGGGCCACACCGAGTCGGTGTTCGCCCTGGCCAACGGGCACATCGGGCTGCGCGGCAACCTCGATGAAGGCGATCCACACGCCCTACCCGGTAGCTACCTCAACTCCTTCTACGAACTGCGGCCGCTGCCCTACGCCGAAGGTGGCTACGGCTACCCCGAATCCGGCCAAACGATGATCAATGTGACCAACGGCAAGCTCATCCGGCTACTGGTCGACGACGAACCGCTGGACGTGCGCTACGGCCAGCTGCGCTCGCACGAACGCACTCTCGATTTGCGGGCAGGCACCCTCAGCCGCCGGTTTGAGTGGGTCTCCCCCGCTGGAAAAGCAGTGCGGGTCGCATCACAGCGGATGGTGTCGCTGGTCCAACGAGCTGTGGTCGCCATCAACTACGAGGTCGAGCCGGTCGACGATCCGGTGCTGCTCGTGCTGCAGTCCGAGCTGTTCGCCAACGAGGAGATGCCGCCCGTCGCCCAAGACCCGCGGGTGACCGCAGCGCTGTCCGAACCGCTGGTCGCCGAACAGCACCGCTGCAACGACAGCGGGGCGATGCTGCTACACAGCACCCGCCACTCCGGGTTGCGGATGGCCGCGGCGATGGACCACGAGGTGACGGGACCATCGCGCACGGAGTTCCACTCCTCGGCGACCGAGCACGTCGCCCGGACAACGGTGATCTGCCGGCTGGAGCCCGGGCAGCGGCTCCGGGTGGTGAAGTATGTGTCCTACGGCTGGTCCTCGCAACGATCGTTGCCGGCACTCAATGATCAGGTACGGGCGGCCCTCGCGGCCGCGCGCTTCACAGGTTGGACCGGGTTGACCACCGAGCAACGCCGCTATCTCGACGAGTTCTGGGCCGCGACCGACGTGGAGGTCGAAGGCAACGCACAGCTCCAGCAAGCGGTCCGGTTCGCGTCCTTCCATGTCTTGCAGGCCGGAGCGCGAGCCGAGCGGCGCGGCATCGGCGCCAAGGGCCTCACCGGGCCGGGATACGACGGCCACACCTTCTGGGACACCGAAACATTCGTGCTGCCGATGCTCAGCCACACGGTGCCAGACGCGGCCGCCGATGTGCTGCGCTGGCGGCAGCAGATCCTTCCGCTAGCCCTGGAGCGCGCTGCGCAGCTCGGCCTGGCTGGCGCGGCGTTTCCCTGGCGCACCATCCGCGGCCAGGAATGTTCGGGGTACTGGCCAGCCGGTACCGCGGCCTTCCACATCAACGCCGACATCGCCGACGCGGCGATCCGCCACGTGACCGCGACCGGCGACACCGATTTCGAGCGCGATGTCGCGCTGGAACTGTTGGTGCAGACCGCGCGGCTGTGGCGTTCGCTGGGCCACCACGACCTGGAGGGCCACTTCCGTATCGACGGCGTGACCGGGCCGGACGAGTACAGCGCACTGGCCGACAACAACATCTTCACCAACCTGATGGCACAGCGAAACCTGCGGGCTGCCGCCGACGCGGTGCAAAGACACCCAGATCAGGCTGCCACCTTCGGCGTCGACTCTGAAGAGAGTGCGTCCTGGCGAGACGCCGCCGCTGAGATGGTGATGCCGTACGACCCGAAGTTGGGTGTGCACCCGCAGGCGGAGGGTTTCACCGAGCATGCCCCCTGGAATTTCGCTGCCACGGCGCCCGATCAGTACCCGTTGCTGCTGCACTTTCCGTATTTCGATCTCTACCGCAAGCAGGTGGTGAAGCAAGCTGACCTGGTGTTGGCCATGCACCTGTGCCCGCAAGCATTCACTCCCGAGCAGAAAGCCCGCAATTTCGCCTACTACGAGCGGATCACCGTCCGCGACTCATCGCTGTCGGCGGCCACCCAGGCGGTGCTGGCGGCCGAGACCAATCACCTCGACTTGGCTTACGACTACCTGTGCGAAACCGCCTTAGTGGATCTGGCTGACCTGGCCGACAACACTGACCAGGGCTTACACATCGCTGCGCTAGCCGGTGCCTGGTCTGCGCTGGTGGCTGGATTCGGCGGGCTTCGCCACCTCGACGACGGCGGCTTGGCATTCGCCCCCCGGCTCCCCGAGGCATTAACCAGGATCACGTTCCGGTTGCGCTGGCGCGGACGGCGATTGCGAGTGCAAATTACCTCAGGTCAAGTGGAGTACCAGCTACTCGAAGGCGAGGAACTGGAACTGCACCACTACGAGGAGGTCATGACGGTCACTGCGGCGCCGCTGGTCCGGCCAATCCCGCCGACTCCCCCGACCGATCAAGTGACCCAACCGCTGGGACGCGAGCCGCTCGCGCGCCGGCTACGCGAAGCAGCCAGCCAGTAAGTGGCACCCGACCTGTCTTTTTCAATCAGTGCCGTTATGTTTGCGGGTGAACGATCAACCCGTGTAGCCGTGGATCCTTGAGCCAGGACCGGGGACCGGCATGCTGCACTCGCAGCGATGCCACTGCCACCCCGAAGTTCAAGCTACGGAGCGGGTCGGTGACACCCTGTGCCCGGGCGAAGGCATAGGCGCCATGCAGCACGTCGCCAGCGCCCAGAGTGTCGCGGACATCGACTGCGGGAACCTCCACAACCCCTGTGGCGTCGCGGGTCCGCCACCGTACCGGTGCGGCCCCGGCTGTCATTGCCACCAGGCGCGCGCCCGCGGCCACCAGCGCCGTGGCCACCGTGTCGAACTCACCCGGTAAACCACTAAAAGTTGATGAGCACACCACGGCGTCGGCAAGCGGAACCAATTCGTCATACACCGCCTTGGTACTGCCGCAGTCCAAGACAACCGGTATCCCAGCATCCTTCGCGGCCCGCGCGGTCGCCACAGCGAGCTGCGGATGGTGCCCGTCGATGAGCACGATGTCGGTGTTCCGCATCAAAACTGGCAAGTCAGCAGGCACCGCGACGACAATGTCCTCTGCGTTGCGCGACACCACCGACCGCTCACCGGTGCCATCAAGCACGGTGATCGCCGAGACACTGAGATCCGCACCACCTGCCCAAGCATCCGCGATCTGCACCCCGGCACCGTTGAGATCATCCTTGACGAGCCGCCCAATTGGGCCAGGACCTAGCGCAGATAGCAACATGGCATGCCCACCTAGTGCACGGAATGTCACCGCGGCAGCTGCGGCCGGCCCGCCCGCAGCCAGATCACTGCACTGCGCAACCACTTTCTCGTCCACCCCGGGCCGCCGCCTCACCCGCTGAACCAGATCCAGCGTCGCCAGCCCGACAAATAACCCCCGCACCACCTCCGCCACGGTAGCGCCGTCCTCTTTCAACACCGATCCGCTGAGTAGCGTTGGGTGAATGCGGTTTCTGGAGGGACAGGGCGCGGGGTACGAGCTGACGTACGACGATGTGTTCCTCCTCCCATCGTGCTCAGACGTGGGGTCGCGGTTCGATGCCGACCTGTCGACGGTGGATGGGTCGGGGACCACGATCCCGCTGGTGGTCGCCAACATGACCGCGGTGGCAGGACGCCGGATGGCCGAGACGGTGGCCCGCCGCGGTGGCCTGGTGGTACTGCCCCAGGACGTCGACCCGGCAGTGGTCGCCGAGACGGTGAAGTGGGTCAAATCGCGGCACCTCGTGTTGGACACCCCGCTCACGCTCGGCCCGCAGGACGCTGTCGCCGACGCGCTCAACCTCTTGCCCAAGCGGGCGCACCGGGCTGTGGTGGTGCTCGACAGCGCGCACCGACCGGTCGGGCTGGTCACCGAGGCCGAGTTGAGCGGAGTGGATCGATTCGCGCGCCTAGCGGACGTGGCGCAGACCGACCTGGTTGTGGTGCCCGCCGATGCCGAACCGCGCAAGGTCTTCGACCAACTAAACCGCCGCCGTCAGGAACTCGCGCTCGCGGTCGACGCCGAAGACCGGCTGGTCGGTGCGCTGACCACGACCGGGACGCTGCGTGCAGACCTTTACCGCCCAGCGGTGGACAGCAGTGGCCGGCTTCGGGTAGCGGCGGCGCTAGGGGTAAACGGCGATGTCACTGCCAAGACCGAGGCGCTGCTCGCAGCAGGTGTCGACGTGCTGGTTGTCGACACGGCGCACGGCCATCAACGCAAGATGCTCGACGCGCTGGCTGCCGTCCAGTCCTGTCGGCCCAGCGTGCCGGTAGTGGCCGGCAACGTGGTGTCCGGGCAGGGCACCCGAGACCTGCTCGATGCAGGCGCCGACATCGTCAAGGTCGGGGTTGGCCCGGGCGCGATGTGCACCACCCGGATGATGACCGGGGTAGGCAGGCCGCAGTTTTCTGCAGTAGCTGAATGCGCCTGCGCCGCTCGCGCTGCTGGCGGTTACGTGTGGGCCGACGGTGGCGTGCGCCACCCGCGTGATGTCGCGCTGGCGCTGGCCGCTGGAGCCTCCAACGTGATGATCGGCTCCTGGTTCGCCGGTACCTACGAGTCACCGGGTGACCTGCAGCGCGACGAAACTGGCCAGCCATACAAGGAGTCCTACGGGATGGCGTCCAAGCGTGCCGTCGCCGCCCGTACCACCCGCGACGACAGCTTCGATCGGGCCCGCAAGGCACTGTTTGAAGAAGGCATTTCCACCGCTCGCATGTACCTCGACCCGCAGCGCCCCGGGGTGGAGGACCTCATCGACTACATCTGTGCAGGGGTACGCAGCGCTTGTACCTACGTCGGCGCGCGCACCCTGCCGGAGCTAGCCGAGCGGGCAGTCATCGGGGTGCAGTCGGCGGCTGGGTTCGCCGAGGGACGCCCGCTGCCTCAGGGCTGGTGAGTCAGCTGGCCACGGACACTTCAACGTCGTCGATCCACTACGTTGGCGGCGGTCGCATCCTTCAGCGCGTCGCCAGGGTTGTCGCGTTACTACTCGCCATCCTCATCGGTGGCTGTCAAACCATGTCATCACCCCCGAGCGACGGGACCCAATGAGCGAAGCATCTCCACGATTTTGTCAACGGGTACTTCGCCCGCAATCCGCCATTCGCTGTGCAGCAAGGAAGCCACGAATACGATGGCCGACTCCCTGACTGGAGCGCTGGCGGCATCCAGGCCGACGTGCAGTGGTTGCACGTGCACCGCACCCAGACAGAGATGTTTGACCAAAATTCGTTGAACGCGTCGGAACGCTTCGAGCAACGATACCTGTTGTCGCGCATCGACACGGATTTGTTTTGGCTGGAACGAGCACAGCTGCCATTCACCAACCCAGCGTTCTACCTCAACAGCGGCCTTGATCCAGGCGTGTAGCTCACCCGTCCCTATGCACCGGCCGAAGCTCGACTGAAAGCATCATCAGTTACCTACACGCCATACCCGCAGCTGCTTCACAGATTCGAACTAACCTGCGGGCGCCGTTGCCGCGCAGCTTCATCGAGTATGGCGTCAACAGCTTCGGGGGTTTCCGGACTTTTACCGCAAGGATGCGCCCAAGATCTTTGCGAATGTACAGAATCCAGCGCTGCAAGCAGAGCTGGTGGGTGCGGCCGAGCCGGCAGCGCGGGCAATGCAGGACCTTGCGGACTGGCTGTCCAACGGGGCGGCCCGGGCAACCGACAATTTCGCGCTCGGCCCGGACAAGTTCGCTGATATGCTGTGGATGACCGAGCGGGTCACCACGCCACTCGGCGAGTTGGAACGTGCGGGTCGCGATGATTTGGAGCGCAACCTCAACGCGCTCCGGCAGGTGTGCGCAGCATATCTGCCCGGCGTGACAACCGAAGCCTGTGTTGCCAAAGTAACAGCAGGCAAGCCCATTGGCGGCGCGATCGCAGGCGCACCTATGACCCGGCTATCTGAGTTACACTCTGGGTAAGCTGATGATCCGTAAACTGCGTGCAGACTGGACCGCTATCCATGGCTGGCGTACTGGTTGGCGAGCATTCCACGACCGTTTCCTCTCGTGCGGGTGGCCACCAGTTCCACTGGTACGCGAGCAAATGTTGGGAACCGCCCAAGGCGACTTGTTCTAGCCGGCAACAGTGCAGGGACGGGCCTGCTCCGGTTGCCAACGCCGCCACCACGCTGACCTGCACGAGAACACGCGTTTAGCCCGATCGGCCGGCGCTGCGGCCCGAGCTGGCTCGACAGCCTTCGTGTGTCCGTAGAATCGGTCAAATCCCGGCCCGCGAGGAGTGTGACGACTCGGTGCCTGCCGCATCGACGCCTGGCTGTAGTAGCTGGCCGGGCCCCGGGCCCGGCTGCCCAAGGATCGTGCGGATATGACGGCGATGTGATGGACGTCTTACGCATTGTCTGGAGTCAGGTCTTGGTCCCGTTCTGGGGCCTGTTCGCCCTGGTCGCGTTGACCGCGGGCACCTTCGTCTTCGTCGCAGCTGAGTTTGCGCTCACTACCGTGGAGCGCAGCACTGTCGACGCGCATGTACAGCGGGTCGGTGACCGGCGAGCTCGGCAGGTGCAACACGCCCGAAACACGCTGTCTTTTCAGCTCTCCGGCGCCCAGGTAGGCATCACGATCACTACCCTGCTCACCGGGTACGTCGCCCAGCCCGCGATCATCGAGCTGGTCCGGCCGGGCGTACAAGCTCTGGGGCTGTCCGCTAGCACCGTGGGCGCGATCTCCCTCGGGGTCGGGTTGGCCCTGGCGACCATGATGTCGATGGTCTTCGGTGAGTTGATCCCGCAGAACCTGGCCATTTCCCGACCGCTCCAGACGGCCAGGCAGGTCGCCGGCGTGGTCAATGCGTTTTCCGTCGGGTTCGGTTGGCTTATTTCCGCATTGAACGGCACCGCCAACTGGATCGTCCGCCGGCTGGGTATCGAACCGGCAGTGGACTTGCGCTCCGCGCGCTCACCCCAGGAGCTTGGTTCCCTGGTGCGCAGCAGTGCCCAGCACGGGACGTTGGACCAGGGCACAGCGACGTTGCTCGATCGATCGCTGCGCTTCGGCGAGCGCACCGCCGAAGAGCTGATGACGCCCCGGGTGCGGGTAAAGGCGTTGCGCGCGGACGCGCCGGTGTTGGCTCTGGTGGACACTGCGCGCCAGACCGGCTTTTCCCGGTTTCCGGTCTATGGCGGTGACCTCGACGATGTGCGTGGCATAGTGCACGTCAAGCAAGCTTTTGCGCTGCCGGCTGCTCAGCGCGCCGTGATCAAGGTCGGCTCGCTGGCCAGCCCGGTTCCCACCGTGCCCAGTTCGCTGGACGGCGATGTGTTGCTCGAGCGGCTTCGTGGTCAGGGCCTGCAAGTCGCGATTGTGGTCGACGAGTACGGCGGAACCGCCGGCATTGTCACCCTGGAAGACCTCGTCGAGGAGATCGTCGGAGATGTCCGCGACGAGCACGACCGGCTGGAAGTCTCCCGGGTGCGGGCGCTGGACGAGCGGAGCTGGCTTATCTCCGGGCTGCTGCGAGCAGATGAGCTGGCCGATGCGGTCGGGTTTGTGATGCCCGAAGGCGACTACGAGACCGTGGCGGGGTTGGTACTGGAACGGCTGGGGCGCATTCCCGCCGTCGGCGACGAGATCGAACTCGACGGCTGGCAGCTGAGCGTGACAAGGATGGATCGCCGGCGCATTGCTGAGCTGCGGCTCAGGCGTACCGCACACGCCGAGCAGGTGACCTTGTGAGTGGCGCCGCGCTGCTGGTTGCGCTGTTGTTGCTGGCAGCCAATGCATTCTTCGTCGGCGCAGAGTTCGCCCTGATCAGTGCCCGGAGGGACCGGCTGGAAGCACTGGCCAAACGCGGGACGGCGCGTGCCGGCACGGTGATGCACGCTTCGGAAATGCTGCCGCTGATGCTAGCCGCGGCACAGCTGGGCATCACGATCAGCTCATTGGGTCTGGGTTCTCTCGGTGAACCCGCCGTCGCCCACCTGCTGGAATGGTTGACCGATCCGTTGCCTGTACCTGACGCGGTACTGCACACCGTGGCCTTTGTCGTCGCGCTCGGCATGGTGACCGTGGCGCACATTCTGCTGGGCGAGATGGTGCCCAAGAACATCGCAATCGCCGGCCCTGAGCGTGCCGCGCTATGGATGGTTCCGCCTTTGGTCGCCTTCATGCGGGTGACCCGGCCCGTCATTGCGCTGTTCAGCCAGACGGCAAGGCTGGTGCTGCGCGTGTTCAGGGTGCAGGTCCGCGATGAGCTGGAGAGCGCCTACAGCCCCGACGAGTTGGCTAATCTCATCGCCGACTCCAGCCGCGAAGGTCTCCTCGACAGTCAGGAACACCGCAGATTGACGCAGACCTTGTCCACGAGGGAGCGTACGGTCGCCGATGTGCTGATTCCGCTGCCCGACTTGACCACGATTCGTGCCCAACCGACGTTGGGCGATATCGAACAGGCCGTGGCGCAGACTGGTTTCTCCCGCTTTCCGCTGTGTCGCCGCGAATCGGCGAGCGATGGGCAGCTGGTCGGCTACATCCATGTGAAAGACGTACTCGAGCTGCTCGGCAGTTCCCCGGACACGCCGGTGCCGGCCAGCAGCGTCCGACCACTACCGGAGGTGGCGTCGACCGCCAAGTACGGCGAGGCGCTGGCCTTGCTGCGCCGCTCGGGTAGCCATCTCGCCCGGGTTGTCGGCACTGACGGAAAGACCGCGGGTGTTGTCGCGCTGGAGGATCTGGTCGAGGAATACGTGGGCAGCGTGCGGGACGCGACGCACGTAGCATCCCGCACCTGACCGGCTAAGAATCGGTTCGGCAGATTTAGCCCGAAGGATAGATCAACGTAGCTTTAGCACCGAATCGTGGTGCCCGATGCGTTTCACCGGCGTGGCATCCGTGAGCGCAAGATTGGCCGGCGTCGCAAACCATTCTTTCGGCGTACTGTCGGCAATCTCGATCAGCGCCGGTAGTGCCTTTGCTACCAGCTTGGTGGTTTGGTTGATCCGCCCAAGCCCGGGCAAAACCACCTCGGCGTGCCCTACAACCTTCTCCGTGTTCTCCAAACAATCATCGAGATTATCGGCGATGCCACCAAGCAGAACTGCAATCGCCAAAAAAAGCTCCCACGATAACGAGAAACAATGCAATGAGAACCACGGTTATGACGATAAGGATCATTTTTCATCACTTCCCTGGGGGTTCTGCCAGTTCAATACCGTCACCGGTGGAGCGCCGGCAGAGTCATCTCGGCGATGAGGACTCCTTCCGGGTCGCGAGCTCGAACAAGGCGACCAGCTCGCGGGCGTAGGCATCCGGGTCGAAGTCGGGGAATGCGAGAATCTGTGGTGCGGCCGAGTCGATGGCCGTCCGGAGAAAACGCGCCATGGCCGCAGGCGCGAACTCACGAAACTCGCCGCTTCGTTGCCCCGCTTCGAACAACTGACGCAGCGGGGCGAGGAGTGGCTCGTCGGTGTGCACACCGTAACGCAACTTGCCGTCAGCTGTGCGATAGTTCGTAAAGATGTCGGTGAGGACAGCCACCTCGCGCGGGTGGTCGCGGATGAAATCGATGTTGCCGGTGATATAAGTGCGCAGCGTTGCCGCGACCGTGGGTTGTCGCTTGAGGAGAGGGGTTAGCTGCTCCGCGCCGCGCTGGTAAATGTGGTCCACTACACGCTCGATCAGTTCGTCCTTGCCGGCGAAGTGGTAGGAGATCACCCCCTTACTAATTCCGGCCCGCTTGGCAATCTCGGCCAGCGAGGCGCGGACGTAGCCCACATCTGCGATCGTGTCGATCGCGCATTGGATGATCTGGGCGCGGCGTGCCTCCTCGGTGAACGTCGACGCACGCTGTCCGCTTGGACTAAAATCTGACCGCACGGCCAAAAAATAGCACGGTTGTGTAGGCCGTCAAGCGCTGTGTTGCCAGACTGCCGCGGCCCGAGACCGCGCAACGTCCACCGTTGGAGTCCATCCGCCGTCTGCTGTCGCAGCCCTTCTCGGACTGACCAGTAGCCAAGTCAGGAGGTGAACGCCTCGATCGGGGGGCAGGAGCACATGAGGTGGCGGTCTCCGTGAGCCTGGTCAATCCGCCGCACCGCCGGCCACACCTTGGTGGCCGATCGACCCATGGGGTAGGCAGCGAGTTCGCGGCTGTAGGGATGGTCCCACTTGTCAAGCACGCAAGTCGCCGTATGCGGTGCACTGCGTAGCGGATTGTCCTCGACAGGCCATTCCCCCTCGGCGACCCGGTCGATCTCATCCCGGATCGCGATCATGGCGTCGCAGAAGCGGTCAAGTTCGGCGAGGGTCTCACTTTCGGTGGGTTCCACCATCAAGGTACCGGCGACCGGGAAGGACATGGTCGGGGCGTGCAATCCATAGTCAGCCAGGCGCTTTGCGACGTCGTCGACGGTGATCCCGGTGGCCTTGGTAATCGATCGCAAGTCGAGGATGCATTCATGAGCGACGAGCCCATTGGGACCGGTGTAGAGCACCGGGAAGCGGTGCTCCAGGCGCCGTGCCACGTAGTTCGCGGCCGCCACCGCGGTGAGGGTGGCGCGGCGCAGGCCGTCAGCGCCCATCATCCGGATGTAGGCCCATGAAATGGGCAGGATTGAGGCGCTTCCCCACGGTGCCGCGGTCACCGGGCCCACGACGGCGTCGGGGTCGGTCTCCGGGTGTCCAGGGAGGAACGGAGCCAGGTGTCCCCGCACGCCGACGGGTCCGACCCCGGGGCCGCCGCCACCATGCGGGATGCAGAAGGTCTTGTGCAGGTTGAGATGGCTGACATCGGCACCGAAGTGGCCTGGTCTGGCCAGGCCGAGCAGCGCATTGAGATTCGCCCCGTCGACGTAGACTTGGCCGCCGGCCTCATGGACCAGCTCGCACACCTGCGTCACACCCGGCTCGTAGACCCCGTGTGTGGACGGATAGGTGATCATGATAGCGGCCAGCCTGGCGCCGTGCTGGGCGATCTTTCCGCGTAGATCGTCAAGATCGATGTCACCGTGGCTATCGCAGCCGACAACCACGACGCGCATTCCCGCCATCACGGCCGAGGCCGCGTTGGTGCCGTGCGCGCTAGACGGGATCAGGCATACATCGCGACCGGATTCGCCGCGGCTTCGGTGGTAGGCGCGTATTGCCAGCAGGCCGGCCAACTCACCCTGGCTGCCCGCATTGGGCGCCAGGCTGACGGCGTCATATCCGGTTAGTTCGGCCAGCCACCGTTCCAGGTCGCTGACCACCTCGAGCAAGCCGGCTGCGTCTTCGCGGGCGGCGAACGGGTGCAGCTGCGCGAATTGCGGCCAGCTGATCGGCTCCATCTCCGCCGTGGCGTTGAGTTTCATGGTGCAGGATCCCAGCGGGATCATGCTGCGATCTAGCGCCAGATCCTTGTCGGCCAGCGCTCGCAGATACCTCAGCAGTGCCGTCTCACTGTGGTAGTCGGTGAAGACTGGATGGGTGAGAAATGGCGAGGTTCGCCGCAGCGCGGATGGGATGGCATCTGGGATGTCCCGGTCAAGGGTGTCCGGATCGGGCTCGGGCACGCCGAAGGCCTCCCAGACCGCCCTGAGGTGTGCCCGGGTCGTGGTCTCCGCGCAGCTGATCCCAACGTGATCGGTGCCGGCCAGGCGCAAGTCCACGCCGGCCTCCCGGGCAGCCCGGACGACCTCGGCGGCCCGGCCAGGCACCCTGGCCATGACGGTGTCGAAAAATGCCTCGGGGGCCACTTCGATGCCCCCACCGCGCAACCCGGCGGCGAGCACCGCAGCCATTCGGTGCGTCCGGTAGGCGATCTCACGTAACCCGTCAGGTCCGTGGTAGACGGCGTACATCGAGGCCATCACGGCCAGCAGCACCTGCGCGGTGCAGATATTGCTGGTGGCCTTGTCCCGGCGGATGTGCTGCTCCCGGGTTTGCAACGCCAAGCGCAACGCCGGTGTCCCTTCGGCGTCCCGGGAGACGCCCACCAAGCGGCCAGGTACCTGCCGCTCCAAGCCCTCGCGTACGGCGAGGTAGGCGGCATGCGGGCCGCCGAAGCCCAGCGGCACCCCGAAACGCTGAGTAGAACCGATCACCACGTCCGCACCCAGCTCCCCCGGGGGCACCAGCAGGGTCAAAGCCAGCGGATCCGCCGCGACGGCTACCGCGGCGCCACGTAGGTGCGCCTGCTCGATCAGCGCCTCGTAGTCGCGCACCACGCCGGACACGCCCGGGTAGGAGACCAACACGCCGTAGAACTCGCAGTCAGGCAGCCCGCTGGACAGGTCTCGCACGTCCAGCTCGATGCCCAGTGGTTCGGCCCGGGTGCCGAGCACGGCGAGAGTCTGCGGCAATGCGTCGGTATCCACCAGGAAACGCGATGAGCCACCCCGGCTCGCCCGGCGTAGCAACGTCATCGCCTCGGCGGCGGCGGTGGCCTCATCGAGCAGCGACGCGTTGGCCACCGGCAGACCGGTGAGATCGCAGATCATCGTCTGGAAGTTCAGCAATGCCTCGAGCCGCCCCTGCGAGATCTCCGGCTGGTAGGGCGTGTATGCGGTGTACCAGGCAGGGTTTTCCAGCACCGAACGGCGGATCACCGGCGGCGTCACGGTGCCGTGATACCCCATCCCGATCATCGGCACTCGCGGGTGACACCGGGCCGCCCGCTCGCGCAGATTCGCCAGCGCTTGCTCCTCGGTAGCGGCGGCCGGAAGGTCCAGGACTGCACCGGCGCTACAACCGCCAGCCAGGGCAGGCGGCAGCATCCGCTGCGCGAGTTCCTCTAAGGACTCGACACCGATGACGCCCAGCATCCTGGCTAGATCAGCCGGACGGGGCCCGATGTGCCGGTCCGCGAAAGGCCTGCCCTGCTCCAGCTCGGGCAGTGAACGCCGATCGGGAGTATCCATCGCAACAACCTCCGGGCCTCGCGGTGGGAGTGCCGGCTATCGTCTTCGATCGGTCTTCCCGCTGTGTTGCCCACACCCGGCCAGAGCCAAGATACGGCTGGCGACTCTCCTCGCGCGGGATTGGCGACTACCCCCTCAGACTACCTGGGGAAGTCGGCCTGCCGTCGACTCGGCGCGATGCTTGTGAGCAGCTACACAGCGAGCTGTCAACTGATCCTGCGGGCACGGCGCCGCTTGGTCAGCTCGTCTTCCGGAGCAGCGTCGACATGTCCGCCGTCGGCTCGCTCGGGAGGAAACTGGCTTATCGTTCCGGCGATTTCCTTTATTGCGCCGCTGACGGCGATGCCGAACACCCCTTGGCCGCCCTGCAAAAGATCAACGACTTCTTCCGCCGAGGTGCACTCGTAGACCGTCGTGCCGTCACTGAACAGCGTGATACGGGCCAGGTCGTGCACTCCACGACGGCGTAGGTGCGCCACGGCGACACGGATGTTCTGCAGCGACACCCCTGTGTCCAGCAACCGCTTGACCACCTTGAGGACCAGAATGTCTTTGAACGAGTACAGTCGCTGGCTACCCGAGCCAGAGGCTCCGCGGATGGATGGCACGACCAGGTTGGTCCGTGCCCAGTAGTCCAGCTGACGGTAAGTGATCCCGGCGATCTGGCACGCTGCCGGCCCTCGGTAACCGAGCAGGTCGTCGGTAACGCCGTGAGGGTCGGCCAGGACTGAGTCGGGGAACAGGGTTTCTTGCTCAGCCGGTGCATCAGCCGGGGACTGCGCGAGGTCATGAGCAGAGGTGTCCGCTGCGCCGCGCGGTCCGTCGACCACCGATGCCTCCCACGCCGTGCGCCGGCGGTCCGCCCACCATGTGACCCGCGGCAGTTCATCCGGCTGTTCGAAGCGAATCACACCGGCGCGACTCGCTGTGAGGGTCGACGGTAGGCGCCGCCGCGTAGCCGGTCAATACGACGCGCGGCAAAGTCTCACCCTCAACCTCAGATCGAGGCCATAGGTGACAGCTGCAAGGCAAGCTTGCTCAGGTATCCGCCCCGCGGAAGTCCTCCGGGGAGACCGAGTCGAGGAACTCGCGAAATTTCTCGACCTCGTTCTCCTGCTCGTCCGGGATGATCAGACCGGCTTCGGACAGCACCGCCTCTTCGGCGTGAATCGGCACGCCGGCCCGCAAGGCCAACGCCACCGAGTCGCTCGGCCGTGCAGAAACCCGTACGTTGCCATCAAAGACGAGTTCGGCGAAGAAGGTGCCCTCTTGCAGCTCGGTGATCCGGACCTGCTTAAGCTTTCCGCCCAACGCCCGGATCACGTCCCGCAGCAGGTCATGGGTCATCGGCCGGGCCGGCTGCACCCCTTGCTGCTCCAGCGCGATGGCGGTCGCTTCCCCCGATCCGATCCAGATCGGCAAGTAACGCTCACCATTGGTTTCCCGGAGCAGCAGGATCGGCTGGTTCGCTGGCAGCTCCACCCGGACCCCGACGACACGCATCTCGCTCATCGCGTTTGCGCCTCCCTCCCGCCGCAGCCCGTAGTCCGGGTGCCTCAAGGATCGTCGTGTTCGGCGGTGGATTGGGTACCGGCCGCCAGCAGCTGCCAGCCCAGTCGCGTCTCCGCCATCGCTACCCCTTTAGACGCTACACGGGGCGCGGTCGGAATGCCGAGTCCTGCGGCGAGGCAAATTCCCGCTGCCTCGGTCTGTCATTTCTCCGTCAGGTTCCGGTGACGCCCCGCAGCCCCACCTTCACCAGTAAGGCGTGCAGCCGCACGGACAGCACGGCCAGCTCCCGGACGACCTCGTCGGCACGGGCCCGCGCGTCGGGATCGCGCTGCCGGGTCATCGGAGTCACAATCTGGGCCAGCAATCCGACTTCACGGTCGGCCGAGGCTCGGAAGGCGCGCAGATGCCGGGGCTCTAGCCCGAACTCGGTCATCGCCTGCGCAGTCTTGGCAACCTGAACGGCATCGGTGTCATAAAAACCGGCCGGGCCGGGGCGGACCAGGCCGAACTGCTCAAGTTGTGTCAGCACCGCCCCGCTGATCTCCGCCGCAGCGAGCAGCTCCTCTTGCGTCACCCGGCCGGTACCAGCGCCGCCAAGCAGCTCAGCGGCACCTGGTTCGACTACCGCGTCGGGATTGCCGTCGGGCACAGCGTGCGGGCAAGCACTGACCAGCTGCCGCGACGGCGCCGGCCAGCGGGCGGCAGCCGTCCTTTCGGGGGCCTGCCCGGGAAGATGCTGGGCAGGCTCGCCCCGGTCTCGCGCGTCCAGATACTCCTTGATAACCCGCAGTGGCAGGTAGTGATCTCGCTGGGCGGCGAGGACGTAACGCAGCCGTTCCACATCCGTTGACGAGAATTGCCGGTAACCGGCGGCGGTCCGGTCAGGCTGGACCAGCCCTTCAGACTCCAAAAACCTGATCTTGGAAATAGTGACATCGGGAAATTCAGCCCGCAGCTGGGCAAGCACCGTGCCGATGCTCATCCCGGAACGATCCCCGGATCGGCGTGGGGCCGTCACTGTGTCCCCTGGTCAGCCCCTCGGCTCCCGCGTGGACCGGTGAGGAACACCAGCCGGAACTTGCCGATCTGCACCTCGTCACCGTTGGCCAGCATTGCGGTGTCCACCGGCTCGCGATTGACGTAGGTACCGTTGAGGCTGCCGACGTCGACGACGACGAACTCACCGCCCTCACGGCGGAACTCCGCGTGCCGGCGAGACACCGTGACGTCGTCGAGGAATATGTCGCTATCCGGGTGGCGCCCAGCACTCGTAGTAGACCGGTCGAGCAGGAAGCGGGAACCGGCGTTAGGGCCACGCCTGACCACCAGCAGCGCCGAGCCCGCAGGCAGGGCATCAATACCAGCGATAGGGGGCGCCGGCGCCTCGATACCTTCGGCCTCGGACAGGAAGTCGGCCCGGAAAGTCGAGGTTTGCTCCGGGCCCCGCTCTGGTGGTACACCGGGCCCGTCGTTCATGGTCACCCTGGGCTCTCCTTCGCGGGGTGGTCGCCGTTGATCGCACCACAACCTACCGTGCCACAGCGGACATCGCGGAGGAGAGGTCGGCGCCAGCTGCCGGCCACCCTCAGCCTTCCCCGATGAGCGCCCGGTACTCCTCTGCGATCATCAACGAGTCCGTCGCGCCCGGCTGCGCCGGCTTGATCTCGATCATCCAGCCGGCACCGTATGGATCGGAATTGACCAAGTCGGGACTGTTCTCGAGGGCATCGTTGCGGCTCACCACCTCACCATCCACCGGCGCGAACACGTCCGACACGCTCTTGGTGGACTCGATTTCGCCGACTGGTTGCCCGGCCTTGACCGAATCACCCAGGGGCGGCAATTGGATGTACACCACGTCCCCGAGTTGGGTCTGGGCATAGTCGGTGACACCGACGCGCACGGTGCCCTCCTCGCTCAGCAGCACCCATTCGTGTTCCGGGGTATAGCGCAGCTCCTCAGGAACCATCACGACCTCCCATCACGCGGAGTTGGCGTCTGCCACACCGCGCATCGTGAGCACAACCTGGATGAGATACAGCACCGCCGACCACACGTACAGTGCACCGCCCCACCCGGTAAACGCCACCGCGAACGCGTGGGCGAGCGCGCCCACCCAACCGTGTACGTCAGGGGCGAGCAACAGCAGGGGGAACGCGTATAGCAGGCAGAGGGTTGCCGCCTTGCCCATATAGTGCACCGGCAGCGGGCCATGGCCGTAATAGCGCAGCACCGGCAACGTGGCAGCAAGCACCAGGTCCCGGCCGAGTAACACGGCGATCACCCACCAAGGCAAGATCGCCCGCAGGCCGAACGCAAGCAAGGCGCTCACGGTGTACAACCGATCGACCGCGGGATCGAGCATTTCTCCTAGCCTGCTGGACTGGTTGAGCAAACGCGCGAGCTTGCCGTCCGCCCAGTCGGTCAGACCCGACAACCCCAGCACCACCACAGCGAGCAGATCATTGCGAGGCCCGAGTATGAGCCACAAGAACAGCGGGACGCCGGCCAACCGGAGCAGGCTGAGCACATTGGGCACGGTGACCAACCGATCAGCCGGATCCCGACTCGCACTCATTGGTCCCTCATGACACCCTACGAACCCGCACTCGGCGACAGCGGTTGATCATCAATCGATGGCGCCGTCGAACGCTCGACCTTCAGTGAAGTAGGGCGCAATCTTGTTGTCGAACATTGTCAGCGCCGAACCGATGGCCATATGCATGTCGAGGTACTTGTAGGTGCCCAACCGGCCACCGAAAAGCACATTCTGCTGCGCGGTCTCGGATTTCGCCAGCTCCCGGTAGCGGCCGAGCTTGATTCTGTCCTCCGGAGTGTTGATCGGGTAGTAGGGCTCGTCTTCTTTTCCGGCGAATCGGGAGAATTCCCGCACGATGACAGTCTGATCCGTGGGATAATAGTTGCGCTCGGGGTGGAAATGGCGGAATTCGAGAATTCGGGTGAACGCAACGTCGGCATCGGCGTAGTTCATGACCGGGGTGCCTTGAAAGTCGCCACAATCGCGCAGCACCTCTTGCTCGAAGTCCAGGGTCCGCCAACCCAGCCAACCTTGCGCGTAGTCGAAATACCTGTCGAGCGGACCGGTGTAGACCACAGGAATACGCTCGGGCAGATCGTCGCGCACCTCGAAGTAGTCAGTGTTAAGTGCCACGTCGATGTTCGGATGCGTGGCCATCTTCTCCAGCCACGCGGTATAGCCATCGACCGGAAGACCCTCGAAGGCGTCGTTGAAGTAGCGGTTGTTGAAGGTGTAGCGCACCGGTAGGCGGGTGATGGTGGCGGCCGGCAGCTCGGTAGGGTCCGTCTGCCACTGCTTTGCCGTGTAATCGCGGACAAACGCCTCGTACAACGGGCGACCGATCAGAGATATTGCTTTTTCTTCCAGATTCGCGGCTTCCGCGCCGTCGATCTCCGCGGCTTGTTGGGCGATAAGCGCACGAGCTTCGTTCGGCGTGAAATAGCGGCCAAAAAATTGTGAAATCAATCCTAAGCCCATGGGGAAGGGATAGACCTGACCATGGTGTACCGTGAACACCCGGTGCTGGTAGCCAGTGAAATCCGTGAACTGATTCACGTATTCCCATACACGTTGGTTCGACGTATGGAACAGGTGCGCACCGTAACGGTGCACCTCGATCCCCGTTTCCGGTTCCTGCTCCGAATAGGCGTTACCGCCCAGGTGATGTCGCCGTTCGACCACCAGCACCCGCTTGTCCAGCTGGGTGGCCGCACGCTCGGCCACGGTAAGACCGAAGAAACCCGAACCGACAACGACGAGGTCATATCCCATGAGGCTCACGTCGCCGGAGGGTAGCCGTGGGACGTGGTCAGGCGCCGAGTTGGGGTAGTCAGAACCGGGTGTGCTCCAGCCAGTGGTCCAGAAGGCCCACATCGCCAAACATCGTGATCGGCGCGTCAGCAGGCGCGACGCGCCGGGTCATGACCAGCAGTAGGTCCATCACTGCACCCCGGACTGCGACGTCGCCTTTGGTGTGTCCATGCTCCCAGACGGGACCCGACGGGGTGCGTCGCACGATCCACTCCCCATCCTCGCCCAACCCTGGGTCGGTCGAGTGCAGGTGCATGATCTGGCCATCGCCGCGCAGTTCGGCAAGCTCCGGGCGGAACTCCACAGCCTGCGGCAGGCTCACCAGGCTCAGCCACTCGGAAATGGCGTCAGCGGCGAGGTCGGCCTCGAGGACGAACTTGCGGCCCAGCGCCAGCTCGGCATCAGCCCGATGCACGGCCGTCTCGTGGGTCATCCGACGGCCCCAGAACCCGGCACTCTGGTCATCAGACCAGCTCCAGATCTGCGTCTGCGGGCCCACCACCCGGATCGCCTCAGCCAATTCATCAGCACCTCCGCGCAACCAGGACACCAACTCGTGGGGAGCGGCTGGCGCGGTGAGGGAGGACATGTCGAAAACAGGCGCCGTGGTGACACGGCGACTAATGATCCCGGCGGCCCAGCGGTGAGCCCGGCCAACATGCTCGGCAAGTTCCCGCAATGTCCAGTCAGGGCAGGTGGGTACCTGTAGTGTCAAGTCAGCGCCAGCGAGCGCCCCGGCCAATAGCGCCGACTGGTCGGCCAGTGCGTCAAGGTAGCGGTCGCTGTGTAGCAATGCCATCGGCTGCCTTCCTGTCGTGGGTTCGACTTATCACTTAAACACCTGAGGACATTGGTAATGCGGCGGCTCACCGGGTGGTGTGCACTGTGACCATGGCTTCGCATCCAGCCTGGCGTTCGCGAGATCCCGGGAAACGCACGCTGGGCAAGGGGCATGGCGCTTTTTTTGCCGCGGCGCTGAGATCTCCGCGCGAGGTCGGGACATTGTTGCCTTCCGGACCCGAGCTGGCCCGGCGTTTGGCCGCGGTCATCCCGCGATCTGGTCACCCGGGGCAGCCTCCGGTGGTGGTGGAAGTGGGCGCCGGCGCTGGCGCGGTCACCGTCGCGATTGTGCAGCATGTCGATGAGGGTGCCGTAGTGATCGCCGTGGAGAAGGACCCTGAACTCGCTGAGCAGCTGCGGAATCGCCAGCTGGGTGTCCACGTGGTCACGGCAGACGCCCTCATGTTGCCCGCCATTCTCGCCGACCACGGGGTGGACCGCGCCGACGCGATCGTCTCTGTGCTGCCGTGGGCTCTTTTCGGGCCACAGCAGCAGCGAGAGCTGTTGGCGATCTTCGCCGGTGCGCTGCGGTCCGATGGGGTGTTCACTGCCGCTGCCTACAGCCTGGGTTACTGGACACCTGCGGCTCGCCGGTTCCGCCACGAGCTGGAGCGATTCTTTGGGGAGGTGCTGCCCACCCGTACCATGTGGCGCCACCTACCACCGGCAATGACCTACGTCTGCCGTCGCCCGGGCCAGGGCAGTGACGCTGTCACCGTGAATCTGAGTCGATGAGCAGATGACCATCCATCCGGGTCACGCGTAGCACTCGCTTGACGACTTCTGAGCTACCCGCTTTGTGGTAGGTGACATCAACGGGCACCCGTACCGAGCCATCGGGATTGTAGGAAAGTCCGAATGCATTGGCACCGCTGACCGAGGAGTACTGGCTCCAGTACGACCGGAAATCAGCTTCGCTGCCAAACGTCGCTTGTGCGGTGGGTGATAGCAGCGCCCACGCCGACGCCGTGTCGTCGAGGCCGTTGTAGTAATCGATCACGAGCTGCCCGGCATCGTGCCAGGCGATCGGCTGGGCATTGTCGACGCGCTGCACCTGCGGCTGCGGCGACGGTGGTGCTACGGACGGTGCTGGCACTGCCGAGGGTGCCGCGGTGGCCCCCGGTCTGGCGGTGGGCGAGGCCTGCTGCTCCGAAAACCCCCGGGACAGCAGTGTTCCCACACCAGCAAAGGCAAGAAGCACCAGGACAGCGACCGCAACCAAACCGGCGCGGTCCGTTCGGCGCGCCACCCTCCTTGGCGAGGGCCACGCAGGTGGTGACACAGCGACTTCCGGCTCAGCGCCAGGACGTGGCGGGGGAGCCACAGCCGGAACCGGATCAGCTTCGGATCCCGCGCCACTCGTGTGACGGAATCCGTTTGCTGCCGAACCGGGGGCCACCAGCGTCGGCGGCAGCGCCGAGAGCGGCCGGTTCGCCCGGGGCGATCCAGGTGCTGGAGACGATCTGGGTACCGGCCGAGTGGTGGGCGCGGCGGCTAACTCCAGACTGGCGCGGTGCATGTCGGGGCGCGCCGCTGGATCCGTGGCCAGCAGCTTCATCAGCACCGCAGTAAGGGGACCGGCGTACTGGGGCGGCCTCATCTGGCCGTTGGCGACCGTGTGCAGCAGTGCGAGCGGGTTATCGCTGTCCCCGAAGGGCCCCTGCCCTTCCAGCGCCGCGTACAGCGTCGCGCCGAGAGAGAACACGTCCGACGCCGGAGTAGGAAGCTGACCGCGAGCCACCTCGGGAGCCAGGTAGGCGGGAGTGCCGGCCATCATTCCGGTCTGGGTCACGGTGACGTCGCCGACGGCGCGCGAGACCCCGAAGTCGGTGATCTTGGCGGTACCGTCGTCGGCGATCAGGATGTTGCCCGGCTTGACGTCACGATGCACGATCTGCGCGGCATGGGCCGCGGCCAACGCCGAGGCGATCTGCCGGCCAATGGAGGCGACCTCGGGCACCGGAAGGCAGTACCGTTCGCCGAGTACTGCGGCGAGGCTGCGCGAGGGGAGGTATTCCATCACCAGGCAGGGCTCACCGTCGTGCTCGGCCACGTCGTAGACGACGATGGCGTTCGGATGCTGCAACCGCGCGGCGATCCGGGCCTCGCGCAGCGCCCTAGCCCGCGCTTCGTCGGTCGCTCGGGGACTCAACTCGGGTTGCAACAGCAGCTGCTTCACCGCTACCGGCCGCTGCAGCCGCTCGTCCATGGCCCGCCAGACGACCCCCATACCGCCGCTGCCAATCCGCTCGAGCACCCGGTAATGGCCGGCGATCAGCTGACCCGTGTCGATATGCGGTCACTCCCTTTTAGCTTCCCCGCATGGGCAAACAGCGTCCCCGACCAAGTCAGGCTACCGCCCGGCAAGCGGCTTGGCGCGCCCGCCCGCTGGCCCCGCCTAGCCCTGGTTGAGGCACCACCGGCACCATCGTGGTCACCATGACCCTCACCGAGAAACTGCGCCGCGGTTGCAGTCCCGACGACCTATTCGAGATTTTCACCGAGTGGGTGTTGGGCCAGGGTCTGAGCTTGTACCCGGCCCAGGAAGAAGCTTTGATCGAGATTGTCTCCGGCTCAAACGTGATTTTGGCCACTCCTACCGGATCCGGTAAGAGCCTTGTCGCAACCGGCGCGCATGCCGGCGCGCTGGCACAGGGCAAACGAAGTTTCTATACCGCGCCGATCAAAGCTCTGGTGTCGGAGAAGTTTTTTGCAGCGTGTGACGTGTTCGGTGCCGATCAGGTCGGGATGCTGACCGGAGACTCCAGCGTCAACGCCCAAGCACCGATCATCTGTTGCACCGCAGAGGTGCTGGCCAACATGGCGCTGCGCAGCGGACCGGAAAGTGATGTCGGCCTAGTCGTCATGGACGAATTCCACTTCTACGCCGATCCGGATCGCGGCTGGGCGTGGCAGGTGCCCCTGCTTGAGCTCGTCCGTAGCCAGTTTCTGCTGATGTCCGCCACGCTGGGTGACGTCAGCTTCTTCGAGCGCGACTTGACACAACGTACCGGCCGTCCTACCGCGGTGGTGCGCTCCGCCCAGCGACCGGTTCCGCTGCATTTCCGGTACGCGACCACCGCATTGCACGAGACACTGGAAGAACTGCTGGCCACCAACTCCGCGCCGGTGTATGTGGTGCACTTCACCCAGGCCGCGGCTGCCGAGCAGGCCCAGGCTTTGACCAGCATCAATGTCTGCAGCCGCAGTGAAAAGGATGCCATCGCCGAGTTAATCGGGGGATTCCGGTTCACCGCCGGTTTCGGGCGCACGCTGTCCCGGTTGGTGCGCCACGGCATCGGGGTACATCACGCAGGAATGCTGCCCCGGTATCGACGGCTGGTGGAGCGGCTTGCCCAATCCGGACTACTCAAGATCATCTGTGGCACCGACACCCTCGGGGTGGGCATCAACGTTCCCATTCGCACAGTGCTGCTCACCGGGTTGGCCAAATACGACGGGACCCGCACCCGTCACCTCACCGCGCGGGAATTCCATCAGATCGCCGGGCGAGCCGGGCGAGCCGGTTACGACACCAGCGGCACGATCGTGGTGCAGGCGCCGGAGCATGTCGTGGACAACGCCAAAGCGGTCGCCAAGGCAGGCGACGATCCCCGCAAGCGCCGCAAGATCGTCCGCAAGAAACCCCCCGAGGGATCGGTGTCCTGGAGTGAACGCACCTTTGAGCGGCTAGTCGCCGCTGAACCGGAAGCGTTGACCTCCAGCTTCGCGGTTAGCCACGCGATGTTACTCAATGTGGCCAGCCGGCCTGGTGACGCGTTCGCGGCGATGCGCCACCTGCTCACCGACAACCACGAGGATCGTCCCGCACAGCGCCGGCTGATCCGAGTAGCCATTGCGATGTACCGCGCATTGCTGGCTGCTGGTGTCGTCGAGCGATTGCCGGTGCCCGACGACCAGGGCCGTACCGTGCGGCTCATCGGGGATCTCCAGCTTGACTTCGCGCTCAACCAGGCGCTTTCTCCGTTCGCCCTGGCGGCGATCGAGCTGCTGGATCCCGATTCGGTCGACTACCCGCTGGACGTCTTGTCGGTCCTGGAGGCGACCTTGGAGAACCCACGGCCAGTCCTGGCCGCGCAGCTGGCCAAGGCCAAGGGTGAGGCGGTAGCGGCGATGAAGGCCGAGGGAATCGAGTACGAGGAGCGAATGCGGCTGCTCGAGGACGTCACCTACCCGATGCCCCTGGTTGATCTGCTCGACGCGGCTTTCGAAACCTACCGGCAAGGCCACCCATGGGTGGCCGATCACCACCTGTCTCCCAAATCGGTAGCCCGAGATCTCGCCGAGCGCGCGATGACCTTCACCGAATACGTCGGGCTTTACGGCCTTGCGCGGTCAGAAGGGCTGGTGCTCCGGTATCTGGCTGACGCCTACCAGGCGTTGCGGCGGACGGTGCCGGACGACGCCAAGACCGAGGCACTGCGGGATCTCGAGGAGTGGCTGGGGGAACTGGTCCGCCAGGTCGACTCTAGCCTCCTGGAGGAATGGGAGAAGCTGCGTGACCCCCAAGCACCGCAGGCCGCACCTATATCACTGGATGACCGGCCAGCGCCGGTGACCGCCAATGCGCGGGCCTTCCGGGTACTGGTACGTAATGCGCTGTTCCGTCGGGTAGAGCTGGCCGCCCGCCGACGTTGGGACGCGCTCGCGGCGCTCGATGGGGACGACGGCTGGGATGAGCAGGCCTGGCGGGACGCCGTTGAACCCTACTTTGACGAACACAGCGAAATCGGCACCGGCCCAGATGCCCGCGGTCCGCACTTACTGATCATCGACTACCAACCCGACCGCTGGGTCGTGCGTCAGATCCTGGACGACCCGGCTGGCCATCACGATTGGGCGATCAACGCCGAAGTAGACCTGCCTGCGTCAGATGCAGCGGGGGTCGCTGTCCTACGGGTGGGCACAGTCGGCCCCTCTTAACGCGAGGATCGCGGTGCCACCCGTCAGGTCGGTTCGTGGCCCGGCTTCCATTTGATCCCGCAGCCGAGGCTGGGCATCTGTGGCTCGCTCACCGGCTTGCCTGCCAGCACCGAGTCCAGCGCGGCCCGCAGCGACCGGCCGGTCACTGGGACGTCATTGCGCGGGCGGGACTCGTCGAACTCCCCCCGGTAGGCGAGCGTCCGATCAGCGTCATAGAGGAAGAAATCCGGGGTGCACGCGGCCCGGTAAGCCAATGCCACCTGCTGGGTCTCATCCACCAGGTAGGGAAAGGTGAATCCCGCGCGGCGGACCTGCTCGGTCAATCCCGCTGGACCATCGTCGGGATAGTTGTCGACGTCGTTGCTGCAGATCGCCACCGCGCCGGCATCACCGGTGTATTCGCTGACGAGCAAGCCGAGCTCGCGCTCGATATGCCGGACATAGGGGCAGTGGTTGCACAGAAACATCACCAGCAGCGGCTGGCCGGCGGCGAGGCCGTCCGACTGCACCATCTGTCCGTCGAGCGACGGCAACGCGAACTGCGGCGCGGGGCTACCAAGCGGGACCATGAACGAATTCACTGCCATACCGCGAGTTTCCCATCAGCGGCAGCCTTGCGCGGCTCAAGGTCATAAGTTCGATGGGTATGTTGACCGATCGTGGAGCTTGACGAGGTGTTGCGGACAACGCCGGCGACCCGGGAGTTTACTGACGCGCCGGTGCCGGATGCGGTGATACACCGGATCCTTGACCGCGCGAGGTTCGCGCCCAGTGGGGGCAACCGACAGGGCTGGCGCGTCGTCCTGCTCCGGGATCCGACGATTCGACGCCGAATACAAGAGCTCTATGACCTCGGTTGGCGCGAGTACATGGCCCATGTCGATGCAGGTTTGGTGCCATTTGCACCTGATGAGCACGGCCGCTGGAATGGTCCGGCGGTCGATCTGGATGCCGCCCGCCGGCTCCCGAGACCCAACGCATTCACCGACAGTCTGGACAAGGTTCCCGTGTTGCTCTTGCTGATTGCCCAGCTCAGTGTGCTGGCATGCGTGGACAATGGCCTGGGTCGGCAGAGCATAGTTGGTGGCGGGTCAATCTACCCATTTGGACATAACATCTTGCTGGCCGCCCGCAATGAAGGCCTCGGTGGCGTGCTGACGTCGGTGTTGGTCCGGCAAGAGCCAGCGGTGCGGGAATTGCTTCGCATCCCGGAGGATCACGGGATCGCCGGCCTGATCGCCCTGGGGCATCCGGTGCGGACAGTGCGCAAGCTACGGCGCCGGCCCGTCGAACAGTTCACCACCGTAGACCGGTTCGACGGGCCTGCCTTTGATCCTGGTCGGTCCTAATCGGCCCTAGTGCCCTTACCTCAGTCTTTACTGCCGCCCCGGAACTTGCTCGTCACCGCATCGAGCTGGGCCCGCAACTTACCCTGGGTGACCTGATCGACGAGGCCGAGGGCCCCTGCGGCGATCTTGCCGGCCGCCTCGGGGTTGGCCTTTGCGAAACGGCGAGCGCCTTCCACCAAACCCGCCAGAACCAGCAGCTTCACCAGCTTCCCCAGCATTTGTTTCCTCCCTGTGGCCAGCCACATTCCCCTCGCGATCATCGCGAAGTGGCGAGAATACCGCGCCCGCATGGGGCCTGGGCGGATAGCCGGCAAAAGCCGGTAATAATCGCCCAGTCAGGACATTTGACGTCAGGATCCCCTGACCGGATCGCCGTCAGAATCCCATCGCTTGGGCGCGGCGCTTGACCTCGCGACCCCGATCGGTTCGTAGCGCGCCGATCGGTGTACCGGGCAACGAATCCTCCGCGGTGAACAGCCAACGCAGGATTTCCTCGGCGCAGTAACCGGCATCACGCAACAAGGTGATCGTTCCGGGCAGCCCCTTGACCACAGCGTTGCCGCTAAGAAACTCAGCAGGTACGACGGCGATACCGTTGCGACGTATGCCGAGCAGTTGCCCATCACGCAGCATCTGGTGAATTCGGGTTACCGGCAAGCCGAGCCGTTGCGCTACGTCAGGCAGCGGCAACACCACCACCTCAGGATCGAGCACATCCCGGGCGATAGGGAGATCGCTCACAGTGGCCACCCTGCCATACCGGCGAGGCGCAGCCGTTCCGCCGTTCGGGGCGCGCGGGGAATCCGTACCATCCTCGGACTGTGGAGTGGCCGGGGTCCGAGCATGACGAAAGCCTGATGGGCACTCTGCTGGACGGGCGCTACTGGATTGGCCCGGTGCTAGCACGCGGCGGCATGTCCACCGTCTACCGTGGCACGGACACCCGCCTGGAACGTCCGGTAGCGATCAAGGTGATGGCTCCGCGGTTCGCCGCGGACCCAGTGTTCTTGCAGCGTTTCGAGCGAGAGGCGCGTGCCGCTGCGCGGTTACACCATCCGTGTGTTGTCGGGGTCCATGATCAGGGAATCGACTCCTCCCCCACCGGTGACTACGTGTACCTGGTGATGGAGTTGGTAGATGGCGGGACACTGCGCGACTTGCTGCGTCAGCACGGCCGCCTGCCGGTTCCCCTAGCACTGTCAGTGGCCGAGATGGTGCTGTCCGCACTCACCGCAGCGCACCAAGAGGGCTTGGTCCATCGCGACGTCAAGCCGGAGAACGTCCTCATCGGTGCCGGTGGCGTGGTGAAGGTCGCCGACTTCGGGCTGGTCCGTGCCGCTGCGGAGGCCAGCAACAGCACCGGAGACGTCATTCTCGGCACCGTTGCCTACCTGTCACCCGAGCAGGTCGCGACAGGGGCGGCTGATGCCCGCAGCGACGTCTACGCCACCGGGGTCCTGCTGTTCGAGATGCTGACTGGGTCGCCCCCTTACACCGGTGAGACCGCCCTGTCGGTGGCCTATCGCCACGTCAACGATGACATGCCGGCACCGAACGCTGCTGGGGCGGTAGTGCCCGTGGCGCTGGATGAGCTGATCGTGCGAGCCACCCGGCGGGATCCCGCTGCGCGCCCACCAGACGCAGCGGCCTTCTTGCAGCAGTTGCAGGCGCTGCGGGCCGACTTGGGAATCGATCGGGTCGCGGTCCCGGTACCGAGCAGCGCCGGTGAGATGTCGGCCACCACGATCACCGCATCACCCGCGGTGGGACCGTGGGGAACAAGGGCTCTGGCCAGGACCGGTGCTGCGACAAGCGAACCGGTGACCCGCCCGGCCAGCCCGGGCTCCCCGGTACTGAGCGCACTGGAATCTCCCCCGCGCAGAGTGCATTCCACCACCGATTCCTACCGGCGCGAGCGTGCCCGCAACCGGCGGGCCTTCCTCGCCTGGATGGTGGTCGTGCTGATCCTGGCCAGCGCGGTCGGAGTGGGTGCTTGGTGGCTCGGTAGCGGCCGATGGACCGTGGTGCCCAATCTGACGGGTCTACACCGCGGGGCGGTGTCTGGCGCGCTGGCCTCGGCCGATCTCCAAGCCCATCTTGTCGAGGATCACAACGACACGGTTCCTGGCGACGTGGTCGTTCGTAGCGACCCAGCGGCAGGCCAACGAGCACCGCGCGGCTCGGACATCACCGTGGTGATCTCCCTGGGCCATCCGGTCGTGCCTGCCGTGGACCCGGGCAGCACCGTCGACGACGCGCAGCAGGCGGTCGAGCAGGCAGATCTGCAGCCGCGAACGGACGTTAACGCCGACGAATTCAACGACACTGTTCCGGCTGGCGCCGTGGTCGGACTGCGGCCGGCGCCGGGCACCGTGCTGACAGTCGGTGCGCCGGTCACGGTGGTGGTGAGCAAGGGACCAGCTCCGATCACGGTGCCGAACGTGCGAGGGATGCGCCAAGCTGAAGCGGTAGCAGCTTTGACCCGTGCTGGCCTGACCGTGCAGGTGCGACGGCAGTTCGACGACCAGACAGCCGGTGGACGCGCGATCGGTACCGACCCCAAAGCCGGTACTGGCCTAGCCCGCGGGGCGAGTGTGACCCTGCTGATCAGCACCGCATCAGTGGTGCCTGATGTGGTGGGGCTCTCGGTGGACCAGGCCCGCCAGGCCCTCGCGGATGCGGGCCTGAACAGCACGGTCAGCCAGCAATTCGGCGGGTTCGGGTTCTTCGGTGGATTAGGCGGCTTTGCAAACCGGGTAGTGTCCCAATCAATCGCGCCCGGCCAAGCCGTCCGCGAGGGCACCACGGTAGCCATCACCACCGCCTTCTAGCCGCCCCTTCCTCACCGCAGTCTGGATCAAGACTGCGGTGAGGAAGGGAGGAAGGGGGTTAGGAGCGGAGCATCTCGGCTACAAGGAAGGCCAGTTCTAGGGCTTGTTGGGTATTCAGGCGGGGGTCGCAGGCGGTCTCGTAGCGACCTGACAGGTCAGCATCGGAGATGTCCTGGGCGCCGCCGAGACACTCGGTGACATCCTCACCGGTGAGCTCGACGTGGATGCCGCCCGGGTGGGTACCCAGCGCATGATGCACCTCGAAAAAACCCTGCACTTCATCGACTACCCAGTCGAAATGCCGCGTCTTGTACCCACTGGACGATTCGATGGTGTTGCCGTGCATCGGATCGCACTGCCAGAGCACCTGGTGCCCGGTGGCAGTGACCTTCTGCACGATTTCGGGCAGCAGGTCGCGCACCCGCTGCGCGCCCATCCTGGAGATCAAGCTGAGCCGGCCGGGCATCCCGTGCGGATCAAGCCGCTCGACGTACTCCACGGCTTCGTCCGGCGTGGTGGTCGGGCCCAGCTTGAGCCCGATCGGGTTGGCCAGCAGCTCCGCGAAGGCAATATGCGCGCCATCCAGCGCCCGGGTTCGCTCCCCTACCCACACGAAATGCGCGGACAGATCGTAAAGCTTGGGCATCGGTCCGGAGCGGTCCAGCCGCAGCATGGCACGCTCGTAGTCAAGGACCAGCGCCTCGTGGCTGGCATAGATCTCAGTGGAGCGCAGGGAGGAATCCTCCACGCCGCACGCCGACATGAACCGTAGACCTCGGTCGATTTCCCCGGCCAGGGCCTCATAACGGGCACCAGCCGGGGAGCGCCGCACGAAGTCTTTGTTCCAGTCGTGCACCCTGTGCAGGTCTGCCATGCCGGCCAGGGTCAGCGAACGGACCAAGTTCATCGCCGCCGCCGCGTTGGCGTAGGCGCGGATCATCCGCGATGGATCGTGTACCCGCGCCTCAGCCGCCGGAACCAATGAGTTGATCATGTCGCCGCGGTAGGACGGTAGGCCGAGCGCGTCAATCGGCGCGGAGCGCGGCTTGGCATACTGCCCGGCCACCCGCCCCATCTTCACCACGGGCAGGCTCGACCCGTAGGTGAGTACCACCGCCATCTGCAGCAGCGTGCGAATGTTGCCCCGCAGGTGCTGCTCCGTGTTGTCGGCGAAGGTTTCGGCGCAGTCCCCACCCTGCAATAGGAACGCCTCACCGCGCGCTACGGCCCCAAGCTGATCTCGCAGCTGATCCACCTCGGTCGGCACCGTTATCGGCGGGACGCTCTCCAGCACGGTGCGGATGTTGCGCACCGCGTCTGGGTCGGGCCAGTTCGGTTGCTGCGCCGCCGGCAAGGACAGCGCGGCGTCGAGCTTGGCACGCAGATCAGCAGGTAGGGGCGGTAGCTCCGGCAGCGTGTCGATGGGCACGTCCACGGTCCAGTTCACGGTGATTGAGCGTATGGGGTGCGGTGTGGTGCCGGTTCAGTGGGCCCACCCGGCAACCGATGGCCTGCGCGGTCAGCCGAAGAAGACTTCGGCCTCTGCGTAGCGGCCTTGCGGAACCGTCTTGACCACCGCGGTGGCCTCCGCGAGTTTCACCCGAACGATATCGGTGCCCCGTAGCGCGACCATCACGCCGCTGTCGCCCTCATGAACCGCATCGATTGCATGCACGCCGAATCGAGTGGCCAGCACACGGTCATAGGCCGTGGGCTTGCCGCCGCGCTGGATGTGTCCTAGGACGACAGCGCGGGATTCGGCACCGGTGCGGCGGGCGATCTCATCGGCCAGCCAGTTGCCCACACCGCCGAGGCGCTTGTGACCGAAGGCGTCGACCTCCGCACCGGCGAGCCGCTCCCCCTCGCCTTCCGGTACCGCACCCTCGGCCACCACAACAATCGCAGCGTCATCCCGCTCAAGGCAGCGCACGACCCATTGGCAGACCTTGTCGACACAGAATGGCCGTTCCGGAATCAGGATTGCATTCGCGCCGCCGGCCATCCCGGAGTGCAGCGCAATCCAGCCGGCGTTGCGACCCATCACCTCCACCACCGCTGCACGGTGGTGCGATTCGGCGGTAGTACGTAACCGGTCGATTGCCTCAGTCGCGATGTGCACCGCGGTGTCGAAGCCGAAGGTGTAGTCGGTGGCGTTCAAGTCGTTATCAATGGTCTTGGGCACGCCCACGACGAAAACCCCGTCCTCGCTAAGCCGGCTGGCCACCCCGAGGGTGTCCTCGCCACCGATCGCGATCAGGGCGTCGACGCCGTGCTCGGCGAGGGTGCGCTTGACCTGCTCAGCACCACCGTCACGGTAAGGATTGGTACGGGAGGTGCGCAGGATGGTCCCCCCGAGAGGGAGGATGTGCTCCACGTCAGCCAAGCTCAGCGGCTGAATCAAGCCCTGCATGGGTCCTCGCCACCCATCGCGGAAGCCGACGATCTCGTGGCCGTAGGCCTCGATGCCCTTGCGAGTGACCGCCCTGATAACAGCATTAAGACCGGGGCAGTCACCGCCTCCAGTCAACACGCCGATGCGCATGTCGGTTTGCCTTTCCCTGCTGTCCCTAATTGACGGGCGAGAGCCTGGCACGAACCGAATCAATGAGCAAAACGACAGGTCAACGGAGACGGCCCTGTTGCGCCATGCGGTGCTGTTCGATCACCCGCCAACGCAAGAGGTTGTAACGGGCGTCCGCAACCGCATCGTGAGCATCATCGGGTGGCGGGGGCAAGGTCGGCTTGCCAGCGTCCTCCCATCGTTGTCGCAGATCCCTGGTGAACCGAGGTAAGGCCTTCGGCAACGCCGGCATCGGACCCCATAGCTGCGCGAGAGCGACGTGGTCGTAGGCGGCGAACCACGCCCACAGCTCCACCCGTTCACCGGGAGCAGTGAGAAACTCCAGCAGCGTGTCGCGGATGGCCGCACGGCTGCGCCACGCCGGGTGACCCGGAGGGGGCAGCTTGGGCAACACATGCAACCGGACCCAGTCACCAGCCCGCTGCGGATCAAACTCGGTGGATACTGCGTAGTACTCGTGACCCTGCTCGTCCACCACCCCGATAGAGATGAGCTCGATGGTGACGCCGTCTTCGATGAACTCGCAGTCGTAGAAGAACCGCACGATCGGCCAGCCTACGCAGGTCGACCCGGCAGACCGGTCAAGACGCCTTGAGGGTCAGGCGCGGCGGCGCGGCCTCCCGTTCCTTAACCGACGTGGCGTAGACGTCGACGTACTCCTGGCCGGACAGGTCCATCAAGGCGTACATGATCTCATCGACCATGGAGCGCTCGACGAATCGATCTCCCGCCATGCCGGCATAACGAGAGAAGTCGAGAGGGGTGCCGAAGCGTATTTCTACCGGATGCGGACGCCACATCCATTTGCCGACAGGGCTGACTTTATCGGTTCCCACCATCACGACAGGGATCACGGGAACACCGGCCTCGAGTGCCAACCGGGCAACGCCCGTCTTGCCCTTGTACAACCGGCCATCCGGAGACCGGGTGCCCTCCGGGTAGATGCCAAGCAATTTACCCGCCGACAGCAACCGAACTCCGGTGTCCAAAGCGGCCTGCGCGGCCGACCCGCTGGACCGGTCGATGGGTACCTGGCCGGCGGCCTTGAAGAACTGCCGCTTGAGCCATCCGCGTAGCCCAGGCGTGGTGAAGTACTCGCGCTTGGCCAGGAACGTGAGCCGGCGGCGGATCATTAGCGGCAGGAAGAATGAGTCTGCAACCGCGAGGTGATTGCTGGCCAGAATAGCGCCACCGCGCTTGGGAATATGCTCGACGCCCCGGACCTGAGGGTGACACGTCAGCCTCAACAGCGGGCCTAGCAGCATGTGTTTGAGCAGCCAGTAGAACACCGCCTACCGATCCTTCCCTCGCCACCGGGCGAGCGCGTCAAACCAACCTATGGAGCACCATATCGGGGACACAATGATGCCCCCGTCATCCTGGCGTACGCAGCACCCGCCGATGCAGGTTCGAGCAGCGGCAAGTACGCAGCCGCTGGACGTCTCTTGGGCCGGTACTGTCAAGCCTCGCAGGAGCCTGCCTATGCGTGGAGAGTGGTGTCCCCAGTTGAACTATCCCGATCCCGAGGAGCGCGACGGCCCAGGATGGCGGGATCGTCAGGACGACCGTCCGAGGGATAGCGTGGACGACACCGACGTTGCCTTCGCCCGCATCGTCGATGGCTTACGGGCCCAGGGATTACCGGCACAGTTGGACGAAGCCAGCTGGGTTGGCTGTGACTGCGAGGCCGACCCTGGCGAGGAACACTTTGACCCGCCCGAACCACCACCGCTTCCGATGCCTCGGCCGCGGACAGTGGGCGGCGTGCTCACCCTTGCCGTGGGCATCTTGCTGCTGGCTGCACCGAACGTGCTGCATTTGGGCGAACGGGTAGCGACGCCGCTCGGTCTCCTCGCGGTCACCGCGGGCATCGGGTGGCTGGTGGTTGGGCTGCGGCCTGGTCCATCAGCGGACGAATCCGACGATGGAGCGCGGTTGTAGCACCCGAATGTCAAATGACCACGACATACGGCACGCCGGTGCGCTGAAAGTGTCCCACGTTGACGCACTCGGTTCGGCCTACCCGCACCCGCCTGGCCAGCGGCTGATGAACGTGGCCGAACAGGGCAGCCCGCGGACGGTCGCGGTGGATCACCGCGAGCAGGTCCTCCGAGCCGATCTCGGGTCGCCGAGCCCGGACGTCGTAAAGCAGTTCGGGCACAGCTGGCGGGATATGGCTGCACAACATGTCCACCCGCCCGAGCGCTGCGACAGCCGCCGCATACTGCTCCGGCGTGCGCAGGTAAGACCGGAAGACCGGCTCGCGCTGCGGGACGACCCCGCTCGGCAACAACCCACCGCCGACAAAACCCCACTGCAGGCCACCGATATCAGTGCTCTGACCGTCCAGGACATGGATGCCCGCATGCGCGAAATGTGGCCACAGCTCAGGGAGGTCCACATTGCCCGGGGTAGCGTAGGTCGGGGTCGGGAGGGCCGCAAAAAGCCGTTCATACTGCTCTGAGATCGCTTGGCGAACGAGCGTGGGCGAATCCGGCAGCTGATCCCACAGCCGCCGCACGAAAGCGTACGCTGCTCCCGGCTCCCCGACGGAACGCAATTGCGCGAAGCGCTCGACCGCGGCAGGACCGAATACCGAGCCAAGGATCCCAGCAGAGTGATCGTGGTAGTCCACGAAATCGATCAGATCTCCGAGCACCAGTAGCACATCAGCACCGTCACCCGCCCTCGCCAGCGCGTCCACGTTGCCATGCACGTCGGACACCACGTGGACCCGCACGGTCAGGCAGGCTACCGGTGCAGGCGCCGCTGGGCAGGCAAGATCTTGGGTCTTCGTCGGCGCAAGCAAGGACTGTTGGATCAAACGCCGGTCGCGATACGTTGCCAGGAAAGACAAGAGCAATGGCACGCTGCGGAGGTACCGGTGCGGGAGTTAATGGTTCCCGCCACCACTACGGTGGGCGACGAAGAGAACCTGACCGATGCGGTGTGGGCCAACGCCGAACGCTTCGGCAGCAGTATTAGCTTCCGCCGCCGGTTGGCCGATGCCTGGATCGATGTCACAGCGAGGGATTTCGCCGGTGAGGTCACCGCGGTGGCAAAGGGCCTCGCCGCAGCGGGCCTCGAGCAGGGGGATCGGGTCGCGCTGATCTCCAAGACCAGGTATGAGTGGACCCTGCTGGACTACGCGATCTGGGCTGCCGGCGCTGTGACAGTCCCGATATATGAAACATCGTCCGTCGAGCAGGTGGAGTGGATTCTCACCGATTCCGGCGCCAAGGCGATCATTGCCGAGACGTCGGCGCACCGTGAAATGGTGCAGATAATGGCCGATCGGGTGGTCGAGCCCGGGCGGATCTGGCAGATCGAGCCGGCCGGGAACGTCATGCCGGCGATCGAGGAGCTCACAAAGCTGGGGAGGGCGGTCTCCACTGAAGCAGCACGGGAGCGCGCCTCGGCCGTGCGCGCGGACGATCTGGCGACACTGATCTATACCTCCGGCACCACTGGACGGCCCAAGGGGTGCGAGATCACCCATCGCAACCTGCTCGGTGTGACCCGATCGGCCGTGGCTGCGCTACCGGAGTTGATGCAGCCCGGCCAGTCGCTGCTGCTGTTCCTCCCGCTGGCTCATGTCCTTGCGCGTATCTGCCAGACCTGCTGCGTGTACCAGCGAATCACGCTGGGGCACGCACCTGATGCCAAGAACCTTGCGGCCGAGTTGGCTGAATTCCGTCCCGCCTTCGTGCTGGCGGTGCCGCGGGTGTTTGAAAAGGTCTACAACGCGGCCAAGCAGAAAGCCCACTCCGACGGCAAGGGCCGCATCTTCGACATCGCCGTCGCCACCGCCATCGAGTGGAGCCGAGCCCAGGACGCTGGCGGGGCCGGGCTCGCCCTGCGCGCCAAACATGCAGTGTTCGATCAACTGGTCTATGCCAAGCTCCGGGCGGTGCTCGGTAATCGGTGTGTCGCGGCGATCTCCGGCGGCGCACCACTGGGTGAGCGGCTCGGACACTTCTTCCGCGGTATTGGGGTGACAGTGCTGGAGGGATACGGACTGACCGAGACAACTGCGCCCGCCACGCTTAACACCCACCAGAATCTCAAGATCGGCACCGTGGGAAAGCCGTTGGGTGGGGTGTCAATCAGGATCAACGACGATGGCGAGGTATTGATCAAAAGCCCTGGAGTTCTGCGCCGCTACTGGCACGATGAACCGGCCACCAGGGAAGCACTCGTCAATGGTTGGCTGCACACGGGCGATCTCGGAGATCTAGACGAGGACGGCTTCCTGCGGATCACCGGACGTAAGAAGGAGATCATCGTCACTGCTGGCGGCAAGAACGTCTCCCCCGCTGTTTTGGAGGACCGGATCCGCGCTCATCGCTTGGTTAGCCAATGCATGGTGGTGGGCGACCAGCAACCTTTCGTTGCCGCATTGATCACGATCGACGCCGAGGTGCTGCCGGCGTGGCGCGCCGAGCACCACAAGCCGGCCGGCGACTCGGTCGCCGACCTGGTCGATGATCCGGATCTCCGCGCCGAGGTGCAGCACGCAGTGGACCAGGCCAACAAGACCGTGTCGAGAGCTGAGGCAATCCGCAAGTTCCGCATCCTGCCGATCGATTTCACCGAACAAAGCGGCCAGCTGACTCCGAGCCTGAAGATCAGGCGCGCAGTAGTGGCCAAGGAATTCGCCGCCGATATCGAGGCGCTGTACGCCTCGTGAACGGTATGCGGTAGGGAAGGCCGCTTACCCCGCCTACGCGCCGCCGAGCAGGCCACGTAGCCGCCCTGCTCGGCTAGACCACTGCCATCCCTCCTGCATCCAGCACCGCCCACGGTGACCCATCGCTGCGGCCTGCTCGGGATTGGCTAGTAGCGTCGCGACGGCGTGGGTCACCGCCGCCAAGTCCCGGCCGTTCACCAGCTCACCAGTATCTCCGCGGCGCACAGTTTCCCGCGCCCCACCGGCGTCACCCACCACGATCGGCAAGCCAGTTGCCGCACCCTCCAGGAACACCAGACCAAGTCCTTCGACGTCCAGCCCGCGGCCTCGGGTCCGGCAGGGCATTGCGAAGACGTCGCCGGCAGCATAGTAGGCAGGCAGCGCGGACCATGGCACGGAACCAGCCCATACCACCGCGTTACCGACCTCGCACGACTCGGCCAGCCGGTACAACGCCGCCCGCGCTGGCCCGTCACCGACGAGTAGCAGCTTGGCTCCCGGCACCTGACGCCGGATCGCGGGTAAGGCGCGCATCAGCATGTCCTGCCCTTTGCGAGCCACCAGCCGCCCCACACACAGCACCACCGGGCTGTCCCCCAATTGATGGCGTCGCCTGATCTCCGCTCGGGCACCTGGGTCCGGGCGAAATACGTCGCAGTCAACACCAGGCGGCAGCAGTTCCAGCGCGGCCTGGGGGCCGAATGCCGAGGCGATCCGGCGCCTGGTGTACCGGCTGACGGCCGTCACCACGTCGGCGTCACTGCCGATCCGGCGCAGCGCGATGCGACCGGGGGGAAGCATCGACCAGCCGACTTCATGCCCGTGACTGCTGGCCGCCACTCGTCTCACCCCAGCGCGGCGCAGCGCGGGACCGAGGAGGGCGAGCGGAGCAGCCGCGCCAAACCAGGCAGTCTCACATTGCAGTTCCCGGACCAGCCCGATGGCCCGCCGCAGCACCGCTGGCGTAGGAAGCATGAGGGTGCCGGGATGCCGGACCACGGGAAACGGCAAGCGCGCATCGAAGGCTGCCGCGCCAGGCCACTCCGGTGCGTAAACGGCGACGGCGCCTGCGGGCAACGCCATGGTCAGTTCGTGCAGGTAAGCCTGGATCCCGCCGGGTCGGGGTGGGAAGTCGTTGGTTACCAGCAGGACCCGCGGCATCGGTGTGACCGTACTGGCCGCGTGACCGTGACTGTGCGACTGCGACTTGGCTGGAACGCCTGGTTCCGGGCGTAGCGACCAAGACGGGTAGGCAGCTGGCTCAAGCAATCCGGCTCATTGCGGTGACTTGGCTCCATGGCACCGGAACAACCTTGACCACGTCGCCAGACTGCGGTGCGTTGACGTAGAGACCGCTTCCGACGTAGATGCCGATGTGGCTGATCGGCGAATACAGCGCGATGAGGTCGCCGGGTTGTAACTCCGATTGGCTGACGCTGCGGCCCATCCGCGCTTGTTCTTCGGCTGAGTGCGGCAAGCCCGGCAGGCCGGCCTGCTCGAAGGCCCATTTGACCAGACCGGAGCAATCGAAGGTGATGGGGCCGTCGCCGCCCCAGACGTAGGATGAACCTTGCTTGCTCAGCGCGATACGCGCGGCATGAACCGCGATCCCGGTTCCTGCCAGATTGACCGGAAAGTGGATAGTGCCGCCGGACAGGTATGTGGCCCGCGCCTGGCGGGTCAGTTCTGCGAGACGCTTGGTGACTACCTGGATTTGTTGGTCCATTTCGGCCCGGGCACGGGTCAAGTCGCCTTCGATCCGGGCGGCATCCTGTTCGGCTTGGCCAGCCCGCGTGGCGGCGTCGTTAGCCGCTCGCTCGGCCTGCTGGGCTTGAACGACCGCGCCGGTGAGCCGATCCATTGCCTGCTTGTTATCCACCGCGAGCATGTCCAGCGCCGACATTTGATCGAGAAAATCTTGAGGTGAATCGCTGACCAGCAGGGCTGACAGCTGGGAAAGCCGCGCACCTTGGAATGACGCGTTGGTCAGCCGGTCGACTTGCACGCGGTACTGGCTCTGGATTTCCCGGGCACGACCGGCGGCAGCGGTTGCGGCGCTGGCGTCTGCCCTAGCACGATCCAAGTCGCCGCGGCGGACGTTGAGCTGATCGCGGGCGTAGTGCCACTTTTCAGTGAGGACCTCAGCCTGACGGTTTAGCTCGGCCAGTTGCTGGACAGCAGTGGGGCCATCTCCGGGCACTGCCGGGTCTGCAGCAGCTGGAACAGGCGTCAGCGTCGCCAGAAGACCCACTGTTGCGGCGGTCATCGTCGCCGAGGCCGTGCGAGTCAAGACGCCAGACTCCAGACGATGCGACTGTTGCGACGACACGTCGCGGCTGTCTCCTCTTCCCTTAGACCGCCTACCGGGGCTAACGGGATCGACCGGATGAAAGTAGCCCGTCCCGGGCGGGTAGGACTGCCACCCGGACTCACCGAAGAAAGCTGGATCCCCGGCTTAACTCATCAACCCAGGCGATTCGGCGGTGACTCGCGTTGCCTCCCGACCGGGAGGCAGCTACCGCAAAGTCTCGGGAAGATTACGAAAAGTCACCGGCACTGTCATCACCGACGCGCCAGCAATGGGACAAGTTGGCCGTTTTGCACGACGGGCGTCACCACGCTTAGAGCAGCGTTCGGCTCCACCGATCAGCCCACCTGCCGTCGCGACCGCTTACCGTCGGTGGCCGACCGCTCGCCCCGGTCACGCTGGTGGAGGTCGCTGACAGGCCCTCCCCACCCGGTCCGCCGATCCTCGTGGCGGTCCACCAACTGGAGGCGGGGCACCATGCCGGCCTCAGCGAGGGTGTCCAGCGCGGAGCAGTCGGTACCGTCCAACTCCACCCCGCCGGGAGGCGCTCCCAGTAGCACGGTGATGACACAGTCTTGACAGGCGCGACCGCGCACCGCGCATCGGTCACAATCCACGATCATGTCGGTTTCCTCTCGCTGGTGGTCTCGTCACCGTGGAAGGTAGACCGCTACACCGACAATCTCCGCAACCGGATACCTGGCACCGGCGAGTGACCAGTGGGGAATGTGCCGGGTTCAGCCGATCCGGCGGATGGCGGTGACGTCACGCCACGGGACCCGGGCGACTTTGACGACATCGCCACTCTGCGGCGCATTGATGTAGAGACCGTTACCGACGTATATGCCGATGTGACTGATGGGCCAGTACAGCGCGATGAGGTCGCCGGGCAGCAAGCCCGAGGTGACCGGGGTCCCCATCCTGGCCTGGTCGATCGCCACCCGGGGTAGGTTGACCCCGGCCTGGTGATAAGCCCACATAACCAAGCCTGAGCAGTCGAAGGTTGCTGGCCCTTCGGCGCCCCAGATATACGGTGCTCCCTGGCGGGTCAGCGCCGCGCGCAGAGCTCTGATGCCGATAGTGTCCCCGACCAAATCCAGCGGGTAGTCGGTGAATCCTTCAGAGGCGTAGTGCGCAAACTCGTCAGTGGTGAGCTTGCCTAGGCGCTCCTGGACCAGATTGATCTGACGGCCCATCTCGAGGCGGGCTTTGGCCACGTCACCTGCGATGCGAGCGGCATCGAGTTCGGCGACGGCCGCGCGCGTCTCAGCATCGGTGGCAGCGGTTTCCGCCTGCTCGGTACGAGCGACCGCAGCGGCGAGCTTATCCATCGCGGTGCGATTGCTCACCGCCAGCACGTCAAGCGCCGCCATCTGATCCATGAATTGTTGTGGCGAGTCACTGATCAGCATCGCGGTGAGGCTGCTGACTCGGACGCCTTCGAAAGTGGCGCTCGTTAGCCGATCTACCTGAGCGCGGAACTCTTTCTGGGCATCGCGGGCCTGGTCAGCCATAGCTGTCGCGGCTGCCGCATCGTGGTGCGCCTTCTCCGCATCGGCCTGCCGAGCAAGCAGCCGGTCAGTGGCCAACTTCCACTGCTCCGTGATCATCTCAGCTTGCCGGCTCAACGCCCGCGCCTGGTTTACCGCATCGCCAGGGCCTGGCGCGGGGGCTGGATCAGCAAACGCAACCACCGGCGGCATGCCTATGGCAGCGGCAAAGGCCAGGCTCGCCGCCATACCGCGAAGCACATGTTTCCGAGGATGGACTACCACCCGCGGCCATCTCCTGTTCTCGGACCCCGTCCGTATGCCTGACTAAGAAGCAGGACATGATCCCGCTTTATTCGGGTAACGGGCCCAGGCATGATTGGGACGCGAATACTCACCCCAACGAAGTAACATCGCCACACCGGCGCGGCATAACACAATTATCGATTACCCAGCGTCACAATTGACGCTCAGGTTGGTCGCTCTTCAAGTACGGCCAACCTGAGCGGCTCTTAACAGCACCCAACTCCATCACACATCCCTGATGATGGCGGGCGGATTGCTGCGGTTAACGATCCTCGCCAGCCGAGTTGGCGGTACTTGAAGAGCTACCAACTGGTGAGCGTGAAGCTCCAGATAGCTGATTAGTCAAGCTCGTCCACCGCTCCAGCAGCATGGCCGCGGCGCCGGAGTCAACAGCTTGCGCGGCGCGCTGTGTCGTCTCAGAAAGATTCTCCATCAGGTTGCCGTCCAGGCCGCGATGGGCCACCAACGCTGCTGCCGCATTGACCAACACGGCATCACGAACCGGGCCGGAATCCCCAGCCAGCAGGCGCCGCACCGCAACTGCATTGGCCGCCGCGTTCCCACCGCGCAAATCGTCGCGGCGACCTACTGGCACCCCTAACGCGGCCGGGTCCAACCGGTCACGCCGTACCACTCCCGCCTGGACTATCCACACCGAGGTCGTGGTGGTCGTGGTGATCTCATCGAGTCCGTCATCGCCTCGGACGACCAGCGCACTGACTCCACGGTCGGCGAGAACCTGGGCGAGCACCGGCGCCATTCGCAGATCCGCGCATCCCACCAGCGCCGCCTCCGGCTGAGCCGGATTGGTCAGTGGTCCCAGGAAGTTAAACGCAGTGGATATCCCGATCTCCCGGCGAACCGCGGCCGCGTGCCGCATCGCCGGGTGGAACAGCGGTGCGAAGCAGAATCCGATGCCGGCCTCGGCAACGCACTGCGCGACCTGATCTGGCCCCAGGTCGATCGCCACACCCAATGCCTCAAGCACGTCCGCGGCACCACATTGGGATGACGCCGCCCGGTTACCATGCTTGATCACCGGGGCACCTGCGGCAGCAGTGACCAACGCTGCCATGGTCGAGATATTTACGGTGTGGGCTTGGTCACCCCCAGTGCCAACCACGTCCACCGCCCGCTGGGGAAAGTGCACTCGCCGCGCGTGCGACAACATGCCAGCCACCAGGCCGGCGATTTCCGCTGGAGTCTCACGCTTGGCCCGCAATGCGACGACAAAGGCGGCCACCTGAGCAGGTGTGGCCGCACCACACATCACCTGGTCCATCGCCCAGGAAGCGTCCTGACTGTCCAGATCAGTGCCGGCCATCAACTGGCCGAGTAAAGCCGGCCAACTAGGCACTCGGGTTGGTGCTGCCATCCTGCCGGCCTCAGCCGTTCGCGGCATGCTGCCGGCGCGAACGCAATACTTGCGCCACGGTCTCCGCGGCCGCCAGCGGATCCAGCGGGTGCACGATCACCGCATCTGCCTGCGACCAGACCGCCAACCACCGATCATCCCGGCGCTGCACCGACACGATGATCGGTGGGCAGTTTGCAATCTCGTTCTTCAGCTGCCGAGACAACCCCATCCCACCGGTCGGCTGCGCCTCGCCGTCGAGGATGGCCAGGTCGATTCGGCCTGCATCAACCTCGGCCAGCACCTCGTCGATCGTGCTGGCTTCCACATACCGCAAGCGGCCTAGGTCGGGCGCGGGACGCCGCCCGACAGCGTTGATGATGGCCTCGCGCACCTGTGGCCGGTGGCTGAATACCAGCACGGTGGTGGCGTCACTCGCATCGTTCATCTGGTATTCCCTGGCGTTCCAAGGCCTCGCTGTCCGATGTAACTGCTGTCCGGTGTGGCTTGCACGTTCCGGCTGCTGTCCAAATCCGTGCAGACACCAGCCTGGGTACATCGACTGCGCATCGGCCGGTATGGCCTTCAGCCAGTGGCACACCATGGTATACGGGCAATCGCTTGGCGATGTGAGGCGGCGTGGCCTTGACGCTAAGTGCTACGATCCGGCCCCGCGTATCACCACGTGAGCTAGACCACCAGGACCGCATCGCCTCTCCTGGCGGTGTCGGTTGCCCCCGGTCCCCTCTGCGTCGGCACCCTTAGTCATAATGCTCAACGTGACCTCGTCGAGCCTGGCAGGCCCCTCCATCAGCCAGCGGGTGCATTCGCTTAACCGACCCAACATGGTGAGCGTCGGCACCATCGTGTGGTTGTCGAGCGAGTTGATGTTCTTCGCCGGCCTCTTCGCGATGTTCTTCACAGTTAAAGCCCAGCATGACGGGCCGTGGCCACCAATCAACGTGGTGACCGGCGAGCCGATTCACCTCGACATACCCTACGCCTTGGTGATCACGATCGTCCTGGTTGCGTCATCGTTCACCTGCCAGTGGGGAGTCTTCAAGGCTGAGCAGGGTGATGTATTCGGGCTCAGACTCTGGTACTCGATCACCTTCGTTATGGGTTTGTTCTTCGTTCTGGGCGCCGCCAACGAGTACCGCAACCTCGTCACTGAAGAGCATCTCACGATTCCGTCGCAGGCCTACGGCACAGTGTTCTACCTCCTCACCGGCTTCCACGCCCTGCACGTGACCGGCGGGTTGATCGCGTTCATCGTCCTCATGATCCGGACAACGCTCAGCAAGTTCACCCCGGCGCAAGCCACCGCCGCGATCGTCGTGTCGTACTACTGGCATTTCGTTGATGTGGTATGGATCGGCCTCTTCGCAACCATCTACTTCTTGCCCTAGCAACGGAGCCGAGACGTCAGCCTGAACACCTAACGCCGAAGAAAGACCAAATAGCGGGGGTAGCCGAGACCGATGACCAGCGCCACACCCGACGCCCAATCGGGCGCCAGCGGATCGATCCCTAGCAGATCATCAGGCCCCGCTGGGAAGCCGGGACGTCGCAGCTCTGCACGTCGCCGATGGTCACGGATATTGGCACTCGGCGTCGCGTTGTTGGCGGCCGGTGGCCTTTATGTGATATTCGCACCGCAACCACAGACAGCGCACGCTCAGGTGGATCCTGCGCTGGTACGCCAGGGCGAGCAGCTCTACAACAACGCCTGCATCAGCTGCCACGGCACTAATCTTCAAGGAGTGCAAGGCCGTGGCCCAAGCCTGATCGGTGTCGGCGAGGCGGCGGTGTACTTCCAGGTCTCCACTGGACGCATGCCTGCATCCCGGCAAGAGGCGCAGATTTCCGAGAAGCCGGTCCAGTACAGCCCACAGGAAATCGACGCGCTAGGTGCATTCGTGCAAGCCAATGGCGGTGGGCCGGAGGTGCCTAAGGACAGCCTTGCGGGCGGCGACCCTGCCCGGGGCGGCGAGTTGTTCCGCCTCAACTGTGCTTCCTGCCACAACTTCACCGGCCGCGGTATCTCGTTGTCCTCTGGTAAGTACGCACCCGCCATTAGGGGTGTGAATGACAAGCAGATCTACACCGCGATGGTCAGCGGGCCGCAAAGCATGCCGCGGTTCTCTGATCGGCAGCTCACTCCCCAAGACAAGCGCGACATCATCGCCTACGTGGACTCCTTCAGCAAGGAGCACAACAATCCGGGTGGCTACGCTCTCGGGGGGTTCGGGCCGGTGCCCGAGGGCTTTATCGCCTGGATCGTCGGGATCGCCGCGCTGGTGGGAGTCACCCTGTGGATCGGAGCGAAGGCATGAGTGCCCAGCGGGGATCTACCGGCGGACCGCAGCTGCCCAATGACGCCGACTTGTCAACAGCCAGCCGCGAAGATTTGGTCAGGTTGGGCTCTTCGCTGGACGGCGTGACCATCGTGCACCGGCAAGATCCCTTCCCGGTGCCAGGCACCCGCGCGGAGAAGCGCACTGAACGCGCAGTCGCGCGGTGGTTTTTCCTCGCAGCCCTGGCTGGACTGGGCTTCTTAGCCGCGTACCTGTTCTGGCCCTTCCAATATGCTCCGCCTGGCAGCCCCGGAGACCGGCACCTGCTTTACCAGCTCTACACGCCGATCATCGGGGTGCTGCTCGGATTGGCGGTTTTCGCCGTCGGTGCCGGGACGATCGGCTACGCCCGCAACCTGCTACCGCACGAAACGGCGGTGCAGGAGCGGCATATGGGTGGGTCTTCGGAAGTTGACCGGGCCACGGTCGGCGCGATCCTGGCCGACTCCGGAATCAGCAGCGGCATCGCACGGCGATCACTCATCAAGCGAGCGGCTGGAATCGGAGGCCTAGTCCTCGGTGCCGGGCTGGGCGTTTTCGCTCTCGGTGGCTTGGTGCGCAATCCGTGGAAGGGCGGGAACGAGGCCGCGCTGTGGGTGACACCTTGGCACTCAGCCAACGGTGAGCCGGTGTTCCTTCGCTATGACTCCGAACACGTCACCCTGGCCCGTCCCGAAGACCTCGCTGCGGGCAGCATCGCGACCGTCTTTCCCTACAAGCGCTCGTGGACCGAGCAAGAGGCCCAAGAGGCAATGCGGGCCTCCGACAGCCCGGTCATGCTGATCCGGTTGCACCCCGAGCAGGCCGCGAGGGTGATCCAGCGCAAGGGTCAGGTCAGCTTCCACTACGGCGACTTCTACGCGTACTCCAAGATCTGCACCCACCTGGGCTGCCCCGCGTCGCTCTACGAGGCCCAGACTGCTCGGCTGCTGTGCCCGTGCCATCAGTCCCAGTTCGACATGTTGGAGTACGCCAAGCCGATCTTTGGTCCGGCCACCCGAGCCTTGCCTCAGCTGCATATCGACGTCAACGATGAGGGATACTTCTACGCTAAGGGCGACTTCATCGAACCCGTGGGACCAGCGTTCTGGGAACGGAGGTCATGAGCACGATGTCGACCCCTTCCACACCGGCCGGCTCTGCTGCTAACTCTGCCGGCCTCTCTGCGCGGGCTGCCAAGGCAGCCGACGAGCTAGATCAGCGGTTCCACCTCGCGTCCGGTGTGCGCCGGCAGATCAACAAGGTGTTCCCGACACACTGGTCGTTCATGCTCGGTGAAATCGCGCTGAACACCTTCATCGTGCTGCTGCTGTCGGGGACGTACCTGACGCTGTTCTTCGACCCCTCTATGGACGAGGTCAAATACAACGGCGTCTACTCCAACCTCCGCGGCATCGAGATGTCCCGGGCGTACGCGTCGACGTTAGAGCTTTCCTTCGATGTCCGTGGTGGGTTGTTTATCCGCCAAGTGCACCACTGGGCAGCGCTGCTGTTCGTCGCGGCCATCGTCGCTCACATGTTCCGTACGTTTTTCACCGGCGCTTTTCGCAAGCCGCGGGAGACAAACTGGGTGATCGGTGTCATCATCGCGCTGCTGGCCGGGCTTGAGGGCCTTACCGGCTACTCACTGCCTGATGACCTGCTGTCCGGAACGGGTCTGCGGATCATCTCCGCAATTACGATGTCTCCACCGATCATCGGTACCTGGGCGCACTGGGCAATCTTCGGCGGCGAGTTCCCCGGCACGCTGATCATTCCCCGGTTCTTCATCATCCACGTTCTGCTCATCCCGGGCATCCTGGTCGCGCTAATCGCGGTGCATCTCGGGCTGGTCTGGTACCAGAAGCACACTCAGTTCCCCGGGCCTGGGCGCACCGAGCGCAATGTGGTCGGGGTCCGTATTTTGCCCATCTTCGCAACCAAGGCCACCGGCTTTGCTCTGACGAACATCGGCGTGATCTGCCTCATGGCAGGGCTGTTCCAGATCAACCCAATCTGGAACTTCGGCCCTTACAACCCGTCTCAAGTCTCGGCCGCCTCGCAGCCCGACTGGTACGTGGGTTGGCTCGACGGATCCACCCGGCTATGGCCGGCCTGGGAGATCTACCTCGGCAACTACATGATCCCCGCATCGTTCTGGCCGACAATGGTGATCCCCGCCATCATGTTCAGCTTGGCGTTCGCCTACCCGGCAATTGAACGGAAGCTGACGAAGGACAACGCCTCGCACAACCTGCTGCAGCGGCCCCGAGACGTACCGGTGCGAACCGGCTTGGGCATGATGGCGATCTCCTTCATGTTCATCCTGCTGCTTTCCGGCGGCAATGACGTGATCGCGTACACGTTCGACATCTCCTTGAATGCCACCACCTGGGCCGGGCGCATCGGCATGCTGTTACTGCCGCCGATCGCCTACTACGTCACCTACCGGATCTGCCTCGGTCTGCAGCGCGCTGACCGGTCAATCCTTGAGCACGGGATCGAGACGGGCATCATCAAGCGGCTGCCCCATGGGGAGTTCATCGAGGTGCACCAGCCTCTCGGCGGGGTCGATGACCACGGCCATCCCGTCCCGCTGGAGTACCAAGGTGCGCGGGTGCCCAAGCGGATGAACCAGCTCGGCTCGGCAGGATCCCCAGTACCTGGATCGATATTCCGTCCAGATCCGGCAGCTGAGACGACGGCACTCGAGCAGGCCCGCCACGAATCCGTCAATGGCGACAGCACCAGCGCCGACGGTTCGGGCCGAAAGCTGGCAGGTCGGCCACAACAGCCCAGCGACTAAAAAGAGTCCAGGCGAGGGTGTGGACGCGTCCGATACCCACCACATGTGGCGGCTAGCCCACGCCAGAGCGGATCGGGCTGTGCACCACTGAGCACGAGGCGTTGCGGCCGCCAGGTGCCACCCGTGACGATGCGCGGGCGGCACCCGGCAAACTACTCGAGGTGGCTGTTGCCGCGCGCAATTGCGCACGAACACGACATTCATACGGGCCCCAGGGATAACCCCGCAGACTACTACGACCGCGGGTTCATCCCCCGATCGCTGGCAGATCATCGCCACCGATGGCATCGATGTGGGCCGCGCTCAGCGGTGACTACCACCCGTTGAGATATACCTGCCACGCATCGAACTGCGTCCAGACCACCAAAGCAGATAGTGGCAGCAACTTACTCGACCGCACCGCAGCAGTCGATCAAACTCCTAGTACTCGACGTGCTCCACCGTCAACAAGCGCACGTCGTACCGGCTCGCCTCACTCACCGGCGGCCGGCTCCGCCGCGAGCGGACCAGTTAGCCGGATACTCACTCCGGCTTTGGGCCGAGGTGGTACTCGAAGACCAGACCGCAGACTGTGCCAATCACGAGCGCGAGACCGATGGCAACCATCCACCACTGGTCGAGCGCCAATGCGTAACCGACCACGCTCGCCGCCAGCGCCATCCCGAATGGCCAATAACTGCCGGGCGAGAAGAAACCCAGTTCGCCGGCGCCATCAGAGATCTCAGCCTCGGTGTTGTCCTCAGGGCGCATCCGGACTCGGCGAGAGACGAACCGGAAGTAGGTGCCCACGATGAAGGTCAGCCCGCCGGTCAAGGTGATCGCAACCGACCCGACCGGCTCGCCGTGCGACCACAGTCCATAGATCGCGGCGGAGATGAAGAAAAACGCAGTGAGAATTTCGAAGATTCGCGCCTCGACCCTCATGGTGCTGCCTCGCTCTCCAGCCTGCCCTAGACCGTCTCATACCGAAGGTTCAGTGGCCCCCCCGCGACTGGCGGATCTCGCGGACAGTGCGGTCGGTGTCAAACGGCGTGGTGGTCACCGCTTGCGGAGCGCACAGCTCACCGCAGTTCAACTGCGCAAGGGCTTCTCCCGCGGTGTATGCGCGATGGGTCAGTGGGTTGGTCTGCGCCCGCAAAGCCATATACCGATCGAACAGATCCGGGGGCAATGCTCTCATCTCGAAATTCATCATCGAGTGGTAAGTCCCGCACAACTCAGCGCAGCGACCGACGAAGGCGCCTTCACGCTGCACCGTGGTCTGAAACACGTTGTCGGTGTCGTTTTTCTCCGGGTAAGGGAAAACGTCGCGCTTAAACAAGAAATCTGGGATGTAGAAAGAGTGCAACACGTCGGTGGATTCGATGCGGTACTCGACTACGCGATCGGTTGGCACTACCAGCAACGGTATGGTCGTAGACGAGCCGACGGTGGACAGGGGCTCCCCGTCATCGGTACGTCGCACCTGGTAGGTCCCGTTGTTCCCCGGTCGATCCTGGAGGTATTGGAATTCCCAGTTCCACTGGAACGCAATTACCCGTACTCGCAGATCGGGATTATCAACCTTGGCATTGACAAAATTCTGTGCGGTTACAGTGTAGTAGAACAGCACGGAAACAATGACGAATGGGATAACGGTGTAAATGATTTCTAACGGCAGGTTGTACTGGAACTGCCGGGGCATCTCGTCGGAGCGTTTGCGGTGCCGGGCGACCGTCCACATGATAAGCCCTGCGACGACTGCCCCGACGGCCAAGGCAGCTATCGTTGCCCAGATCCAAAGCATCCGCATCCGTTCGGCCTGCGGGGTAACCCCCTGCGGCCAGCCGAACGCGAAGACCTGATATACCGAGCATCCCGTGGAGACCAAGCCGGTCATTGCAACCAGCGTGGCGACCTTGAGCAACCGCACCGCACGAGAACGGACCACGCCGATCACGCCTGTTCCTCCTCGTTGACCCCGACGCGCTCGTTGATTCGACGCGGATAGCCAGCCCACCGCAACTGAGCCTAACCCAGTGCGACAAGGCAATCTCGACCGGGGCAGGAATGGCCCGGCATGCCTGGGGCCATACTGGGCCGCCGGAGGTTCGCTAAGCCAGTGGCCTAGCGGCGGAGGCTGTTCGTTGATGGGAGGACAAGCTGGTGTGCGGCTTAGTAGGGCTACTGACCGCGCAGCAGGATGCGGCGCAGCGCGTGGCCGACGTCACGACGGCGCTGCGCTGCCAGCGACATCGCGGACCCGATGAGACCGGGACCTGGCACGACCGCGACGTGGTGCTCGGCTTCAACCGGTTGTCCATCATCGATATCGAACGCTCGCATCAACCGCTGTGCTGGGGCCCGCCAGAGGCTCCCGAGCGGTACACGATCCTGTTTAACGGGGAGATTTACAACTACATCGAGCTTCGCGAAGAACTACAGGGCAAACCGTATGAGGTGAACTTCGTCACAGCAGGCGACACCGAGGTGGTTCTCGCGGCATATCACCACTTTGGGCTCGCTGCTGTGGGCCGGCTTCGCGGGATGTTCGCGTTCGTTATCTGGGACGCGCAACGCCGGGTCCTGTTCGGCGCCCGCGATCCTTTCGGTATCAAGCCGTTGTTCAGTTGCGCCGGGCCGGGCGGGGTGGCTTTCGCCAGTGAGAAGAAGAGCCTGCTGGAGCTGGCGCCCACGCTGGGCGTACCGATGGCTATCGACCGGCGGGCGCTGCAGCATTACCTGACCTTGCAGTACGTGCCCGAACCAGCGTCGTTGCACACCGGGATCACCCGAATCGAGTCGGGCACGGCGTTCACCCTCTCCCCCGGCGGCCAGCTGACCACCCAGCGGTACTTTCATCCCGATTTCCGACCCCGTCGGATCCGCTCCGAGGTCGAATCGCAGGCGCTGTATGACGAGATTGCCGCGGCGATGCGTGACTCGGTGGCCAAGCACATGCGAGCGGATGTCACCGTCGGTGCCTTCTTATCCGGCGGGATTGATTCCACGGCCATTGCTGCCCTGGCCCGCGAACACAATCCCGATCTGATCACCTTCACCACTGGCTTCGAGCGTGAGGGCTATTCCGAGGTGGATGTGGCGGCGGAGTCGGCCGCCGCGATCGGGGTGCGGCACGTTGTCCGTACGGTGTCAGCCAGCGAGCTTGCCGACGCGCTGCCATTGATCGTGTGGTATCTCGATGACCCGGTAGCCGATCCCGCGCTGGTGCCGCTGTGGTTCATCGCGCGGGAAGCCAGGGAACACGTCAAGGTGGTGTTATCCGGCGAGGGTGCTGACGAACTTTTCGGCGGCTACACCATTTACCGGGAACCGCTGTCGCTGGCGGCGTTCGAGAAGGTTCCCGGTGGCCTGCGCCGCACCCTGGGCCGGATCTCCACCCGGATCCCGGAGGGTGTCCGCGGTAAGGACCTGCTCCGTCGCGGCGCCCTGACACTCGAGCAACGCTACTACGGCAACGCGCGGATCTTCCGGGACGAGCAGCTCCGCGAAGTGCTGCGCGGGTACAACACGAGCGTGTCCCACGCCGATGTCACCGCGGCGGCGTACGCCGCCTCCACTGGTTGGGATCCGGTCGCGCGTATGCAGCACGTCGACTTGTTTACCTGGTTACGCGGCGACATCCTCGTCAAGGCCGACAAGATGACCATGGCGAACTCGCTTGAGCTGAGGGTGCCTTTCCTGGATCCAGAGGTGTTCCGGGTGGCGTCGGCCATCCCGCTGCACGAAAAGATCACCCGGGAGACCACGAAGCACGCTCTGCGCCAAGCGTTGCGCGACATTGTGCCTGCGCACGTGCTGAATCGACCCAAGTTGGGTTTTCCTGTGCCGATCCGGCACTGGCTGCGCAAAGACCTGCACGACTGGGCCCGTGGCATTGTCGATGACTCGGGCACCGGGGAGTTTCTTGATCTGGCCACTGTGCACCGGATGCTCGATGAGCACCGCGCAGGTCCGCGGGACTACAGCAGGCGGATTTGGGCACTGTTGGTCTTCATGCTCTGGCACGGCATTTTCATTGAGCAGCGGATTGCGCCTGCTGTGCCCGAACCACGCTATCCCGTACAGGTCTAACCGGGCACCGGCTAGCGGCACACCAGGCACCGGCGCCCGACACGCCAGACTAGTTGAAGGAATCGCCGCAGGCGCAGGAGCCCCCGGCATTGGGGTTGTCGATGGTGAAGCCCTGCTTCTCGATGGTGTCGACGAAGTCGATCACGGCGCCCTGCAGGTATGGTGCGCTCATCCGGTCGACCACCACACCGAGGCCGTCAAAGTCGCGCTTGGCATCCCCGTCAAGCGTGCGCTCATCGAAAAAGAGCTGGTAGCGCAGCCCGGCACAACCACCTGGTTGCACGGCAATGCGCAAGTTCATGTCGTTGCGACCCTCTTGGTCGAGCAACGCCTTCGCCTTGGCGGCGGCGGCGTCGGTGAGCTCGACACCGTGCGTGGGCACCTGCGTGCCAGCGGCGTTGTCGACGGTCATGGTTCTCCCCTGAATATCTGCGCTAGGCACGGACGGCTGTTCCCACTCTACGCGAACGCCCGCGGTCGACGGGTGATTCCTGCTATCCGATGGTGGCATATCGACCTGCAGCGCCAGGAGCGCGCCCGTTGCCCCTAGGCTGGGCAGTGTGAGGTTCCTGCGCGGCAACACCAACTCCGGCACCACCGATTCGGAGCCGGAGCCTGCTGTGGAGGCGAGCCCACCGATCCGCACCACCGGCAAGGGCAGGCCCACCCCTAGCCGCCGCGAAGCAGAGGGACGCAAGCGCGGTCCCGCTCCACCGCCACCGCGCACGCAGCGGGAGGCCCTGGCCCGCATGCGGGGTTCGAAAGAAGAGCGCCGCAATGCCGCCGCCCAGCGTCGCGAACGCATGCTTGCCGGGGACGAGAAGTACCTGTTGCCGCGCGACCGCGGACCGGTCAAGGCCTACGTGCGCGATCTCGTGGACTCGCGGCGCCACCTTGCCGGTGCCTTCATGCCGCTGGCCCTACTGGTGATCGTGATGATGCTGATGCCGCCGATCGTGCAGTCATACGGGTCGTTGGTGTCCATGTTGATGCTGGTGGCGATCATCATCGAAGGCGTGCTGCTGGGCCGGATCGTCACCCGCCGCGTCCGCGAGCGGTTCCCCAAAGCAACGGATTCCGGGACAAGCCTGGCGTTTTACGCCATGACCAGAGCTACCCAGATGCGCCGGATGCGGGTTCCCAAGCCGCGCGTCAATCCCGGCGACCCAGTCCCGTAACCGGGTCCAGCCTCCCTTTCCAGCGCACCGGACGGTCATGACATGCCGTCATCAGCTCCTCGGGCTCACCCGACGGTAGTGTCTGGCTCGATGCGGACGCTGGTGCTCGGCGGGGCGCGCTCGGGCAAGTCGGCATATGCCGAAGGCTTATTTCAGGAACCCGTGGTGTGTTACCTGGCAACCGCTCGCCGCCGGCTTGACGACGCTGAATGGGAGGCCCGGATCGCCGCGCATGCAGCCCGCCGACCCTTAGGTTGGCGGACTGTTGAGCCGGCCGACCTAGCTAGCGCGCTACGCGGTGCCGGTGCCGTGCCGGTGCTGATCGATGACATCGCAACCTGGCTGGCTGGAGAGCTGGACGATGCCGGAGCCTGGGACGATCAAGCGGTAATTCCCGCCTGCCGTGCTCGGTGCGCCGAGCTGGTGTCGGCAGTGGCATCCTGCCAGGCGCGGTTGGTGATAGTCAGCGCCGAAGTGGGCCTCGGTGTGGTGCCAGCCACCTACTCGGGGCGGCTGTTCCGCGACGAGCTGGGCGCGCTCAACGCGCAACTCGCCGCGATCTGCCAGGAGGTCGTGCTCATGGTGGCGGGCCTACCTCTTACACTGCGTTAACCCGTCTCCCAGCACGCTGCACAGCAACACAACCCAGCCGCACCGGCCACGGGATAGGGACGAAGATGGGCCACGCGAGCGGATACCGAATTACAGGAGAGCCGCGTGAAGTTCCCGACGATCACGCCACCCGACCAGCAAGCCCACCGCCAAGCCGTGGCCCGTCATGAACAACTGACCAAACCCGCCGGTTCCCTCGGTCGACTAGAGGAACTAGGCGTATGGGCGACCGCGTGTCAGGGAGTGTGCCCACCACATGCATTCGTCCGGCCACAAGTCGTGATTTTCGCCGGAGACCACGGCGTTGCCGCGCAAGGCGTATCCGCTTATCCCAGCGAGGTCACCCAGCAAATGGTGGCCAACTTTCTCAGCGGAGGTGCGGCAGTGAACGTGCTGGCCGCGGCGAGCGGGGCCACCGTACGGGTGGTGGACGTGGCCGTGGACTGCGATCCGGCCACAGTCGCCACACCGCCACTGGTCACCAAGCACAAGGTCCGCCGCGGCAGCGGCGATATCCATCTGGAGGATGCGCTAACCGAGGTGGAAGTCATCCAGGCGCTGGATGCCGGAGTGGCGATTGCTGACGAGGAGATCGATCGTGGCGCCGACCTGCTCATCGCAGGCGACATGGGAATCGGCAACACCACGCCCGCCGCTGTGCTGGTGGCTGCACTTACCGGAGCAGAGCCGGTGGCCGTGGTAGGCCGGGGCACCGGTATCGACGACGCCGGCTGGATGCGCAAGGCCGCTGCGATCCGAGATGCGTTGCGCCGGGCCCGCCCGGTGGTGAATGATCCCGTAGCCCTGCTGCGGAGCGTAGGCGGTGCCGACATCGCTGCGATGGCTGCATTTCTCGCCCAAGCCGCGGTCCGGCGCACACCGGTCATTCTCGACGGAGTGGTCGTCGGAGCAGCGGCGATGCTCGCTGAGGACCTGGCACCCGGAGCTCGGCAGTGGTGGGTGGCCGGGCACCGCTCGGCGGAGCCGGCGCACACGCTGGCGCTGCAGCATCTGGAGCTCGACCCGCTCCTCGAACTCGGGATGCGGCTCGGTGAGGGCTCCGGCGCGCTAGCCGCGCTACCGCTGGTACAGATGGCCGTCCGCATCCTCGCCGAGATGGCTACCTTCGCCGATGCCGGCGTTTCCGGGCCGGTAGGTGCTCCGCTGCCGGCAACGTGAGCCGGGGCCTGCGGCTGGCGTTGTCCTGGCTGACCGTCTTACCGGTGGGAACGCCCGTCGACGTCGGTTTCGATGCCGCCCGGCGGGCGTTGTACTGGGCGCCCGTGGTCGGTGCCGCGTTGGGTCTGCTGGCTGCCGGACTACTGGCTGGTCTGCATGTGCTCGGTGCGCCACCGCTGCTGGCTGGATTGATCGTGGTGGCGACGCTGGCTGGATGCACGCGCGCGATGCATCTGGACGGGCTGGCTGACACTGCCGACGGGTTGGGCTGTTACGGAGGCGCCCAGCGGGCGCTGGAGGTGATGCGGGACGGCTCGTGCGGTCCATTCGCCGTGATCGCCTTGGTGCTGGTGCTGACCACGCAGGCCGCTGCCCTGGGAACGCTCGGGCACACGGGCCGGCTGATCCCGGTGGTACTGGCACTGATCGCGGGACGAGCCGCCTTCAGCTGGTGTGCCCGCCGGGGCGTGCCGGCGGCGCGGCCCGTGGGCTTGGGGATGCTCGTTGCCGGTAGCCAGCCCGTCGCAGTACCTGTGGCCTGGTTTGCCATCCTGCTGGCCGGTGGCCTGCTGGCGGTGCCCGGCCGCGCGTGGCAAGGCACGCTGGCGGTCGCCGTGGCCGCGCTGGCCGTGGTCGCATTCTGCGCGCATACCAACCGCCGCCTCGGTGGCGTCACCGGCGACGTCCTCGGTGCCACCAGCGAGCTGACCACCACCATTATCCTCACCGTCTGCGCAGTGGCCTGATCCCGATATGGCGACATTCAGGATCAAAGCGATCGCCGGAGCGCGCAGGGAGCAAGATCAGGTGAGCGGGACCATCCAGTGGTGGGGGTCGGGGGCGGCGCCGCGTTGGATGGCGGTGAGGGAGGCTCGGAGCTGGATGGTGACGGGGCCAGGTGCGCCGTCACCAATCGTGAACTCGCCGCCGGCGTAGGCGACCCGGCCGACGGGGGTGATCACCGCAGCGGTACCGCAACCGAAGACTTCGGTGATGTCCCCGGTCTGGACGCCCTTTTCCCATTCTTCGGTGGAGATTCGTCGTTCCTCGACGGTCAGCCCGTGGTCCTGGGCCAGGGTCAGCAGGGAATCGCGGGTGATACCAGGGAGCAAGGCGCCGGTGAGCTCAGGAGTCACGAGCCGGGCCCGCGGCCCCTCACCAAAGACGAAGCACAGATTGTTGGTGCCCATCTCCTCCACCCAGCGGCGCTCGACCGCGTCCAGCCACACCACCTGGTCGCAACCATGGTCAAGGGCCTGCTGCTGGACCACCAGCGAGGCAGCGTAATTCCCCGCGAACTTGACTGCTCCGGTCCCGCCAGGCGCGGCCCGGACGTAGTCAGTGCACAGCCATACACTGACCGGTTCCAGCCCGTTGCGGAAATACGGTCCAGCCGGTGAGGCGATGACCAGGTACCGGTAGGTCGCTGCGGGCCGCATGCCGAGGCCGACCTCGGTGGCGAACAGCATCGGTCGCAGGTACAGCGACTCTTCCCCACCGGCAGCGGGAACCCAATCAACATCAGCGCGCACCAGCTCACGCAGTGAGCCGAAGAACAGCTCGTCAGGCAGTTCCGGCATGGCTACCCGCCGAGCCGAAGAGCGCAGCCGGGCGGCGTTGGCCAGCGGCCGGAAGCAAGACACGGTGCGGTCAGGCTGGCGGTAAGCCTTGAGGCCCTCGAAAATCGCCTGCCCGTAGTGCAGCACCATGCTCGCTGGGTCCATCGTGAGAGGCCGATACGGGCCGATTTGAGCGTCATGCCAACCACGGTCGGCGGTCCAACAGATCTCGACCATGTGGTCGGTGAAATACCGGCCGAAGCCGGGCGCGGCCAGGATCTCCGCCCGCCGTTGCGGTGGCATTGGAGAAGGGTGTGGCAGTCGGATGAAGGCTGGCGTGGCGCTCATGAGCAGCACGGTATCCTCTCGGATGCCGAAATGGTAGGACGTCCCACTATTTGATTGTGCGCCATGCTGGCGCGCTTGACCGAGCTGCGTGCCTTGATCAGGATCACCCGCATTCGTCTGGCTGATGGTCGCGCGTTGACGTACTACGACGACCGTGAACCGTACGCATCAGGCACGGCGACCCGAACCCTCCATGACTCCCGCGATCTACCCGCTGATCAGTCCCACCCGACCATGCGCCGCGATGTGCTCACCGGAGAGTGGGTGATCTTTGCCCCGCACCGGATGGACCGCACACACCTGCCTACGGCAGCACGCTGCCCCCTGTGCCCCAGCCGGCGCGGAGCGTTGACCGAGATTCCCGCCGACGACTACGACGTGGTGGTCTTCGACAACCGGTATCCCAGCCTGGCCGCAGCCGTGGACCCCGTGCCGGCCTGGCTCGATGGGGATCCACTGTGGCCGCAACGGCCCGCAGTCGGCCGCTGTGAAGTGGTCTGTTTCACCAGCGCGCACAGCACTTCCTTCGCCGAGCTCACCCCGCATCGGGTGGCGACCGTGATCGAGGCGTGGGCCGACCGCACCCGCGCCCTGTCTGCGATAACGCCGGTGAGCCAGGTGTTCTGTTTCGAGAATCGCGGCGCGGAAACCGGCGTGACCCTGCACCATCCGCACGGACAGATTTACGCGTACCCGTTCATGCCGCCGCGTACCGAGCGGCTGGTGGCCCAGGCGGTGGCGCATCACGACCGCACAGGGCGCGACTTGCTCGCGGACGTGCTTGCCGCCGAATGGAGAGCCGGCGTGCGGGTTGTGCACCAAGGCACATCCTGGACGGCGTACGTGCCCGCCGCCGCCCGATGGCCGGTGGAGCTGCATCTGCTGCCGCACCGCGCGGTGCCCGATCTCGCCAGCCTGGACAGTGCGGAACGCTCCGAACTGGCCACCCTCTACCCAGCGATGCTGCGATGGTTGGACGAGTTTTTCGCCGACCAGGGAGATCATGGGCCTGTGCCGTACGTCGCAGGATGGCATCAGGCTCCGATCGGTCCCGGGCGGGACCTGGTCCGGCTGTATCTCCAGGTGTTTTCCGTACGCCGCGCCGCGGGCAAGCTCAAGTACCTCGCCGGGTCAGAGTCCGGGGTCGGTGTCTGGCTCAACGACACCACCCCTGAACGGATCGCACAGCGGCTGCGGGCCCTGACGTGAACGGCTCGTTGCGCGCCACCTTCCGCGCCGCGTTCCACCGCGACCCGCACGGTGTGTGGGCGGCCCCGGGTCGAGTGAACTTGATCGGCGAGCATGTGGACTACGCAGGGGGGCTGTGCCTGCCGCTGGCACTGCCGCAGCGCACGGTGGTGGCCGCGGCGACCCGAGACGACGGCCAGCTACGCCTGCGTTCCTGGCAGCGTGATGCGGCGCCCTGGGACGGCGCTGTTGACACGGTCGGCCCCGGCCATCCGTCCGGCTGGGCGGCTTACGCGGCGGGCGTGATCTGGGCACTCGGTGCTCCGGCTGGCGGGCTGGACCTGCTCGTCGGGGAATCGGTGCCACCCGGAGCCGGGCTGGCCTCCTCTGCGGCCTTGGAATGCGCGGTCGCGCTGGCCGTCGACGCCCTCTACGGGCTCGGGCTCGCCGCGACTACCAACGGGCGCGCGCAGCTTGCCGCGGCATGCCGCCGCGCCGAGAACGAAATCGCCGGCGCACCAACTGGGGGGATGGATCAGCTTGCATCGCTGTGCTGCACCCCAGGGCATGCCCTGTTACTGGATTGCCGGGACCACACGATGCGGCAGTTGCCGCTGAACCTGCGCGCCGCTGGCCTCAACCTGCTCGTCGTCGACACCGGGGCACCGCACCGGCATATGGATGGCGAGTATGCCGAACGCCGGCGCAGCGCTGAACTGGCCGCAGCCGCGCTGGGCGTGCCTAGCCTCCGGGAAGCGTCATCGCACCGGATCGGGGAGCTCACCGATCCGGTGCTGCGACGGCGCGCGCGGCACGTGGTGAGCGAGATCACCCGGGTGCAGGAGGTCGTCGCCCTGCTGGATGCTGGTCGGGTCGGCGACATCGGGCCGCTGCTGAACGCATCGCATGCCTCGCTGCGCGACGACCTGGACGTTTCAAGCCCAGAGCTGGACGACGTGGTCGATACTGCCTGCGCCGCAGGTGCTCTGGGCGCGCGGATGACCGGCGGAGGATTCGGTGGCTCGGCTCTCATTCTGGTCGAGCAGCACACCGCCGCCACGGTTGCCAGCGCCGTCGGCGCGCGCAAATGCATCACGGTGCTATAGCGCGGGATCACTCACGAGCGAACGTGGGACTCCACAAACGGTGGAGTGACGACCTCGCAAGGCAACGCGCGGCCACGGACGTCGATCTCGACAGATGCGCCAGGTCGCACAGTGGGGTCGAGCAGCGCCAGCGCGATACCGGTACGCAGAGTTGGGGAGAAGGTTCCGGAGGTGGTCTCCCCTACTTGCGCACCCGCCGCAGACCGCACCGCCATGTGCGGCCGGGGCACCCCGCGCGCGGTTGCGCGCAGCCCACGCAGCCGACGTGATGGCCCGGTATCGCGCTCGGCAAGCAGCGCTTCTCGCCCCCAGAAGGCCGGTTTCTTCCAGCCGATCGCCCAAGACAAACCACCCTGGAGCGGGCTGATATCCGGACCGATGTCCTGGCCATGGAGGGGGTATCCCATCTCGGTACGCAAAGTATCCCGAGCACCAAGCCCGCACGCCCGGCCACCGAGCGGACCAGCGGCGGCCAGCAGCGCATTCCACAACACGGCAGCGTGCTCCCAGGCGGGAAACAGCTCGTAGCCACGCTCGCCGGTGTAACCGGTACGACCTACCCGCACCGGCACGCCAGCGTGCTCAGCATCGATGAAACTCAGGTAGCTCAGATCGGCCATCTGCAGTCCCACAGCGCTGAGGACCTCGGCCGAGCATGGTCCCTGCACGGCGAGCACTGCGTACTGATCATGCGCGTCGGTCACGGTGATCGCCGGTGGTGCCGCAGCGGCAAGCCGGCGGGCCACCGCCGCCGCGTTGGCGGCATTCGGTACGCAGAAGACCTCCTCAGCACCGACCAGGTAGGCGATCAGGTCGTCTACCACCCCACCGTCTTCGGTGCAGCACAAGGTGTATTGGACCTGCCCTGGGCTGATCTTGGCGAGGTTCGCGGTGAAGCATGAGTTGACGAAGTCCGCGGCTCCCGGACCAGCGATCACGATCTTGCCGAGGTGTGTGACGTCGAAGACGCCTGCTGCCTCACGCACCACGGTGTGCTCGGCGACGACGCCCCCGTCGTGATAGCTGATGGGCATTTCCCAACCGCCGAAGGCACCAAGCGTGGCGCCAGCCTCGACGTGCGCGGAGTGCAGGGGTCCGCGGTGCAAATGGGGACTCACGGCTATGGAACGCTACCTTCCAGGGCAGTTGCCATGGCGACCTGCCTCATGCATCCGACCGTCAGACCAACGAGGAGATCACCGTGACCACCCCGACGCTGCGCCTCACCGATGCCTCGGTGACCACCGCGACCGTCGATGCCCTCGTGGTGGGGACCGTGTGCGGCGAGGACGGCCCCCAGCTTCTCCCGGGCAACGAGGAGGTCAACGCGGCGTTCGACGGTGCCCTCATCGACGTGTTGAAAGTGCTGGGAGCAAAAGGCAAGGCCGACGAAGTGATCAAGGTACCGACTCGTCGAGCCATCGGTGCCCCACTGCTCATCGCCACCGGGCTGGGCAAGGTCAACGGCCAGCCCAGCGGCGAGCAGGTACGCCGGGCCGCCGGGGCCGCATCGCGCGCGCTGTCGGGCACCTCTCGAGCGATCACGACGCTGTCCCGGGTCGATCTTGTCGCCGCGGCGGAGGGCGCTGCGCTGGGCTGTTACCTGTTCACCGCCTACCGCTCGCATAACGGCGACGCTCCGCTGGGCCGGATGGATCTGTCGGTGCCCTCGGCCAACGACCGCGTCGCGCAACGAGACCTGGCTAAGGCAGTCGCGACAGCTGAAGCGGTCGCCACCGCTCGCGATCTGGTCAACACCCCGCCTAACGACCTGTATCCAGCCTCATTTGCCGATCGGGCTGTCAGCCTCGCTGAGGCAGCCGGGCTACACACCGAGGTGCTTGACGAGAAAGACCTGCTGCGAGAGGGCTACGGCGGCATTCTCGGCGTCGGCGGTGGATCCTCCCGGCCACCACGGTTGGTCCGGCTTCATCACGCCCCAGCCACGCCGAAGGCGAAGGTGGCCCTGGTCGGTAAGGGGATCACGTTCGATACCGGCGGCATCTCGATCAAGCCTGCGGCGAAGATGGAAGAGATGACCATGGACATGGCCGGTGCCGCTGCTGTCATCGTGACCGCCGTGCTGGCCTCCCAGCTGCAACTGCCTGTTGAGGTGATCGCCACCGTGCCGATGGCCGAGAACATGCCTTCGGCTACCGCTTACCGACCCGGCGACGTGCTCACCATGTACGGGGGCACCACCGTGGAGGTCATCAATACTGATGCCGAGGGACGGCTGGTTCTTGCCGATGCGTTGGTCCGGGCGGCACAAGACAACCCGGACTATCTCATTGACACCGCCACGCTGACCGGCGCCCAGATTGTTGCGCTCGGCAAGCGAACGTCGGGAATCATGGGCACTCCGGATTTCCGTGACCGGGTCACCGTGATCTCCCAGCAAGTCGGGGAAGGCGGCTGGGCTATGCCCCTGCCTGAACACCTGCGCTCGGATTTGGACTCCAAACTCGCTGACATCGCCAACGTGGCCGAACACCGCTGGGGCGGCATGCTCGCTGCCGGGGTGTTCCTGTCCGAGTTCGTCCGTGACGGCATTCCCTGGGTACACCTGGACATCGCCGGTCCGGCCTATAACACCGGCTCACCGTGGGGGTATACCGGCAAGGGCGGCACCGGGGTCCCGGTGCGTACTCTCGCCGCTGTCCTCGCGGACATCGCCGAACGCGGTTGAGCAACCGGAGAAGGTGAAGCCCTCATCGGAAAGCTTAGTCACGTTCGCGCTGGCGCGCGGTGTAGTCACGCATCCGTTGCGGGTACCCGACCAGGGCAACGTCATAGATAGGGATCTTCAATTGTTTGGCCAGCCGCCGCGCCGCAGGCACACCGTTGACCCTGCGCCTGGTCCACTCACCATCGTGCGCGACCAGCACGACGGTGGTGTCAGTCATCATGGTGCGGGGTTCGATGAACGCTTCCACCCCGGTATGGTTGGCCGCCCACTGCTTGAGATGGTCGAGGTCAGCGCTGGACGCAGTGCGCGTGATGCCAGCGCGCTGCCTGCTTAGCAGCCGGTCCAGCACGCCCATCTCGCACACCTCCTCTGCCGGCCATACCTCGCGGCATAGCACCAGTTCAACGCAGGTGCCGGCGCGCAGCCCGGTGCGACCTCGCCCACGTCGCAGGCAACCGCCGGCTGGTGACAAGATGGCTGTGACGCCCAATACCACGTTACCGACGTCTGCTTGAGGAGCGTGTCAGTGCCAGACACCTCGGTGATCACCAATTCATCTCGGGACACTTCGGCCGACCTGGTGATTCTCGGTGGCGGCTCGGGCGGTTACGCCTGCGCATTGCGTGCTGCACAACTGGGTCTGACTGTCGTCTTGGTGGAGAAGGACAAGCTTGGTGGCACCTGCCTGCACCGCGGCTGCATCCCAACCAAGGCCCTCCTGCAGGCTGCGGAGGTCGCTGACACCGCTCGCCACAGTCTTCAATTCGGAGTGAAGACCGCACTCGACGGCATCGACATGGCAGGCGTCAACAAGTACAAGGATGGCGTCGTCGCCAAGATGTTCAAAGGTCTGCAGGGGTTGGTGTCTTCCCGCGGGATCGACTATGTCGAGGGCACCGGGCGGTTCGTGGCCCCCAACGCCGTCGATGTGGACGGCCAGCGCTACACCGGGCGCCATGTGGTGCTGGCCACCGGGTCCTACGCCAGGACGCTTCCTGGTCTGGAGATCGGCGGCCGGTTCATCACCAGCGATCAGGCGTTGAACCTCGACTACGTGCCAGACCGGGTAGTGGTGCTCGGCGGTGGCGTGATCGGAGTCGAGTTCGCCAGCGTCTGGCGTTCCTTCGGCGCTGAGGTGACTGTGGTCGAAGCACTGCCGAGACTCGTGCCAGCAGAGGATGACTTCTGCTCCAAACAATTGGAACGGGCGTTCCGCCGGCGCGGCATCATGTTCAAGACCGCGGCTCGGGTCACCGGGGCGACCCAATCCGAATCCGGAGTAACGGTAAGCCTCGAGTCCGGGGAGCAGCTCGAAGCCGACCTGCTGCTGGTTGCTGTCGGGCGCGGTCCGAACACCGCAGAGGCCGGCTATTCCGAGGCTGGTGTGCGGATGGAACGCGGCTTCGTGCTCACCGACGATCGGCTGCACACCAACCTTGCCGGGGTGTACGCGCTGGGCGACATCGTGCCTGGATTCCAACTCGCCCATCGAGGATTCGCCCAGGGCATCTTCCTCGCTGAGGAGATCGCGGGGCGCAAACCCAGCACGATTGATGAGGACGGCATCCCGCGGGTGACCTACTGCGAGCCGCAAGTCGCTTCGGTTGGACTCACTGAGGCGCAGGCTAGGCAGCGGTACGGTGAGGTCGAAACGATCACCTATGATCTGGCGGGCAACGGCAAGAGCGTCATCCTGCAAACCCGCGGTGCGATCAAACTGGTGCGCGCCACGAATGGTCCAGTGGTTGGCGTCCATATGGTCGGCGATCGGGTCGGTGAACTGGTCGGCGAAGCTCAGCTGATTGTCAACTGGGAGGCTTATCCAGACGACGTCGCCGCGCTGGTGCACGCTCATCCAACACAGAATGAGGCGCTCGGCGAAGCTCATCTCGCTCTAGCAGGCAAGCCATTGCACGCGCACGGCTGAGCAATCCCCAGGGCACTTGAAACAGCGCCTAAAGAACGGAAGACGACGAGAGTCGAGGCAACAGATGGCGTACTCCGTGGCGATGCCTGCGCTGGGCGAGAGTGTCACCGAGGGAACAGTGACACGCTGGCTCAAACAAGAAGGCGAGACCGTCGAGGTTGATGAACCTTTGGTGGAAGTGTCGACGGACAAGGTCGACACCGAGATCCCCTCGCCAGCAGCCGGCGTGCTCGAGCGGATCGTGGTGCCGGAGGATGAAACCGTTGCAGTCGGCGCAGAATTGGCCGTGATCAACGAGGCCTCGGGTCCTGCTGCCTCACCTCGCAGCGCGCCTCGTCACGCCGCACCCGGGCCCATCGAGGTGGGTGACGGTCGGTCAGCGCAGCCACCCCAGCAAGCAACCCAGCAGCCGGCAGTTCGGCCGGCCCCGTCTGCCACAGGTTCCAGGAAGCTGGTGACGATGCCGGCCCTGGGAGAAAGCGTCACCGAGGGGACCGTAACCCGGTGGCTCAAGCAGGTCGGCGACACCGTCGAAGCGGATGAGCCACTCGTTGAGGTATCCACCGACAAGGTCGATACCGAGATCCCTTCTCCGTTCGCAGGCACGGTGTTAGAGATCGTGGTACCGCAAGACGAGACTGTCGCTGTCGGCGCTGCACTTGCCGCAATCGGCGACCGCGAGGTGCAACCGGTACCACCCTCCGAGAGTCAGCCGGCCCCCGCTAGCCAACCTCAACAAGCTGCTCAGCCAGAGCGAGAGCCAGCATCACCACCCCAGATCGGTGCGAGCGACAGCGAGGCACCGTACGTCACTCCGCTGGTCCGCAAGCTTGCCAGCGAGCACGGGGTCGACCTGTCAACCGTGCAGGGCACGGGGGTAGGCGGCCGGATTCGCAAGCAGGACGTGCTCGCTGCCGTCAGAGCACCCGAGCCCGAGCCGGCGGCGCCCGAGCCGGCGGCGCCCGAATCAGTGCCGATGTCGGCATCGCAGCCACCGACCGGGTTGCAACCGCAGTGGCCATCCGCTGCCGCAACGCCTAGGGCCCAGCCGCCAGCGGCGGTTTCCGGACTGCGGGGCAGGACCGAGAAGATGTCCCGGATGCGCAGCGTGATCGCCAAGCGGATGGTGGAGTCGCTTCAAGTCTCCGCGCAACTCACCACCGTGGTCGAAGTAGACATCACGCGGTTGGCGCGGCTCCGGGATCGCGCCAAGCGCGAGTTCGAGGCCAGAGAAGGCGTCAAGCTGTCATTCCTGCCGTTCTTCGCCCAAGCCACGGTTGAGGCGCTCAAGCAGCATCCCAAGCTGAACGCCTCAATCGACACCGACAACGGCGAAATCATCTACCACAATGCCGAACACCTGGGCATTGCCGTGGACACCGAACGTGGCCTGCTCGTCCCGGTGGTCCACGATGCGGGTGATCTCAACATCGCCGGACTGGCCCGCCGGATTGCTGACCTTGCCGCCCGGACCAGGACCAACAAGATCACCCCGGATGAGATGAGCGGCGGTACCTTCACCCTGAGCAACACCGGCTCGCGAGGCGCGCTGTTTGACACCCCGATCATCTTGCAGCCGCAGGTCGGGATTCTCGGCACCGGCAGCGTGGTCAAGCGACCAGTCGTGCTCTCCGGCGATGGCGGCGACACGATCGCGATCCGTTCGATCGTCTACCTGGCGCTGTCCTACGATCATCGTCTGGTCGACGGCGCCGACGCAGCGCGCTTCCTGAATACCGTTAAGCAACGTCTGACCGACGGCGCGTTCGAGGCTGGCCTCGGAATGTAGAGGGATGAGGACACGTCTTAGCCTCGTCATCGGCGTCGGCACCGAAGGCGAGAAGATCTCCCCATGCGCGTGGTGATCGCTGGCTCTTCGGGTCTCATCGGCACCGCACTGGTAGCGCTGCTGCGCCAGGCAGGCCATGACATCCTGCGGCTGGTGCGCAGGCCTGCGCGGGCGCCGGACGAGCGGGCCTGGGATCCGCCGTCAGCGACCATGGAGGCTGGCACGCTCGAGGGCGTTGATGCCGTCGTGAATCTGTGCGGCTCCGCGATGGGCAACCGGCGCTGGTCTGGAGAGGTCAAGCAGGCCATCCGGGACACGCGGATCGTCCCTACAGAGGTACTCGCGGCGGCAATCGCCGAGCACGGGGTTCCGGTGCTTGTCAATGCATCCGGGGTGGGTTACTACGGTGACACCGGGGATCGCCAGGTTGACGAAAGCGCTTCCCTGGGTTCGGGATTTCTGGCACAGGTGTGCCGTGACTGGGAAAACGCGACGGCCGCGGCCGAGCAGGCCGGGACACGAGTCGTGCGGGCCCGCACCGGCCTGGTGATCTCTCCATCCGGCGGGCTGATGGGCCGGCTCAAGCCGCTGTTCGCGCTCGGCTTGGGCGGTCGGCTGGGCAGCGGGCGGCAGTACATGCCGTGGATCTCACTGGACGACGAGGTTGGTGCGATCCGTTTTGCCCTGGAGAACGACGAGATTGCCGGGCCGATGAATCTCAGCGGCCCGGAGCCGGTCACTAATGCTGAGTTCACCAACACTGTGGGCGAGATGATGCACCGTCCGGCGCCGTTTGTGGTTCCAGGTTTCGCACTGCGCCTGATTCTCGGCGCTGAACTCGTCGATGAGATGATCTTGGCCGGGCAGCGGGCAGTCCCCGCGGCACTCCGCAAACACGGCTACCGCTTCCAACATCCGACGTTGCGCGCTGCGCTGACCGCGGCGCTAGAAAAATGACGCCCCCGGAGGCGGGCGTAAGGTCGCCGCTGTGACCGTCGCTACCCAGTCATGCCGACTCATTACCGCGCCGGTCGAGGTGCACTACCTCGGAACCGTTGAGTACCACCGGGCCTGGGCGCTGCAACGGGAACTAGCCAACGCCCGCGCAGACGGCACCGGGCCGGACGTTCTGCTGTTACTAGAGCATCCCTCGGTATACACCGCGGGCCGGCGAACTATGCCCGAGGAGCGGCCGCGGGACGGCACGCCGGTCATCGACGTCGATCGCGGCGGCAAGATCACCTGGCACGGGCCAGGCCAGCTCGTCGGTTATCCCTTGATCAGGTTGGCCGAGCCGATCGACGTCATCGACTACGTGCGGCGCCTGGAGCAAGCACTGATTGCCGTGTGCGCCGAGCTAGGGGTGGACGCCGGGCGCATCGCGGGCCGGTCGGGCGTGTGGTTGGCCGCAGATCCGGTTACCGGAGTTCCTGCGCGCAAGATCGCCGCAATCGGTGTGCGGATCAGCCGGGGCGTGACCACGCACGGGTTCGCGCTGAACTGCCAGCCTGATCTCGGCGCCTTCGACCGGATCGTGCCCTGTGGCATCACCGATGCCGGGGTGACGTCGCTGACCGCCGAGTTGGGCCGGCCGGTAACTGTCTCTGAGGTGCTGCCTGCCGTGCGGCGCGCCGTTCTCGACGCCATCGACGGCAGCCTGCCGGTGCACGCATGAGCCGCTGGTGCGAGGCCGACATTCCCGACCAGTCCGGCCGCACAGTGGTGGTCACCGGAGCCAGCTCGGGGCTGGGCCTGCAGACCGCCGCGGTGCTCGCCGGGCACGGCGCGACGGTGCTGCTGGCGTGCCGCGACCCGTACCGCGGGCAGGCAGCGCTGGACCGGGTGCGATCCGCGGCCGGGGCGGACGCCACGCTGGTGCAGCTTGACCTCGCTGACCTCAGTTCCGTCCACAAGGCTGCTGATGAAGTGCGGGCGATCACCGGGGACCGGCTGGACGTGCTGGTGAACAACGCCGGTGTGATGGCGTCTCCGTCGCGGCGCACCACTGATGGGTTCGAGTTGCAGATCGGCACCAACCACCTCGGGCATGCGGCGCTGACCTGGCTGCTCGCCCCGGCGCTGGTACCCCGCGCCCGGGTGGTCACGGTGTCGAGCCTCGCCCATCGTGGCGACGAGCTCGACGTCGATGACCTCAACTTCACACAACGGCGGTATCACCCGGGCGCTGCCTACAGTGCATCCAAACTGGCGAACCTGCTGTTCACCTTCGAGCTCGGCCGGCGGGCCCGAGCAACCGGGCGCAACCTGATCTCCGTTGCAGCCCATCCAGGTATCACCGGCACTGAATTGGTGCGCAACACCGTGCGGATGTACCTGCCGGATCCGTTCGCCAAGCTGGCGAGCTGGGGCAGCAAGCTGATCAGCCAGGGAGTCGCCGCGGGAGCACTACCGCAGCTTTACGCAGCCACCGCTGCTGATGTCCGCAGCGGCGAGTACTTCGGGCCGACGGGACCCGGCCAGACCCGCGGCGCCCCAGGCCGGGTGACGGCGAGTCCGGCTGCCTATGACCAGCACACCGCCCGGCGGCTGTGGGAACGCACCGTGGAGCTCACCGGTGTGACGCCGGACCCCGCGTAGGGTGGCGGTCGTGAGCGTGCCAGCAGAGCCCGGCCACCGTAAGCTGCTGCGTCTGGAGGCCCGCAACAGCCAGACCCCGATCGAGCGCAAGCCTGCATGGATCCGGACCCGGGCCACCATGGGGGCGTCATTTCGAGATCTCAAGGGCCTGGTACGCCGGGAGGATCTGCACACCGTTTGTGAGGCGGCCGGCTGCCCCAATATCTACGAGTGCTGGGAGGACAGGGAAGCGACTTTCCTGATCGGTGGCGATCAATGCACCCGGCGATGCGATTTCTGCCAGATCGACACCGGTCGCCCGGCCGCGCTGGATCGTGACGAGCCGCGGCGGGTCGCCGAATCAGTGCAGGCGATGGGGCTGCGCTACGCCACCGTCACCGGGGTGGCCCGGGATGATCTATCTGACGGTGGTGCTTGGCTGTACGCCGAGACAGTCCGGCAGATCCACCTGCTCAACCCCGGCGCAGGAGTGGAGCTGCTGATCCCGGACTTCAACGGTGATCCAGAGCGGCTACGTAAGGTGTTCGACGCTGTACCCGAAGTGCTGGCGCACAACCTGGAAACGGTGCCACGAATCTTCAAGCGGATCCGACCGGCATTCGGCTACGAGCGGACGCTGAACGTGCTCCGGACGGCCCGGGAGGCGAGGCTGATCACCAAGTCCAACCTGATCTTGGGCCTGGGTGAGCAACCCGATGAGGTCACCGCCGCGATGGCTGATCTGCACGGCGCCGGATGCGAATTGCTTACTCTCACCCAGTACCTGCGCCCGTCGCCACGGCATCATCCGGTGGCTCGGTGGGTCACCCCGCAGGAGTTCGTCGAGCACGCTCATGCGGCGGAACTGATGGGATTTTCCGCTGTGATGGCCGGGCCACTTGTCCGATCCTCGTACCGGGCTGGCCAGCTGTATGCCAAGGCGCTCGCACAGCGCGGTGAGCGGCTGCCCGAACACCTGGCAAAGCTTGCCGCCGGTGGCCCAGCAGCCCAGGAGGCCACCCGCTTGCTGGCCCGCTGATTACCGGCTCGCCAGGACAGTTACTAACAGATGATCCGCAAGTATCCTGTGAGCCATGCCCGCCAAACCTCCCTCGAAGCCTGCTTCCCGCTCCCAAGACAAAGCGGCTGCGAAGGCGGCCCAGCAGGAGCGCCGCGCCGCGGCCAAACAGCGCCGGGCGCAAGTTCTCCAGGCGTTTGCCATCCAGCGCCGCGAAGACAAGGCGCTGCTGCCGTTGATGATCGGTGTGTTTGTGGTGATCACCGCGGTGGTGTTCGGGGTGGGTTTCTTGCTCGATCATCAATGGATGGCCCTGCCGCTGGGTGTCGCGCTCGGCGTGCTCGGCGCCCTCCTCGTCTTCGGCCGGCGGGTTCAGCGCAATGTCTTCGCCAAGGCCGAAGGCCAGCCCGGCGCCGCGGCCTGGGCACTGGAAAACCTGCGCGGTGGGTGGCGGGTGACCCCAGCCGTGGCGGGCACCGCGCAACTGGACGCCGTGCATCGGGTCATCGGGCGGCCCGGGATTGTGCTGGTGGCAGAGGGCGCCCCGCAGCGCCTCAAGCCACTGCTGGCTCAAGAAAAAAAGCGGGTGTCGCGACTGGTTGGCGACACCCCGATTTACGACATCACGGTCGGCAATGGGGAAGGCCAGGTGCCGCTGGCCAAACTGCCCCGGCATCTGGCCAAACTGCCTCGTAACCTCACTGCAGAGCAGATTGACGGCCTGGAAAGCAAACTCGCCATCCTGTCCACCCGCGCGACCGGTATCCCCAAGGGCCCTCTCCCCCAGGGTGCCAAAATGCGCAACGTCCAACGCACCGTACGCCGCCGCTGACCCGCGCTGACTCCGCTGTCCCCAAAGGGGACAACAGGACAAATCAGCCAGCATAGGTGATATGTCTTCCTATGTCGCCCTGTGTTCTCTATCCGGGATGTGGTGACGTTTAGCGGGTGCGCAGCACAATGGTGCCCGCGGCACGGTCGTGCAGGCCGCGGCCGTCGATGTTGTAGACGACCGGGGGAATGACGAGGCAAAGCAGCATGGTGCGGATCACCGCGGCGGCGAAGCCGGCCCGCCGACCGTCCAGCAGCGCAACCCGCAGGCCCGCCGCGGCATGCCCTACGGTGCGGCCTGCGAGTGCCACCGACAGCACCGTGACCGCGGCGAACAGCATCAGCGCGGAGAACGCCGGATTTTTGGTGAGTAATTGGGCCGCCACCGAGCACGGTAGCCAGTCGATGACCAGTGCTAAGACGCGGGAACCGAAACCGCCCGCCGAACCTGGTCCGTGCTCCGGCAGGCCGAGTCGCTGACCCGGATAATCCTGTCCCTCGGCGCCTGCTTCGAGGTTGTCCCGCGGATGCTCGGGGCGGCCGGTTAGCCAGGTTTGGGTCCATCTGCTCACTCGACTAGGTTAGGCCGCCCGCAGGCTAGCTCGTTCACGACCAGCCCTTTAACCTGGGTGAAACATCGGGGTGACGGTGGTGCAACAACGCCCTCTTAGGTTCGCCGCAGCGACGTGACCGATCACGCCGGTCCACAGCACAGCGCACGAAGGAGTGAACGACAGTGTTCTCCAACCCCGATGAGGTCCTGCGCTTCATCGCCGACGAGGGCGTCGAGTTCGTCGATGTCCGCTTCTGCGACCTGCCGGGCGTCATGCAGCATTTCACAGTCCCGGGGGAATTCTTCGACGCAGACGTCATCGAGGAGGGTCTCGCCTTCGACGGCTCGTCGGTGCGCGGTTTTCAATCAATCCACGAGTCGGACATGCAGTTGCTTCCCGACCTTGCCACGGCGCGGGTGGATCCGTTCCGGGCGCAGAAGACACTGAACATCAACTTCTTCGTGCACGACCCCCTTACCAGGGAGCCATACAGCCGGGACCCGCGTAATGTCGCGCGCAAAGCCGAGGAGTTTCTCGCTTCGACCGGCATCGCCGACACGGCATACTTCGGCCCGGAAGCCGAGTTCTACTGCTTCGACTCGGTACGTTTCGACACCACTCCCAACAGTGCGTTCCACGAGATCGACTCGGAAGCCGGCTGGTGGAACACGGGCGCCGAAGAGGACGGCCGCAACCAAGGCTACAAGGTCAACTACAAGAGCGGTTACTTCCCGGTGCCCCCCACCGACCATTTCGCTGACCTGCGCAATGTCATGGTCACGAACCTGATCAGGTGCGGCTTCAAGATAGAGAAGGCGCACCACGAGGTGGGCACCGCAGGTCAGGCAGAGATCAACTACAGGTTCAACACCCTGCTGCACGCGGCGGATGATCATCAGCTCTACAAGTACATCGTGAAGAACACGGCGTGGGCGGCTGGGCGGACCGTGACGTTCATGCCCAAGCCACTATTCGGTGACAACGGCTCGGGGATGCATACCCACCAGTCGCTCTGGCTAGACGGTAGACCGCTGTTCCATGACGAATCCGGCTACGGCGGACTGTCCGACATTGGCCGGCACTACATCGGCGGACTCCTCCACCACGCGCCGTCCCTCCTGGCCTTCACCAACCCGACAGTGAACTCCTACCACCGTCTGGTACCCGGATTCGAGGCCCCCGTGAACCTGGTCTATTCCCAGCGCAACCGGTCGGCCTGTATCCGGATTCCCATCACCGGCAACAACCCGAAAGCCAAGCGGATCGAGTTCCGGTGTCCTGACGCTTCGGGTAACCCCTATCTGGCGTTCTCCGCAATGATGATGGCGGGACTCGACGGCATCAAGAACGCCTACGAGCCACCCGCACCGATCGACAAGGACCTCTACGAGCTGCCACCCGAGGAAGCCAAGGATGTCGCGCAGGTGCCAGCGACTCTTGGTGCGGTGATCGACCGCCTGGAAGCCGACCACGACTACCTGCTGGAAGGTGGCGTCTTCACCCCAGACCTTATCGAAACCTGGATCGCCCTCAAGCGCGAAAACGAGATCGACCCACTACGCCTGCGCCCGCACCCCTTCGAATTCTCCTTGTACTACGACGTCTGATCACAGGCAAGCTCTATCTCCGTTCTACGGACCGAGATCTTGATGTGATTTCTCTGGACCCAGAAACGGCGGTCGGTCGATAACCGACCGCCGTTTGGACATAACGTTCCTAATCGGCTGGAAGCCGCACGCGCCGTCATTGTGACGCCACTGTGAGTACAATTTCACGCCTGGTAACACGCGGATCTCCTAACCAGACATTGCCGGCCGCTTAATTTATCCCGCCTGCTTGTGAACTGATGCATGAAGTTATACGCTATGTCCAACACTTGTACTTATCGCCTCACAGGAAACACACGCCCGCCGCACAAAAATGGGTATTGAGGGTGGGTCTATAAGCAGCTGTCGGGAGCGGCTTATGAACGACCACCTCTTCTGGCGTACCGGGGACCTTAAGCGTGTGCGATTGCCGCAAGCGCCCAGTGCGGTGGCCCCGTGGGGTTCTTTCGCCGCTCGGGCCGCTGTGCACCGGACTTGCCAGGAGGTGGCACTGCGGTGCCAACGCGTCCTCGCCCGGTATAGCCCGCACGAGGACGAGCTCAAGCACATCGCTGTTGGTGATCCACAACCCAGTCCGGTCCACGGATATCGGGTCTGCCAGTTCGAATGGGCAGAGGAGATCTCCCCGGGCTTCGTTCTCCTCTGGCACTGCACACGGGTGCATGGACATCACGGCCAACACGTTGCGGGCACCGGAGAGCGGATCGCCGCTGTGTATCCCAACTCTGGTCAAATGCCTTATTCACGCCGACGGGAGCAGGAGCGCCACAACGACCGATTCCGGCGCAAGGGCAACAAACGATAGAACGCAGCCAGCGGGCCCGTCGTTGGCGGCCGCAGGGCCCGAAGGGCCAGAACTCAGGCGCTAGTCAGGCCCCGAAGGAACGTTCCACTACCGCACGGGCTCGCCGAGTGATCCGACGATATTCATCGACCACCTCGCCGGGATCGTCGTCCGCGGAGCGTCCCAAAGCCCTCGCCACCGCCGCCAGGTCCCGTCCGGAACTGGGCAACTGGTCGACCTGCTTGCCGCGCACCAGGGTGAGCACGTTGCGCGTCTTGGTGGCCAGCTGCCACGCGGCCAGCAAGATCTCCGCATCGGCTTGAGCGAGCAGCCCAGCTTCGGCTGCCGCGCGCAGGGCGGTGCTGGTGGAGGATGTACGCAATGCCGGAACCTCATGCGCGTGCTGTAACTGCAGCAATTGGATGGTCCACTCCACGTCTGCCAGCCCACCGCGGCCCAATTTGGTGTGGGTGCTGCGGTCGGCATTGCGAGGTAGGCGCTCGGCGTCCACTCTGGCCTTTAACCGACGGATCTCGGTGGCCTGGCGTGCGGTCAGCCCGCCCGCGGGATAACGCACTGGGTCGATCATCGCGATAAACCGCTCACCCAACTTCGCGTCACCGGCCAACGGCACTGCTCGCAACAACGCCTGAGCCTCCCACGCCTGCGCCCACTGGCTGTAATAAGCCCGGTACGACGACAAGGTGCGCACCAGCGGGCCTGCCCGTCCCTCCGGGCGCAGCCCGGTATCGACGACCAACGGCGGATCCTGGGTAGGTGTGCCCAGGAGATTACGCACTGATTCGGCCACTGAGGTGGCGAACCCGACCGCGTTGATCTCAGCGTCGGTGTTCGACCCAGCGCGTGGTACCGGCTCGCAGACGAACAGTACGTCGGCGTCGGATCCGTAACCCAGCTCACCGCCTCCCAACCGACCCATCCCGATCACCGCGATCCGGGCTGGCTGGGTCTGGCGGCGTTCGGTTTCCGCGTGCAAGGCAACGTCCAGTGCCGAGGCCAGCACCGCGGTCCATACCGAGGACAGCGCTGCGCACACTGCCTCCAGGTCGAGCAGCCCCAACAGATCGGCGCAGGCAATCCGGAACAGCTCGTGGCGGCGTAGTGCTCGGGCAGCTGTGACGGCAGTGCCAAGGTCGTGGTGCCGGGACGCGGTGGCGTGTAAGGACACCGCCATCTCCGTCGGGTCCCGCTCGGCCAACGCAATAGGATCGGCCAGCAGCCGCAACGCCTCCGGTGCCCGGACCAGCAGGTCGGCCACCATCCGGGAAGTACCCAGCAGATCCATCAGCCGCTGTGCCACCGCACCCTCATCGCGCAAAAGCCGTAGGTACCAGGGTGTATCGGCAAGCGCTTCGGATACCCGCCGGTAGGCGGCCAACCCACGGTCTGGATCCGGGGTGTCAGCCAGGAACTCCAGCAACACCGGCAGCAACGTGGATTGGATCGCGGCGCGCCGTGACACCCCGTCGGTCAGCGCCCGCAGATGTCCCAAAGCTCCCTGCGGGGAGGCATAACCCAGCGCTGCAAGCCGCGCTTTTGCCGAGGACTCCGATAGCCGGTAAGCCTCGGTCGGCACTTTGGCTACCGCCTCCAGCAGCGGGCGGTAGAACAGCTTTTGATGCAGCCTGCGGGCCCGATGCGACTGGCGGGTGTACTCGATGCGCAGCACTCCGAGAGCATCGTGCCGCCCGTCGGGCCGTATCCCTGCTGCGCGGGCGAGCCAGCGCCATGCTGCGGTGTCGCTGTCGGCTGGAAGAAGGTGAGTGCGGCGTAGCCGCTGCAGCTGTAATCGGTGTTCCAGCAGGCGCAGGAAGCGGTAGGAGGCCGCCAGGTTCGCGGCGTCGTCGCGGCCGACGTAACCGCCCGCAGCCAACGCAGCCAACGCCTCGACCGTGGAGCCAACCCGCAACGACTCGTCAGTGCGGCCGTGCACCAACTGCAATAGCTGCACGGCGAACTCCACGTCGCGCAGCCCACCGTGACCAAGTTTGAGCTCTCGATCCGCCAGCTCCAGGGGCACATGGTCGGCGACCCGGCGACGCATTGCCTGCACCTCGGGGACGAAGTTGTCCCGGTCCGCAGCGGTCCACACCATCGGTCTTACCGCCGCCTGATAGCGCGCGCCTAGCTCGGCGTCGCCCGCTATCGGACGGGCTTTGAGCAACGCTTGGAACTCCCAGGTATGAGCCCACCGCCGGTAGTAGGACAGATAACCGTCCAGCGTTCGCACCAGTGCTCCGGCTTTGCCTTCAGGTCGCAGCGCCGCGTCGACTTCGAAGCACGACGACGCCAACCGCATCGTCGCGGCGGCCAGTTTTGTCGCGGCACCCAGCTCGTCCTCAGAGTCAGCTACGAAGATGAGATCCACATCGGAGACATAGTTGAGTTCCGCACCCCCGCATTTGCCCATCCCGATCACGGCAAGCCGTGGTAATGGCTCATCAGAGATCGTCTCGGTGCTGGCGACGGCCAGCGCGGCGCGCACCACGCCGATCGCAAGGTCGGCCAGCGCGGCGGTGGCCTGCTCGAAGGGCATCACCGGCAAGGAGGGTTCCACCACAGCGGCGAGGTCAGCCGCCGCTAGCTCCACGATCAGATCGCGGTAAGCGTCACGCAAAGCACGCTGTGCTTGGACGCCGGTCCGGGATGTAGCCGCCCCATCAGCCGGGTCCACACCCACTGCGGCGAGCAGCCGCTGCTCAGCACGCTCTGCCCAACCCGGTGCGAGCGCCTCAGCAGAAACCAGCACCCGCCAGCGCCGCGGGTGGGCAACGAGATGATCACCGAGCGCGGTGGATGACCCCAGCAGCCCGAGCAGCCTCCCGCGCAGCGCCGGTTCGCCGCGAAGCGCGGCATCGAGCTCTGGCCATTCCGTGTCGGCGGCCCTGGCCAGGCGGTCCAATGTGCGCAGCGCGAGATTCGGGTCGGGCGCGCGGGACAGGGCCCACAAGAAGCCTTCCGCATCTGGGCCAGGCCGCCCGTGGCCCCACCAACCCAGTTTGGTGAGGATGTCCGCGGCGCCGTCGTCGGTGAGTCCTAACCGCGCTAAGGAAAGCCCGGTACGCCCGCCGTCCGTCACCGCAGCGCTCCAGGCTAGCCGTGCAGCAGAGGCAGTGCCCGGCCGCCCTTGATGCTGGTCGCTGGGGCCAGCTCACCGCTGGCCAGCGCCACGAACCGGGACGCAACCGGCTGCCATGCCTGCGCGATGTCGGCGTGCACCTGTTCCAGATGGTCTCGTTCGAGCTGGTGCACAGGAAAGTTGCCCTCGGTGTCCCGGCGGGCCCAACACACCACCGTGGCGGGCGACGTCTCAATGTGGCACTGGAGGCCATAGCCAGCAGCGCCGATCCGGAACGCCTGGTGCGGGCACCGCGGCGAAGAGGCGAGCAGGGTCGCACCCGGTGGTAACCGAGAAATCTCGTCGTAGTGGAACTGGATGACGTCGGGCGTCAGCGGTAGTTGCGCAAACAGCGGGTCATGGGCGGCCACATCCCGCTTGGCGATGAGCTGGGTGCCGATCTCCGAGCCGTTGACTGCCGGCCGTACCTCACCACCGGTGGCCATCGCCAGCAGCTGGCCTCCGAGGCAGACTCCGAGTACCGGCAACCGGGAGGCGACCGCGCGGGCGAGCAATGAACGCAGCGCGACAAGCCACGGATGGTCAGCGTCGTCGTACGCTCCCATCTCACCGCCCATGCACACCAGCCCGTCAACTCCGTCGAACCGGTCGGGAACCCCGTCGGCTGCCGGACGGCATACGGTCAGCTCTGCTCCGGCCTGTGCAAGCCACTCCCCCAACCGCTCGA
>Ga0213875_10000059_pt1 | contig 135414 bp, 117 predicted proteins | sample BarmaccomBMRX_R8_FD_160105 | JGI IMG/M metagenome (GOLD analysis project Ga0213875, IMG submission 160105) | Root-associated microbial communities from Barbacenia macrantha in rupestrian grasslands, the National Park of Serra do Cipo, Brazil - RX_R8 | ecosystem: Host-associated > Plants >... | reverse complement strand
GGAAACACGTTCAGGCCGACCTTGACCGTCTGGCTCGTGGCGGTCTGGAACGGCACCGTCAGGTTCCTTCGCGGGTACTCGTGGCGAAGGACGCGGCGCGCCAGCTCCAGCGCCAGGAGCACCAGGTAGGTGGGCTGACCGATCGAATACCCGGGGAGCTTCTTGCCGGTCTTCGTGCCGAGCATGAACTCCCTGAAGCCGTTCTCCGACTCGCCGGCCGTAGGCGGCAGCGGACGTCCGGCGGCCTTGAAGGCCTTGAGGATCCCGTCGGTGCCCCCCTGGGCCCAGATGCCGTCGATCGTTGGCAGCGACGGCAGCAATGCGGCGGTGTTGGTCTGCGCGACGGCCGAGTCCCACATGCCCGAGTACTGGTTGACCACCTTGATTCCGGGGGTCTTTGAGAAGACCGACATCCCTCCGGCCGTGCGCTCGGTGTCGACGAACGTTCCCGGCACCCCGGTGACCATGATCACGTTGCCCTTGCCCTTCAGCTGGCGCACCAGCCAACTGGCCAGGGTGCGGCCGAACGCGAACTGGTCGGTGTTGACCTGCAGCGCGCCTGGGACGCTGACGATGTTGTCGAACGAGACCACCAGGATCCCGCGATCGATCGCCTGGCCCAACACGCCGTTCAGGCCGGTGGGGGACGCGGCGTCGATCACGATCGCGTCCACCTTGGCGGCGATCAGGTTCGACAGCTGCTGCGCCTGATCGGTCATGTCGTTGCTGGCGTTGTAGACCTGGCCGTACACCTGCGAGCGGTACGGCTCGGTGCCCAACGCCGCGCGGTAGGTGTTCTCCATCTCAAGGCGCCAGGTGTTGCCGATCGAGGAGTTGGCCAGGGGGATCTTCAGCCTGTCCTTGACCCGCGAGCCGGCGGCGCCGCTGCAGCCGGCCGCTCCGAGCACGGTGAGGCCGGCCATCGTACTCGCCGCTTGGCGAACGAAACGCCGACGGGTCAATGCCGCGCCCTGAGGGGCGCCACTCTCCTCCATGCCCGAGAAGGGTAAACCATTTATGGCTACGGCCGACCAACGCCTCATGCCCGACCACGCCACACCGAGAACCTGAGGTCAACGAGCCTCACCCGTGGTCACCGCCACCGGCCACCGCAAGAGCCCCGCAGCAGCCCAAACGTGAAGATCTCACTCACTACTCACTTACTACAAATCAGTCGATGACCAGGGTCTCCGAGCGATCGGAGTCCTTTTGCGTGCAGGACGACGTTGACGGCTCTTGCCCGGTCGGGGACCCATCGGCGTGGGCGATGGCTTGGCTCGGCTGCCCCGGGGGGGAATCGCGCGGGGCTGCGGGCTCTTTGTCATATGAACTGCTCCGGCGCCGATCCGGGCGACGTGCGGCGGGCGACCGAGCTCGTTGAACGCGCCGCCGATCGGGTACTCGAACATCTGCGCCTCGCGCTCGAGCTGACGCGGCGCGTGCAAAGCGCCGAAGACGATGGCGGCCGTCTCGAGGGCTGACCGTGCGCGGCGGTCCCGGGCTACGCGCCCCCCGGGGCACGGCGTGGTGGTAACGAAAGAGTTCGAGCGGTGGTCTGACTCTCTGAGCCCGGAGCTCAGGAGCGAGCTGGCTGGCGCGCTGGACCGCATCGCCGACGTCGGCCCGACCTTGGGCCGCCCCGTAGTGGATCGGGTTCATGGATCGCGGCTTCACAAGCTCAAGGAGGCGAGAATCGACCGGAGTACGCGAGTGCTGTTCGCGTTCGACTCAAACCGTCGCGCTGTCATGCTCGTCGGCGGCGACAAGACCGGGGAATGGAACGGCTGGTACCCGCGCAACATCGAGCGGGCGGAGCGTCTCTATCTCGAGCATGAGCGCGACATCGGAAAGGAGCCTCGTTGTCTGAGCCAACGAGAAGCTGGAAGGACGTCATCTCAGAGAAGCCGGTGAACGAGACGCGGGCCGCGCTCTACCAGCAGCTGATGGAGGCCGAGCAACGCATCGCGCGCGCCCGCGCCGGCCGGGGGGTGAGCAACGAGACCGTGCTCGCCGCTCTTGACCGAGCCGAGGAGCGACTGTCCGAGGACGACCGACGGGAGGATCTCTACCTGTCGCTGCTGGGCGGCTACGTGGCTGCGCTCGGCGGCCGGCTGGAGGTCCGCGCGGTCTTCGGGGAGCAGGAGATCGTCGTCCGCCGCATGCCCGCCGCATAGCGCCTGGCCAGAGCATCGATGCTCCGTCGCTGGCCGTCACGTAGCAAGCGCGACCGGCGCGAGGAGCGCATAATCACGCTGCGAAAGCAGCAGCAACGCTGCTAAAATGCAGGCAGTGCCCGTGGCGATCACGATCCGCGACGTGCCCGACGACGTCCGCGATGAGCTCGCGGCGCGCGCGGCGCGGGCGGGCCAATCGCTCCAGGAGTACCTGCGGGGGATGTTGGTGGCGAGCACCGCACGGCCGTCGGTCGACGACGTCATCGCTCGCGCGCGAGCGCGAGTCCGGACCACCGGCTCGCGCCTCGACGTGGAGACGATCCTCGAGGCGCGTGATGCCGACCGCCGGTGAACGGCGAGCGATCTGCGACGCATCCGCGCTCACCGCCCTCCTGATCGATTCAGGCCCGGCTGGCGGCTGGGCGGCCGATACGGTGCGCGGCGCCAACCTCGCCGCGCCGAGCCTCGCAAGCTGGGAGACGGCCAACATCATCCGCCGTCACGAGCTCGCCGGCTTGATCAGCGCTGATCAGGGCGCACAGGCCCACGCCGATCTGCTCGACCTCGAGATCGAGTTCTGGCCCTACGAGCTCCTCGCCGCTCGCTCCTGGCAGCATCGACGCAACCTCTCGATCTACGACGCCAGCTACGTCGCACTGGCCGAGCTCACGCGCGCCACCCTGGTGACGCTCGATGGCCGTATTGCTCGCGCTCCGGACCTGAGGTGCGCCGTCGCAGCGCCCGACTCGTCCGGCGCATAACCCGACGGTCGCGGTTTCGATCTCGCTTGCGACGCCGACCTCATCCGCTACTTCCGCAGCTCGACCGGAGGGCCTTCCTCCGCGTTGGCGACCCCCGTCTCGCTCGAGCAGCTGTCCACGATCATCGGCCACGATGACCGGCCGGGTGCAGAGCCAATAGGTCGTCAGGGGAGCGGGTCCAGTTCGGCGCTGGGCCGCAGCGCCGGGTGCGCCTCGATTGCCGCCAGCAGCTCGAGCAATCGTGCGGCGTCGGCCTCGGCCAGAATGTCGCGGTCCAGGGTATCGAGCAGCTGTGCGAGCCGCCGCTGCAAGCGGCGTCCGGCCGGGGTGGCGTGCACGCGTACGCGACGTCGATCCGTTTCGTCGACCTTGCGATGAACCAGCCCATCGGCGACCATGCGGTCGACCAGGCGCGTGACCGTGGGTGAGGGAAGCGAGACAGACTTGGCGAGCTCGGTCATCGGGTGCCCGGCCCCATCGGCGAGCACGGCCAGCGCCCGCATTTCGGGGATGGTGCGCCCCTCGACCGCGAGGACGGCGGCGACGCGTCCGGTCAGCTCGCGCTCGGCTCGGGTGAGGGCTGCCGCCAGTCGCTCCGAGAGCGCCGTCGGGATCTCGATGCGCGGCTGCCGGGTCATGTCGAACGGGAGGATAGGGGCGCCGGGGGTCCCCAGGCGACGGGCGCACGCCCTGGCGCCGGCTCCCGAGACTCGGCCGCACCGCGAGCGCGAGGCCCGGACGACCCTCGACGTCGGACTCGTCATTCCCCTGCACGGCAGCGCGGGGATGTTCGGGCCGTCGTGTGAGCTGTGCGCGCAGCTGGCCGTCGAGGAGCTCAACGCCCGCGGCGGCGTGTGTGCGCGCGAGCTGCGGTTGCATGTCGTGGACGGGTCGCTTCCGCCCCTGCGCGTCGCCTACGACGTCGAACGGCTGATCGAAGCCGGCGCCGTCGACGCGGTGGTGGGATGGCATATCTCGGCGGTCCGCCAGGTGCTGGCTCCGCGCATTGCCGGCCGGGTGCCGTACGTCTACACCGCACTCTACGAGGGCGGCGAGCGGACGCCGGGGGTCTTCGTCGCCGGCGAGACCCCCTCGCGACAGCTGCTGCCGGCGATGCGCTGGTTCGCACGCGAGCGCGGGGTGCAGCGCTGGTGCGTCGTCGGCGACGACTACGTATGGCCACGCGGGACGGCGGCGCTCGCGCGTCGCTACGCCGCCGATCTCGGGGCGAGCGTCTGCGGCGAGGAGTATGTGCCTCTCGGCAGCCGGGAGTTCGACGGCGCGCTGCGAGGCGTCGAGGCGTGTGCGGCGGACGCGGTGCTGATGCTGCTCGTCGGCCAGGACGCGGTCGAGTTCAACCGCGCTTTCGGCAGCGCTGGGCTCCAGGCCGAGCTGCCGCGGCTGAGCACGCTCACCGACGAGAACGTCGTGCTGGCCAGCGGGGCCGCCAACTCGTGGGGCCTGTGCTCGACGGCGGCGTATTTCCAGCATCTGTCCACCCCGGAGAGCATCGACTTCTCGGCCCGCTTCGCCCGGCGCTTTGGGCCGGGCGCGCCGACGCTCAACAGCCCGGGAGAGTCGTGCTATGAGGGCATCCAGCTCCTCGGCGCGCTCGTCGAGGCTGCCGGCGGCCTCGACATCTCGACGATGTGTCGCGTCAGCGACGCGGTCACCTACGCTGGGCCACGCGGCGAGCTGCGGTTGCGCGGTGACCGCCACGTCGAGCAGCGCGTCTACCTGGCGCAGGCCGACGCGCTCGACCTCACCGTCGTCGGCCAGCTCTGACTGCGCTCGGCGGCGCGGACCGGCCGCGCTCCGGCGCCGGTCCGCGGAGCGCGGTTTGACGAGGATCCTTTCATCTGAAAATATTTCGGACGTTGGCTTCCGATCGAGAAGGAGACATCGCATGCGACACGGAGACATCGGCTCGAGCCCGGACTACGTCGGCGTCGGGGTCGTCAACTACAAGATGCCCCGGATGCACACCCGCGGGGAGGTGGTCGAGAACTGCCAGGAGATCGCGCGACGGATCCACGGCCTCAAGCAGGGCTGGCCGGGTCTCGATCTCGTCATCTTCCCCGAGTACTCGACCCACGGCATCCTCTATGACCGCGACGAGATGTTCGAGTGCTCGGCCGAGATCCCGGGGGACGAGACCGACATCTTCGCCAAGGCGTGCCGGGAGACCGGAGTGTGGGGAGTGTTCTCGCTGACCGGCGAGCGCCACGAGGACCATCCCCGCAAGAACCCCTACAACACCCTGATCCTGATGAACCCCGAGGGCGAGATCGTCCAGCGCTACCGCAAGGTGTGCCCGTGGTGCCCGATCGAGGCCTGGTATCCGGGTGAGCAGACCTACGTCTCGGAGGGTCCCAAGGGCCTGAAGGTCAGCCTGATCATCTGCGACGACGGCAACTACCCGGAGATCTGGCGCGATTGCGCGATGCGCGGAGCCGAGCTCATCGTCCGCTGCCAGGGCTACATGTACCCGGCCAAGGAGCAGCAGCGCATGGTCGCCCAGACCTCGGCGTGGCAGAACACCGCGTACGTGGCGGTGGCCAACGCGACCGGATGGGACGGGGTGTACTCCTACTTCGGCCATTCGGCGATCATCGGCTACGACGGCCGGATCATCGCGGAGTGCGGGACCGAGGAGAACGGGTGTCAGTACGCGGAGCTGTCGGTGTCATCGATTCGGGACGCCCGCGAGAACTGGCAGTCGCAGAATCACCTGTTCAAGCTGCTGCACCGCGGCTACACCGGGATGTACGCCTCTGACGACGGCGACAGCGGGGCTCAGGAGTGCCCCTTCGAGTTCTACCGCACCTGGGTCAACGATCCCGAGCGCGCACGGGAGCAGGTCGAAGCGTTCACCCGCACGACTGCGGGTGCAGAGGCCTGCCCGGTCGTGGGCGTGCCCACCCCCGAGGAGTCACGGCGCCTGCGCGAGCCCGCTTCCTCCCGATAGGCCGACCGGTGGGTCCCCGCACCGTGCGGGGACCCTCCAGGGCCATCGCGCTTGATCGATCGGCGCTCGCGCCGGTCAGGGAACTGGAACGCCGGGGTCGAGCAGGCCCGTGTCCTGGAGCTCGGCCCACATTGCAGAGGGAATCGGTGCCGCGAAGCTGTGAGCGTTCTCCTCGATCTCCTGCACCGAACGCGCTCCGACCACCACCGAGACCACTGCCGGATGGGCGCGCGGGAACTGCAGGGCCGCGGCGGGGAGCTCGACGCCGTGGGCCGTGCACACCTCGCGGATCCTCCGGGCCCGATCGACGAGCTCGCGCGGGGCCTCGGCATAGTCGAAGTGGGCGTCGGCATCCGGATCGGCCAGCAACCCGCTGTTGAACGCGCCGCCGACGACCACTCCAACGTCCCGCTCCAGGCACGCCGGAAGCAGCTCATCGAGTGCCCCCTGATCGAGCAGGCTGTAGCGGCCGGCGATCAGAACGACGTCCAGGTCAAAGCGCCGGACGAACCGGGCGAGCATCTCGGACTGGTTCATCCCGACGCCGATCGCGCGTACGAGGCCCTCCGAGCGCAGCTCGGCCAGTGCCCGATAGCCGGTGGCATAGACCTCGTCCTCGTGCTCGTCGGGGTCGTGGAGGTAGACGATGTCGACGCGGTCGAGGCCCAGGCGCGCGAGGCTCTCCTCGAGAGAGCGGCGGATACCGTCCCGGGAGAAATCGAAGACTCGCCGTAGGGGCTCGCTGGTGGCAAACCCCTCACTGGGCGCCCGCTCGCCCGGTCTGAGTGGACGCAGCAGCCGTCCCACCTTGGTCGAGAGCACGTATGAGTCTCGGGCAAGGCGCGCACTCCGTAGGGCTTGCCCGATACGCCGTTCGGAGATCCCCAGCCCGTAGTGCGGGGCGGTGTCGAGATAGGTCACGCCGAGCTCGAGCGCTCGCGTCACCGTGTCAAGCGCCGTTCGCTCAGCGACTGCCTCGAACAGGCCGCCGATCGCGGCGCCGCCGAAGCCGAGCGCCGACACGACGAGTTCCGAGCCGGATGCTCGGACCCGGGCAACAGGCGGGGCCTCATCCATCGAGCTCGCACTCCTGCTCTCGTCCCTCCCTCACACGGGCGTGAAGCGCAATGCGCACCGTGGTCAGCTCGGCAGGCGAAGCCCCGCCATGCCCCCGTCGACCTCGAAAGCGGTGCCTGTGGTCGAAGCCGCCAGCGGGCTGGCCAGCGCGACGATCGCGTGTGCGACCTCCTCGGCGCTGACCAGGCGCCCCAGCGGCTGGCGGGCTTCCAGGGCGGCGCGCTCGGCATCGGGATCCCCGGCGGCCTCGAGCAGCCGGCGCACCCACGGGGTGTCGGCGGTGCCGGGGTTGACGCAGTTGACGCGGATGCCCTCCCCGATGTGATCGACGGCCATGGCCCGGGTGAGCGCGAGAACCGCGCCCTTGGTGGCGGAATAGAGGGCGCGCTGGGGGAGCCCGGCGGTCGCGGCGATCGAGCAGGTGTTGACGATCGCGGCATGCGGCGACTCACGCAGGTGGGGCAGCGCACAGCGCGTGACGCGCATCATCCCGAGCACGTTGACGTCAAAGACTCGGTGCCATTCCTCCTCGGAATTGTCTTCGACGGTTCCGGCGGCGCCGATCCCCGCGTTGTTGACGAGGATGTCGAGCCGGCCGAGCTCTTGCACCGCCTGCGCCACCCCGGCCGACACGGAGTGAAAGTCGCCGACATCACCGGTCAGCCTGACCACCGAAGCGGGGGCGTCCGAGGGATCCAGGTCAAGTGCCGCGACGCGCGCGCCCCGATCGGTGAGCAGCGAAGCGGCGGCCAACCCGATTCCCGAGCCGCCGCCGGTCACCAGCGCAGTGAGCCCGTCGAACTCAGCGCTCATCGGATCGTCGCCTCAGGCTGGCCCAGTGGCCGTCGAGGCCGCGGGCTCTCGCCTGCGCCAGTTGGACGTGAGGCCGAATCGCCTGGTCACGAAGGGAAGCGCGAGCGAGATCGCACCCGCCGTCGAGAGCGCGCACCTGCACGAGGTTCCTCGAGTCATATCCGTAGAGGACGCCCGCCAGGCCGCCGAGCGCAGCGATCAGATAGACGGCGCGCGGGAGGCGGCCGTGCCTCTCCTCATGCTCGATCCCTCGGTTCTCGTCCGAGCTGTCCGCTTGCGATGACCCGGCGGTGAAACTCGCCATGTGCTCTCCAAGTCCTCGGGCCTAGGAGTACCCGCCACCGGCCGACAAAAACCTCGGGCTGACCCGGCGGCGCCTTGATCACTGGACCGGTGGAGGAGCGGGTATAGAGCCTGCGTGGAGAGTGGGAGGGTTCACCGTGTCGAGGAGGGGTCCGAGCGGATCCCCCCGCAGGCCTGGATCGTCCTCACGACCACGGTCCTGGGCTGGGTGGTCACGACGCTGGATCTCCAGCTGAGCGCGTTCCTGCAGACTCAGATCACCCCGGCGCTCCATGCCAGCGCGACGTTCGTCGGCAACGTCTTCTTCATCTTCTCGGCGGGCTTGGCGGTCGGGGCGCTCGTCCTCGGTTACTTCTCGGATCTCTGGATCGGTCGCCGACGCGCCTTCATGTACAGCATCGTCGGGACGATCCTGCTCACCGGGTTGACCGGGTTCGCGTCAAACGAAACCGAGTTCGTCGTGATCCGCTTCTTCGCGGGCGTCTTCTCCGGAGGCGAATGGATCCTCGGCCTTTCGATCCTGTCCGAGGTCGCGCCGCGGCGACATCGCTCGCTGATGCTCGGCTGCACCCAGGCCGCGGTCGGCATCGGATACGGCATCGCCAACACGTTTGCGGCGACGTTCGCGGCTCCGGGGGCGCTGGGATGGAGAGCGGCCTACTTCGCGTCCTTCGCCTTCGCTGCGGTCACCTACGTGGTGAGGCTCAAGGTCGAGGAGTCCCCGCACTGGAAGCGGGCCGTGGGGGACGCCGCGACCCGACGACTGAGTGACGTGCGCGAGAACGTCCATGGCCTGCTGGCCGGTCGTCAGCGGCGGCTGACGCTGCTCGCCATCGGCTTGTTCATCGCGATCGGTGCTCCGCAGGGCACCTGGGATTTCCTCTACCCGAAGTGGTATTCGGACATCGGTCACCAGTACGGGGGAGGGACCGGGATCACGTATGCCTACGAGGCGGCGATCATCGTCTCGACGATCTCCTGCGGCTGGTTCATGGACCGGGTGTCGGCGAAGCGACTGTGGCCGGTCGTCTGGCTCTCGGTCCCGTTCACCATCCTGATCTGGCAGACCTCCAAGAGCTCGGGAATCGTGCTCGCGGTGATCTTCCTGTTCCTGGCCGGCTTTGGACGCCAGGGCATGTGGTCGCTGGTGGCCGGCTACTTCCCGGTGCTGTTCCCCACCCGATTGCGGGGCACCGGGATGGGGATGACCTGGGTGGGGGGATGGCTCCTGGGCTACACCCTCTCGGCGGAATGGGGCACCCAGCTGCAGGCCCACATCGGCTGGAACACCTGGTGGATCGTGCAGGCCGCATTGCTGCTGGTCATGCCGCTGCCGATGATCATCGCGGGGGTCGAGACCAAGGGCCGCGATCTGGATTTCCAGGAGGAGGACCGCGGCGAGACGAATGATCGGTCAGGCTCCAAAGGCGGCCGGCGGCGTGGAGGAGGGGGAGAAAGCGTCGCGACGCCAACCTGAGCCGGGGGAGCTGGAGCGGGTGGCCGCGCGCGATGCCGACGGCGTGTCGCCGTGCCCTGGAGGAGGTCTCGAAGGTTCGTCAGCGCCTGCCGCCGGGGTTCGCCGGGCGGAGGCTGGGGTACCTGGTCTGTGGTGAGGGACTGCAAGATCACCGGCGTGCGGGTTCGAGATGTGCGCTTCCCCACCTCGCGCACGCTGGCCGGCTCAGATGCCATGAACCAGGCCCCGGACTACTCCGCCGCCTACGTGACGCTCGAGACCGACTCCGATCTGCGCGGGTACGGGATGACGTTCACGATCGGCCGTGGCACCGAGATCGTGGTCGCCGCGATCCAGGCGCTCATGCCGCTGGTCACGGGACGCCGCCTGGCGGACATCGCCGCCGATTCGCGCTCGTTCTGGCGTTCGCTGGTCGGGGACTCGCACCTGCGCTGGGTCGGTCCCGAGAAGGGCGTCATCCATCTCGCCACCGCGGCGGTGGTCAACGCCGTCTGGGACCTGTGGGCGCGCGCCGAATCCAAGCCGCTGTGGAAGCTCGTCAGCGACATGAGCCCCGAGCAGCTGGTGGCCTGTGTCGACTTCCGTTACATGACCGACGTGCTCACGCCCGAACAGGCGCTCGAGCTGCTCGCCGCGCGGGCCCCGACCAAGCCACAGCGAGAAAGCGAGATCCGCCGTGACGGGCTCGCGGCCTACACGACGTCGGTGGGGTGGCTGGGCTTCTCGGACGAGGAGGTTCGCGAGCGCTGCCGGATTGCGGTCTCCGAGGGGTGGTCGCACGTGAAGATGAAGGTCGGGGGCACGCTCGAGGACGACGTTCACCGGGCGGCGATGATCCGCGAGGAGATCGGCGCCGAGCGGTTCTTGATGATGGATGCCAACCAGGTCTGGGAGGTCGAGGAGGCGATCGCCGCCACCCGGCGCCTGGAGGAGTTCGACCCCTGGTGGATGGAGGAGCCCACCAGCCCCGACGATGTCCTGGGCCACGCCCGGATCGCTCGCGAGGTCGCGCCGGTTCGGATCGCGACCGGCGAGCATTGCCACAACCGGACCATGTTCAAGCAGCTGATGCAGGCGCAGGCGCTTCACTTCTGCCAACTCGACGCGTGCCGTCTGGGCGGAGTCAACGAGGTGATGGCGGTGCTGCTGCTCGCTGCGCGGTTCGAGCTGCCCGTCTGTCCTCACGCCGGGGGGATCGGGCTCTCGGAGTACGTGCAGCATGTGTCGCTGATCGATCACATCGCCGTGGGCGGCGTCAACGACGAGCGGCTGATCGAGTACGTGGACGAGCTCCACGAGCACTTCGTGGCGCCCGTGCAGATGTCCGAGGGCCACTACGTCGTCCCCGAGACGCCGGGATACAGCATCGAGATGCATCCCGAGTCGCTCGAGGAATACGCCTTCCCCGATGGCGCTGCGTGGGCCGGAGTGGACTCTCCGTAGCGCTGACAGCTGGCCACGACGCCTGTCGCGCCAGATTCGGCGCATCATGCGCCGGATATGGCGTGAGCACCTGATGCGCGACCTCTTCACACCTTCGGAACGAGCGCTGCATCAGTTCGGCGGCTTCCATGGCCTTCGACCGATCGACGACGAGGCCTGGCTTGCGGGACTGAAGGAGCGCTTCGCCGCCGATGACTGCGACGCGCCGCCGGATGCCCTCGCGAGAATCATCGAGTATGGCGAGGGCCAGCCGCGCAGCACGATGCTGATCGCCCAGAAGTCTCACCTGACGACCGTCGAGCTCGAGATAGTCACGGCCGCGGCGAGTGGCGCTTGTCCAATCCGCTGCTGCGGAGATACATCCAGACCGTCACTCCCCTCGGCTGAGCAGCCGGTTCGTGGCGCATCATGCGCCAGAACAGGCGCCAAGAGTCTTGGGGCGACCTCGGTGCAGCCCAAGGGTCGATACCTCGCCGAGCCTCGCGTCGAAACTGCGCCGGCGAGGGCTCGACCACACCGACGCCGCGCCAGCGTCGGATCGGCGCGTGATCTCTCTCGACGACGACCTGGTGTCTGAACTAACGGTTTCGGTGAGCGGCGGCCAAGCCGTCGAACACGCCGGCCGCGGGCTTGCGCCCGAAACGGTAGCTCAGCAGTCCGTAGTTTCCGAAGAACGCCGGGTCGGGGGTGGCCAGGCCAGGCTGGTAGTTCCGAAGGTTAAAGACAAACGCGGCCTTGACAAACGGTAATGCGAGCAGGTCACCGTAGGCTTCAGACAGCCACTTGGCCTGCTGGCCCTCGCTGGGGTACAGGTTGGCCTGCCCGGCCGGCGCGGCGGCGGGATCGGCGACCCCGGGCCAGCCGAACTCGGTGAGCCACAGTGGTTGATGAGGGTAGCCGGCAGCGGCGAACTGCTGCTCGTAGGCGGCCAGCTCCTGGGGCCAGTTCATCTGCCGCCACACCTGGTCGCCGCTCGCCGCCACCGTCCCGGCGACGTAATCCCATTCGGGCTGAGCCGGCCCCCAGTCAGCCCCAAGCTCTCCGCTGTTGCGCTCCGGGTAGCGGTAGGCCTGCAGGGCGATGCCATCGAAGACGCGTTGGCCGTGCAACGCGATCAGGACCTGGTGGACGAATGCCAGCACCGGTATGCCGTTGGGGGAGGGTGGACTGATCGAAAAGCCGTTGGGTCCGCCGACCAAGAGGCGCAGGTGCAAGTGATATCGGCGGTTGACCGAGCCGAGGACACGGTGTTGCACCATCAACAGCGCCGCATACTGCTTCGGGTCGGGGTACGGGCGCCAGAACGCGGTCTGGTTGGGTTCAAGCCAGCTCTCGTAGGTGTCGACCGTGTGGCGGTAGCGCAACAGCTCGGCGCGCAGGAAGCCGGCGTAGCGGCGCAGGTCGGCCGGCGTGCGCGGTGGGCAGCCGCTCACGTCTGCGGGGCGGGGGACCACCGAACAGGCTGATCCGGCGCCGCCGAGGGCGATCAGCACCCCGAGATGCAACGAGCGTGCCCGTCTGACCTCGTAGTCCAACGCGGTCCAGTTTGGTTGAGCGCCCCGCCAGTGGATGCTGTCGGCGGTGAACCGCACCCAGCGGGCGCCGAGCGCGGCGGCGGCCGGCAGGTCGCGGACGTAGTTGGTGTGCGAGCTGTCATAGGTCCCGGTGTTGATGGAGAACAGGCTCGGCGCGGGCTCGGTCAGCGCCTGCGCCGACGCGGGGAGCCCGGCGCAGGCGCTCAGCAGGCACCCGACCACCATGAGCAGCCGACGAAACCCGACCAGACGCTCAGCGCCCCGCGCCGGCGCAGCGGGGTTCGTTCTCGCCGATGAGCTGCCGCACCCAGCCACTAGCCCAACGGACGGCAGAGCCGCCCAGCACCAGATCAGCTTGTGAAGCCATTTCCCCACGCGAAAGCCAACTCCCAAGATTCGCTGCGCCATACGCTACCGCGACGGCTGCAGCTGGCGCGTTGGTTCTCGGCGACCGCGCTCGCGTGGCTGGCCGCCTGGTCAGACAGGAGCAGAAGCTGCCCGGCTCGGCCAGCCCTCGGGCGTGCAGCCGGAACCCGGTGCTGCGCGGCGCGGCCGTGGCTGCCTCACTCGACGTCGACTTCGAGCTCGACCTCGTCGATATCGATCACGACGCAGGTCTTGCACTCGTTGAAGAAGAAGCGGATGCAGGTGTGTCCGTACTCGACCGCGTCGGGTTGGGGCATGGCCTCGGAGCGGAGCAGTTCGCGCATGCGCTGCTCGGCATCGATCTTGGCCTGATGTGTGGTCATGCGTCGCATCGTCGTGGCGATGCCTGTCACAGATCCAGACCGATTCGTGCCGACTCTTGAACTTTCCCCCGGCGGGTTGAGGCAAGGGAGGCGAGGCCACACGAACACGAAGCGCCGCGCCTTCCGTCGACCCTCCCACTCCTATCTGATGACCGCGTGTGGGAAGACGTGCGATGAGACGGTCAATGCGACCGCAGCACGGGACGAGAGCAGCGGTGCCATCGTTGACTTCAGCGAACAGGCTGATCGGTCGATAAGACCTCGATGGGGATAGGCGCTTTCGAGCAGGTGAGCCTGTCGGCCGACGGTTTGGCGTCGTTGCTTGACGCCGCTGTAGAAGCGTGCGCGCTGCTGGACGGCGACGGGCGGATCTTGGGATGGAACCAGGCCGCTCAGTCGATGTTCGGCTGGAGGGCGGAAGAGGTCCTCGGCAGCGATATGGCTCCGATGATCGTGGCAGAGGAGTCGTGCGGCGCCTACCGCAATGCCGTGACCCGTGTGATGAGCGACGGCGACCATGCTCGGGTCCGCTGTGAGCTGCTCGGGACACGTCGCGACGGAGCCTCGTTGCAACTTGAGGTCGTCTTCGGACTGCTCGACGAGCACCAACCGCGGTTGGTGGCGTTCATGCTTGACATCTCGGAGCGCAAGGAGGCGGCCGCCCGCCAGCAGCAGTTCGAGGCGATCGTGGCGTCGTCGGGCGACGCGATCTTCTCGGGCCCATTGGACGGGACGATCGAGAGCTGGAACCCGGCGGCCGAACGACTGTACGGCTACACGGCGGACGAGATGATCGGTGAGTCGGTCACTCGCCTGTTGCCGGGCGGCAGCTTTGACGACGTCAAACCTCAGCGTCAAGCGTTGCGTGAGGGGCGATCCATTTCTCTGGAGGCCAAGGAGCGGCATAAGGATGGACGCCTGGTCGACGTCGCGCTGACGATCGCCCCGCTCCGAGACGAAATGGGTGAGGTGTCCGGCGTCGTTTCGGTTGTTCGTGACGTGGGTGAGCGCATCGAAGCCGCGAACCGCCTCGCCGAAGCGCACGAGCGGTTCGCAGCTGCCTTCCGTGCAGCATCGATCGGGATGGCGCTGGTTGCTCCCGACGGCCGGTTTCTCGACGTCAATCCCGCGCTCTGCGCGCTCCTTGGGCGTGATTCGAGAACGCTGCGCGCATGTACGTTTAGCGAGATCACCCACCCGGCTGATCTCGCCGAAGGAGTTGCGCAGGTGCAGCAGGCGCTTACCGGCGAGATTGACAGCTTTCGGCAGTCCAAGCGCTACCTACTCCCCGACGGGGGAATCGTGTGGGGGCTGTTGACGGTCACTGTTGCGCGAGATGCCGACGGGCGGCCGAGGCATTTCGTCGCGCAGATCGAAGACATCACCGACCGCAAGACCGCTGAGGGTGAGGTGCGCCGCTACGGCGCCCAGCTGGAGGCCCTCTCCGAGAGGGACCCGCTCACGGGCGGGCTCAACCAGCGAGGCTTCGATGCCGCAGCCTCGGACGCGCTGCGTGTGTGGCAAGGCGGCGGCATGGGATGCGGCGTGCTGCTTCTCGAGATCGAGGGAGACGATGACACAGTGGCGACAGTCGCGGACGCCGTCGTCGCCCTGAGCCGTGAAGGCGATCGGCTCGCGCACCTCGGCGGGGGTCGGCTGGCGGTTCTTCTTGCCGACGTCGACGAGAGGAAGACGAGGGCGGCGGCCAAACGGATCCGCGCATTGGTTCGCCGTCCCGAGATCGTGCGGACCGCTTGGGCCGTCGCCCGGCGCGCAGACACGGCTCGCAGTCTGCTCCAGCGCGCTTCGCGGGCCCTGACGGGAGAGGATGCGCGCCCACCCGGCCCGCATGCCGCGCGCGCCCCGGCTCCGGTCGAGCGGCTGCTCGAACTGGCGCGCGACCAGCTCGGCATGCCCATCGCGTTCCTGGCGCGTCTGGAGGGCCGTAGCTATGTCTTCGAGCGATTCGCGGGCGGCCCGGAGCCGCTCGAGGTCAGGGAGGGGAGCAGAGTGCCTCTCGCCGCAACCAACTGTCAGCGGATGCTCGACGGCCGTATCGGTTCGACGGTGGCAGACCTTGCCGCCGAACCCGCCACACGCGATCTCTACGGCACCATTCGTTGGGGCCTGCGCGCATACGCAGGGGTGCCGATCCGGCTTCGCTCCGGCCGGATCTACGGGACGCTGTGCGCCGTCGACACCAGGCCCCACCACGAGCTCACCCGTCGCCACAGCGAACTCCTCCGGTTTCTCAGCGAGCTCGCGGCCGATCTGATCGACGCCGACGCCGAGCAGCAGGTCGTCCGCCGAGCCGAAGCCACCGCCAGCGGCGTGCGCGCTCTGCTCGTCGCGCTCGAGGCCCGCGATTTCTACACCGGTGAGCACTCCAGAGAAGTCGTTACGCTCGCCACTGCCGTCAGCAAGCGCCTCGGCCTTGAACCGAACGCGATCCGGGACGTAGAGCAGGTCTCGCTGCTCCATGACATCGGCAAGGTCGGAATTCCGGACGCCGTGCTGCAAAAGCAAGGTCCGCTCGACGAGCAGGAATGGCAGCTCATGCGCCAGCACCCGATCGTCGGGGAGCACATCATCGCCGGCATCCCTGCGCTTTCCCATCTCGCTCTCGCTATGCGCGCCGAACACGAACGCTGGGACGGCAACGGCTACCCCGACGGACTCGCCGGCGACAAGATCCCGCTCGCGAGCCGGATCACGCTCGCGTGCGACGCTCTGAACGCCATGACCAGCGATCGTCCCTACCGACCCGCGATGAGCCTGGAGCGGGCGAGAGACGAGCTTCACTCCAACTCCGGGACACAATTCGATCCGCAGGTCATCCGGGCGCTGTTGGCCGAACTCGGATCACGATCCGAATCACGGTCCATTCGAGCTGGCGACCGTCCGCCGTCCGCGACGGCCTGAGCAGCGCCACATCGGACGGCGCACCTCTGTCAGGTCGTCATGCGATCGACGAGTCGGGAATGTCCGGCAACCGCGGAGACATGACTGCTGCAGAAGGAGTGTCATGCCTTCATCAACCGATCGGAGTACCGAGCGAGCGAGGGTCTCTCCTGTGCACCGAAGCCGAGCCTCGGTCGCATCGGGCGGGTGATCAATCCACGCCGCCAGGGATGCCGTCCCCGGGGGTTCCCGCATCTGAGGGCCCGGCGGGCCGCGCGCGGGCGCGAAACCCTCGATCCCGCTGGTATGCTCGCGCCGCCATCGAGCCTTCCGTGGAGACGCCATTGACCGGACGCTGCGCGTGTGGCGGGGTACGGATCGAGATTCGTGCACCGTTTCACTCGGCGCGGTACTGCCATTGCCACAATTGCCAGCGCCGCACGGGCACGTCCTCGGCCGCCAACGCGCGTCTGGCGGCGGACGCATTCGCGGTCGTGGAGGGCGAAGAGCGGCTGCGCTCCTGGCAACCCGAGGGCGGGCAGGCGAAGTGGTATTGCGTTGACTGCGGCGGACAGGTGTACAGCCGACCCGAAGGTGCCGACCACGTGTTCGTTCGCATGGGCGCCCTTGACGGGGATCCCGGCATCCGACCGAGCTATCGGCAATGGGTGAGCTCCGCGGTGCCGTGGGAGGAGATTCCCGACGACGGACTTCCCCGGTTCGAAGGGCCCGGCAGCGCCTAGATCGCAAACCAGCCGGCGAGCGCCGCGCGCCAGCCCGACCGGATGATGCGTGACCACGCATGACCGAGGCCACGACAAGCAAGCCTGGCGCTTCGAGCGCGGACGAGGGGGTGAGCGTCGTCCGCGTCCTGCCCCTCTACCTGGTGGTCTTCGCCGGGTTCGTCGGCTACAGCCTGATGATCGCGATCTTCACGCCGCTGGTGCTGCGCCCGGACGGCGACATCCTGCCCCACGGCACGAGCACGGGGGCGCGGACGATCGCGCTCGGGATCCTGCTGGCGGTGTATCCGCTGGCCCAGTTCCTCGCCGCGCCGGGGATCGGGGCCCTCTCGGACCGCTTCGGCCGCAAGCGCACGCTGCTCGTGTCGCTCGCCGCGTGCTGCGCGAGCTACGCGCTGATCGGCGGCGCGGTGCAGGCGAGGACGCTCTGGCTGTTGATCGTGGCCTGCTTCGTCGCCGGACTGACCGAGGCCAACGTCACCGTCGCGCAGAGCGCGGTGGCGGACATCGCGCCGGTCCGGCAACGCAGTCGCCTGTTCGGATACGTGTACCTGAGCTCGAGCCTCGCCTACGTGATCGGGCCGCTCGGAGGAGGACGACTCGCCGACCGCCACCTCGTCGGGTGGTTCGACTACGCGACGCCGTTCTGGGCGGTCACGGCCCTGCTGCTCGTCATCCTGGCGTTCACCGCGGTCGCGTTTCGCGAGACCGCCGCCGCGCCCGACGTCTCGCCGGTTCGCCTGACCGCCGCGTTCCGCGCGCTCGGCACCGCGTTTCGTCCGGGGCCGCTGCGCCATCTGTACGCCGCCAACTTCGTGCTCTATCTCGCGATCTTCGGCTTCTTCCGGGTGTATCCGATGTACCTGATCGGCCGCTTTCACATGGACGTCTCCCAGGAGTCGCTGTTCGTCGCCTGGGTGGCGGTGCCGATCGTGGCCGCGAACCTCGGGATCGTCGGCTGGCTGTCGCGCCGGCTCACTCCGCGGCAGATGGTCGCCCGGATCGCGCCCGTTCTCGCGGCGGGGCTCGTCGCGATCGTCATCCCGCACACCCGGGACTCGTTGTGGGTGACGCTCGCGGTCACCGCGCTGGCCGTGGCGATCTGCCTTCCCGCCGCGGCGGCGATGATCTCCCAGGCGGCGCCATCCGACCACCAGGGCAGCGCGCTCGGGTCCAATCAGTCGCTGCAGGTCGGCGCCGAGGCGCTCACCGGTGTCGCGGGCGGGTTGCTGGCGGCGATCGCCGTGGGGCTGCCGCTCGTCACGATGGCCGTCCTGGCGGCGGCGACGGCGGTGCTGCTCTCCGCGCAGCGCGTCGGCACCCGAGCGTCTGAGGTGTGACCACGGGCGAGACATGACCATCCGCGGGGGCCCACCGAGGCTTGTGCTTCTCGCGCTGCCCGCGCTCGCGTCGCTGCTGCTCGGCTGCGGCGTGCGCAGCACGTCGCCCGCCGCCGGCACGTTCACGCCGCGCACCAAGGGGGTGCTGACCGTCGCGATGTCCGGCTTTCCCACCCAGGGGTTCTGGGAGGGCAGCAGTCCGGCGCACCCGACCGGAGGGCTGGAGTACGAGCTGGCGCGCGACCTGGCCAGCCGGTTCGGGTTGGGGACGGTGCGCGTGGTGGTCAAGCACTTCCATCAGATCGTCGCCGGGGATCTCGGGGGCGCCGACCTGGCGCTCGACCTGATCACGCCGACCTCGCAGCGCGCGCAGCATCTCGCGTTCTCCGCTCCGTATCTCGTCGCCGCGCCGACCATCGTGGTGCGCAGCGGCATCTCGGTCCCCGATCTGCGGACGGCGCAATCGCTGCGCTGGGGCGCGACCCGGGCGACGCTGTTCATCGACGACATCCGTCAGCGGATCGACCCGAACGCGCCGGCGCGGATCTACGATCAGGAGACCGAGATGATGACCGCGCTCGATCGGGGCCAGATCAACGCGGTGCTGCTCGACCTGCCGCTGGCGGTGGCCACGGCCCGGCAGTCGGGCGGTCGGCTGCAGGTCGCGGCGCAGCTGCCGGTGACCGAGAGCATCGCCGCGGCGCTGCCCCCCGACTCGAGCAACCTCCAGGGGGTGAGCTCGGCGATCCGGGCCTTCCTCGCCAACGGCACGATCAACCGCCTGCTCGAGCGGTGGGTGGGATCATCGGCCGCCGACGCCGAGACGGCCATCCCGCTCCTGAACACGACTCGCTGATGACGCTCGATCTCGCATCGATCACGGTCAAGACGCCGAGCGGGACGGCGTGGGAGTTCCTCGTGCTGTTCCTGGTGGTGATCCTCGGCCCGCCGCTGGTCCGCTCGGCGCGCGGCCCGGGGATCATCGGCCTGATCCTCGGCGGCTTCGTCATCGGGTCCCACGGGCTGAACCTCATCGGCTCGGGCAACACGACGATTCCCGAGCTCGGACAGCTCGGCCTGCTGTATCTGATGTTCGTTGCGGGGGTCGAGCTCGACCTCGCGCTCGTTCGCGTTCACCGCCGGGCGGTGATCAGCTTCGGCGCGATCGCGTTCGCGCTGCCGATGCTGTTCGGCGTGCTCATCGGCGAGGCCATGAGCTGGGGGCTGCCCGCCGCGCTGCTGCTCGGCGCGCTGCTGTCCTCGCACACCCTGCTGCTCTATCCCGGCGTCCGCCAGGCGGGCCTGTCGACCGACGTCGGCGTCGCCACGGCCGTCGGCGCGACCGTGCTGACCGACACCGCGGCGCTGATCGTCCTGGCCGGCGTGTCGGGCTCGCAGCTGGCCGGGGGATCCCCGGGGTCGATCGCCGTCCAGATCGTCGTCGGCCTCACCGTGCTCGCCGTCTTCTCGCTCGGGGTGCTGCCGCGGCTGGCGCGCGTCGCCTTTCGCTACCTCGGGACCGATCGGATCGTGCGCTACCTGCTCGCCATCGCCTCCTTCCTCGCCGCGGCGACGCTGGCCCAGAGCTTCGGCATCGAGCCGATCGTCGGCGCCTTCTTCGCCGGACTGGCCTTGAACCGCCTCGTTCCCAACGACGGGCCGCTGATGGAGCGGATCGACTTCTTCGGCTCAGCGGTGTTCGTGCCGGTGTTCCTCGTCTCGGTCGGCACGCTGCTCGACCCGGGGGTCATGGTCGAGGGCGAGACGCTGAAGCTCGCCGGCCTGTTCATCGCCGCCGCGGTCGGCGGCAAGCTCGTCGCCTGCGCGATCGCGCATCTCACGATGGGCTACACGCGCCCCCAGGCCTGGCTCATGCTGGGGTTGACGATTCCGCAGGCGGCGGCGACGCTGGCGGCGACGATCGTCGGCTTCAACATCGGGCTGTTCGACCAATCGGTCGTCAATGCCGCGCTCGTCCTCATCCTCGTCTCGATCATCATCGGCACGGTCATCGCCGAACGGGCGACCCGCCGCGTGCCGGTTCCCACCGTGGCCGCGCACCATCTCGGGGAGCGGATCCTGGTGACCGTCGAGGACCCCGAGCAGGCCGCGCTCGGGTTTGCCATCGGCGCGCGGGTCGCCGCGCCCGACAGTGGGGTCGTGCGCGGCATCCTCGCCTGCTCGCCGGCGGACGCCGAGTCACGGGCGAGCCTGCTCGCCCAGCTCAGCGCCGCCGGCTTCGCCTCCGGGGTCGACACCGAGCCGCGGCTCCTCGTCCACCGCGCGCTGGCCGAGGGCATTCTCCACACGGCGCTCGCCGAGCGTGCGTCGCTGGTGCTCGTCGGCCAGCAGTCGGCGCAGGCCGCGTCGGCGCTCGGCACGTCGGCCGAGGCGGTCGCCGCGGCGACCCCCGTCCCAGTGGCGATCCTGCTCGGCGACCTGGAGAGCATCGGCGACGTCTCGCTGATCCGGGCCGCCGACGGCAACGGCGCCCCCTCCCACGGCGCGCTGATCGCGACCGAGCTGGCTGCGCGGATCGGCGGCAGCCGCGTCCACGAGCGCGTGGCCGACGATCTGAGGTGGACCGAGGAGCTCGAGGCCGGTCAGCTGTGCATCGCGCCGCTGGCGTCATACCAGCTCGCGACCGCGACCGAGCCACCGCCCGGGGCGGCGATCGTTCTGGTCCTCGACTCCGGCGCCCCGCTGGCGCCCGCCGGCGCCTCGGAGGTGCTCTGAGGCCGGTTCCTACGCCTCGGCGGCGGCCTCGAGCGCCCGCGCCTCGAGCGCCCGCGCCTCGGGCGCGATCGCGTCGGCGATCGTGCCGACGTCGCCGATGACGTCGGGGTCGACGCAGAAGCCGAAGGTCAACTCGTCGGCGAGCGACATGACCGAGATGCGCAGCGCGTGGTGGTGGCTGATCTCGGCGATCGAGTACAGCGCGATGACGGGGCTGGTCAGGACGCTGACCGGCTCGCGGGGGCCGGGCACGTTGGAGACGTTGAGCGCGAACCGGCGCGGGCTGCGCTCGAGCTGCTCGGCGTAGCGCTGCAGGCGAGGGGAGACGCCGGAGATGCGATGCATCAGCACCTCGCGCTCCTCGGCGTCGCGCGCCGCCTTGCGCCGGCTCGTGCGCGCGTGGATGATGCGCAGGCGCGCGACCGGATCGGCCTCGGAGAGCGGAAGCCCGAGCGAGAACATCGAATCGCGGTTGGCGACCGCGTCGCCCTCGTGGTGCAGGCTGACCGGGACCTTGACGCGGATCGTGCCGAGGCGGCCGTGGTGGACCCAGAGCCAGTGGCGCAGGGCGCCGGCGACGACGCACAGGACCGCGTCGTTGACCGAGGCGCCGTCGATCCGCTTTGCCGCCCGGCGCAGCGGGCCGAGCGACACGCCGGCGAAGGCCACCTCCCGGCGTTCGCAGATCGCGCCGTCGAACGGCGAGCGGCCGTGCGAGCGCGCGAGCTCGCGGCGCAGGTAGCCCGCCAGATGAGCGCGCCGGCGCGCATCGTCGACGGCGTGCTGCGCGGCGGCCTGGGTGGGCGTCAGGCGCCGCTCGGGCGCCTCGTCCCAGAGCAGTGCCCGACCGTAGCGTCGCGAGGCCGTGCCGTCGGCGAGAGCGTGGTGGATCCGCCACACGAGCGCCCGCTCGTCCTCGCGCAGCTCGACGACGTCGATCCGCCACAGCGGACGCTCGCGGTCCAGGCGCTGCTCGAACAGCCGGGCGACGCATCGGCGCAGCCCGGCGCGATCGACCGGATCGTCGTGGTGGTGGGAGACGACGTGGTTGGTGACGTCGAATGTCGGATCGGCTCGCCACACCGGCGTCCCCCGCGCGTCCTGCGCCAGGCGCCGCCTCAGCGCCGGCGCCAGGTGGATGCGCTCGGCGACCCGCTCACGGAGCTGCGCCACCGTCGGCGAGGAGCCGGTGAGATGAACGACCTTGCACGTGTGACCGGCGATCGTCGGGCTCTCGAGGGCCAGGATCGCTCGATCCTCGGGGCTGAGCGCGACGCTCGCGTCCTCGTCCGAGGCCACCACCTCGATTTCCCGGCCCGTCACGCTCACAATTGTCCAGCACGGCGAGCGGCGACGCGAGGGGCGAGCATGACCGAGACGATCAGCGCGGCAATCGAGGCACGGCGGGGCGAGGCCGCGGACGTCCTGCGGTTCATCGAGCGGGGAGCCGACGTCGTCGTCGGCGCCGGCAACACCGAGCCCGTCACGGTGATCGATGCTCTCGAGGAGGCCTGCAGCTCGCTGCACGACGTGCGCCTGCACCAGATGCTCGCCCTGCGGCCCCGGCCGTACATCGACGGGGAGCGCCCGAATCTCCGCCACGTCTCCTGGTTCTTGACGCCCGCCAACCGCGCCGCGTTTCACCGTGGCGCCTGCGATCTCGTGCCGAACTCCTTCAGCGACGTGCCGCGGCTGATGCGCCAGGTCCTGGCGCCGCGCCTCGTGCTCGCGTCCGTGTCGGCTCCCGACCGGCACGGGTATTTCTCGCTCGGCACCGAGGCCGCCTATGCGGCGGCGCTGGTCGGTGAGGTCCCGTTCTTCGTCGAGGTCAACGCGCGGATGCCCCGGACGTTCGGCGCCAACCAGCTGCACATCTCGGACATCGTGGGCTTCTGCGAGTCAGATCGCGATCTGGTCGAGATGCCGGGACCGCCCGCCGGCGAGCGCGACCACCAGATCGCCGCCTTCGTCGCCGAGCGAATTGCGGACGGGGCGACGCTCCAGGTCGGGATCGGGGCCGTCCCCGACCTCGTGCTGACGATGCTGTCGGGTCACCGCGAGCTCGGCGTGCACACCGAGCTGCTCGGCTCGGGGTTCGTCGAGCTCGTCGAGTCGGGCGTCATCACCGGGACGCGCAAGCGCACGCACCGCAACAAGCTGGTGACCACTTCCTGCCTCGGCGACCAGCGCCTCTACGACTTCGTCGCCGACAATCCCGGGGTCGAGTTCCATCCCGTCGACTACACGAACGATCCGCGCGTCATCGCCCGCGAGCCCCACATGACCGCGATCAACGCCGCCCTCGAGGTCGACTTCCTCGGCCAGTGCGCGTCGGAGTCATTGGGCAGCGACTATCTCTCCTCGTCCGGAGGTCAGCCCGACTTCGCTCGCGGGGCGGTGATGGCCGAGCACGGACAGGCGTTCATCGTCCTGCATTCCACGACCTCGGATGCGACGACCTCGCGGATCGTGCCCCAGCTGCGGCCCGGCGCCGCGGTCACCACCTTCAAGAACATCGTCGACAAGGTGGTGACCGAGTACGGCGTCGCCGAGCTGCGCGGCAGCTCGATCGCCGAGCGCACGCGGCGACTGATCGCGATCGCGCACCCGACGTTTCGCGAGCAGCTCACGGCGCAGGCCGGGACGCTCGGCTACCTCGCCTAGCCGCATCGCGGGGTCACGCCCGAGCTTGCCGCCGACACACCTAGAAACCGTGTCATGGTGACATCGGGCTTTGCACCGTTATCTCGCCGATCAGAGCTCCGGCGGATGTCCGAGCGCGGACGTCCGTCGTGTAACGACAATGAGGAGTCCCACCTCGGATCCGGGGTAGCTTCCTTGATAGGGCCGCATCCGCGCGGTTCGGGAAAGCCACACGGAGAGGTGAAAGCGCATGACGTGGGTGCTTGTCGGTGTCATTGTCGTCCTGTTGATCATCGTGGCGGTGTTCGCGGTCCGCGAACAGCGGACGCGACAGCTGAGAAGGGAGTTCGGGCCCGAATACGACCGCGTCGTCGCCGAGCGCGACGGCCAGCAGGCCGGCGAGCGGGAGCTGCGAGAGCGCCGCGAGCGCATCGACAGCTTCGAGATCCGCGACCTGGATCCCGCGGCACAGCGCCGCTACGCGCAGCGGTGGCACGCGACCCAGCGACGGTTCGTCGACGAGCCCGAAGCCGCAGTCGGCGAGGCGCACTTGCTCGTGCAGGAGGTGATGCGCGAGCGCGGCTATCCCGTCGAGGGCGACTTCGAACAGCGCGCCGCGGACATCTCGGTCGATCACGCCGACGTGGTCGATAACTATCGGGAGGCGCACGCCATCTCGGTCCGGGCGCAGGACGGCGGCGCGAGCACCGAGCAGTTGCGTCAGTCGATGGTGCACTTCCGAGCTCTCTTCGACGAGCTGCTCGGTCCCGAGGACGCGCGTCCTGACCCTCATGACCAGCGCTCGGTTGCCGAGCCGACGAACAGGAGCCGATGAGCATGCAACGAGACGCAGAGACCCTGAGCACGCGCGACCTCGCCTCGCCCGCCGATCCGGCGGCCGAGCCAAGCGTCCCGGCGCCGGGAAGCGCCGAGGAGAGCGCCGGCCCGGTGACTCCCGAGCAGAGCGCCCGGCCGGTGGCCCCGGAGCAGAGCGCCGGGGCGGTGGTCCGGAAGCAGAGCGCCGCGCCGGTGGCTCCCGAGCCGAGCGCCGCGCCGGTGGCTCCCGAGCCGAGCGCCGCGCCGGTGGCTCCCGAGCCGAGCGCCGCGCCGGTGGCTCCCGAGCCGAGCGCCCGGCCGGTGGCTCCCGAGGAGAGCGCGGCGCCGACGACCGCCGAGCCCAGGGCGGCAACCGCCGAGCCCAGGGCGGCAACCGCCGAGTCCGGGGCGGCAACCGCCGAGTCCGGGGCGGCGATGCCCGAGTCGGGGTCCGTCGCGAACGATCCCGACCCGCTGCTCACCGCCGATTCCACCGCGACGCTGCGGCGCCGCTGGGACGAGGTGCAGACGCGATTCGTCGACGAGCCGCGAGCCGCGGTCGAGGAGGCGGATGGCTTGGTGGCCAACGCGATGCAGCAACTCGCCGACGGCTTCGCCGCCGAGCGCGAACGCCTCGAGGCGCAATGGGACCGGGGCGAGGACATCTCCACCGAGGATCTGCGCGTCGCCCTGCAGCGGTATCGGTCCTTCTTTCGGCGGATTCTCTCGACCTAGCTCCGAGGGTCCACGACTTCAGCCGCCGTCGTTCGGCGGCGGCTGCCGCGTGGACGGATGTTCGTCCGGCGTATCGGCCGAACCTGGACGAATGATCGACCTTTCCAGCCGTTCCTCGTCCTCAATGGTCAAACCTCCCGAAGCTCCCCGTGTCGTCGAAAACGTGCACAGGAGCGCACATGACCGCGATCGCACCACCGGAGCTCAACGAGATAGGCCTGACGTTCATCGGCGCCGCGCAGTGGCTCGGAGTCTCTCCCCAGACGGTCGGCCAATGGGCTGACGATGGCTGGTTCGAGTACAACCGGACCCGGAGCGGACGGCGGTGGATCACCGGGGCTCAGCTGCGAGGCCTCACAGGGATGCTCCAGCCTCGCTGAGGCTGCCAGACGTCGACACGCGAAGGGCCGACGAGGCCGTCAGCCGCCGGGGTTGGTTGAACCACGAGGAACGCCGTCGGTCGAGCGTCTTGATCGGGATCGACATGTGTCACCCCGTTCCGTGATTGCCGTCGTACGCGGGGTCTGCCCCCGGTGAGCCCTGTTTGAAGACGGTCCTGTCGTCAGTAGGGGGCGCTGGGGAATCCGGGTCCCAGCTGACTGTTGGCTCGGGCTGCTTCGGACTCGGCACGTGCGGGCCAGAACACGCCCCCGGGCGGGCCGCCACCACAGCCGCTGCTGTTGCCGGGCGGGTGGGTCCACATCCAGGCGTCGGCAAAGGCAAAGCCGGTGTCGGTGGTGTCGCGGGGCCCGAGGCCGCGACCCGGAGGGTTGCAGAGGTCATCGTTGCCGTTCCTGACGCGGTCTCTGTTGAGCAACGGACCCTGCCCGTTGTCGGCTGTATCGACGATGAAGTGTGCGCCGTGCGTCCTGTGGGCGATGGCGGTGGCCCAGCGCGCTTCGTTGATCGTCCACGCCTGGTGGGTGTCGTTGGTAAAGAAGCCGCGGATGCTGTCGACGCCGATGGCGTTGAGGACCCGGGCGGTGTATTGCACGGAGTTCGAGTCTGAGTAGCCGCCCTCCACGTAGACCACCGTGTGCGGCAGCGATTGCATGGCCTTCATCTCATAGCGCAGATCAGCTTCCCACTCGGGAAGCGCGCCCATCTTCTCGACGCAGCTCGAGGAGCCGATCGCGTCGAGCTCGAGCAGAAACACGGCCGGTCGCCGGCCAACGGCCCGCGCCATGGCGTCGACCCGCCGATGAAACAAGGGGTCGTAGGCGCGGACTTGGGCGGGGGTCGGGCAGCCCCCGAGCGCCGGATGCAAGAAGTAGGTGTTAAAGATCGGGATCGTGCCCGGGTCGGCGCTCATGTTCTGGCAAAGGATCTTCTGGGTCTGCTGAAAGATCCCGCTGGGACTGCCGCCCCACGAGGAGTCAGAGATGCGCTGCGCCTCGGGTTGGCTGGCGATCAGCGAGAGCTCCTGGACCTGGCCGGCCAGCTCGGGGTTGGCGGCCAGCTTGTCGTGCAGCGGTCCGAGCGCGAGCTGGCCGGCGAACGACGCCCAGCGCTCGCTGACCGACATTGTCGCAGGGTCAAGCCCGAGCAATCGAGCGATCGCCCCCGCGGCCGAGTCGAGCATGGACATGCTCCGAACGTCGGCCGAGATGCCCCAGCGGCTTTAGTCATGAATACAGAGCACCATGGGTTCTTGGACGTTTGTATGAGTTTGGCTCGTCGGGAGCACCGCGCCGCGGGGCGGCAACGCACCCCTGGGTGGCCGGTGCGCAAGTTTGCGTCCTGCGGACCGTTGCCGCCTGGGCAAGCACACGAGAAGGGGCACCCACGTGAACCGCAACGCCAACGCCATCGATGAGCAATGCCAACGCTGCGCAGTCTTCACCGCCCGACTGGACCAGTCAGGATGGTGTGAGCAATGCGTGATCGACCTGGACTCTGAGGCTGAGCTGCTGTTCGGTCTCGAGGACATCATCGCCAAGTGGCAGAACCGCGGCTATCCGCCCGAGCATCTCGAGCAGGCGCTGCGCATGGGCCTGCGTAACGCGGCCGGGCCGCTGCCGGGGGTGCCGCTGCGCCGTCGGCCGGTGATCTCGCTGGCGCGTGGCTTCTGGAGCACCCCCGCGTCGGCGTTTGACCGGGTCGGCGTCGAGCCGAACCAGATCCGTCGGCTGCGGCGTCGAGCCGGGATGAGCCTCGAACGGCTCGCCGGCGGGTTGGGGGTCAGCACTCAGGAGCTGGGGATCTGGGAGAGCGGCGGCGTGCCCCAGCGAGACAAGGCCCAGGCGATGGCGGCCTGGTTCGGCGTGTCTCTCGACCAGTTGCTCGGTTGCGAAGCCGGGCCTGGACGAGACTCGCTGCAGTGCAATCGTTGCGGGGATCCCGCGCCCCGCGACCGCTTCGAGCAGGGGTGGGACGTCGCGCGCGGCGTCGAGCTCGTGTGCCCCTACTGCCTCTGCGACGGCGATGCGGACTGGCCGTCGGCGACTCCGAGCGAGCCGGTGGTGTGACGCACCGCCGGTGGTGAGACGTCTCGGGGCTCTGGGACGGCGCGGATGGTCGCGGCCGTGTGCACCTGGCTGCGACCGGCCCTCTTGGCCGCGTACAGGCGCTGTCGACGGCACCGAACCACGCGCCGAACGTTCGCGTATCCGGTCGGATCGCGCTCAGGCCGATGCCGACCCCGATCGCGTCGGCGCGCGATGTCCTGAGGCGGCAGCCGCTCGCCGCCCGCGAGCCTCGGGGGGCGCGCCGGGCGTCGCCCGATCAGAACGTCGCCGCGGGGTCGAGATCGGCGGCGGGCGCCGGTCTTGCGAACAGGAAGCCCTGGCCGTACCGGCAGCCGAGGAGGCGTAGCAGCTGTCGCTGGCCCGGCGTCTCGATGCCCTCGGCGACGAGGTCGATATTCATGCCGTTCGCCATGGCGAGGATCGCCTGGATGAGCGCGGTGTCGGCCCGCTCGTCCTCCATGCCGCGGATGAAGGAGCGGTCGATCTTGATCATGTCGATCGGAAACCGCTTGAGGTAGCCCAGCGCCGAGTAGCCGGTGCCGAAGTCGTCGAGCGCGATCCGCACCCCAAGTCGGCGTAACCCGACGAGGTTTTCGAGCTCGATGGCCTCGCCCTTCAGCAGGACCCGCTCGGTGATCTCCAGGATGAGCGCGGTGGCCGGCAGGCCGGCGCGCCTCAGGATGCCGTCGACGACGTCGGTCAGGTTGGGCTGCTCGAGCTGCAGGGGCGCGAGATTGACCGTCACGACCAGGTCGGCCGCTCCCGCGTCGCGCCATCGGGCGACCTGCTCACACCCCTGGTCAAGGATGAACCTCCCGATCGCGATGATGTCCGCGGTCGTCTCGGCGACGCCGATGAACTGATCGGGCCTGACGTCGCCCAGCTCCGGGTGCTGCCAGCGCGCGATGGTCTCGTAGCCCCGCACCGTCCCGGTCTCGAGGTCGACGATCGGCTGGAACACGGCCCGGATCTCTTCGCGCGCGAGCGCGCCACGGAGCGCCTCGCGAAGCCTGAGCTGACTGGCGGCCAGGCGGCCCCAGCTGTGCTCAGCGATCCGGGTTCGGGTGTGATGTTGCTTGGCGTGGCGCATCGCGCTGGCCGACTCGCTGATCAGATCGCCCGCCTTCGAACACTCGTTGGCGATCGCGATGCCGATCGTGGCCGACACCGAGAGTCGTTCATCTCCGATCTGAAGCGGACTGTCTGACAGCGCGGCCCGGACCCGGCCCGCAAGCGCGAACGCTCCGCGTTGGTCCTCGATGTGCTCGGCCAGAATCGTGAAGATGTCCCCGCGGAGGCGGCCGAGGATGTCACCGGCGCGCAACGAGCCGGCCAGCCTCTCGCCAGCCGCCCGCAGGACCGCGTCGGCGCTGTCGGCCCCCAGCGCTTGGTTGATCTCGGTGAAGTCATCGATTCCCACGCACATCGCGACCAGGCGGTCGCGTCCACTCTGTCGATGCATGAGCTGCTCGGCGTGCGCGACCAGCAGCGAACGGTTCGGGAGGCCGGTGAGGCGGTCATAGAGACCCTCCCGAGCCACGGCGGCGCGCAGGTCGAGGATCTCGGCGACGGCATGGGATATGTCCTTGAGCAGCACGAGCTCGGCTGCGGTCCATTCGCGCCGGCGTTTATCGATGGCGCAGAGCGCGCCGACCGCGCTGCCGTCGCGCAGCACCAACGGCATCCCGGCGTAGGCGATCACCCCCAGGTCGCGGACGGCGAGATGGTCAGCCACCCGCGGATCGTGATGCGCGTCGGAAACCACGAACGGCTGTCGGGTCGCCACCGCGTATTGGCAGAAGGAATGACTCAGCGGCGTCTGCCGCGTCCGTGCCCACTCTCCGGTCAGACCATGCTGACCGGCGAAGACCTGCCGTCTGGTTTCCACCAGGGACACCAGCGCCACGGGGACCCCGAGCGCCGCGGTCGTCAGGCGCATGAGGTGGTCGAACGGCTGCATAGCGGCGTCATCGAGAAGTCCGAGATCGCGCAGAGCTGAGATCCGAGCCCCGTCGTGGATCGCCTCGAACTGTCCGCTGACGGGCAGACTCGACGTGTCGAACATGTGACCGTATCGACTGCCGCTCAGTCTCTCTTTAGCTGTGGGCCAGAGGGGTCAGAGAGCCACCTCGACGTCCAGCGGCCGGCGCGCGGACTACAGGTTGTCCTCCGAGACGCCGAAAAGGTCCCCATGAGACCGCAGCGCGGAGCGGCGACGGCGGCGGCGCGTACCGCGCCGTTCGCCGCTGCATGCTGTCTGGCGTGGATCGCGGTGCTCGTGGGGTCCTCGGTCACCTGGTGGGAGTACTGGCTGTCGCTCGGTTTGGCGATGACCGCGGGATCGGTCGCGTTCGGCGCGATCATCACCCGCCGTCACGTGTGGCTGGCGGTGGTGCCCAGTTCGTTGCTGATCCTGGCCGCGGCGGGACTCCTGCGCGATGCCGGAGGCGGAATCCCCTCCGGGGCAGGGGCGCTCGCGATCCTGCCGGTGTTCCAGACCGCGCTCTACAGCCGCTCGCGGCGCGATCTCGGGATCGTGCTGGCCGCGGTGGCCCTGTTCTTCCTCGTGCCGATCTGGGTCGTCGGAGCTCCCGGATACCCGACGTCGCAGTACCGAACGGTCCTGCTGGCCGTCTCGGTAGATGCGATCATCGGGCTGACGACCCAGCGGCTCGTTGGCAGGTCGCGCCACGAGGCCGGCGAAGCCCGGCTCCGCGAGCAGATGCTCGAGCAGGTCAGCGAGGTGGTCCACGGCCTGTTCGACAGCCCGCAGCCGCGTAGCGACGCGTGCGAGGCCGTCATGAGGATCGGCAGCGCCAGGTCGGCGCTGCTCTTCGAGCCCAGGGAGCCGACGAATGAGCTCGTGTGCACCGCCGCCGCAGGTATCGAGCTCGACGGCCGAGAACTCGTGGTCGAGCGCCGCAGTGCCGCCTACCAGAGCCTGGACTCGAGGCAGCCGATCCTGAACACCGAGAACGTGCAGGCGCGTATCGGACTGATCGAACTGTGGATCGCCGCCGGCCGGCCCAGCTCCGTGCTCTACCAGCCGCTGCTGCGCGGAGATGCCGTACTGGGCGTGCTCGCCGTCAGCTGGCCCGACCACGTCCGCGCGGAGGGTCCTCGCGCGACCGTCGTCTCCCTGCTCGCCCACGAGGTCGCCGCCGTCATCTCCCGTGCGGATGCCATCACCCACCTCAGCGACGAGGCGCTCACCGACGCCCTGACCGGGCTTCCCAACCGCCGGGCGTGGGAACAGCGTCTCACCGAGCTCTCGGCGGCCAAGGGCAACGCCGCAGTCGCGATCCTCGATCTCGACCACTTCAAGCAGTTCAACGACGCCCACGGCCACCCTGCCGGTGACCGTCTGCTCAAGCACACGGCTGCTGTCTGGCGCGACCAGCTGCGCACGGGCGACTTCCTCGGCCGCATCGGGGGCGAGGAATTCGGGCTTCTGCTGCCGGACTGCGACCGCAGTGTGGCGCACGCCGTCGTCGACCGCCTGCGCGGCGCGATGACGTCCGGCACCACCTGCTCGGCCGGCATCGCGGTCCAGCGACCACCCGAATCCCCCGAGGCGTTGGTCCTGCGCGCCGACCAGGCCCTCTACCAGGCCAAGGCCGAGGGCCGCGATCGGGTGCGGCTGACGGAGGCCGGCGTGACCGGCGCCTCTCGAGCACACTGACTCGCGGTCACTCGAGAAAGCGCGTCAGCGCCGGCAAGAAGCCGCGATCGCTCATGACCGTCACGTGTCCGCGGCCCGGGAACACCCGCAGCTCGCTGTCCGCGATCAGCTCGGCGGTCTCGCGAAGCAGCGCCGGCGGATAGAAGCGGTCGTCGCCGCCCGCGAGGATGAGCGTGGGCGCCGAGACCGGCCGGGCGCAGCGCGCCAGATCGAAGGTGTCCTCGGCCTCGATCGTCGTGGCCATGTCGTCGAGGTCGCGGTGGTTGCCGACGAGCGCCGGCCCCAGCAGCCAGCCGATGGCCGCCGCGGACAGGCGTCCCGTGCGCGTGGGGACGAGATCGGAGCAGACGAGCGCGAGCGCCTGCCGTTGGGCGCCGGCGCGGATGCGCGCCGCGACCCGGCGCTGATCGGCGCGGCCGACCGCGCTGAGCCGGCACGCGGTGCTGACGAGCACGAGGCGGCGGACGACGTCGGGATGGTCGGCGGCGAGCTGCTGAGCGATGCTGCCTCCGGTGGAGAGCCCGATGACGTCGACCGGCGCGCCGAGCCCGGCGCGCAGCGCGTCGGCGTGCTCGGCGGCGATCGTCGCCATCGTCGACCCGCGCGGCAGGCCCGGCCGGCGGTTGAACGCCACCAGCCGCCGCCGGTCGGCCAGCGAGGTCATCGGTCCGAGGGTGAGCAGGACCGACCAGCGCCCGTCGAACCCCGTCGTCGGGGTCAGCCCGGCCAGCACCACCGCCGGTGGCCCGGCCCCGACCGTCGCGAAGGGCAGCGGGCCCATCGTCCCCCGCCGGGCCTGCACCGGTCAGGTCGTCTCGTCGACGCGCTGGCGGACGGGAGGCTCGAGCACCGAGCCGATCAGGGGCAGCTCGAGGAAGCCCTCGACCGCGGCGTAGAGCAGCGCGACCCGGGGCAGGTCGGAGAGGTCGTCGATGACGATCGAGCGCGGGACCCACTCGGGGTCGAACTTCTGGTTGAAGTCGCGCAGCGACTGGATCTGGAAGAACGGGTTCAGACCCTTGGCCATCAGCCGCTGCAGGCGTCCCGAGAGCCCGGCATGCTCGGCGCTGTCGAGCAGCCGGCCCCAGGCGGCGAAGTTCAGCGACAGGCGCTCGAAGCCGCGCGCCCCGAGCGCGATCGCGGCGCGCGCGATGAGGTACTCGGTCAGGCCGTTGGCCGAGTCCGGTCGCCGTCGCATCAGGTCGAGCGAGTATCCGGGCCGGTCGCCGTAGATCGGCACGAAGCGCAAGAACCCCGCGACGCGGCCGCTGCGCTCCCGGGCGAGCGCGATCACGAAGTCGGGCTCGCGACCCTCGACATCCCGGCCGAGCTCCATCGTGAAGCCGCGCTCGGCCGCGCCGCGCCGCCACTCGGCGCTGATCTCGTTGAGCTCGGAGACGAGCTCGGGACCGGCCTCGGTCTCGGCGAGCAGCTCGAAGCGGTGGTCGCGGCCGATGCGCCGCACCGCCGTCCGGACCGCCTTCATCTCCGGGCGCTCGAGCCGGAAGTCGCGGCAGTGCAGGATCGCCTCGTCGCCGAGGTAGATCGCGTGCATGCCGCGGGCGCGGTAGATCGCGGCGTCGGCCTCGCGCACCGCGAAGAAGCCGACGCGCCAGCCATGGTCGGCGCAGACGGCGAGGAACTCGTCGACGGTGCGCGCGGTGTCCTGCGGCGGACCGATCGGGTCGCCCGCGACCATCGCCGTCCCGCGCACGTACACGTAGGCGATGAGCGAGCGTCCGTCCGCGGAGAAGTAGTAGTTCTTGTCGCGGCGCAGGGCGAAGTAGTCGAGGCTGTCGTCGCCCCAGGCGCGGACGATGTCGCGAGCGCGCTGGCGGCGCTCGGCGCTCGGGGGCTCGGACTGGACGAAGGTCCGCAGCACCAGGTAGAGGAACATCAGCGCGCCGACGATCCCGAGCACGAGCAGGGAGTCGTGGACGAAGGCATGAAAGTGGGGGTGGTGGTGGAAGCGGTAGGGGCCGGTGTCACCGATCAGCCCCGGGTACGCGGTCCGCACGATGCCGCCGAAGGACAGCCCCGGCGTGATGCGGCCGGTCGCCGCCAGCAGCGTGATCGCGGTGAAGGCGAAGACCCCGAGCAGGTACGCCGGGACGAACGCGAGCGCCTGGGGCAGCGATCCGCGGTCCGACTGGGCACGGAAGTCGCGCCTGAACCAGATGAGCGCCAGCAGCATCGCCGCCGACAGCAGCACCGCGAGCGGGTCGGGCCCGCGGAGCAGATGCACGACCGATGCGGCGGCGAACAGCGCGGTGGCGATCGCCCACGCGCGCCGCTTGCCGCGGCTCAGCCCCCGCGCCATCGCGATCAGCCCGAGGCCGATGAGGACCGACGCCGTCGTGCCCGCCAGCCGCGTGGCCTGCGAGACGAAGCTGAACCGGGCGACCGAGAAGCGCAGCGACGTCGCGGTGGGCAGGATCGAGAAGATCGCGGTCACGACGCTCGCCCACGCCAGCCACCGCGTCGAGCGAGGCCGGCGCCGCGGCGTGGCGACGACCGGCGCGCGCGCACCGTCGGACCCGCTGGCCGCGCCGCCGGGAGCACCCACGCCCGCGCCGCCGGGAGCGACCGCGCCCCCGCCGCCGGGAGGGCCCACGCCCGCGCCGCCGGGAGCGACCGCGCCCCCTCCGCCGGAAGCGCCCACGCCCGCGCCGCCGAAGTCCGCTCCCGACGGCGACCCGGAGCTGATCGACGCCGCCGCGTCGTCGTGGCCCTCGGGACGCAGCGCGGGGAAGAGGATGACGTCGCGGATCGCCGTCTCGCCGGCGATCAGCATCACGAGGCGGTCGAGGCCGATCCCCAGTCCGCCCGTCGGGGGCAGCCCGTACTCCAGGGCGCGCACGAAGTCCTCGTCGACCGGTTCGGTCTCGGCGTCGCCGCCGGCCCTCAGCCGCGCCTGCGCGGCGAAGCGCTCGGCCTGGTCCACCGGATCGTTCAGCTCGGAGTACGCGTTGGCGAGCTCGCGACCGGCGACGACGAGCTCGAAGCGCTCGGTCAGCGCCGGGTCGTCGCGGTGCGCGCGGGCGAGCGGCGAGACCTCGCGCGGATGGTCCAGGACGAAGGTCGGCTCGATCAGCGTGTGCTCGGAGGTGGCGTCGTAGACCTCGCTCATCAGCCTGCCCGAGCCCCACGCGTCGAGCCACTCGATACGCAGCGCGTCGGCGATCTGCCGAGCCCGCGCCACCGGCATGTCGGGATGCATCCGCACGCCGGCGTTGGCCTCGATCAGATCGGCCATCGTCACCCGGCGCCAGGGCGGCGCCAGATCGACCGGCCGGCCGGCGATCGTCACCCTCGTGCCGCCGGTCGCGGCGCGCGCCGCCGCGGCGACGATCGCCTCCGTCAGCTCCATCATGTCGTGGTAGTCGCCGAAGGCCTGGTAGGCCTCGAGCAGCGTGAACTCGGGGTTGTGGCGGGCGTCGAGGCCCTCGTTGCGAAACACGCGCCCGATCTCGAACACGCGGTCCAGGCCGCCGACGATCAGCCGCTTGAGCGGGAGCTCGAGCGCGATGCGCAGCGTCATGTCGATGTCGAGCGCGTTGTGGTGGGTGATGAACGGGCGCGACGGGGCGCCGCCGGCCTGGCCGAGCAGGACGGGCGTCTCGACCTCGCGAAAGCCGCGCTCGGTCAGCACGCGGCGGGTCGCGGCGATCACCGCGCAGCGGATCTCAAACGTCCGGCGGGTCGACTCGTGCAGCGTCAGGTCGAGGTGGCGCTGGCGGTAGCGCGCCTCGGGATCGACGAGCCCATGGCGGATGCTCGGCAGCGCCCGCAGGCTCTTGGCCAGCAGCGCGAACGATTCCAGGCGCACCGACAGCTCGCCGCGATCCGAGACGACGACCGTCCCCTCCACCCCGATCCAGTCGCCGAGGTCGAGGTCGGCGAAGTCGCGCAGGCTCGTCTCGCCGAGCGCGTCCCGGGTCGCCATCAGCTGGATCGCGCCGGTCTCGTCGCGCAGATCGGCGAACACGAGCCCGCCGTGACGGCGCTCGCCGAGCATGCGGCCCGCGAGCGCGACCCGTCGCCCGGTGTCATCGCCGGCGGCCAGCCCGCCGTACCGCGCCCGCAGGGCGGCGGCGGTCGCGGTGCGGTCGAAGCGGAACGGGTACGGGTCGACGCCGCGCTCGCGCAGCGTTCGCAGCTTGGCCAGCCGGCGGTCGCGGACCTCGCTCTGGAAGTCCCGCGGCTCGGCCATTCCGTCCCGGCTGTTCTTCGCGCCCGCGCTCATCGTCGGGCCCGAACGCTACGCGGCCACCGAGTCGGACTGCTGGCGGGCGAGTACGACCATGCCGCCGAGCGCCGCGACGAGGCAGCCGACGGTGCCTGCCGCCCGCGGCCCCGACGCGTGCAGCGCCTCGTCGAACACGGTGAGGCCGAGGATGACGCTGACGATCGGGTCCAGCGCGGTGCTCGTCGCCACCGCGGCCGCGAGCGCGCCGGTGGCGAGCGCGAGCTGGTTGAGCGTCATCGACACGTAGCCGACGAGGATGAGCGCGTAGAGCTCCCATCCGGCCACGACGTGCAGCACGCCCCCGCCGAGCCGGTCGACGACGGCCTTGGTCAGCGCGGCCGAGAGCGCGAACAGGATCCCCGTGCTCGTGCCGAGCAGCGCCGCGCGGCGGCGCGCCGGACCGGCCCGGCCGAGTGCCGCCAGCGGCGCGCAGGCCACGGCGCAGGCGAGGATCGCGATCAGCCAGGCCGAGACGGGAGCGTCCCCACGCCCGCCCGAGGGGGTCGCGATGAGCAGGAAGCCGCCGAGCGCGATCACCACGAGCGCCGCCGCGACCACCTCATTGCGATGCAGCCGCTGCTCGGTCAGCCACACGCCGAGCGGCAGGGCGAACACGACCGCGGTCACGAGCAGCGGCTGCACGACGGCGAGCCGCCCGGCGCCGAGCGCGCCGGCCTGGGCCACGAAGCCGAGCGCGTCGGCGGCGGTTCCGGCCAGCCAGAGGGGGCGCCGGGCCATCCGCAGCAGCAGGCTCGAGCTCGGCCCCGCTCGCGCCTCGCCCAGCGCCGCCCGCTGCGCCAGCACGCTGCCCAGCGCGAACAGCAGCGCCGAGACCAGGGCGAGGGCTATCTCCATGCGATGTGACGCGGCAAGCGGATAGGACCCCCAGCTCAGGGAGTACAGCACCTTGAGCACGCCGTGGCGCTCGTCGACCCCGGAGGGTCGTCAGGCCGCTGAGCGGGCGGCCTCCCACATCGTCGGCAGCAGGCTCGGCACCAGCGTGAACGGGGACGCCCCCTTCGCCTCGCCGCGGGCGCGGGGCATCTCCGGCGCATGCACGTGCACGGTGACGTCGGTCTCCCGGTGAATCCGTTCGGCCGCGCCGAGGTGATCAGGATGCGCGTGGGCCATCGAGCTTTTCGTTTGACGTCTGCGCGCCGGGTAGCTGCACCGGCATGGATCACGTTCACCCCCTCTGCCCGTTCTCGACGGATCCCGACGTGGCGGCCGGCGAGGCCTCCCGCGACACGGCGACACAGTGACCAACCCCGAGCCGGCTCCCGATCCCGGTCTCGAGCGTGAGCGGCGAGGCCTGACGCGACCCGCGAAGTGGTTCTGGATCGTCGCCGGCGCGTTGGAGCTGGTGGGTTGGGTCCTGTTCGTCCTGACGAGCGGCTGGCCGTCGGTGCTCGGGATCGCCCTGGCCGGGCTCGGCCTCGCTCCGCTGGTCGTCGCCCTCGCCCTCAGCGCCTCGGGCGCGGTGGCGTGGTGGAGCGCGCGGCGCAAGCCGCTCGCCTGAGCGCGATCACCGCCTGCGCGACTCTGCTTCGGGGCGCCGCGGGCGGCGCTTGGGGCCCCGGGGGCGGCAGACGGGCGCTGGCGATGCACACGATCGCGCCGGTCACGGCGCGGCCTCCTGAGGATGGCGTCCCATAGCGCCACCATTAGCCCACCAGATCGGCTGCAACGCATCTCGGGAGGGCCAGCCGAGGCCGGCCACGAGCGCGCGTCGACTCGGCGCCCGGGCCAGAATGCACCCATGAGGATCGCCGAGGCGCGGACGATCGTGACCTGTCCCGGGCGCAACTTCGTCACGCTCAAGCTCACCACCGAGGACGGGACGACCGGGCTGGGCGACGCCACGCTGAACGGGCGGGAGCTGTCGGTGGCGGCGTATCTGAGCGAGCACGTCTGCCCGATGCTGATCGGGCGCGACGCGCACGCGATCGAGGACACGTGGCGCTATCTGTACAACGGCGCCTATTGGCGGCGGGGGCCGGTGACGATGACGGCGATCGCGGCCGTGGACACCGCGCTGTGGGACATCAAGGGCAAGGTCGCGTCGCTTCCGGTCTACCAACTGCTCGGCGGCCGCTGCCGGGCCGGCGTGACCGTCTACGGGCACGCCCACGGGGAGACCATCGACGAGATGCTCGACGCCGTGCAGGGCTACGTCGACCGCGGCTATCGGGCGGTGCGCGTCCAGTGCGGCATCCCCGGCCTGCCGAGCACCTACGGGGTCGGTCGCGACGCGCTGTTCTACGAGCCCGCGGAGGGGGGACGAGCCCCGCGCGAGGAGACGTGGTCGACGCGGCGCTACCTGCGCGCGATCCCCGAGGCGATCGCCGCGGCGCGCGAACGCTTCGGGCCCGAGCTCGAGCTGCTGCACGACGTCCACCACCGGCTGACGCCGATCGAGGCCGCGCAGCTCGGACGGGCGCTCGAGCCCCACCAGCTGTTCTGGCTCGAGGACCCGGTGCCGGGCGAGCTGCAGGCCAGTTTGCGCACGGTGCGCCGGCACACGACGACGCCGATTGCGATCGGCGAGGTGCTCAACTCGATCTGGGACTGCGAGCAGCTCATCCGCGAGCAGCTGATCGACTTCATCCGCATGAGCGTCGTGCACTCGGGTGGGATCACCCACCTGCGGCGGGTCCTGCACCTCGCCGAGCTGCACCGGGTCCGCTCGGGGTGCCACGGCGCCACCGATCTCTCGCCCGTGTGCCTGGCGGCGGCGCTGCACCTCGACCTGGCGATCCCGAACTTCGGGCTGCAGGAGTACATGCGCCACACGCCGGAGACCGACGCGGTGTTCCCGCACGCCTATCGGTTTGCCGACGGGCTCCTGCACCCGGGCGAGGTGCCCGGGCTCGGCGTCGAGCTCGACGAGGCGGCGGCGGAGCGCCATCCCTACCTCCCGGCGCTGCTGCCGGTCGCGCGGCTGACCGACGGCACGATGCACGACTGGTGACGGGGGGTCGCCGCTCGAGCCCGGCCGGCGATCGCCCCCCGGTCGGGTGCGACCGATTATCGCGTGGTGAAAACCTTTACAATCACGGGATCACGCCCTCGACCGTCCGCTCGGCGCTCTCCAGCATCCACGACGTCGCCCGGGCCGCGGGCGTCTCCGTGGCCACCGTGTCGCGGTCGTTCACCTCGCCCGACGCGGTCGCCGAGGCGACGCGCGCGCGGGTGCTCGCGGTGGCCCAGGAGCTGCGCTACGCGCCCAACCGGGCGGCCCGCGGCCTCATCACCGGCCGGACCGGGAACGTCGGGCTGATCGTCCCCGACCTCGGCAACCCGTACTTCCACGGGGTGCTCCAGGGCGCCCAGGCCCGGGCGCGTCTCGCCGACTACGCGGTGTTCGTCGCCGACGGGCAGGAGAGCGCGGCCGAGGAGGAGGCGCTGATCGACGCGATGCGCAAGCAGGTCGACGGGATCGTGCTCGGCTCGTCACGGCTCGCCCCGGTGCGACTGGCCGCGCTCGATCACTCGCCGACCGTGGTCCTGGTGAACCGGCGCGTCGCGGGGCGGCCGTCGGTCGTCGTGGACAGCGCCGACGGGATGCGCCAGGCGGTCTCGCATCTCGCGCAGCTCGGACACCGGCGCTGCGCCTATGTCTCGGGCCCGCGCCGCTCGTGGTCCGATCGGCAGCGCCGGCGGGGCCTGCGCGCCGCGGCCGCGGCGCACGAGATCGAGGTCGTCGCGCTCGGGCCGGTGCCCCCCCAGTTCGAGAGCGGCCTGCGGATCGCCGAGGCCGTCGTGCGCAGCGAGGCGACCGCGGTGCTCGCCTACAACGACCTGGTGGCGGTCGGCATCCTGCGCCGGCTCGCCGAGCTGCGCATCGCGGTGCCCGAGGAGCTCAGCGTCATCGGCTTCGACGACATCCCCCTGGCCGCGATGGTCAGGCCGGCGCTGACGACCGTCGCGCTGCCGACGCTCCGGGCCGGAGAGGCGGCCGTCGAGATCCTGCTCGACGGCCTCAGTGCCGCGGGGCCCCGCCGGCCGGCGGCGCGCACGCTGCCGGCGACGCTGATCCGGCGCGCCACGACCGCCGCGCCGCGCGCGACATGACCCGACGACAGACCGACACAAAGGAGCAATCGATATGCGCACGCTCGTGCAAGCCGGAGCCCAGACCGACCACATCGACCTCTCGCTCGCCGATCTCGACGGCGAGGAGACGCTCGAGCTCGACGCCGGACCCGAACGCCTCGCCGTCGTGCTGAGCGGGCGGGTGGACGCGGTCGCGGGGGAGGCGGAGCTCGGGGTCGCCGGCGGACGCCGATCGGTGTTCGACGCGCCCGGCGACGCCGTGTACGCGCCCGCCGGGACGGCGCTGCGCCTGCGGGCGGTCGACGGCCCCGCCCAGGTCGCCGTGACCGCCGCGTCGGCGCCCGTCGACGAGGCGCTGGCGCCGCGGGTCATCCACCCCGCCGACCAGCGGATCGCCGAGGTCGGCGAGGGCAACTGGTCGCGGACGGTGCGCACGATCCTCGGACCCGAGCACGCCGCCGGGCGGCTCCTGGTCGGCGAGACGATCAATCCGCCAGGCAACTGGTCCTCGTATCCGCCGCACCGCCACGATCGCCACGACCCGCCGCGCGAGGCCGATCTCGAGGAGGTCTACCTCTTCCGCGTCGACCCGCCGGGCGGCTTCGGGGTGCAGATCCGCTACGACGACGCCGACCACGAGGAGGCGTTCGTCGTCCACGACGACGACGTGGCCGCGATCCGGGCGGGCTTTCATCCCGTCGTCGCGGCCTCGGGCTACTCGTTGTATTACCTGTGGGCGATGGCCGGCGAGGGACGCGAGATGATGCCCTACATGGATCCCGCGCACGTCTGGGTGCAGGAGCGGGCGTGACCGTCGCCGCGCTCGACAGCCCGCTGCTGCGATTGCATCCCGACGATCCGGTCGCGGTCGCGCGCCGCGCCCTGCAGGCCGGCGAGGCGCTGCCGTCCGGCGGGGCCACCGTCGCGCCGATCCCGCGCGGGCACAAGGTCGCGCTCGTCGCGATCGAGTCGGGCGCCGTGGTGCGCAAGTACGGGCAGCCGATCGGGATCGCCCGCGGGCCGATCGCCGTCGGCGAGCACGTCCACGACCACAATCTCGTCTCCCCGTCCCGGGACGGCGCCCCCACCCCGCAGGCGTCCGCGCCCGCGCCGTCCGCACCCGCGGCGTCCGCGCCGCAGGCATCCGTGCGGGCGGCGCCGACGCCACCGACGGCCGCGACCGCGTCGCGCGAGCGCCCCGAGGCGACCTTCGACGGGCTCGTCCGCCCCGACGGGCGCGTCGGCACGCGCAACTACGTGGCGGTGCTGAGCACGGTCAACTGCTCGGCGACGGTCGTGCGCCGGATCGCCGCGGCGTTCTCCGCGCCCGGGGCGCTCGACGAGCATCCCGCGGTCAGCGGGGTGATCGCGGTGACCCACGGCAGCGGCTGTGGCCTGAGCGCCGACGGGGAGGGGCTGGAGCTGCTGCGCCGCACGCTTGCCGGCTACGCACGGCATCCCAACGTCGGCGGCGTGGTCGTCGTCGGGCTCGGCTGCGAGGTCAACCAGATGTCCGGGGTGTCCCTGCCCGATGGCATCCCCGTCGTCCGGATGACGATCCAGCAGCGGGGCGGCACCCGCGCCACGATCGCCGCGGGCGTGGAGGCGGTGCGCGAGCTGCTGCCGGTCGCCGGCGCCGTGCGCCGGACCCCGGTCGCGGCCTCCGAGCTCATCCTCGGGCTCAACTGCGGTGGCTCGGACGCCTGGTCGGGGGTCAGCGCCAACCCCGTCCTCGGCGCCGCCGTCGACCGCCTCGTGGCCGCGGGCGGCACCGCCGTGCTGGCCGAGACGCCCGAGATCCACGGCGCCGAGCATCTGCTGACCGCCCGCGCCGATCCCGAGGTCGCGGCTGAGCTGCGCGCTCGCGTCGCCTGGTGGGAGCGCTACGTCGCCGGCGACGGCTCGAGCCTGGACAACAACCCATCCCCGGGCAACCGCGCCGGCGGCGTGACCACGATCGAGGAGAAGTCGCTCGGCGCCGTTGCCAAGGGCGGCACCACCCCGCTGCGCGCGGTGTACGGCTACGCCGAGCCGGTCACCGAGCGCGGCCTCGTGTTCATGGACACGCCGGGCTATGACCCGGTCTCGGTGACCGGAATCGTCGCCGGGGGCGCGACCCTGGTCTGCTTCACCACCGGCCGCGGCTCGGTGTTCGGCGGCAAGCCGGCGCCGAGCCTGAAGCTGGCCACCACCGACGAGCTCTACCGCCGGATGACCGACGACATGGACTTCAACTGCGGGCCGGTGCTCGACGGCAGCGCGAGCGTCGACGAGCTCGGCGAGTCCCTGTTCGCCGAGATCCTGGCGGTCGCCTCGGGCGCGACGACCCGCAGCGAGGAGCTCGACTTCGGCGACGAGGAGTTCGCGCCCTGGCAGCGGGGCTCGGTGCTGTGACCCCGACCGCCCAGGCCACGCGGCGGCGGCTCGATCTCGCCGCGCTCGCCGACCTGCCGGCCGACATGCGCCCGCGGGTCGACCCGCGCGGCCTGGGGGTCGGGATCGTCCATCTCGGGATCGGCGCATTTCACCGCGCGCACCAGGCGGTCTACACCGAGGACGCGATCGCCGCCGCCGGGGGCGACTGGGGCATCTGCGGGGTGACCGAGCGCAGCCCCGCGGTCGCCGACGCGCTCGGACCCCAGGACGGCCTCTACACGGTCGCGGTGCGCGGGGCCGACGGCGAACGGCGGCGCGTCATCCCGAGCGTCCGCGAGGTGCGCTGGGCGCGTGCCGACCCCGAGGCGCTGACGCGGCGCATCGCCGATCCCGCGACCGCGATCGTCACGCTCACCGTCACCGAGAAGGCCTATCGCCTCGACCCCGGCACCGGCCGCCTGCGCGACGGCGATCCCGACCTCGAGGCCGATTTGCGTGGCGGGAGCACCCGCACCGTGGTCGGCCAGCTCGTTGCCGGCCTCGCGCGCCGGCGCGCGCACAGCGGCGCCCCGATCACCGTCGTCTGCTGCGACAACCTCCCGAGCAACGGCGCCACGCTGCGCGACCTCGTGCACGATTTTGCGCGGCGCCGCGCGCCGCGCGACGGCCTGTCCGCGTGGCTGGCCGATCACGTCCGCTTCCCGTCGACGATGGTCGACCGGATCGTGCCCGCGACCACCGCCGCCGACCGCCGCGCGCTGGCCGCGGCGACCGGGCTGGCCGACGAGGGCCTCGTCGTCACCGAGCCGTTCAGCCAGTGGGTGATCGAGGATTATTTCGCCGGGCCGCGGCCCGCCTGGGAGCGCGCCGGCGCGATCATGACCGACCGGGTGTGGCCCTACGAGCGGATCAAGCTGCGGATGCTCAACGGCAGCCACTCGACGCTCGCCTACCTGGGAATGCTCGCCGATCACGAGTTCGTCGCCGACGCGATCGCCTCCGACGGCCTCTGTCATGTCATCGCCGGGCTGATGGCGATCGACGTGGCGCCCACGCTGCGGGTGCCCGACGGGTTCGACCTGCTGCACTACCGCGACGACCTGCTGCGGCGCTTCGCCAATCGCGCTCTGCGCCATCGCACCGCGCAGATCGCCCTCGACGGCAGCCAGAAGCTGCCCGGGCGTCTCCTGGGCACGATCCGCGACCGCCGCGCGCACGGCGCCGAGCCGGCCCTCGCCGCGCTCGGGGTCGCGGCCTGGATGCGCGTGGTCAGCGTGCGGCGCTCGGACTCGGGCCGGCCGCTGACCATCGAGGACCCGCTCGGCGGCGAGATCGCCGCCCGCGTCGGATCTCTGCACGGGCCCCGGCAGATCGTCGACGCGCTGCTGGCCATGCGCGAGATCTTCGGCGCCGACCTCGCCGCCGACCGGGGACTGTGCGACCTGCTCGTCGACCTCGTTGAGCGGCTCGGGCGCGACGGCGCCGAGGCGACCGCGCGGAGCCTGACCGCCTGAGATGACCTGCCCGCCCGAGATGGCCCGCGCGCCGATGACCCCCCAGCTCGCGCAGGACGGCGTCGTCGCGATCCTGCGGGCCGACCGCGAGGACGCGCTGGCGCCCGTCGCGCACGCGCTCGCCGACGCCGGTCTGCGCTGTCTGGAGCTGACCCTGACGACGCCGGGCGCCGTGCAGGCGCTGCGCCGGCTGCGTCCGGCACTCGATCCGGGCATCGCGCTCGGCATGGGGAGCGTGACCTGCGCCGATCAGGCGACGATGGCGCTGGAGGCGGGGGCCGCGTTCCTGGTCAGCCCAGGCGTCTGTCCCGAGGTCGTCCGCGTCGCCGGCGAGGCCGGCGTCGCCTGCTATCCGGGGGGCTTCACGGCGACCGAGATCCTGACCGCGTGGGAGCTCGGGGCGACGGCGGTCAAGCTGTTCCCGGCGGCGACCGGCGGTCCGCGACATCTGCGCGACCTCCGGGGACCGCTCCCCGGCATCCCGCTCGTGCCGACGGGAGGGGTGGCGATCGAGGAGATCGGCGATTACCTGAACGCCGGCGCGGCGGCCGTCGGCCTCGGCGGTCCGCTCGTCGGCGACGCGCTGGACGGCGGCTCGCTGGCCGCGCTGCGCGAGCGGGCGCGGGTCGCGCTGCAGGCCGTCGCCAGCGCCCGCGCACGATGAGCGGGCTCGCCACGCTCGGGGAGACGATGGGCCTCGTCGTCCAGGACGGCTGCGGTCACGTGCACAACGGCGAGCCGATGACCCTGCGCATGGGCGGGTCGGAGTCCAATGTCGCGATCGGCGTGCGCCGGCTCGGCGTTCCCGCCGCTTGGGTGGGCCGCCTCGGGGCCGATCCGCCCGGCGCGCTGATCCGCCGCGAGCTGCGCGCCGAGCGCGTCGAGGTGATCGCCGTCGAGGATCCCGCCCCGACCGGGATGATGCTCCGCTGGCGCCCCGCGGTCGGTCGCGGGCGGGTCAGCTACTACCGCCGCGACAGCGCCGGCTCGCACCTGGCGCCGGAGGATGTGCCGGGGTCCGTGATCGCGGACGCCGACGTCGTGCACGCGACCGGGATCACGCCCGCGCTCGGCCCCGCTCCGGCGGCCGCCGTGCGCCGGGCGATCGAGCTCGCCCGCGACGCGGGCACCACCGTCAGCTTCGACGTCAACCACCGCGACGCGCTGTGGTCGCGCGAGGTTGCGGCCGAGGCGATCGCCGCGCTGCTCCCGGCGTGCGATCTCGCCTTCGCCGGGCTCGAGGAGGCGCGGATGATCACCGGGCCCGCGGTCGACGGGCCCGCCGCGGCGCGCGCGCTCGAGCGCCTCGGTCCCTCGCAGGTGATGATCAAGCTCGGGCCCGCGGGCTGCGTGGCGCGCATCGACGGGGCCGACTACGAGCAGGCCGCGCCCACGGTGCCCGTGCTCGACACCGTCGGCGCCGGCGACGCCTTCGTCGCCGGCTATCTCGCCGAGCTGATCTCGGGCGCCGATCCGATCCAGCGGCTGCGCACCGCGGTCACCGCGGGTGCCCTCGCGGTGACCGCGCCCGGCGACTGGGAGGGCCTGCCCGACCGCGACGCGCTCGCGCGGTTGCGCTCCGAGGAGCCCGTCATCCGTTGAGGTCGGCGGACCGCGCCGGCGAGGGCGGGCACGAGCGCGTTGCGTGCTGGTCAGACGCGAGCGCGTCGACGGCGGTCCCGCGGCGGCTTGCGATCGGGGCCCACGTCGGGTCATCGCCGAAGCCGGGCCCGTCCCCGCGCGTCGGCCGGGACGTCGGGAAACCCCGCCGTTCGGCGCATTGACGCTCGTTCGCGGTTTGCCCTGAGGGCGGCTGGGGGGATTAAGGAGCTGTGGGCCGCGCCACGGCACCCGTCGCTCCCGGTCGGCCCGAGCATTCCCCAGACCAGGAGACGACCATGCCCGAGGACGCCACTCTCACCGCCCGCGACGCCAAGCTGATCGACTGGCTCGACGAGGCCCACGCCAAGGAGGCCCAGATGCAGGCCAATCTCGCCGCTCAGGTCGAGCTCGTCGCCAAGCCCGCCTACCAGAAGCGCGTCCGGGCCCATCTCGGCGAGACCGAGAAGCACGGGCGCTCGGTCGCGGCGCGGATCGGCGAGCTCGGCGGCACGCCCGGCGGCTCCGGGACCCCGGCGGTCGTCGCCGCGGTCGGCGAGGCCGCCGGCAAGGCGATGGCCGCCGTGCGCAGCCAGATCGCTGCCCGGACGCCGGTCGTCGACCCGGAGGAGACCCAGCTGCGGGTCGCCTCCGAGCAGCTGCGCGAGGAGCACGACGAGATCGCGATCTACACCCGCATCGAAGCGCTCGCCGAGGCGGTCGGCGACGCCGAGACGGCCAAGCTCGCTCGCGCCATCCTCCGCGACGAGGAGCGGATGGCGAAGTACCTCACCACCGAGCTGCCCAAGCTCGTTCGCGAGGTCGTGCGCGCCGAGATCCCCGCCGACCAGCGCCCGACCCCGCGCCGCCGGCGCGCCGGATCCGCCTCGGGCTCGACCGGGACGGCCTCGGGCTCAGCCGGGACGCGCGCCTCGGGCTCGAGCGGGACGCGTGCCTCGGGCTCGACCCGGTCGCGCGCCTCGGGCTCGACCCGGACGCGCTCCTCGGGATCGACGCGGTCGCGCGCGTCGGGGTGATCGGCTGCGCTCGCTCCCGGCTGCGCGGTGGTCACGGGCGCTCGTGCGCATCGGCGGCCTCGACCGTCGCGCTCGGCGAAGAACACGGCTCCCTGCATGCTGACGCGGGGCACGATCCGATCCAGCTCCGGCCGGCGGATACCAGTTCACCGAACCCATCAGGATCATCAGCGCGGGGACGAACAGGCACCGGACGACGGTCGCGTCGATGATGACCGCCACCGCGAGGCCGAGGCCGAGGCCGAGTGAGCGGGTTTGACGACCGACGCGACGTCGTCGGTCTTGCCTCCTGTTCCGTCCTTGGCGCACGCCGCGCCGGCGGCGCCTGACCGGGCGAATCCGTGCCCGTGCATCCGACGCCCCCGGCTGGCTGCGAGGACGCGGCCGCCCTGGAGCGGCCCCTGGACAACCCGCGGGTCATCTGCTTGATTGGCTTCGTGATCGCGGCCGGTGATCGCTGGAGGCTCGCAGGACGTCGATGACCGCCGCCGATCGTCGCACCGACCGCTTCGTGGGCCGGGAGGCCGAGTGCGGCGAGGTGCTGGCGGCGATGGACGCCGTCCGGCTCGGCGAGCCGAGGATCGTCTGGATCGAGGGCGAGTCGGGAATCGGCAAGACGGCGCTGCTGCGCCGGTGCCTGAGCAGCGCGCGCGACATGCTCGTCCTGACGGCCTCCGGCGACGAGTCCGAGACGACGCTCGATTACGGGGTCGTCGCCCAGCTGCTCGCCCACGTCGACGCCGCTCCCGATCCGGCGAGCGGCCCGGCGAATCCGTTCTCGGTCGGCGCGGAGCTGCTCGCCCTGCTCGGCTCGCTCCAGGACCGCGCGGCCGTGCTGATCGCGATCGACGACGCGCAGTGGATGGACGCCCGCTCGGCCGCGGCGCTGCTGTTCGCGCTGCGCCGCCTGCACGGCGATCGCGTGCTCGTCCTGATCGCGAGCCGCCCCGAGAGCCTGGAGGCGCTCGGTGCCAGCTGGCCGCGGCTGCTCGCCGACGGCGACCGGGTGCGACGGATCGGGCTCGGCGGGCTGAGCGCCGCCGAGGTCCAGGCGCTGGCGGGCCCGGCGCTGACCGCCGCGGCCGCGGAGCGGCTGCGGGCCCACACCGAGGGTCATCCGCTCTACGTCCGGGCGCTGCTGCGCGAGCTGACGCCCGAGTCGCTGAACCGGGCGCCCGGCGCGCTGCCGGCGCCGCGATCGTTCGCCGCCACCGTCCTGGGCCGCGTCGGGGAGCTCGCGGACGACGCGCGCGGCCTGCTGACCGCCGCCGCGGTGGCCGGCGAGCGCTGCCGCCTGGATCGGGCCGGCGTCGTCGCCGGCCTCGAGGATCCGTTCACGGCGGTCGAGGGGGCGCTGCGCGCCGACCTGCTCGTCCTGGACCACGACCGGCTGCCCGAGGAGATCGCGTTCCCGCACCCGCTCATCCGCGCCGCGGTGCGCGACGATCTACCGCCGGCGCGACGCAGCGCGTTGCACCTGCGCTGGGCGCGGCTGGCCGACGCCGGGGAGGCGCTCGGCCATCGCGCCGCCGCCAGCCATGGCGCCGACGACGCGCTCGCCGCCGAGCTGCAGGCGACCGCCGAGGCCGAGATCGCCACCGGGCGCCTCGCCGCGGGGGTCGAGCATCTGCTGGCGGCCTCGCGAATCGCCGCGTCGCGCGACCGGCGCGAGCTGGCGCTGCTGCGGGCCGTCGAGTGCCTGCTCTTGACCGGCGACGTCCCGGCCGCGACGAGTCGCCGGGACGAGGTCCTCGCGTGCGCCGACGGCCCGCGCCGCAGCTTCACGATCGGCGCGCTGACAGCATCGATCGGGGCGCTGCCGCAGGCCGAGGCGACGTTTCGCGAGGTCGTCGCACGCCCGGACTTCGCCGAGCATGTCGACCTCGAGGGACCGGTCACCTCGGCGCTCGCGCTCGTGTGCGCGCTGCACGGGAATCACGAGGAGTCGATCGCGTGGGCGCAGCGGGCATTGGAGGCCGCCGCGTCGACGCCGACGGCGATCGTCACCGCGCGCCAGGCGAAGGCGCTCGGACTGACCATGTCGGGGCGTGCGCCGGCCGCGATCGCCGAGCTCGGCGACGTCTCGGCGACGCGCACCGACCCGGGCCCGTTCGAGCCCGAGCTGCTCGCCACCCGGGGCCAGATCGAGCTGTGGTGGGGCGATCTCGAGCGCGCCATCGAGGATCTGTCGACGGTGCTGCGGTGGTCGCGCTCCGGCGCCGCCGTGCGCAGCCTCCCCAACGCATACAGCGCCCTCGCCGGCGCCGAATACCACCTCGGATGCTGGGACGCCGGCCTCGCCCACGCCGAGCTCGCGATCACCCTCGGCGAGGACGCCGCTCGCTCGTGGGACCTGCCGTTCATGTACGCCGTCGCGGCCGCGCTCGACGCCGGGCGCGGCAGCTGGGAACGCGCCGAGCGCCACCGCGACGCCGCCGCCGCGGCCGCGGCGCGGGTCCCGACCCCGGCCTCGGGCTACCACGCGCGCGCCGCCGTCGCCCATCTGGCATGGGTGCGGACCGAGTGGGAGGCGGTGCTCGTCGCGCTGGAGGCGCTGCCCCGGGCGCCGGCCCAGCCGCCGCTCGGCATGGGCTACCGGCTCCCGCGCCTGATGCGCGTCGAGGCGCTGATCGCGACCCAGCGCCTCGACGAGGCGCGGGCCGAGCTGCACGAGCTCGACCTCGCCGGCGCCGCCCGGAGCGACGTCACCCGCCTCGAGCACCGGCGCCTGCGCGGCGTGCTCGCGCAGGCGCTCGGGGAAATCGATGAGGCCGCGGCGGCGTTCGCTCCCGGCGCGGGGAACGGCTCGCCGTTCTACGCCGCGCTGTTCGCGCTCTCCCATGGCCATTGGCGGCGCCAGCGCGGGCAGCGTCGCGAGGCGATCGCCATCCTGCGCACGGCCCGGGCGGGCTTCGAGCAGCTCGGCGCCGCGCCGTTCGTGGGCCGCTGCGACGCCGAGCTCGCCGGCTGCGGCGTGCGCGAGCGCCGCGACGGCGACCGCTACGGGCTGACCGCGCGCGAGGAGGTCGTCGCCCGGCTCGTCGCCTCGGGCAAGACCAACCGCGAGATCGCCGAGGAGCTGTACCTCTCGACCAAGGCGATCGAGTACCACCTCTCAAACGTCTTTGCCAAGATCGGCGTCCGTTCGCGCTACGAGCTGGCGGCGCGGCTGAACGCCTCGGCCACCCGATGAGATTCCTGCTCGACTGCGACCCCGGCCACGACGACATGCTGGCCATCCTGCTGGCGGCCCAGCACCTCGACGTCGTCGCGATCACGACCGTCTCGGGCAACCAGAGCCTGCCCAAGGTGACCGCCAACGCGTTGAAGATCCTCGAGCTCGCCGGGCTGCAGGAGATCCCGGTCGCCGCCGGGCTCGCCCGTCCGCTCGTCGCCGAGGCGCGCCACGCGCCGGAGATCCACGGTGAGTCGGGTCTCGACGGCGCCGAGCTCCCCGAGCCGCGTCGCGCCCCGATCGAGGAGCACGCGATCGACGTCATCCTGCAGGCCAGCCGCCGTCACGACGACCTGGTGCTCGTCGCCACCGGGCCGCTCTCCAACGTCGCCGCGGCGCTCGTCCGCGATCCGCCGCTCGCGCAGCGCCTCGTCGAGATCAGCCTCATGGGGGGCTCGACGGCGACCGGCAACGCGACTCCGGCCGCCGAGTTCAACATCTCGTGTGACCCCGAGGCCGCCGACGTCGTGTTCCGCAGCGGCGTGCCGCTGCGGATGTTCGGCCTCAACGTCACCCATCAGGTGGTCGCGACTGCGGTCGAGGTGGCCCGGATCCGCGAGCTCGGCGGTCGGCTGGCGAGGACCGTCGCCGATCTGATCGAGTTCGTACGAGCCGCGAACGAGCGGGTCTTCGGCGCCTCGGGTGCCGCGCTGCACGATCCGCTCGCGGTGGCGACGTTCATCGCCCCCGAGCTGATCGAGCTGCGCGAGATGCACGTCGCCGTCGAGCTGCACGGAGCTCTGACCCGCGGCATGACCGTCTGCGACGACCGGCGCCGGGGGCGCGCCGGCGATCGGATCGCCGGTCGCGAGGGAGTCGCCCGCGGAGCGCCGCCCAACTGCCGGGTCGGAGTGCGCGCCGACGCGCCTGGCTTCTTCGACCTGCTCGTCGAGACCCTGGCGCGGTACTGAGCGCGACCGAGCCCGATCCCGACCGCTGGCCGGCGCTCGCGGTCTGCCTGGTGGCGGGGTTCATGACCCTGCTGGACGTCTCGATCGTCAACGTCGCGCTGCCGAGCATCGAGATCGGCCTGCACGCGCCCGACAACGCGCTGCAGTGGATCGTGTCGGGTTACGCGCTCGCCCTGGGGCTGTTGCTCGTGCCGGCGGGCCGCCTCGGGGACGCACAAGGTCGACGGACGGTGTTCATGGCCGGCGTGGCGGCGTTCGCGCTGGCCTCGGCCGTCTGCGGCGCGGCGCCGTCGCCGACCGTCCTGGTCCTCGCCCGCGCGGTCCAGGGCTTCGCGGGCGGCCTGGTCACCCCGCAGATCACCGGCTTCATCCAGACCCTGTTCGAGGGCGAGGAGCGGGGCCGGGCGTTCGGCTACTTCGGCGTGATGGTCGGCGTCTCGACCGCGATCGGGCCGCTGCTCGGCGGCCTGCTGATCGCGGCCTTCGGCACCCACAACGGCTGGCGGGCGGTGTTCCTCGTCAACCTCCCCGTCGGAGCGGGAGCGCTCGTCCTCGCCCGGCGCTACCTCCCCGCGCCTGCGCCACGCGATCCCGCGGCGCGGACCGCGCTCGATCCGCTCGGGGTGATCCTGCTCGGGCTGTGCGTGATCTGCATCCTGGTCCCGTTCGTCGAGCTGCGCACCTGGCACAGCCCGCTGCGCCCGCTGCTCTTCCCGCTCGCCGTCGTCCTCGCCGTGGCTTGGGTGGTGCACGAGCGCAGGTACGGGCGCGCCCGCGAGCCGCTCGTCAGCCTCGACCTGTTTGCCATCCGCACCTACGTGCTGGGCAACGGCGTCGGCGCGCTGTACTTCGCGGGCTTCACCGGGACGTTCTTCATCCTCACCCAGTACCTGCAGATCGGACTGCGCTACTCGGCGCTCGAGGCCGGCCTGTCGGCGACGCCGTTCGCGGTCGGCGGGGCGCTCACCGCGTCGATGGGCAGCCGCCAGGTCCTGCGCCGCGGGCGCAAGCTCGTCGCCTTCGGCCTCGCCACGGTCGTGATCGGCCTCGCGCTCGTCTGGGTGGCGGTGCACGCCGAGCCGGGTCGCGCGGTCGGCTTCTACACCGCGCTGCCCCTGCTGCTCGCCGGGCTCGGCGGCGGTCTGGTGATCTCGCCCAACCAGACCCTCACGCTCTCCGAAGTTCCCAGGCAGCGGGCGGGCAGCGCCGGCGGGGTCCTGCAGACCGGCCAGCGCATCGGTTCCTCGGCGGGGATCGCGATCACCGGCAGCGTCTTCTACTCCGAGCTGGCCGCCAGCCGCGGCGACTTCGCCATCGCCTTCCGCCACGGGCTGATCGTCATCGCGGCGTTCGTGGCGGCCGCGCTGGCCCTCGCGCTCGCCGATGCGGCGACGACGAACCGCGGCGGGTCGCGCTCGGGCGTCCCGGCGGTCGACGGGCCCGCGCCTCGGTGATCTGACCGTGGCCGGGATCAGCGCGTGGACGGCTGCCCTCGAGCTCGGCCACCGATCCGAGAGCCGACGCTGCGCACCGCCTTGCAGCGCGAGGTCGGAGCGTCACCGCCTCATCACCGGCGCCGCGCCCGCGGGTGATCGCGTCGGGCACTCCCGATCGCCGACGTCGCCGAGCTGATCACCTCCGGGGGTGCACGACGAGCGCGCTGCCGCCGAACAGCCGGACGGGCTCGGCGATCGCCTCCACGCGGCCGTGGCCGAGCAGCGCCAGCGCCGTCGCGTCGCCCGGATAGTGATCGAGCGGCAGCACCGGTCCCGTCGCCAGCGTGAACTTCTCCCCGTACTGCTGGGTCAGCTGCTGGGCGAGCGCGCTGTGGTAGAACGCCGGCTCGGCGAGCGAGGTGCTCGTGTTGGTCTGGCTGACCCGCGGCGCGGCGAGCGCGGCGGGCAGCGACATCCCGAAGTCGACATGGTTGATCAGCGTCTGCAGGATCGTCGTGATGATCGTCGAGCCTCCGGCCGCGCCGACGGTGAACTGCGGCCTGCCGTCGCGCAACGCGATCACCGGGCCCATGCTCGACCGCGGCTCCTTGCCGCCCGCGGGGAGGTTCGGGTCATACGTGCCCGGCTGCGCGGGGGCGAAGTCGAAGTCGGTGAGCTCGTTGTTGAGCAGGAAGCCGTATCCGGGGACCGTCATCCCGCTGCCGCCGAAGAAGTTGATCGTGTTCGTGTAGGCGACGATGTCTCCGGCCCTGTCGGTGGTGACGATGTTGTTCGTGTGGTGGAGCTCGGGCGAGGCCGTCGTCGCCGGCACGCTCGAGGCGGGCGCCGCCGCCGGGCAGGTCCCCGCGAACGGCGGGAACGGCTGGCCGGGCGCCAGCGGCGAGGTCAGCGCGTGGTCGCCGACCAGGCAGCGCCGGGTCGCCGCGTAGGCGGGGCTGAGCAGCCCTGAGAGCGGCACCCGCTCGTACGCCGGATCGCCGACCCAGGCATCGCGGTCGGCGTAGGCCAGCCGCGACGCCTCAAGGTAGTGATACAGGGCCAGCGCCCGCGGCTCGGAGCCGAGGTTCCAGCCGCTGAGGATGTTCAGCGCCTCGCCGATCGTCGACCCGCCGCTCGACGGCGGCTCCATCCCGTAGATGTCGAGTCCTCGATACCTGACGCGCGTCGAGGGCAGCGACCTCGCCCGATAGGCGCGCAGGTCGTTGACGGTCATGATCCCCGGCCGGGTGATCAGCTGCGTGCCCGGCGTCAGCCGCGGGTGGTCGACGGCGCGGACGATCGCGCGGCCGAGCGGCCCGTCGTACAGGTAGCCGGCGCCGTGGCGCGCGATCAGCCGATAGGTCCGGGCGAGGTCGGGGTTGCGCAGCAGTTGGCCGAGCGGCAGCGGACTGCCCGACGTGGTCAGCAGCAGCTTGCGGCTCGCCGGATAAGCCCGCAGCTCGGCGAGCCCGGACTGGGTGAGCTGGCGGAAGTCGCGGTTGACGCGGAAGCCGTGCTGGGCGACGGCGATCGCCGGCTGCAGGTCGGCCGCCAGCGACCGCCGGCCGTACAAGCGCAGCGCCTGCGCCCACGTGGCCACCATCCCCGGCACGCCGGTCGACAGCGGCTGCGCCGAGGCGTAGTCGTAGTCGTAGGGCATGCCGGTCGCCGGATCGATGAAGGTCGTCGAGGTGCACGCCGCCGGGCACGTCTCGCGGCCATCGATCGTCACCACGCGATGCGTCCTGGCCAGGTAGATGACCATGAACCCGCCGCCGCCCGGGCCGGCCACGAACGGGATCGTGACGCCGAGTGCGCTCGCCGTCGCCACCGCGGCGTCGATCGCGTTGCCGCCGCGCTGGAGCACGTCGATCCCGGCCTGGCTGGCGTCGACGTCCATCGACGCCACGGCGCCGCCGGTGCCGATCGCGAGGGGGTGCTGGGCGGGCCGCCGGGGCGGGGCCGCCGACGCCACCGAGGGCAGCGCGGCAAGGGGGGCGAGGGTGGCGGTCAGCGCGGCGAGGGCGGCGGCCAGCGCGGCGGCGACCAGCGCCGTGAGCGAGCGTCGCATGCTCTTCCTCCTCGATCGATGTGCGACGGGGCGCGCATCCTATCTCCGGGGCGGCGGGGGGAGAATCCCGGCGCGTCCGGGGGCGGGAGGGGAGAATCCCGGCGCGTCCGGGGGGCGGCAGGGGAAGATCCCGGCGCGTCGCGGACTCCGTCGTCTGCGTGGGAGATCCGCTTGACGCGCGCAACCTCGATCAGCGGTCGTCGCGCCCGAGCGGCGATCTGGCCGCGGCCTGGCCACCTCCGCGCTCCACTCGCGGATCTCGTAGCCGGCCACGACGCCGTGGACGACGAATGGGTCGCCCGATGCGAACTCCTCGGCGGCCTCGCACCTGGTGAAGATCGACATCGGTCCCTGCGTCTGGGGGATCGCCGAAGGTCCCGTAGGCGATCAGCGTGCCGTCGCGACGAAGCGCTCGGCGCGGGCCACCTGGTCGGCGAGGTGCGGTGCGGCGCGCGCGCCACGCCGTCGGCCGAGGCGTAGCCGAAGACCATGATGCTGCCGCCGAGGACCACACGGGGCGAGCACGACGACGCTCATCGCCGTCCCGCGACCGCCGCGAAGGCCTCGAGCGTCCGGTTCCAGGCTCCGGGGCCCTCGAACATCGCGCGCATACGCTCGGCCTCGGGGCCAAAGGCCTCCAGATCGCGATGCTCGAGCTCGACGCGCGTACGCTCCGGCGTCTCGGCGACGAAGCGCAGGTCGACGGTCGTGACCAGCTTCGGGTCGTACTTCCAGTCGGCGCCGATCTGCCACGCGAGCGCGACGCGCTCGTAGGGCTCCCAGACGCTGACGAACCCCGTCGAGGTCTCGCTGCCATCCTGGTGGCGGGTGTACCAGCGCCCGCCCTCGCGCGGCTCGATCACGATCTCCTCGATCGGCGCCGCGCCGATGTGGTGGTCGGGCGGCCACCAGCTCGTCATCTCCGCGGTGAACACCTCGAACGCCCGTCGCTGGCCCGTGGCCACGACCACGTGGCGGCGCACCGTCTCAATCGCTGTTCGCATCGTCCTCTGTCTCCTCCCGTTGCGCATGGGCTGCAAACGCCGTCAACGACCGGCTCCAGAACTGGTCCAGGTAGGTCCGCAGGACCGCGAGGCCGGCGTGGTCGACCGAGTAGATCCGCCGCGTTCCCGCCGGCTCATCGCGCACCAAGCCGACGTCGCGCAGGACGCGGAGATGCTGGGAGACCGCGGGGCGGCTGACCGGCAGGCTCGCCGCCAGCTCGCCGACGGGACTCGGTCGCGCCGACAGGCGCTCGAAGATCTCGCGCCGCGTTGGATCGCCGAGGGCGGTCATCATCTCAGGACCGTTCGTCATGGCTAACGGTAAGTTATCACTAACCTAGAGCGCGTGTCTACCCTGCGCCGGGTGCAACCGGTGATCCTCGTGCACGGGGGAGCGGGCGCGAGGGCCCCGGAGCTCGCGGCGCGGGCCGCCGCCATCGAGCGCGCGCTCGGTGAGGCGCTGCGGCGCGGCGGCGCCGCGCTGGACCGCGGCGGCGACGCGCTCGACGCCGCGCAGGCGGCCGTCATGTGCATGGAGGACGAGGCCGACTTCCTGAACGCCGGGCGCGGATCGGTCCTCTGCTCCGACGGCGGCGTCGAGATGTCGGCATCGCTGATGCGAGGACGCGACCGAGCGGCCGGGGCGATGGCGCTCCTGCGCACGAGCCGGTCGCCGATCGCCGGCGCCCGCGCCGTGCTCGAGCGCAGCCCCCACGTGCTGCTCGCGGGCCCGGCGGCCGATGCGCTGGCCGACGCGGCCGGGATCGAGCAGCGCCCGCCGGCCTACTTCATCACCGAACGCCAGCAACGGCGCCTGGTGCAGGACGGCCGCGGCACCGTCGGCGCGGTCGCCCTCGACGGCGCCGGTGGGCTGGCGGCGGCCACCTCGACCGGCGGCGCCCGCGGACAGGCCGCGGGCCGGATCGGCGACTCGCCGCTGATCGGTGCCGGCACCTGGGCCGATGGACGCGTGGCGGTCTCCTGCACCGGCGACGGCGAGGCGTTCATCCGCGCGGCCGCCGCGCACCAGCTGGCCGGCCGCGTGGTCGCGGGCGAGGCGCTGGCCGCGGCCGCCGCCGCGACGCTCGACGACGTCGCGAGCCTCGGCGCGCGCGGCGGGCTGATCGCGCTCGGCGCCGACGGCGCGGTGGCGATGCCGTTCAGCGCCGAGGCGATGGCCCGGGGGGTGTGGCGCGCGGGCGCCGAGGTCGAGGTTCACGCGGCCTGACCCTTGTGCCGGGGTGGCCCGGCGGCGACGCGGCCTGACCCTTGTGCCGGGGTGGCCCGGCGGCCACGCGGCCTGACCCTTGTGCCGGGGTGGCCCGGCGGCCACGCGGCCTGACCCTCGTGACGAGGTGGCAGCCCGATTGCCGTGCCCGACCGGCTTATTGGCGGCCACCCCCCTGGCGGGCCACCCCCGGGCGCGCCGGACCCCCGGGCGCGCCGGCCACCCCCGGGCGCGCCGGACTCCCGGGCGCGTCGGACCCCCGCGACGGGCGGGGGCACTAGATTTCGCCTGATGGCGGGCGAGATCACGTTGCACCGCGGGGATATCACCCAGGACGCCGAGGCCGACGCGATCGTCAACGCCGCCAACCAGAGCCTGCTCGGGGGCGGCGGCGTCGACGGCGCGATCCACCGCGCCGCCGGTCCTGCGCTGCTCGAGGAGTGCCGCGGGCTCGGGGGCTGCTCGACCGGCGACGCGAAGATCACAGGCGCCGGCGAGCTGCCGGTCGACCATGTCATCCATGCCGTCGGCCCTCGCTGGCGCGGCGGCGACCGCGGGGAGGCCGAGCTGCTCGCGTCCTGCTACCGGCGCGCGATCGAGCTCGCCGACGAGCATGGGTGCGCCCGGGTCGCGTTCCCCGCGATCTCGACGGGCGTGTACGGCTACCCGTTGGCACAGGCCGCCGAGGTCGCGCTGGAGGCGACTCGCCGAGCCCTCGACGCGCATCCCGACGTGCGCGAGGCCCGCTTCTGGCTGTTCGACGAGCACGCCGAGCAGGTGTTCGCGCGGGCGCTGGACGCCGCCTAGGCTCCCCGGCATCCCCGCGCGCAACCTCGTCAACCTCTCGGCGGTCGCCAAGGGCTTCGGCGCCCACGCGGTGCTCGATGACGTCACCCTCGGGGTCTCCGAAGGCGAGCGGATCGGCGTCGTCGGCGACAACGGCGCCGGCAAGTCGACCCTGCTGGCGCTGATCGCCGGCGGGCTGGAGCCCGACGCGGGCGTCGTGACGCGCACGCGCGACGTGACGACCGAGCTCGTCGCCCAGCGCGTCGGCTTCGCGTCCGGATCCACGGTCGGCCAGGCGCTCGTCGGCGATCGCGAGCAGCACCAGTGGGCGAGCGACGCGGGGTTTCGCTCGGTGCTCGACGGGCTGCTCGGCGGCGTCGCGCTGACGCGGTTCCCGCACGGCCTGCAGACGCCGGTGGACCAGCTGTCGGGAGGGGAGCAGCGGCGGATCTCGCTCGCGCGGGCGCTGCTGGACTCGCCGCAGCTGCTCGCGCTCGACGAGCCGACCAACCACCTCGATGTCGAGGGCATCGACTGGCTCGCGCGGTTCCTCGCGCGACGGCGGGGCACGCTGCTGGTCATCACCCACGACCGCTGGTTCCTGGACGCGGTCTGCGAGCGGACCTGGGAGGTGGCCGCCGGCGCGGTGCACCAGTACGACGGCGGCTACTCCGCCTATGTGCTCGCGCGGGCCGAGCGCGACCGGGTGGCGGCCGCGCGCGAGGACCGCCGCCGGCAGCTCGTGCGCAAGGAGCTCGCCTGGCTGCGGCGCGGGCCGCCCGCCCGGACCTCGAAGCCGCGGTTCCGCGTCGACGCCGCCAACGCGCTGATCGCCGACGAGCCGCCGGCCCGCGACGCCGTCGAGCTGCTGCGCTTCGCGACCGCCCGGCTCGGGGACCGGGTGATCGACGCGGTCGACGTGTCGATGGCGCGCGGGCAGCGCCCGCTGCTGCGCGACGTCACCTGGCGGCTCGGGCCCGGGCAGCGCGTGGCGCTCGTCGGCGCCAACGGCTCGGGCAAGTCGACGCTTCTCGGGCTGCTCACCGGCGACCTGCACGCCGACGCCGGCGAGGTGCGCTGGGGCGCGACGGTGCGCCTGGCCGAGCTCTTGCAGGACACCGCCGAGCTGCCACCGGGCGTGCGCGTCCTGCAGGCGCTCGAGCAGGTGCGCGGCCGGGCGACGACGAGCGCGGGAGAGGAGCTGACCGCGGGCCGGCTCGCCGAGCGCTTCGGCTTCCGCGGCGAGCGGTTGCGCACGCTGACCGACGACCTCTCCGGGGGTGAGCGCCGGCGCCTGCAGCTCATGCGCCTGCTGCTGACCCAGCCCAACGTCCTGCTCCTCGACGAGCCGACCAACGATCTCGACATCGACACGCTGACCGCGCTCGAGGACCTGCTCGACGGCTGGCCGGGCACGCTGGTCGTGGTCTCCCACGATCGCTACTTCGTCGAGCGCGTCTGCGACGACGTCTTCGCGCTGCCCGGCGATGGTGGGCTGCGCCATCTGCCGGGCGGGGTCGAGCAGTACCTGTCGCTGCGGACCGCGCTGGGGGCCGTGGAGCCGGCGGCGTCGGCGCCATCGGCGGCGGTCGCTCCCGGGGCGGCCCGGCGCACGGCCCAGCGCGAGCTCGCCCGCGTGCAGCGCGAGCTCGAGCGCGCCGAGGCCCGCGACGCCGAGCTGCAGGAGGCGATGGCCGCGGCGGCGACCGACGCGCCCCGGCTCGCCGAGCTCACCCTCGAGCTGCGTGGGCTCGCCGAGCGCCGTGACGCCCTCGAATCCTCGTGGCTGGAGCTCTCCGAGCAGCTCGAGGCCTGACCCGCACTCCGCCGCGCGCCCGACGCGCGGCGCCGCGACCCCGACGCGACGCGACGACGCTACTTCACTTTGTAAAGCGCGCGCGCTAAAATCTCAGTCGACCCAACATAGATCTGTGATCAGATCGGAGACTTGAGAACGTGGAAATTCAGAATATGAACCCCCAGAACGCGCCCCTGTGCGACGTCTGCGGTGAGCGGCCCGGCGTCGTGCCGGTGGTGCTGGCCAGCGGCGACGCCCGTCGCGCGGGTCTGGTCTGCGAGCGCTGCGCGCGGCAGGCGCTGGCCGCTCAGCAGGGCGGGGCGCCGGTCGGCGGCCCGTTCGGTCCCGGTGGTCCCTTCGGCCCCGGCGGTCCGGGTGGTCCCGGCATGGGCGGTCCGGCTGGCGCCGGCATCGGCGGCCCGGGTGCTCCCGGCATGGGCGCTCTCAACCAGGGCGGGCGCGGCAACAGCGCGCTGCGCGAGGACCAGCGCACCGAGCAGTCTGACACCCCGGCGCTCGATCACTTCGGGCGGGACCTGACCGACGACGCGCGCGAGGGCCGGATCGACCCGGTGATCGGCCGTGACGCCGAGATCGCGCAGGTCATCGAGGTCCTGAGCCGGCGGCGCAAGAACAACGCGGCGCTGATCGGCGAGGCCGGCGTCGGCAAGACCGCGATCGCGGAGGGCCTGGCCCTGCGGATCGCGCAGGACGAGGTGCCCGAGCCGCTGCACGGCGTCCGGGTGGTCGCGCTCGACCTGTCGGGCATGGTCGCCGGGACGCACTACCGCGGCGCGTTCGAGCAGCGGCTGAAGGCCGCACTGCAGGAGGTCGCGGCCGCCGAGGGCCGGATCATCCTGTTCGTCGACGAGCTGCACACCGTGCTCGGCGCCGGCGGCGCCGACGGGGCGATGGATGCCGCCAATATGCTCAAGCCGATGCTCGCCCGGGGCGAGCTGCGGATGATGGGCGCGACGACGCTCGCCGAGTACCGCAAGGTCGAGCGCGACGCGGCGCTCGCTCGCCGGTTCTCGCCGGTGATGATCGAGGAGCCGTCGGTGGCCGACACCGTCGAGATCCTGCGGGGCCTGCGCTCCCAGTACGAGGAGCACCATCAGGTGACGATCGCCGACGGGGCGCTCGAGGCGGCCGCGCGGCTGTCGGACCGCTACATCAGCGAGTACCGGCTGCCCGACAAGGCGATCGACCTCGTCGACCAGGCCGGGGCGCGGTTGCGGCTGAGCGGCGGCGCGGGCGGCGACGTCGACCGGCTGCGCGCCGAGATCGAGAAGCGCAGCGCCGAGAAGCAGGCGGCCGTCGCTGCCGAGGCCTACGAGGAGGCCGGCGCGCTGAAGGAGCGCATCGAGAGCCTCGAAGCCGAGCTCGCGGGCCTCGCCAAGCCCGCCGCCGCGACGGTCGAGGTCGCGCGGAGCGTCGATGAGCAGGCGATCGCCGAGGTCGTCGCGGCGCGGACCGGGATCCCCGTCGGGGAGCTGGTGGCCGCCGAGCTCGAGCGGCTCGGCACGCTGGAGGAGGACCTGCACCGCCGGGTCATCGGCCAGCGCGACGCCGTGCACGCGGTGTCCGAGACGGTGCGCCACGCGAGGGCGGGGCTCGCCGAGCCGGATCGTCCCCTGGGCAGCTTCCTGTTCATGGGCCCGACCGGGGTCGGCAAGACCGAGCTCGTCAAGGCGCTCGCCGAGCGGCTGTTCGCGACCGAGAAGGCGCTCGTGCGGATCGACATGTCCGAGTACCGCGAGCCCCACACGGTGGCGCGGCTGATCGGATCGCCGCCCGGGTACGTCGGGTACGGCGACGGCGGTCAGCTGACCGAGCCGGTGCGGCGGCGACCCTATTCGGTGATCCTGCTCGACGAGATCGAGAAGGCGCACCCCGAGGTCTGGAACGTGCTCCTGCAGGTGCTCGACGACGGTCGCCTGACCGACGGCGAGGGCCGGACGGTCGACTTCACCAACACGGTGGTCGTGATGACGTCCAACCTCGGCGCTGGGCAGGCGAAGCGCTCGCTGGGCTTCACCGGCGGCGACGCCGACCCCGCCGACGAGCGGATGCTCGCGGCGGCCAAGCGCGCCTTCCTGCCGGAGTTCCTGAACCGGATCGACGAGGTCGTGGTGTTCGAGCCGCTGACCGAGGAGCAGGTCCGTGAGATCGGCGAGCTGATCTGCGCCCGGATCGCCGAGCGCCTGCACGCCGAGCGCGGCGTGACCCTCGAGGTCGCCCCCAGGCTCGTCGCGCGTCTTGCCGCCGAGGGCTTCGACCCCGAGTTCGGCGCGCGGCCGCTCAAGCGCCACCTCCGGCGCACGCTGGAGAAGGAGCTGACGCGGGCGATCCTCGACGGCCGGCTCGTCGAGGGCGCCAAGGTCGTCGCCATCGACGGCGATGGCGACGCGCCCGGGATCGTGCTCGAGCTCGCCGACGCGGTCACCGCGTAGGCACGTCCCGACAGCGCGAACATCCGCGATGGGCATGGCCCCGCCCCGGCGGGGCCATCCGCGTCTCAGGGCCCGATCACGCGGCGAGCAGCGCCTGCGCGACGTCGACGAGCGTCTCGCCGCTGACGTCGGGCTCGGGGAACACCGCCGGCCAGCCGACCGCGCCGTGGCGCACCCACGCGGTGCCCATCCCGGCGTACTTGGCCCCCGCGAGGTCCCAGGCGTGGGTGGCGAGCAGCGTCACCTGCGCCGGGTCGCGGCCGGCCTGCGCCAGCGCGTAGGCGTAGACGTCGGGGTGGGGCTTGAACGTAGCGACTGCGTCGACCCCGAGGACGCGCTCGACGAAGCCGATCAGACCGCAGCCCTCGAGCGTCGCCCGGCCGGCCGCCGCGCCCGAGTTGGTCAGTGCGATGAGCGTCACCCCGCCGGCGCGCAGACGCGCGAGCGCGTCGGCGGCCCCGGGCCGGGCCGGCAGCGCGGCCGCCGCCTGGATCGCGGCCGCGACGCCGGATGGATCGAGATCCTCGTCGGCGACCCGGACCTCGACGGCGGCCGAGAGGTGCTCGGAGAACGAGCGTTGGCCGGTGCCTGACAGCGCGTCGACCATCCCGGTGAAGATCGCCGTGTTCAGCACGCGCTCGCCGAGTCCGGGGTCCTCCCAGGGGGCGCCGATCGGCGTCAGATCGGTCAGCGTGCCGTTGACGTCGAGCAGGACGATGGCGGGCATCGCGGCATGATCGCATGCGTAACGTGTGCCACCGCATGGGCGGCGCGGTGTGCCATCGCATCGGCGGCGGGACGTGAAGACGCGGCGGCTGGGGGTGGCCGCGGCGCTCGTCGGCGGCGCCTTGGCGCCCGGCGACGTGTCGATCGCCGGCGACCGGATCGCGGAGGTCGGGCTGGCTCCCGCCGGCCGGTCGCGCGCGGCCGACCGGATCGCCGCGCCCGGCTTGGTCGACCTCCAGGTCAACGGCTTCGCCGGCGTCGACCTCCTGACCGCCGACTCCGACGACGCCTGGGACCACGTTGGGCGGGCGCTCCTCGCCCACGGCGTGACCGCGTACCTGCCGACGCTCATCACCGCTTCCGAGCGCGACCTCGCCGCGGCGCTGCGCCGGGCGGCGCGGCTGATCGACGCGCCCGCCGCGGGCGCACGCCTCCTCGGCGTCCACCTCGAGGGACCGTTCCTCTCGCCCCGCCGGCTCGGCGTCCACCCGGCCGAGCATCGCCGGGACCCCGACCCGGCGCTCGCCGAGCGTCTTCTGCACGCCGGGCCGGTGGCGATGATGACGCTCGCGCCCGAACTGCCGGGCAGCGGGGCGCTCATCGCGCGGCTGCGCGAGCGCGGCGTCACCGTCTCACTCGGTCACAGCGCGGCCGACGCGGCCGCCGTGCGTGAGGCGATCGCCGCGGGCGCGAGCGCGGTGACCCACGTGTTCAACGCGATGGATCCGATCACCGCTCGCCGGCCCGGGCTGGCGGGCCTCGCGCTGACCCATCGCGCGTTGACCGCGATGGCGATCCTTGACGGCGTCCACCTCGCCGACGAGACGACCCGCCTCGTGCTGGGCTGCGCCGGCGAACGGCTCGCGCTCGTCAGCGACGCGATCGCCGCCGCCGGCGGGGCCGACGGAGCCGGCAGGGCCGACGGAGCCGGCGGGCCCGAGGGGGGCGACGGAGCCGGCGGGGCCGACGGGGCCGGCGGGGCCCGCGGGGCCGACGGGGAATGTCGACTCGGCGAGGCGCAGGTCACCGTGACCGATGGCGTCGCCCGCCGCGCGTCCGACGGGACGCTGGCCGGGGGCACCGCTCCGCTCGCCTCCGGGGTACGTCGCGCGGTGCGGCTCGGCGCGACGCCCGCCGCGGCGCTGCACGCCGTGACCCGCCGGCCGGCCTGGAGGGTCGGCCGCGCCGACCTCGGCGCGCTGGCGCCGGGAGCGCCGGCCGACGTGGTCATGCTCGACGACGACCTCGCCGTCCGCGACGTGCTCCGCGCGGGCGTGCTCGTCGACCGGGCGCCGGGAGCCGCCTCGGCGACTACTCGTCGGCCGGAGCGGGGCGGAAGACGATCTTCTTGAGCTCGACGAGAGCGTTGCCGGCGAAGCGGATCGACGTGTGAAAGCCCTCGGCGCCAAGCTCGCCGGCGGTCAGCGCCCGCCGCAGCTCGGCGAGCACCCGGCGCTCGTCATCGGCGACCGAGTCGTTGGGCGCCTCGACCATCAGGAGATGGCGGGGGCGCCGGTGGGCGTGGGCGAGCTCGACGAACGTGCGCCGGGTCGCCGGGTCGATGTCGGGCAGCGCCACGACCGCGGTCTCGCCGGCGGCCATCCGCTTGGCCACCGCGGTGCGGATGAGCTCGTCGGTGCGCGCGCCGATCTGGTCCTCGGGGACGCGGCCGCTCAGCAGCGCCCGGACCTTGGCGGGGGTGAAGACGATCCCGCGCTCCTCGATGACGCGGGCGAGCAGGCGATCCAGGCCGGCCGCGCGGGCACCGGTCACCAGCAGCAGGCTCCCCGGCGAGTAGCGCAGCCGGTCGGAGGGGCGCAGGAGCGTGTTGCGGACCGAGACGTCGACCGGTCGCGCCGGCCCGCCCTCGCGCCGAGGCCGCTCCGACGACCAGCCGGTGCGCTCGTTCTCGCCGATCTTGACGCTGCGAGCCGAAGGTGGAGTTGACATGCCTCGATCATAGGTCGCGGCGCCGGCCGGCCCACCGGCGACCCCCGCCGCCCGGCGACGTAGAGTGCGCGCGTGATCCTCTGCCTCGCCGGAAACCCGTCGATCGACAAGCTGTTCGAGGTCGAGCGGATCGAGGTCGGCGAGATCCATCGGCCCGAGCAGTTCATCCAGCTGCCCGGCGGCAAGGGAGTCCACGTCGCCCAGGTGTCGGCGGCGCTCGGCGAGGCGACCGTGGTCACCGGGCTGCTCGCCGGGAACACCGGGCGCTGGATCGCGGAGGCGCTCGCCGAGCAGGGCGTGCAGGGCCATTTCGCGTGGGGAGCGGGGGAGACCCGCTCGAGCCTCTCGGTCGCCGATCGCCAGACCGGGCGGCTGACCGAGTTCTACGAGGACGGGACGGTCATCTCGGGCGCGGAGTGGCGGGCGGTGCAGGACATCGTGCTCGGGCTGCTGTCCCAGGCATCGTGGCTCGCGCTGGCCGGCACGATGCCGCCCGGCGCGCCCGTCGACGGCTACGCGCGGCTGATCGCCGACGCCCGGCGGGCCGGGGTGCCCGTGGCCGCCGATACGCGGGCCGACGCGCTCGCCCACGTCGTCGACGCGGCGCCCGACCTGGTCAAGGTCAACCTCCGCGAGGCCGGCGAGCTGCTCGGCCGCGAGCTGGCCGACGCGGCACAGGCGGCCGAGGCGGTGCGCGAGGTGCGCGAGCGCTGCGGCGGCGACGGCCACGCGGTGGCGATCACGCTCGGCGAGGACGGCGCGGTGCTGATCGAGCCCGGCGGCCGCGCGTGGCGGGGGTGCACCGCGGTCACGGGCACCTATCCGGTCGGCTCCGGGGACACGTTCCTCGCCGGTCTGCTCGTCGGGCAGGTGCGCGGCGGATCGTGGTGCGACGCGCTCCGGCTTGCGCTCGGCGCGGCGGCGGCGAACGCCGAGCTCCCCGGCGCGGCGCGGTTCGAGGCCGCGCGGGCGCGTGAGCTGGCCGCGCAGGCCGAGGTGCAGCTCCTGGAGAGCTGAGCCGGGTGCGGCCGCGACCGCGACCACGACCCCGACCGATGGGCTACCGTCCGCTGGCCAGCGCGGCGCCCTCGGCCAACGACTGCAGCTTGGCCCACGCCACCTGCGGATGCACGCGGCCGCCGAGGCCGCAGTCGGTCGAGGCGATGACGTGGCCGGCGCCGACGCCGTCGGCGAAGCGCGCGATCCGCTCGGCCACGAGCTCGGGATGCTCGACGACGTTCGTGCTGTGGCTGACCACGCCGGGCAGGATGACCTTGCCCTCGGGCAGCGTGACGTCCTGCCAGACGCGCCACTCGTGCTCGTGGCGGACGTTGGCGGCCTCGAACGAGTACGCGCCGGCGTCGATGCGCAGCATCACGTCGACGATGTCGGCCATCGGGATGTCGGTGACGTGCGGGCCGTGCCAGCTGCCCCAGCACAGATGGAAGCGGATGCGCTCGGTCGGCAGGCCGCGGATCGCGTGGTTGAGCGCCTCGACCCGGACCATCGTGAAGCGCCGATAGTCCTCGACGCTCGGCGCGGGGTTGATCTGATCCCAGTTCTCGGCGATCGCCGGGTCGTCGAGCTGAAGGATGAGGCCGGCGTCGATGATCGCGGCGTACTCCTCGCGCATCGCGTCGGCGCAGGCGTAGATGAGCTCCTCGTCGTTGTCGTAGTACTCGTTGCCAAAGCGCGCGCAGCTGCCGGGCGCGACCGAGTTCAGGTATCCGTCGCTGAGGCCGTGGGCGTCGAGCGACGTGCGGAGATTGGCGATGTCGCGCCGCACCTGGTCAGACCCGGTGTAGGTGATCGGCGCGCGGCAGACGGGCGCCACGCGCGGGCGGTTGGGCAGCGCGCAGCCCGAGCTCGGATCCGCGTAGGCGTCGGCGAACTGCTTCCAATCGCGCCGGTCGCTGAACGCCCCGAGTTTCACCCCGCCGGGCTTGGGCTTGGCCTGGGGGATCTCGAGCATCGCCGTCTCGACGAGCTCGAGCCCGCCGAGGCGGCCGAACACGTAGCTCCACCAGGCGCCGTAGTCGTAGCGCTGGCCCATCGCGTGGCCGTACTCGCCGTCGTTGACGATGTCGATCCCGAGCTCGTGCTGGCGCGCGACGACGTCGGAGACCGCCGCCGCCAGCTGCTCGTCGAACGCGGCCGCGTCGCCGCTCTGGCCCTCGGCGCGGACGCGGTTGGCCGCGGCCAGGTCCTCGGGCCGGGGCAAGCTGCCGGCGTGGCTGGTCCGGATCCGGTCGGGCATCGACCGCGATCCTACCCGCACACGACCCGTCAGGCGGTCTCGCGGGCGACGGCGCGGTGCGCGAGCAGGTAGTAGAGGCCGGCGCCGAACAGCGCGCCCATGAACACGCTGAAGTCCGACAGCCCGGTGGCCCTGGACAGCGGTCCCTGCCAGACGGTGGTGTCCAGCCACGAGGCCGCCGCGAGCATCCCGACCAGCTGGGCGATCACGCCGGGCCGGTGGATCCCGCCGCCGCGCCAGTAGATCCCGGCGCGACCGTCGAGCAGGGCGCGCGAGTCGTAGGTGCCGCGGCGCATCCACCAGTCGGTGATGAAGATCGCCACCCACGGCGCGATCCAGATGATCATGAACAGCAGGAAGTCCTCGAGGAACGAGTAGAAGCCGCTGGAGAAGATCGCCACCGCGGTCAGCGCGCCGGCGACGGCGGTGTCGAGCAGCACGCACTGCCAGCGCTTGATCGCGGGGATGAGCGCCTGCAGGGTCATGCCCGAGGAGTACAGGTCGACGCTGTTGATCGCGAACAGCTGCACGATCACGAACAGGAGGTAGGGGATGAGAAACCAGCCGTGGAACGCGTGCGGGAGGCCGGAGATCGGATCCGAGGCCGACGACACCGCGGTGGCGACCGCGGCCCCGAGCAGGCTGAGCAGCGTCGAGGGCAAGAAGCCGCCGATCGCCACCGCCCAGACGATCCGCGAGCGGCTGCAGTCGCGCGGCAGGTAGCGGGAGAAGTCCGAGGCGTTCATCACCCAGCCGTAGCCCCCGGCCGACAGGATGAGCGCGAGCGCGCCCATCATCGTCTCCCAGTCGGCGCCCGGGCCGGCGCCGAGCTTGGCCTTGGGCAGGGCGAAGATCGCCAGCAGGATGAACAGGACCACGAGCGGCGGCACGAGCCGCCGCAACACGCGCAGCATCGCGCGGTGCCCGAACAGCGGGAGCACGAGCTGGATCGCGCCCGCCGCCGCGATCAGCGCGATCTTCAGGGGAGTCGATCCGCCGACTCCCGCCTTGGAGAACAGCGCCAGCCCCGCGAGCACTACGAGCGCGAGGCCCTCGGTCTCGTAGCCGACCTGGGTCATCCAGTTGAACGCCGAGACAAGCTTGGCGCCGCGTTCGCCGAACGGCGCGCGCGTGATCGTGAACACTCCGGTGCCGGCGGCGGGACCCGGAAGGCTGCCCACGCCGGTCACCAGGTAGGACAGGTTGCCGACGATGATGACGAGCGCCGCCTGCCAGAACGCGAGCCCGAAGGAGATGATCAGCGCGCCGTAGACGACGTACTCGACGTTGAACAGCGCGCCCGCCCACATCCACATGAGGTCGACGGGTCCCCCGCGTCGCTCGGTGTCGGGGATGTAGTCGATCCCGCGCCGCTCGAACGCGGGTTCGTCGGCGACGCCGCCGGCGTGATCGGCGCTGTCGAGCGGGTGCTGAGCGGTAGCCACGCGATCTCCTTCCCGGCGGCTACCCCCTGTCTCGGCGGCCGACGCTAACCATGGTGCCAAACTCCGGTGGAGCGGGCGGGGACGTGCGCGAACGCGTCCACGTCGACGAGCCGACGAGCCGTCCCTCGTCGTCGCTCGCGCCCACGACCCGGGCACAGGGCCGCTCCGCCGCCTCTCCGAGCAGCGGGCGCGTTCGGCGGTGACGGGGGCATTCGGTGCTGCGGCGCGGAGCCTCGGCGATGACCCGCGGCCGGCCGCATGCGCGCGCACACGCGTGGGCGTCGATGACCGGCTTGCACCGCTCCCTGGAGGGGTAGCTTGGCGGCGTGCTCCCCTACGCGATGCAGTACGGAGTGCATCCGGGTCCCGACAGCCTGCTGGAGCCGCTCGCGCTCATCGCCGCGGCTGCTCTGGTGGGCGGCGCGCTGCTGGTCGTCACGCGCCTGATCCTGACCCGGACGCGCGGCCGGCGCGCCCGGCGGCGGCGCATGCGCGCGGCGGCGACGGCCGAGCTGCGCGCGCGGGCGATGATGAGCGAGCTGTGCCCGCACGGCTGGCACGCCCAGATCTCGATGTCGGCGGGCGTTGGCGACCCGGACGGACCGCTCTTCGACCGGGCCGGATCAGGGGTCGCGCTGCATTGGGCCGAGCTCAGCCGCGACGCCGGTCGTCCGGCGGTGGTGCGCTGCGTGTGGGGCGACACGATCGCCGAGGCGCTCGAGGCGATGGTCGCCGACCGGCGCACCGACGAGACGCTCGAGCAGATCGAGCACCGAGCCGTCGCCGACGGCGCCACCTGGCCCGACGCCTAGACTTCGGCGCGATGGAATTCGGGATCGGCTACTTCCCCACCCACGACGCGGTGTCGCCGGGCGCGTTCGCCCGCCTCGTCGAGGAGCACGGCAACGAGTCGCTGTTCTTCGCCGAGCACACCCACATCCCGGCGAGCCGCGACTCTCCCTACCCCGGCGGCGGCGAGCTGCCCCGCAAGTACATCCACACCTACGACCTGTTCGTCGCGCTGACCGCGGCCGCCGAGGCGACCGCGCGGTTGCGGGTCGGCTCGGGCATCTGCCTGGTCATTGAGCACGACCCGATCATCTGCGCCAAGCAGGTGGCTTCGATCGACCACCTCTCGGGCGGGCGATTCGAGTTCGGGGTGGGCGCGGGATGGAATCGCGAGGAGATGGCCAACCACGGCACCGATCCCCGCACGCGCATGCGGCTGTTCGCCGAACGGGTGGAGGCGATGCGCGCGATCTGGACCCACGACGAGGCCAGCTACCACGGCGACCTCGTCTCCTTCGAGCGGATCTGGTCGTGGCCCAAGCCGCTGCAGCGCCCACACCCGCCGGTGCTCGTCGGGGGCAACGGCCCGACGGTGCTCGACCGGGTGCTCGCCTTCGGCGACGCGTGGTTTCCCAACTTCGCGCGCGGCGACGAACTGCTCGAGCGCGTCGCCGAGCTGCGCGCCCGGGCCGACCGGCCGATCCCGGTGATGGCGATGGGCGTGCCCGCCGATCCGGCGGTGCTCGAGCGGCTGCTGGAGGCCGGCTTCGCGCGCGTCGTGCACTGGATCCCGTCGGGCAATCTCGGCGTCGTCGAGCCCGCGCTCGCGCGCTGGGAGACCGCGATCGCCAAGCTGCACGGCGAAACGTGACCCCCGAGGAGGCCCGCGCGCGGTTCCTCGCCGCCCGGGTGGCGCGCCTGGCCACGGCCGACGCCGACGGTCGGCCCCACCTCGTCGCGATCGTGTTCGCGGCGCGCGGCGAGACGATCTACAGCGCGGTCGACGCCAAGCCCAAGCGCACGACCGCGCTGCGGCGGCTGGCCAACGTGGACGTCAACCCGCGCGTCAGCCTGCTCGTCGACCACTACGAGGAGGACTGGACGGCGCTCTGGTGGGTTCGCGCCGACGGCGCCGCCCGGGTCCTGCAGGGCGACGAACCCGAGGCGGTCGCGGCGCTCGCGGCGCTCGCGGAGCGCTATCCCCAGCAGACGACCACCGGCGCAGTGCTTGCGGTCGACGTCGAACGCTTCAGCGGCTGGAGCGCCGCCGAGCCGTGATCAGGCGCCGGAGCGGTGATCAGGCGCCGAGCGGTGATCAGGCCGGCTCGTTGGCGGCCACGGTCTCGGCGACCATGGCCGAATCCAGGTAGGCGCGGACCTCGACGATCATCTCGAGCTCGAACCGGCACACCCAGCAGTAGCGATTGGCGAAGGGCTTGCCCTCGAGCGTCGTCGCGGTGGCCTCGAGCTCCACGATCGCCGTGTCGCCGTCGATGTGGACGTGCTCGAGCTCGAGGCGCAGGCCGTCGCGCATGAGCGGCGCCAGCCGGTCGAACGTCGCCTCGATGAACTCGCTGCGACCGTGGTAGCGGCCGGCGAGCGGGTGGGTTCCCATCACCGTCCAGTCGACGTCGTCGGCGACGCGCTCGAAGAACTCGATCGCGGTGTCGGGATCGGCGAGCTTGCCGAAGATGTCCTCGATGTCCTCGCGCCCCGGAAGCGCCATCGCGATCAGTTCACCTGCGCGCCGGACTCGGCCAGCCCGCGCAGCGCCTCGCGGCTGTCCCGCGCGTCGATCCCGCGCACCCCGGCGGTCTCGATCGTCACCTGCAGCCCCTCGCGCAGCGCGTCGGCGGCGGTGTGCTTCACGCACACGTCGGTCGCCAGGCCGACGATCGTGACCGCGTCGACCTGCTCGGAGCGCAGCAGCTCGCGCAACTCCTCGCCCTCGAAGCCGGAGTAGCCCTCGTCGCCGCGAACGGTGCCGGTGTCGATCACGGCGTCGATCGCCTCGCGGCGCAGGTCGGCCGACAGCTCGGCGCCGGGCGTTCCCTGCACGCAGTGCGCCGGCCACGGACCACCCTGATCGACGAACGAGTCGTGGTCGGCGGGATGCCAATCGCGGGTGGCGACGACGACGTCAAAGCGCGGGTCGGCGGCGAGCGCGTTGATCGGCCCGATGACCTGGTCGCCGTCCGGCACCGCGAGCGCACCGTCGGGCAGGAAGTCGTTCTGAACGTCGATGATCAGCAACGCCTCGGGCATGCTCTCCGCCGTGATACCCCGCGCGCGGCGCGAGCAAGCAGTCAGCCGTCGGGCGGCACCTCGAGGTCGTCGCGGTCGGCCCACTCCAGCAGCGGGCGCAACGAGAACACGGTGTCGTCGATCCCGGCGTGCAGGTCGCCGAGTCGCGCATAGCGGGCCGGCATGGTGGCGATCGTCAGCTCGTTGGGGCTCACGTCGTCGACCTCCTGCCAGGTGATCGGCGCCGACACGGTCCCCTCGGCGACCCCGCGGACCGAGTAGGCGCTCGCGATCGTGTGATCGCGGGCGTTCTGGTTGTAGTCGACGAAGACCTTGTCGGGCGCGCGATCCTTGCGCCACCAGGTCGTGGTCGCGTCCTCGGGCGCGCGGCGCGCCACCTCGCGGGCGAACGCGAGCGCGGCCCGGCGGACCTCGCCGAACCCGTACTCGGGGGCGACCCGGACATAGATGTGGATCCCGTTGCCGCCCGAGGTCTTGGGCCAGCCGACCGCCCCGAGCTCGTCGAGCACCTCGCGCGCCACCCCCGCGACCCGGCGCACCCGCGCCAGCGGACAGTCGGGCATCGGGTCGAGATCGATCCGCCACTCGTCGGGCCGCTCCACGTCGGCGCGCCGCGAGTTCCACGGGTGGAACTCGACGGTCGACATCTGCACCGCCCAGATGACGTCGGCGAGCTCGGTCACGCACAGCTCGTCGGCATGGCGCCCGTAGCGGGGGAAGGTCACTCGAACGGTCTCGATCCATGGCGGCGCGCCCGACGGGATCCGCTTCTGATGGACCTTCTTGTCGTCGACGCCCTTCGGGAACCGGTGCAGCATGCACGGCCGCTCGCGCAGCGCCCGCACGATCCCGTCGCCGACGCTCAGGTAGTAGTTGACGAGGTCGAGCTTGGTCTCGCCGCGGGCCGAGAAGTAGACGCGGTCGGGGTTGGAGATGCGCACGCTGCGCTCGGCGACCCGGATCTCGGCGGCGGGGGTGGGCATCATCACCGCGGATCGTCGCACCCGGAGTCGATGTCGATCGCCACGAGGGCGCGGCAGTCCCGGCCCGCGACGTTCGTTGATCGGTTATGTCGGCCGAGCGGACCTCGGGAGGGACGCGGCTTCCGCGCCTGACGAGCGTCGACGCCCTGCGCGGCGTGGCCGCCCTGCTGGTGCTCGTGTTCCACACCGGGCGCGACGTCGGCCCCCTGTCGGTGCTCAAGCCGATCGCGGCGTTCGGCTGGTCGGGCGTGGGGCTGTTCCTGGTGCTCTCGGGCTTCTCGATCCACTTCCGCTGGGCGGCCAGCGACGTGCCCCATCATCGCTTCACCCGGCGCGGCTTCGCGCGCCGGCGCTTCTTCCGCCTGTATCCCACCTACCTGGCCGTCGTCGCGCTGACGGTCGCCCTCACCGCCGCGCTCGGCACCTCGTTGACCGCGCCGGTGCCCATGGTGGTGGCCCATGGGAACATCCCGGGCTGGCTGGCCATCATCGAGCAGATCCTCGTCTTCCCGGGCACGCTGTACACGCTGCCCTTCGTCGCGGTCGCCTGGAGCCTCGGCCTCGAGATCCAGATCTACGCCGTCTACGCGCTGCTGATCACCCGCCTGCGGCGGATCGGCGTCGTGCGCATCGTCCTCGCCGCGCTGGGGATCGCGCTCGTCTGGCGGGTGGCCGCCGAGCTGGTCACCACCTCGGTCCCCGTCGGCCAGTTCCTCCCCGGAGATCACGTCACCCCCCTCTCGCGGGTCTTCTACGGGCAGGTCCCCAGCCGCGCCTTCGAATGGTTTCTCGGCGTGCTGGCGGCCGAGGCGTACTTCGGCCGCGTGAAGCTGCCGCGCATCACCCGCTCGCCGCTGCTCGCCGTCGCGCTGCTCGCCGTCGCGGCCCTCATGTTCCGCTTTCCGGTGGGCCTCGCGACGCTGAGCGGCCATATGTTCCACATCAGCGACGTGCTGCTCGACCCGCTGGTCGGCCTCGGCTACTTCGTGGTGCTGCAGGCGATGATCGACCGCGAGGGCTGGCTGCTGGAACGCGCCACGATGCGGACGCTCGTCCGTGGTCTCGCCTCGGTCGGCCTGTTCTCCTACTCGCTCTACCTGCTGCACCCGATTCTGCTCTCGGTCGGCGAGCGCCTGATCCACGACGCCGGTGGCGGCGGCATGGGCGAGACGGTCCTCGTCTGGGCCTTCGTCCTGGCGTTGGCGGCCGTCTTCTCGCGCGTGATCGAGCGACCGTGGATCACCGGCGCCGGCGATCGCTGGGTCGCCGACGTCATCGCCCGCCGCCGCGCGGGCCGGCGTCCCGAGCCGCCGTCCGACCTCGAGCCTCCGGGCAGGCCGAGCGCCGCCTGACCGGAAGCCGGCCCCGCGGCGCACCGGGCCGTAAGCTTGCAGCGTCGATCAGCGAAGGAGGAGACAGTGACCTCGACCGGTCCAGCCCTGCAGCCGTCGGCTTCCTACGGGATCACGATGCGCGTGCGGCTTCAGCAGCGTCCCGGCTCGTTTGGGCGGGTGGCCTCGGCGATCGGCGAGACGGGAGCGATCCTCGGCGCGATCGACATCGTTCGCGTCGAGCGCGGAGAGGTCGTCCGCGACGTCACCGTCGCCTGCAGCGGCGACGAGCACGCCCGCGCGGTCGTCAAGGCGGTCGAGGCCCTCGACGGCGTCGCGGTCGAGCACGTCTCGGATCGTACGTTCCTCATGCACCTCGGCGGCAAGCTCGAGGTCAACCCCAAGGTGCCGGTCAAGACCCGGGACGACCTCTCGATGGCCTACACGCCGGGCGTGGCCCGGGTGAGCCGGGCGATCCACGAGGACCCCGACGACGCCTGGTCGCTGACGATCAAGGGCAACACGGTGGCGATCGTCTCCGACGGCACCGCGGTGCTCGGGCTCGGCGACATCGGCCCGGAGGCGGCGATGCCGGTGATGGAGGGCAAGGCGGCCCTGCTCAAGGAGTTCGCCGCCGTCGACGCCTTCCCACTATGCGTCGACAGCAAGGACCCCGACCGCATCGTCGACTTCGTCCGCATGGTCGCGCCGACCTTCGGGGCGATCAACCTCGAGGACATCTCGGCGCCGCGCTGCTTCGAGATCGAGCGCCGGCTGCGCGCCGAGCTCGACATCCCGGTCTTCCACGACGACCAGCACGGGACCGCGATCGTCCTGCTCGCCGCGCTGATGAACGCGCTGAAGGTGGTCGGCAAGGTCGCCGAGGAGGTCAAGATCGTGGTCGTCGGCGCCGGCGCCGCGGGCGTGGCCTGCACCGAGATCATGCTCGCCCACGGCGCGCGCCACATCGTCGTCTGCGACGTCGACGGCGCCGTCTACCCGGGACGCCCGGGCCTCGATCCGATCCTCGAGGCGCTGGCCCAGCGCACCAACCCCGACGGCGAGCAGGGCACCGCCGACGAGCTGCTGGGCGGCGCCGACGTCCTCGTCGGGCTCTCGCGGCCCCGCGCGGTGTCGGCCGAGGCGGTGCGCCGCATGGCCGCCGACCCGGTCGTGTTCGCGATGGCCAACCCCGACCCCGAGGTCCGCGTCGAGGAGGTCGGCGGCGACGTCGCGATCATGGCCACCGGCCGTTCGGACTACCCGAACCAGATCAACAACGTGCTCGCCTTCCCGGGCGTCTTTCGCGGCGCGCTCGACGTCCGCGCCCACGCGATCAACGAGGAGATGGAGCTCGCCGCCGCCCGCGCGATCGCGGGCGTCGTGGGCGAGGACCAGCTGCATCCCGAGTACGTCATTCCCAGCGTGTTCAACCGCGACGTCGTCGATGCCGTCGCGACGGCGGTCGCCCGCGCCGCGGAGGCGACCGGCGTGGCGCGCCGCACGCCGACACCGACCGAGTCGAGCATCGAAATCGGGTAATGCCCCGGCTCCGCGGGCAGCCTGCGCCCATGAGCCAGGACTTCAAGAAGGGCGATCGCGTTCGCTGGGACGCCGGCAACGAGAGCTCGGTGGGCACCGTCGAGCGCAAGATCACCGCCGACACCGAGGCCGGCGGACGCACGGTCACGGCCTCCGAGGACGACCCCCAGTACCTCGTGCGCAGCGAGAAGACCGGGCGCACGGCGGTGCACAAGCCCGGCGCGCTGCATCCCGCCTGAGCGACGAACCCGGGTCCGATCAGTCGTTCGCCAGCGTCCCGCGCGTCTCGCGGGCGCCCGGACCCGCGCGCTCGTGGTCAGCGCGACGGCGCCGTCCTCGTACCACTCGCCGGGACGCAGCCGCAGGTTGCCGAGCGGCGTCCCCAGCGCCTCGCCGGCGAGCATCGGATAGGTTGACGCGATCGCAGGAAGGGTGCGGCTCGCCGCAGAGCAGCGTCAGCGGCACCTCGGGGTCGCGGTCGCGGACCGCCTCGCACAGCGTCCGGCCGGCGATGCCGCCACCGACAACAAGCGCGCCTCGCGCGTCGCCCACGCACTCGGTGTGCCCCGCGGCGCGCGCCGCGCGGTTGGCCCCGGGGCGAGAATCCGGAGCGGTCGCCCGGCCACCGGGCGACCCGTCAGTTCAGGCTCCAGAGGCCGTCGTGGCCGATGTGCTCCTCGACGGCCACCCGCCCGAGCCGCTCGCGGGCGTCGTCGAGATCGATCTCGCACACCGCCGCCACCTCCGCCGAAGCCAGCGGCTCGCCGGCCCAGTCGAGCACCTCGGCCACGTCGTCGGGCGCCGCGCGCCGGCTCAGCTGCGGTCCCAGATTGGCGATCGCGACCTCGTAGGCGCCCGTCGGCTGGAACCCCGGCACGCTGAGCGAGGCGCCGTCCGCGGTCCGCACGATCTCATACGACGGACAGGTGTAGCGGTGGCCGCCGTCGTCGGTGCCGGCCAGCTTGTGCGCCAGCGCCAGCGACTCGGCGGTAGGGTGCCGCGCCTCGTCGAGGTCCCGGCGCAGCCGCCGTTCGGTCTCGGGCTCGGCCAGCCAGTCCTCGAGCGCAGCGGCGTCGACCTGCGACCGTTGCGCCGCGACGGCGAGCGTGGCCGGCTCGTCGAGCAGGTTGGCGGAGAAGTGCAGGACCCGGAGGTTGCGCAGGATCGCTGCCTCGCGGTCGGGCGCGTGCAGGCGCGTGGCCACCACCGCGCGGCAGGCCGGCACCGTGGCCGCCATCCGAGGCCGCCTCGAGGTGTCCATCGGCATCCCGTGCGCGTGCGCGAGCCGCGCCAGCGAGGCCGAGAGGCGCTCGGGGGTGAACCCTCGCTCCTCGTATTCCCCGGCGTGCTCGGAGAGGCCGACCATCCGCGGCCGCCACTCGAGCTGATCGCCGTACAGCCAGCGCAGCCGCCGGCGCGACGGCTCGGCCGACCAGGCGAACGGGCAGGCGGGATCGGTGTACTCGGTGATCGTCAGCGCGGAGGACATCCTCCGAGCTTACTTGGCATAGGCTGGGCGCTGATGCCCGAGCTCCCCGAGGCTGAGCGGGCCCGCCAGACGCTCGAGTCGGCGGTCGGCCGCAGGATTGCGCGCGCCGAGGACGCCGACACCTATGTCTGCCGCCCGCACGCCCCCGGCGAGATCTCCGCCGCGCTGGCCGGCCACGAGCTGACGAGCGCGCACCGCCGCGGCAAGTTCCTGTGGCTGCAGACCGACGACGGGCCGACGCTCGGCCTGCACCTCGGGATGGCAGGCCGGATCGTCGTCGACGGCGCCGCGCAGGAGCCGTCGAGGTGGGACCGCTTCGCGCTGCGCTTCGAGGACGGGACCCGGCTGGCGCTCCGCGACAAGCGACGGCTCGGACGAGCGGTCCTCAACCCCGACTTCGGCCACGTGGGGCCCGACGCGGCGGGCGTCGCGCGCGACGAGTTCCGGCGCCTGATCGGCCGCGGGCACACCGCGGTCAAGGCGCGACTGCTCAACCAGGGCGCGATCGCCGGCGTCGGCAACCTTCTCGCCGACCAGGCGCTGTGGCAGGCGCGGATCGCGCCGGCGCGCGACACCGGCGACCTGAGCACCGAGGATCTCGACCGCCTGCGCCGCGAGCTGCGCGCGGCGATCCGCTCGGCGACCCGCAAGGGCGGGGTTCACACCGGCCGCTTCATCAGGGCGCGCCGGCACGAGGGCATCTGCCCGCGCGACGGCCATGAGCTGCGGCGGGCCACCGTCGGGGGACGCACCACCTACTGGTGCCCCGCGTGTCAGCGCTAAGGCGAGTCAGGCGCCGACGAACTCGCGCAGCTTCGCCTTGCCCTCGCCGACGATCGGCTCGCCGTGGGCGAACAGGAGGTGCTCGAAGTCGCGGTCGAGCAGGCCGGCGAGAGCCTGCCGCAGGCCGCGCTTGACCCGCTCGGGGTCGTCGCCGAGCAGCGAGTCGCGGAAGAAGGCGAGGCGACCGTCCGTATGCGTGACCGCGTCGGCGATCTCGAGCGCCCCGCCTCCGGCCTCGATGTGAAACGCGCCCTCGTCATCGCACAGGACGCCGATGTGGACCGCGGAGATCCCCTCGCCGACGGTGTCGCCGGCGCCGAACGTCTCGACGGTCAGGCGGTCGCCGATCCTCTGCGCGGCCTCGTGGGAGACGCGGATCGGGATGCCGAAAGCCTGCGCGCAGGCTCCGGCGTCGCGCGTGTGCAGGCCCGTCGACAGCAGCACCTGCGCGGGGCGGTCGGGAAGCTGCGCCCACCCGCCCGGCGGCTGCTTGGGATCGATCGCGGCGGCCGCCGAGGCGACGTAGTAGGAGCTGACGTCGGTGCCGATCGCGTCGTGAAACGCGGTCCAATGGAAGATGCCGGGGGCGATCTCGCGCATCTCGCCTCCTCCTACCCGCTGTGCCCCTCGGTCACGCTCAGCCGACCGGGGGCGGGCGGGGGCGACGGGCGGGCGCGGGCGACGGGCGGGCGCGGGGCGGGACGATCGCGGCTTCGAAGTAGGGCCTCGGGTGCCTTGGACTCGACGAGGTATTCCAGTTGGACAGTCGATGTGGCTGCTCAGGGTGGTCCTCTCGTCGCCGATGTGGGTCTCACGGTGGCGGCTGGACGGCCATCCGACAGTGGCAGGGACGACCGATAGGATGAGCATCCTGCCATGCACCGGGTCGTCGCCCTCGCGCTGCCGGAGATCGTCGCCTTCGACCTGTCGATCCCGGCCCAGGTGTTCGGTCATCGAGACGAGGCCGGCCGATATGTGTTCGCGGTGTGCGCCGAGCGCCCGGGCCTCGTCCCCACCACCACGGGTTTCGCCATCCACGTCGATCGCTCGCTGCGGGCCCTCGCCGCCGCGGACACGGTGATCGTCCCCGGCTTCGCGCCGACGACCGACCCGGGTCCGGCGGTCGCCGGCGCGCTGCGCCGAGCCGCCGAGCGCGGGGCGCGCATCGCCTCGGTGTGCGTCGGGGCGTTCGCGCTCGCCGCGGCCGGCCTGCTCGACGGACGCCGGGCGACCACGCACTGGGAGCACGCCGACGAGCTCGCCGCGCGCTTTCCGGCGGTGCGCGTCAACCCCGACGTGCTCTACATCGACGAGGGCCGGATCCTGACCAGCGCCGGCGTGGCGGCGGGCATCGACCTGTGCCTGCACATGGTGCGCACCGACCATGGCGCCGACGCGGCCGGCGACGTCGCGCGCCGGATGGTCGCCGCGATGCACCGGACCGGCGGCCAGGCGCAGTTCATGCGGCGGCCGATCCCGCGGGCGGGGCCGAGCCTCGCCCCCACCTGCGAATGGGCGATCGGCGAGATGCACCGCCCGATCACCGTCGCCGACCTCGCGGCGCACGCGCACTTCTCGCCGCGGACGCTCGCGCGACGCTTCGTCGACGAGACCGGCCTGACGCCGATGCGGTGGCTGACGCTCCAGCGCCTGGACGAGGTGCGCCGGCTGCTGGAGGCCACCGACCTCCCGGTGGAGGAGATCGCCCAACGGTGCGGCCTGGGCACCGCCGGCAACCTCCGCCTGCACCTCGCGCGCGACGCGGGCACGACCCCGACCGCCTATCGGCGCGCCTTCCGCGTTGCCGCCTGAGCGGGTCGGGCGACGTGGACGTCGGCGCGCGGGGCGGGGCGGGGCGGCGCTTGGCGCGGGGACGCGCTTGGGGCGGGGCGGCGCTTGGCGGGACGGGGCCGCGCGGTGCGGTCGCCGAGGCGGCATCGGGGCGCGGCGTCCGGGGTGGGGCGGCGGCGTCGGCGGGACGGGACGGGACGGGGCGGGGCCATACTTGAGCGTCGTGCCGATCCAGGCCGAGCCCCCCGAGCGGTGACCGGCTCGTCGCCGGACGTCGTCGTGGTCGGCGCCGGCCCGGCCGGCATCGCCGCCGCCCTGGCCGCCGCGTCGAGCGGAGCCGCGGTCACGCTGATCGACGAAGGATCCCGACCGGGCGGCCAGATCTGGCGCCGGCCGGCGCCCGAGCTCGATCCCGCCGCCGCCGAGCCGGCCGCCGCGGTGCGCGAGCTGCAGCGTGCGCCGGTCCGGGTGCTGACCGACACGGTGGCCTGGGGCGCCGACTCCGAGCGGACGCTGCTGCTCGGCGGGCCCGACGGGTCGGCACAGCGCCTGCGGCCGCGCGCGATCGTCGTCGCTACCGGCGGGCACGATCGCCCGATCGCGCTTCCCGGCTGGACGCTGCCGGGGGTGCTGACCGCCGGCGGCGCACAGGCGCTCGTCAAGGGCCAATGCGTCCGCCCCGGCGCCCGGGCGCTCGTCGTCGGGGCCGGACCGTTCGGGCTCGTCGCCGCGCTCGGGCTTGCCGGGGCCGGCACGGAGGTCGTCGCCGTGCTCGAGGCGACGACCCGACGGACGCTCGCGCGCCACGCGGACCGCGCCGCGCTGCACCCCGAGCGACTGCTCGACCTCGCGCGCTACCGCCGCGCGCTGCGGCGCGCCGGCGTCCCCGTGCTCGCCGGTCGCGGAATCGTGCGCGTCGAGGGTCCCGACCGGGTCCGCGGCGCGATCCTCGTGCGGCTCGACGGTGACTGGCGCCCGATGCCGGGAACCGAGCGGCGACTCGAGGTCGACTGCGTCTGCCTCGCGTACGGCTTCGTGCCCGCCGTCGACCTCGCCGCGGCGCTCGGGTGCGAGATCCGCTGGGACGCTCGCGGCCAGCAGCGGGCGGTGGTCGTCGATCGCGAGCAGCGGACCATCGCCGCGGGCGTGTTCGCCGCCGGCGAGGCGACCGGAATCGGCGGTGCCGGGCTGGCGCGCGCCGAGGGCGCGGTCGCCGGCGCCGCGGCGGCTGCCGAGGCGGGATTCGGCGCCGGCCCAAGCGACGCGGCCCGCCGCGCCCGTCGCCGCCACCGCCACCTGGCCGCGCTGCTCGCCGACGCCTACGCGCCGCGCCCAGGCGTCTGGGAGCTCGCCGGCGAGGACACCGTCGTGTGCCGCTGCGAGGGCGTGACCGCGGGGGCGGTGCGAGCCGCGGCGGCCGCCGGCGCGGCGTCGCCGAACGAGCTCAAGCGCACCACCCGCGTCGGCATGGGACCCTGTCAGGGGCGGATGTGCGCCGGCCTGGTCGCCCGGCTTATCGCCGAGGTCATCGGACGCCCCGCGGCCGCCGGCGAGTCGTTCACCGTCCGGCCGCCGCTCCGCCCGGTCCCGTTGCGCACGCTGGCGGCGCTCGGGCGATGAGCCGTGGGGCCGACGCGGCGGTGGTCGGGGCGGGCATCGTCGGCGCGGCCTGCGCCGCCTTTCTGGCGCGCGGCGGCGTGCGCGTCACCGTGCTCGAGGCCGCCGCGCCCGCCGCGGGAGCGAGCGGCGCCTGCGAGGGCAACCTGCTGGCCTGGGACAAGCACGTTCCCGGCGAGCTGGCGCTGCACCTGCGCAGTCGCGCGCTCTGGGAGCGGCTCGCTGCTGAGCTGCGGCTCGGTTTCGAGTTCGACCCCAAGGGCTCGATCGTCGTCGCCGAGACGCCGGCCGAGCTCGATGCCGTGACCGCGCTGGCGCGCGAGCTCGAGGCCTTCGGCGTCCACGGCGAGCCGCTCGACGCCGCCGGGCTTCGCGCACGGGAGCCACACGCGGCGTCCGACCTCCCGGGCGGGCTCCTGTTCGCCGGCGACGCCCAGGTCGAGCCCCGGCTCGCCGTCGAGGCGCTGCTCGCGGACGCGCGCGCCCACGGCGCGGCGGTGCGTCTCGGCGCCGGCGTGCGCCGGCTGCGGCGGGCCGGCGAGCGGGTCGTCGGGGTGCAGCTGCATGATGGCGAGATCGTGCCCGCCGGCACCGTCGTGGTCGCGGCCGGCGCGTGGTCGGCCCCGCTGGTGCGCGACGCCGATCGGGAGCTCCCGCTCGCGCCGCGCAAGGGGCAGATCGTCGTCACCGAGCGTGCGCCCGGGCTGTTCGCGCGCAAGCTCTCGGAGGCGGGCTATCTGACCGCGATCGAGACCGCCGACGAGGGGCTCCAGGTGGCGATGGTCGTTGAGTCGACGGCGTCGGGCACGGTGCTGCTCGGCTCCAGCCGCGAGCTCGTCGGTTTTGATCGCGGCGCCGATCTCGCGGTCGCGGGCGCCATCGTCGACCGCGCGATCCGCTTCTTCCCCGTGCTCGGCACGCTGCGGGCGCTGCGCGTCTACGCCGGCCTGCGCCCGTTCACCCCGGACCATCTGCCGGCGATCGGCGGCTTTGACGGGCTCGAGGGGCTGATCGTCGCCACCGGGCACGAGGGCGCCGGGGTCGCGCTCGCCCCCGCCACCGGAGAGCTCGTCGCGGCGCTCGTCACCGGGGCCGAGCCCGCGGTCGATGCGACGCCGTTCACCCCGGATCGCTTCGCGGCAGCCGCGCGATGACCGCATCGTTCACGTTCACCTGCGACGGCGTCGCGATCCCTGCGCGTCCGGGTCAGACGGTCGCCGCCGCGCTGCTGGTCGCCGGGCTCGACTCCGGCCTGTTCTGCGCGATCGGCGTCTGCCAGGGCTGCCTCGTCGATGTCGCCGGCCGCGGCCGGGTCGTCGCCTGCCAGAGCCCGGCCGAGCCGGGCATGCTCGTCAGCCGCGTGCCGCCACGGCGTCCGCCGTCGGCGCCGCGGTGATCGCCGCGCGGGTTCTCATCGTGCAGCGCCGAGGGCAGGAGCGCCGCCGGAGCGTTCGGGAAGCGCTGGCGCGGGTCGGTGCTCATGGACTCCTCCCGGACCACGTTTCGGGCCGAACTGGTATAGATTATGAACCGCAATGGCGATCTCGAGCGAGCCCTTCCGCGCGGTCCAGGTCCACGAGCAGGTCGCGCAGCGGCTCCTTGCCGATGTGCGCGCGGGCCGGCTTCCGTCGGGCGAGCGGCTGCCCTCCGAGCGCGACCTCGCTCGCGGCCTCGAGGTCAGCCGGGCCTCGGTGCGCGAGGCGATCGGTCTGCTGCAGGTCGTGGGGATCGTCGAGACCCGACCCGGTTCGGGCTCCTACGTGACCCGCGAGGCGCACCGCCGCGCCGAGGCGACAGAGGCGAGCGCGCTGCAGGCGCACGAGGCCGGCCCGTCCGCGTTGCTCGACGCTCGCGAGGCCTTCGAGCCGGCGGTCGCCGCGATGGCGGCGCTGCGAGCCCGCCCCGACCCCGACGCCGAGCGCATCCTCGCCGAGATGGACCGCCTCAGTGATCCCGCCAGCCCGTCTGAGCTCGCCGCATGGTCGGAGGGCGATCGCCGGTTTCACCGCCGGATCGGCGTCATGACCGGCAACCCGGTCGTCATGGCGCTCTGCGATCAGCTGGCGACGATGATGGATCAGCCCTTCTGGCGACGCCTGCGCGACGACTCGCTGACCGATCCGGGGCGGATGCGCCTGCACGGGGCCGAGCACCGCATGATCTACGAGGCGATCGTCGCCGGCGACCCCGCCGCCGAGATGTTCGCCCGCGAACACCTGCGCCGGGTGCGCCGCTACATGGCGCTGTCCGGCCCAACCGAGGAAGGAGCGCCATGATCTTCACTGGCGTCGTCAGTGCCGTGACCACCCCGTTCGAGGCCGACGGCACGCTCGCGCTGGCGCGGCTGCGCGAGCACGTGGAATGGCTGATCGAGTCCGGGTGCGCCGGCGTCACCGCCTGCGGCACGATGGGCGAGGCGTCCGCGCTGACCCGCGACGAGCGGGCCGCGGTGATCGCCGCTTGCGTCGAGGCGGCCGCCGGGCGGGTCCCGGTGATCGCCGGCATCTCAGCGACCGGCGCCGCCGCAGCCGCCGCCTATGCGCGCGACGCCGCGGCGGCGGGCGCCGACGCGCTCATGTGCCTGCCGCCGCTGCTCTACGCCGGCGACGATCGCGAGGTGCGGGCGTTCCTCGCCGAGGTGGCGGCGGCCACCGAGCTGCCGCTGCAGCTGTACAACAACCCGCACGCCAGCGGCGGCACCGACCTCCCCGCCGCCGCCATCGCCGAGCTGATGGAGATCGACGGCCTCGTGTCGGTCAAGGAATGCTCGGGCGACGCCCGGCGGATCGCCGAGCTGCTCCAGCGCGACGTCGACGTCATGGTCGGCGGCGACGACTGGGCGCTCGAGGGCGCGGCCGCCGGGGCCTCGGGGTGGGTCTCGGGGGTGGTCAACGTCGCGCCCGTCGAGTGCGTGGCGCTGTGGGCGCACGCGCGGTCGGGCGAGCTGGCCCCCGCGCGCGAGCTCTACGCCCGGGTCGCCGCGCTGGCGCGGATGGACATGACCCCGAAGCTCGTGCAGTACTTCAAAGCCGGCATGGACGCGATCGGCCGCTACGGAGGCCCGTGCCGCCCGCCGCGCCTCGATCTCACCGGCGACGAGCGGCGCGAGGTCGCCGACGCGATCGCCGCGCTGGTCCCGGCGCCGGTGTGAGCGGACATGCGCAGCCGCCGCACCCTGCAGGCCGTCGACTCCCACACCGAGGGGATGCCGACGCGCGTGATCACCGGCGGCGTCGCGCCCATCCCGGGGGCGACGATGCTCGAGCGCCGGCGCCACTTCGAGTCCGAGATGGACGGCCTGCGCACGCTGCTGATGCACGAGCCGCGCGGCCACGGGGCGATGTCGGGCGCGATCCTCCAACCCGCGACCCGGCCCGACGCCGATTGGGGGGTGCTCTTCATCGAGGTCTCGGGATGCCTGCCCATGTGCGGCCACGGGACGATGGGCGTGGCCACCGTCCTCGTGGAGACGGGCATGGTGCCCGTCGTCGAGCCCGAGACCGTGGTCCGGCTCGACACGCCGGCCGGGCTGGTCGTCGCCCGCGTGCAGGTCAGCGACGGCCGCGCCCGATCGGTGACGCTGCGCAACGTTCCCGCCTTCCTCGAGCATCGCGACGCCGTCGTCGAGGTGCCCGGCCTCGGCTCGGTCGTCTACGACCTCGCCTTCGGCGGCAACTTCTATGCGCTCGTCGACGCTGCGGCGGTCGGGCTCGAGGTCGCGCCGGCGCGGAGCGGCGAGCTGATCGAGGCGGGCCTGGCCCTCATGGCGTCCATCGACGCCGTTGCCGAGCCCACCCACCCCGAGCATCCGCAGATCCACGGCTGCCGTCACGTCGTCTTCCACGCGCCGGGCCGCGACGGCGCCGACGCGCGCGCGGCGACTGCGATCCATCCCGGCTGGCTCGACCGCTCGCCCTGCGGCACCGGCACGTGCGCCCGGCTCGCCCAGCTGCACGCCCGGGGCGTCCTCGCCCTCGGCGAGCCCTTCGTCAACGAGTCGCCGCTGGGCACCCGCTTCACCGGCCGCGTCGTCGACGTCGTCAAGATCGCCGGTCGCACCGCGATCGTTCCCGAGATCACGGGACGCGCCTGGATCACCGGCCTGGCGAGCTACCTGCTCGCCGAGGACGACCCCTTCCCCGCGGGGTTCGTGCTGTAGCCCGGACGGCTGAGTCGCGCTGGACCCCGTGCGTCGGCGGCCGCCGGGGGGTGGCCGCCGGGGGTGGCCGCCGGGGGTGGCCGCCGGGGGGTGGCCGCCGTGGGGCAGCCGCCGAGGGGTGGCCGCCGGGGGGTGGCCGCCAATAAGCCGGTCCCGCGGGACGTTCCGGCGGCCACCGGCCCCGGAGCTCGCATGAATCGGGCCAGAAGAGCTCGGGCGGGCCGGGCGAGGACAGCTCGGGCGAACCCTCGTGTCCGCGCGGTCCGGCTCCGCGCGTGGTCTGGGTTGATGTGGCGGGCGACGGGCGTCGGTTGGCGGGCGACGGGCGGACCGCCCGTCGCCCGGGGGGAGCGCGACAAACACGGGACACCCGCGCGGGTGCATGTCGTAGAGCCCCCGCTCGACGGGGGTCAAGCGACAGCCACGCGTCGCCGTTGGCGTCGAAGTCGCGCAACCCCCGCTCACATCGACGACGGCGGCACCCGAGGTGGTCCTCGGGTCAGAGTCGATGTTCGATCCAGCCGGCATGCCAAGGCGGTGTGGCGCCCAGTGCCGGAGCGGGCGCCGCGGCATCGGCGCCCGGCGCGCGCGGCTACGGGGTCGCGTGGCCCGGAGACGACGGGGTCAGTCCGGCGTTCGCAGCCGGCCCGCGTCGTCGAGGAACGCGAGCCCGTCGGCGACGAGGCCGCGCGCGGCCTCCCGGTCGTCGGCGGCGAGCTCCACCACGCCCTCGGCCAGCACGCGTCCGAGCAGCCGCCCGCGGCGTTGGCGCACGCTGCCCTCGTAGGGCCGGCGCCGGCGGACGGGAAGCGAGGCGGCCCCCGGACCCGGGGCGCTCCGGGCGCGCGGGGCGCTCCGGGCGGCGGCCGCGCCTCCAAGAGCGCCAACCGTTGGACACCCGTCGCTGACCGGGCACTCCCCGCAGCGGGGTCGCGCCGCGCAGATCCGCTGGCCGAACTCCATGATCGCCTGCCCGGCGCGCCACGGGTCGCCCGCGATGTCGATTCCGCCGGGGAGGCGACGGTCGAGCACCCGGCGGACGTTGACGTCGACCGGGAGCACGGGCTCCTGCAGCGCAAAGCAGCGGATCGCGGCCGCCACGTAGGCGCCGACGCCGGGCAGTTGAGTGAGATCGTCGGGCCATCCCGACGCCGCGACGATGCGCGCGGAGCGGTGAAGGTCGCGCGCCCGCCGGGGGTAGCCGAGGCCGTGCCACTCGGCGAGCACGTCGGTCAGCGAGGCCGTCGCGAGCGCGTGCACGGTCGGCCAGCGCCGCATCCAGCGCTCCCACGCGGCCGCCGAGCGGGCGACGGTGGTCTGGCTGGACATCACCTCGGACACCCAGACCGCGTAGACGTCGCGGGTCGCGCGCCAGGGCAGCGCCCGCGCGTTCGCGCTCCACCACTCGATCACCGCCGCGACGGCGGGATCGCGCACGCTCCACGCCCTCACCCGGCGGGAGCGTACCCCCTGAGCTATGGTCGCCACCATGGACGTCGTCGTCGCCGGTGGCCACGGCAAGATCGCGCTGCTGCTCGAGCGGATCCTCGCCGATCGCGGCGACGAGGTGCGCGCGCTGATTCGCAACCCCGACCATGGCGCCGACGTGCAGGCGGCCGGGGCGACGCCACTCGTCGCCGACCTGGAGGCGCTCGACGCCGACGCGCTGGCCGCCGAGATCGGCCCCGCCGACGCGATCGTCTTCGCCGCCGGCGCGGGTCCCGGCAGCGGGCCGCAGCGCAAGTGGTCGATGGACCACGATGGGGCGATCAAGCTGATCTCGGCCGCGCGCAGCAACGGGATCGCCCGCTACGTGATGGTGTCGGCCTCGGGCGCCGATCCGCGCTCGCCCGACGACGGCGGGTTCGGCACCTATATGCGCGCCAAGGGCCAGGCCGACGCCGAGCTGAGCGACAGCGGCCTTCGCTTCACGATCGTGCGCCCGGTGTCGCTGACCGACGACCCCGCGACCCACGCCGTCTCGACCGCCGAGGAGGGCGAGCGGCAGATCTCCCGAGCCGACGTCGCGGCGACGATCGCCGAGGTGCTGCACGACCCCGGCACGATCGGCCGCAACTTCGTCCTGCGCGCGGGCTCCACCGCGATTCCCGACGCGCTCGCCGCCCTCGCCTGACCGCGGGCCCCGGCTGGGACGCCGGCACGGGGCTGGGCTCGCCCCTCCGGACCACGCTCGCCCGGCGGCTCGCGGCGCATCGGCCCCCCCGGACCCCCGTCGACATCAAGCTGCGGACCGGCAGCCCGCCCGAGGACGACGTGCGCGTGCTCGGGTTCGACGCCGCGGGCGTCGTCCGCGAGGTCGGCGCCGAGGCGAGCCTGTTCTCGCCCGGCGACGAGGTCTACTACGCGGGCAGCGTCAAGCGCCCGGGGACCGGCGCCGAGCTGCGCGCCGTCGACGAGCGCCGCGCAAGCCCGTGTCGCTGAGCTTCGCGCAGGCGGCCGCGCTGCCGCTGATTACGATCACCGCCTGGGAGGGACTGTTCGACAAGCTCAAGCTGACCACCGAGCGCCGCGGCACCCTGTTCGTCGCCGGCGCAACCGGCGGGGTCGGCTCGATGATCCTGCAGCTCGCCGAGACGCTGCTGGCGCAGGTGCGGGTGATCGCCACCAGCTCGCGGCCCGAGACCGACGAATGGGTCCGCTCGCTCGGCGCGGACCCGACCCGCGAGGCCGGCGATCAGCGACAGCAGCGACCGTCAACCATCGCGGCGACCTGCGCGCCGAGCTCGTCGCCGCGGCGCCCGACGGCGTGGACTGGATCTTCACCTCCGGGCTCGGAGTCGAGGGCCAGCTCGACCTCTACGTCGACATCTTGCGCCCGTTCGGGGAGATCGTGGCCATCGACGATCCCGAGAGCCTCGACGGGCTCGCGATGAAGCCCAAGAGCCTGAGCCTGCACTGGGAGTCCATGTTCGCCCGGCCCACGGCCGGCGGCGAGGCCCAGCTCGAGCAGCACCGGCTGCTGACCAGGGTCGCCGAGCTCGTCGACGCGGGATCGATCCGCACGACCGCGACGACGGTGCTGACGCCGCTCGACGCGGCGCGGCTGCGCGAGGCCCACGCGCTCGTCGAAGACGGCCACGTCGTCGGCAAGGTCGTCGTCGCGCGGACCGAGGCCGACGCGTCCGACGGGTGGGCGGAGGCGACGCCCCCCTAAGCGGAGGCGAGACGGGCGCCGAGCCCCGAGGCGCGCGCGATCGGCCGCCGGATGGCAGCGACGATCGCGTCCTCGGTGCCGCACAGGATCAGCCGCTGCGCAGCGCGGGTGGCCGCGGTGTAGAGCAGCTCGCGGGTGAGGATCCGCGAGCCGGGCTCGGGGAGGATGACCGCGGCGGCGTCGAACTGCGAGCCCTGGCTCTTATGGATCGTCATCGCGTAGACGGTCTGGACCGCGCCGAGCCGGCTGGGGCTGTAGGCGACGGTCTGCTCGCCCCGCGCGAAGGCGGCTACCGTCCGCCCGTCGGGCGTGGCCACGACGACGCCCGAGTCGCCGTTGGAGAGGCGCAGCTCGTGGTCGTTCTCGGTCACCAGGAGCGGCCGCCCGACGTACCAGCGGTCCTGCACGGCGAGGCCCGGGAGCTCGTCGGCGAGCCAGCGCTCGAGCCGCTCGGTCCAGCCCGCCACCCCGTGGGGGCCGCGGCGGTGAGCGCACAGGATCCGGAAGGTGCCCAGCGCACGCAGCGCGTCGCTGGCCCGCCCCTCGCGGGCGGCCCGCACGACGTCGCGGGCGGCGGCCAGTGCGGGCTCGCCGATCGCCGCAGGCGCGATCTCGCGCGCGGGATCGGCGGGGATCCAGGTGACGTCGGGCGGCGGATCGCGGAGCAGGGCGAGCGCGGCGTCGACGTCGCCACGGCGGATCGCTCCCGCCACCGCGGCGATCCCGCCGCCGAAGCGGTGGCCGCGCTCGAGCACCACGATCCCCTCGCGCAGCGCGGGAGCGGTCCGGGCGCCGACGATGTCGCCGAGCACCGCGCCGGCCTCGATCGAGGCCAGCTGTCCGGCGTCGCCGACGAGCACGAGGCGCGCATCGGCGCGCAGCGCCTCGATCACGCGCGCCATCAGCGACAGCGAGACCATCGAGGTCTCGTCGATGATGATGAGGTCGTGGGGGAGGCGCTGGTCGCCGGAGTGGCGAAAGCGGCTGTGGCTGCCCGGCCGCCAGCCGAGCAGGCGGTGCAGCGTCGTCGCGGTCAGGGCTTCGAGCTCCCCGCGGACCTCCTTGGACACGGGCATCCGGGCCGCCTCGTCGTGCACCGCCTCGGCGAGCCGCGCGGCCGCCTTGCCGGTGGGCGCGGCCAGGGCCAGGAGGGGACTGCGGCGGCCCGCCGCGTGCGCCTGCTCGAGCGCCAGGGCCACGATCCGCGCCACCGTCGTCGTCTTCCCGGTGCCCGGGCCGCCGGCCACCACCGCGAGCCGGCGACGGATCGCCGCGCTCGCGGCCGCCGCCTGGCGACCGTCGGCGTCGCCTGCGAACAGCCGCGCGACGCCGTCGGCCAGCACCGTCTCGTCCACGCCCGCTGCCGGCGCACCGCCCATCGCCGACAGCGCGCGGCCGACGTGCACCTCCTCGGCCCAGTAGCGGTCGAGGTACAGCCAGCCGCCGAGGAGCCGCAGCGGCCGGCCCTGCGCACCGTCGTCGGCGGCGACGAGGTCGCTGGCCGCGACGCGCGCGATCCAATCGCCGGCGTCGGGCCAGGGGAGCGCCTCGAGGTCGACCGGCTCCTCGGCGTCGACCGCGGCGGTGTCGCGGATCTTCGCCAGGTCGACGTGCACGTGGCCGAGCCGCGGCGCGCGCACGGCGAGCGCGACCGCGAGCAGCACGAGCTCGTCGTCCTCGCCGGCCAGGTGGCCGAGGCGCCGGGCGACGTGGACGTCGGAGGCGGCGAGCACCCCGGCGTGGTTGAACGCGCGCAGCGGGCCCGAGGCGTGCGCGGCGAGCCGGACCGCGTCGGGGTCGACGTCCGCCCGCACGGCGCTCACTGCCCGCCCCCGTGGTCCAGCGCGTCGCTCAGCGCGTCGACGAACCCGGGCGGCGGGCACCAGCCGAACACGCCGCTCGGGTCGCCGAGGCCGCCGTCGGGACCCGTCATGCCGCGCACGAACAGGTACACGACGCCAGCCAGGTGGCGATCGGAGCGATACCCGGGAACCCGCCAGCGCAGGAAGCGGTGCAGCGCCACCAGGTAGAGCAGCGCCTGCAGCAGGTAGTGATGGCGGCTCATCTCGGCGGCGATCGCGTGCGGACGGTAGTGATAGGCGGTCAGCGGCTCGTCGGCTTCGCCGAGCCAGTTGGTCTTGTAGTCGAGCACGGCGAAGCGGTCGGCATCGTCGTCGCGTCGGCGGACGACGAGGTCGAGGCTGCCGGTCAGATAGCCGCGCACGCTGTGGCGCAGGCTCGGGTCGGCGAGCCGGCGCGCGTAGGCGGCGAGCGGATCGCGCCGGTCCAGCCGCTCGCGCAGGACGTCGGCGACCCGCTCGAGCGTCAGCCAGTCCCGCGGGCGATCGCCGCCGGCGAGCGGCAGCTCGAAGCCGAGCTCGTCCAGGCGGTCGGCGCGGGCGACGTCGCGCAGGCGCGCGCCGCCGAGCACCGGCCCGAGCGGCGTCTCGATCGCCGTCCGCAGGCCGGCGGCGACGAGAGCCGGATCGCCGATCTCGATCGGGCGCCGGCGCCGGACCTCGTCGACCCGCGCGGCCAGCTCGGCGTCGAGGTCGGCAGCCGCGAAGTCGGTCGCCTCGAGCACCCGATGCACGAACGTCCCCACCTCCGCACCGACGGGCAGCTCGCCGAGCGGCGACGGGAGCGCCAGCTGCGGCGCGAGCCCGGTGGCTCCGCTGGGCGCGCCCGGGAGATCGGCTGGCGGCTCGTCGGCGACGAGCGGCTCCTCGGGCTCGGAGGCCACCCACGCGTCGTGGGCGGCGGCGGTGATGTCGGTGAACGAGGTCCGCCGCCAGCGCAGGTCCAGATCGCGCGTGAACGCCGAGGCGACGAGCTCTGAGGACGCCGCCGCCGCGGCGCTGAAGTGCGCCGGGAGGGCGAGCCGCGCCGGCTGCACCGCGATCGATCCCGGCGCGCGCTCGACGAGCCCGCGCAACCGCGCGAGCAGCCGGGCGTCGTCGGGCGTCGTCGTGCCGGCGGGCGCGATGTCGCCGTTTTCGGCGCGGGCGAACAGGAGCCGCCCCAGGGGCGAGTTGCGGCTGCCGTAGGACCCGGCCCACCACAGGACGACCTGGTGGCGGGCCCGGGTCAGCGCCACGTAGGCCAGCCGCAGGTCCTCGCCCCGCTGCTCGGCGATGAAGCGTTCGCGATGGTCGCGGTAGTCGCGACCCTCGAGCGCCACGTCGAGCGTCCGGCGGTCGCCGCGCTCGGGGTCGTGGAAGAACACCGGCTCGCGATCGTCGGAGATCCAGCCCATGTCCCAGAGGTAGGGCAGGTAGACGATCGGGAACTCGAGGCCCTTGCTGCGGTGGATGGTCAGCACCTGGACCGCACGGGCGTCGAACTCCAGGCGGCGGCTGCGCTCCTCGTCGGCGGTGTCGGACTCGGCCTCGGCGATCCGGGCGCGCAGCCAGCCGGTGAGCGCCGTCGGCCCGAGCTGCTCCTCGGTGGCGGCGACGTGGAGCAGCTGGCCGACGTGGCGCAGGTCGGTGAGCCGGCGCTCGCCGTCGGCGTCGGCGAGCACCCTGCGCGCGAGGTCGCACGCGACCGTGATCGTCTGCAGCAGCGAGGCCACCCCGCGGGTCCGCAGCACCCGCGAGAAGTCGTGCAGCTCGCGGTGGACCGCCTCCCAGGCCGGGCTGTCCTCGTCGTCGCCCGCCGCCGCGACCTGCTCGGCCGTCCAGCCGACGAACGAGGTCAGCGCCGCGGCGTGGGCGCGGGTCGTCGAGGAGGGGCGCTCGAGCGCCTCGAGCAGCCGCAGCCATTCGGCGGCGATCTCGGTCGTGAACACGCTGCCGGCGCCGTTGATGACCGCGGGCACCCCGGCGTTGCCGAGAGCCTGGCGCACGATCGCGGCCTGGCGGTTGGTGCGCACGAGGACCGCGACGTGCTCGGGCGCGATGGGGTCGCCGTCGATCGTCGCCGGCGAGTCAAGAAGCGCGACGACATCGGCGGCGAGGTCGAGGGCGACGAACTCGCGCCCGCTGTCGACCTGCACGAAGCCGTTCTGGGTCAGCGAGATCGCAGGCTCGTCGCGCCCGGCGACCCGGATGCGCATCGGAGCGCCGACCGGCGCGCCGCGCAGCCGCGATTCGCGGTGGCTCTCGGGGGCGCGGACCTCGCGGTAGGCGATCCCCTCGTGGCCAAGCTTGACCCCGGCCAGCAGCGCGTCGTGCGCGTCGATCAGCCCTTGGTCGCAGCGGCGGTTGAGCTGCAGCGTCGCGCGGTCGCCGGCGGTGCGCGCCGCCTCGAGATAGGCGTAGACGTCGGCGCCGCGGAAGGCGTAGATCGCCTGCTTGGGGTCGGCGATCAGCACCATCGCGGTCTCGCCCTCGCCGAACGCGCGGCGCAGGATCGCCCACTGCGCGGGGTCGGTGTCCTGGAACTCGTCGACGAGGACGACGCGATAGCGCGCGCGCAGGGCGGCGGTGGTCGCCTCGCCGTTGGCTCCGGTCAGGGCGGCGCGCAGGCGGCTGACGAGGTCGTCGTAGGTCATCACCGCCAACGCGCGCTTGCGCCGGTGCAGCTCCTGGCGCGCGGCGAGCGCGAGCCGGCCGCGCATCTGGGCCACCTCGCCCGAGCCGGTCACGATCTCCGCCCACGGGTCCGAGATCGCGGCGCGGGCGATCTGCCCGGCCTCCTGGCGGCCGAACGCCGCCTCCCGCCCAGGCGGGCTGAAGCGGCGCACGTAGAGGTCGTCGACGACGTCGGCGACGAGGTCGGAGAGGTCCTGCACGAAGGCGACGTCGGGGTCGAGCTCGCCCGCGATCCCGAGGCCGCCGAGCATCTCCTGGCAGAAGCCGTGGGTGGTGGCGATCGTCGCCGCGTCGAAGTCGGCGATCGCGCTTGCCAGCCGCGCCCGGCGCAGCGGGATGTCCCACGCGGCCAGCAGTCGGGCGACCGGGTCCGCGCCGACCGGATCGCCCGACTGCGCCCGGCACAGCGCCGCCTCGACCTCGACGAGACGGTCGCGGACCCGCTCGCGCAGCTCGCCGGTGGCGATCCGGGTGAAGGTCACGAGCAGCAGCTCGTGCAGGGGCACCCCGTCGGCGACGTAGCGCGCGGCCAGGCCCGCGATCGTGTACGTCTTGCCGGTGCCGGCCGAGGCCTCGAGCACGGTCACGCCCGTGGGCAGCGGGCCGGCGAGGTCGAACTCGCGCGGGGCCAGCTCGGGCGCCGCCGACACGCTCACCACGTCGGCATCTCCTCGCGCGCCGCCGACGCGCTCACCACGTCGGCAGCTCCTCGCGCGCCGCCGACACGCTCACCACGTCCGGATCTCCTCGCGCGCGAGCAGCTCGTCCCACAGCCGCCGCGCGCAGCGTCCGAGCCGCGAGGCCTCCTCGGGCGCCCAGCCGTCGCCCGCCTCGTCGGGGGCGGGCGCGATCTCCAACAGCTCGTCGAGGTCGCGCACGCCGCTGAGCACGAGGCGGTGCTCGGGGTCGCGGTCCTCGCGCTCGAAGCGAAAGCCGCTCTTCCATTCGCGCCGCGCCGCGTCCGCGGGATCCTGCCCGGCGGCGGCCGCGCGCGCGTACTCCGCGCACGTCCGCGTGTAGATCGGCAGCGGCTCGCGCAGGCCGCGGTCGTGCAGGTCGACGAGCGTCCGGAGCTGCGCGGTGGCCGTGGCGCGGCGCTGCGCGGCGTCGGCGCCGAGCGGCGGGATCGTCGCGCGGCAGACGTCGCCGCCGCGTCCCCGCCCGATCGCGACCGCCGAGAACGCGCGCTCGGGTCGGGCGGCGGTCAGCGCCAGCAGTCGCACCCAGGAGGCGAGCCGCTGCTTGGCCGCGATGCGCGAGAAGGTGGTCGTCAGCAGCAGGTCGCCGTGGACGGCGATCGTGCCGTTGAGCAGGCGGTCGTCGTCGATCGCCACCCGCACGTCGACCGGCTCGGGAGCGGACCGCTCGCCGGTGACCCGCGCGACGTCGCGGGCGATCTCCTCGACGGTCACGAACAGCTCGTTGATCACCGGGTAGCCGAGCACGCCGGGCGGCAGCGTCCCGCGCGCGATCTCGGCCAGCGAGGCGGTGCGGCCGTCGACGCCGCGCAGCAGCGCCTCGAGCAGCCGCTGGCCCACGCCCCAGCGCCCGAGCGGATCGAGCTCGACGGTCAGGCGATCCTCGATCTCGTCGGCGCCGCCGCGGAGGCTGACCCCAAGCCGGCGGCGCAGGAAGAAGCGCACCGGATGATCGGCGAAGGCGACGAGGTCGGAGACCTCGATCACCGGGCCGGGACGCCACGGCAGCGCGCGCGCGAGGAACGGGCGCGACGCCGCCCGCGGACCGATCAGCGCCCGCGCGCCCTGGAGGTTGAAGCGATCGAAGCTCCAGGCCGCCCCGGCGATCAGCTCACCCGGCGCGAAGTTGCGCGGATCGAACGGCTGCAGCGGGTGGCGGACGATGATCCGCTCGCGCGCGAGTCCGTCGTCGCAGCGCACCGTCGCGTCGACGGTGTCGAGCAGCTCGCCGATCGGGACCGCCGGCGGGCGGGGCGCGTTGGTCCGCTCGTCGTTGCCGGTGTAGGTGACGATCAGCCGTTCGGTGGCCGCCATCAGCGCGTCGAGCAGGAGCTGGCGATCCTCGCTGCGGGGGTCGCGCTCACCGATCCGCGGGTCCCCGAGCATGAGGTCGTCGCCGTCGCGGGGCGCCCGGCGCGGGAACGCCCCGTCGTCGAGGCCGAGCAGACACACGACCCGGTGCGGCACCGACCGCATCGGCACGAGCGTGCAGACGGTGAGATGCCCGGTGCGGAAGTTGGCGCGCGTCGGACGCCCGGCGAGCCGGTCGCCGAGATAGGCGCGCACCTCCTCGGGGGCCACTTTGGGGTCGGTGGACCTCTCGCCGGCGCCCGCCTCCTCGATGAGCTCGTCGAGCACGCGCTGCAGCTCCGCCCGCTGCCAGCTTTCGCGGGGGCCGGTGGCGGTCAGCGCGTCGGCCGCCCGGGCGATCGCGGCCGCCCACTGCGGCAGCGTCTGGGCAACCCCGAGGGCATCGAGCGCGTCGCCGAGACGCGCCACGAGCTCGGCGAAGCGCCCGGCGAGGTCGATCGCGCGGCTGTCCACGTCGTCGAGGGGCAGCACCCCAGCGAACAGGCGCTGCTCGTCCTCGGTCATCGCGACCCCGAGCAGCAGGCGATCCAACCCCATCCGCCAGGTCCCGCTGTCGATCCTCTCGAGCTGATAGGGCGCGCGATGGGGAGCGTCGAGCCCCCAGCGGATGCCGGCCTGCGCGATCCACTCCTGCAGGCGCACGAGGTCGTCGTCGTCGAGGCCGAAGCGCCGTCGCACCGGCCCGCGATCGGCGAGGTCGAGCACCTCGGACGCGGTCAACCGTGATCCGACGAGCGCCAGCAGCTGCGCGATCACGCCGAGCACCGGGTTGGTCTGGCGCAGCGAGCGGTCGGCGAGGCGCACCCGGAGATCGATCCGGCCATCCTGTGCGGCGGCGAGCTCGTCCTCGCCCGAGCGCTCACCGGCGCCGAAGGTCGCCTGGACGAGCGGGGCGAACGTCTCGACGTCGGGGCACATGACGATCACGTCGCGGGGCTCGAGGGTCCGATCGCGCGCCAGGGCGTGCAGGATCGCATCGCGCAGGACCTCGACCTGACGCGGGCGCCCGTGGCAGGAGTGCAGCTCGACGCTGCAATCGTCGTCGGCCAGCGGCGCGCGCGCATCGGGCCGGCCCGGCAACGGCGAGCCGGGGCAGGCGCGGTTGGCGCGCACGTCGGCCTGGAGGCGGCCGAGCAGCGTCGGGGGGCCGGGCGGGTCCTCGTGGGGGTGGTCCACGGGGTCGGCGCTCGCCAGCACCGCCTGCATCTCTCGCGCGTCGCGTCCCCAGGAGGCGAGCAGCCGGCCGTGCGCCAGGCGGGCGCTCGGGTCGGCGGCACGCCGCCTGGTCTCCGCTGCACGCCGTCCGGTCTGCGCTGCACGCCGCCCGGTCTGCGCTGCACCCCGCCCGGTCTCCGCTGCACGCCGTCCGGTCTCCGCTGCACCCCGCGCGGTCCCCGCCCCCGCGACCTCCGCGACCGATCGCCACAGCGCCGGCGAGGGATGCAGGAGGAACAGGTGCACGTCTCGCGCGTGTGCGAGGCCGTCGAGCATCCGCACGTGGCCGGTGGGCAGGCGGGTCAGCCCGAACAGCGCCAGTCGCTCGCCGATGGCCAGCAGCTCGGGCTCGGCCCGCAGCCGGGCCTGGGCGCGCTCGCGCCGCTCGGCCGGCCCGGCCATCCCGATGCGCGCGCGCAGCCGCCGCCACAGCTCCGCCTGCCACGCGACGGCCGCCGGCAGCGACTCCCCGAGGTCGTCGACGTCGCGTCCCTCGCGCCAGGCCTCGAGCATCGCCGGCCGGTGCAGCGCGTAGCGGTCAAACAGGCCGGCGAGGTGACGCAGCGTGCTCAGCCGCCGCGAGCCCCGCACCGGGTCGTCGCCGTCATCCCCATCGGCGCCCAGATAGCGCGCGAGCGCGGCCAGCCAGGGCTCGCCGAGCGTCTCGGAGACGACGTCGAGCAGGGGCCACACCGAGCGCTCGGGCAGCCATGGATCGGCGGCGGGGTCGATCCCGGAGGCGACCGCCACCGCGTCGCCCAGCAACCGGTGCGGGCTGGGAAACAGGACGTTGGCGCACACCCCGTCGGCACGGCCGTCGCCGGCGCCGAGCACGGCGGACATCCGCTGGGTCAGCCAGCGCTCCATGCCCCGCGTCGGGACGGCGACGACCTCGGGACAGAACGGGTCCCGCGCGGGCGTGCCCAGCAGCGCGCCGAGCGCGTCGGCGAGGGTATCGGCGCGGGCGGCGCGATGGACGTGCAGCATGACCACCGAGGGTATCCCCGAGCGAAGAATCGCCACCCCGGTGAGTCACCCATCCGAGCGGGTGTCACTCACCCGTGCAGAAGTGACACGCCGGAGCGATTGACGTGCCGACTTCCTGCTGCTGACCCGAGGGGACCGGGTCGTGCGCCGGGTCTCCACGCCTACCTCGTGGGGCGGCGTCATGCGTGAAGATCGGCGCCCGCGTGGCGAACATCGAGTCGCAATCCGAGGAGCGCAGGCCGACGAGCGGCTGCTCGCCGGCGGGCTGCCCGAGGTCATCGAGCTCGCGGATCGTCCGGCGGCGCTGACCCGGCCTCCGACTCGGACCCGCCCACCCCGCGCCCGCGTCGTCCGGCCGTCCTCGACCTCTCGTCAAGCGCCGCGACACGTCGACTTCCGCGTCCTCGCCCGGCCTCCACCAGTGAGCGCTCCCGGAGCCGCACGAGTATGCGGACGCTCGAGGCCGAGCTTACGCGCGCCGGGTCAGCCAGCTGACGATCAACGGCATCGCCAGCGGCCTGCGCAACACCGGCTGATTCCTCCCGGGGTTTGATCATGACGCAGCGGGTACCCCATAATTGAGCGCACAGCGGAAAGCGTTGAGACGCCGCGCGCGACTCCGGTGGGGCCCCACGACGGCGGCCCCGGCAGTCGCCGCGACTGTTCCGCCAAGCAACAAGGAGTTGCCATGCACGCACCGGAGGCGACCGGTCGGCCCATCACCATCCTGATGGCCGACGACGACGAGGACGACCGCGACCTGGCCCGGGATGCGCTGGAGGGCACGGCGCTGGCGGAGCTGATGGAGTTCGTGATCGACGGCCAGGATCTGCTCGACTATCTGCGTCACGCCGGGCCCTACGAGGAGTCGGCGGCGACGCTGCCCTCGCTCATCCTCCTCGACCTCAACATGCCGCGAAAGGACGGCCGCGAGGCGCTCGCCGAGCTCAAAGCCGACGCCATGCTGCGCCGGATCCCCGTAGTCGTGCTGACGACCTCGCGCGACGAGGACGATGTCCGCTCCGTCTACGACCTCGGCGCGAGCTCTTACATCCAGAAGCCGTTCAGCCACAAGCATCTCACCGAGGTCATGCAGGGCATCGGCAAGTACTGGTGCGAGATCGTCGAGCTGCCGCGGGACGAGCGCAACTGAGCGCTCCGCGCGCCTAAGATGCCGGGGGCGCCGCACCGCGCTCCCCCACCGATGCCCTCCGCGCCCGACCTGTCCGGCGTCGCGCTCGACGACCGCTACGAGCTCTCCGCCATCATCGGCGAGGGCTCCTTCGGGCGCGTCTACCGGGGCCGCGATCGGCGCCTGCATCGTCCGGTGGCGATCAAGGTGATCAAGCCCTGGTGGACCGACGATCCGCAGTGGGTAACGGCCTTCGAGCGCGAGACGCGCCTGCTGGCCCGGATCTCGGACCCGGGCGTGGTGCAGATCTTCGACGTCGGCCAGGCGCCCGAGGGCCTGTACTACGTCGCCGAGCTCGTCGACGGTCAGGACTTAGCGCTCCGGCTGCGCCACGGCCCGTTGACGCCCGCGCAGGCGGCGGTGGTGGCGACCCAGCTGTGCCGCGCGCTCGGCCGGGCCCACGAGCGCGGGATCGTGCACCGCGACGTCAAGCCGGCCAACATCCTGCTCTCCCGCGAGGGCCAGGTGAAGGTCGGCGACTTCGGCGTCGCCCGCCTCGCCGGGGGATCGAGCGACGGCGGCACCGCCGGCGTCGTCGGCACGCCCCGCTACATGGCCCCCGAACAGGCCCGCGGTCGGGCCACGACCCCGGCCACCGACGTCTACAGCGTCGGCGTCGTGCTCTACGAGATGCTCGCGGGGCGACCGCCGTTCTTGGGCGCGGCCCCCGTCGAACTGGCGCTGCGCCATCTCCGCGAGCAGCCGCCCGCGCTCGGAGCGCAGGTGCCGCGGGCGCTGCGCGAGATCACGTCGCGTGCCCTGGCCAAGGACCCCGCGCGCCGGTTCGCCGACGGGGCCGAGATGGCGCAGGCGCTGCAGGCGGCGCGAGAGCGGATCGGCGAGCTGCACCCGGTCTGGCGCGTCCGGACGATGGCGGTGGGCCGCGAACGGTCCGCGACGGCCGCCACGGCGGGCCGCGAACGGTCCGCGACGGGCGCCACGGCGGGCCGTGACCGGCCCGCGACGGGCGGCACCGCCGTCCTGACTCGATCCGAGCCGCCGGCGACGGGTCCCCCGCGGACGGGACGCGGACGGCCGCCGGCGAGCCCGCCGCGGCCGCGCGATCACACCCTGCCGGCGCCGGTGCTCGGTCCGCGGCGCAACGTCAACCCGTCGGCGCGCCGTCGCGCGATGGCGGCGCTCGGGCTCGTCGTGCTCCTCGTCGCCGGGATGGCGGGGGCCGCGGTCCTGCTCGGCAAGCGCACGACGGTTCCGTCGCTGACCGGCCTGCGCCGCGCCGCCGCCGTCGCCCGGGCACGCCGCCGGCATCTCGTGCCGCGGGTCGCCCCCCGCTTCGACCGCGGGGTGGCCGCCGGATGGGTGATCTCCCAGAGCCCGCGCCCCGGCCTCTCGGTCGGCCGGGGCTCGACGATGAGCCTCGCCGTCAGCCGCGGTCCGGCCCCGGTCAGGGTGCCGGCGGTCGTGGGCGACGGGAGCTCGGCGCGGGCGCGGCAGGCGCTCGCGCGGGCGCATCTGCATGCGACCGTCACCGCCGTGGCCGCTCCCGACAGCGCGCCCGGCACGGTGCTGCGCGCCGATCCGGCGGCCGGAACCTCGGTCGCGACGGGCTCGACCGTCGCCCTGTCCGTGGCCGAGGTTCCTCGGTGGCGCCCAGTGGCCACGGTGAGCGGGACCGCGCCGGTCCGCTTCACGATCCGCGGCCGGCGCTGGCGGATCGTCTACACGATGGCGTTCCACGGCATGTGCACGTGGATCGTGTTCTGCTCGGGGCCGCACGCCGAGGTCACCGGACCTGCCGGCTCCGGTGGGTTCGGGCTCGACGACGGCGGCACCCGGGTACGGACGTTGCACATGGGGCCCGGCACCTACGCGCTGCGCGTCAGGCCCGGCGGCGACGACGCCCGCTGGTCGCTCCAGGTCCAGGACGACTACTGAGAGACTTCGGGACCGGCATGAGCGCCGACGTGATCAACATCATCGATGCCGACCCCGAGCTCGGGGATCTGCTCGCTCCCGACGAGCGTGAGCGCGCTCGGCGCGAGACGCTGACCCGTCTGCGCCGCGTGTCGCCGGGCGCGTGGGACGTCCGTACCTCGGTGGAGCCCGAGGCCCACCACCGGGGGTTTCTCATCGTCGACGGGCTCATCAGCCGCGAGGTCGAGGTGCTCGGGCGCTCCTGCGTCGAGCTGCTCGGCCCCGGCGACGTCATCCGGCCCTGGAGCTGGGACGAGACGGGCTCGCACGTCAAGGCCGAGGTCGGCTGGGTCGTGCTCGAGCCCAGCCGGATGGCGGTGCTCGACCATCGGCTCATCCTGCGCATCAACCCGTGGCCCCAGCTCGGCCTGGAGCTGTTCAGCCGCGGCACCCGCCGGGCCCACGCGCTCGCGGTGGCGCTGGCCATCGCCCACCATCAGCGCGTCGACGATCGACTCCGGCTGACGCTGTGGCATCTCGCCGAGCGCTGGGGCCGCGTCCTGCCCGAGGGAGTTGCGGTGCCTCTCCCGCTCTCCCACCAGCGCCTCGCCGATCTCGTGGGCGCCCACCGGCCCGCGGTGACCAGCGCCATGGGCCAGCTCGTGCGCGCGGGCGATCTCAGCCGCCGGTCGGACCGCACCTGGGTGCTGCACGGCGCGCCCCCCGAGGAGCTGCGCCACCATCCGCTCGCCGCGGTGCTCAGCTAGTCGTCGTCCTCGATGTGGTCCAGCTGGGGTCCGTGGCCCTGGACCTCCTGCAGGTCGGGGTGATCGAGGGCGACCGCGATCGCGCCCGCGATCCGCCACAGCGCGCCGGCCTCGACGACGAACGGCGGCGAGATCTGCAGCGTGTTGCCGGTGATCGCCCGCAGCAGCACGCCGCTCTCCAGGCACACCCGCGTGATCAGGTCGGCCGAGACCTCGTCGATCAGCTGGATGCCCGCAAGCAGTCCAATACCGGTGCGGACCTCGACGACCGAGGGATGCTTGGCCACCTGGGCCATCGCGCGCTCGAGCTCCGGCGCGAGCTCGGCGACGCGGGCGACGAGGTCCTCCTCCTCGAGCACGTCGAGGTTGGCCTGGGCGACCGCGCAGGCGGTGGCGTGCCCCGAGAAGGTGACGCCGTGACGGAAGATCGGGGCGTCGGGCGAGTCAAAGAACGGGTGCCACACCCTGGGGCCGATCAGCACGCCGCCGAGCGGCGCGTAGCCCGAGGTGATCCCCTTGGCCATGACGATCATGTCGGGGTGCAGGTCAAACAGTTGTGTGGCGAACATCTCGCCGGTGCGCCCGAAGCCGGTGATGACCTCGTCAAGCACGAGCAGGACGTCGTGCTCGCGGCAGATCTCCTCGAGACGCTGCAGGTAGCCGGGCGCGGGCAGGATGACCCCGCCGGTGCCGATGATCGGCTCGGCGAACACCGCCGCCACCCGATCGGGCCCGAGCCGGACGATCTCGGCGTCGAGCGCGTCGGCGTCGTTGGCCGGCACCCGAGCGGTCTCGGGGATCAGCGACTCCGACCCGTAGCCCTCGCGATTGACCGGGATGCCGGCGAGGCTGGTGCCGAAGGCGTGCAGGCCGTGGTAGGAGGAGTCGCGGCTGATGATGATGCGCTTGTTGGCCTGCCCCTGGTGCTGCCAGAAGCGCCGCGTGAGCTTGCCCGCGGTGTCGATCGCGTCCGAGCCGCCGCTGACCCAGAACACCTTGGGATCCTCGATCGGGCTCATGGCGGCCAGGCGGTCGGCGAGCGCCAGCGCCTGATCGTTGACGATCCGGCCGAACGTGTGGTAGGTCTCGAGTCTGCGCATCTGTGCCGCCGCCGCCTCAGCGAGCCGTGCGCGCCCGTGGCCGATGTTCGCGTGCCACAGGCCGGCGGTCGCGTCGAGGAGCACGCGCCCGTCGTCGGTGGTGACCATCGCGCCATCGCCCTCGACAATCGTCAGCCGGTCGCCGGCGGCGAGGCTCGGCATGTGCGCCTGCGGCTGCCAGAGGGCGCTTGTGTGGCTCATCGACCGAAACGCTAACTCAGATCGCCGCGGGGTGGCAGATTCGCGCGCGGGCCACCCGGTGGGCGGGGCGCCTCAGGCCGGTGGGCGGGCGCCTCAGGCCGCTGGGCGGGCGCCTCAGGCCGCTGGGCGGGCGCCTCATGCCGGTGGGCGGGCGCCTTCAGGCGGTGGGCGGGCGCTCAGGCCGCTGGGCGGCCGCTCAGGCGAGCTCGTCGAGCACGACCGACACGGTCAGCTGCCGCGCCGCGCGCACGATGACCGCCTCGACCTCGCGTCCGATCCGCTCGTCGACCATCAGCCGCTGCAGGTCGGTCGCGTCGGCGATCGGCTCGCCGTCGAGCTCGACGAGCAGGTCCCCGGTCGCGAGCCCCGCGCGCTGCGCCGGGCTGCCCTCGATGACCTGCATGAGCGCGACGCCGCCGCGCCGTCCGAGCCGCTGCGCGATCGCGGGCGGCAGCGGCCGCGGCGCGACGGCGGCGCCGAGCACCGCGCGGCGCACGCGTCCCTCGCGGATGAGCGTCGAGATGACGCTGTGGGTGGCGTCGTTGATCGGCACCGCGAGGCCGAGGCCGACTCCCGCGAGCGCGGTGTTGATGCCGACGACGACGCCGGCGCCGTCGACGAGCGCTCCGCCCGAGTTGCCGGGGTTCAGCGCGGCGTCGGTCTGGATCACGTTCTCCACCAGCCGCCGCGGGCCTCCGCGCGAGCCGACCGGGAGTGAGCGCCCGAGCCCGGACACCACGCCGGCGGTCACCGAACTGGCGAAGCCCTGCGGGTTGCCGATCGCGACCACGAGCTGTCCCACGCGCAGCGACGCGGCGTCGCCGAGCCGCGCTGGGGTCAGCTCGCCGCCGTCGGCGCGGAGCACCGCGAGATCGGACAGCGGGTCTGAGCCGACGAGCGAGACCTGGGTCTCGCGCCCGTCGCTGAAGCTCGCCACGCCGCGCCGGGCGCCCTCGATGACGTGCGCCGACGTGACGATGAACCCGTCGCTGGAGATGGCGACGCCGCTGCCGGCACCGGTCGCGGTCCCACGCCGGGTGCGGCGGCGGACCTGGAGGTTGGCGACGCTGTCCCCGAGCGCGTCGGCGACCGAGATCACGGTGCGCGAGTAGGCGTCGAGCGCGTCGAGCCCGTCGCTTGCCGCATCGAGCTCGGGCGCGGGGAGCGAGGTCGGAGCCGGCGTCGTTCCGTTCGAGTTTGAGTTCGTCATACAATGATCGTACACGAAGTTTTCGCCTCAAACATTTGGAGTACAAATGAGTTCATCCGCATCTCCCACCGAGCTCGTCGACGATGTCGTCAGCGTCGCCGCCCATCTCGAGTCCGAGCTCGAGGAGGCGCTCGCCGAGCACCGGCTGTCGCGCCCGAGCTATCTCGTGCTCGACGCGCTGCAGGGCGCCGACGGTCACCGCCTCGGTCAGCGCGAGCTCGCCGAGCGGTTGCGCCGTACCGCCGGTACGCTGTCGATCCGCCTCGGGCGGCTCGAGCGCGCGTGGCTGATCGAGCGTGAGCCGGTCGCCGGGGACCGGCGCAGCGTGACCGTGATGCTGACCGAGCGCGGCGAGCGGCTGCTGGAGGCGGCGCGTCCCGCCTATCTCGAGCGCGCGCGGCGGCTGCTGCAGGGCGTGCCCGGCGACGGCGCCCGGGTGCTCGCCGAGCCGGTCGCGGGGTGGCTCGCGTTCTTTGCGCCCGACGAGGGGGTGGCGCCGCGCCTCGGCGTCGCGGTGGCCACCGCGGCGGTCGCCAAGCGGATGCGCGCGGCCGTGGGGCTCGCCGACGAGCCCGGCGTGCTCGTCATGCGCGTCAAGCGCGACAGCCCCGCGCAGACGGCCGGCCTGACCCGCGGCGATCTGATCACCACCGCCGGCGGGTCGCCGGTGCGCTCGATCGGGGACCTCGAGCGCGCGGTGCGGATGGCCGACGGCGCGCTCGCCCTTGACGTCCTGCGCGGCGCCGACCCCCGGCGCGTGGAGGTGACGCTGGCGGACCGGTAGGTGGCAGCCGATCCATCCCATCTGACCCTCCTGGGCGCGCCAGCGGCCATCCGCACTCATCGGCGGCAACCCCCAGCGGCATGGTCGCCGGGGCGCTCGTTTGGCCCTGGCCCTCTCGGGTACGCAGGAGGGCAGTGAGGGCCTCGCCCCGGAGCCCTGCCCGTCGGCCGCGGTCACCGGCAAGCCGTGCCCGGGCAGGACCGCCAAGCCCCCCACCGGAAAGTCGTTCCCGTCAACCGCGACCTCGAGGGCGTGACCACATGAGCACCACCCCCACACCCACCACCACGCCGGCCGCGCAGCTCGGTGCCCAGCACGTCCAGGGGGCGATGGCCCTCGCGCGCCAGGGAAGGGTCTACGACCTCGACTGCGAGCGCTTTCCCGGCATGCCGCTGTTCCCGGGCCACCCGCCCTTCCAGGTCCTGGCCTACCGCACGCCGCGCGGCATCGACAACCAGGGCGACCAGGACTGGCTGGGCGAGAACACCGTCAAGTTCGCCTGGCAGAGCGAGATGGTGATGGGCACCGTCCACTCGGGCACCCACATCGACGCCCTCTCGCACATCACCTGTGGCGGGGAGCACGGCTGGTTCGGCGGCGGCAACGCCGAGCGAGACCTCGGCGACTTCGGGCCCCTGCGCGACGACGCGACCGACATCCCGCCGATCATCACGCGCGGCGTGCTGCTCGACGTTGCCGGCTTCCGCGGCGTCGAGGCGCTGCCGGCTCACGATCCGATCGGCCCCGACGAGCTGCGCTCGGTGTCCGAGGCCCAGGGCGTCGAGATCCGACCCGGCGACATCGTGCTCGTGCGGATGGGCTATCTCAGCGGCTGGCCGGATCCCGACTTCATCGCCGCTCACGAGCAGGCCGGCATCGACCGCGACGCGGCGCTCTGGCTCGCCGAGCGGGGCGTCGTCGCCGTCGCCGGCGACACCGAATCCCTCGAGGTCCTGCCCTCGACGGTCCCCGGCAATCCCCATCCGGTCCATATCGCGCTGCTCGTCGAGCGTGGGATCTTCATCCTGGAGATGGTCAACTGTGAACAGCTGGCCCGGGATCAGGTGTACGAGTTCTGCTTCATGTGCCTGCCGCTCTGCATCCGGGGTGCCACCGGGTCGATGGTGCGCCCGATCGCGGTCGTGTGAATACGGCGGGCCCGTACACGATGTGGGGTCGCAACCCGATCGACGAGACGCCGAAATCCTCTAGGTAGCGATTGGCCCGTCAGTACGTCGCGCGTCCGCCGCTGAGGTCGTAGACGGCGCCGGTGGAGAAGCTCACGCGCTCGCCGGCGAGGAACGCGATCAGCTCGGCGGCCTCCTCGGGCTGACCGACGCGCTGCATGGGGATGAGGCTCGTGATGTGGGCCAGGACCTCAGGATCGGTGTCGGCGTTCATCTCGGTGGCGATCACGGCGGGCGCGATCGCGTTGACGAGGACACCGGTGGTCGCCAGCTCCTTGCCGGCCGACTTCGTCAGTGCGATGACGGCTGCCTTCGAAGCCGAGTAGATCGAGAGGTTGGGGTTGCCGTCCTTGCCGGCCATGCTCGCGATGTTCACGACGCGTCCCCATCCGCGGTCCACCATGAGCGGAACGAACGCGCGCATCGTGTTGACGGTGCCGAGGACGTTGACCTCGAGCACATGGCGCCACTGGTCGGGAGTCGTCTGCGCGAGCGGGACGCCGGGGCCGACGATTCCGGCGCAGTTGACGAGGATGTCGATCGGCCCGGTCGTCTCCCGGACTTGCTGCAGGGCGCCGGCGTCGGTGACGTCGGCGGCGAGATCGGCATCCCCGTGCAGATCGAGCGTGGTCACCGCGATGTGCTCGTGGCGCAGGCGCCGCGCGGCGGCGGCGCCGATCCCGCTCGCGCCGCCGGTCACCAGCGCGCGGCGGGGGCTAGCCGGGTTCACGCGTCACCTCCGAGCCGCCGGCGCCGACGCCAGTGGGGTTCACGCGTCACCTTCGAGCCGCCGGCGCTGACGCTAATGGGATTCACGCGTCACCTCTGAGCCGCTGGCGCCGACGAGGAAATCGAGGTCGGCGCCGCTGTCGGCTCCCTGGACGTGGTCGACATAGAGGCGTTGCCATCCACGAAGCGGGCTCGCATAGCCGGCGCACGTCGCCGCGTTCGGCGCCCGTGCGGCGAGCTCGCCCGCGGGCACGTCGACGTCCAGTCGCCGCGCTGCGACGTCGATGGTGATCGGGTCGCCGTCGCGCACGAGGGCGAGCGGTCCGCCGGCGGCCGCCTCCGGGGCGACGTGGAGCACGACGGTCCCGTACGCGGTCCCGCTCATCCGCCCGTCGCACACGCGCACCATGTCTCGCACCCCCTGCTCGAGCAGCTTCCTTGGCAGGGGCATGTTGGCCACCTCGGGCATCCCGGGGTACCCGCGCGGGCCGCAGCCGCGCAGCACCATCACCGAGTCGGCGGTCACGGGGAGATCGGGATCATCGACACGGGCGTGGAAGTCCTCGATCGAGTGAAAGACGACCGCCGGGCCGGTGTGGCACAGGAGCTCGGGTGAGGCCGCGGAGGGTTTGATGACGGCGCCCCTGGGGGCCAGGGTTCCGGTCAGCACCGCGATGCCGGCGTCGGCAATGAGCGGTTGGTCGCGGGTGCGTATGACCTCGTGATCCCAGATCGCGGCCTCGTCGATGGAGGCGACGAGGGGCCGGCCGGTCACCGTGATCGCGTCGGGGTCGAGCAGATCCCGGATCTCGCGCAGGACCGCGGGCAGCCCGCCGGCTCGGAAGAAGTCGTCCATGAGGAACCGGCCGGACGGCTGCAGGTCGACGAGCAGCGGGACGTGGGAGCCGAGGCGGTCGAAGTCCTCGAGCGCGAGCTCGACCCCGACCCTGCCGGCGAGAGCGAGCAGGTGCAGCACGGCGTTGGTCGAGCCGCCCACCGCGGCGAGCGTGACGATCGCGTTGTGAAACGCGCCCGAGGTGAGGATGTCGCTCGGGCGCCGGCCGTCGGTCACGAGCTCGACGGCGAGCCGTCCCGTGTGCTGGGAGGCCTGGAGCAGCCGGCTGTCGGGGGCCGGGGTGCCGGCGGTGCCCGGCAGCACCATGCCGAGCGCCTCGGCGACGATCGCCATCGTCGATGCGGTCCCCATCGTGTTGCAGTGTCCGCGACTGCGGATCATCGCCGTGTCGGACCGTGCGAACTCCTCCTCGGCCAACGTGCCGGCGCGCACCTCCTCGGACAGGCGCCACACGTCGGTGCCGCAGCCCAGCGGCAGGCCGTGAAAGGTGCCGGTGAGCATCGGGCCGCCGGGCACGACGACCGCGGGCAGGTCGACGGACGCCGCGGCCATCAGCAGCGACGGGATCGTCTTGTCGCAGCCGCCGAGCAGCACCGCGCCGTCGATCGGGTTGGCGCGCAGCATCTCCTCCGCGGCCATCGCGGCCATGTTGCGCCACAGCATCGCGGTCGGGCGCAGCTGGGTCTCGCCGAGCGAGACCACCGGCATCTCGAGCGGGACGCCCGCCGCTTCCCGGACTCCCGCGCTCACCGCATCGGCGACCTCGCCGAGGTGCGAGTTGCACGGGGTCAGCTGCGAGGCCGTGTTCGCGATCGCGATTTGGGGGCGGTCGACGAAGGCGTCGTCGGGAGCCCCGCGGCGCATCCATGCGCGGTGGATGTAGGCGTTGCGGTCATCGCCCGCGTACCAGCTCGAGCTCCGAAGCGGCATCCGCACACTATGCCGGGTACGGCGGCCAGGCGGCGGTGGCGTCGGCGCACTCAGTGCAGGAGCAGCCGCATGATCAGGACGAGCACCCCGAGCAGCGCGCCGAGCACGGTCTGAATCATCAGCTGCGGACCCGTGAGGTGCGCGCGGAGGCCGATCAGGACCTCGGTGAGGACGATCATCCCCACCGCGGTCCAGATCGCCACGGTGACCCCGGTGTTCAGCGGCGCGCCCGCGGCCCAGCAGATGAGCAGCGCCGCGGCGGGCACGAGCGCGCCCTCGAGCACGGCGAGCTCGTGCGCGGCGGCGCGGCGGAAGTCCGCGAGCTTGAACGGCTCGCCGCGCCGCGCCCGTCGGCCCGTGAACTGCGAGTAGCTGACCGCCAGCCAGTAGCCGAACAGGGTCACCCCCAGCCCGACGGCGGTCCGCGGATAGTTGACGTACTTCGGGTTCTCGGCGGCCAGCAGCGCGGCGACGAGGATCGTGCCGTAGACGAGCCCGCCCGGGTTGGTCGGCAGCCACCACGGCGCCACCCCGTCCACAGGCGGCTCCGTCTCGACGGTCTCGACGGCCCCGACGGTCTCGACGGTCTCGACGGCCCCGACGGTCTCGACGGCCCCGACGGTCTCGACGGTCTCGACGGTCTCGACGGTCTCGACGGTCTCGACCGGCTCGACCGGCTTCGACGACTCCGGCTCGGGTGCGGGCACGGTGTCGGCCACGACTCGGGATTGTCGCCGCAGGCCACATACTTGGTCGCCATGTCCGCCCATCCCCCGCTGACCGCCGGCGTCTCCCGGCTCGGCACCGAGTCGGCGTTCGAGGTCCTCGGGCGCGCCCGCGCGCTCGAGGCCGAGGGCGTCGACGTCGTGCACCTCGAGCTCGGCGAGCCCGACTTCCCGACGCCGGCGCACGTCGTCGAGGCGGCCGCCGCGGCGATGCGTCGCGGCGAGACCGGCTACTGCCCGGCGCCCGGCCTCCCCGAGCTGCGCGACGCCGCCGCCCGCTACCTCGCGGCGCCGCGGGGGCTGGCGATCGACTCCGAGGAGATCCTCGTCGCCACCGGCGCCAAGCCGTTTCTCATGTTCGCGGTGCTCGCCTGCGCGGGGCCCGGCGACGAGGTCGTCCATCCCGATCCGGGGTTCCCCATCTACGAGTCGGTGATCGCGTGGTCGGGCGCGACCCCGGTGGCTCTGCCCCACCCGTTCGACCCCGAGCGCCTTGCCGCGCTCGTCGGGCCGCGGACGCGTCTGGTGATCCTCAACTCCCCGAACAACCCCACCGGAGCCGTCCTGGCGCAGAGCGAGCTGCGGGCGCTGGAGCAGATCCTCGAGGGCCACGACTGCTGGGTGCTCTCCGACGAGGTGTACGCGCGGATCGTCTACGGATCGCCGGCGCCGAGCGTGGCCGCGCTGCCGGCGCTGCGCGAGCGAACCCTGCTCGTCGACAGCTGCTCGAAGACCTTCGCGATGACCGGCTGGCGCTGCGGGTTCGCTGCCGTGCCGCCGGCGCTGCGCGAGCCGCTGACCCGCATGATCATCAACTCGACCTCGTGCGTGCCCCCGTTCGTGCAGCGGGCCGCCGTCGCGGCCCTGACCGGGCCGATGGACGCCGTGGATGAGATGGTGCGCACGTTCAGGCGGCGCCGGGACACGGTGGTGCAGGGCCTGGCCGCGCTGCCCGGCGTGTCGTGCGCGACGCCCGAGGGCGCCTTCTACGCGTTCCCCGACGTGTCGGGCACCGGGATGAGCGGCGCCGAGCTCGCCGAGCGCCTCCTCGTGCAGGAGGGCGTCGCGCTGCTGGCCGGCGCGGGGTTCGGGCGCCACGCCGACGCGCACCTGCGGATCTCCTACGCGGCCGCCGAGCCGCGGTTGCGCGAGGGCCTCGCGCGCATGGGGGCGATGCTCGAGCGCGCCGCCGTGCAGGACCGAGGCCGGACGGCGCCGTAGCTCAGCGCGGGATCGCGGGCAGCGGGGCCGACCGCTCGGCGCGTCAGCGCGGGATCGCGGGCAGCGTGGCCGATCGCTCGGCGCGACGCGCGAACACCCAGCTGCGCAACGCGACGAAGCGGGTGCCGGTCGCCACCAGGCTCGTCGCCAGCAGGACCGCGACCTCGAGCGGGCGCCCGGCCCGGGGATCGAGCGCGCCGAGCAGCCGCAGCCCCCCGTCGGTGAGCCCGAGCGTCAGCAGGTAGACGAGACCGCCGACCGCATGCTGGCGCAGGAGCCCCGCCCGCCCCCGGATGCGAAAGCTCAACCGCCGGTTGGCCTGGGTGTTGGCCACGGCGGTCAGCGCGAGCGCGACCGCGTTGGCGGCGGCGGGACCGAGCCAGCCGCGCAGCGCCAGATACAGCAACGCGTAGGTCAGCGTGCAGGCGACCCCGATGGCCAGGAAGCGGGCCAGCGCGCTCGCGAAGCGCAGGCGCAGCACCCCGCGCAGGTCCCCGAGCGCGGCGGAGAGGATGTCGACGCGCGAGTCGGGGTCCTCGGTCCAGTCGACGGCGACCTCGTGGATTCGCAGCCCGGCGTGCTGGGCGGCGATGAGCAGCTCGGTGTCGAAGAACCAGCCCTCGTCGCGGACGAGGGGCAGCAGGCGGCGGGCGGCATCGGCGCGGATCGCCTTGAAGCCGCACTGCGCGTCGGAGAACCGCGCGCGCAGGACGGTTCGCAGCAGCCGGTTGTAGGCGCGGGAGATCAGCTCGCGCCTGGCGCCGCGCACGATCCGGGCGCCGAACGCCCGGCGGGTGCCGATCGCGAGCTCGCTGTGCCCGGAGACCAGGCCGGCGACGAGCGGCGCGAGCGCGCGCAGATCGGTCGAGAGGTCGACGTCCATGTAGCAGAGCACGTCGGCATCCGACGCCGACCACGCCGCCCGCAGCGCCCGGCCGCGGCCCTTGCGCTCGAGGTGGATCGCCTCGGTGCGCTCGAGCGCCGACGCGAGCCGCCGCGCGATCTCCAGGGTCCCGTCGGTGCTCGCGTTGTCGGCGATGACGATCCGCCAGTCGTACGGGAACCCCGAGCTCAGGAAGGCGTGGAGCCGGCGCACGGAGGCGGCGAGACCGCCCCGCTCGTTGTAGACGGGGACGACGATGTCGACCCGGGCGAGGGTCGGATCGACAGCTGCGGCGGGTGGGCGGGGGGCGGTGACGGCCATGGCGACGCAGCCAGCTTGACCGCCGCGACCAAGACCGCGGTATGAGGCGTCTAAGAGCAGCGTCTAAATGTGGCTCTCAGACCGGCTGCGCTAGCTTGCGCTTCGATGCGCATCCTCCGCCAGCTCGTCGGGCCGTTCTACATCCTGGCGGGGGTCATGCACTTCATCACCCCGTCGACATATCGGAAGATCATGCCGTCATGGGTCCCGGCGCACGACGCGATGATCTACGCCACCGGCGTCACCGAGGCCGTCGGCGGCGCGGGGATGCTGTCGGCGGCCCGCCGGCGCCCGGCCGGGCTCTTGCTGATCGCCACGATGATCGGGGTAGTTCCGGTCCATGTGGACATGGCTCTGCACCCCGACGACTATCCGCGCGTGCCCGGCGGCACCCCCGCCCTGTGGGCGCGGATCCCGTTCCAGGGCGTGTTCATCACCTGGATCCTTGACGCCATGAGGAGGGAGAGAGCATGATCGGGCAACGCGTTCGCCGCCGCGAGGACCCGCGGTTCATCACCGGCAAGGGCAACTACGTCGACGACCTCGATCTCGAAGGCGCGCTGCACGCGGTGTTCGTGCGCTGTGACCTGGCTCACGCCACGATCACCGAGATCGACGCGTCGGAGGCCGCCGAGATGCCCGGCGTCCAGATCCTGACCGCCGCCGACATCGATCTCGAGCCGCTCGGCGCGCCGTTCCCCGGCGTTCCCGAGGGCATGGCCCGTCCGCCGGTGGCCCGCGACAAGGTTCGCTTCGTCGGCGATATCTACGCGGTGGTGCTGGGGGAGACGCGGGAGCAGGCCGCCGACGGCTCCGAGCTGGTCTTCGCCGAGTTCGACCCGCTGCCGGTCGTGATCGAGCCGGCCGACGCACTGCGCGACGAGACGGTCCTGTTCGAGGAGCTCGGGACCAACCTCGCGCTCGCCGACGGTCCGCAGGAGCCCGACGCGAGCCTGTTCGCCAACTGCGAGGTGATCACCGAGGGCGCGGTCAAAAGCCAGCGGATCCACGTCGCGCCGATCGAGCCGCGGTCGGCCGCCGCGCGCTTTGTCGACGGGCGGATCGTCGCCTGGCTGTGCACCCAGACCCCGCATCAGGACCGCGATCGCCTCGCCGCGGCCCTGGGGCTGGAGCCCGAGCGCGTGCAGGTGATCGCGCCCGACGTCGGCGGCGGCTTCGGCGGCAAGGGGCTGCTCGTCGAGGACGTCCTCGTCTGCTGGCTGGCGATGCGCACCGGGCGGCCGGTGCGCTGGACCGAGACGCGCTCCGAGCACATGGTCGCGATGGGCCACGGCCGCGCGCAGGAGGCCGAGTTCCGGGTCGGCGGCGACCGCGAGGGCCGCATCCACAGCCTCTACCTGCGCCTGCTGCAGGACGCCGGCGCCTATCCGTCGGTGGGGGCGATCCTGCCGACGCTGACCCGGACGATGGCCTCCGGCGTCTACGCGATCCCCAACGTCCAGGTGCGCTTTGACTCGGTCGCGACGAACACCACGCCGACGGCCGCGCTGCGCGGCGCCGGCCGGCCCGAGGCGACACAGATCCTCGAGCGCGCGATCGAGCTGTTCGCCGCGGACGTCGGCCTCGATCCCGTGCAGGTGCGCAAGCGCAACTTCATCGGCGCCGACAGCTTTCCCTACACGACCTCGACGGGCGCGGTCTACGACATCGGGGACTACGGGCGCGCGCTCGACACGGCGCTTGCCGCGGTCGGCTACGACGAGCTGCGCGCCGAGCAGGCCCGCCGCCGCGAGGCCGGCGAGTCGCTCGCGCTCGGCATCGGGATGAGCGCCTACGTCGAGATCACCGCCGGCTTCCCCGAGACCGAGTTCGGCGCCGCCGAGATCACCCCCGAGGGCGACGCGATCGTCAAGACGGGGTCGTTCTCGCACGGCCAGGGACACGAGACGACGTTCGCCCAGATCGCCTCCGAGCAGCTCGGCATTCCGGTGGCGCGGATCACCGTCGTCAAGGGCGATACCGATCGGGTGGCCCGGGGCACCGGCACCTACGGCTCGAAGTCGACCCAGCTCGGCGGCGTCGCGGCGCGCCAGGCCTCCGTGGAGCTCGTCGAGAAGGCCAAGGAGCTCGCGGCCGAGCAGCTCGAGGCCGACCCGCGCGACATGGTGCTCGACCTCGGCGCGGGCGTGTTCCACGTCACCGGCGCCCCCAGCCCGTCGCTGCCCTGGGGCGAGCTGGCGGCTCGCCTCGCCGAGTCGGGCCGCCTCGGGGAGCTGAGCATCGAGTCCGAGTTTCAGGCCTCGCAGCCGACGTTCCCGTTCGGCGCCCACGTGGTCGTCGTCGAGGTCGACACCGAGACGGGCTCGGTCGAGCTGCAGCGCGTCGTGTGCGTCGACGACGCGGGCACGATCATCAACCCGATGATCGCCGAGGGCCAGGTCCACGGCGGGGTCGCCGCCGGCATCGCCCAGGCGCTGTTCGAGGAGCTGACCTTCGACGCGCAGGGCAGCCCCGGGAACGCAAACTTCGTCACCTACTGCATTCCGGCCGCGACCGAGTTCCCGATGATCGAATCGCTGCGGATCCAGACCCCCACCCCGATCAATCCGCTCGGCGCCAAGGGCATCGGCGAATCGGGCACGATCGGCTCGACGCCGGCGACGCTGAACGCCGTGCTCGACGCGGTCTCGTACCTGGGCGTCCGCGACCTCCCGATGCCGGCCAACGGCGAGCGCGTGTGGCGCGCGATCGAGGACGCGCGCCGGGGCAACGGGTCCACCCCCGCCGGCACGGAGGGTCAGGGGGCCGCGATCTCGGGAGCCGGCGCCGGCGCGTCGGCGTGACGGCGACCGCACGCACACTGCCGGCTCGGCCCTACGGGGCCCGGGCGTTCGCCCGCCAGCGCCGGCCGGGGTTCGCCGACTGCTCGCCGAGCCGGCGGCTGCGCCTCGACGCGCTCGCCGGATGGCTTCAGGACCTCGCCTGGGACGACATCGACGACGCCGGGCTCGCCGACGTCGCCGTATGGGTCGTGCGCCGGACGCGGATCCACGTCGAGCGGTTCCCGCGTTTCGGCGAGCACTACACGCTGACGACCTTCTGCAGCGGCCTCGGTCGGATGTGGGCGGAGCGGGGCACCGACCTCGTCCGCGAGGGCGAGACCGTGCCCGATGTCGAGTGCTCCTCGATCTGGGTCCACCTCGACGTCGAGCGCCACATGCCCTCGCCGGTCTCCGAGATCGAGATCCTCACCTACTTCGGGCGCTATCCGGCGCCGCGGGTCAGCGCTCGCCTGCGCCATCCGCCTCCCGACGCGACCGCTCGCGTCCGGCCGTGGACGTTTCGCGCAGCCGAGTCCGACGTCGCCGATCACATCAACAACGCCGCCTATTGGACGCCCCTGGAGGAGGAGCTGCTCGGTGGCGCCGACCCCGAGCGGCTCGACCTCGAGCTCGAGTACCGCACCCCCGCCCAGCCGGGCGATATGCGCATCCTCTCCGGAGGCGACCGGCGCTGGATCGTCGACCCGGCGGACGAGATCAACGCCTCGTTCCTGCTCGGCGCCGACTTCGCCGAGCGTTAGCGCCCCTGCGCGTCAGGGAGTGAAGACGATCTTGCCGACGAGCTCGCCGTCGACCATCGCCTGAAAGCCGTCGCGCGCGTCGGCGAGCGGCATCGTCGCGTGGATCGGTGGGCGGATGTCGCGCTCCAGGCAGAAGCGAATGAGGCGCTCGAGCTCGTCCCGGGTGCCCATCGTCGAGCCGACGACCGACAGCTGCAGGAAGAACACCCGCGTCAGCTGCGCCGGCGGCGCGGCGCCCGAGGTCACCCCCGAGACGACAAGCGTGCCGCCGGGCTTCAGCGATTGGATCGAGTGCTTCCAGGTCGCCTCGCCAACGGTCTCCATCACCGCGTCGACGCGCTCGGGCAGGCGCTCACCGGACTCGAAGGCCTGGTCGGCGCCGAGCTCAAGTGCCCGCGCGCGCTTGTCCTCGGTGCGGCTCGTCACCCACACCCGAGCTCCCGCGGCCCGGCCGAGCATCGTCAGCGCGCTGGCCACACCGCCGCCGGCGCCCTGCACGAGCACGGTCATCCCCGGCGTCACGCCGCCGCGGGTGAATAGCATCCGGTAGGCGGTCAGCCACGCCGTCGGCAGGCAGGCGGCGTGCTCGAACGAGAGCTCCGGGGGCTTGTTGACGAGGTTGCGCGTCGGGACCGCGACCTTCTCGGCGAGGGTCCCGGGATGGCCCTCGGAGAGCAGCGCGCGACGCGGGTCGAGCGTCTCGTCGCCGCGCCAGGCGTCCTGGGTGATCACCGAGTGCACGACGACCTCGTTGCCCTCGGGGTCGACGCCGGCGGCGTCGCAGCCGAGGATCATCGGCAGCTGCTCCTCGGTCAGGCCGGTCCCGCGCAGCGACCAGACGTCGTGGTGGTTGAGCGAGGCCGCGCGGACGGTGACGATCGTCCACCCGGCGGGGGGGTCGGGGTCGGGCTGGTCGCCGATGACCAGGCCGGCCATCGGGTCATCTGCGTCGATCGAGGTGGCGTAGGCGGCGAGCATGCCCTGCACCGTATACGTTCGCGGGGTGGGCTCGCGGTCTCGTCAGCCCCGACCCGGACGAGTCTCAGTCCCAGCGACCGACCGGATACTCCACGTTGGCCTGAGCGGCCGCGATGCGCGCGATCGGCACCCGGTAGGGCGAGCAGGAGACGTAGTCCAGGCCGGCCCGGTGAAAGAAGACCACCGACTCGGGATCGCCGCCATGCTCGCCGCAGATCCCGAGCTTGAGATCCGGCTGGGCCTCGCGCCCCACCCAGGAGGCGAGCCGCACGAGCCAGCCGACGCCCGGCTTGTCGATCGTCTCGAACGGGCTGCGGTCGATGATCTTGCGCTCCATGTAGGTGGGCACGAACGCCGACTCGACGTCGTCGCGGGAGAACCCGAGCGCGGTCTGGGTCAGGTCGTTGGTGCCGAAGGAGAAGAAGTCGGCGAAGCGGGCGATCCGATCGGCGACGAAGCACGCGCGGGGCAGCTCGATCATCGTGCCCACGGTGTAGTCGTCGCCGACCGTCAGCCCCTCGTCCTCGCCGATGCTGGTCACCAGCTCGCGGATGATCTCGAGCTCCTGCTCGTAGTCGACGAGCGGGATCATGATCTCGAGGTGCGGCGGCTCGGACGCCGCCTTGGCCGCCCGCATGATCGCGCGGACCTGCATCTCGTAGATCTCGGGGTAGAGGATCCCCAGCCGGCAGCCGCGGGTCCCGAGCATCGGGTTCTCCTCGGCGATCTCGTGCACGCGCGCGAGCAGCTTCTCGAGCCGCTCGAGGTCGTCGGACTCCTCGATCCGGGCGCGCTCGACCTGGGCGGCGAGGTCCTCGGCGTTGGGCAGGAACTCGTGCAGCGGCGGGTCGAGCAGCCGCACGGTCACCGGCAGGCCGGCCATCGCCTCGAAGATCCCCTCGAAGTCCTCCTGCTGGAGCGGGAGCAGCTCGCCCAATGCCTCGCGCCGCGCCTCGTGGGTGTCGGACATGATCATCGCCCGCATCTTCGGCTGGCGGTCCTCGGCTATGAACATGTGCTCGGTGCGGCACAGCCCGATCCCCTGGGCGCCGAGCTCGCGAGCCCGCCGGGCATCATCGGGGTTGTCGGCGTTGGCGCGCACCTCCATGCGGCGCAGCTCGTCGGCCCACTGCAGCACCGTCTGGAAGTTCTCGTTGACCTGAGCCTCGACGAGGGGGACGTCGTCGGTGGTCACGAACCCCTTGGTCCCGTCGATCGCGATCGCGTCGCCCTCGGAGAGCTCGGTCCCGTTGACGCTGACCGTCTTTGACTCGAGATCGATGGCCAGCGCCTGGGCGCCGACGACCGCCGGCAGCCCCATCCCCCGCGCCACCAACGCGGCGTGCGAGGCCTTGCCGCCCTCGCTGGTCAGGACACCCTTGGCGGCGTAGAACCCGGCGACATCCTCGGCATCGGTGAACGGGCGCACGAGGATGACGTCGCGCCCCTGCTCGGCGGCGTCCACCGCGGCGGCGGCGGTGAAGACGATCTCGCCCTTGGCGGCGCCCGGTGAGGCGTTGACCCCGGAGGCGAGCACGTCGAACTCGGCCTTCGGGTCGAAGGTCGGGTGCAGCAGCGCGTCGAGCGTGCTCGGGTCGATCGTGGCCAGCGCCCGCTCGCGCGTCAGCAGCTGCTCGGAGACCGCGTCGACGGCGAAGCGCACGGCCGCCTGGGCGGGGCGCTTGGCGTTGCGCGTCTGCAGCATGTACAACTGCCCGTCCTCGACGGTGAACTCGGTGTCCTGCATGTCCTCGTAATGAGCCTCGAGCGAGTGCAGGATCTCCATCAGCTGGTCGTGGACCTCGGGCATCCACTCCTTGATCTCGGAGATGTCGCGCGGGGTGCGCACGCCCGAGACGACGTCCTCGCCCTGGGCGTTCTGCAAGAAGTCGCCGCTCGGCTCGGGAGCGCCGGTCACCTCGTCGCGCGAGAAGGCGACGCCCGAGCCCGAGGTGTCGCCCTTGTTGCCGAAGACCATCTGCTGGACGTTGACCGCGGTGCCCCACTCGTCGGGGATCCGGTTCTGGCGGCGGTACTCGACCGCGCGCTTGCCCGTCCAGGAGTCGAACACCGCCCGGATCGCCAGCCGCAGCTGCTCCTGGGGGTCCTGCGGGAACTCGTCGCCGGTCTCCTCCTGGTAGACGCCCTTGAAGGTCTCGGTCAGCTCCTTCAGCGCGTCGGCGTCGAGCTCGGTGTCCTCGGTGACGTCGCGCGCCTGCTTGGCGGCCTTGATCGCGTCCTCGAAGCTCTCGCCGGGGATGCCGCGGGAGACGTTGCCGAACATCTGCACGAAGCGGCGGTAGGAATCCCAGGCGAAGCGCTCGTTGTCGGTCGTCTTGGCCAGGCCGAGCACCGACTCGTCGTTGAGGCCGAGGTTGAGCACCGTGTCGAGCATCCCGGGCATCGACTCGCGCGCGCCCGAGCGGACCGACACGAGCAGCGGATCGTCGCGGTCGCCGAGCGTCTTGCCGGCCTGCTCCTGGAGGCGGTCGAGCGCGTCGGCGACCTGCTCGGACATCCCCTCGGGCTCGGACTGGTCGGCGTTCATGTACTCGACGCAGGCCTCGGTGGTGATCGTGAACCCGGCCGGCACGCGGTCGGGCCCGAGCACCCGCGTCATCTCCGCGACGTTCGCCCCCTTGCCTCCCAACAGCTCCCGCATGTCCTTGGAGCCGTCGGCAAAGTCGTACACCCACCTCGACATCGGTGGCGGCATCCTACCCGGGATCGGCCGCGGCCGTCGCCATCACCGGCGGCTGGCCTCGGGCAGCCCCCCGGAGCGCGTTTCGTTGGCCCGATCGGGCAGTGCCACGCCATGGGAGAGGTGCCCCGAGGCCGCGAGGTCGACCGGCCCGGCCGGCGGGACGCTCGGACGACGGCGCTAGGCGGTCGCGGCGGCGAGCGAGCGCGGCTGCAGGCCCATGGCGTCGGCGAGCAGCTCGTAGGAGCGGCGCCGCGCGGCATGGTCGTGGACGATCGTCACCGCGATGACCTCGTCGGCCTGGTACTCGGAGGCGAGCTCCTCGATGCCGGCGCGGACCGTCGCGGGCGAGCCGACGATCGCGCGTCGCGGCGAGACGCGGTTGCCCGCGCGGGGATCGGAAGCCAGGAACGCCTCGGCGCGCTCGGGGGTCGGGATGGCGATCAGCGTGCCGCGGCGCAGGAGCGCGAACGCCATCCGGCTCGAGGTCGCCAGGTAGCGCGCCTCGTCGTCCGAGGGAGCGCAGATGACGGTGGCCGCGACCGAGGTCCGGGGAGCCCGCAGCTCACGCGCGGCCTCGAAGCGCTCGCGGTAGACCTTGACCAGCCGCGCGCCGTCGGAGTTGATGAAGTCGGCGAACGAATAGGGGAGGCCGAGGTTGCCCGCCCAGACCGCGCTCTGCTCCGAGGAGCCGAGCAGCCACGGCACGGGCAGCTCGGGCAGCCCCGGCAGCGCGGTCGCGAGATGGCGGAAGGGATGGTCCTCGGGGAGGTCGTCCTCGAAGTAGGCGAGCAGCTCGGCCAGCTGCTGGGGGAAGTCGTCGGGGGCGGCCTGGCGGCGATCGCGCTGCAGCGCGAAGGTGGTCAGCGGGTCGGTGCCCGCGGCGCGTCCGATCCCGAGGTCGACCCGCCCCGGGAACAGCCCCGCGAGGATGGTGAACGACTCGGCGACCTTCAGCGGGCTGTAGTGCGGGAGCATCACGCCGCCGGAGCCGACCCGGATGTGCTCGGTGGCCGACGCGATCGGGCCGATCAGCACCTCGGGGCTCGGGCCGGCGAGCATCGCGCCGCCGTGGTGCTCGGATACCCAGTAGCGGTGATAGCCGAGCTCGTCGGCGAGCCGCGCGAGGTCGATCGTGTTGCGCAGCGCCTGCGCGCCCGTCGCGCCCTCGGGGATCGGAGTCTGGTCCAGGACGGACAGGAGCATGCCGCTGGATGGTAGAAAGGCCGCGCATGCCGCTGAGATCCGTGACCGCCACGCGGTACGTGACGGCGCTGCGCGAGGGGGGCTCTCTGCCCGGGCTCGTCGAGGCCGATGACGACGGGCTCTACGTGCTCAAGTTCCGTGGGGCCGGCCAGGGGCTGCGAGCCCTCGTCGCCGAGGTGATCGTCGGCGAGCTGGCGCGCGCCGCGGGGCTGCTCGTGCCCGAGCTCGTCACCGCGGTGATCGACCCGCGCCTCGGTGCCGCCGAGCCCGATCCCGAGATCCAGGCGCTGATCGTCGGCTCAGACGGGCTCAATCTCGGCGTCGACTTCCTGCCCGAGGCGCTGCCCTACCTGCCCGCCGGCGGCTGGCAGCCGAGTCCCGAGCTCGCCGCCGAGCTGGTTTGGCTCGACGCGCTGACGACGAACGTCGACCGCACGCCGCGCAACCCCAACCTGCTGATCTGGCACGACCGGCTGTGGCTGATCGACCACGGCGCGGCGCTGTACCTGCAGCATCGCGGACTGGAGCCGGTCGCCGACGCGGCCCGGCCGTTCCCGGCGATCGCCGAGCACGTGCTCCTGCCGGTCGCGGGTCGCATCGCCGACGCCGACCGGCGGCTGCGGGAGCGCCTGGGGGGCGACGCCGTGGCCGCCGCGGTCGCGCTCGTCCCCGACGGGTGGCTCGCCGGCGGCGACGAGCCCGCCGCCTACGTCCACTACCTGACCCGGCGTCTGTCGGACGGCGGGTTCGTGCAGGAGGCCGAGCGTGCCCGCGCCGACGCCTGAGACCAGCCCCTTCAGCTACCTCGTCCTCCAGGTGGTGCCCAACGCCGAGCGCGGCGAGCGGATCAACGTCGGCGTCGTGCTGTTCTGCCGCCAGCGCGACTTCCTCGGGGCGCGGGTCGGCCTGCACCACGCGCGGCTGGCCGCGCTCGATCCCGAGCTGCCGATGCTCGAGCTCGCCGACCATCTCGACGCGGTCGTCCGCGTCCTCGACGCATCGCCGGGCGCAGGACCGGTGTCCCGACTGCCGGCCTCGGAGCGCTTCGGCTGGGTGGCGGCGCCGTCGAGCACGATCGTCCAGCCCTCCGAGGTTCACACCGGGCTCTGTCGGGAGCCCGCCGTGACGCTCGACGCGCTGTACGAGCGGCTCGTGCGCTAGTGCATGCGTGAGCGGCCGCCGTTCGCGTGAGCCGCCCGGGTCGAGTCCGGGGTCAGCCGCGGCGCATGAGCCGGCCAACGGCGTCCATCAGCTCGGCGGTCCGGGCGTCGCGCTGCGCGGCCGACGCGGCGCCGACCACGCAGTGGTGGGCGTGGTCGTCGAGCAGCCCGAGCGCGACCTTGTCCAGCGCGGCGCGCGCGGCGGAGATCTGGGTCAGCACGTCGATGCAGTAGCGGTCCTGCTCGACCATGCCCTCGATGCCCCGGATCTGGCCCTCGATGCGTCTCAGGCGGGCGAGGAGCTGGTCCTTGCTGGCGGTGTAGCCGCGTTCCATGGCGACAACGTTACCGTTACCCCCTATGGGTACGCTCTGGCACGGGATCCGCGACGCCGCGCTGATGGCGTGGGAGGTCTGGTGGGCGCTCGTGCTCGGCTTCGCGATCTCGGCGATCGTCCAGGCCTGGGTGCCGCGCGAGCGCGTGCAGCGCGCCCTCGGCGACGGCGGCCCGGGGGCGACCGGGCGCGCGACCGCGCTCGGCGCCGCGTCCTCGTCGTGCTCCTACGCGGCGGTGGCGATCGCCCGGTCCCTGTTCGCCAGGGGCGCCTCGGCGACGAGCGCGCTCGCCTTCCAGTTTGCCTCGACGAACCTCGTGTGGGAGCTCGGCCTCGTCCTGTGGGTGCTGATCGGCTGGCAGTTCACCGCGGCCGAGTATCTCGGCGGGGTGGTGATGATCGGGCTCATGGCGCTCGGCATGCGGGCGTTCGTGAGCCGGCGCGCCGAGGCGGCGGCGCGCGAGCATGCGGCGGGCGCGCAGGATGGCCACCAGCACCGCTCCTTCGAGTCCCAGCTGCCGTGGCGCCGGCGGCTGACCTCGGTCCGGGCGTGGTCGGACGTCGCGCACAACTTCCGCGGTGACGCGCAGATGCTGTGGCGCGAGATCGCGATCGGCTTCCTGCTCGCCGGGTTCGCCGCGCAGCTGCCCAACGGCTTCTACCGCGCCCTGTTCCTGCACGGCGCGCCGGCGCCGATCCCGGCGATCTGCAGCGCCATCGTCGGCCCGCTGATCGCGGTGCTGAGCTTCGTCTGCTCGGTGGGCAACGTGCCGCTGGCGGCGGTGCTGTGGTCGGGCGGGATCGGCTTCTCGGGGGTGCTCGCGTTCCTGTTCGCCGATCTCATCGTGCTGCCGATCATCGCCATCTACCGCAAGTACTACGGAGCCGGCTTCGCGGCGCGGATCACGCTGCTGATGCTCGTCACGATGATCGCGGCGGCGCTGATCGTCACCGGCGTCTTCGATCTCCTGGGAGCGATCCCGAGCGGCCCGCGCCCGGGCCGGGCGCGCATCTTCGGCTCGATCGAGCTCGACGACAAGCTCGTTCTCAACGTCGTCGCGACCGCGATCTGCGGCGCGCTCATCACGCTCACGGCCCGCCGGGGCGTCACCGATCCGGTGTGCGGGATGCGCGTCGATCGCGACGGGGCGGTGCGGCGCACGATCGGCGGGCGCACCCGACTGTTCTGCTCGGAGAGCTGCGCCGAGCGGGCGGCTCACTCGTCCCCGGGCTCGGCGAGCAGCGCCTCGAGCTCGAGCGGCTCTCCGAACGCGACCGCCTGGTAGCCCTCGCGGGGCGGAAACCCCGCGTCGCTCACGAGCCGACGAGCTCGATCCGGTTGCCCGACGGATCGACGGCGAGCACCGGCTCGCCGCGGTCGGACGCCAGCGCCAGACGCGCCGCCGCCGCCGCGACCGCGGTCGGAGCGCCGAGGCGCAGCACCCCGTGGCGCAGGCCGGCGGTGCCCTGGGGAGGCGGGGAAGCGCCGGGCCCCTCCCAGGTGTTGAGCGCCAGCCGGTGGGGGAAGCTGCCGCCGGCGCTCATGTCGCCCATCCCGACCCGCTCCCAGTTCTCATTCGGGGTGAAGCCGATCGCCGCGTAGAAGCGCAGCGCGGCCGGGATGTCGCCGACGTGCAGGTGGAGGTGCCCGATCCGGGTGCCGGCGGGCAGTGGGCGCGCGAGATCGTCGTCGGGCAGATGGGCGAAGACCTCGTGCAGGTCGAGTCGATCGGTGCCGCGCCGCAGCCGGCCGCGCGCATCGACCACCGCGGGGAAGCCGTGGTTGACGACGTAGCGGTCGAAGCGGTCGAGCGTCTCGAAGCTCAGCTCGAGGCCGATCCCGTCGGGGTCGTCGAGATACGTCGCCCAGTGCATCACGTGATCGGTCGGCGAGTTCGGATAGCGCTCGGTCATCAGCCGGCCGAGCACCCGAGCGAACTCGGCCTCGCTCGGGAGATGGATCGCGAGGTGATACAGACCGCTGTGGCCGCGTGCCGCCGGGCGGACCGCGCCGGGATGCAGGACGACGAGCTCGGCGTCGGCGACGCCGAGCGAGATCCCGCCGGGCTCCTGCTGGCGGAGCGACAGGCCGACGACGTCGCGCCAGAAGCGCAGCGAGCGTCCGGCGTCGGTCACGTCGAGGTGCACGGGTCCGAAGCGAGCGAAGTCCTGCGCGGTGGTCGCGTCCGGCCCGGGGCGCGCCGCCGCCGGGGGCGCCGAGGTCTCGTCGGGCATCGTCACCTCATCGAGGCTATCGACGGCGCTGATCGACGAGCTGGCGGGCGGCCCGCCCGCCGACCCTAGGCCGCGCCGCGCCCCGTGCGCGACTGCAGCTCGTCGATGAGCTTGGAGGCCTGCGCCTTGGTGAGCTTGTCGGGGAGATCCTGGCCCGCCTGCTGGGCGAGCGTCGCCAGGTAGGAGAGCTGGGGTCCGGTGGCGGGCTCCTCGCCGGTCACCCAGTCGTCGGGATCCTTCTCCGGGTTGGGCTGGGTGGGGTCGTCCTCGGCCATCGCGACGCAGCGTAGCGGCTGGCCCCCGGGACTTGGGATCGCCGCGATCGGGTAACCCCGCGCCCAGGCATGCCCCCGCCCCGCGCCCAAGCCGCGATCGCCGATCACGGGATGATCGGCGATCTGCGCACCGCCGCGCTCGTCGCCCGCGACGGGACGATCGACTGGTTCTGCCCGGCGCGTTTCGACGCGCCGAGCGTGTTCGGGGCGATCGTCGACTCCGAGCGCGGCGGCCACTGGCGGATCGCGCCCGCGGACGAGGAGCCGCGCGTGGCGCAGTTCTACTTCCCCGACTCCAACGTGCTCACCACACGCTTCATGACCACCGCCGGCGTCGTCGAGATCCAGGACTTCATGCCGGTCTCCGAGCACGAGCGCCTCGTCCGCCGCGTCAGCTGCGTGCGGGGGCGGATGCGGCTGCGCTCCGAGCTGTGCGCGCGGTTCGATTACGGGCGGGCGGCCCATCGGACCCGGCGCAACCGAGACGGCGTCGTGCTGGCTACCGACGAGCTCAAGCTCACCCTGTTCGCCGAGGTCGCTCTACGCACCGAGCGCGGCGACGTCCACGCGGAGATCGACGTGCGCGAGGGCCAATCGGCGACGTTCGTCCTGCACGTCGACGACGTCGCCGACCCCGACTGTCACCTCGGGGCCGCCGCGACCGCGATGTTCGACGACACCGTCGCCTACTGGCGCGACTGGCTCGCCGGGTCCAGCTACACCGGCCGCTGGCGCGAGATGGTCAACCGCAGCGCGCTGACCCTGAAGCTGCTGACCTACCTGCCGACGGGCGCGATCGTCGCCGCCCCCACCGCCGGGCTGCCCGAGGAGCTCGGCGGCGAGCGCAACTGGGACTACCGCTACGTGTGGATGCGCGACGCCGCCTTCACGGTCTACGCCCTGATCCGGCTCGGCTTCACCGCGGAGGCCAAGGCGTTCAACGCCTGGACGGCCGAGCGTCTCGCCGATGACGCCGGCGGCGGGAAGGCGGGGCCGCTGCAGGTCATGTACCGGATCGACGGCGACCCCGAGCTGCGCGAGGTCCGGCTCGACCACCTCGACGGCCACCGCGGATCGCGCCCGGTACGCGTCGGCAACGACGCGGCTCGCCAGCTGCAGCTCGACATCTACGGCGAGCTGATCGACTCGATCTACCTCTACGACAAGTACGGCGCCCCGATCTCCCACGACACCTGGATGCAGCTCTCGGGGATCCTCGACTGGCTGGCCGAGCACTGGGACGAGCCCGACGCCGGGATCTGGGAGACGCGCTCCGAATCCCGGCGACACACGTTCTCGCGGCTCATGTGCTGGGTCGCGTTCGAGCGGATGATCCGCGTGGCGCGCACGCGGGGCCTGCCCGCCGACGTCGTCGGCTGGTCGCGGGTCCGCGACGAGATCTACTCCCAGATCGTCGAGGAGGGCTACGACGAGAACCGCGCGGCGTTCGTCGGCCGCCTCGACGACGGGAGGCTCGACGCGGCGCTGCTGCTGATGCCGATGGTCAAGTTCTGCTCCCCCGCCGAGCCCCGGTTCCGGTCGACGCTCGCCGCGATCGAGTCAGAGCTCGTCGCCGACACGCTCGTCTACCGCTACGACGATGCCGTCTCCGACGGCGTCGCCGGGGACGAGGGGACATTTTCGATGTGCTCCTTCTGGTACGTCGAGGCGCTGACGCGCGTCGGTCGCCTCCAGGACGCCCGCCTGGCGCTCGAGAAGATGTTCACCTACGCCAACCATCTCGGCCTCTACGCCGAGCAGATCTCGGCCACCGGCGAGCAGCGCGGCAACTTCCCGCAGGCGTTCACGCACTTCTCGCTCATCTCCGCCGCCTACAACCTCGACCGGGCGCTCGGCGGCGGCGAGTAACCGCGGTCGCGCTGTCGCGTACCAGTGGCAGCAGTTTCACGACTGCACCACATGATCGCGGCTCACTTCGCATATCACTCCTCGGGCCGTTCGCCGGGCGCCCTCCTCCTCGGGCGCCCGGCGAGCGCGGCGGATGGTCGCCCCCCCGTTTGGGGGGACTTGTCCGCGGGTGGCTCGCATCCCGAGCGCCGGTCGCGTGAGGTAGGCGCCGTGGCCACCGGTCTGCGCAGCGATCCGCGTCTCGCCTCGGCCCCGTCGACGGGCAGGCGTCCGGGCGTCGTCGCGGCCTCGGTCGGCATCAGCGTCCCCGAGCGCGTCGTCGCCAACGCCGAGATCGAGGCTCGCTTCGGCGTCGCGCCCGACTGGATCGTCCGGCGCACCGGGATCCGGACGCGCCACATCGCGGGTCCCGAGGAGCGGCTCGACGCCCACGCGGCGGCGGCCGCGCGCATGGCGCTGCAGCGCGCCGAGGTGGCGCCGCAGGACGTCGACCTGGTCATCGTCGCCACCACCACCCCCGACGAGCTGATGCCCGCGGCCGCGCCGCTCGTCGCCCACGCGCTCGGCGCGACGCGCGCCGGCGCCTTCGACGTCGGGTCGGCCTGCACCGGCTTCCTCTCGGCGCTCGCGGTCGGCGCGGGTCAGATCGAGGCCGGGCGCGCTCGCGCCGCCGTGATCGTCGGCGCCGATCTCGTCTCGCGGCTCATCGATCCCGACGATCGCGGCACCGCGGCGGTGTTCGCCGACGGAGCCGGCGCGGTCGTGCTCGAGGCGACCGCGGGCCGCGGCCGGATCGGCCCGGTCGTCCTCGGTGCCGACGGCGCCGGCGCCCGGCACATCCGCGTCCCGCGCGATGACTACAAGATCCGCATGCTCGGCCACGACACCTTCCGTGAGGCGGTGGCAACGCTGAGCGAGTCGACGCTGCAGGCGGTGAGCGCGGCCGGCCTCGGGCTCGCCGACATCGACCTGTTCGTCTACCACCAGGCCAACGGTCGGATCCTCGCCGCGGTCGGCGAGCGGCTCGGGATCGGCACCGAGCGCGTGCTCGACTGCATCGGCGAGTACGGCAACACGGTCGCGGCCACGCTGCCGCTGGCGCTGTCCTACGGCGAGCGCGAGGGCGTGCTCGCGCCCGGCGATCGCGTGCTTCTCGGCGCCTTCGGCGCCGGCTTCACCTGGGGCGCGACCGTCATCGAGTGGGGCCGGCCGTGACCGCGCTGGCCGCACCGCCCGAGGCGGTCGTCAGGGCGGGCGGAACGCCGCTTCACCGGCTCGAGATGCTCTGTGACCCCGGTTCGCTGCAGCTGATCCGCTCCGAGGTCGTCTCGACCGCGATGGGCGCCAGGGCGCGCTGCGGCGACGGCGTCCTCGGCGGCTCGGGCAGCGTCGACGGCCGCCCCGTGTTCTGCTACGCCCAGGACGCGAGCTTCGCCGGCGGCTCGCTCGGCGAGGCGCACGCCGAGACGATCGGGCGCGTGCTCGAGCTCGCGGCTCGCGGCCGCGCCCCGGTGGTCGGCTGGCACTCCTCGGGCGGCGCGCGCATGCAGGAGGGCGTCGCCGCCCTCGGTGGCTACGGCCGGATCTTCCGCCGCACGGTGCAGCTGTCGGGCCAGGTCCCGCAGATCTCGATCGTCACCGGCCTGTCGGCGGGCGGCGGGGCCTACGCGCCCGCGCTGACCGACTGGGTCGTGATGACCGAGGAGTCGAGCATGTTCCTCACCGGCCCTGGCGTCGTGCGCGAGGCGCTCGGCGAGGAGGTGCAGGCCGGCGAACTGGGCGGCACCCGCGTTCACGGTCGCAACGGCGTCTGTCACTTCGTCGCCGCCGACGACCTCGACGCGGCCCGTCTCGCGCGCGACCTGCTCGGATATCTGCCCAGCCACCGCGACGCCCCGGCTCCGCTGCTCGCGCCGCGTCGCGCCGGCGGCCCGCTCGACCCGGGCGCGGTCGTGCCCGCCGAGTCTCGGCGCGTGTACGACGTCCGCGACGTCATCGCGGCGCTCGTCGACGGCGGCGAGCTGCTCGAGATCTCGGCCGCCTGGGCGCGCAACCTCGTCACCGGGCTCGCGCGGATCGAGGGCCGTACGGTCGGGGTGATCGCCAACCAGCCTCGCTACCTTGGCGGGGTGCTCGACGCGGCGAGCTCGGAGAAGGGCGCCCGCTTCGTCTCCAAGTGCGACGCGTTCGGGATCCCGCTGCTCGCGCTCGTCGACACGCCCGGCTACATGCCCGGGACCAAGCAGGAGGGGGCGGGGGTCATCCGCCACGGCGCGAGCCTCGTGCACGCGTTCGCGCAGGCGCGCGTGCCGCGGCTGACCGTCATCCTGCGCAAGGCCTTCGGCGGCGCGTTCATCACGATGAACTCGAAGGACCTCGGCGCCGACTACGTCTTCGCCTGGCGCAACGCCGAGATCGGCGTCATGGGCGCGCGGCCCGCGGTCGGTGTCATCCACCGGCGCGAGCTCGCGCTCGCCGAGGACCCCGAGGCCGAGCGCGACCGCCTGGCGCGGCACTACGCCGAGTCCCAGCTGCGCTCGCAGGTCGCCGCCGCCAGCGGCTACGTCGACGAGCTGATCGAGCCGGTCGACACCCGCGCGCGCCTCGCGTGGGCGCTGCGCTCGCTGGGGGGCGCGAGATGAGGCCCGCCGCGGCGGGCGGGGACGTGCTCCTGACGGGCGCGACCGGCTTCGTCGGGATGGAGCTGCTGGCGCGCTACCTGGAGCGGACCGAACGTGGCGTGGTCGCGCTCGTGCGTGCCGCCGATGCCCGGGAGGCGGACGCCCGCGTCGACGAGGTGCTCGAGAACCTCTTCGCCGGCCGCGCCCGCCAGCACCGCGGCCGTGTCGCGGCCGTGCCCGCCGACCTGACCGCGCCCGGCCTCGGGCTCCCCCTCGGCGTCCGCGAGCGCATCGCCGCCCGGGTCAGCACGATCGTGCACTGCGCCGCCTCGGTCTCGTTCACCCTGCCCCTGCACGAGGCGCGGTCGATCAACCTCGAGGGCACGCGCCGGGTGCTCGAGCTCGCCGAGCTCGCCCAGCGCCGCGGCGGCCTGGACCGCTACGGGCACGTCTCGACCGCCTACGTCGCGGGCGACCACTGCGGCGGCTTCTCCGAGCGCGACCACGACGTCGGCCAGGGCTTTCACAACTCCTACGAGCGCTCCAAGTTCGAGGCCGAGCACCTCGTGCGCCGCCACCCCCACCTGCCCGCCACGATCCTGCGCCCGAGCATCGTCGTCGGGCACCGGACGAACGGCTGGACGGCGGCGTTCAACGTCCTCTACTGGCCGCTGCGCGCGATCGCCCAGGGCCTGCTCACCGCGATCCCGGCGTACCCGACGTCGCCGCTGGACGTCGTCTCGATCGACTACGTCGCCGATGCGGTCTATGCGCTGTGCGACTCGGCGGGGCGAGCGGGGCGCACCTACCACCTGACCGCCGGCCCGCACGTCGCGACGATCGGCGAGATCGCGGGTCAGGCGGCGCGGTACTTCCGCCGACCGGTGCCGGAGGCGATCCCCCCTGCCGAGTTCGCGGCGCAGCCCGCCGAGGGCGCCGAGGCCTCGGCGCGCCGCGCCGGCGCGGCCTATTACCCGTATCTGTCGCTGCGCGCGGTCTTCGATTCCGAGGCAACGCGCGCCGAGCTCGAGCCGCGCGGGATCCGCGCCTCGCCGCTCGGCGAATACCTCGACCGGCTGCTGGACTTCGCCACGCGCAGCCGCTGGGGCAAGCGGCCGATCGCCCGCGCCAACGCGTTCGCGGCCTGACACAGCGATGCTGGGCGACATCGCGCGCTTCTCGCCGCACGACCCCGACGCGCTCGTCGTCGCCTCGCTCGCGTGCCCGGTGTGCCTGCACTCGGGGAGCGTCCGGTGGGAGGCGAGCCTGCGGGGATACGATCCCTCGGTCCGATGCCGTTGCTCGTCCTGCCACCAGCGCTGGCGCGTGTACCTGGCGCCCGAGCAGGCGTTGCGCCTCGGCCTGATGGTCTGAGCCCGCGGTGAGCGCCGGCGTCGACGAGCAGCCCGCGGTGAGCGCCGGCGTCGACGAGCAGCCCGCGGTGAGCGCCGGCGTCGACGAGCAGCCCGCGGTGAGCGCCGGCGTCGACGAGCGCGCGGGCCTCGGCATCGAGGCGCTCGAGCTGTTCGTCGACGTGCTCGCCCAGTCGGAGGCCGGCGCGAGCGCCGACGGCTTCTACGACCGGCTGTGTGAGGCCGTGTGCCGGCTGGCGCGCATGCGTCGCGCGGTCATCTTCCGCTACGACAGCGCCGATCGCCGCGTCCGCGCCGCGGGGGTCCACGGCATGGACATCGAGCGCTTCGCCGGCGTCTACCTGACCGTCGAATCGGCGCGCTTCGCGGCCGACGCGCTGCGGACCGATCGGGTGGTCGAGGTCGTCGGCGACCTCGGCGCCCAGGTCCCCGAGGAGTTCGCGGCCGTCGTCTCCGAGCCGGCGCGCCTGGTGTGCGCGCCGATGGCGGCCGCCGGCCGCGAGCTGGGGGTGATCCTCGCCGACCGGCTCCTCTCCCAGCCGCCGCTGGATCAGGCCGACCGGCGGCTGCTGTGGACGCTCGGCAAGGCGGCGGCGCTCGCCTCGGTAGCGCGCAGCGTCTCGACCCAGTTCGAGCGTGCCAGCCAGCTCGAGCAGCGGATCGACCTCGCGCGCGAGATCCACGAGGGGGTGATCCAGCGGCTGTTCGGCGTCTCGATGGCGCTCGACGGCGAGGGCGACCTGCCCGCGGGCGCGCGGACGCGCTGCGCGGTCGAGACCCAGGCGGCGTTGACCGAGCTGCGCTCGGCGCTCCAGCGCCCGCTCGGCCGCGCCCCGCGCGCCACCCAGACGACGCTGACCGCCGAGGTCCAGCGCCTGGCCCGGATGCATCCCGACCTCGGGCTCGCGCTCGAGCAGGGCGACGCCGGGGACGTCCCGCCGACGCTTCAGCCGCTCGCCCAGTCGGTGCTGATCGAGGCGGTGCGCAACGCCCACAAGCACGCCGCGCCCACGCGCGTCAGCGTGCGCACGGGGCGGGCCGACGGCGCGTTCTGGATGGAGGTGGTCAACGACGGCGTCCGCGAGGGCCGCCGCCGGGCCGGGATGGGCCTGCGGTTGGCGGCGCTCGAGGCGCTGCAGTCGGGCGGCGTGATCGAGTTCGGCGAACGCGCCGAAGGCAACTGGCAGGTGCGTCTGGTGGTTGCGCATGGGGACGACTGACGCCGACCTGACCGCGGCCGCCGAGCGCAGCCCGAAGCGCCTCCGGGTGCTCGTCGTCGACGATCACGACGTCGTGCACTGGGGGTTTCGCCTCATGCTCAGCCAGCAGACGTGGGTCGAGCGCTGCCTGTCGGCGCACTCGGGCGCCGAGGCGCTCGAGCTCGCGGTCCGCTACCGGCCGCACGTCGCCCTCGTCGACCTGTTCATCGGCGAGGAGTCGGGCGCGGAGGTGTGCGAGCGCCTGCGCACCGCCGAGCCCGCCACCCGGGTCCTGCTGTTCAGCGGGGCGGGGGAGATCTCCCCGCGCGCCGCGCGGGCCGCCGGCGCCTCGGGCTTCGCCTACAAGGACTGGCCGGCCGGGCGGATCGCCGGCGCGGTGCGGCTCGTCGGGCTCGGGCGGACCGTGTTCGAGCGCCCGGTGGCGCGCGTCGATTCCCCGGGCGCGCTCGGCCTCTCCGAGCGCGAGCGCGCGGTGCTCGAGCTGATGGCCTCGGGCGCGACCAATCCCGAGATCGGCGAGCACCTGCACCTCTCGCGCCACACGGTCAAGGAGCACTCGAGCGCCGTCTACCGCAAGCTCGGCGTTCGCAACCGCACCGAGGCGGTCCAGCGCGCGCAGCGGCTCGGCCTGCTCAGCTGAGGCGCCGGGCGCGCTGGCACGGTCAGCGGACTCCGGGGAGCACCGGCGTGCCCTGCTCGCGCACGGCCTCCAGGGCGTTCGGGTCCAGGCCGAGCAACCGCAGGATCGTCGGCGCGATCGAGGTCGTCTCCAGACGATCGTCGAACACGCCCGGCGACACGGCCCCGGGCGCGTCGACGAGCAGCGCCACGTGCCGGTCCTCGGGGTCGGCCCCGCCGTGCTCGGCGATCTTCTTCGTGGCGCCGGTGTACACGACGCCGTGCTGGACCACCCCCCAGACGTCCGGGTGACGCGGGTCGGACGCCGGCACGCCGAAGTACCGCGCCGCGGCGGCGCCGGCGTACACGGCGCTCAGGCCGGAGTGATCCAGCGTCCGCGAGCCGCTGGTGATCGTATTGCCGGTGGCCGAGTGCGACGTCAGGTAGTCGGCGACGAACGAGGTGGCGGCCGGAGAGCGGTCCGAGAGCCACATCATGATCGCGTCGTCGTTCGTCGACGCCGCGACCAGGGCGGGGGCGGTCGGATGGGATTGCTTCCACGCCGCGTTGATGGCGTCGATGATCGGGCCGTCGTCGATCCGGGTGAGGTCGTCGGGATCCTCGGGCGACTGGCCGTGCTTGGCCGAGATGATGATCGCGGTGGAGCCGGCCAGGCCGCGGGCCTTCAGTTCGGAGACCATCGCGGCCAACTGATCGTCGAGGTAGCCGAGCGCTCGCTGCAGCAGCGGACCGGGAAAGTGGGTGCCCGGCTCGTAGCCGCCGGTCAGCCCGTCCGAGCTTGGCAGCTTCTGCGCGGTCGAGATCGTCTGGAAGTTCATCCCGAAGATCGCCGGCACGCCCACCCGGCGCGTGCCGCTGTGGTCGTCGCCGTCGATCTCGTTCAGGATCGCGTGGACCTTGTAGGAGTCGTACTGCATCGTGGCCGCGTTGTCCGAGGTCCAGTCGTCGCCCGACGGGTAGCCGATCGCGTCGGAGGCGATCTCGGGCGTGAACAGGTCGTCGACGCCGTCGCCCTCGGGGCCGTCGAGGATCTCATAGGCCGGGTGCTTGTCCGACCACGCGGTCAGCAGGCCATGGTCGTGGGCGACGTTGAAGATCGTGTTGACCTGCAGGTACTGGTGGGGATACACCGGCTTGCAGGTGCTCGGGTCGACGGGCAGCCGGGCCGGGTTGATCAGTGGCGTCGGGTCGCCGGTCATGTTCAGGATGCCGGCGGGCAGGCCGCCGAGGCCCTGGCCGGCGTCGAGCGCCGTCGAGTCCTTGTCGATCGACTCGTCGAAGGTCACCGGGGCACCGGTCGGGGCTCCGCGCGGGCACGAGGTGGTGCCCGCGGGCAGGAGGTCGTGGTCGTACTCGGCGTCGTAGTAGACGCCGGTCGTGCGCGGGTCCCCGCCGGTGACCTGTCCGATCATCCCGGGGAAGGAGTCCGACGGGATCGGCGTCAGCGCGTGCGTGTAGTCGGCGCCGCCGGCGCTCAGCGCGGCGAGCTCGGAGCGCGGGTGGTGGCGTACGTACCAGCGCAGGTCGGACTCGTGCAGGCCGTCGACCGAGATCAGGAGCACGTGCTGGATCTCCGTGGCCGACGCCCAGCGGGGTGTCCGGGTGCGGGCCGCGCCGGCGCCCGGAAGCGCCGTCACCGCGACCACGGCGGCGGTGATCGCCGCGAGGGCAACGAACCTCGAGCGTGTGAACATCGCTTCTCTCCTGGGTGGACGACGGGGCGCCGGGAGGATCGCCCGTCGGGCGTCCGCCAGGTGTGAGCAAGCTGTAAACGTGGGGTGTCGGCCACGGGACAGCCCCAACTGGCAGACGTCCCTTGGTGAGCGCTCTCCCTGCGACCGTGCATGAGCGGGCACTAGCATCAGCTCGATGTGGCAGCGCACCCGGCGGGCGGGCCTCGTGGTCGCGGCGGCCCTGGCGCTCGTCGCGTGCGGCACGACCGGGGTCCCGGAGAGCTCGGGCGGCGCCGCGCCCGGAACGGGGTCGACCCCGGGCTCCCCGACCGCGAGCGCCGTCGCCGGGCCGGTCCCGGGCGGGGACTGGGTGAACTTCGACGCCGACGCTGCGCGCTCGGGGATCGGGCCGTCGGACACCGGTATCACCGCCGCCAACGTCGGTTCGCTGCGCGCGAGGCGGGTGACGCTGGACGGGATCGCGGACTCCGCAGCGGTCGAGGTGCACGGGGTGCGGGCGCTTGGCTCGCGCCGCGACCTCGTCGTGGTGACCACCAGCTATGGCCGCGCGATCGCGGTCGACGCCCAGACCGGGCGCCTCGTCTGGCAGTTCATGCCGGCGGGCATCGACGGCGCCCCGGGCAACCCCCAGGTGACCACCGCCGGCCCCGTCGTCGATCCCGACCGCCGGTTCGTCTACTCGGCGGCTCCGAACGGGACGGTCTCAAAGCTCGCGCTGGCCACGGGCCGGCCGGTCTGGACGCGGGCGATCACGCTCGACCCGGCGCACGAGAAGCTCGCCTCGGCGCTGAACGTCGCCGGCGGCAGCGTGGTCGTGCAGACCGGCGGCTACATCGGCGACATCCCGCCCTACGACGGCCACCTGGTCACGATCGACCGCACGAGCGGCCGGATCGTGCACGTGTTCAACAGCGAGTGCTCGAACCGGCACCGGCTCATCCGCGCCGCCTCCTGCCGGGTCACCGACACGCGCGGCGACGACGCCATGTGGGGACGAGCCGGAGCGGTGATCGAACCCGGCTCGGGCAGGATCCTGACCGCGACCGGCAACGGGCCGTTCGACGGCTCGACGAACTGGGGCAACTCAGCGCTGGAGCTGAGTCCCGACGCGAGCCGCCTGCTGCACAACTGGACGCCCACGAACTGGCGGACGCTCGACAGCGGGGACGTCGACGTCGGCAGTGCCTCCCCGGCCGTGCTACCTCCCTTCCACGGCCGCCGCCTGGCGGTCCAGGGCGGCAAGGACGGCAGGCTGCACGTGCTCGACCTGACGCGCCTGGACGGCACGACCGCGGGCGCCGGGAAGCGCCTTGGGGGCGAGTTGAGCGAGACCTCGACTCCCGGCGGGGCGCAGCTGCTCACGGCGCCCGCCGTGTGGAGCCGCGGCGGGCGCATCGACGTCTTCGTCGGCACCGACGGGGGCACCGCCGCCTACGAGCTCGTCGACCCCGGCCACCCCCGGCTGCGCGTGCTCTGGCACCGGTCGACGGCCGCCACCAGCCCGGTGCTCGCCGGAGGCCTGCTCTACCTCTACGACGAGATCGACGGCTCGCTGGTCGTCCGCCAGCCCCTCACCGGCGCGCTCGTGCGGGCGTTCCCGGTCGCGCCCGGGCACTGGAACAGCCCGATCGTCGTCGGCGGTCGCGTCATCCTGCCGACTGGCAGCTACCACGACAGCTCGCGGACGAGCACGCTGGTGATCCTGCATCTGCCGGGTCGGTAGCGCGGACGCGGGCACTGAGGGGTCAGGCCCGGATCTGCGAGCCGTCGCCGCCCCACAGCGTGTGGAACGTCCCCTCGCGGTCGACCCGCCGGTAGGTGTGGGCGCCGAACAGGTCGCGCAGCCCCTGGATGAGCGCCGCCGGCCCGTGCGCACGGCGGTAGCCGTCGTAGTAGGCCAGCGACGAGGAGAACGCTGGCGTGGGGATGCCGAGCTCGGCCGCCCGCCCGATCACGCGGCGCCACGGATCCTGAGCATCGGCGAGAGCCTGGGCGAAGAAGTCGGCGAGCATCAGGTTGTCGAGGTCGGGCTGATCGTCGTAGGCCTCGCGGATACGGTCCAGGAAGCGGGCGCGGATGATGCAGCCGCCGCGCCAGATCGTCGCCATCGCGCCGAGGTCGACATCCCAGCGCTCGTCGTTCGCCGCGGCGGCGATCTGCGCGAAGCCCTGCGCGTAGGACACGATCTTCGACGCGTACAGGGCATGCTCGAGGTCCTGGGCGAGCTGCTCGCCGCCGCTGCCGTCGGGCGTCGGTCAGGCGAGGCGGCCGTCGGCGAACTCGCGCTCTGACTTCAGCGCGCTCAACGCCCGCGCGAACACCGCCTCGGTGATCCCCGTCAACGGCACGCCCAGCTCGAGCGCGTTCTGGGCGGTCCAGCGCCCGGTGCCCTTCTGCTCGGCGGCGTCGAGGATGACGTCGACGAGCGGCCGTCCCGTCGCCTCGTCGGTCTTGGCCAGCACGCGGGCGGTGATCTCGATCAGGAAGGACTCGAGCTCGGTCTCGTTGTAGCGGGTGAACCGCTCGGCGATCTCGGGGACCTCCATTCCGCAGCCGACGCGCAGCAGGTCGTAGGTCTCCGCGATCAGCTGCATGTCGGCGTACTCGATCCCGTTGTGGACCATCTTCACGTAGTGCCCCGCGCCGTCGGCGCCGACGTAGGTGCAGCACGGCGTGCCGTCGACATTGGCCGCGATCGCCTCGAAGATCGGCTTGACCGATTCGTCGTAGGGCCCGGGGTCGCCGCCGGGCATGATGCTCGGCCCATTGAGCGCGCCCTCCTCGCCGCCCGAGACGCCGACGCCGAGGAAATGGATGCCCCCCTGGGCGAGCTTGGCGTGGCGGCGCTGGGTGTCGCGGAAGTTCGCGTTGCCGCCGTCGATGAGGATGTCGCCCTCGTCGAGGTGCGGCGCGATGTCGTCGATGACCGCGTCGGTCGCGGCGCCCGCCTGGACCATGCACATCAGGACGCGGGGGCGCGCGAGCGCCGCGACCCAATCGACGGTCGACTCCTGCCCGGTGATCGGGCCCTCGTCGCCGTGCTCGTGCACGAACCTCGTCATCCGGCTCGTGGTGCGGTTGTGGACGACGACGGGGATGTCGTGGTGGGCGACGTTGCGCGCCAGGTTGGCGCCCATCGTGGCCAGGCCGGTGATGCCGAAGTGGATTGGGGGCGAGCTCATTGCAGGCAAGGTAGCGATATGAGATTGACCCTTACATGTCGCCGCATTTGGCGCTACCCTGCCGCCGCGTAAGGCCCGCGCTGGCTTCCATGCAAGGGAACGGAGGAGATCGATATGGCAGACACGCCATCCGAAGTTGTTGCGGTTAGCTCAAGTACGTTCGGAGCGGGCCGGCTC
>Ga0213875_10000057_pt1 | contig 136082 bp, 108 predicted proteins | sample BarmaccomBMRX_R8_FD_160105 | JGI IMG/M metagenome (GOLD analysis project Ga0213875, IMG submission 160105) | Root-associated microbial communities from Barbacenia macrantha in rupestrian grasslands, the National Park of Serra do Cipo, Brazil - RX_R8 | ecosystem: Host-associated > Plants >... | reverse complement strand
CCGGATGCCGCCCCGTCCCCGCGCCCCGCCGTGTCCCAACCCCCCGCCCTTTCCCCCGTCCGCCCATCGCCCCGAAATCCCGCCGCACATCCGGATGCCGCCCCTTCCCCGCGCCCCCGCCGCCTCCCAACCCCCGCCCTTCGCCCCCGTCCGCCCATCGCCCCGAATTCGCCTTGTTACCCTACTCCCTCCCTAGGAAACCAGCGACGGATGCCGATAAGCTGAACGTAATAGTTTTTTTGTTCGATCGCTGCTGCGAAAGGAGGATGTCTGACCAAAACGCATAAAGCGGTTGGCTACACGGCCTTGGTGTTATTCCTGCTGGCTCTAGGCGGCGCGATTGCCGTCGATCGCTATATGAAAGGTTTCGGCCCAAGAATCAAGCAGCGTGTCATCGAGGCCCTCCGCCAGCGTTTCGATGCAGACGTCACCCTCGACTCCCTCCAGGTCTCGCTCTTCCCCGAGCCTAATGTCACCGGCGAAGGCCTCAGCGTCCGCCACGCGCAGTGGGCCGATCCGCGGCCTCTGATCTACATTCGAAAGTTTTCCGCGCGCACCGACCTTTCGACCGTCCTCGATCGCCGCAATCACGTCGATCTGGTCCGCCTCGAAGGCCTCGAGATCCACATCCCGCCACGAGGGCGCGCGGCCGAAAACGACACGCAAATCGATCAGCGCCCCGTCGCCAGCGGCGAAGCCGGCCACGATGCCACTCGCCTCAAGTTCCTCATCGAAACTATCGTTGCGGACGGGACCCTGCTTGAGATCGAGCCCAAGGCGTCCGGTAAGGCGCCTCTGCAATATTCGATTGAAAAGCTCACGCTCCGCTCCATCGGCCCCGGGCTGCCCATGTCGTTCCAGGCCAAGCTGACCAATGCGAAACCGCCGGGATTAATCGATAGCAGCGGCCGATTCGGTCCCTGGCAGCGCGACGATCCGCGCGCCACGCCCGTCTCCGGCAACTATAGTTTTCAAAACGCCGATCTCGGGGTTTTCAGTGGAATCAGCGGAACGCTCGCCTCCGCCGGCAGCTATGCCGGCGTGTTGCAGCACATCGAAGTGAGCGGCTCGACCGACACCCCCAATTTCGCCCTGAAGCGCGGCGGGCAGCCGGTTCACCTCCAGGCCACCTTCCACTCGATTGTGAACGGCACGGATGGCGACACCATCCTCGATCCCGTCGACGCGCGCTTTCTCAAGACCGAATTTCTCTGCCGCGGCGGCGTGGTGCGCCTCGACGGCACGCCCCGCAAAACCGTCACGCTCGACGCCGCCACTAAAGGCGCGCGCATGGAAGACATTCTGCGCCTCGTCATGGGCGATAACAAACCGTTCGCGACGGGGGCCGTAAATTTTCAAACTAAAATCGTCATACCGCCCGGTAGCGCCGACGTGCTCGATAAGCTCCAGCTCGACGGCCGCTTCTCGCTCGACTCCGCCCGCTTCAGCAGCCCCGAAGTCCAGCGCCGTCTGTCGACCTTAAGCGATCGCGCCCGCGGCATCACGAAGCAGCAGGACGCCCGCCCGCCGGAGCAAACCGTGGCCTCAAATCTCGACGGCCAATTTACCCTGCATGGCGGAGTGGTCCACTTCTCGCGCCTCGCTTTCGCCGTCCCCGGCGCCGCCATCAAACTCGCCGGCACATACAACCTGCGCTCCAGCTCCATGGATATGAATGGCGATTTCCGCATGCAAGCCACGCTCGCCGACACCCAATCGGGGCTTAAGCATTGGCTGCTCAAGCCGCTCGATCCATTCTTTGAAAAAGATGGCGCGGGATTCCTCGTGCCCATCAAAGTCAGCGGCACCAGAGAGCATCCGGAAATCGGAACCACTGTCTTCCATCACGAGTTCACAATACACTAGACAAGTGTATGAACAGAATTATTAGCAACGCCTCGGCGGCCGCCGCCCTGCTGGTGTCGGCAGCGGCGGTTTTTGAAGCGCAATCTGCGTCCGGCATTCAGAAACGGTCCTGGGGAAACTTCGACGGCAAACCCGTCTATCTCTATACGCTGCGCAATGCGGCCGGTCTCGAAGTCGCCATCACAAACTACGGCGGCGCCATCACCTCTATCAAGGCGCCCGACCGCGACAAGAAACTAGAAGATATCGTGCTTGGCTTCGATAGTCTCGATGGATACACGTCGAAGGCCAATACCGGCTATTTCGGCGCCCTGGTCGGCCGCTATGCCAACCGTCTCGCCCACGGCGCCTTCACGCTCGATGGCAAGCAATACCAGATTCCGAAGAATGAGAATGGCGTCAATACGCTGCACGGCGGCGACCGCGGTTTCGACAAGCGCGTGTGGGACGCCCAGGAAGCCAATTCACCGCGCCCCTCCCTGCAGTTGCATTACCTGAGCCCCGACGGCGAACAGGGTTTCCCGGGCAACCTTAACGTCACCGTCGAATACTCGCTCGACGACAAGAACAACCTGCGGCTCGATTACACCGCTGTCACCGACAAAGACACGGTGCTCAACCTCACCAATCACTCTTATTGGAATCTGGCGGGCGCCGGCAATGGAACCATCCTCGATCACAAGCTGACGCTCAACGCCGACCGCTTCACCCCCATCGACGGCACGCTGATTCCCACCGGCGCCATTCAGAGCGTCTCGGGAACGCCTCTCGATTTCCGCAAAGCCACGCCCGTCGGCGCTCGCATCGACGATAGCTTCGAGCAACTGACTCTCGCCAAGGGCTACGACCACAACTTCGTCGTCAATAAAGCCGGCCACTCGCTGGCCTTCGCCGCCAAGGTCGAAGAACCCAAATCCGGCCGCGTGCTTGAGGTGCTCACCACCCAGCCCGGCATCCAGTTCTATTCCGGCAATTTCTTAAACGGCAAGACAGCCGGAATCGGAGGCCCCTTCAACTACCGTTCCGCGCTCGCGCTAGAGACCCAGCATTTCCCCGATTCGCCCAACCACCCCAACTTCCCAAGCACCGTGCTGCATCCCAATCAAACCTTCCGCGAGACCACCGTCTTCCGGATATCGGTCGAATAGCTTCACTTCTGCGCCCGGCGCAGCGTCAACGCGTCGGGCCGCAGCGTCGTGTTCTTCAGCTTCTTCCAGTCGTCCGTTACGTGAATCAGCTTTCCCGTGATATGGTTCGATTGCTCGGAAGCGAGAAACGACGCAATCGCCAGTTGTTGCTCCGGCGAAACGCCTCCCGTGCGCCGCGTCTCTTTGGCCGCCGTCACCACTTTCGCCTCCAGCCTGTCTCCCGCCCGTATAACCTCGTCCGTCAGGCTCGTGTAAGCGGGACCCGGATCGAAACAATTCACCTGAACGTTTGAATCCGCCAGCTCCAACGCGAGCGATTCGACAAACCGCGCCGCCGCGGTCTTCGATGTCTCGTAAGCCGAAAAATGCAGCTTCGGCGCCTCGTCGCTCGCGCACACCAGAACGATAATCTTCCCCGACCGCCTCTCGACCATGGAAGGCAGCACCGCGCGGCAGGAATGAACCACTCCCAGCAGATTGATCTGGATCGTCTCCGTCCAGGCCCGCAGCGGCGTCTGTAGAAAAGAATCGAGCGGGCCGCTGATCGCCGCCGCGCAAACCAGCACGTCCACCGCGCCCCCGAACACCACCTTCACCCGGTCCACCGCCAGCGCCAACTGCTCGGGATCGGTCACATCCGCGCGAATTCGTAGCGCGTTCGCGCCCGCCTGCTCGATCTCTATATGCGCCAGATCGATCTCTGCCTTGCTTCGGCCGAGCAGCGCCACTCTCGCGCCCAGCCGCGCGAAGCCTAGCGCAAACCGCTTCCCGATGCCCCGGCCGCCGCCCGTCACCAGGACCGTCTTGTGCCTGAATTCGCTCGTCGATGTAGACACGCTGATTTCTGGCCGGCTGGCCTCGACTCAAGAGTAAACCATTTTCCGCGCCAGTCCTCTCCGAGCGCCTGTCGCGTTACTTATGGATCGCCACATTGGCCGCGCCCGAAGCGCCGCCGCGCCAAACCACGAGCGCTTTCATCGATGGCCCTTCGGCTCGATACGTCAAGTAGAGGCTCCCGTCGCCCGCATACGCCGCCGTCGTATAGGAATCTCTTGTATCCTTATCGCGGGGATTCGGGCTGCAGGTGCTCCACTGCCGCCCATCGTTCGATAGCGATAATTTGGGATACCCGCATTTCACGCCATCCCAGTTGCCCGCGTTATCGGTCGCCACCACTGCGTAAGAAGCCTTCGGGCTCACCGCGATGCTCATCGGCCCGCCCATCAATCGGTTCCCGTCCGAAGGAATCGCCACCGGCTCGCTCCAGCTCGCGCCATCCTGCGACGCGCTAAACCAGAGCAAGTGCAGGTCGACTTTGTCTCGCGAACCCGCGAACAACACGCGCGGCTTCTCGCCTTCGAACGCCAGCCGCGCGTCCGCTCCGTCGTTCTGGATTCCATTGGAATCGAGCGCCTTCGCCGGGTTGCTGCCCGGACGCCAATACATCGCCGCCACGCCGCCCGCGTCCAGGTTCACAATGTAAGCGATTCCCGGCTTCCCCGACGAATCGAGCGCCAGGTGGCCGATCCCCCGCTGCTGCGTCCCCTCCTGCGCCGGAACATACGAGCGTTTCCATTTCGAAGCAGGATCGGATGTTTTCCCGGTCATATACACCGGACTCTTCGAATTGAAGAACGCCAGATGAATCTCGCCGCCCGACAGCGCCACCGAACAGGATGTCGCTTGGTTCTCATCTTCCAGCCTGTCGATCGGCTGCATGGCCCACGTGACCCCGTTGTCGTTTGAGAAAGCCACCGCCTGCTTATCCTCCTGGCGAAGCCACGCGAGCGCCAATTGCCCGGTTGCCGCGTCGCGAGCGAGCGAAATCGGAATCAGCCGATCCGGAAAGTCCCCTGCATCGTCCACCTTTACAGGCGCGCGCCAATGATATTTCGCGCGGTCCCACCCCACAAACAGAACCACGCTCTCGTTGGTGTGGCCATTATGATTCGGATCTCGATGATAGAAAGCAAAAATCGGATCGTCGTTTGCATCGAGCGTGCTTGTCGCCGCGTACCCATAATTGTTGCCGTTGTCCTCGGGCGTAGGCGATACCTGATTGAATCCCATCGGCGGCGGCCCAACCTGTACCTCGTTCGAGGCGGCGGAAGCGGCTGCGCCTTGCCCCAGCGCCTTCACTCGATAGGTATATATCGTGTAGGGATCGATCTTTGAATCGGTTGCCGAAGTCTCCGGAACGTGCTCGCCGGCCGCGGCGAACGCTCCCGACCCGCTGCGGCGCTCCACTTGGTAACCCGCCGCCCCCGCAACCGCCTTCCAGCTAAGTGAAACACTGCTCTTAGTCGCCGCCGTAACTTCCAGGTCTTTCGGCGCGGTCGGATTCTGCGCAACCGCAGCTCCGGCGCTGAACAACACACAAGCTATCCATCGATGCAACATGAACCGTCCTCTCGTCCCCTCACCTGTGGGCCGCGGGATCGCCTGTCGGGGGTGGCGCGTGATCCTCTGCCGCCGGTGGCCCGAGTAGCTCTCTTAAAATCGGCTTCAACGCATCCGCCCAGACTTGATACCCTTTTTCCGTCGGGTGCAGCTTATCCGCCGCGTTCATCATGCCCTTGAACAGCATGCCATTACCATCGGCGAGTTTGTCATTAATCTTTAGATACCGGATTTTCCTACCGTCCGCCATCCCCGGCAAGTTAGCGTTGATTCTGTCGATGACCGGCATATACGCCACATCGTCGTTTCTCGGGAAGATACCCATCACGATCACCGTCGCCCCCGGCGCCTTCCCTCGAATCGTTCGCACAATCGCCTCGAGTCCGCGCGTGATATCCGCCGCCCGCGCATCCGCCCCTCCGCGCGCCAACTTATCGCCCACATTGTTCGTCCCGGCCAGCAGCACCACGACTTTCGGATTCACTCCATCCAACTCGCCGTTCTCCAGCCGCCATAGAATGTTCTGCGTCTGATCGCCGCCCCACCCGAAATCCGCCGCGTTCCATCCATAGAAGTTCCGCTTCCAATTCGCCATCAACTGCGGATAATCGAGCGCCCCCCATCTCCGTGTGATCGAGTCCCCTTCGAAGTAAACGTCTATCCCACCCTGCTTCGCCTTCTCGATCAATTGGCCGTGCGCCGTCAGCGAATTGGCGTCCGTTCGAAAAACAGCCACGTCGGCCGGCAGCTCCCAGGCCGCCGGATGATAATCGAAGAATCGATCCGCCCACGGGATAAAATATTTCCAGTTCGGCGCGTCCGTATGCCCCGCATCGTGCTGCCGCCATGCCAGTTGCCCGTCCAGCAGCCCCTGATTGACCGGCGGCATCTTCGCCGTGCGATAGTCCTCACTAACCCCCAAATCCTTCGCGCCTAAAAGCCGGAACACTGGCTCGGCCGCCACTGTCGCCATAAAACTGCCCCTTTGATCCAGCCACTGCGCATCGCCCTTTTCAGGCGCTCCATAGCTCACAAAAGTAAGTCGCGGCGCGCACAGCGCTAGTAACTCGTTGGAATCCACCGGTAAGTCGCGCGCCGTCTTACTTCCAAACGACGCTTCCGACGCGCCGTACTTTAGAAAGTTGCCCGCCATCCAATGATATTCGCCCGCGCCCGTCAAGTTCTCTACTTCTTCTCCAAAGTTGCGGCGGTGCGGTTTCACCCCGCCTTCGCCCGACGAGCCGATCAACGCGGCGGCGAAACGCGTATCGAGCGCCATCGCTACCAGCGCCGCCTTGCCATACCGCGAAACTCCCTCGATCCCGACATGCCTTGCGTCCACGCTATTGTCCGTCTCTAAATAGTCGAGCGCCCGCGACGCGCCCCACGCCCAGGCTCGCAACGCGCCCCAGTCCTCCGGCTTGCGCGGCCCTCCCTTGTTTGTCAGGCCGATGATTCCCTTCCTCAATCCCGCGCCATTATCCGCTTGAATCGTGGAAGTATCGAGGAGCGCATACCCCCACTTACCCGCGATCAGTTGCTCCGTCGCCGGTGGATCGGTCCCCTGCATTCTCTTGAACTCCGGATGGCTCGCAAGAAACTGCCGCAGCGCCGCGCTGCTGAACATAATCATTACCGGCGCCCGCCCCGCTGCATCCGCCGGAGTTACTAACGTCATTTCTATATCCACCCGAATCCCCGGGTCCGCCGAGTTATCCACATGCCCAATCAGTTGTTTCTCAATCACCGGAAAAACGCCCGTCTTCGATTCCGCCGTGCTCTTCACTTCCCACCGCACCTTGGGAACATCCGCCGGAATCCGGCCAACCACCTCGCGCTCGAAATCCTCCACAATCTCCGGACGCCGCTCCTTCCACCACTGCGCTGCCGAAGTTACCTTGCGCCCATCTTTGAAAGTAAGTGCGTCGGGCAAATCTCCATACGGATTCGCCTTTGCCTCGTCGTAATTTGCGTGGTTCGGGTCTTTCTCGTTCCCGCTCGGCCCCGGCCTCAGCGCTTTGATTCCCAACTGCTCCATCATGTTCTGGTGATCCTGCGCGGCCGTCCAGTCGCCCGGCCCCGATTGCGCCTGAGCGCCTAGCCGCGAAACCACTACCGCGATCGCCGCCGCCCTCAACCAAGCCGTTCTCATCTCGATGGGTCTGCCAGCGCCTGGTACACCGTCGAATGGCTCCTGTACTCCAGGCTGTGATTGTCATTGCCGCCCATGCGCTGAATCATGCCGATGAACACAATATCGTTTGCAGGATCGACCCAGAACCATGTCCCCGCTGCGCCGTCCCAAAAGAACGTGTCCTTGCCGTCCGGTAAAGCCGCCGCCGCCGGATCGAACACAACCGCGCAATTGAATCCATAACCAAATCCCGGACGCATCACGTGCTGGCCGATCCCGAATTCCCCGGTTAGCAAAGGACCGGGAAGGTGATTCGAAGCCATCAATCTGACCGTCGAAGGCGCCAGAATGCGCTTGCCGTCCAACTCCCCTCCATTCGCCAGCATCTGCGCGAATCGATAGTAATCTTCCGCCGTCGAAACCAGCCCGCCGCCGCCTGACGGCATCGTGGGCGCCGCCGCATAGTCTTCCGGAGGCTTGCCTTCTGCCGAAACCGGAACCAGCCGCCCCTCCGTATCGCGATAATTCGTCGCAAACCGGGCGCGCTTCTCCCGCGGCACATAAAACCCCGCGTCTTTCATCCCGAGCGGCTCGAAAATTCGCCTCCACATGAACTCCCCCAGGCTCTGCCCCGATAACTTCTCTACTAAGTACCCCTCCACATCCATCGACACGCTGTAAGTCCAGCCTTTGCCCGGCTGATAGTTCAGCGGAATCGCCGCCAGCTTCTTCACCATCTCGCCGAGATCCCGCGATTGCATCGGCTTCTGCTCCTGGTACATCGCATCCACCGCCGAATGTCCGGACCCATAGGAGAATCCCGCCGTATGCGTCATCAACTCCCGTACCGTCGGCGCATGTTCCGGCTCGACTAAGTTCGCCTTGCCATCGCCGTTTACACCCGCGAAAACTTTCAACCCCGCGAACTCGGGTATGTATTTCGAGAGCGGATCGGCCGGCAGCCACTTACCCTTTTCGAACAGGATCATCATGGCAACCCCCGTCACCGGCTTCGTCATGGAATAATCCCGAAAAATAACGTCCTTCGTCATGGGCGCGCCCCTCGCCACATCTTGCATCCCATAGGTCCGGTAGTCCACCACTCTTCCATGCCGCGCCAGAATCGTGATCGCGCCCGCCAGCCGCTGGTCGTCGATCTCGCCTTGAATCAGCGCGTGCAATCGCTCCAGCCGCTCGCTTGAAAACCCCAGCGCCTCCGGCTTCACCGCCGTCATGTCCAGCGTTCGCGCGCCCCCGCCGGCGCTAGCGGCCGCCGCCGCCCCCGCGCATATGAAAATCCACCATGCCGCCTTGCATCCCATCGTCATCGTTTTCAAGCCGTTCACAATATCAGACCCATTCCCCGCGAGTCCGCCTTCACAACCTTGCTCCCTGTGGCAGTGGGTCAGTTTGAAATTCTGGAGCCTTGATGCTCCGGTTCTAGTTGCGATACTTGGGATATGCCTGAGCGCTCAAAAAAGCGTCCGCGAGACCCCAATCAACTCGCCCATCAAGTCTTTCTCGAATCCATCGGCGAAGCCCCGAAGCTCGTACCGGGTGCAAAAGAAGCGAAGCCAGTCGATCCAACCAAGAACCCAGCAGCCGTTGCGTTAGGCCGTCTAGGTGGTCTCAAGGGTGGCAAAGCAAGAGCCGAAGCCCTGAGCGCTCGCAAGCGCTCTCAAATCGCAGCGAAGGCGGCGAAGGCAAGATGGAAGAAAGAGGCATAGCAAATTCAAGTTGTAGCCGCGAAAGCATCCTGCGCGTTTAGTATTTCTCGCTCTGACAGAGAAATTAGGCGGCGGTACATCACAATCGGCGTGACGCGCACCGCTGATGGCGGAAACCAGGCATGTAGCGTCCGGGCAAGATTCAATACCGGGGCAAGTGTGGACGTTTTGGTATCCTCCAAGCTTTTTGTGGATTCCAAGATGGCTATAACGTGAACGTCGTCCATAGTGTCTGGACCGAATTTCCAAGTGTGCGAACTCATCACGCTTTCGATTCCCGCGTCAGTCAGCGTACCCGCATAGAGAGTCTCATCAGCGGAGTTTAACGTAAACATAGATGGCATCGGATATTGCGCGAACAATTCCGCTCCCATTTTCATTTCACGAGTCGATTTGTTCCCTCCGGACTGTACCGTTATGGCCTTTGCTGCCGCGACCATCAAGCGCCGATCAACCAATAACAGATTGCCATGTAGGCGGATGAACTGACCCTGCTTCGCATCGGCCACAGAATTCGCGATATATTCGTTTTCGGCAAGCCACTGCAAAACGTCTATAGTTGCGGTGTCTTGCGGATCTATGACCTCTTTCAATCCCTCCGAGATCTCGGTAGGGGCTTGCCTTTCAACCGAAAGGAGACCGGTATTTAGCTTGGCGTTCCATTGATGCTGCTTCTTAGTGGCTGACGTCTTTTCTAGACTAAGACGACGGCCACCGAATATTTGGGCGTAGTACGAATCTAATCGAGATTGATCCCGGTAAAGGAAATCATATACGGCCACTGGGCTTTGTTCTTCGCGCTCCATCAGATATTCTCCGCTGAACTACGTCAAGGTCGTGCTGAAAGTCAGCTTCCTCGTGAGGAATCCGGCGGAGATGCGCAAGAACGGAGCGGAAGAATGTTCGAACCAGACTCTCGGTTTCGTCACTTGCGCTGGTGCGGGATGTCTTCGCCTCTTCACTCATCCGTCTGACTCGATTATGCACTAGAGTATTCGGACCCATATATTCTCTGCCATTTCTACTTGACCTTTATTGCTTGACTGTTCTAGAATAGGACATGAATCAGTTGAGCGCGGAAAAGCGGGCGCAGATCGTTTCGGCCCTGGTCGAGGGAAACAGCATCCGCTCTATCGTCCGCATGACTGGCGCATCCAAAAACACAATTGCAAAGCTTCTCATTGCGCTCGGGGCCGCTTGTTCGGATTACTTAAACAAAAACCTTGTGAACCTTCGGTGCGAGCGTGTCCAATGCGATGAAATCTGGACGTTCATTGCGGCCAAGCAGCGCAATGTGACTCCCGAGCTGCGCGAGAAGAATCCGCATGCTGGCGACGTGTGGACATGGATTGCAATGGACGCCGATACCAAGCTCGTTTGCTCCTGGGTTGTGGGACGACGGGACTGGATGACGGCTCATGATTTCATCGACGATCTAGCGGGCCGGATGGCAAACCGCATTCAGCTAACTACCGACGGCAACCGGCTGTACGTCTTCGCGATTCGCGGCGCATTTCATGGCGAAGGCGATTACGCGGTCCTGATGAAACTCTATGGCGGCAATCCGCAACCGGGCGATACTCGCTACTCTCCCGCGCAATGCATCGGCTGTGAGAAGCATCCGAAGATCGGCAACCCGGACCCGAAACACATTTCAACGTCGTTCGTAGAACGCCAGAACCTCACCATGAGAATGCAGATGCGCCGGTTCACTCGGCTGACCAATGCCTTTTCAAAGAAGATCGAGAACCACGTTGCGTCTCTAGCGATCCACTACATGCACTACAACTTCGTCAGGATTCATCAGACGCTTCGAATCACCCCTGCAATGGCGGCGGGTGTGACAGATCGCCTATGGTCGATTCAGGATATTGTGGCCCTTCTGTCGGATTAGGAAGACCTTCAGCTTTTCTGCGGAAGTGCTCAATGAATTTGTCCTTCACGTCGCTGTCTTGTTGCCACGCGGCCCGGACATGCCGAGCGCTTGCGGCAAGAATATTTATGTGATGCTCGAATTGCTCAGTTGTTAAATCTCTGTGTGTAGCAGCGATAAGTAACTGGCGAGCGTTGAAATCGTACCATCCAGAATTAAAGGCAAAGCGGTCCAACGGGAATGAATCGACCAACTCAAATGTCCCGTCGTTTCGCATTACCAGCAGTTGAGAAGAACCGCCACATCCAGAAACGCTGTTTTTTACTCTCGCCAGCATGTAAGCGGCAATTATCAGAGCGTCTGCCTCGCTTTGGATTCCGGTGACGAAAGAGGGGGCAAGAAGATAGGTTGCAAGGTCCTTTCCTATGCCGATGCACTCGTAACCGGCGTGCAAGGCTCTCAAGGTAGTCTCTTGGGTCGCGAATAACCACGTTTTATTCTCAGAAGCTGACCAGTAAGAAATAATGAACCAATACGGTAACGTCCAATCGGATTTGTGATCGGGATGAGCCAACACGACGCGCCGATATTCAGCTTCCAGCCCGTCCTCTAATTCTTCCAGCACATGCTCTGGCTTGGCTTTTCTGACCCGCTTACTTGCTTTCTGAATAGCTGATGTGGCAAATGCTGCATTTCCGGCCATTGCAAAGCCAATTCTGCCGCCCGGACAAACGAAGTGACCAATTTTCGGCCCATGAGTTTTAGAAGCGCCCTCTTCGTACTGCGTATCCGAGCAGAGCAAAGCGCCGCCCTCGTAGCTCAATGCCGCCGCTATCGTCATATCCTTTCGAGGATACCGCCAGTTGAGCGGTTGGGGAGCGGGCCTGCGAATACCGACGGGTCTCCGAGGCTGATAAAATTGCCCGACAGGAAACGGGCGTGGCATACAAATCGAATAAGCAGGCACGGGCTGAGTATTTAGCAAACGAACAGAAGAATCGTGAACGTCATCAGAAGACCTACCAGCGGCAGAAGGAAAAGAAGAGATGGAATTCGCTGGTGCTATTCGCCCTCATTGTTCTTGCCGTCATCTGGTATTTAAGCGCTCATCATCATTGAACAAACACCTAATCTAGGGCCGTCGGCATCTCTGGTAGCTCTTGATGTAGGTTGTACTCAACGGCGTGCTTCTCGCAAAAGTATTGCCATCCGCCTATGTTGCCCGAGGAGAATTTCTCTCTAACGCGGCGCGTTGCGCGCTCTCCGCATTTGTCGCCACAGATCGGCTTGCTATCTAGGGGAAGCCGCTCCCACTCGCTCGTAGATCCCATGTCAACAGTCTACTTTTTTAAACTGACCCACTACCCTCCCTGTTGACATATAACCCACGCCATGCCATCTTCCAAAAACAACACAGGAGACAAACGACGAGCAAACTGACGATGCAAACAGGCGGCGATGCCCGCCTTGTCATCACCCGCCGTTTCGCCGGGCCCCCCGAAGCCGTCTACCGCGCGCACCCCGAACCCGAACTGATCCGGCAGTGGATGCTCGGCCCAGAAGGCTGGACCATGCCGGTCTGTATAAGTGAAGCAACTCCCGGCGGCAGCTACCAACGCCTCGAAAAAATCGTGTAGCTCGATCCCGCCCGCGCCGCCCGAATAGAATCGTTGTCCATGGGACGCCTCACCGCCTTTCTGCTGATCCTTGCCTCGTTCGGATTCAGCCAACAGCAATCCCCCAACCCGCGGCCTCGCGCTTCGGACTTAGGAATCAAGGTCGGCATTCTGCCCGCCGGCCCTCTCGACGCTATCACCGACGTCTCAGGCGTCGCCGTCGGCCAAACCACCATAGTCCGCGGCGACAACATTCGAACCGGTGTGACCGCTGTCGTGCCCCATCCGGGTAATCTCTATCGCGAGAAAGTTCCGGGCGCCGTATTTACCGGCAACGGCTTCGGAAAATTAACCGGTGTCACTCAGGTGGAAGAAATGGGAGATATCGAAACTCCCATCCTCCTTACCTCCACCACCAGCGTGCCCCGCGTAGCCGACGCGCTCATCAGTTACATACTCGGACTGCCCGGCAACGAAGACGTGCTCTCGGTCAATCCCGTGGTCGGCGAAACCAACGACGGTTACCTGAACGATATCCGCGGCCGGCATATAACGCCCGAAGACGTTTTCTCCGCCGTCCGCGATGCAAAGAGCGGCCCCGTGGAGGAGGGCTCTGTCGGCGCCGGAACCGGCACCGTTGCATTTGGCTGGAAAGGCGGCATCGGCACATCGTCTCGCCGCCTGCCGCCCAATCTCGGCGGCTACACGATCGGCGTTCTGGTTCAAACCAACTTTGGAGGCGTGCTCACCATCGCGGGCGCGCCCGTAGGCCAGGAGCTCGGTCAATACTATTTGCGCCGCGAGCTGCGGCAATCCGGCAACGGAACGGACCGAGCCAATGGCTCCTGCATGATCGTAGTCGCAACTGATGCTCCGCTCGACGCGCGAAATCTGAAACGGTTGGCTGCCCGATCCTTGCTGGGCCTCGCCCGCGCCGGCAGCGCCGCTTCTAACGGCAGCGGCGACTATGCCATTGCATTTTCCACGGCCCCCCAGGCGCGCATCCACGCAACCGATCCTTCGCCGACTCGCCGCGCGGAGCTGCTCGCCAACGACGCCATGTCTCCTTTATTTCTCGCCGCCATCGAAGCCGCCGAAGAAGCGATCTATAACTCCATGCTTCGCGCCACGACCACCACCGGCAACGGCCATGCCGTCGAAGCTCTCCCTATCGATAAGACCGTCGAGATACTCAAGAAATACCGAGTGATCCACTAACTCGGCCAATCGGCCTACTTACTGCCGCCTTCCGACCACGGCGGCGTAATTCCATTTACACGCGCATAAGCGACTAACTGCCCCATGTGTTCGTTGGCGTGCACCAGAATCCGCAAGTAAATCCCATCCACGGTCGCATCCCGATTCGCGACCTTGACATGCTTCGCCAACTCGGCTGGCGTAATCTGCGCATGCGCCTCCCGAACTGCGTCCAGCGATCGTTTGAGCCAATCGATCACCTGCGCTTTATCGGTCACGCTCGTCCCGATCTCCCGATTGAAACCCGCCGGCATCGGTTTCCCCGTCAAGTGCATCAGGCCGTAGTTCGCCGTCACAATGTGCATCAGCACCTCGCTCGTCGAGCGCACCCCCGGCCCCGGCCGCCACGTGTACTTGTCTTGCGGTATCGCCTCGGCCAATTCCACTAGCTGCCGCGAACAATGCAGCCACTCCCCGTCGTATCCCTGCCACAATCCTTCCAACGGGTCTGCTTTTTGCGCCTGCAGCGCAAACGCCGCCAGCAGCGCCGCAATCAGAATCTTCATGCCTTTCTCCTTTGCTCCCGTCCGGCTGGAATCATATCAACCGCCCGCCCAGCGCCCGTCGCTCTCTTCGATTCCCAAGCCCGGCGCCCGTCCATCTCCACCGGAAAATTCACTCTTTTGCGCTATACTTGCGCCTAGCGGACCGCGCTGCGTTTGGTCCTCATATCTATTACACGAGGCGAATGAGTAAAGAAGATAGCATTGAAGTAACTGGAACCGTCGTAGAGAAATTTCCCAGCGGGCTCTTCAGCGTGCAACTCGATCAAGACCGCACCGTGCTCGCCCATCTCGCTGGTAAATTACGGCGTAACCGCATCCGAGTGCTAGCCGGCGATCGCGTAACCCTGGAGATGTCTCCTTATGACCTCACCAAGGGACGAATTACCTACCGGCACAAATAGCGATTCTCCTTCATCCTCCGCCGCCCCCCGAGTGCTCGTCGTCTTCGGCACCCGCCCGGAGGCCATCAAGCTCTGCCCCCTGGTCGCCGCTCTGCGCGGTAACCCGGGTCCGTCGACGCTCGAAACGCTCGTCTGCGTCACCGCGCAACACCGCCAGATGCTCGATCAGGTCTTGTCCGTCTTCGACGTCGTCCCCGATTACGACCTCGACGTCATGCGCCCCGGCCAGGCCCTCGCCGATCTCACCTCCCGCCTGCTCGCCTCGCTCGCCCCCGTGCTCGCCGAAACCACGCCCTCGATGGTGGTCGTGCAAGGCGACACCACCACAACCTTATGCGGCGCTCTCGCCGCCTTCTATGCCGGCGTCCCGGTAGCGCACGTCGAAGCCGGCCTGCGCACCTTCGATCTGCGCGCCCCATTCCCCGAAGAGATGAATCGCGTCGTAGCCGCGCGCCTCGCCACGCTCCATTTCGCCGCCACCGACTGGGCCGCCTGTAATCTCGTCCGCGAAGGCGTCCCCCGCGATCGCATCCAAGTCACCGGCAACACCGGCATCGACGCGGTCCTCGCCATCCGCGATGGCCTCGCATCCGGCCGCATCTCCGGCTTCGATCTCCCGTTCCCTCCCGGCCGCAAGCTCATCCTCGTCACCGCTCACCGCCGCGAGAGTTTCGGCGAGGGCTTCCTCGAAATCTGCCGCGCCGTCCAAACGCTCGCCGCCCGCCCCGACGTCCAAATCGTCTGGCCCGTGCACCCCAACCCCAATGTTCGCCAGGCGGTCGATGAAACCGTGCGCGGCCTCGCAAACGTCCTTTTGCTTGAACCCTTGCAATATCTGCCCTTCGTCGATCTTATGCGCCGCTCCTATCTCCTCATCACCGACTCCGGAGGCGTCCAGGAAGAAGGCCCCTCGCTCGGCAAACCCATTCTCGTCCTGCGCGAAAAAACCGAGCGGCCCGAAGCCGTGGAAGCCGGCACCGTTAAACTGGTCGGCGCCCGCCGCGACGCCATTGTCCGCGAAGCCGTCCGCCTGCTCGAAGACCCTTCCGAATACGAGCGCATGGCGCGCCTTCACAACCCTTACGGCGACGGCTTAGCCAGCGGCCGCATCGCCCAAACCATCGCTCGTTATCTCAGTCCTCTACGATAGAAACTTGCCTTCCCTCGATACCTTGGCTCCCGAAACCGCACGCGGCGCAGGTAAACGCCACTGGCCTCAAATCTACTTCGGTGTCGCAAGCACCTCGCTCGCCACCCTCCTCCTTGAACTCGCGCTCACCCGCGTCTTCTCGGTCGTGTATTTCTATCACTTCGCGTTTCTCGCCATCTCCATCGCGCTCTTCGGCCTCGGCGCGGGCGGCGTCTTCTCGTATGTAGTCGCTTCCTGGCGCTGGCCTCTCTTCGCCAAGACCGGAATGCTCGCCGCCGCCAACGCGCTCGCCATCGTCCTGTGCTCTTTCTTTCTGCTCACGCGAACCGGCAACCTCGATACCGCCGGCCTGCTCGCCGCCTATTTCGCCGCCGCCATCCCCTTCGTCCTCTCGGGCGCCATTCTCTCCCTCGTCATCGCCGATACCATTCGCTCCGTCAGTCGCGTCTACTTCTTCGATCTCACCGGCGCCGCCGCCGGATGCCTCGCGCTAGTGCCGCTCCTGAACTGGGTCGGCGGCCCCAATACCATCCTTGTCGCCGCCGTGCTCTTCGCCGTCTCCGCCGCCATCTGGTTCCACCTCGCGCGCGCCCCCCGCGGCCGCGTGGCCTCCGTCCTGTTCGGCCTGGCGCTTGTCGCCCTCATCACTTACAACTCCAAATTCTTCCTCATCGACGTCAAGTTTGCCAAGGGCAAACAGATCCGCGACGAAGAGTTCGTTCAATGGAACAGCTTCTCTCGCATCGCCCTCAAGCCCGAGCCCGGCCGCGACATGAAAAGCATCGTCATCGACGCCGATGCGGCCACCGGGGTCGCCCGCTTCGACTTCGCGAAACTCTCCCCCGCCGAGCGCTTCGATCTCGCCTACCATGGCCCCGGCTTTCCCTATCTGCTCCGGCCCGCCGCCAAGACGCTCGTCATCGGCCCCGGAGGCGGATGGGACGTCTCCCGAGCCCTCGCCTCCGGCAGCAAAGACGTCACCGGTGTCGAGATCAATCCCATCATCGCCACCACCATCATGCGGACCAAATTCCCGCAGTACAGCAATCGCCTCTATCTCCGCCCCGAAGTCAAAATCGTCGTCGAAGACGGCCGCTCCTTCGTCCGCCGTTCCCGCGAGCGCTACCAGGTCCTCCAGGCCACGCTCGTCGATACCTGGGCTTCCACCGCCGCCGGCGCCTTCGCGCTCTCGGAAAATAATCTCTACACCACCAACGCCTTCCTCGACTATCTCTCTCACCTCACCGACGACGGCCTCATGGCCTTCACGCGCTGGGGCTTCGACCCGCCTCGCGAATCTCTCCGCATCGTCTCGCTCGCCCGCGCCGCCCTCGAACAAATGGGCCGGCGCGACCCCTCGCGCCACGTCGCTGTCGTCCGCGAAGACCTCCAGCGCCTAGAAGGCTGGGGCTCTCAGGATACGATTCTCGTCTCGCGCTCTCCCTTCAGCGCCGCCGATATCTCCCGCATCCAATCCGCCGCCGCCACCGCGAAGATGCAGGTCGTCTACCTACCGGGGACGCCCGTCGAAACGCCCTTCCGTCAACTTCTGTTGACAACCAACCTCCAGCGCTTCTACTCGTCCTACCCGTTCGACATCCGCCCCGTCTCCGACAATCGTCCCTTCTTCTTCTACACCGTGCAGCCCCGCGATCTGTGGCACTATCTTTCGCGCGCTTCCTCGGCAAGCGAGGACTATAAGATCAACGCCGTCCTGCCCATCCTGTTCGCCTTGATCGTCATCAGCATCGCCGCCACGCTCGTCATCCTCGCCCTGCCGCCGCTGCTGCTCCGCCATCGTCTTCCGCGCGCTCCCGGCGCCCTCAAAGCCCTGTTCTTTTTCTTATTCATCGGCGCCGGCTATATCCTCATACAAGTCGCGCTCATTCAAAAATTCGTCCTGTTCCTCGGCCACCCCACTTACGCGCTCACCGTCATCATCTTCTCGATGGTGCTCGCCAGCGGCTTCGGCAGTTTCGCGAGCAACCGCCTCATCCGTCGCCAGCCTCGCCGCCTCATCTGGGTGCTGGCCCTCATCGCCGCCGCCGTCTTCTCGCTCGCCTTGCTCGTCACCCCCATCGCCGAAAGCGGAGTCGCGCTTCCCTTCCCGCTCAAAGTGCTCATCACTGTCGCCATCGTCGCCCCCGCCGGCTTCCTCATGGGCATGCCTTTCCCCACCGGCCTCGGCCTGCTCGAACGCGTTATGCCCGCCTCCATCCGCTGGGCCTGGGCCACCAACGCCGCCTCCAGCGTTATGGGCTCCGCCGCCGCCATGTTTCTCGCCATCTATCTCGGCCTGAACCTCACCATCGTCATCGGCGGCGCGTTCTATATCGCTGCTTTATTCAGCGTCCTCTCATCGCCCTTGCGCGCCCCCGCCCCCGCCACTCTCGCCGGTTAAATTAATAGCGTGACCACCCAGCCGGGCAAACTGCATGACCTGCACGGCAGCGCGCCCGATTCCCACGAAACCGCCCTCCTGCTAATCGACCTCGTCAACGACTTCGAATTCCCCCGCGGCGACGAACTCTTCGCCCAAGCTCTCCCCATCGCCCCCCGCATCGCCGCCCTCAAAGAGCGCGCCCGCGCCGCCGGCATTCCCGCCGTCTACATCAACGACAACTTCGGCCGCTGGCAATCGAAGTTCGCCGATATCGTTCAACACTGCCTCGGCGACGTGCGCGGCCGCCCCTTCGTCGAACAGCTCGTCCCCGGCCCCTGCGATTACTTCGTGCTCAAACCCAAGCACTCGGGCTTCTATCAAACGCCTCTAGAGCTGCTCTTGAAACACTTCGGAACCCGCCGCCTGATCCTCACCGGCGTCTCCACCAACAGTTGCGTGCTGTTCACCGCCAACGACGCCTATATGCGCGATCTCGAAATCGCCGTCCCCGCCGACTGCGTCGCCGCATGCAACGCTCGCGAGCATGAATTCGCCCTCGACCACATGAAGAACATGCTCAAGGCCGAAGTCCTCCCCTCCGCGGAACTCGGCCTGTAGCCCCTGCCACTGCCTCGCCGCTAACGATGGTAAACGGTCGTGTCCGGATGATAATTGCGCCAGTCGAACCAGTAATCTTTCAGCGCCGGAACTGGCTGCAGGCATTGGCCCGCCAGCTTCCCCGAGACCGCGCATCCGTCGAAAGCCCACTCGCTGCCCGTGGCCGCGTCCATGAACAATGGCATGTGCGCCGACCGCGCCTGCGTCGTCTCAAGCTTGCGATAGTACTCCGGCGCCGCCTCGCCGCCCCGCAAACGCGCGCGAAATACCCGCATCGATTTGCCGTCCGCTCCTACCACCACCAGCACAGGCTCGCTCCCCACTCGATCCTCCGCCAGTTTCTCGGCAAGTATTCGCTCCACCGGATACGCGCGGCTCGCGCCAAACGCCTCCACCCCGAGCATCAGTTCGCGCGATGGAATGCCGGTCGATGGAAAATCGATTACCGTCGGCACGCTCGCCATGCGGACATCCCAATCCTTGGCTTCGTAATGCGCGGCGTCCCCGCTCACCGGCTTTAATACCGTTCCGTCCGGCGCCTCGCTCCGCCACGCCGCGAACGTCAGCTCGTCGCTATGGACGGCTTCTAACTGCGTTCCCGCCAATGGCCCCGCTATCGCGCGCCCGCTGATCTGCTGCCAGTAAGTGCCTGTCTGATCGTCGCGCATCAAAAAATTTTGATTGTTGATGCCCGCCAGGTGAAAGGTGAACACGATTCCCTTCGCCTCTCGCTTCCACACCAGACCGGTGTGACAGAGCGTTCAATACGTGGCCACGATCGGCTCGCCCGCCAGCGTATCGTTGACAACGTGGTGGTAGGCGATCTCGCGAATCGGATACGCCCGGCTAGCCTGGTCCACCTTCACCGCCAGAACCATATCGTCCGCGTCCACATGCGCGCTCCCGCCCGCCTGCGCTTGCACGTTCCGAATCGGGTGGAACATCAGCTGCTCATACAGATTGAATCGCGCAAGCCACGCGCCCGCCACTGCCAGCGCGGCGCATGCCAACAAGACTCCCCGCCGCATCCAGCCTCGCGTCTGTGGCCACGCATAGGCTGCCAGCCCCGCGCAAACCAGCGCGCAAACAACCGATGCCCACGGCCCTATTCGAAGCACAAACAGCGCCGCCGCCAACTCTCGCGGCCCTTGGTAACGAAACGGCCATATCACGTAAAGCGGATACGCGAAACACGCGATCGACGCAAGCGCCAGCGCCGCCACAAGCGCTAAATTCAGACGCCGCGCCCCTGAAAACGGCATCTGTCTACACTATCAAATGCGCCGCCTAGCCTTGACAATGTAACTCCCCCTCGTCTACGCTATTGATCCATGCGCGCGGGCATCTCGGTCAACTTAGTCGGATGTATCATGCTGGCTCTTACAACCGGCGCCGTCACTTCTTACGCGCAGTTAGGGGCCGGTGACTGCGCCGACCAGCAGCCTGCATCCAAAAAACTTCAACTCGAAGCTTCTATCGATCCACTTCTGGTTTCCATCGACAAGTCCAGCAATGGAACCGTAACTCTGTTGCTCGAGAACAGGCAGCCCCAGCCCCTGACCATACCTCCAGGTGCGCTAACCGTCACCGATTTCTGCCATGCGGACTCCGACTCCGCAAAACCGGGTTACCGGCTCAATTCTCAAGCCATCATTACCGGAGTTCCCTCCGCCCCTATCGCCCAGGGCGAAGATTTCCCCGTCAAAATCGTATTCTCGCAAGTCTGGGAAGTGGGCGAATCGCGAGCCCAACTGAAACTGGGCCCCGACGTCATCTGCAACTTCCTCGCGATCAAAGAACCTGCGCCCTTCGCGGTTCAAATCGATGGCTCAAACCCCGAGGCGGTATTCGGGCCCGGCGAAGCCCCCTCGCTAATCCTCTCCAATGCCGACCGCGCTACTTACTTTTTCAAATGGTCCCTCATCGCTCCCGAGCGCGCGCGTTCGCAGGAGTTCACCGCCCAAATCGCCCCCAACGGCAAGCTCGACCTCGATCTCGGCCCCGCGCAATTCAAGCCCGGGATTAGCACGAATTTCATCCTCAGCGCCGGAACGCTCCGTGACGAAGTGCTCAATGGCTACCTTCAACTGCAACCCGCGACAGCCCCCGGCATGTCGCCTCAACCTCCCAGGCAGCTTCCACTGAAGATGCGTTTCCGGCTGCTCGCCAGTCCCTGGCAGCAGCTATTCAACATCGTCCTGACAGCCTTGTTGATTCTTCTGGGCATGTACGCCTCCCTGTTCTTCCGCTACTTCATTCCGAATGCCGCCGCCGTTGCCAAGCTCAACCGGCAGTTGAACAATATGGAAACTCGCCTCCGAGGCATTGATGAGAACCTCCCCACCCAGCCCCGCACCGTGCTTGAGGCGACCGTCGATTCCTGCCGCCACCGCCTCAAAGCAGTCATACGAATGTCTCCCGCCGCTTCTACGCCGCTCGCCGAAGTACAATCCGCCGCCGACATGTGCTCCAGGTGGATCGATTGCGCCTATTCGGCCGCGGACATTCTCGCCGGCTCGCGCTGCCGCCTCCAAACCGGCTTTCCTCCTACCTTGATGAGAATTACCGAGCAAAAGTGCGATCGAGTGTTGCATCCTTTTCTGTCCGGATTCACCACCCCCGAAGAGTTACAGGCCATGAACGACGCGCTCAAGGACGCGGGCATGTACTTGGACGCTGCTTGCAACGACAAACCCATTCCGGATCTCGAAGCCATCTTCAAGAACCGCCTGGAGCTTTTCAAGGACAAAACATTGGCCGAATTGCGAAAAGCTTATCCTCAATACTGCGGTCTCTTCGATGAATTGAAAAACTTCACCATCCCCGCCAAGCCGGCTCAGTATCGCGACTTCGATGTGGTGACCCTTAAGGTGACCCTCTTGGTCCGCCTTCAGGAGCTCATGATTCGCGTCGGAGGCAACCCGTGCTCACCCCCTGGTTCTTCGGCTGGGTCCACGCCTGCTTCACCTGCCCTTCAGCGAATGACCGCTCACCGCGACAGGTTTCTGTCCTACCTCAATACCGAATCGTACGAGTCGCTCGAGGTCGCGCGAGTTCTGATCATGGAAATGGCCCAGGACTTCTATTCGGAAACGCTCGTCGAAGAAGTTGTGAAAGAGCCTCCCTCGATCGGAATCGTCGCCGTGCCGACTCCCGTCGAACCCAGTGTCCCCGTGCACTACTCGCTCCGCTTCACCCGTGAAGCCCTGAACCACGTCGCCGCCACCCAGGAATGGTCCCTCGTTTGGCGGTTCCTCGAGCAGGGCCATCAAACCGCGTCCGGTCCGGTCGCCCGTACTCCTGAAACGCAATTCGGTTGGGATGTCTACCATCGCTTTCAGAGCCCCGGCGACCACACCGTTTCCGTAGACATCTTCGACATCGGTGGCCAGCCGATTAGGGCTTCCAAACCGATCAGCCGCTCCGTTCGCATCGAAGACGACAAACCACAGCCGCATCGATTTAAGCGCTTTCTCCCAACCGCCTGGACCAGCGAGACCCAGATCGAAAATCTCCGAACGTTCTTCCTCCTCGCCCTCGCGCTGGTCGGCGTCTTCGCGACGGCTCGCGCTCAAGTCGAAAAGCTGAACGTCCTCGAAGGGGCGGCCGCGCTCGTCGCCATCGGTTTTGCGGCCGACATCGTCAAGAGCGCGGTCTCCGATAAGCCCACGGGAAAAACATAGCCCCTCAATGGGTCATAACGATCCTCCCCGTTTCACCGCCCCCGATCGCCTTGCTCTCGCCATTTGTATCGCCGCGCTGCTGTTCCTCATCGCCGGTGGCAGCCTTCAGATCCGCCGCCCCACGCTCGACATCTCCGCGCTTCAGCCGGTCGATCCCCGCGAACCCGCCCTTCAAGGAACCGGCTTCGCTCCCAATGCCGTATACTACTCAACCCCGCCTCCTCCCCATCGCGGCTCTCTCGCCTTTTATGGATCTCTGCTGTCTTCCCCCGCCCCCGCCGCCTCGGTTTACAGCCCCTGGTACCCCGCCCCGCCGCGTTTCGCCCTCTATATCTCCGGTTACCTCAACACTCCCGGCAACAGCTTGTTCATCGAGTACACAACCCCAGCCTCCCCAATCGAGAGCCTCCAAATTCCGCCCGAGCTCGTCCCCGGCGAATCCTGGTGGGTCCGCGAAGTCGCCTTCCCGCGAGGCTCGAAACCGCTGCGCTTCCGCATTCACGCCGCCGCCGCCTCCACTTCCTCCCAAGGCTGGCTCGGCTTCTCCGGTCCCTTTCTCATCCAACAAACCGACCACTGGGCAACCGCCAAACAACTCCTGATGATCCCCTTGCTCCTGTCGGCCGCCTTCGCCGCCTTCCTCGCACCCGGTCTCTTCCTTCGCGCCCGCTGGCCGAACCTGGGCTTCATCTGGATCCCTGTTCCGGGCATTCTCTTGTCCGCGCTCCTCGGTTTGCTCGCCTGGTTCGGCCCACACGCCATCAAGCCGCGCTGGATCGCTCGTGCCGGCCTCGCCATTGTGCTCGTCACCGCCTGCTACGCCTTCACTCGCATCCCGCTCTCCAGGCTCGCCTGCCCCCTGGAGCGCCGCGTCCTGCTCATCGTCCTGCTGCTCGCCTGCCTTGGCGTCGCCAAGTCCACCTACTCGCTCGGCCCCGCCGGCGAGTTGTACGCCGCCCGCATCTCCCGCACCCTCGAGCCCGGCGGCAGAGCCGACAGCCGCATCTCCTATCACGGCGTCCAGCTCATTGCCCTCAGAGCCGCGCCGCACAGCCCCTTGGCGATGAACTTCTACTACCCTTGGGATTTTTCGAGTCGCGGTCCTATTGCCTCGCTCGCCGTTGCGCCCCTCGTGCTTTCGAGCTCCGTGCAAGTCGAACAGGCGTTTCCCGACGGCCCCTGGCAGCCCTTCGATTCTCGCGGCTTCGCGGCATTCCGCATTTCGATGATCGTGCTCGCCGCCTGCGCCCTCATTCCCGTATTCGGCCTAGCCGCCTATTTGCTTCCGCGCGATTGGGCCTTCTTCGCGTTCCTCGTTGCCGCCACTGCCCCATTCATCGTTCACGAGGTCTATTTCACCTGGCCGAAGCTGCTCTCCGCCGCGTTGGTCCTCTTGGCCGCTTATCTCGCCTTGCGCGAAAACTATTTCTGGGCCGGACTCCTGATCGGCCTCGGCTATCTCGCGCATCCTTCCGCGCTGCTCTGGCTCCCTGCCGTCGCGGCGCTCGCCTTCCTCTCGCGGCCTCGCCGCTCTCTCCCTCGAACGGCTTGGCAAATGGCCGCTCTCGCGCTCGGAACCGCCCTGTGGCTCCTGCTCTGGCGATACCTCAACCGCGGCCACTTCGCTCAGGATTTCTTTTTGAGTTATGTCTCAATGACCGCCGGCCGAACTCCCTCCCTCCCCAACTGGCTCCTCTCCCGCCTCGATTCCGCCCTCAACACCCTGCTCCCTTTCAACCTGTTTCTCTTCCATCGCGATACCGGCGAAATCAGCTCCATCTATCGGTCCTCTCCCCCCTTGATCCGCTTCTTCTTTCAGTACTGGAACACACTTCCGTTCGCCGTCGGCATTCTGTTCTTCTTCTCCTATTTCCTCCGAGCCTTCTGGCTCGCGCTGAAACGAACCTTTGCGTATCTCTCTCTCGTATTCGCCGTCCCTCTCGCCATCTTCATCGTCTATTGGGGAATGTCTTCCGCCGGTCTCGCGCGCGAAGGGCTGCATGCCTGGATACTCGGCCTACTCATCGCGACCATCGCAATCTGGCGCAAGTTCCCGCCGGCTTCTCAAACCCTGTGGCGCTTCTGTAATTGGGCCTTGGCGTTCCGCGGCGTCGAAATCCTGCTCATGCTGCTGCTTCCGACCCTCGCCTCGAACCCCATGCTCGTCCAAACGCAGTTCGCCGTGACCGATATCGCTTCGCTTATCTCCATGCTCGCCATCGTCGCGTTTCTCGCGCTCTGCCTCTTCCGTTCCGCCGAACAGATGCGTATCACCTCGGCAGCCGGACCCAAGCACGCCTTCTCATAGCACCCCGTTGCCCGCCCGTCCCAGCCCCGTTCCCCGCACGCCCGTATTTTTCTTTCGCAACCTGTCGATTTCGCCTCCAACCATTCGACCATCGGTCGAGGTGAACATATATGAAATGCAGACCCACCCGGCTCTTCCTGCTGCTGGGCGTAATTTTGCAGGCGCAAGCGCGCGCCGCCAGCGCGCCCTATCCCACCATGGCGCCTCTCGACCGATACCTGATTCCGGATCGAGACGTCGAAATAGCTCTGGCGCGAAGCGCGGCCCCCAAGTCCATCTCCGATAGCGCCGAAGTCCTGGTCCTCGGCCGCGGCGGTTACGAAGTCGCCGTGAAAGGCGCCAACGGTTTCACTTGCCTGGTCGAGCGATCATGGTCGTCCGGAATCGACGATCCGAATTTTTGGAATCCAAACCTGCGAGGCCCCCTCTGTCTCAACGCGCCCGCTACCCGATCCTACCTTCCCATCACCATCGAAAAGACCAAATTGATCTTGACCGGAAAATCGAAGGCTGAAATGTCCGATGCCATCAAGAGCGCCTTCGAAAACAAAACCTTGCCCGCGATAGAGCCCGGCGCAATGTGCTACATGCTCTCGAAGGACGGCTATTTGGACGATCGCGCTCGGCACTGGCATCCGCACCTCATGTTTTTTGTTCCCCTCACCGAAGCCAAAGCTTGGGGCGCGGACATGCCCGGCTCCCCGCTTCTTGCAGCCGAGGATGCTGCCGATCGATTGACCATCTTTATGGTCCCCGTGGCCAAGTGGTCCGACGGTACGCCCGATTCCGCTCATTAGCGCGGTCCCGCTCCGCGCGGCCTGTCGCCGCTAATGCGGCCGAAAAGTCTTCCCTGTCTCCAGAAGAGTCTTCAAGCGCGAAAGGATGCGAGGCCATCCGTCCGCATTCTGCGCATAGGTCGGGTCGTCGTCCGTCCAACCGTCGTTGGTCACCACTACCTTCACGGCCTCGGATTCAGGCGTCAATTCGATTCGGACATGGGACATCGTTTCGCCCATTCCCATTCCGAAGTCATACTCGAGAAGATTCGGCTCATCTACCCTGGTCACTCGCCCTGTGACATAGCGCGTAGGCTTGCCGTCCTTGCCCGGTCCGGACCACGTCATCGAACCACCCGGAGTTAATTCCACATCGAAATCCGCGCCTAAAAAGATCGTCCGGTTAGCTTCTTTAGAAACGAATCCGTTCCAAACCTTTTCGATCGGCGCGGCTATATAGTACGTGAAGATTAGCGGAGCCTTCGCGGTAGCGGCCATATTCTGGAAAGATCTTCGCACACCCCTCTCGCCAATCTTGCCGGATCCGCCCGGCAGGCCGGAGACATACGTCGCAAAGGATCAACCGGGCTTCCTACGCCCCCAAACTACGGATAAAAAGGCATTCCGAAGCAGGAGGTTTTGGGTAGGGCTCGTAAATATCTTGTCGCCGTGACCCATATTCAGATAGAGCATGTTGTAGTTGGTGTTGGTCCAAACTACCGGCAGGTCGCCCGAAAGCAGGACGTCTTTAAGACCCAGCGGGTAATTTGACGGATCGAGCGCCACAAGAACTCTTACTTTCGGGTTCAGGCGGGGACTGGGCTTCCAGATGTACCATTCGTTGGGAGGAGAAACGAATCGGCGCGGGAGGTTTCGGACCACCGGATCGGCGCTCTCGTCGACATCCAGGGTAGCCGGCAAAGGCGGCCAGTTGTTGCTGTAGAAAACCGCTCCCCCGAGAAAGTTAACGAACCACGGCCAATGAGTCTCTTCGTCGTTATAGCCGGCAATGTGAAAACCAAGCCACCCGCCGCCGCTCTGCATATAAACCTCGAACCCGTGCCGCTGCGCGGGCGTATGCGGGAAATCGTCTAGCCACAGGATCGCTTTGTATCGCTTCACCCGGTCGCTTTCAAGCTCGTCCCAATTGGCGCTGGCGTCGAACTGAATCTTCTCCTGATGCGCAAGACTGGAAAAAAAGGCGATGGCCGCCCGAGCAAATTCGACGTGATCGGATTCGACGTTGGTTGAGTAGAGAGCGAGAACGCGGACAGGTTGAGAAGCCGATTGGGAGAAGAGAAGCTTGATGCTTATCAAGATCAGCGCCGCGACGAATGGGCGGGAGAAACGCACCTTTCAGAAGCTACCATTTATCCAACTCTTGGCTGCCCGATTCTTGCATTGGCATGGCATATGATTGCAGGAATTCCTATGAAGATGAAACTCGGGTGGCTTCTATTTGCGTGTGGCGCGCCATTGCTGGCAAGCATGCCCGCGGAAGGAACCCTGATCAGCAATCGGGCGATTGCTTTCAATCCAAATAATGGCAAAACCTATCTCGTGGATGCTCGACAGGACACGCTTTGGATCTTGAATGGAGCGGTGAAAACAAGTGTTTCCGTTGAAGTGGGGAGAGCGCCAAGCGCCGTTGCGATAGATGCCAGGACGGCACGGGTCTATGTAGCGGATTCCGGCGACGGCACGGTGACAGTGATCGACGGCCGGACCGATCGCGTGACGGCGAAAGTAAAGGCGGGACCACACCCCTATGTGCTGGCGGTGAACGACACGACAGGCAAGGTGTATGTAACGAACACGTTCAGTAATCTGGTGGCGGAGATTGACGGCGCGACTAATTTGGTCAACATGTTGGAGCTGGGCTCGGCGGATGGTGTCGCTGTCGATAGTAAGAGCAATAAGGTGTTCCTGATCGGCTATGAAGATCCCAACCTGAAAGTGCTGGATGGAAAAACGCATGCGCTGCGGACGGTTAACGTAGGTGAGCATATGTGGGGCATAGCGGTGAGCGAAAAAACCGCGACAGTGTATCTAACCAGGGTGGGCGCTGCGGAACTGGTGGCAGTAGACGAAGAAACGCTTGGCGTTAGGCGCGCGAATGTTGGCGAAATACCCTGTGCGATCGCGATCGACGATTCAGCGAAGCGCCTCTTTGTGGTGAATTATGGCGACAATTCAATCACGGCTTTGGACAGGGAGAGTCTACGGCAAATTGCCACGGTGAGGGTGGGATTGCAGCCGCAATCAATTGCCGTGTCTGCGCTTCAAGGCCTGGTGTACGTGGCGAACCGGCACGGCCAAAGTGTAACGGTGATCGACGAAAAGGCGAATCGTGTAAAGCAGACCTGGCCTGCGGGCGAAAATCCGATTGGCATCGGGCTCAGTTCTGATGCCGGAGTAGTGTACACCGCAAATTTGGGACGCTCTGCCTGGGTTGCAATTGCGGCCGGCGTTTTACCCAACTGAGCGCCTTCCCCGATCACGCTCGGCCTAACACATTGCCGGTTTACGGCATGCTGAGTTCGTTCGGTAATTTCTCCTCCGCCCGCCTCCCCGCCCCGCCGGTCACGCGCCCGCAAAATATTCCGATCCCTTCCGAAATCAATAGCTTCGTCCCTATTCGCCCGCTCGCCGCGCGCCGCCCCGCGCCACACTCGCCTTCGTGAGCGCCGCATGAGAGAAAATTTTCCTGAGACCGATTCTCCGCTCCACGCCTCCCCCGAACCACCCTCGCGCCCCGGCCACAGCACCGGCCCGCGTTCGCCTGATGGCAAAGCGACATCTTCCATGAACAGTCTGACCCACGGCTGCCGCTCCGCCAAAACGGTTCTACCCGACGAGGACCCTGCCGAATTCGACTTCACCGTTCAAAGCTGGATGGACTCTTACAAGCCCCAAGACCCCACCACTGCCACTCTTGTCTTTGAAACCGCCCGCGCCCAATGGGTCTTCCAGCGCAACCAGCACCGCCTCGACGAAATCGAATCCCGTCTCCCCGCCGACGCCTGGCACTGGTCCGACTCCCATCAGAAGCTCTATCAAAATTTCAGCCGCTACAAGACCACCGCCGAGCGCACCTTCTATCGCGCCTTCCACTCGCTCGAGGCCCACTGCGGCCGCCTCGCCTCTCGCGCCGCCCGAGCCGAAAAGGCCCAGCTCGAAATCGCCCGTATTCAAATGGAGTGGCTCAAGAAGAAAGCCGAAAAGGCCGCCGCCGACCGTTGCGCCCGCCAATGGGTCCAGGTCTACGCCAACGCCCAAGGCGAATGCATCACCTCCTGCGCGCCCACTAACGAACAGCTCGCCGAACGCGCTGCGGCCGCCAAATCGCCGCCCCAATTCGTCACTCGGTTCGTCTCGTTCTTGAACGGCGTTCCGCCCGCCTATCAATGGGCCTGCCCCAACGACGTGCAGCGTTTTGATCCAACCACCGGCCTTCAGGCCTTTGTCTTCTCCGATTGGCTCGAACAAGTGGCCGCTGAAAAAGCTCTCGCCACTGGCCACCTCGCGCCCTTCGCCATCAGCCTCCTGGACGACTCCGATTGAACGCCTTCGCCTCGCTTGAACCGAAGCGCCGCGCCCGGAAACGTCTCTCGTGGTAGCTTCTCTTTGAAGCTTCAGTGGAGGCCTAAATGCGAGCCGCATTGTTTACCCGCGAATACCCGCCCAACGTCTACGGCGGCGCCGGAGTTCACGTCGAGTACTTGAGCCGCGAGCTCGCCAAGAAAATCGAAGTCGAAGTCCATTGCTGGGGAGACCAGCGCTCCGACGATGGCAACCTGCGCGTTCGCGGCGAACACCCCTGGAGCGAAATCAGCCAGGGCACCTTTAGCAAATTCAAGACTGCGCTCGAAGCCTTCAGCCTGAACCTCTCCCAGGTAAAGGCGCTCGCCGGCATCGACATCGTCCACACCCACACCTGGTATGTTTCCATGGCCGGCTTCCTCGCCAAGAAATTGTACGGTGTTCCATTCGTCCTGACCACTCACAGCCTGGAGCCGCTCCGCGCCTGGAAGGCCGAGCAGCTCGGCAGCGGATATGCCATGAGTTCTTGGATGGAGCGCACCGCCATCCTCGACGCCGACGCTGTGATCGCCGTTTCGCAGGGCACTAAGGAGGACATACTGCGCGTCTACCCGTTGCCGGCCGAGCGCGTCCACGTCATCTACAACGGCGTCGATCTCGATCAATACCGCAAGACCGAAGAAACCACCGCGCTCGAAAAGTACGGCGTCGATCCCTCCACCCCCTACGTCCTGTTCGTGGGCCGCATCACCCGGCAAAAAGGCGTCACCCACCTCGTGGACGCCATCCGCTACATGCCTCCCAACACCCAGGTCGTGCTGTGCGCCGGCGCGCCCGACACGCCCGAAATTGCCGCCGAAATGCGCTTGAAAGTGGAAGAGGCCAGGCAAAGCAATCCGCGCGTCGTCTGGATCGAAAAGATGGTTGACAAGCCCGAGGTCATCCAGCTCTACAGCCATGCGCGAGTCTTCTGCTGCCCCTCCGTCTATGAGCCTTTCGGCATCATCAACCTGGAAGCAATGGCCTGCGAAGCTGCCGTCGTCGCCAGCTCCACCGGTGGCATTAAAGAAGTCGTCGTCGATAGCGAAACCGGATATCTGGTTCCCTTCGACCAGGACCCCGCTACCGGCTTTCCCATCCATCCGGAACAGTTCGCTCGCGATCTCGGCGAAAAGGTTTCAGATCTGTTGGCCGATCCCCAAAAATGCGCGCGCTTCGGAAAGGCCGGCCGCGCCCGCGTCGAACAGGTCTTTAGTTGGACCGCCATCGCTGACCAAACCATTTCGCTCTATCGGCAGTTGATCGAGCAGAATCAACGCTCTCAGGCTCGCGCCCAAGTTTCGGGTGTAACCTCCTAGCGCCGCGCTCTATCCCACGGGAGACAGGAAACGAATGGCGGAGCAACGGGCAGATGGGCGGAGACGAGTCATTATCGAAGGTGTTTCTCCGGAAATCGATGGCGGCAGATTTCCCGCCAAACGCACCCTGGGAGACATCGTCCGCGTCGAAGCCGACATCTTCACCGACGGCCACGATTCCATCGCAGCCGTTCTTGCCTTCAAAGCCGAAGGCGGCGCCTCATGGGAGGAACGTCGCCTTGCCGCGCTCGTCAACGATCGCTGGTTCGGTGAGTTTCCCGTAACAACGCTCGGCCGCTATCGCTTCGCCATTCACGCCTGGGTCGATCATTGGGAAACCTGGCGGCGCGATCTGCTCAAGCGCATTCAGGCCAACGCCGACACGCCGCTCGATTACTTGATCGGAGCAGATCACATCGACGCTGCCGCCCAAAGAGCGCAGCCGCCCGACGCCGCTTGGCTCAAAGTCGAAGCTGCGTTCTTCCGTGGAGCGAGCGGCCAGGCTGTTCGCCGCGAGCGCGCCATCGCCGACGCGCTCAATGAAACCGTGCTCCGCTATCCCGACCGCGCTCTCGCGAGTAAATATGAGCGTGAGCCCGTCATCGTCGTCGATCCCGTGCGCGCCCGCTTCAGCTCGTGGTACGAATTCTTTCCGCGCTCTACAGCCGATCAACCAGGCCGCCACGGCACATTCGCCGACTGCGAAAAGCGCCTGGAATATGTAGCCGCCATGGGCTTCGACGTTGTCTATCTGCCGCCCATCCACCCCATCGGAACGAAGTTCCGCAAGGGCAAGAACAACACCACCGAAGCCCTGCCGGACGATGTGGGCAGCCCCTGGGCCATCGGCGCCGAAGAAGGCGGCCATAAATCCATTCATCCCCAGCTCGGAACCCTCGACGAGTTCCGTAGCCTCGTGAAGCGCGCCGAAAAGTTAGGGATGCAGGTCGCGCTCGACATCGCCTTTCAGGTCGCGCCCGACCACCCTTACGTCTCAGAGCACGAAGAGTGGTTCCGCAAGCGTCCCGACGGAACCATCCAATACGCGGAGAATCCGCCCAAGAAGTACCAGGACATCTATCCCTTCGATTTCGAAACCCCCAAGTGGCGCGAGATGTGGGACGAACTGAAAAGCGTGTTCGTCTACTGGATCGAACAAGGCGTTCGCATCTTTCGCGTCGACAATCCCCACACCAAAGCCTTCCCGTTTTGGGAGTGGTGCATCGCCGAAATCAAGCGCCAATGGCCGGATGTACTCTTCCTCTCGGAAGCTTTCACGCGTCCCAAGATCATGTATCGGCTCGCCAAGCTCGGCTTCAGCCAGTCTTACACTTACTTTCCCTGGCGCAACGCGAAATACGAGCTAACCACTTACCTCACGGAACTTACAAAGACCCAGGTCCGCGACTTCTTTCGTCCCAATCAATGGCCCAATACGCCCGACATCTTGACCGAGTTCCTGCAAATCGGCAGCCGCGCCGCTTTCACCATTCGTCTGCTGCTCGCCGCCACGCTCGGCGCAAATTACGGCGTGTACGGGCCGCCCTTTGAACTGCTCGAATCGCGGCCTGTGCGGCCCGGCAGCGAAGAGTATCTCGATTCGGAGAAGTATCAGATCCGCCATTGGGATCTCGAACGCCCCGACAGTCTGCGCGAATTCATGACGCTCGTGAATCGCATCCGGCGTGACAATCCCGCTCTTCAAAGCGACTGGGGCCTCGACTTTCACCCGACCGATAATGAGCAGTTGATCTGCTATAGCAAACAGTCTCCCGATGGATCGAATCTTGTGGTTGTGATCGTCAATCTCGACCCCCATCACACCCAGTCCGGATTTGTCACTTTGCCTCTCGCCGAATTGAAAATCGAAGAAGACCGGCCCTATCAGGCCAATGACCTGCTCACCGGCGCGCGCTATGTGTGGAACGGGCCCCGCAACTATGTCGAGCTCAATCCGGAAAGCGTGCCCGCCCACATCTTCCGAATACGCCGCCGTCTCCGGGTCGAAACAGATTTCGAGTATTTTTTATGACAACGCAAGCCGCTGCGGACCTGCCTCTCATCACGGTCGATTCATGGGACGCCCCCTTCGATCCGCGTGCGATTTCACAGCTTGAGCCATTGCTGCCCGCCTTCGTTGCCGCGCGGCGCTGGTTTCGAAGCAAGGCGCGCGCGATTCAATGCATCGCTATCGACGACGTAGTCCCCATGCCGGCGGATTCTTGCATTCTCTTCCTGCGCATCGAATATAGGGACGGAGCTTGCGACAACTACCTTCTGCCCGTGTCGGTCTCGCGCCATCAAGATCCCGAAGACCCTCTGGCGAGGATCGCAGCGCCGGGCGGCGCCGAAGGAATTCTTCACAGCGCGCTCTTCAATACCGCCTTCCGCGACGCGCTGCTTGCCGGCATTCATCGCGAAGAGAAGTTCGAAGGGCGCGTCGGAGACTTCATCGCATTGCCTACGAGTGCGCTCGGCGGCCACTCCGAATATCCCATCGAGAGCTTTGTCTCGCGCGCCGAGCAGAGCAACACCTCGGTCATCTATCGCGGCCGCTACATCTTGAAACTCTTCCGTAAAGTAGAGCCCGGCGTCAACCCCGACATCGAGATCGGCGCGTTTCTAACAGAGCTTGGATTCAAGAACACGCCCGCCGTGCTCGGAACATTGGAGTATCGCGCCAAAGGCGGAGATGCTGTCGCCGAGTACGCCGCCGGAATCCTCCAGCAGTTTGTGCCCAATCGGGGCGACGCCTGGCAATACACGCTTGAGTCGCTCGGGGGATTCTTCGAACGTGCGCTCCCTCGCCAAGAGCAGCCCGCCGTCTTCCTCCATCCGCTCGATTTGATGAACGAGGACATCCCTGCCGAAGCCGCTGAATTGTTGGGCGAGTATGCTGATTCCGCTCGCCTGTTAGGAAAGCGCACCGCCGAGATGCACGCCGCGCTCGCCGTTCCGGACTCCCCTCCGGATTTCGCCCCGGAGCGCTTTACCCGCGACGAAGCCGAAAAGCTCTATTGGGAGATGTTGGAGCAGGCCGGCATCACGTTCGATCTGCTTCGTCGCACAGAAGGACCGGACACAGCCTCGCTCCTCGACGTTGAGAGTCGCGTGCTGGAGCGCTTCTCGGGATTGAAAGATCACTCCATAGATGCCGTCCGCATCCGCTGTCACGGCGACTATCACCTCGGCCAGGTCCTCTGGACCGGCAGCGACTTCATGATTATCGATTTCGAAGGCGAGCCCGCCCGGCCGCTCGCCGCGCGCCGCGCCAAAATGCTCGCCATGCGCGATGTCGCGGGAATGGTTCGTTCCTTCCAATACGCCGCTTTCGCCGCTCTCTTCGGCCAGGTGCCCGGAGTTTCTGCCGAGGCAGCAACCCGGAGCGCCGTCGAATCCTGGGCCGCTTACTGGACCGCCTGGGTGAATGCGGCCTACCTGCGCGGCTACTTCGATACCGCCGGAACTCATTCCTTCATGCCGCCCGACGGCGCCCAACGGAAGACTTTGTTCGACGCCTTCCTCCTCCAGAAGGCCCTCTATGAAGTCGCCTATGAGCTGAACAACCGTCCGGATTGGGTGCGTATCCCTTTGCGCGGCATTCTCAGCCTGGTGAACTAGGAGCGCATCAACGTGGCAACTTCCAGCAGGCAGCTCACCGAAGACGATATCTATCTGTTCCGTGAAGGCACGAATACCGGCCTTGCCAGCGCCTTGGGCGCGCACGTCGCAAACGACCGCGGCGGAACGCAGTTCGCCGTCTGGGCGCCCAATGCAAAGGCCGTGTCGGTCGTCGGTAACTTCAATGGATGGCAGCAGCGCGCTACTCCGCTTTCTCCAGCCGGCGGCGGAATCTGGCAAGGCTTCGCGCATGGCGTCTACGCCGGCGCCCTTTACAAGTTCTACGTTGAATCGAAGGACGGCGGATACTCGGCCGCGAAGGCGGACCCGTTCGGATTCTTCAATGAGACCCCCCCTCGCACAGCCTCTATCGTTTGGGATCTGACCTATCAGTGGAACGACGATCTGTGGATGGCCGCCCGCGCCAACGCCAACAGCCTCGACGCGCCCATGTCCATCTATGAAGTCCATCTCGGCTCCTGGCGCCGCGTCGCCAACGAAGGCAACCGCTCCCTGTCCTACGCCGAGCTCGCCGCCCAGCTCATTCCCTACGTCAAGGAAATGGGCTTCACCCACGTCGAATTCCTGCCCGTCATGGAGCATCCTTTCTTCGGCTCCTGGGGCTACCAGGTAACAGGCTTCTTCGCGCCTACCAGCCGCTACGGGACGCCGCAGGATTTCATGCGGCTGGTCGACCAATTTCACCAGAATGGCATCGGCGTCATCCTCGATTGGGTGCCGTCGCACTTCCCGCAAGACGCGCATGCGCTCGGCTTCTTCGACGGCGCGCACGAGTACGAGCCCGCCGATCCGCGCCGCGGCGTCCATCCGGATTGGAACAGCTTCACGTTCGACTACAGCCGGCCGGAGGTGCGAAGTTTTCTGCTGAGCAGCGCCCTGTTCTGGCTCAAGACTTATCATGCCGATGGCCTGCGCGTAGATGCCGTCGCCTCCATGCTCTATCTCGACTACTCGCGCCGCGAAGGCCAATGGATTCCCAATCAGTACGGCGGCCGCGAGAACCTCGACGCCATCGATTTTCTGCGCCGGCTGAACTCCGATGTCTACGCCGCCCAGCCCGGCGTGCAGACCATCGCGGAAGATTCAACCGCTTGGCCGATGGTCTCAAAGCCCGCCTACGTCGGCGGCCTCGGCTTCGGCTTCAAGTGGGATATGGGCTGGATGCACGACACCCTTCAATACATGGAACAGGACCCGCTCTTCCGCAAGTTCCATCACCATGAGCTGACCTTCCGCATGGTCTACGCCTTCAACGAGAATTTCATTCTTCCGCTCTCTCACGACGAAGTCGTCTACGGGAAGAAGTCGCTCATCGGCAAGATGCCGGGCGACAACTGGCGGAAGATCGCCAATCTCCGGCTGCTGTTCTCCTACATGTATGCCCAACCCGGCAAGAAGCTGCTGTTCATGGGCGGCGAGTTCGGCCAATGGGCGGAGTGGAACCATGATTCAAGCCTCGATTGGGCCTTGTTGAACTCTCCTCCGCACGCCGCTTTACGCCTGGTCATCGGTGAATTGAATCACCTCTATCGCTCCGAGCCCGCCTTCAAGTGCGGCGAGAACAAACCGGCGAGCTTCGAGTGGATCGACGTGCATGACGCGGAAAAGAATGTCCTGAGCTTTCTCCGCAAGGGAAGCAGCGAAAGCGAAGTGATCGCTGTCGTGCTCAACTTCAGCCCCATCCCGCGCGACAACTATCGCATCGGAGTTCCGCGCAAAGGCTTTTGGAAGGAGATTTTCAACTCCGATTCCAAGCACTTCGGTGGAACGGGCCGCGGAAATTTCGGAGGCGTCGAGACCGTTCCCATCCCGCTGCACGGACGAAGCCAGTCCTTGACTGTCAATCTGCCGCCCTTGGGCGCTGTCTTCTTTCGCTGGAAGCCTGAATGATCCCCGCGCTAATGGCCTCGTGCCGCCCGAGTCACGCCCGAAGAAGTGAGCGCGGCGGGCAGCGCCTGTAGCTGAGCGGTCGCCCCATGTGCGGCAAGCTGGCAGCCGAGAACAACCAGCGCGACCAGCAGCGCGAGGCGCAGCGGCCGTTGAGCAATGCGGCCCGCTAGCATCGAGCCCGTGAGCGCTCCGAGCACTCCCCCCGCTACTAGCTTCCACAGCAGTCCGGGGTCGTAATTGCCGGCGACGATCTGAATCGCGCTGCCGATCAGCGACACGCCCAAACCGAAGCAAAGATCGGTCCCGACTACTTCGGCCGCGCTCAGCTTCGTCAAGCCGAGCAGCAGAAGTGAGCCGAGCGCGCCCGCGCCAGCCGACGAGAAACCAACTTCCGCGCCGATCGGAAGAGCGAACCAGGGCAGCGCGCGCGAGCGGTCTACCGGCGTCTGGCGCACTTGCGGCCGGAACACGCGATAGAGATGGAACAGCGCCGAACCGACGATCAAGGTTCCCAGCGCTAGATAAAGGACGCCATTGTAGGCCGAGTTCTTGGCCGTTTCGAGCAAGGTGGACCCTAGAATGACGCCGGGAACGCCGCCCGCCAGCAGCAGGAGCAGAATGCGGAGATTGACTTGGCGTCGAACCGCATACAAAGGAATGGAGACGATCTTTACAATGGCCCCGAAAGTCAAAGCGGTTCCAACCGCGATTGCCGGCGGCACGCCGAGAAACACGATGAGCAGCGGAACCGTCATGCTGCCGGCGCCCACGCCCGTTAAAGAGATAGCCAGAGCGATGATGAAGCCGAGAACGAATTCCACGTTAGTTAGCCGCCGCGATGTGGATTCCGCATTCGACCTTGCGGCCCGACCAGCGCCCCGACCGCGGATCGGCGGGATCTATCGGCCGCTCGGTGCAAGGCTGGCACCCGATGCTCGTGTACCCTTCCTCATAAAGAGGAAGCAGCGGCAGATCGTGTTCCCGCGCGAAGGTCCAAACGTCTTTCGAAGACCAGCTCGCAAGCGGGCTGACCTTCAACAACTGCTTGCCGGAAGGGAGTTGAAAACGGTCCGCTACCTGGAGATTCGCCCGCGTCGCCGATTGATCGCGACGGAGCCCGGTAAACCAAACTCCGTAATCTTCGAGGGCCGTAAACAGAGGCTGCACCTTGCGCAACTGACAGCATTGGTCCGGCTGCGTCTGGTGCAGAATGCCAAACTGCGACTCTTGCTGCGCCACGGTCTGGGCCGGAAGCAGATTCCTGACGTTCAAGTGGTATCGAGCCGTCATCTCGTCGCGGTATCCGTAGATTTGCGGGAAGTGATACCCCGTATCGAGAAATAATACAGGAATCGCCGGGTAATAGTCACGTATTAGGAGTAACGTAACCATGCCCTCGACTTGGAAGCTACAGGTGATGCAAGCGTTCGGGTCCTGTCTAAGACCTAAAACGATGGCATTTTGCGCTTCCGAGATGAGCCGATTCACAACAGCAGAGTATCACGAATAGGCCCCAAAATCGATAGACAATAGGTAATTGTTCTCTAAATTCCCGTCCGCTTCTTCTCTATCGCGGATCGCACCGCTTTGGCGAATGCGGATGCCTCCGAGACGCTGCTTTGCGCGGTTTCGGTCACATCTGCCCCAACCACCAGCGCGACCGATGCCTTCCTGGCCAGCCAATAGGCAAGGAGGAACAACGATCCCAAGAGAGCGGTGGGTCCCGCTGCTCCGCCGCCTTCCTTAGAAGCAGCGGCCGCCGCGGCAATTAAGAAGGCGCTGCCCGCGATAACTAGTAATCCAGGAAACGTAATCTTGATCGTCTTGACAGACGAGATAACGTCGAGCGAAATAACGGCTTCCGATTGAGTATCGGCCGCTCGCAATAGGACGCAATGCTTCATCACCGTGCCGAGCGAATTGGATTCGAGAATCTCTTCGCCCGCAAGCGCATCGAGGGCTGTGTTCGCCATGCTCTAAGTAGGTGATCGGTCGATCGAGGAGTTTACACCACCACTTATTTCATCAGATGAAGTCTGGCAACTTTGTCCGCGACGCTTGAATCACCAACTGTATGAGCACATTGAAAGCGGACGCGAAAGCAAGCGGCACATTTAAGCTGGGCGGCGACTTGACCGTCAACCGGCTTGGGTTCGGCGCTATGAGATTGACCGGACAAGGCATCTGGGGCGAGCCGAAGGATCCCGAAGAGGCTCGCAAAGTGCTGCGGCGCGCAATCGAGCTTGGAATCAATTTCATTGATACAGCCGATTCCTATGGGCCGGAGGTCAGCGAACGGCTGATTGGCGAAGCGCTCTACCCGTATGCGGCCGGCGTGATCGTTGCCACCAAGGGTGGACTGACGCGCCAGGGACCGGACCAGTGGCTGCCTGTCGGGCGGCCCGAGTACTTACACCAGCAACTGGAGATGAGCCTGCGCCGGCTGCGCCGGGAACGAATCGATCTCTATCAATTGCACCGCATCGATCCCAAAGTCCCCGTCGAAGAATCGCTTGGCGTGCTGACGAAGCTGCAAAAGGCGGGCAAGATCCGGCACATCGGGTTATCCGAAGTTTCGGTGGAAGAGATCGAGCGGGCCCGCAAGTCAGCGGAGATCGTGAGCGTGCAGAATCGCTATAACATCAGCGACCGCGCCCACGAATCCGTGCTCGAGTACTGCGAGCGCGAGAGCATCGCGTTCATTCCTTGGTTCCCAGTAGCATCGGGCAAATTGGCAAAACCGGAGGGGCCGCTGGCGGATGCCGCCAAACGCCATCAGGCCTCGGTTGCGCAGTTGTCGCTCGCCTGGCTCTTGCATCGTTCGCCGGTGATGCTGCCGATCCCGGGAACGTCGTCCGTGCAGCACCTGGAAGAGAACGTCGCCGCCGCCGCGCTGAAACTCGACGAGCCGGAGTGGCGGGAAATTGAGAACAGCGTAACGAAGGCCGCGGGCGCCAGCGCCTGAGGACGCTCACTTCTTCAATTGAACGACATCGATCTCCTGCAACATTCGTAGCGATCGGGCGGGCCGTTTGTCTTGAGGGACGACGATGTGCAACGGACCTTCCTTTGCGTCGAGACTTTGTCCCTCTCGCTTGTCGGCCACGATGATATCTGAGTCCGCAATCGTCGGATCGAAATCCGCGAGAGCAAATACCACTTCGTAGCCGTCGATAGCCAGCGCCTCGACAACGGTCGACAGTTGACGCGCAATGTAACCTGTGCGAATGCGCAACCGCAGGCGCCAAGCAGCAAGAGGAATCGAAGGGGAATGTCCAGGCACATATTCAGGGCGCCACCGGCAGTTCGATATGGGACGGCAGCTTCGGCGAGCAGTAGATTCGCTGCGTGGCCGCGATGAAGTCTTCCGGCTTCGCGGTGTAGATGCTTGCCACAAAGCGCTGCGGGTTCCGATCGATCACCGGAAACCAGGTAGACTGCACCTGCACCATGATTCGATGCCCTTTCAAGAAGACGTGGTCGCGATCGCGCAGCGGAATGCGGAAATCCGTAGGTTCGTTTGCCACCAGCGGCTCCGGACGCTCGTAGCTCTTGTTGAACCGGCCGCGCCGCACTTCCATCGCAATCGGCAGTTCGTAGCCGTCGAGCGACTTGGCATACTCGCCCGGCCCCGGGCCATCGTCCGCCTTCCAGGCATTCTTCACGGCGTTCTCGGGAAAGACGTCAATCAGCTTGACGATAAAGTCGCTGTCGGTTCCCGAAGTAGAAGCGAACAGTTCCGCGGCGACCGGACCGGTGATCGTGAGGTCGCGATCGAGCGGCGCGCTTTCGAACGTAAGCACATCCGGACGATGATCTACAAAGCGCTGATCCGCAACCTCCCAGGTTCGCCAGTCCCCGCCCGGATAGGTGGGCGAAATGGGACGCGGGCGGTACGGGACGGGATTGGCGGGATCGGAAACGTATTGAACAAACCCGGTTGAGCTATCGTCGCCCGGCTCGGCGAAGGACAAAGTGCCATCCGTATGGAGATATAGATTTCGGGACTTCGAATCCGGCGGCGGCCACGCGCTATAGGTGTGCCAGGTGTTCGATCCCGATTGGAAGGTGCTCGCCTTCCAGTCAAATTTCGCGCCTTTCCGGTGCAGATAGAATCGGAAAAACGGCGCCTCGATCCGCTCGCGGAATTCGCGCGAGGTGGCATGGCCGCCGAAGGGAATCTGGCCGATGGATTCGCCCGCCGCGGCGTGCCATTCACCGTGAAACCAGGGCCCCGCCACCATGAAGTTGTGCGCCTCGGGATCGTTTTCCTCCGAGTTGCGAAAGATCTTCCAAGGCCCCCACGGGTCTTCCTGGTCCCAGAACCCGGCGACATTCAGGGTCGGCACCGGGCTTCCGTGAAGCTGGTCGATCCACGCTTCTCGCCGCCAGAATTCGTCGTAATTAGGATGCTCCACGATGTCGTTCCAGAAGGGCACGGCGCCGTGCAGGTACTTTCCATTCACGTTCGAGATCGGCCCGAGCTTCCGGTACCAATCGTAGGTGTCGTAAGTATCGAAGTCAAAATGAGTGTTCTTGTTCTTGTCGGCCTGCTCCATGACCGAATATTCCAGGGCGTAACTTAAGCGTAAGGCTCCATAACGATGCATATCGTCGTTCATCCACTGGTCGACCGGAGCAGCCTGCTCGGAGACAGCCTTTAGAGCCGGGTGCGGTTTCAAAAGCGTCATGCCGGCCGTGAGCCCCAGATACGAAACACCGGTTATACCGACGCGCCCGTTGTTGGCAGAGACGTTCTTGACCAGCCAATCGATGGTGTCGTAGGCGTCGGTGGTTTCGTTAGTCGCTTTGGGATCGCTCAAGTCGACCCGCGAAGACAGTTGGAAGACGCCTTCGGATTTAAAGCGCCCGCGCAGGTTTTGAATAACGAAGATGTAGCCGTCGGGGAGAAGTTCTTTCCAGCCGGGGGGCGCGGGATCGGGCGCTTTGTCCGGGACGCCATACGGGGTGCGCTGCAGCAGAATGGGGAGAGGTTCGGTCTTTGCGACGGGGCGGATAATGACGGTCTGCAGGCGCACGCCATCCCGCATCGGAATCATGACCTCCTTGAAACTGAATACGGGCGCCTTGGTCGCGGGATCCGCGAACAGGAACATCGCACAAACGAGTGACGAAGCGATCAAAAGATTGCGCATAGCCGATGGAAGATTCCTGAGAATCATAGCAGCAGCCACGCGGTTCGGCTTGCCGGACCTGGCAATCAGCGCGGTTAAAACATGCTTGTGGAAAAGCCTTGAATTACGGGCCGAGGCGCAAAAGTCACCGGAACATTTTTGAGCCATTTGTTGTACTCTGTACCTTAAAACTTGACAACGAGGTTTGCTTTCGCGCCGCGGTCGAACTGCGCCCGCCGGTGGTGCAACGCAACCGGCAGAGCCGTCACTAGGGGATAGGAGTTTAAACGTCTTTCATGAGCGACTTGACCGGCAAGCGAGCGATTGTCACGGGAGGATCGAAGGGGATCGGGCTGGAGGTCGCGCGGGCGCTGCTCGGCGAAGGCGTGAGCGTGGTGATCTGCGCTCGGGATTCCCATCAAGTGGATCGCGCCGTAAACGAATTGAGCGGCAAGGCGGGCCGCGCGAGAATAGCCGGCAAAGCTACCGACGTAAGCGACGTAGCGGCCGTCGCCGAACTGTTTCGCTATGCCGACGGCGAGTTGGGGGGCCTCGACATCCTGGTGAACAACGCTGGCTTCGGGCGGTTTCGCGCGACAGCGGAACTGAGCGTCGAGGAATGGAACCAGGTGATTGCGACCAATCTTTCCGGCGCCTTTTATTGCAGCCGCGAGGCGTTGCAGCGCTTTCATTCGAGGGGCGGCTGGGTGATCAATATCAGCAGCCTGGCGGGGAAGAATCCGTTCGCCGGGGGCGCCGCCTACAACGCTTCGAAGTTTGGATTGAACGGCTTCTCGGAAGCCATGATGCTCGACCACAGAAACGACAATGTCCGCGTCAGCTACATCATGCCGGGCAGCGTGGATACCGGCTTCGGCAGCGGAGAAACCGGCGGCGCCAAGTCCGATTGGAAGATTGCGCCCGAGGACGTGGCCGCGATCGCCATAAATATTCTGCGCATGCCCGCACGGACTTTAATTAGTCGTGTCGAGGTGAGACCTTCCCGCCCCAGGAAGAACTAATCAGAAAAGCCCGATGCAGAAAAAGTACCTTCGGCTTGTGATTCTCAGAGGCGGCTCAGCCGAAGAGAAGTGCAGGAAGCAACGTGTTGGTCTTTGGCACACGGTTTGCTCCATGTCGAGTAGAAAGAGGGGACAAGACATATGAGCCGGCTGAGAAAAGTGCTCGACCCTACCAAAACCGGTAAGGACGCCGAGTCTTTAGAGAGGACACTGCTGAAGCTTGTGGTTGGGCAGGACGAAGCAGTCGAGCAGATCGTCAACATTTATCAGATGCACATCACGGGTCTATCGGCGCCCGGCCGTCCCGTGGGCAACTTCCTCTTTCTCGGCCCCACGGGCTCTGGCAAGACGCGGACCGTGGAAGCCACTGCTGAGGCGCTGGTGCACAACCATCGAGCCGTCATCAAGATCGACTGCGCCGAGTTTCAGCACAGCCATGAAATTGCGAAACTGATCGGTTCGCCTCCGGGCTATTTGGGGCATCGGGAGACGCATCCGCTGCTGAGCCAGGAGGTCATCAACCAGCACCATACGGATACAGTAAAGCTCAGCTTCATCCTTTTCGATGAGATTGAGAAAGCGAGCGACGCCCTCTGGAACCTCCTGCTAGGCATCCTCGACAAGGCCACTCTGACATTAGGCGACAACCGCAAAGTGGATTTCTCGCGGGCCATGATTTTCATGACCAGCAACTTGGGATCCGCCGAGATGAGCGCCCTAGTATCTCCGAAACTCGGCTTCCAGCGGGCGAGCATGTGCGCTCAACCGACCGCGGTTGACGAGCAACTCAGCAAGAAGATGTCCAGGAGCGGTGTCGAAGCGGCACGCCGTAAGTTCACTCCGGAATTTATGAACCGAATCGACAAAGTGGTGGTGTTCAAGCCACTGGGCGAACCGGAGCTGCGGCGGATTTTGGATCTTGAACTAGGACAAGTACAGCAGCGCATCTTCCTTTCGCCCACCGATAAGTCATTTGTCGTCACGGTATCGGACGCCGGCAAGAACTTTTTATTGGGCGAAGGCACGGACGTGAAGTACGGTGCGCGTCACCTGAAACGCGCGATTGAACGCCTGCTGGTTCATCCGTTATCGAACCTGATGGCGACGAGCCAGGTGAACGGCGGAGACTGGGTTCAGGCCGATTTCGACGCCGAGCGCGGATGTCTCTTATTTACTAAGGAAGCCGAGGGGCTGGAAGTGCACGCCATGGCGAGCATGATCGGCGACAACGTGAAAATGCCGGCAGTGGCGGCGGCCGTCACCGCGCAGCCCGAGATGGCCCGGACCGCTAAGTCATCGAAGAAGTAGCGAACGCAGGAGAACTTGCCGCCTACAGCGGCAATTGGCTGGAGCCCATCAGAAAACGGTCGATATGGTGGGCTGCTTTCCGGCCTTCGGCGATCGCCCAAACCACTAGCGATTGACCGCGCCGCGCGTCGCCAGCGGCGAAGACGCCGGGGAGCGAGGTCATATAAGCCGTGTCGGTGTGGACGTTGCCGCGCGGGTCTAAACTGAGCGGCAGTTGGTCGAGCAGTCCGTGGCGCACCGGACCCGAGAAGCCGATGGCGATCAGCACCAGGTCGGCATCCAGATAAAACTCGCTACCAGGCATGCGTTCGAGGGACGGTTTCGGGCCGACGCGCACGCAGTGAAGTTTGCCGACATTGCCCTGCTCATCGCCGCTGAAGCCGGTCGTGAGCACGCTCCACTCGCGCACGCCGCCTTCCTCATGAGCGGCTTCGATGCGCAAGAGCAGCGGCCATAGAGGCCACGGTGTCGAGGGATGCCGATCTTCCGGCGGCAAAGGATGAATCTGAAGCTGATGAACGCTTGCGGCTCGCTGCCGATGCGCAGTGCCGAGGCAATCGACCCCGGTGTCGCCGCCGCCAATGATGACCACCCGTTTACCGGTAGCCGAAATCTCCTGGTCCTGGCTGAACCGGTGGCCGACCCCTCGCTTGTTCTGTTGAACCAGATAATCCATCGCGAAATGAATGCCGTTCAGCTCACGGCCGGGAATCTGGAGATCGCGCGGCTGCTCCGCGCCGAGGCCCAGCAGGACGGCATCGTATCCCCGGACCAGTTCGTCCCCTCTTATATCGACGCCGACGTGGACTCCCTCCCGAAATTCGACGCCTTCGGCGCGCAACTGCTCCATCCTCCGATCGATCACGCTTTTTTCGAGCTTGAAGTCGGGGATGCCGTAGCGCAACAGGCCGCCGATCCGGTCCTCTTTTTCAAAGACCCTGACCAAATGGCCGGCGCGGTTGAGCTGCTGCGCCGCGGCCAGGCCCGCCGGCCCCGATCCGACGATCGCCACCCGTTTGCCAGTCCGGCGGCGGGGCGGTTCCGGCAACACCCACCCTTCGGCGAACGCCCGGTCGATGATGCTCTGCTCGACGAGCTTGATCGTCACGGGAGGCTCGTTGATTCCGAGCACGCAGGCCGGTTCGCAGGGCGCCGGGCAGACTCGGCCGGTAAACTCCGGGAAATTGTTAGTCGCGTGAAGGGTTCGAAGCGCGTCCGGCCATCGCCCCTTCCACACCAGATCGTTCCAATCCGGAATCAGATTGTGAACAGGGCAACCAGTATGGCAAAAGGGAATACCGCAATCCATGCAGCGCCCAGCCTGCTTCTGTACCTTTTGAGATGGAAAGTCCTGGTAAACCTCGAACCAATCGTTGACGCGTTCGAGCACGGGCCGGCGGCCGGGCGTCTCGCGAGCATATTCCAGGAAGCCGGTGATCTTGCCCACGGCTATCGCACCCGCTCGCCCGCCGCAAAGGCATAGGCCGACATCGGAAACACGGCCGGGTGCTTGCGTTCGGCGGCCGCAATACCCAGCACTCGTTTGTACTCCTGCGGAAAAATCTTCACGAAGTGGCGCAGCGAATCGGTCCAGGCATCGAGAATGCGGCGGCCGAGCGGGCTGCCGGTGTAGGCTACGTGCTGGGCGATGAGCCGCTCCAGCAGAACAATATCCTCCCGGGCAAATATAGGCTCCAGGTCGACGCCCGCCGTGTTGCAGCGCACGCGAACGAACTCGCCCGTGGAATCGAAGACATAAGCGATGCCGCCGCTCATGCCCGCCGCGAAATTGCGGCCCGTCTTGCCAAGCACGACTACGGCGCCCTTCGTCATGTACTCGCAGGCGTGATCGCCGACGCCTTCCACGACGGCGGTTGCGCCTGAATTGCGGACGGCAAAGCGCTCGCCCGCAACGCCGCTGAAGTAGGCTTCGCCGCTGGTCGCCCCGTAAAGCACGGTGTTGCCGATGAGGATGTTGTCTTCGGGAGCGAAGGTGGAGCGTTTGGGCGGAAACACGACGATCTTGCCGCCGGACAAGCCCTTGCCTACGTAATCGTTGGCATCGCCTTCAAGCGTGAGCGACACGCCTTTAGCGAGAAACGCGCCGAAGCTCTGCCCGGCCGAACCCTCGAACGAGATTCGAATGGTATCGTCCGGCAGTCCCTTCGATCCGTGCCGGCGCACGATTACGCCGCTGAGCATCGCGCCGACAGTGCGGTGTACGTTGCGAATCGGGAAATGAAGCTGTACCGGAGCACCGTGCTCGATCGACGGCTTGGCCGTTTCGAGGAAAGCGTAATCGAGCGCTTCCTTGAGCCCATGATCTTGCGAGATGAGGCAGCGCCGGCCCACGCGCCCGGGCACCTGGGGGTTATAGAGAATGGAGGCGAAGTCCAGCCCGCGCGCCTTCCAATGTTCGATTGCCGGCCGCATTTCGATCATGTCGACGCGGCCGATCATCTCATTCAGGCGGCGGAAGCCAAGCTTCGACATCCACTCGCGGAGTTCTTCGGCGATATAGAAGAAAAAATTGATGACGTTTTCGGGCGTGCCTTGAAACTTCTTGCGCAGTTCCGGGTTTTGCGTGGCGATACCGACCGGGCAGGTGTTCAGGTGGCACTTGCGCATCATAATGCAGCCCATGGCGACCAGCGGCGCCGTGGAGAAGCCGAATTCTTCCGCGCCGAGCAGAGCGGCGATCGCGACATCGCGCCCGGTTTGCAGCTTGCCATCCACCTGCACGCGAATGCGGCTGCGGAGATCGTTCATCACCAGCACCTGCTGCGTTTCGGCGAGGCCCAATTCCCAGGGAGCGCCGGCGTGGCGAATCGAGGTCAGCGGCGAGGCGCCGGTGCCGCCGTCATAACCACTGATAAGCACGACATCGGCATGCGCCTTCGATACGCCGGCGGCGACTGTGCCGACGCCGACTTCGGCAACCAGTTTGACCGAGATGCGCGCCGAGGGGTTGACGTTTTTCAAATCGTAGATCAGCTGCGAGAGATCTTCGATCGAGTAGATGTCGTGATGCGGCGGCGGCGAGATGAGGCCCACTCCGGCAATGGAATGCCGAACCCGCGCGATGGTCTCATCCACTTTGTGCCCGGGCAGTTGGCCGCCTTCGCCGGGCTTGGCGCCTTGCGCGATCTTGATCTGCAGCTCTTGCGCATTCACCAGGTAATGAGCGGTAACGCCGAAGCGGGCCGAGGCTACCTGTTTCACGGCGCTGCGCCTCGAATCGCCGTTCGCGAGAGGAATGTAGCGCGCCTCGTCTTCCCCGCCCTCGCCCGTGTTCGAGCGGCCGCCCATGCGGTTCATCGCGATGGCGAGGGTCTCGTGAGCTTCGGCGCCGATGGAGCCGAACGACATGGCGCCGGTGGCGAAGCGCTTCACAATTTCGCTCGCCGGCTCCACTTCTTCGAGCGGAATGGGGCGCGGAATGGTTTTTAGCTGCATCAAGCCGCGCAAGGTGTAGAGCCGCTGATTCTGCTCGTCGATTTGGCGCGTGTATTCCTGAAAAGTCGCGTAACTTTCCCGGCGGACGGCGTGCTGCAATTTGCTGACGGTCTCGGGATTCAACAGGTGGTGTTCCCCATTTACGCGGTATTGGTAATCGCCGCCGATTGGGAGTTCGGGCTCGGGTCCGAGAACAGCGTTGAAGGCGGAACCGTGCTTTGAAACCGCTTCCCTGGCGAGCACATCGAGACCGACGCCTTCGATGCGCGAGGGCGTGCCGGTGAAGTAAACATCGATGAGGCTTTTGTCGAGGCCGATGGCTTCGAACACCTGAGCGCCGCGATAGCTTTGCAGCGTCGAGATTCCCATTTTGGAGAAGACTTTCAGCAGTCCCTTGTTGACGGCCTTGATGTAGTTCTTGATGGCGGTTTCGGTCGGAATGCCGGGGTCGATTTCGCCCGCTTCCGCCATCTGCTCGATGGTTTCGATGGCGAGATACGGATTGATCGCGCTTGCGCCATAGCCGATGAGCAGACAGTAATGCATCACCTCGCGCGGCTCGCCCGATTCGATGATGAGCGCGACGCCGGTGCGCGTGCCTTCGCGAACCAGATGGTTGTGAACGGCGGTCAAAGCGAGCAGCGAGGGGATGGGCGCGAACTCCTCGTCGACCCCGCGGTCGGAAAGAATCAGCAGAGTGTAGCCAGCTTTGATGGCGAGCGAGGCGCGCCGGCACAAGCTGTTGAGCGCGCGCTTGAGGCCGCCCTCGCCTTCGTGGGCGCTGAAGGTAGTGGGCAAGGTCGAGGCGAGCAAATCGCCGCGCGAAACGCGCCGCAGCTTTTCGAGGTCGCGGTTGGTCAGCACCGGGTGCGGCATCTTCAGCGTGTGGCAGTTGGCCGGGGTTTCGTCCAGGATGTTCCGCTCGGTCCCGATATAACTGGTGAGCGACATCACCATCTCTTCGCGAATAGGATCGATAGGCGGGTTCGTCACCTGCGCGAAGAGCTGCTTGAAGTAATTGAAAAGCGACTGCGGTTTATCGGAGAGGCAGGCGAGCGGCGTATCGACGCCCATGGATCCCACCGCTTCCTGGCCTTCGACTGCCATTGGCGAGATCAGCAGGCGCAGGTCTTCCGCGGTGTAGCCGAAGCAGCGCTGACGCGTGAGCACGGTTTCCCGGTCCGAGCCCTGCACGCGAGACGGTTCCGGCAGCGAATCGAGCGTGATCTGATTTTGTTCGAGCCAGGCGGCGTACGGCTGCCGAACGGCAAGCTGCTGCTTCAATTCCTTGTCTGGGACGATGCGGCCCTGTTCCAGATCGACCAGCAGCATCTTGCCGGGCTGCAGGCGGCCCTTGTATTCGACCTCTTCGGCTTCGAACGGCAGGACGCCGGTCTCGGACGCCATCAAGAGCAAACCGCTCTTGGTGACGAGATAACGCGCCGGGCGCAGGCCATTGCGATCGAGCGTGGCCCCGATGACGCGGCCATCGGTAAAGGCGACGGCCGCGGGACCGTCCCAGGGCTCCATTAAAGACGCGTGATATTCGTAGAACGCGCGCCGCTCGTTCGACATGGTGGGGTGCGCGTCCCACGCTTCCGGGATGAGCATGGCCATGACGTGCGGCAGCGACCGGCCCGACATGGCGAGCAGCTCGACGGCGTTATCGAGCGAGGCGGAGTCGCTGACGCCCGGCTGCACGATCGGGAAGAGTTTCTTGATGTCGTCGAACAGGGGCGACGATATGACAGACTGCCGCGCGTTCATCCAATTGGTGTTGCCGCGGATCGTGTTGATCTCGCCGTTGTGGCAGAGATAACGAAACGGGTGAGCGAGCTGCCAGGTGGGAAACGTGTTGGTGGAAAAGCGCTGGTGTACGAGGCAGAGCGCGCTTTGGGTCAAGGGATCGAGCAGCTCGTTATAGAATTCGCCGATCTGATGCGCAAGCAGCAGGCCTTTATAGATGATTGTGCGGGAGGAAAACGATGGGATGTAGAAGAAGCCTTTGTCGCGCATCTCGGAGGCCGCGACCTGAGCTTCCACTCGCTTGCGCACGACGTAAAGCTTGCGCTCGAACGCATCGGCGGACATGCCGGGCGGCCGGGCGACGAAGAACTGCTCGATATAGGGCTGCGAGGCGCGGGCCACGCGTCCAATGGCGTCGACTTCGACTGGAGCGTCGCGCCAGCCTAGGACGTTCAGGCCTTCTTCGCGGGAGGTGCGCTCCATCAGGCCCTCGCAGGCCAGCCGCTGTTGAGGCTCGACCGGCAGGAAGCACATGGCGACGGCGTACTCGCCGGGAGCAGGGAGCGAGAAGCCGCTCGCAGGCGTTTCCCTTGCAAAGAATTCGTGAGGGATCTGGATCAGGATGCCCGCGCCATCCCCGGTTTCCGAATCGCAGCCGCACGCGCCCCGATGGGCGAGGTTGACCAGGATCTCAAGCCCTTTGCGGACGATATCGTGCGAGGCCCGGCCTTTGATATCGACCACGAAGCCGACTCCGCACGCATCGTGCTCGTGCGCGGGATTGTAGAGACCCTGAGCGTTAGGCAACTGGTTGGTAAAATCCACGGGGTACACGTCGTTATCCCCTCGACAGAGAGGTTTGACCTTCGAGTATAGCCAGTACTGTACTATCAGTCAAATCGAATCTATGGTTACGCATAATTAGAAAATCTTATGTTAATGTAGAAGGTCGTGACGCCTGCGAATCTACGTTTGATCCGCGATGTGGCCCACCTTCGGAGTGTCAGTAAAGCGGCGCGCATGAACGGCATCAGCCAATCGGCCGTAAGCCAGCAGATCCAGGAAGTGGAGCGCAGCTTAGGCGTGGAACTGTTCGACCGCAGCACACGCCCGCTGGCGGTGACCGAAGCCGGGAAGCTCTACCTGGAGTACTGCCGCGATGTGTTGCGAAGGCACGACGAGTTGGAGGCGTCGCTCGATCGGCTGACGAAGCAGGCGAACGGGACGGCGCGGCTCGCGGCGATTTATTCGGTGGGGCTTTCGGAGATGTCGCAGATTGAGGCGAGATTCGCGCGGCGCTTTCCGGAGGCCGCGCTGCAAGTTTCTTATCTGCGGCCGGAGCGCGTGTGGGAGGCAGTGGAAGAAGATCAGGCCGACCTGGGGCTGATGAGCTATGCCGAATCCTCGCGCGAAATTGTGGCGCTTCCGTGGCGCGATGAGGAGATGGTGGTCGCCGTCGCGCCTCAGCATCCGCTGGCGAAAAAGCGGTCGGTGCCCCCGTCGGCGCTCGAAGGCGAGGCGTTTGTCGGCTTCGATGACGACTTGCCGATCGAGGGTCAGATCGACCGCTACCTGCGCGAACACCGGGTCAGCGTAGAGCGGGCGATGCATTTCGACAACATCCAGATGATCAAGGAAGCGGTGGCGCATGGCGCCGGTATCAGCATCATGCCCAAGCGGGTGATGAGAGAGGACCTGGCGCAGGGACGGATCGTGGCGCTGCGCCTGCACCCGGCGGAATTATACCGGCCGGTACGCATCATTCATCGCCGGCGCAAGGTGTTCAATCCGGTCACGGGCGGGCTGCTTTCACTGCTCCGGGGTAGCGAAGAGACGCCTGCCACGGACGCGAACTCCGCTATACTAGCGCTGTCTGCCACCTGAAACGAGATACATCGGGCAGCGCGACCGGCGCCGGTTGAGGCTGATCTGGATCGCGGCGACGCTGCTCATCCTGTTGCTTTGCTCGCGCTTTCTTGCGAGCACGCTCATCGATTATTCGTGGTGGTCCGAAGTCGGCCAAGTCGATACCTGGGTGAATCTCTGGCTGTACGGCACAGGGCCGATCGCCGTCGCGGTGGTGATTCTGTTCTGCGCCTTCTGGGTAGCCTTCGAACTCGGTTTCCGGCGAGAGAAGGACGCGCCGGTTTTCGGGTTTCTAAGCCGCCGCCTGGTAGCGCGGCTCGCGCTCCTGGTTTTGGCGTTGCTGGCCATCGGAGTGGCCAATGCGACGGTCGACAGTTGGACGGCCGTCAAGTATTTCGGCGGACTGCGCTTGGCGGCGTCCTCTGCCGAATATAGGGACCCCATCTTCGGCCAGGGGCTGCACTTCTATTTCTTCGCGCTCCCGTTTTATAAGATGCTGCTGCGCGTGGCGCTCGCCGGGTCGGTGCTCGCGCTCATCATCTATTGGCTCGCCTCGAACGCCGAGAATCTGAGCAGCCGCATTCCAAACCTGCAGTCCGGGCGCTTTGAGTTCGACCGGGAGATTTCCGTATCGAGCGCGTTCAACTCGGTGTTTGTACGCCTGGTGGCCGCGCTGCTGTTAGCGGGCCTTGCGATCAAGTTTTATTTCAGCCGCTACGGCATGTTGGTCGAAGACCATGGGGCCTATCTGGTCGGCGTCGATTGGGTGGCGGACCATGTCGCGCTGCCCCTGCAGTGGCTGATGATCCTCGGCGCGCTTGCGGCCGCGGCGCTCGTGCTGGCGAGAAAGGCCAAATGGGCGCTGGCGCTATTGGCCATTTTGCCGGTGCGCTACATCGTGCCTTCGCTGGTTTCGAACTTCTACGTGCGTCCGAACGAACTCGCGCTCGAACGGCCGTATATCGCTCATCACATTCGCGCGACGCGCTCGGGATACAGCCTGACTCAGCGCGTCAAAGAGACCACGCTCGAAGCGTCGCCGGAGATGCCGTTCGACTATGCGTCCCACAAGGCTCTGCTCGATAACGTACGGCTGTGGGATTGGCGCGCTTTCCACGACACTATCTCGCAGATTCAGCCCTTGCGGCCCTACGTGTACATGGACACGGACGTAGACCGCTACACGATAGACGGTCAATTGCGGCAGGTGTTGGTTGCTCCGCGCGAGCTGGATATCCGGCAACTAGGGGCGGCGGGAACGCGGTGGATCAATACGCACCTGATCTATACGCACGGCTATGGGATCGTCATGGCCGAGTCGAACCGGATCACTCCGGACGGGTTGCCGGTGCTGTTTGTGAAGGACGCGCCGCCGGTCGTGACTAGCAAAAGCCTGAAGGTGACGCAGCCGGAGATTTATTACAGCGAAGTGGCGCATGAACCGGTCTACCTGGATACGAATCAGCAGGAGTTCAATTATCCCTTCGGCTCGGAAAGCCGGTACACGACCTACTCCGGCAAAGGCGGGTTTGAGGTATCGCCTCTAATACGTTTGTGCGCGGCCGTGCAGTACGGCGATCTGAACGTGCTGTTGACGAGTTACTTGAATTCTCATAGCCGCATGATGATTCACCGCCCGATCATCGAACGCCTTTCCACCCTGGCGGGTTTTCTGACCTGGGATACAGATCCTTACCTGGTGCTGACGGACGGGGGCCGGCTGGTTTGGATTGTAGATGGCTATATGACTTCGGACGCGCATCCTTATTCGCGCGAGATGGACTTAGCCAACGGACAGATCAATTACATCCGAAATTCCGTTAAAGCGACGATCGATGCGTATACCGGAGAGACGAACCTTTACGTTTTCGACCCGGGAGACGTTCTAATTCAAGCCTACGGCAGGCTGTTCCCCCAGTTGTTCAAGCCGGCCTCGGCGATGCCCGCGGACTTGCGAGCGCATGTCCGGTATCCGGAAACGCTGTTTAGCACGCAGGCCGAAATGTACCGGCTGTTTCATATGCGAGATCCCGAGGCGTTTTACAATCGCGCGGATCTGTGGGACCTGGCGAAGACCGGGAGCGGGCAGAATGCGGGATCGAATGCCGTTTCGCCGACCTATGTTGTAGCCACGCTACCGGGGAGCAATACGCCGGAGTTTATGTTGATCACGACATTTACTCCTGCGAATAAGGACAACCTGATCGGGGTAATGTATGCGCGCTGCGACGGCGAGCATCTGGGCGAGCTAGTATTCGAGCAACTTACTAAGCAGAACATTATCTACGGGCCGATGCAGATCGACGCTCGGATCAATCAGGACCAGAATATTTCCAAGGACCTGACGCTCTGGAACCAGCAAGGGTCGCAAGTGCTGCGCGGGCAGACCTTGGTGCTGCCGATCGACGATAGTTTTCTATATGTCGAGCCGATTTATATTCAAGCCGCGCAGGCAAGCATGCCGCAGTTGAAGAAAGTGGCGCTGGCGATGGGCAATCGCCTGGCTTACGCCGATACCTATGAGCAGGCTTTATCGCAACTGATCGATTCCCTGGGAGGAACCGAAAACGCGGGGCAGGGCGCCGCGCCGGCGCTGGCGCAAGCGGCTCGGGGCGCGGGCAATGCGCCTCCTTCGGCGCAGGCGGCGCAAGCGCTCGAGCAGATTCGGGATCATCTGCGCCGCTACCGCGAGTTAAGCGCCCAAGGCAAATGGGCCGAAGCCGGTAAAGAACTTGACGCCATACAAGGCCTGGCGCAGAAATAAGGCGCGTCTCTCACTGTATCGGCTAGAACCCTCTGGAGAAAATACCCGAATTCGTGATACATGACTTATAGGAGCGCACAGGGCGTTCGGCGTCCGTGGTGCGCGATAGAGGAGGAGAGGATGTTGAAGACCGCAGTAACAGTATTGGCGCTGGTTGTCGCCCTGCCGTTCGCTGTAATGGCGCAAAGACATCCGGGTTACCTGCACGCGCTTTCGGACTTGAGATATGCGAGGGCGCTGCTGGAGCACGGGGATTGGGGCCGCGTGGGACCGGACCGTGAGCGCGCGATTGGAGAGATCGACAGAGCGGTCGAAGAACTCCGACGCGCGGCGATGGACGATGGCCGGAACCCGGACGCGCATCCTCCGGTTCAGGACCGCTGGGCGCCGCGGGACCGGCTGCACCGCGCCGAGGAGGCATTGGGACGGGCTCGGGAAGCGATCACCCGCGAAGAGGACAATCCGGCGGCGCGAGAGTGGCGGGATCGCGCGTTTCGTCACATTGACGATGCGCGGCGCGCCGTGCGTCATGCGATCGAGGGCTGGCGCTAGGCGCTCGGAACGTCACCGATTCGAAAATTGCGCTGCCTGGCCTAAACCAATACCGCGGCAGGCTGGGCAGCGCCGTATGTTCGAGCGACATAGTCGTCCAACATTCCGCGGAACTCGGCGACTATGCCGTCTCCACGAAGCGTCTTGACCAGTTTGCCGTCCACATAAACCGGCGCGACCGGCTGCTCAAACGTTCCAGGAAGCGAAATGCCGATATTGGCGTGTTTGGATTCGCCTGGGCCGTTAACGACGCAGCCCATAACCGCGACCTTCATCTCTTCCACGCCCGCGTACTTTTCGCGCCAAACAGGCATCTGCTCCCGCAAATAGGTCTGTATTTGATCCGCCATGTCCTGGAAAAAGGTACTGGTGGTGCGGCCGCAACCCGGACAGGCGGCCACTTGCGGCGTGAAGCTGCGCAGACTCAGGGCCTGGAGGATCTGTTGGCAGACGACGACTTCTTCCGTGCGATCGCCATTGGGCAAGGGCGTGAGCGAGGCGCGGATCGTGTCTCCGATTCCGGCTTGCAGAAGCACCGAAAGAGCGGCGGCGGTAACGACAATACCCTTGGATCCGAGACCGGCTTCGGTGAGCCCGAGGTGCAGCGGGTAATCGCAGCGCGCCGCCAGCATCTCGTACACGCCTATCAGGTCCTGGACATTCGACACCTTGGCGCTCAGCACGATCTTGTCGTGCGCAAGGCCGTAGCGCTCGGCATTTTCGGCGCTCCGAAGCGCGCTTTCGACAATGGCGCGCTTCATCACTTCGGCGGCGCTGAGCGGCGCCGGGGACCTCGAATTTTCATCCATCATCCGCGTAAGCAGAGCCGAATCAAGCGAGCCCCAATTCACTCCGATACGGACCGGGCGATCGTACTCGATAGCCGCTTCGATCATGGTGCGGAAATTATCGTCCTGCTTGCGGCCGATGTTTACGTTGCCGGGGTTGATGCGGTACTTCGAAAGCGCGCGGGCGCAGGCGGGATACTTCTTGAGCAGGATGTGGCCGTTGTAATGGAAGTCGCCGACGATGGGAACGGCGACGCCGAAGTCTCGAAGAGTGCCGACGATGGTCGGAACCGCCTGTGCCGCTTCTTCGGTGTTCACCGTGACGCGGACCAGCTCCGAACCTGCGCGAGCCAGATCCATCACCTGGTTGACAGTAGAAGCGGAATCCGCCGTGTCGGTGTTCGTCATGGATTGCACAACGACAGGGTTCGAGCCGCCTACCTGAACACCACCGATGTTGACGGCGACCGATCGCCTGCGGGGGGATGCAGCCATGAACGAGAAAACCTCCAGAGGATGGATGATTGAATCTTCATTCTAGCAGCGAGAGTCATTGTAAATAGGCCCCCAGGAGTGAAGCCGATTACTTACAGACTCGCGCGCGAGACCTAGTACTCCACCAATCGAAGCATTTGGCCGCTCGACATGCGTCTACAAGTTGTGAACAGCAAGTGGATCTTAATCGCTTTGGTTTCATCGGCACTGTGCTCTATGTGGGCCGGAGCGCCGCGCCTGAACGGAAGATACGTCGCGACCGCATATTCCCAGACCGGAATTACCGCTTCCGGCCAGTGGACGCACCGGCACGTGGTGGCGGCCGACCCCGCGGTCCTGCCGATCGGCACACGAATCAAGATCAAGCATGCGGGCCGTTACTCGGGCGAGTATGTTGTAGCGGACACCGGCGCCAAGGTGGAAGGGCGACGGCTCGATCTGTATGTGCCCAGCACGCCGGAGTGCAAGAAGTTCGGCGTCAAGCGAGTGAGCGTGAGAGTGCTCGAAGTGGGCACGGGGACCCATGAAGCTGCGAAGCAAGCGGACCAGGCCGTGAAGCAGGACGTGAAGCAGGATGTGGCGAAGGGCGTGGTTGGAAATGCAGCGACGGAGCACGACTGGGCGACGCAAGGCGCGCCTGTCGCCAAAGCGGTCAAGGCAGGCGGAACTCCGGCGGACGCGGCTAACCCCGGCGAGGCGAAACCGGCGGCCGGCTCATCTGGCGCCAATTCAAGCGGTTCCAGTTCACCGGCCGGCGCGACAACGCCTCCCAAGCTCTAGGGCACTTTCACAGCGTCGTTAAATTCGATCGAGACAGTTTCCGTTTTTCCGGAGGCGACGTGAATCGGCTCCGGAGTCCCCGGGGTCTTGCTATACATTCCGAGCGAGGAACCGCTGGGGGGCGCCGACTGCGCGTCCCATTTGCCGGTGGGATCGAAGGCGACGCTGACATAAGCCGGGTCTGCCTTCGCGTTCGATAAGGTGGCGGTCCCTGTCTTGGAGGCAGAGGATGTCACTTCAACCGGGATGGCGCCGGCTTTCATGAAATCGGCGGAGTTCCACAGCGCCACATAGATCTTATGATTCTCGTCGACAGTGCCCGAGCCGGTGTAATCGAGCTTGATCTTGATGGTTCCCCCGGAGCTCGAATCTTGCGGCGAGGCGGCTTGTGGCGCGGCGAGTAACAAAGCCGCGGCGGCAAACACAAAAACGGCGGACAGGCATTTTCGCATTCCAGGCTCCCCCCAAATGAGCCAAATTGAAACGAGTAACAGCTTATCACCGATCGACGCGAAGCGGGGCGATGCCTGCCTGCTCGGGCGTGTTGCGGGTGTATAATTCCGGAAAATACCGTCGCTTCAGGCGAGTTTGTTGTCTCAAACGAAAGGCCTATAAGGAGTCTCATGACGCATCTTCGTCGGATGTTGTTTGTTTGCGCGATCGTGTGCCTGTTTCGAGGCGCCGCTTCCGCTCAGGCGGTTACGGGCACGGTGCTAGGGACCGTAACGGACGCTTCCGGCGCTGTGGTAGCCGGCGCGAAGGTACAGCTAACCGAGGTGCAAACCGACGCCGTTCGCAGCGCGGAAAGCAATTCGAGCGGCAACTACACGTTTCCGGATGTGCCGGAGGGCATGTATCGCGTGGGCGTAGAGGCGCCGGGATTCAAGAAAGAGATCCGCGAGAACGTAAGCGTGGCGGTCAACACCAGCGCGCGCGTGGATGTTCAGCTACAACCAGGGAACATCAATCAATCGATCGAGGTAACGGCGGCGCCGCCCCCGCTCCAGACCGATCGCGCCGACACGACCGTCAGCATCTCGACCGTGCAAACCGCGAGCTTGCCGCTCAGCGACAATCGCAATTTTCAAAGCCTGCTGAACCTCGTGCCGGGAACCGCGCCGGCCACTTTTCAACATTCGCAATTTTTCAATGCCGAAAGCTCTTTGCAGACCGAGGTTAACGGCCAGTTTCGAATGGGCAACGAGTACCAGATCGAAGGCATCGATGACGATGAACGCACGGGGCTATTGCAGATCCTCATTCCACCCGACGAGGCAATTCAAACCGTTGACGTTTCGACCAGTAACTACGATCCGGAGCTGGGACGCGCATCGGGCGGCGTGGCCAACGTGATTATTAAATCCGGAACAAACAGCTTCCATGGCGCCGCCTACGAGTTCATCCAGAACAGCGCGTTCGACGCGCGAAGCTTCTTTAATCCGACCGTCAATCACATAGCGTATAACTATTTCGGCGGCGACTTCGGCGGCCCTATCATCCACAATAAGCTGTTCTTCTTCGCCGATTACTTGCGCGTGAACGATCACGAGGCAACCGCAACCCAAGAGACGATTCCGTCGTTACTCAGCAGGACCGGAAATCTCAGCGCTTTCTCGACGGTCATTTACAATCCGTATACCGGAAATCCGACAACCGGCGCCGGACGCGTGCCGTTTGCCGGGAACATCATCCCGTCCAATCTGATCAATCCGGTCTCGGCGACTATCTTGTCGCTGCTTCCGGGTCCCAACGAGCCTTTCAAAGAAGGCAGCCCGGCCAATAACTATTACGGGGCGCCGCCGTTCACGAAGACGACCGATTCCTTCGACACCAAGCTCGATTACGACATCGACGAAAAGGACCGGCTGAGCGGAAGGCTTAGTTTCTCCTGGCCGATTGTGTATCAGGCGCCGCTGTTTGGCCCGGAGTTAGGCGGTGACGCCAACGGCGCATTCCAAGGAACGGGATCGCAAAAGACCTACAGCAGCGGACTTAATTACGACCATGTCTTCTCGCCTAACTTTCTGACCGAGTTTCGGGTGGGTGTCGCCTACTACAACAGTTCGGCAATTCCGTCGGACTACGGCAGCGCCGATGCGACAAAGGTCGGAATCCCCGGCGTGAATATCAGCTCGTTCACAAGCGGCCAAGCGCAGATTACGATCAACGGCGGCTATACGAATCCTTTAATCGGTTACTCGGCGAGCGTCCCGTGGGTGCGTTCGGAAGCGAATATCGATACGGTTAACAACTGGACAAAGATCGTCGGCAATCACACCTTCAAATGGGGCGTGGATCTGCGGCGTGTTCGCGACAACTTATTACAGGACCAGACGTTCGGGCCGCGCGGAGTGTATACATTCAGCGCGAATCAGACGTCGATTCCTGGCGCGAAAACGGGCATCGGAAACGATCTCGCGAGTTTTCTCTTGGACGTACCCAGCCAGGCCGGCCGGGATGTGAATACTTATTTTCCGGCTTATAGAGATTGGTGGTTCTTCGCTTACGGCGGAGACAAGTGGCAGGTGACGCCGAAACTGACGGTGGATCTGGGATTGCGGTGGGAGTTCTATCCCCCGGGCACGCCGCAGTTCCCAGGAGGATTTTCGAATTACAATCCCGCGGCTAACTCGCTGGTAATAGCGGGCGTGGGGGGCAATCCCGAGAATCTGGGAATAAAGACGCGGTATCGCTACTTTGCGCCGCGCGTGGGCGCCGCGTATCGCTTGACGGACTCGACCGTAATTCGGACCGGCTTTGGAATCAGCTATACTCCATTTCCGGACAACACTTATGCGTACAACTATCCAGTGCGTTCCAACAACGCCTATAATCCAGCCGGCGCGGGCTTCGGGCCGGCGGTACTGGCGGATGGAGTAACTCCCGCCACTTTCCAGGCCGGCTTTCCCGCCCCGGTTCCCGTGACGGTTCCATCCAACGGAATTATTCCAGTGACCAAGAACCTGGCGAGCCAGAACTTTTTTGTCATTCCGCAGGACTATCTCAATCCTTATGTAGAATCCTGGAACTTCGCGATCCAGCAGGCGCTCCCGCATAAGTTCACATTAGATGCCGCTTACGTAGGAAATCACGGCGTCCGATTGCCGGGACAATATAACTTGAATGCAGGTTTTGTGGCGGGCGCCGGAACCGCGGGACAACCCGAATATACGATGACAGACCCCAACACAGGTTTGCAGGAGAAACGGACAGCAGCGGCCACTGAATATTGGCAGGGGTTTTCGTCGGATTATAACGGGCTGCAGGTGAAGCTGAACCGCCAATTCAATAACGGACTCTTAATCACAACTGCATTCACTTGGGCTAAGGGAATGGATTACCAGACCGACGACGACGGCCAGTATCTGTTCTATATAAACTTCCAACGCAATTACGCGCGAACCGATTTCGACCGGACTCTGACCTATGTTCAAAGTTTCCTTTACCAGTTGCCGTGGGGCAAAGGGCAACGATGGATGAATTCCGGGGTGGCCTCATCGGTCCTTGGCAACTGGCAGATCGCCGGAATCATCAGCGCCTACAGCGGCATGCCGTTTACCTTGACGGTGGGCGGCAACAACAATGACGGCGGGAGTTTGAAGGCGCCGGCGAACACGCAAACGCCGGAGCAAGTTTCCGCCGTGCAGATTCTGCACGGAATCAACACAAACCCGTGGTTCACCACAACCAGCTTTGCCCAGCCGGTGGGCGCGGTTTTCGGGAACGTCGGACGGAACAACCTATCCGGACCAGGGTTGTTTGCGCTGAATCTGTCGCTATTTAAGGATTTCAAAATTACGGAGCGCTGGCAGTTCGAGCTGCGATGCGATTCATTCAACCTGACAAATACTCCGGAGTTCAGTAATCCGGGAACCGACATTACAAGCTCGACATTCGGGCGAGTCACCGGCACGTTGAGCAGCGGAACGGGCGTGAACGGGACGGGCGGCGGGAGAGCGCTACAACTCGCGGCGAAATTGTCGTTTTAGCGCTGGCTTTGGGCAGCGCGAAGGTTGTAGCGGGCGTCTTCGTAATCGGGTTTGAGGCGGATGGCGGCTTGGAATTCCCGGATCGCCAGCGGGATTTGGCCGAGGGTGGCGAGAGCTACTCCAAGGTTGTTGTGCAGTTCCGGATTATCCGGAGCGAGTCGCAAGGCAGCCTCGAATCGATCGATGGCCTCCTGTGTCTTCCCTGCCTTGGCTAGCGCCACGCCTTCCTCAAACAATTCCTGCGCTTCCTGTCCTTGCGCGATAGCGAGATTGGCGCGGCAAATGGAACAATCGGGCGCAAGACGCAGAGCGGTTTCGAACTCCGCAAGGGCTTGATCGAAGCGGCCGCTCTTCGCCAGGGCCGAACCCAGATCGGACCGTGCCTCCACGGATTCGGGTTGCATGCGAAGAGCCGCCTGGTAATGAGCGATGGCTTCGGGTAAACGGCCGGGCTGGTCGGAAATAGCGAGCCCCAGGTTGTGCTCGGCGACATAATTTCCCTGCGTGACTTCGATGGCATGCCGGAACAGCGACTCGCTATTGCGCCAATATTGAAGCTGCATCGAGGTCAGTACCACACAACACGCGCATGCCGCGGCGGCGCAAGTTACAATCGCGGCCCTCGCCTTGCACCATCGCAGAGCAAGATCCGCCGCGCCCCAGGCAAGCATGACCAATAAACCGACCATCGGGATGTACGTGTAGCGGTCGGCACGGGCCTGGGCTCCCGCTTGAATGACGCCGATCACTGGGAGAAGAGTGATTAGATACCACGACCAGCCGACGAGAAGATACGGGCGCGTCCGCGCTGTTCTCAAGACAAGAAACGAAATTGCCGCAAGCGCGAGCGTTGCGACAATTGGCTGCCACGCCGGAATCGAGCGCGGATACGGATAGAAAACCGCAAGATTAGCCGGCCAGAACATCTTGACGATGTAAGTTGCGTAAGAGACCAAGGCATTCTCGAAGCGAATGCCGAGCGGAAATGCCTTGACAGCGCGGCTCGCTTGCTGCGCGGAATAAGTGATAACGGCGGCGCCCGCCGCCATCACGGCAAATGGGATCTTTTCGAGGATAAGTCGCTTCCAAGACCTGGCGCGGCGCAATGGCCAGACGTCGAGTAACAGCAGCACAAGCGGAAGCGTCACAATCATGGGCTTGGATAGAAGGCCCAGGCAAAAGGAAAACAGGACGAGTAAGTACCGGCGCCATTCGGGGCGCTCTGCATAGCGCGTATACAGCCAGAGCGTGACAAACCAGAACAAGGCGCACAGCACATCCTTTCTCTCCGAGATCCAGGCGACCGATTCGACGTGGAATGGATGAAGCGCGAAGACGAACGCCACGAATGCGCCGGCCCAGCGCCTGCGGGTCGCGCGAAAGAGAAACTCAAAAACGAATAATGCGGCGAGCGCGTGAAGGAGCGCGTTCACCAGATGGTGCATGCCTGCGTCCAGGCCGAAGAGCTGCGCGTCCAGCATGTGAGAAACGCGGGTCAGCGGAAACCAGTTTGCAGCGTCACGAGAAGTGGCGGCCCACTCGATTCCATGGACGGAGATCCCTTGTTGAACGTGGGGATTCGAGGTGACGTACTCGGGATCGTCGTAGTTGATGAAGTCGAACTGCCGGACGGGAGCGTAGACCGCGAGCGTTATCGCAAAAAGCGCGAGATAGATCCAGATGCCGGCGAGGGCGCTGTTCGGCCGGCCGGCGCGAAGCCTTGCTTCCGCCTTAACGGGTGGGCGCGAGCGTTTGGTCGATGAAGCCGCCGACATCTTCCTTCATTTTCTTCAAAGAATCGGCGTCCAGATAGACCATGTGTCCCGCGGCAAATGTCGTGTACGAAATATTATTGCGATAGCGCGGCGCGAGGTCCAGGTGGTCCATGGTGAAGTTGACCGCATAGTAAGGCGTTGCGAGATCGTAATAGCCTTCGAGCACGCGCACCTTCAGATATGGGTTCTTGACCATTGCTTGGCGAAGAGCGCTGGCGGTGTCCGGCCACCCTTCGCCCGAATCGCCCCAGGTCCATTTAAACGAAGGTCCCCAGGCTTCATGGGCCATGACGTAATATGGCGTGTCGGTCTTGTAATTCAGCTCGCGGCGGATGTAATCGTAAAAGGCGGATGTGAAAGGAGGACCGGTTTGAGCGCTGGTCGGATCGAAGAACCGCGTTCCAACAAAGCCATCCGGGTCGGGGCCGCTGAAACGGCCATCGAGCCGACCTACGCGCAGCTTTTGATCGGCCAATAAATAGTGAGTGAATCCCTGAACATCGATGCGCAAGTTATATTGGTCGATAATTTCCTTACTAAGTCCCGTGTAACGGGCGAGCGTGTCGATCACGGCCTGGCGCTCTTGCGGCGTAAGCGCATCCCCTTTTGCCAGCGCTTGCGTATATTCGGTCGAAGCCCAGCGCTCCACTTCGGCTCGCGTGCGCTCCATGTTTTCCGAAAGCTCCGGCGCAAGCTTGTGATGATAGGCGGCGATCATGGCGAAAGTAGGGAGGATCAGCGGGTAAGGCTCGTCGTTCGTTTTACTGAATTCAAGCGATTGGAAGGCGAGTACGGTCGATAAAAGCACAATCCCGTTGAAGGAGATGCCTTTGTTGGCGAGATAGCCGGATACGCCGGCCGACCGCGTGGTTCCATAGCTTTCGCCGAACAGGTAGAGCGGCGACGACCAGCGCTCGTTACGCGTGATGTACAGGCGTATAAATTCACCGAAGGATTGAATATCGCCGCTCAGGCTCCAGAATTTCTTGCCTATGGTCGGAGTGGCGGGACGGCTGAAGCCGGTGCCGATGGCGTCGATCAGAACGAGATCGGTTTTGTCGAGAAGACTGTTGGCGTTATCTTCGAGGCGATAGGGAGCGGCGGGCAGGAACCCATCTTTCTGGAGCACTACTTTGCGAGGGCCGAGAGCGCCCATATGCAGCCAGATGGAGGCCGAGCCCGGACCGCCGTTGAAGGCGAAGGTCAAAGGCCGTTGCGACGAATCGGCGTTATCGAGCGTGTAGGCGACATAGAACATCAGCGCGTCGGTCTTGCCGGCGGCTTCCTTGATGGGCAGACGGCCCGCCGTAGCGGTGTAATGCAGCACGCGCCCTCCAATGCGGATTTCATGATGGGTGACGGCGGGCGGAACCTCCGTCATGTCGAAGTGCTGTTCCTGCTCCTCTTCTTCGTCCTCGGCAGCCTCGGGCCGCCGCGCGCGTTCTCGTTCGGCGGTGCTCGGGCTCGCTTCCTGGGGAGGCTGCTCGGTCTTGGGTGTTGAAGGAGGCTGAGCGGGAGCGCTGGTTTCCACCTGCTGCTTCGGAGGATTGGCCCGCTGCGCCGGGAGGAGCTTAGGGAAAGCGAGGAGCAGCGGAATCAAGAGAGCGTAAAAAAGTGAGCGCATCAATATCGATTTTCGCGCAACAAGCTTTCATTTCGATGCAGGAGTCCATAAATGGAATCGACTTCACACAGCCTTTCTGATATTCTGATGGTGTCTTTGCCCGCATCCGAATTTTGATCCGAGTGCCTCTGGCCGCTAATTCTTTTCCTTCCTTCAAAGTGGGTTTCGAGAGCAGTCCGACAAAGACAATTCAAACCGAGAGGATGATGTTGTGACCAATATCTTTGTAGGAAACCTTAGTTATCAAGCCACGCAGGCGGACCTGCAGGCGGCCTTCGAGGCGTATGGGACGGTTGAGCGCGTGAATCTGATCACCGACCGGGAAACGGGGCAGCCCAGAGGGTTTGCTTTTGTAGAGATGAGCGATCCGCAAGCGGCCCAGACCGCGATCTCTCACCTGAACGGCGCCGAGCTACACGGGCGGACGATGAACGTGAATGAAGCGCGGCCGAAGACAGGCGGCGGCGGCGGCGGTTTCGGCGGCAACCGCGGGTCGGGTAATCGCGGCGGCGGCGGCGGTGGACGCGGTCGCGGACCGCGCTGGTAATACCCGGCCGGGTGCGCCCGCGCCCATGGCGCAGAATCAGCTAAACAGAATTAGCTGAACAGGATTCGTAAAGTAGACGCCTGTACTCCGGTTTGACAGAATCGGAGTATAGGCACTTTTTCATTCAGGAGGAATCATGCCAGGTCGTGGCCCCCAGACATTCAAGAAACGCCAGAAAGAGCAGCAGCGCAAGGAGCGGTCTCAGGAGAAGTTTGCAAAGCGCATGCAGAGAAAGGCCGATCGCGCGGCTGGCATCGTATCCCACGAGGACGATTCGATCGAGCCAGCGCTCGATTCCGAAGACATGCCCGCCAAGTCTTCGGCTAACTCTTAGCGACGCTCCCCGAAGGCGGAGACTTTCGCTTCACGCTCGCGTCAATTCGCCCGGGGCTTTTGCAATTTTATCTGCTCCGATCAGTTTTTGGCGGCCATGCGCGTTTTCCGTGGGAGCGTCGGCCGATCCTGCTGAGTCCGATACCGGCGTTAGCGCGAGATCCATATAGCTGTTGGCCCCGGGATCGCGCTTGAGACGCATTCGCAACCAGCCATAGCGCACGATGAGCGCGCCGAGATGAAGGTGCTTGTAAAGCAGATTGGCGACGTAGCGCGGATAAAAGATCAGCGGATTTTCCAAGGGCAGCGTAGGACGGCGATCCTTGCGATATTTCCGCCGCAGGTAACCACCTTGCAGCGGGTCGACGTTTTCGAGGCGAATGCAGACGTAAAACCAGAGCAGCAGGAGCAGCATGTTGCCCGGATTGCTCCGCGTAGCCGTTGCCCGGCGCATCACCGTTTTCAGGTGGTCGAGGGAATAGTAGCTTTCCCAGGCGGCCTTGTACAGCTTTTCCCACTCTTCGCGAGACATCGCAGGATGGCTCGTGGTGACATGTTCCAGATCGTACTTGTTCAGGTCGGGATCGAGATAGGCGCCGGCGCTGAACAGGCGTTGATGATCTTCCGAGCCAGGCAGCGGCGTCAGGCAGTGCGGCTCCAACAGGTCGATGGGCAGCTCGCGCTGGATGGTTTCGATGTCGCGCAGGACGGACTCGGGCGTATCGCCCGGAAAGCCCACTATGTAGCCGGCGAAGATGGTAGCGCCGGCGCGCTTCCACTCGAGTAGCATCTTGCGGTACTCGGCGACTTTGTTTTGTTTCTTTCGCGCGCCCAGCAAAGAATCGGGATTGATGCTTTCAAGGCCGATGAAGACGCGGGCCACGCCGGCGCGGCCTGCCTTGGAGATGAAGTTCGGAAGGCGATGGCACATGGTGTCCACCTGGATCACGAACTTGATGTTGAGCTTCTCTTCTTCGCGCAGGCGGATCAGCCGGTCGAAGATGTTTTCCCAATCGCGGTTGCGCGCGAAATTATCGTCGGTGATGAAGAAGCGATTGATGCCTTGCGCCAGGTTCCGCCGAACGATCTGCTCCACGTCGTCCGCCGAGCGGCGGCGCGACTTGCGGCCTTGCACATTGATGATCGTGCAGAAGGAGCATTGGAAAGGACAGCCCCGGCCGGCGTCAAAGCTGGTCAGCTTTCCGGCGGTGCGCTTGATGCGCGTGGGAGGAAGAATCGGAACGGGCGCGCCCTCAAGCGCGGGCAGCTCGGCCATGTAGTTGTAGAGCGGCTTGAGCGAGCCTTGCCAGGCATCTCGAAGCAGATCGTCCAGGCGCCCTTCGGCTTCGCCGGCGAACAGCGAGATGCCAAGGTCCATCGCCTCCTGCAGCTCGGGCGTGATGCCGGGCAGCATCGCAAGACAGCCGGAAACGTGAAAACCGCCCAGGCATACCTGGATTCCAGCGGCCCGCAGCGGCCGTGCGATATCGAGCGCGCGCGGAAACTGATTCGACTGCACGCCCACAAGAGCAACGAGCGCACGCTTGCCCCGTAGCTGCCGGGCGATGCGGTTCGGGCGAACCCGCGTGTTTGTTTCGTCGTAGGCCGTGATGGCGAGCTCCACATTTTCGCCCAGCACGCGCCGGCTCTGGCATTCGAGCGCGAGTCCGTTAAGGACCGCCAAGGTGTTCGAAGGGATGGCGGAACGAAGCCACTGGATCACGTAGCCATCGTCATCGTAATGGGACGGCTTAATGAGGACCAGCGAGAACCGCTGCGAGGATGGGGCGGCAGCCTGAGGGCTGGAAACAACTCGACTCAAGGTGACGAGTCTAGAGTAACATGGGCTGCGGAACTCGCGCCAGCGGCCATGAGCAACCCTTCGGCCATAATCAAGCATGGCGTTTGAACGCGAGGTGGAACTGGCCAAATTGCTGGCGCAGGAAGCAGGCGCGCTGGCGATCGACTACCAGCGGCGCGGGGTCGAGGCAGAGATGAAACCAGACGAGTCGCCCGTAACGGCGGCCGACCGAGCCTGCGAGAAATTGATCGTCGATCGCATCAGCCTGGAGTTTCCCGAGGACGGGCTGCTCGGAGAAGAGGGAACGCGGCGGCAGAGCCGGAGCGGACGGAAGTGGATTATCGATCCGATTGATGGCACCCGGGACTTCTTGCGAGGCATACCGCTCTGGACGGTGCTGATTGGCCTCGAACAGGATGGCGACATCGTGGCCGGCGCGGCGCATTGCCCCAGGCAGGGCTTCCTCCTTTGGGCCGCCCGAGGCGAAGGGGCCTGGAGCAGCGATTCGCAGCTCCGCGTATCGGACAAATCCGACCCGAAAGACGCGGTGCTTTCCTTTAATGGATTCAACAAGGCCGGAGTGGCGCCGTTTGCCTCTCGCTTTCTGCCATGGGTGCAGCGCTTTTGGGCGGTTCGCAGCATGGGCGGCGCGGTGGACGCCATGCTGTTGGCGCAGGGCCGCTCCGACGTCTGGATGGAGCCGAACGGCTCGCCCTGGGACTTCGCCGCTTTGAAGATTCTAATTGAAGAGGCCGGGGGCTACTTCGCCAGCTTTAGAGGCGAAAACACCATCTACGGCGGCAACGCCTACGGGTGCGCGCCAAGCCTGAAGCCCACGGTCGAAGAACTGCTACGGCAGGCGGAGTTAAGTTAAAGGCTCGAAAAAGACCGTGCCCCAGCCGTGATACCGGTCGCGCACCGTGTCCGCCTTCAACTCGCCCTCTTCGAACCTGAGCGGCCGGTACCCGTGGCTGCAAGCGAATTCCACGATCTCCGAGCACGGGCGAACACCCTCCAGATCCAGGTCGCCCACTTCGATCATGAAAAATGGTCGGCAGGTCTTGAGCGTATCCTTCATGCCGTCGATGATCTGATACTCGGCGCTTTCCGCATCTACTTTAATCACGTTGGGCTTCACGCCGGTGCGCGCGACGTACTCATCCAGCGAAACGGTTTGAATGCGGTGCTTTACCTCGGGGACCGCCCGGCCGCCGGGCACGCGGGCCGGAAAGAACGAGTTGAAGGCGAAATTCATAGCGCCAAAGTCGTTGAAGACGAGCTCGTCGGAGTGCGAATAGACCGCTAAGTTATTGACTGTTATGTTGCTATGGTGCTTGGCGTTGTCGGCCAGCAGGCGAAACGTGCGCGGCGTGGGCTCGAAGGAGTGAACCTGGCCGGTCTCGCCCACCAAGTGGGAAGCCAGGAGGCTGAAGTAGCCGACGTGAGCGCCCACGTCGAAGAAGACCATGCCGGGGCGCAGGAGCTTCAGCAGGACCAGCGTCTCATCCTTCTCGAAATAAGATTCCGAGACGATCTGGCCGGAGACGACCTCCGGCAGCATGACGTTCATGGTGGCGCCCCAAAACGTGTACGCTTTGCACTTGACCGGCTCGGCCAGATAAAAGTTCCGGCCCTGCGCGTTTCTCTTTTCGCGCTCTTCGAACAGCTTCAGTAGCTCGGCGTTTTCGACAAGCGTCTGCATCTATGCCCTCCTGGGGCTACAAGATTAGTCGGCAAATTCCGGAAAATTCGCAGCCGCAGGGCTGTACAGATATTCCTGCCGCCATCCGATAGATAAGCTGTGGAACCCGAGATGCGGACACAGATATGAGCAGAACTTTACCGGCAGTCTTGAAACAACCCAAACACGTGAGACCGCTTACGGTCGAGCCCCGCACGTTGCAGATGTTGGAGAGCCGCTTTCAGGAAGGCAAAGCGTTCGAACGGGAGAAGAATTTCGCCGACGCGGAGAAGATTTACCGCGAGATCCTGGCGCGAGCCGAACAGTTGCGTCTCACCACCGCAAGCGCTTCCGTCGCCCTCGGTTATGTGCTGTTGATGCAAGGCAAGCTGGAGCCGGCTGAAACCTACCTTTTGCGAGCCAAGCGGCTCGACCCGAATCTCCTCGAAGTGCATATCAACCTGGGCGCCGTGTATCGGATGCAGGAGAAGTGGAAGGAGAGCGAGAAGTGCTGCCGGAGAGCGCTTGAAATCGATCCAAAGGATACGCGGGCGCGGCTGAACTTGGGCTTCGTTCAGGAGAAGATCCAGGAGTACGGGCAAGCCGTGCAGTCGTTTCTGCTGGTGCTATCGCTCGATCCGGACAATATCGACGCGCGGAAGGGCCTTGCGAGCTGCTACGTAGCCTTGGGCGATACGGAGGTGTGCATTCCGTTGTACCGCAAGGTTCTCGAAATGGAGCCGGAGTCGTGGCAGTTGCGCTCCGGAATGCTGTTTGCGATGCAGTACGATCCGGCGATTCCAAACGAAAAGGTGTTGGAAGAGCACCTGGAGTTCGGCCGGCAAGTTCGGGCGCACGTGGGGCCGGCAAAAGGAAGGCACGAGTTTTCGAACCCGCGATCGAGCAACCGAAAACTGAAAATCGGCTATTTGTCGGCGGATTTCCGCGGACACGTGGTGATGAAGTTCGTCGAAGACGTGATTACGTCTCACGACCGGGAGCGGTTCGAAGTATTCTGCATAACCCCGCATCCGCGCGAAGACGAGACCACCCGCCGGATTCGAGAGAAAGTCGATCACTGGCGGGACATCTCGACCATGGAAGACGCCGAGGCCGCGGAGCTGCTGCGCAGCGACGGGCTGGACATTGTCGTCGATCTGATGGGCAACTCGAGCGTTCAAAAGCTGCCGCTCCTGGGGCGCCGTGTCGCCCCGGTGCAGATGAGCTGGTGCGGATATTCGGGAACTACGGGCGTCGACACCCTCGATTACATCGTGGTGGACGACATCATCGCTCCTCCGCGCGAGCGCGCCTTTTTTGTGGAAGAGCCGCTGCGGCTGCCGAATTCTTACGTCTGCTTCAATCCGCGCGAGTGTCCCGACATCGGCCCGCTGCCGTTCGACCGCAACGGCTACATCACTTTTGGATGCATGAACAATCCCTCCAAGATCAATAAGTATGTGCTGGCGTGGTGGGCGGAAATCCTGAAAGCGGTGAAGTATTCGCGCATCGTGATGCGCTATCACCTGTTGGGGGATCCGCTGGTGGACGAGCGTTTAGCGCGCGTGTTGCGCACCGCCGGAATACCGCCGGAGCGCTTCGACATGAAGGCCGGAGGCCGGGATTTCCTGAGCGCCTATAACGACGTGGACATCGCCTTGGACAGCTTTCCCTACAACGGCACGACCACTACCTGCGAGGCATTGTGGATGGGCGTGCCGGTCGTGACTCTGCGAGGCGACCGGTTTGTAGCGCGGGTGGGCGCATCGTTGCTCGCCAATACGGGAATGGGCGACTTGGTGGCGGAGAATCCGAGAGAGTACATCGAAAAGGCGGTTGCGCTCGCCGAGGACACCGACCGGCTGGCTCGTTTCCGCGAGCAGGCGCGGGAGATTCTTCCGGCAACGCCGGTCTACGATTCGCGGAAGTTCGTGAAGGAGTTGGAAGAGTCGTACGTGCGGGTCTTCGAGCGATGGTGCGAGGAGCGGGGTTAGCCAAAGTGACGAGATTTTGGCGGCGCCAAATTTTTCTCAAAGAGCCATTTTGCTGCCGATACGGTATCTGACAGCAGGTTGCCGGGTAGTTGAAAACCGGGGCCGACAAAAACTCGGCAAGACCGCTGAATTAGGAGAAAAACAAATTTTATGATTTCGATTCAAACCAACGTTGCTGCGCTGTACGGCCTGCAAAACCTGAACACCAACCAGGCGAACGAGCAGAACACGATCGAGGAGATGACCTCCGGTTACCGGATCAACAGCGCGGCGGACGACCCGGCCGGCGTTGCGATGGCGAACCAGTTGCGGAATGCCGGCGCGGTTCTGACGCAGGGCGTTTCGAACGGCAACAACGCCGTCGGGCAGTTGCAGATCATCGACGGCGGCCTGAGCAACATCTCCCAGATTCTCGACCGATTGCAGACTCTGGCGACGGAAGGCTCTTCGAGCACGTTCACCGGCAACTTCACGACGCTGGCTACCGAATTCGCCAACGACGTGACCGAAATCTCGCGCCAGGCGCAGAACGTCGGCATGAACACGGGCGGCGATTTCAACGCTGCGCTTTCGGTCTACGTCGGCGGCGGTCTCGGAAACAGCAACGGCGCTTCCATCGGCGTGGCGGTCGAAACCATCGCCCTCTCGGGAACTTCCATGGCAGTAGATGCCGCCGGCCTGGGTCTCAGCGCCTACACGGCCGTCAGCAACCTGACCAACTCGGCCAACTTCTCCGCCGCCATCTCGGCGATTGCCGCCGCGGTGACCTCTCTCGGCCAGGTGCAGGGCGCGGTGGGCGCCGGCATCAACCAGCTGAACTTCGCCATCAACCTGGCGCAGTCCCAGATCACCAACGATTCCGCCGCGCAGTCGACCATACGCGACGCCAACATGGCGCAAGCGGCAACTAACCTGTCGCAGCAGCAGGTGCTGATGCAATCGGCCATGGCAGCCTTGGCTCAAGCGAACCAAATACCGCAGGCGGTGTTAAAGCTGCTACAAGGCTAATAACCAGCCTCCGATAAGTTGAGTGAGTCAATGGGGCGCTCTTAGGAGCGCCCCGCATTCTTACATATGGGCACTACATCCAGCACACCTACTTCCGCTTCCGGGCTGATTACTCCGCTTACGTTTACCGGACAAAGCACCTATTCGGCGCAGTTCCAGCAAGTAATCGACAAGGCCGTTCAGATACAGGAGATACCGCTGGATGGAATGGCGGATCAGGCAAGTAGCGATCAGAGCCGACAGTCGGCGTTGGAATCCCTAGACCAGGCGCTTTCCAATTTGCAGACGGCGGTGACCGGCTTGCAGTCGGCCGTCGGGTCGCAAGCTCTAGCCGCGACCGTGAGCGACAACTCGGTAGCTTCCGTGTCGCTGAACAGCGCCGCCACCACCGGCGTATATCAACTGGAAGTGGACAGCCTCGGTTCGGCGACGCAGACCGTCAGCACGGGAAGCCCGCAAACCGTTACCGATCCGACCTCGCAGAATATCAGCAGCGCGTCTTCGTTCACTCTGACCGTAAATGGCGTTCCGACCACGATCACGCCGGCGAGCGATACGCTCGATGGGCTAGTCAGCGCGCTGAACGGCAACTCTTCCTTGGGAGTAACGGCGTCGGTAGTAAATGTCGGCTCCTCGGGGTCGCCCGATTATCGCTTGGCGGTTCAGTCCTCGACGCTCGGCAACGTAAGCATCCAATTGAGCGATGGCGCCAACAATCTGCTCAACACGATTTCCACAGGCGCGGAGGCGACGTATAAGGTCGACGGCCTGCCAAATACGATCTCAAGCAATTCCGACACCATCACCTTGGCGCAAGGGGTGAGCGTAAATCTTCTCAGCGCGCCAGGCCCGGGTAATCCGATTACCATCACAGTGGGTCAATCGACCACCAGCGCGCAAACAGCCCTGCAGCAGTTTGCCAGCGCCTATAACGCAGTCGTGTCCCAATTGGCGGCCCAGCATGGACAGAATGCAGGCGCTCTCTCCGGAGACAGCATCCTGCAGGTTGCGCAGCAGGCGCTCTCAAGCATCGTGGATTATTCGAACTTCAGCGGCAGCGTCACCAATCTGGGCAATCTGGGGCTCGATCTGGACAACTCGGGCAACCTGACGTTCAATGCCGCCGAATTCGAACAATCGGCAGGAAGTAACTTCACTGGATTGGCGCAGTTCCTGGGAACATCCACTTCGGGTTTCCTCGGCGTCGCCACTTCCGCACTGACTAGCCTGGAGGATCCGACCGTGGGAGCCGTGAAGACCGAAGAAGCGTCCATTACGCACGACTTGACGACGCTCAACACCAACATGGGAAACGAGGAGAACAGCATCAACCAGTTTCAACAGAATCTGGTGGCGCAACTTTCGCAAAGCGACGCCATGATCGCGACCCTGCAGAGCCAGGTCTCGTTCTTCCAGGGACTGTTCCAGATCGAAAACAACATCAGCAATCCGAACAATGGATAAGCTCACGAAAGTGTCCCGATGACCTCGCCTGAATGCACCCGCGAAATTGAGCAAAATTTTGCCGACCTCCGCTCCGCCATGCAAGAGCGACGCTACAGCGAGGCGCAAACGCTGCTCGAAGAGCAGCGCCTGATATTCGGGAAACTCCGCCTGGAGGATCTCGATGCGTGCGAGCTTCTGCGGCAGGCGCAGGACCTCGCCAATTGGGCGCTGATGCTTGCGCGCGTGCAGCACTCGCACACCGAGCAGGCCTTCGCCTCTCTGCTCAAAATCAAACAGCTTGACGCCGGCTATCTGCCGTCTCCGGTCTGCTCTGCCGAGCTCGTCTCCGTGCGCGGCTAAGTATCGCCCGCGCCCCGCGCCCCACTATACTCGGAGACGTGGATCTGGACGTCTTCGTACACCTGCTGTTCCGATTTTTGCATGTCGCTTCCGTGATTCTTCTGATTGGCGGCGTCTTCTACGCGCGCCAGGTTCTCGTGCCTACGTTGAACGAACTGCCGGAAGAGATGCGCAAGCGCGCGGCGCGCGAATCGCAGGAACGCTATCGCGCCACGCTATTCATACTCTTAGCGCTCATTGTCGGCTCCGGCCTCTACAACTTTATGACCGGCCCGCGGCATGGCAGGACTTATGAGATCTGGTTCGGGGTCAAGATGCTCTTGGTCGCGCATATCGTCGCGGCTTCGATACTCTGGGCCACCTCGCCCTATGGCGACGTTACAGCCGACGGACGCGGAAAGCGGCGGCTTGCGAGCCTCGCCATCAGCGGCATCCTGGTTGTGCTGATCTCGGCTTACCTGCGGTCGTTGACGCTGGGCGGCATGTAACCGCATCTAATTCCTGGATACGGGAACCTCTCATGAATGGATATGAAGCACTCCGCGAGCGCGCGGCCTCGATCGACGTCTCGGCGCGCGGCAAAATACGGGTCGCCGGAGAAGACAGAGCACGCCTGCTGCATGCCATGAGCACGAACGATGTCAAAAACCTGGCGCGCGGCGACGGCCTCTACGCATTCTTCCTGAACGATAAAGGCCGCATCTTGTGCGATGCCTGCATCTATAATTCGGGCGATTCTCTCTTGCTCGATACGGAACCGGAAACCGGGCAGAAATTGCGGGACCACCTGGACCGCTACATCATCGCCGACGACGCCGAGCTCGCCGATGAAACCGGACAATGGGCCGCTTTGGAGATCGCCGGTCCCGGCGCGATGGCGGCCGCGCGGCAGTTGGCCTTGCCCGCGCCGGAACATAAGTACGGCATCCGGGAGTTGCCCGGTGGATTCGTGACACGCTCGACCAGCATCGGCGGGGACGGGCTTCGCATCTTCCTGCCCATCTCCCAAAAGGAAGAATTCCTCGGCCGCCTTCGCGCCGCCGGCATTCCGCCCGCCACGGACGAACAAGCGCGCGTCGTTCGCATCGAAAACGGGTGGCCGCGCTATGGGGAAGAAATCGGGGAACGGTACCTGGTGCAGGAGACGCGAATCGGCGACGCCGTGCATTTCAATAAGGGCTGCTACCTGGGCCAGGAGATCGTCGAGCGAGTGCGGTCGCGCGGGCAAGTGCACCGCGTTCTGATGCCGGTCCGGATCGAGGGAGCGCATCCGCCCTCTCCTGGGGCCAAGCTGCTCGCCGCAGGCAAGACTGGGGCCGAGATCGCGTCGGCGGTCTATTCACCTGGGTTGGGAGAAGTTGCCGCCCTCGCCTATGTGCGGACGGAAGCGGCGGAAGCCAAACCCGAGTTGCTCGTCGAAGGCAGCGATCCGCCTCAAAAAGCGCGCATCCTTTGACTTGCCGCGCTAGTCGCTGACTTGCCGCGCTAGTCGCCCAGCAGATCCCCGTAGGCCTGCAGAGGTTCCACGTTGTCGCAGACGGCCTTGATCGCGGCCGTAATCGGAACGGCCAGCACCAATCCCACCGCGCCCCAGATCACCCCCCAGAACATCAGCGCGACTGTGACAGCGAGCGGATTCAGGCGCACGCGGCTTCCGATGACTTTTGCGTAGAGAAAGTTCATGGCCACCAGATGCAACGTGGCGGTGATCGCGATCACCGTCGCGACAGCCTTCAAGTTTACCGGAGCGGTGAGCAGCGCGAGCACGGGCGGCAGGAACGAAAGCGGCAGCCCCACATACGGAACCAGGCTGAGAAATGCGCTGAGCGGCCCGACCAGCGGCCAATAGGGCACTCCCAAAAGGAAAAACGCGATGGCGCTCAGGCTGCTCAAGAACAACCAAAGGAAGAAATTGCCGAGCACATAGGCGCGGGTCGATTCCCCGATTCCGGACCACGCCTTGCCCACCGCGTACCGCTGGTCGCTTTGGAACAGCCGCAGGAACGTCTTGCCGATATGGTCGCGCCAGCTCAGCATGAAGTAGACCAGAAACGGCACAAACGAAGCCATGACGAGCACATGGAAATAGCCGGAAACATAGCCGAAGATGGTCGTCAGGAACGGCTTCGGATCGGTATGAATGCGAACTTCCGGGATCGCGGGCGGCGTGCTCGGCGCGGGCGGGGTCAGCAACACGCCATGCCGTCGCCGGGCTTTCGCATCGGGCTGCTTCTGCTGCGGCTGACTTTGCGGAGCGCGCAGACGCTTCGGAACCAGCGCCTCGATGCTGTGCTGTTCGAACTGGTCGAGACGGTCGTTGGCGCTGTCCCACAAATCGCCCAGGCGCGCGGAGTAGGATGGCAGATCGTCGGCAAGCGTCGATAGCTGCGTCCAGGCGGCCGCCGCCAGTATATAGGCGACGGCGATCGCAAACACGATCACGATGGCCGTGGCCGCCGGCCTCGGCAAGCGCAGCTTCATCACAAGCACGACCGCCGGGTCCAGGATGAACGCAAAAAGCACGGAAACGATGAGGGTGACGAAGAAGTCGCGTCCGAAGTAAAGAAGCCCCACGAGAGAGGCAATCGCGATCAGCGAAGTGGCAGCGCCGATGGTCCTCTGGGACGGCTGCGTAGGGCTGAAGAGTGGCATGCCGGAGCGCATAAGGCGCTAGAGCGCGCGCTCGAATGAAGCGGCGAGTCCTGCCTCGCTTATCGACACTCTAGCACGAGAACGACACTTTATAATCCGATTTGACGGACCTTTTCGAGAATCAAGGCGGGCGAGTGCTTGCGCTCGATGTCGGCAAGAAGCGCATCGGGCTGGCCGTCAGCGACCCGCTGGGAATTACGGCCCAAGGACTCCAGACCCTGGAGCGCACGCGCGTACGGGAGGATCTGGCGAAGCTGAAGGACCTGGCCACGCATTGGAACGTGAGTACGCTTCTGGTGGGCCGGCCGCTGCACATGAGCGGGGCCGAGAGCCGGCAAAGCGAATACACCAGGGACTTCGCCGAACGCCTGAGCGAGCACATCGGACTCCCGATTGTGTTCTGGGACGAACGGCTGACCTCTGTGGAAGCTGCGCGAATTCTGCAAGAAACCGGGAAAGCCGCGGCCACTCGGAAAGGCGCGGTGGATCGCGTGGCGGCCATGCTTCTGCTCGAGAGCTACCTGGAACATTGCCAGCAGCCGCGCGAAGCGGATGCGGGAGGAAGCCTTGGCTGAGCCGCGCAGCTTTCTCCGCCGGGCTTTGCTGCTGGCGGTGATTCTAACAGCGGTCTTCGCGGTCGCGGGCGCCGGGATCGCCGCTTACTGGTATCTGGGACCCTATCGAGGCTTTGCGGACGAGACGTTCGTCGAAATCGGGCGGGGAATGTCTTCCAAGGAGATCGCAAAGGAATTGACGGCGCATGGAGTCGTGCGCTCGCGCTGGGGGTTCCTGTTGGTTAGGATGCTACACCCGCGCGCCACGCTCCAGGCCGGCGAATACCGCTTCGGCGCGGACACAACCCCCTGGCAGGTGTTCGAGAAGATACGGCGGGGCGAAATCTTCTATGAGGATTTCACCGTACCCGAGGGCAGCAACATGTTCGATATCGCGTCGCTGCTTGCGGGATTGGATAGCGTGCGGCCCAAGGATTTCCTCGAAGCCGCGGCCGATCCCGAACTGATTCGAGACATCGACGCGCGGGCGCCGGATCTGGAGGGCTACCTGTTTCCCTCCACCTACCGCGTGACGCATCAAACCACAGGACGGCAGCTTTGCCGGACCATGACCGCCGAGTTCCGCAAACAGTGGGCTGCTTTGGGCGGCGCGAGCGATGCGCGGACGGCGCACGAGATCGTTACGCTCGCCTCGCTCGTTGAAAAGGAGACGGCGATTCCCGGAGAGCGCCCGGTGGTTGCCGCGGTTTTCGCAAACCGGCTGCGTCTAGGGATGCCGCTGCAATGCGATCCGACCACTGTCTACGCGGCCCTGCTGGAAAATCGGTTTCGCGGAACCATCCATAGGTCCGACCTGGCAAGTGCGAATCCATACAATACCTATACGCACGCCGGGTTGCCGCCGGGACCCATCGCGAATCCGGGCGCGGCGTCGCTCTCGGCCGCGCTCCACCCGGTTGCGACGAACTACTTATATTTTGTGGCCAAGCCCGATGGATCGGGAACGCACCATTTTTCGGCCACTCTCGCCGAGCATGAGAAGGCGGTTCTCGACTATCGCGGGCAGGCGCGTTAGCCGCCCGCCACAACCCCTAATCAAACCGGCCTGTCTTGCCGATAACCATTGTGGAGACCGCAATGGCATTTCGGGCTGCGTCTTTGATTTTGACTTTATGCGCGATTGTTTGTTCAGCAGGCGCGCGCCCGTGGGCTGAGCATTCCGATTCGGCCTCGACAGCTGCGCCCGCGCCCGCCACTCCGGCCCCGAATCCCGGCGCCGGGGCCGGCGATTTCCTGGAACGCGTCCGCTCGGCCAACGAACAACTCTATTCGGACCTGGAAAGCTTCGTTTGCCGTGAGGAGATGACCCGCTACAAGGGGAGCTTGAGCGGCGACAAGGCGCGCCAAATCGATACCGTCACTGCCCGCGTGTCGTTTGAAAATGGAACGGAGCGCTATACGGAAGTACGTCAAAATCGCCAGCCGCGAACGACGATTGCCGCCGTCCCCGGCGCCTGGTCGGAAGGCGAATTCGGGACCCTGCTGCGTCAAACTCAACTGCTGCTGAAGACTCAGCCCGTTCGGTATCTGGGCGATTCCCACGTCAACGATACACCGGCCGCGGTGTACGCCTTCGAGGTAAACGAGGAAGATAGTCCGTGGGACTTGGCGGTCGGTGGACAGCATTACCGAATCCCGTTCCGCACGGAAGTCTCGGTCGCCCGCGATTCCGGCCAGATACTTGAGATCGAGCGTACGTCCGTAGACGTTCCGCCTCAGACGCGCATTTCAGAGGTGCGCTGGAGCGTTAGCCTGGCCCCTGTGGATTTGAATGGCCGCACTTGGCTGCTGCCGAGGAGCGGCGAATACGCAGTGCGCTACGACGAGGCCGGACGGCGTGAATGGAACCTGTTGAGCTTTGCGGATTACCACCGCTACGGCTCCGAAGTGGCCCTGCGATTCGACGACGTCAAGTAGAACGGTTTGCAACTCAGGGAGCGCTTACTGCGCGCCGCGGCTGAGCAGCATCACTTTGAGAGTGTGAAAGATGATGTAGAAGTCCAGAGCCGGAGCCACGTTCTTGATGTAGTAAAGATCGTACTCAAGCTTAATCATGGCGTCTAACTCCGTGTCGCCATACTTGTGATTGATCTGCGCCCAACCCGTGATTCCGGGTTTCACGGCGAGCCGCTGCCGGTAATAAGGAATCTGATGAGCGAGTAGATCGACAAACTCCGGACGTTCCGGACGAGGTCCCACCACCCCCATATCGCCCTTCACAACGTTCCAAAGCTGCGGCAACTCATCCAGGCGCAGCTTGCGCAGCCAGCGCCCAATTGGCGTAATGCGAGGATCGCCAATCTTGGCCCATACGGCGCCCGTCCGCGCTTCCGCATCCACATACATGGACCGGAATTTGTATAACGTGAAGACGCGCCCGTTGAGGCCGACTCGCCTCTGGCGGTAGAGCACCGGCCCTTTGGACGAAAGTTTGACCGCGATCGCCGTGGCGAGCATGAAAGGCACGGCAAGCACGAGTCCGATCGCGCCCAGCAATAGAGAATAGAAATTTTGAAGCGCGATAGCCTGAGGCCGCGGCCCAAGCACGGACGAAAAAATAAGCTGCGACGGTTGGATCTTGCGGCTGCACACGCGCCGCATCGCCATCTCGTAAGTATCGGCTGCGTCCTCGATCAGCACGCCGGTGAAGCGGATCTCGAGCAGATCCTGGAGCGGAAGACGATTGCGGCGTTCCGCCATGCCGACCACGATGCGAGTCGGCTTGTGCTCCTCGCAAACCTTTGCGACGTCGGAAACCGTTCCGAGACACGGCACCGGGAAATCGCAGGGCTGCTCCTCGCATATGTACCCGAGGATCGAGTAGCCGAACTCCGGTCGGCTTACCAATTCGGATATCACTTCGCTGAGAATGCTGGAGTTGCCAAGCAACAGCACGCGCTCCGAGCGCAGAGCCACGATGACGTACTTCCAAAAGAAAATGCGCCAAAGCGGCAGCAAGACAACTACTCCCAGACTGCCAACGATCATCAGCCAACGGCCGAGAAGCATGTCCGGGCGCAGGTAGCCAAGGAAGGCCATCGTCAGTAGCGCCGAGCCGACCGCGAGGCAAACCTCCTGAACCAGGAGAATACGCGAGGCGATCCTTAGGTCGCTATAGAGATCCTGAAAGTAGAGCCCCAGGATCACCAAGCCGACCACCAGAAGAACTTTCCAGTAATTCTCTTCGGCGAAGAGATAGACGGAAGGGTCTTCCGACAAGGTGAAGAAGGAAGCCGCGCCGTAACAGGCCATCACCAAGACGATCTCGGAGAGCAGAAGCGCTACTACGCTGGCGGGGATAAATACACGAAAAAGGCGAATCACGCAGAGTTTTTAGGGGGAGTAGTGCGCGCCTTGAGTGTAACACGCGCATGGTCCCCGAGGCCGCCTAAAGCGGGTGCGCGGCGTGAGTGCGTTGGAATGGCAAGCTGCTGATTCTGCGAAGGATAAAACCTGGCGCATCTCAACTGGACTCGTGGTATAACAAATAAGGATCGTCTTGGTCGTAGATCTATCGTTTTAGTGTTCGCCACCGCATGCTTCGACTAACAAAAAAGGCGGATTACAGCCTGATTGCTCTCAGGTATTTTGCAGTTCGTCAACGCGATGCGGGCGAAGGAGCAAGCGCCAAGGAAGTGTCGGAGGGCTGCGGCATACCGCTGCCGGTCCTCTCGAAGCTGCTTCAAAAGTTGGGCAAGGCCGGCTTTCTGGTCTCGGAGTTCGGGACCAATGGAGGATACCGGCTGGCGCGGGAGCCGCGTTTGATCTCGGCCCTCGAAGTAATTCGTGCGATCGACGGGCCGATTGTGGTGGCTACCTGCTTCACCGAAGATGCCCATTGCGGCCACTCCGAGCGGTGCACGGTGAGACGGCCTCTGAAAAAGATTCATGACGCGATCCTGCGACTTCTGAACGGCGTCAGCATCGAAGACATGCTGCAGGAAACCGAGGATTCGGCGCCCGAGCCCGCGCCGGTATCGTTGATCGCCTTGCACGGCGCTCCGCCGTCGCTGAGCCCGGAAAGTTCTCTGAGGAAATGAAGATGAAATTGCCGATTTACATGGACAATCACGCGACCACTCCCACGGACCCCCGCGTGTTCGACGCCATGAAGCCATACTTTACCGACGTGTTCGGCAACGCGGCGTCCCGTAACCACAGCTTCGGTTGGGAAGCCGAAGAAGCCGTCGAAAAGGCCCGCAAGCAGATCGCGGACCTGATTGGCGCCACGCCGAAAGAGATCGTCTTTACGAGCGGCGCGACGGAATCGAATAACCTGGCGCTGAAGGGCATCGCGGAGATGTATGCCGAGCGAGGCAATCACATCATCACGCAGGTGATCGAGCACAAGGCGGTTCTCGATACATGCAAGCGTCTGGAAAAGAACGGCGTCCGCATCACTTACCTGCCTGTAAGGCAGGACGGCCTCATCGATTTAGACCAGTTGCGCGCCGCGATCACGGACAAGACCATTCTGATTTCGATCATGTATGCGAACAACGAAATCGGGGTGGTGCAGCCGGTTAAGGATATCGCGAAGATCGCGAAGGAACGCGGCGTTTTGTTCCACACCGACGCGGTGCAGGCGGTGGGCAAGATTCCGGTAAACGTTATCGCCGACGGAATCGACGTCCTGTCGCTTTCGGGTCACAAACTGTATGGGCCGAAAGGGGTGGGCGCGCTGTATGTGCGGCGCAGAAATCCTCGCGTGCAGATCACGGCGCAGATGGACGGCGGCGGCCACGAACGTGGAATGCGCTCAGGAACCTTGAACGTTCCGGGCATTGTGGGATTGGGCGCCGCTTGCGAAATCGCCCGGCGCGAAATGGCCGAAGAGACCAAGCGCCTCAGTTTTCTGCGCGACAAGCTGCAGGACAAATTGACGCAAGAGTTGGACGAAGTGTACATCAACGGCTCGCTCGAACATCGCCTGCCGAATAACCTGAACATCAGCTTTGCGTACGTCGAGGGCGAAAGCCTGCTGATGGGCATCAACGATATCGCAGTGTCGAGCGGCTCGGCCTGCACGTCGGCGACCCTGGAGCCCAGTTACGTCCTGAAGGCGCTCGGCGCCGGCGACGACCTGGCGCACTCCTCGATTCGCTTCGGCATCGGCCGTTTCAACACAGAAGAGGAAGTAGATTACGTCGCCGACAAAGTCATCGACGTGGTGAGAAAGCTTCGCGAGCTGTCGCCGCTTTACGAGATGGCCAAAGAAGGCGTGGATTTAAGCAAGGTAGTTTGGGCCGCACATTGAATATCATCGGAATAGAGGAAAGAAATGGCATATTCTGACAAAGTTTTGGACCATTACAATCGGCCGCGCAACGTGGGTTCTCTCGACAAGAACAGCCACGATGTAGGCACCGGCATGGTGGGCGCGCCCGAATGCGGCGACGTCATGAAGCTGCAGGTCAAGGTCAATCCGGAAACCGGCATCATTGAAGACGCGAAGTTCAAGACGTTCGGCTGCGGAAGCGCCATCGCAAGTTCGTCGCTTGCGACGGAGTGGCTGAAGGGCAAGACCGTCGATCAGGCGCTTGAAATCAAGAACACGGACATCGTGAACGAGCTTTCGCTGCCGCCGGTGAAGATTCACTGCTCGGTGCTTGCCGAAGATGCGATCAAGGCGGCGATCGGCGACTACAAGAAAAAGCAGCAAGTTACGGCAAAGGCCGAAACGGTAGCCGTACAGTAGACGGCTGGTCGCATGCCTGAACTTACTCAGCTAGGCGCGCCTGCGCCCGAACCTGGGGCCGCGCAGCCTGCCAAGCAGATCCACGTTACCCCCAAGGCAGCGCAGAAAATACGCGAGGCCTTCGCTCGCGAGGGTGTAGCGGGCGGCCTGCGTCTTGGCGTTTTGGGCGGAGGCTGTTCCGGGCTTAGCTATCAATTCAAGTTTGCTCCGGAAGCCCGGCCGCGGGATCACGTCTTTGAGTTTGGAGATGTGAAGGTATTTGTCGATCCCAAGAGCATGCTGTTTCTGGATGGCATGACTTTGGATTGGCACGATTCTCTGATGCAGTCGGGGTTTGTGTTCCAGAATCCGCATGCCACTAAGAGCTGCGGATGCGGCACTTCGTTCTCGGCCTGAGTTGGCCCGTGTCTTCGCTTTCTAAGAACTTTTACGATTTCTTTGGCTTCGATCGCAAGCTCCGCGTCGATCCCGACGCCCTGCAGAAGCGTTTCTATGAGCTGAGCCGGCAATGGCATCCCGACCGTTTCAGCCGCAAGAGCGTCTCCGAACAGGAGCAAGCGCTCGAAGCTACGGCCATTCTGAACGACGGATACCGCACCCTGCGAGACCCGGTAAAGCGCGCCGAGTATCTCCTGGCCGAAGAGGGTTTCCCAATAGCAGAGCAGCGCTCAAAAGATGTGCCGCCCGAGTTGCTCGAAGAAGTGTTCGATCTCAACATGGCGCTCGAAGAGCTGAAAAGCGGCGACGACGACGCCAAGCCTCAGCTTGAATCTGCCCGCGGAAATTTCGACGCGATGCGAGCCGGGATCGATAAAGACCTGCAACAGCTCTTCGGCAAGTACGATGCGGCCGAATCCCGGAGCGAAGAGGCCAGGCAGGCGCTGCAGGAAATTCGCGGCGCGCTCAACCGCCGCCGTTACATTGAAAATCTGATCCGGGACGTGGATCGCGCGCTCGATCCGGCCCTGGCCGAGCCGCTCGAAGACCGGCTCTAGCAAGAACATGGGAACTTTTCAAATCGACTTCGGCGAAAGCCGAAAATCCAAGATTGTCGGCATCGATCTCGGAACTACCAACAGCCTGGTCGCCGAGATGGGATTAACGGGTCCGCGGATCGTCGAAGATCCGGAGGGACGAAAGATCTCGCCGAGCGTGGTCTCGCTCGCCGAAGACGGGCATCTGGTTGCCGGCGAGCCGGCGCGCGAACTGCTGCTCACGCACCCGGAACGCACCGCGTACTCGGTGAAGCGGCTGATGGGACGCGGCGTCGCGGACATCCAGGAGGAGCTGAAGCTATTCCCGTTCCGCGTCGCGGAAGACAGCGAATCGGTCATCAAGCTCAAACTGGGCGGTCGCACGTTTACGCCCCCCGAGATCTCGGCCGTCATTTTGCGGCAATTGAAGGACAACGCGGAAGCTGCGTTGGGCGTGCCCGTGAATGAAGCCGTGATCACGGTGCCGGCTTATTTCAACGACGCTCAGCGGCAGGCCACGAAGGATGCGGGCCGGCTGGCGAGCCTGGAGGTCTTGCGCCTGGTGAACGAGCCTACGGCGGCGGCGCTCGCCTATGGCCTCGACAAGCGTAACAACGGGATAATCGCCGTCTATGACTTCGGCGGCGGCACGTTCGACATTTCCATTTTGCGTTTGCACGACGGCATCTTCGAAGTGCTCGCGACCAATGGCGATACGCACCTGGGCGGCGACGACATAGACAACCTGCTGCTGAACATCGCGCTCGAAGACGTGCAATCGGAATGGGGCGAGGATCTGTCCGGGGATTCCGAGGGCGTGCAGAGACTACGGCGCGCCGTCATCCGCGCCAAAGAGGAATTGTCTTTCACGCCGCAGGCGGAAATCCAGCTCGAATACAAAGGCAGGCGATACCATCGCGCGATGGACCGCGCATTGTTTGAGCGCCTGATTGCGCCCATCGTGGAGCGAACGCTGGAGCCATGCCGGGCTTGCCTCGCCGACGCAAATATAGCGCCCGGGCAAATCGAGGAAGTGGTGCTGGTGGGCGGCTCTACTCGCATTCCCTTGGTTCGCGCCGCCGTGGAGCGGCTGTTCAAGGCCAAGCCGCATACCGAGCTGAATCCCGATGAAGTCGTGGCCCTGGGCGCGGCCGTGCAGGCGGGAATCCTCGCCGGCGATGTCGAAGACAAGCTGCTGCTCGATGTGACGCCGTTGTCGCTTGGCATCGAGATTATGGGCGGCGTCATCTCGAAGCTCATTCATCGGAATTCGACCATCCCGGCCAGCGCGACCGAGACATTTACAACCGCCGTCGACGGCCAGAAAAATGTGCTGATCCATGTGTTGCAGGGTGAGCGGGAGCTGGTCAAGGACTGCCGCAGCCTTGCGCGGTTCGATCTGAAAGACATTCAGCCTCTTCCGGCCGGACTCGCGAGAATCGAAGTTCGTTTCCTGATCGACGCCAACGGCATCCTCAACGTGACCGCGCGCGATGCCCGAACCGGCAAAGAACAGAGCGTGGAAGTGAAGCCTTCCTATGGCCTGACCGAAGATCAGGTGGAAGCTATGATCCGCGAGTCTTTCGATAAGGCCGAAGAAGATATGCGCGAGCGCCAGGTTCGCGAGGCGCAAGTGGAGGCCGACAACATTCTCGCCGCGACCGAAAAAGCGCAACGCCACCAGACCTGGCTTGCGCTCAACAACGACGAACGCGCGGCGATCGATTCCGCCAAGCGGGATCTACAGAACGTCTATCATTCAAACGATCATCACGCGATCAATCGGAACATTGAAGCTTTGAACCGCGCTACGCAAAACCTTGCCGAGCAGATGATGAACACCGCCGTCGGAAGCGCTCTCAAAGGGACGAAGATCGATTAACTAAGAAGCTCCCCGCGCCTGGACCCGCGCGGATGCGGCGGCTTCGCGCATCTTGCCGTCGAGCGTATAAAGGCGGCAGCCGGAAAGCAGCGCGGAGGCGATCAGGTGCGCGTCGATCCACCCTATTCCCTTGCTCCAAAGCGAGCGCTGCTCCATCAGCCGCATTACCTCCTGGTGTTCGGCCGATATCGCAAGAGGCAATTCCTGAAGATTCGCGAGCACCGCTTTGCGATTCTTCAAACTGCCACATGCCAGTTCGCCCATCACGAAAGGATGCATGAGCACGATTCCTTCGTTAAGGAGATCCCTCAGGCTCGCATTCGAAGAGCGAAAATGGTCGATCCAAACCGATGTATCGACCAGAAACATTACTTCGCGCCGGCTGCCCGCCGCCGTGGAATAGGCCGCAAATCCGGCTCCGAGCCGCCCAAAGCCGCCAACCGCTTCGCCGCCTCCCGCGCGATCAGAGCGTGCAGGCCCGCATGAACCAACGCCGTTTTCTCCTGTATTCCGCTGAACTCGCGCGCCCGTTCCACCAACTCCTCATCCAAAATCAACGTCGTTCTCATATGCATCATTATGCATCAATCCTACATATCCCGTCAAGCCCCAAACTTCGGCAACTCTACAATGAATTCATGCCTGGACTCACCTGGAACCACACGGAGGATATCGCACTCAGCCTGTACGAGGCTCACCCAGGCGTGGACCCTACTCACATCCGATTCACGGACCTACACAAGTGGATCACCGAACTCCCGGATTTCAAAGACGATCCCATGGCGTCCACCGAGGGGAAGCTCGAAGCCATCCAAATGGCATGGCTTGAGGAATACCAGGACAATCAGTAACCCAATTGCCTCCGTTCCTCCGTAGCGTCCTTCGCCGCCTAAGCCGACCGTTCCTCGCGCGGCGGCGTTCGACCAACTTATCCACCGAATTCGTGCGTTCGGCGCCGTCTCCCCAGAATGCGCTCGATATCTTCGAAGGCAAGTGGTGGTCGCAACTGCCTCCGCCGCATACTAACTTACGAGCCGGCGCGCTGGCCCTGTTTGAAGACCCTCGACTCGCCTGGGCGCTCTCTAAGCTCGGCGACATGCGGGACCGCAGCGTTCTGGAACTCGGCCCGCTCGAGGGGGCCCATAGCTACATGTTGGAGCGCGCCGGCGCGCAATCGATTGTCTCCATCGAAGCCAATCCCGAGGCCTATCTCAAATGCCTCATCGTCAAAGAAACCGTTGGCCTGCAGCGCACCCGTTTCCTCTTCGGCGATTTTCTGGAGTATCTACGCGATTCCCCGCCCCGCTTCGATGCAGCCATCGCCTCGGGCGTGCTCTACCACATGGTGCATCCCGCTCAATTGATCGCCTTACTCAGCACGGTCACGGACCGTCTTTACCTGTGGACGCATTACTACGACGAGAAAGTGGTCTCCTCGAATAAGAAGCTTGCTTCGATGTTCACGGCGCAAACAGAGGCCGCTTACGCGGGATTTCGGCACACGCTCCATCGCTACGAATATTGGGGCAGCTTCGCATCCCGGCGGTTCTGCGGCGGCACGCGCCCTCATGCTCATTGGATGACGCGTGACGACGTCATCGAATGCCTGAAACGCTTCGGGTTCGATCGCATTCGAACCAGCTTCGAAGCCCCTGACCACCCGGACGGGCCGGCCTTCGCGCTCGTCGCTTCGAAGAATTAGGCGCCATCCGCCACGCCATACTGGAGAAAGGCATGTTGCGCGACCCGCCTATCGATTCCGGCTATTCCCTGCCCGAGGTTAATCGGAGCGTCGCCACTTCGCACGCCAATTTCTGGCGCCGCCTGATCGCATTTGCCGGTCCCGCATATTTGGTCAGCGTCGGCTACATGGACCCCGGCAACTGGGCCACCGACCTCGAAGGCGGGGCGAGATTCGGATACCGCCTCATCTGGGTTCTGGTGGTCTCGAACCTGATGGCGTTGCTGTTGCAGACGCTGAGTTCCCGCCTCGGCATTGTGACGCGGCGCGATCTGGCGCAAGCCTGCCGCGATGAATACCCGCGCGCCGTTTCTTACGCGCTTTGGATTTTATGCGAGCTCGCCATTGTCGCCTGCGATCTGGCGGAAGTCCTGGGAGCGGCTATTGGATTGAATCTTCTGTTTCATCTGCCTATGCTCGCGGGCGTGCTGGTGACAGCCGCCGATACCCTGCTGGTCCTCTGGTTCACCCGCATGGGCATCCGCGTGATAGAAGCGTTTGTTCTCGCGCTTATCGCAACCATCGCGGGGTGCTTCGCGTTCGAGATTTTTCTATCGCGGCCGGATCTGCCGGAGGTCATCACCGGGCTGGTTCCCCGCCTCAATTCCAGCAGCATCTACATTGCGGTCGCGATCTTCGGCGCTACCGTGATGCCGCACAATCTCTATCTGCACTCGGCGCTCGTGCAGACCCGGCAAATCGGGGATACTCGCAACGAAAAACGCAGCGCCTGCTGGTATAACTTCCTGGATTCCGCGGTCGCGCTCAACGGCGCTTTGTTCGTCAATGCCGCCATTCTCATCATGTCGGCCGCGGTCTTCTTCAGCCGCCACATTGTGGTTACAGAGATTCAGCAGGCGCATCAGCTTCTTGCGCCCCTGCTCGGCACCACCGCCGCCAGCGTTCTGTTCGGGCTGGCGCTGCTCTGTTCTGGCCAATCCTCCACTCTGACCGGGACCATGGCCGGCCAGATCGTCATGGAAGGATTTCTGCGCTTCCGCATGCAGCCTTGGCTGCGCCGCGCAGTCACGCGCTGCCTCGCTATCACCCCCGCCGCCTTCACCATCTATTTCGCGGGCGACGCCGGAACCTATCAGTTGATCATTCTGAGCCAGGTCGTCATCAACTTCCAGTTGCCATTCGCCGTGATTCCTTTGGTTCAGTTCACAAGCGACCGGAACCGCATGGGCGAGTTTGCCAACGGACTCTGGCTGAGATGCGCCGCTTGGCTCTCGGCGGCCTTCATTCTCGCCCTCAACGCATGGCTCATCTGGGACGAAGCTGCCGGTTGGCTGGCGCATGCCGGGACCTATCGACCATTCGTCGTGGCAGGCTGCGTCGCGGGCAGCCTGGGATTCGTGGCGTTGCTGGTCATAACCGGTTTTTGGCCGTGGCTGCGAAAATCGCACCTTCGCTCTGCGCGCGTCGCGCTGCAGATTCCGAATGAATCCGCTCCCGTTTTCCCCACGCGCGCTTATGCGAGCATCCTTGTTCCGCTCGATCACAGCGAATCCGATCAGGAAGCCCTCGGAAATGCTCTTGCGCTTGCTCGCCTGCACGGATCGAAACTCGTGCTGTTGCACGTCGAAGAAGGCATTCCCAGCCAGTTATTCGGGTCCCTTTCTTCTACCGCTGAAATCGCTGAGGGCCAGGACTACCTGCATAACCTCGCGGCGTCTCTTCGCGAACAGAAAGTCTCCGTTGAAGCGGTCGTACGTCATGGCAAGAGCCCCGCCTCCGAAATCGCCGAAGCCGTTCGCGAGCTGCGGCCCGACCTGGTCGTCATGGCCTCGCATGGGCACAGCGGCCTCAAGGATCTCATCTTCGGCACAACCATCAACTCCCTGCGGCATCGCGTCAAAGTACCGCTGCTCATCGTCCGGCAGGGCGAATGACAGATCTTTCAAAGGGCCGGATTCTCGTCACCGGAGGCGCCGGACTCATCGGCAGCGGGCTCGTTTGGGAATTGAATCGGCGCGGTTTGACGAATATTCTCATCGCGGATCTGCTGGGAACCGGCGAGAAATGGAAGAACCTCTCGCCGCTTCAGTTCGCCGATTACATCGAGGCCGGCGATCTGCTCGCGCGAATCCTCGAATCGCCGCTCGCCCTGGGCGACATCGGCGCCGTCTTTCACTTGGGCGCGACCACTTCTACCACCGAAACCGACGCGGCGCACCTGGTCCGCAACAACTTCGAATATACAAAAGCGCTTGCCCACTTCGCGCTCGCGGGGAGCCGGCGATTCACTTATGCTTCCTCCGCCGCCACCTATGGCGCCATCGAGGCCAGTCTGCCCGAGTCCATCGCGCTCGAAACCTTGCGGCCGCTGAACATGTACGGCTATTCCAAGCATCTGTTCGATTGCTACGCTCATCGTGCCGGGCTACTGCCTCGCGTCACCGGCCTGAAGTATTTTAATGTTTTCGGCCCGAATGAAAATCACAAGGGCGAGATGCGCAGCATGGTGCACAAAGCCTTCCAGCAAATTCTGGAAACCGGAACGGTTCGCCTGTTCAAGAGTCATCGTCCGGAGTTTCCGGACGGCGGACAGCGCCGCGATTTTCTATACGTGAAAGACGCGGTCGCGGCAACGCTTTTCCTCGCCGAAAACGTGAATGGCAAAGGACTCTTCAACATCGGGTCGGGCGCGCCGCATACCTGGGTGGAGCTGGTCGGCGCTGTATTTCGGGCGCTCGACCGCGAGCCCAAAATCGAATTCGTCGAGATGCCGGAGCGATTACGCGGCAAGTATCAATACTTCACCTGCGCCTGCATCGATAAGCTGCGCGCGGCCGGCTTCGATTGGTCCATCACCCCGCTCGAAGATGCGGTTTCCGATTGCGTCCGCAACTATCTGCAGCCGGGGCGGCATTTGGGCGACGAGCCCGCGCACAGTTAGCCCGAGGCAAGCCCTCGCAGGTTCCACCCGCAGATGCGGCTTGCTTCCAGCTTGTCGCCATTCGGCCCGGCCCAATGCGTCTCGAGACTAATGAATCCCGAATATCCATCGGCGAGCAGCGCGGCAATCTGGCCTTTCCATCGCACATGCCGCGTCCCCAACGGCCCCCAGACAGGCTGCCCGTTTTCCAAGTGGCAATCCTTCGCATGAACATGTGCGATTCGGTGCTTGGGCAGCAGCGAGTACCCTCTCGGAAATGGATCTTCACCCGCGACGAACGCATTAGCGGGGTCCCAAACCATCTGCATGTTGGAATGCGGAAGCAGGGCCAGAATGCGCGCAGTCTCTTCCGCCGTCGCGATGTTGCAGGCGTGCTCGTTCTCAAGCGCAACGGTCAAGTTCTCTTTTGCCGCCGCCGCGGCGAGACCGCTTAGGGCCTTCACGATTGCTTCCTCGCACGCTTTCGGCTCCTCGGCGCGCCAGTACGAGAACACTCGCACGATGTCCGCGCCGAAGAATTTGGCCAACGTGAACGCGCGCTCCGTTAACCGCGGCTGATCTTCATAGGCGTGCTTGGAAGCAAATGCGTCGTGTTGGAAACGCCTGTCGAGCTTTGGTCCGTTCGGCAGCACGCACTTGAGCAAAGGCGACGCAATGGATACCACGCGTAACTCCGCGTCTTCCAGCGCTTCCTTGATCCGGTCGAGCGCCTCTCGATCCAAGTCGACAACGTTCCGGCCGTCGATGGTCCGCAGCTCCGCGGCCGTCATCCCGATCTCCTTCATGGCCGGAATGGCTTCGGTAAGCGCGGGCGAGAACTCGTCGGTGATGGCTGCTATCGGTATCTTGGGCTGCACGGCTTCTATACTTAATCTATGTTCTCGCGTCAACGGCCAAAGGTTCTGAGCTTTAACGAACGCGTCGAGCGGCTCAGGAGCGCCGCCTTTGCGACCGAGACGATGTCTGACGGCCGCGTGAAAATCTCAAAAAACGGGGTGGGCGCCTTAGTCGGAGACGAAGGCCGCAACCAGCCGCAATTCGAAAGAGCCGGCATCCTCGTGGGCTCCGATATCGCGGCGCTCTTGAACGGCGGATATCAAATGTTCCTTGAGACTCCGTCCGGGCGGCGTATGCCCGCAACCGCCGCGCAGCTAAAGGCTCTCCACGAATTCGAGGAAGACATCAGGGCCGCGCTTGGCATGGTGGACCTCTACAACACCTCGCTCGGCACCACCAGCCCGAAACATTTGTATGATCGCGTGTTTAAACGCGATGCGGGACGCCAGCCCAAGCCCTGGGATAAGAAAGAGCACCGCATCGTTCCTCCCGACACGAAAGGTTCATTGCATCTCTAGCCCGCAGGCCGCTTGGTGGCCGTTGTGCGCGGCCTAATGCTGCTTCAACAGCCGCCGCATCTCCTCAAAAGGAAGCACCGCGAACTGGTCCGCGCCAGTCAGATTCGGAAGGAACGGCTGCACCGCGATCTTTTGCGCGTCCCCAGATCTTCCCGCTCGATCCAAAGACGCGGCCAGCATCGCCCGCGCGCGCAAATCCGCATCGCCCGATTGCCGCGCCAGCGCCTGCCATTCGGCCGCAGCCTCCGGATATCGGCCATTCACGAAAAGTCCATAGGCGAGCACCACGCGCTTGGAGGATGCATTCAGCGCTGACGCGTTCACCTGCTCCCGCCATTCGGCCGCGGGTTCATCGCTTGATGCCATCAGCGTCGCGATCGTGGCAAAGTACTGCGCTACTGGCGCCTTGGCAAGTGCAGGAGCAAGCGCCGCGTCCTTCTTCGCTCCCCCTGTGTCCTTGCTCATCAATCTCCAGATAGAACTCTGGCTATAGGCGAGCGAGCGCAGATCGCCTTGCGAGAAATTATTGCGCGCAAGATATTGAACGCCGTCGGCGGGCGTTTTCGAAACCGCGAGCCAATTGGCTTGAGCAAGAAACAGCAGCGGGTCGTTGGCGGCCGCGCGGTCTTGCAGGTAATTCGCATACGTGGCGTTCGCCCGCCCCGGATCGCCTTCGAGCAGAATGCAGACGGCGAGCTGCGGCAGGAAAACCGCGTGGTTGTCGATTCCTGTAAAAGTCTTCTCGGCTTCGCTGAAGCGCCGAGCCTCCACCAGTCCCTGCGCCAGTTCGGCGCGAATATTGACGTCCGTGGGATTGAGATCGATCGCGCGTTTTAACAGGCGCTCGCCCTCCGCGCCATTGTTCCGCAAGAAACTCTCCGAGCCAAGCGTGGCCAATGCGTCGACATCGTTGGGCGCGAGTTTCAACACCGCGTTTGACGCGTTCGCCTGCTGCGCCAGCGGAGCGCCGGATAAGCGAGCCGCGAGCGCCGAGAAGCGAGCCTGGTCTAAGACAGTGAATGACGCCTCGTGAGATGCCGCCGCCGAAAGAAGCGGGGCAAGATCGTGATCTCCCGCTTGGCTGAGCACCTGGGCCAGAACCAAATACGCGAGCCCGAAGGATGGGTCCGCGTTCACCGCCGCATGCAACATCTGAACTCGTGCTTGCAGGTTCGAGGATGCCGCGGCCGCTGTGTAAGCCCGCCACGCCTGCTCGCTCTTGGTCGAAAACGAAGCCGCTTGAGGATCGATGCGCTTCGCCACGAGATTTACCGCGCCCAGAACTCCGCCCGATGAAGATACCCGAACGTTCTCCGAAGAAAGCACGCGCTGGGTAGCAAGATCGGTCAGGCTGAGATGCGCCTCGATTCGCTCGTTATAAATCTGAATCGTGGTTCGCAAAATCTTCGCGGCGCCGCGTTGATAGGCGCCGGTATCGCTCGTCACCAGAACCGCTTCCATATGGCGCGACGTCGCAAGGTCCTGCTCCAGTACGAGCGCCGCGCCAAGCGACATCCATTCCGAAACAGGATCCGCAATCAATATGTTTGCGGGAACAATGGCGACGCGCTCAATAGAACCGCTCTGGTTGCGCGAGCAACTGCAAGCCCCAACCAGAAGCCCAATGACAACGACGCGAAATCTTCTCTGCAGTGCCGGTCCTTAGAGAGGTCTCGGATTCTCCGCTAACAGCTGCTTAAATGCGGGATCTGTCTTGAGCGACGTGAACTCGGGCATGTCGGGAATCTTCTTGCGGTCCTTCACGCCCTCTTCGAGCGCCTTGCGAAGGTAGATAAGAGCCCGGTCGTTGGCGCCCGACTTGGCGTACATCTTCGCCAAATACAGATGGAACGTGGCGCGTTCTTCCACCGTGCGCTCCTGCATCATGGTCCCGAAGCCGCTGTGATGCTCGAATACGTCGGGGTCCAGCGTAAGCGCCTGCTCATAGTAGGAGATCGCGCGGGTATACTCTTTCCGGCCGAAGTAGGCCGCCCCGAGATTGGCAAGAATAGATGCGCTCGGCGCGGAATACTTCAACGCGCGATCGTAACAGCGAATCGCCTTGCGGTAATTCTTTTCCGCATAGTAGATCGTGCCCAGGTTATTGATCGCCTCCGGATACCGGGAATCCAATTTGATGGCGTGCTCGTAGCTCTTCTTCGCCTGGTCGAGCAGCAACAGCTGATGGAAAGCGATCCCGATTTTGTTGGCGATCACCGGTGAATCGGGCGGTCCATCGCGGTAAACGTCAATGGCCTCCCGGTACATCTTGCGCGCCATATATATGTCACCGCGCAGCTCAGGCGTGATGGAAGGATGCTGTGGAATGTCCGGTTGGTAGGGAAGAGATCCCGAGGCAAGAAGGCCGGGCATGGAGACGGGCTTCTGTTGGGCAAAACCGCCCAGCGGAACCAACAAGGCTGCGAAACAGCAGCGGAGAAAGCGAGCACGCGGGAAAGAGATCATCGTGCGACCCCCCTTGTCTCATTACTATATACCTATTTGAGCTAGCGCGGTCGGCGGCGGGTTTTGGTACTGAGCCGGTTGGTACCGAGGCTAGTGGAAAATGCCTTTGAGCTTATCGAGCAAACCCGGCTTCTTCGGAGGCTTGGGCGGCGGAGGCGGCTGGTTCTGCGCCAGCGGATCTTGCGCCGGCACGGGATTGCCCGATTGCGTCATAACCGTCGAAGGCGTTACCGGCTGGGGCGCCGGCGCATCTTCCCATCCGGCTACCTCCGTCGTGCCGCTCTGATGCAGTGGGCAGAACTGGCTTGGCTGAGTGCCGACTAAATAATATTCGGTCACCGTCTTCGGACAGGCGCTGGTTGCCAGGCCTCCGGTGTCTGCATCCACTTGCGCGCTCACCACTCCGTCCGGAATTTCGAACTGGCCGACATCGCGATACGCGCGGTGCTTATGGGCGCGCTTCATGAATTCGGTCCAGATCGGAAGCGCGGCTTTCGCGCCGTCCATGTGCAGGTCCTGGTAATCGTCGAGGCCCACCCACACGATGCAAAGCAGTTTAGTGGTGAAGCCCGCGAACCAGGCGTCATGCGAGGTGCCGGTCTTCCCTGCCGCCGGCAGAGCGAATCCCCGCGCGCGAACGCCCGCCCCGGTGCCGCTGCGCAACACCTCCTGCATCAGGCTCACCATCAAGAAAGTCACGCGCGGATCGAGGATCTTCTTGGTTTCCGGTTCCGATTGCCAGATGTCGCGGCCCGATTTGTCGTCGATGCGCGATATCAACCGCGGCGACACCATTACTCCCTTGTTGGCGAACAGAGTGAAGGCGCCCGCCATCTCCAGAGGAGTCACGTCGTAGGAACCGAGCGCCATCGCCGGCGTCGCGCGTATATCTTCGAGACCGGCCGCCTGCGCAAGCTTTGCGACGTTATCGAATCCGGCGGCCTGCGCGACTTCGACCGCCGGCACGTTCAAAGACTTCGCAAAGGCCGTACGCATGGTCACTTCTCCAAGCCACTGGCTGTGGTGGTAATCCACGGGCTCGTATGTCTTGCCGTCGAAATAAAACGTTTGCGGCGAATCGTCGAAAACAGTCGAGGGCGTCAGCGGAGTCGTCTCGCTATTCAGCCCGGTGTTGAGCGCCGCGGCGTAGACGAACGGCTTGATCACGCTTCCCGAGGGCCGCTTCGCCAGCACGTGGTTCAACTGGCTCACGCCGTAGTTCTTGCCTCCGATAAGCGCCTTCACTTCACCCGTATGCGGATCAAGGCCGATCAGCGCAACCTGCGGCTCTTCGAGCGTCACGCCTTCCTTGTGGCGCTTCGCAATCAGCGCTTCGATTTCGCGCATGCCCAGCGCAACCGATTCGGCCGCATCGCGCTGCAGATCGGGATCGAGCGTCGTGTAGATCTTCGAGCCGGTATCTTGAAAATCTTTATCGTGGAAATCGTCCGCCAGCCGCTCGTTCACCAGGTCCACGAAATAGGGCGCGTCCGCCGATTCGATGCCCTGCCGCGCAATCGCCATGGGCGCCTGGCATGCGGCCTCATATTGAGACGTGGAGATGTAGCCGTTGTCGAGCATCATTTTCAGGACAACGTTGCGGCGCGCTTTGGCCCGCTCCGGCCAGCGCACCGGATTCCGGAAGCTCGGCTCCTGGATCAACCCCGCAAGCGTCGCCGCCTCCGGCAAAGTGAGTTGTCGGATGCCTTTGCCGAAGTATGCCTGCGAAGCTTCGCCGAATCCGCGGATCGCGAACGAACCGCGCCGCCCCAGATCCACCTGGTTCGCGTAATACTCCAGGATCTTCTGCTTCGACAGCTTCTGCTCCAGGTGAATCGTGATCAGCGCTTCGTCGAATTTGCGGGTCCACGTCTTGCGGCTGTCCAGCCACAACATCCGCGCAAGCTGCTGCGTCAACGTGGATGCGCCTTCCGCTTGGCGATGCTCCCGCACATCCACCATCACCGCCTTGGCGATGCGAATGGGATCGAGCCCCGAATGCTGGAAAAAGCGTTTGTCTTCCGCCGAGATGAGCGCCTGCACCAGCACCGGCGGAATGTCGTCGTATTTCACCAGCCGCCGCTTCTCCCGGTTCTTGTCGTACATGCTGCTGAGCAGCTCGGGCTCCAGCGTGTATTCGGTTCGCGCAGTGTTGTCGCTCAGCGCGATGATGGATGAGATTTTTCCCTCTTCGAAGCGCAGAACGCCCGCCTCGGAATTCGAACCTTCATACGAATGAGGGCCGGGAAAGATTTCGATCGCGCTCGGGCGCAGATGAAACCAGCCCATCGGATTCGTGCGCGCATCTTCGGTGTAGCCGCTCTCGCGGAGCCGCGCCGCCAATTGAAGCGGCGTTCCGGCATCGCCCACGCCTACCACCTGCGGCGCCGCATACAGCAGCGACGAGTTGGGAAACGGACCCAGTGTTAGCTTTTCATCGGTGAGGCGCGCGTACTTGGAGTAATAGAACCAGACAACGATGAACGCCGCCGTGAGAACTCCAAGCGCGCCAAACAGCAGAACCTGTGTTAGCGGATGCTTGACAACTGACCGCGCGGAACGCGCCTTCGGAACTTTGATGCGGACGGGCAAATCTCTAGCCTGAATCGGACTCTAATGACTTGGACGCCCGGCGCTACCCTACGTTACCTTCGGGCTTGATTATACGATTCTAACTCTTTCCAGATGTTGTCGTCGTGCGGCTGCCAATCAGCCATCTGGCGGCCGGTGATCTGGAGCTCTTCAATGCTCAAAGTTCCGTGCCCGAACGGGCAGATCAGCTCGGTCCGCGGCCGGCCGAAGATGACCATATGACCCCACGAGCCGCTATTGATTGGCATAATCAACCGCCGCAAACAAGTGCGGCAACGGCGGCGATGATCCGAAAGGATAACGGAGAACAATCCCGCGCCGATCAACCACACGCCCAAGGTTGCGAATGTGAACAGCATGTCGTGCAGAAACAGGGGCGGAGGAGGACCAAACCGAGGCAGCGGTGGCGGCGGCTCGGGATAAAAGTACACGAGCGCGAATTGCAGCAGGCATACGGCTCCGGCGGCCGCGGCTAGCTTGGCCAAAAGGTAGAGCCAGTACTTCATTCCTTTATTAGACTCCTTCCCGTGCGAGCAGGTTCCCGCTTGCCCGCTTAACTTCTAAGCAGGTTCTTCGCCAAAAAAATCACATTCGCCGGACGCTCCGCCAGGCGGCGCATGAAATACGGATACCAGGCGTTTCCGTAAGGGACGTACAAGCGCAGGCGAAATCCTTCGCCCACCAGTTCTCGCTGCAGATCGCGGCGAATCCCGTACAGCATTTGAAACTCAAAACGGTCGCGCGCGATGTTTTGTTCCTGGATATGCCGTAGCGCTTGGCGGATTATTTTCTCATCGTGGCTTGCAATCGCCGGGTAAGTTCCTTCATCGAGCAGCAGCTTCATCAGCTTCACGTAGTTGGCGTCTACTTCGGCCTTGCCCGGATACGCCACTGTCGACGGTTCGTGGTAGGCGCCTTTGCAGAGCCGGACCGGAATCTTACGTCCCGAGAGCATGCGAATGTCGGCTTCGCTCCGGTAAAGATAGGCTTGAATGACGGCTCGCACATGACCCGGCATCTGCTCTTGCAACGAACTCACAATCCGCAGCGTCCGGTCCGTGTAGTCGCTCGATTCCATGTCGATTTCCACGCGGCTGCCCATCGCGGCGGCCCGTTCCACCAGCCCGACCACGTTGGCGCGGCAAGCTTCTTCGGAGAAGTCCAGCCCGAATTGCGTCAGCTTGATAGACACTGTTGCCGGCAGTTGAGCCCGCGAAATCTCATCGAGCGCCGCCAGATAAGCCTCGCGCGATTGTGCCGCTTCTTCCAGCGACTTGACGTTTTCGCCAAGAAAATCGAGCGTCCCCAACATCCCATCGCCTGACAATTTCTTCAGAACGCCGACGCCATCGTCGAGCGCGCTGCCGGCGACGAAGCGCGAAGTGAGTTTTCGCGAAATCGGCGAGCGCTCCATCCAACGACGCAGCCAACCCTGTTCGGAAAGTTGAAGAAGTGTGCGGCGCAGCATCGAAAAGCTAATAGTGGGCTACCGGTCCGATCAGTTTCCAATAAAAACCGAACCAGATCGCGAACAGGTTCGCAAGCGCGACGGCCGCGATTCGAAAACGGAGCCAGTAGCCAGCCGGCAGACGGCGCCACGTCCAAAGCGCGGCTGCGATTGCCAAGGCCGAAAATAGCATCGCGACCGCTACCACTATATTGAGCGCGACGAAGACCGTGTCGAAGCGATGGGATGGCGGAAACGTAGCCGGCCCGGCGACCTCGGCCGAGAAAATCACGACCACCGCCGTGATTCCGATCCAAAGAATACCGGCCGCGATTTGGGCCGCGCGATTACGGCGCAGAGCGGCTTCGGCCCTCGGCCGCAGCTTACGTTGGCGCCAGCGCTGGACCGCCGTCCAAATGACGCAGACAAACGTAAACAGGCTTAGCCCGAGCGCCCACAAATTCGGCTGCGAGCTCGCATACCAGGGGACGCGCTCGAATTGCATGGCGGGAAAGCCGGGCGCGAGTCGAACAATGCGATTGCTCGAATCGCGGATCGCCGCCAAATACGATTGGCCCTCCGGGTAAACCCATAGATCGCGCCCGGCGGGTTTCCAAGGGATCGTTTCTCCGCTGATAGATTTCGAATCGCCCATCACCAGATTTCCGTCTTTGTCGGCGGAAACTTCGTGCTGGTCCAAAAGATTCAGAAACTGCAAGCGGTTCTCGACACCGCGGCGCGTGGACCAATAGGACCCGGCTGCCTCGCGCGCGGGAGTGCCCGCTTGCTTGGGAACGGTCGCGGGCGCCTGCGCGGGCCCGAAGTAACGGTCCGCGAACTGGTGGAAGAACTCGGGCCGTTCGATGCTTGCGCCACGCCCCGCGCCGGCCGAGTTGTAAGAAACGAAGAATGCGGTTTTCGTCTCGGGCTGAAGGAGCAGCTCGCTGTGATAGGCAACCAAGTCTCCGCCATGGCCCACCCAGCGCGCGCCATTCCGCTGCTCTTCATAGAAGCCCAGGCACATCGCGGGCAACCGAAGGTTCGCTTGAAACTGCGGCGTCCACATTTCGGCCAGCGTCTCCGGCCGAAGAATGCGCTTGCCGTCCAGCTCGCCGCCATGCAACAGCGCCGCGGCGAAACGAATCATGTCGGCGCCCGTCGTCGTTAGCGCGCCCGCCGGAGCGGGCGACACGATTTCGAACGGCAGCATCTTCTCTTCTGCCGTGCCGTATCCTGCCGTCGGGCGCGCGCCCCAATTTTTCGGCAACGGCTGCTCGAAGGAAGACCGCGACATGCCGAGCGGTTCGAAAATATGCGCGCGCGCATAGTCTTCGTAGCGCTCTCCGCTGACGCGCTGCACAATGTATCCCGCCAAGCCCGCGCCGTAGTTGGAATACGCGGGAACCTCGCCAGGCGGAAAAATCGGGGCGGGCTGATTCTCCACAAGATATTGCCGTAGCGGGATCGGAGCAGCCGGCGATTTCTGAATGAGATCGCGAACCGCTTCTTCGAAACCCGGACGATGCGTCATCAGGTCGCGAATCGTGACCGGCTTGCCCCACGGTTCGCGAATCTTGAAATCTATGTACTGGTTGACATCGTCGTCCAGCTTCAGCTTTCCCTGCTCTTTCAATTGCATGATCGAGATCCAGGTGAATAGTTTTGAAATCGATCCAGGACGGAACCCGGTCACATCCGGATCGACGGGCGTCTTCTTCTCGACGTCCGAATAGCCGTAGCCCTTCTTCAACACCGCCTGTCCGTCTCGAATGACCGCAACCACCGCGCCGGCTTCGTCGCTGCGGTCGAGCTGAATGGGCAGGATGCCATCCACAAACGCCGTCAGGTCTTCTGCCGTAAGTGGCCGCTCGCTGGGCCCTTGCTTCGCCGCAACTGCCGGCGCGTTCGTCTCATTCGGTCGGGGCGAGGGAACCTGCGCCCAGGCCGCAGTCGCTAGGGCTGCGAGGACAAACCACCGGAGTCGTTTGCGCATGCGCCTCTTGGATGATAGCGAATAGCATGAGAACCGCCCGAACCAAGCGCGCCCGCAGGTCCGCTTCTCGGTCGGGCTGCCGCCGGAAGCTAACTACCTTTCAGCCCGAGCGCCTGTAGATAGCCCGCGTTCACCCGGCAGTTTTCCCATCGAATATTGTCCAGTAGCTCGGCGAACGCCGCCTTCACGTGTTCCATCGAAGGCCTGCTTGCGATCCGTTTTTCCGCATTCCCAGTGCCCGAAGGCAATTTCGCGAACGCGGTAATCTCATCCCAGTAAGTAGGTTTCACCACCGACGTCATGCACGACGGCTTTTCCATCTTCTTGTACGGCCAGAAACACCAGCCGATGTCGTTTTGATTCAAAAGCCCGGCAAAGTCGCGAATCCATTCGTCCGTATTCTCGCCCGATTCGCCTAGCCAGATCGGCACGTTATAGCGGTCTCGAAAATTCACATACGCCCCTATGGCCGCTGGCTCTACTTTCATCCAATATTTGTGGAACTGGTATATGGCATTCGAATCGAAAGGCGGCCCAAACACTGTGAAATTGGTCGCCCACTGCGCGCCCTCCAGGATGACCGCATGATTCGAATCGACTTCCCGTATGCCCGCCGTGATCCTTCGGTACAACGGCTCCAGATCGACGTTGTACTTCTGCAACTGCGGGAAGTGCGGAATGGGTTCGTTCAGCAGGTCGTATCCGATGATTGCGGGTTCGTTTCGATAGCGCTGCGCAATCTGCTTCCAGATCTGACAGAGCAGGTCCTGCTCCTGGCCGCTCTCATACAGCCACGGGTACCCCCAACTATCGTCGATGTTCGCGCCCGTCTGGCCCCCTGGAGCGCAGTGCATATCCAGGACGACCCAGATGCCCGAGACGCGGCACCATTCCAAAGCCGCGTCCAACATTTCGAACCCATCGCCATCCGGCAGGAAAAACTTATAGTGCAGCGGGATGCGTACCGAGTTCAGGCCCGAGCGCTCGATCCACTCGATGTCGCTCTTAGTGATATAGCGGCGCCGGTATTCCTTCCAAAACTGCGCGGCCGCAGCCGGCCCTATCAACTCGTCGAAGAACGCTTCGATCTCGCGCGGCGATTGCGGACCGCCTTCGAACAGGAACATATACCCTTCCGGTTCGAACCAGTTGCCGAGGTTGATTCCTCGCAGCCGCAATTTCTCGCCCGTGGGAGCGATCAGGTCTTTGCCGCTAACCTTGACGAATCCGGCCGGCGTTTGCGTTTGACTTTGACGGCCGGCGAGAAGAGCGCTTCCGGACAGCCCTGCAATTCCGGCGTTTATGAATTGGCGGCGCGAACACGGCATCGGTAACAAGTGGGACTGTAGGCCGCCGCGCGTGTAACCGTTCAGGTACTTTACGGAACTTTACCCTGCGCCCAAGGCCGGAGCCGTACGTGATATAGTGCGGACCAATGGGGTCGATCGAGAACACTCCCAGTGTGAGTGTCCCCGCCGGCTGGTCTGTCCTGCCGAAGGGCGAGATCTTGGCCGAGCTTGAACGAGTCCTCGAAAGCCACCACTTCCGTTCCAGCAAGAAATGCAGCCGCTTTCTGCGGCACATCGTCGGCGCCGCCGTCGAAGGGCGCGTCGATTGCCTGAAGGAACGCACGCTAGGGGTGGACGTGTTCGATCGCGAGCCCCACTACGATACCAATCAAGATCCCATCGTGCGAGGCACTGCCGGCGAGGTTCGTAAACGCCTGGCGCAATACTATCTCGAAGCAGACGGCCGCGGATTGCGCTTCAGCCTTCCCTTGGGATCGTATGTACCCGAGGCTCATTACGTTGCGCCAGACCGCCCGAAACTGGCCCCACCCGTCGTCGTTCACAGCCCGGCCCCGGCCCCTCGCGTGCCGCCCCTCGGCCGGTTTGCGGCCGGCGCCGTTGTCCTCGCCCTCGCGGCCTTCTTTATCTCTCTTTGGTTTGTCATGCGCCCTGGCGCGCTCGATCGCTTCTGGGGGCCGCTGCTGACCACTAAGAGCGTGCTGGTCTGCATGGGCCAGCCTCAGTTTTATACCTTCCAGCCGAATACGGCCCGCGCTCTCGGCGCATGGTTCCTCGAAGGCTACAATGCGGACCGCGCCGCTTCGCCGCAAGCTTCGGTTCCCTACAGCGAGATTGTGCCCATGTGGGATCGGTCCGTGGCGCTCGCCGACGCGCAAGCGTTTTCGCGCCTGGTAAATCTGTTTGCCCAAAAACGCAAGGAAGTCGATCTCCGCGGAGAACGGTTGGTCTCCTTGGCGGATCTGCGCGGCCGCCCCTCGATCTTCATCGGCGCCTTCGACAACGACTGGGCCATGAGCCTTGCATCCGATCTTCGGTTTTACTTCGATACCGACCACCAGCACCAGGCCCAGGTCATCCGCGACCGGCAAAAACCAGGTGAGACCGATTGGAAGCTGGTCAACGCGTGGCCGCCCAAGCGCGACATCACAGAGGATTACGCGCTCGTCACGCGCGTCGTGAATCGAACAACCGAGCGAAATATCGTTCTTCTCGGCGGCATCACCCAATATGGAACCGAAGCCGCCGCCGAATTTGTAACCGATCCCAATTACTTCAGCCGCGCTTTAACCGGCGCGCCCCCGGACTGGTCTCGCAAGAACATCCAAATCGTTCTTTCCACGCGCGTCCTATCGGGCGTAAGCGGTCCCCCCACCGTGGTTGCCACTTACTTTTGGTGAAGCCACAAGGGGTAAAGACCCGTAGAGTACCTCAAGTTTCGCCCCGTTTCACGTGTACGTTCGAAAGGGCGTTAACATCTCGGATTGACCGATGAGGCTCTTTGAACCATGAGGCACACCTGCGCAGTTCATCCTATACGGCTTTCTCAACTGATCTGTCTGGCTTTGTCGCTCTCCGCCGTACCCTGGCTCGCCGTCGCGCAAAACACCAACTCCGGCGAGATTCGAGGAACCGTGACCGACCCGACGGGCGCCGTGGTGCCTGGGGTCGAGGTCACCGTCCTGAACACCGACACCGGCGTCACGAAAGCTCTTACCACCAACGACGCCGGTATCTACGACGCCGTCTCCGTGTTACCCGGGCGTTATGAGCTTACGTTTTCCAAGACCGGTTTCGAAAAGCTCGTTCGCCAGGGCATCGACCTGCCCGTCGGGCTCACAACCGTCGACGCCCAACTCACCGTCGGCACTACTCAACAACAGGTAAGCGTGACCGGCGAAGCGCCGCTGCTTCAGACAGAAAACGGAGAACAATCGACCACGCTCGACGCTCAAACCATGCAGACGCTGCCGAACGTCGATCAGAGCTGGTCGAACTTCACCAAGCTGCTCCCCGGCGCGGCGGGGTCGGGCACCGGCGTTGCGGTCAACGGAAACCTACCGTATTACAACAATTTCCTCGCCGATGGCGCCAACGTGATGCTGCCTCACAGCGCCAACTTCGACCAAATGGTGTTCGAAGATGTGGCTGAGGTGCAGATGAACACCTCCACATTCTCGGCTGAATATGGAGTCGGCGGGGCGGTATTCAATCAAATCAGCAAGGGCGGCACCAACCAGTGGCACGGCTCCGCCTACGAGTACTTTCAGAACGACGCCCTGAACGCCCGCAACTTTTTTTCGGCAACGGTTCCCTTCGAGCGTTTCGATAACTTTGGCGGCGCCGTCGGCGGCCCCATACTCAAAAACAAATTCTTCTTCTTTTTCAACGTCGATAAGACGATCAATAACTCCTCAGGCGTTTACACCAATACTTTCCCCACCGCCGACATGCGCGTCGGGAACTTCTCGAACCTCGCGGAGTTCCCCATCATCTATGAGCCCAACACCCTGGGCCTAGGTCCCCATGGAGGCCGCATTCCGTTTCCGAATAATACGATTCCGACTAGTATGCTGGATCCCCTGGCGCTCAAGTTTCAGTCACTATTCCCGGCGCCGAATCAGTCCGGCTATTCCAATAATTGGGTCGGCACGCTGGAATCTCCCGATCCCTTCCTGAAATGGTTCGGACGCCTCGATTACAACCTCTCCGACAAGAACCGCATAACGTTCTCAATTACCCAAAGCGACAACCCGGCTTTTTATCCGCAGGCCTACCCGATCGGCAATCAATCGGGCGACGTCGATCGCTACAATGCGCAAATCTCCGACGTGCACACCATCAGCCCCAACACCGTCAACGAATTCCGCTACGGTTTTACTCGCCAGGGTAATTGGTTTGAGCCGCTCAGCTTGAATAAGAACTATCCTCAAAACCTCGGCTGGACTTATCCGGTAGCGAATCTTCCACCCAGCCTGCAATTCGACGGCACGCCCGGCACGACCTGGATCGGCCCCTCCACCAACGCCATCTATGTCGAGAACGGTTTCGATACCTCCGATGTCGTCACCCTGATCCGCGGCCGCCACATCCTGAAATTCGGCGGCGAGATTCTGGCCTATCAGGATAATTCCACTCCGTGGGGTAACATCAACGCCGGCACATTCCTATTCAGCGGCGCATTTACCCAGGCTGCTCCCAATGGCAGCGGCGGCTTGGGCTACGCCGATTTCCTGCTAGGACAGGTGGCCAGTTGGAGCGCCAGCAACACTCCCATAGTCGGCTTCCGCGAAAAGATTCCGCAGTTCTTCATCCAGGACGATTTCAAGGTAACTCCCACCTTAACAGTAAATCTCGGCCTGCGTTACCAGATCCAGCAGGGCTGGCATGAGATCGATAACCGTATCGGCGATTTCGATCCTACACTAATTAATCCGGTTACTAATACTCCGGGCGCCATGTGGTTCGGCGGACAAGACAATCGAACCAATTTGGAAAATACGATTTACGATATCTTTCTTCCTCGCGTGGGCTTTGCCTGGTCCATGCACCCGAACTGGGTCGTGCGCGGAGGGTTCGGCATCTACGATGGGCCCTGGAGCCTCGACACTTACTCGGGCGGCTCTGAAGGCTTAGGAACCAACAGTCACGGCAGCCTCACTTCAACCGACCAGATCCACCCGGTCTTCACGCTCTCGCAAGCCACTTACGGAGACCTGAATTATACAGGACCGAACACCAATCCGGCGTCCTTCAACGGTCAAGGACCTCCCTACTATCCGCGCAATACGCCCATGCTGCGCACCTATCAGTGGTCCTTCAGCATTGAGCATCAGTTCGGCGGCGGCATGATGGCGCAGGCGGCGTACGTCGGAAATCACGGAACCAATCTGTCGTTCCCGAACGACCCGAACCAGGTGCCCGCCAATCTATTGATGCAGAGCGTCGCCAATCCCGGCAATGCGCAGAATCTTCGGCCGTTCCCGCAATTCACCACTATCGGCGGCAACGCTTACGACGGCATCTCCAATTACGATTCCCTGCAGCTCACCTTTAAGAAGAGCTTTACCCACGGCTTACAGTTCGACGTAAATTACACCTGGTCGAAGATGCTGGACGATCAGGACTCCTCCGGTTGGGGCAGTCGCGACGGGGGGCAGCTATGGCAAGACGCCTATAACCCGGCTCTCAACTATTCGCTCTCTAACTTCGACATACCTCAGATGTTCAAGGGCGACTTAGTATACGACCTGCCCTTCGGCAAAGGCCGCCAGTGGATGAATAGCAACTACTTCCTCGATGCCGTCTTCGGTGGATGGCAAATCGCCACTACATTTGTATTCGAATCCGGTTCCCCATTTACGCCCCTCGTTGGCACGAATGACAACAGCGGCGCTCTGTCTGGGAGTTGGTATCCGAACTTGATCGGCAACCCCCATATTGCCAATCCTTCTGTAGGTAACTGGTTCAATACCTGCACCGTTCTTCAAGACGGCAGCACTTATCCCACCGGCTGCACGAACCCGGCCTGGGCCGTTCCCACCCCTGGCACTTTCGGCAACGCCGGCCGCAATATTCTTTGGGGTCCTGGAATCGAAGATGTCGATTTCTCGCTCGGCAAGAACTTCCACTTCCCGCTGCCGCACGAAACCGGCAATCTTCAGATTCGCTTCGACGCTTTGAACGGCCTCAACCACCCGAACTTCTCGGCGCCAGGCAACAGTTTGGGAACCAGCGGGGCCGGCATCATCACCAGCACCACCGGCAACTACAACACCACCAACAACAGCTTTGGCCAGCGCATCATCCAGCTAGGCGCGCGCATCTCGTTCTGAGTCGCGCGCCCGCTCGCGATTCCGTACACTGTCCCCATGAACCTGCGGGGAATTGAGATCAAGGCCGCGATGGTGGGCGCCATTGCGACCGCATCATTCTTCTGCGCCTTGACCTTCGCGCAAGAGGACCAGGCCGCGCACGCCCGGCAGGCACAGCAGGACCTTCAAAACAAGCGGCCCGACCTGGCCATCGCCGAATTCCAGGCCATTCTTGCGATGAATCCCGGCAATCTCGACGCTCGCGCGAACCTCGGCGTCCTCGAATATTTCCAGAATCAATACGCCAAGGCAGCCCCGGACCTGCGTCTCGCGCTCGAAGCCAATCCCAGCCTCTGGAAGCTGCGCGCTCTCCTCGGCATGAGCGAGAAGCGCACGGGGCAGAACGCTCAAGCGCAGGGCGATCTCGCAGCCGCCTTCCCGCATATCGAAGAACAAAAACTTCGGCATGAGGCGGGCTTGGAGCTGATCGAAATCGATTACGCGCTCGGAGATCTAGGCAAGGCCGCGGAGGTGGTCAACGTTCTGCGTCAGGCTGAGCCTGCCGACGTCGATGTCCTCTATGCGGCGCATCGCATATATTCGGAACTTTCGGACGAAACCACGCTCGCCCTCGCGCTGACCGCGCCCGATTCCGCCCGCATGCATCAGCTCATGGCGCATGAGCTCGCCCGCCAAGCCAAGGACGAAGCAGCCATCGCGAACTATCGCGCAGCCCTCAAGATCGATCCCCATCGCGCCGACATCCATTACGAGCTCGCGGAAATGCTCTTCACCCAGTCCTCCTCCGCCGCCCAGGCCGAAGCGGAAACCGAATACAAGTCCGCGCTCGCCGGCAATCCTTTCGATGAGAAATCCGAATGCCGCTTGGGCGATATCGCCCTGCGCCGGTCGGACCCGAAAGCTGCCCAGGCCTACTATGCCCGCGCCCTCGAAATGCAGCCCAGCGATCCTTCAGCCAACCTCGGAATGGCCAAAGTGCTGATGGCGCTGCATGAGCCTGCGAAGGCCGAGCCTCCTCTGGAGCGCGCCGCCCAGCTCGAACCCTTCGACGCAGCGACGCACTATCGCCTCGGGGTTCTCTATCGCGAATTGGGCCGCGCCGAAGACTCCCGCCGCGAGCTCGCCGAATTCGAAAAGTTGAAGAAGATGAAAAGTCGCCTCAGCGAAATCTATCAGCAGATGCGGCTTGCCCCGGCCAAGCCCGAGCAGCCGGATGCGGATCTCCCCTAGCCGCGCCTTAGGCGAACAGCGCGTGTCCGCTGAACGCCAGTCCGATGCCCAACGCCGCCCCCGCGAGCACATCGCTCAAAAAATGCATTCCTAGCAGAATGCGGGAAATCGCGATGGCCACCGCGCAGAACACAAGAATCGGCAATAGCGCCGGATAAAATTCGCCCAGCCCGATCGCAACCGCGAACGCGGTTATGGTGTGCCCGGATGGAAACGAGAACTTGTCCGGCGGCAGCAGCCGCGCCCAACAGTGCGGCTCAAATTCGCACGGCCGTTTCCGGCCCGAAAGCTTCTTGACCAAAATGAAGATGCCGATTCCCGCCACGGCCGCCGAACCCGCGCCTGCAATCGCCGCAAACCGGTCGCTTCCGCCAAACAGCAGAAGGATCAACCCCGTCAGATACCACAGCCACCCGTCTCCCGCGCGCGTCGCCGTAATCGCGGACAAGCGAACCCATTTCGGCGCCGGCCACTTGTTAACCACTCGCATCAGTTTGTGGTCGCCCGTCGCAATAAACTGAAGCATGCTATGGTGGGCTGTCATCCGGACGCCCCCCTTGGAAACCAGTGTAAAGGATTCTGCATGGGTTTCCTCTCTGCCTCCTTTTTAAGAGGAGAGTGGTTACAATGGCGTGACGATTGCACAAAACATGAGTGAAACCCGCCATATTTGCGTAACCTCAGCGCCGGAAAAGAACCACAATCGTAAAGTAAGGTAAGCACCGGGATTGCTCTCCAAACCAACTCTTGATTTTGTGTATTTCGATGCGGGCGGCGGTCATCGCAGCGCCGCTCTCGCTCTTCAGGCCCTCATAGCGGCCGAAGGCTACGAATGGAATGTCCGCCTGGTCAACCTGCAGGAGGTTCTCGATTCGCTCGACATCTTCCGCAAGATCACGCGTATTCGGCTCCAGGACATCTATAATCTGCTGCTCGCCAAAGGATGGACCTTAGGTTCCGCGTACCTGCTGCCCATCATGCAAGCCATCATGCGGGTCTATCATCCGGCCGCGGTTCGGCTGCTCGGCGCGTATTGGCGCGGCCACAAGCCCGACATGGTTGTGTCGCTCGTGCCGAACTTGAATCGGGCGCTGTTTGAAGGTCTCGCTCGGGCATGGCCGGGAACGCCCATGGTCACCGTCCTCACTGACCTGGCCGATTACCCGCCGCACTTTTGGATGGAAAATCAGCCCCAATACTTCGTCTGCGGAACCGAGCGGGCTTTTGAACAGGCGCTCGGCATGGGGCATCCGGAATCCCGCGTCTTCCGCGTGAGCGGCATGATCCTCCGGCCGAAATTTTATGAGCAATCCGCCTGCAACATCGCGGAGGAGCGCGTGAAGCTAGGCCTCGATCCCGATCTGCCCACCGGCCTCGTGTTGTTCGGCGGCGAAGGTTCCTCGGCCATGTTGCCGATCGCCAGGCGGCTCGGCAATAGCTCTCGCAAACTGCAGCTCATTCTGGTCTGCGGCAAGAATGCTCAACTGTTCAAGCGCCTCAAAAATCTGCGGACCCATAACCGTCTCTTTGTCGAAGGCTTTACCAAGGAGATTCCTCGCTATATGCGCCTTTCCGACTTCTTTATCGGCAAGCCTGGCCCCGGCAGCATCTCCGAAGCCCTGAAAATGGGCCTGCCGGTCATCGTCGAAAAGAATGCCTGGACATTGCCTCAGGAGCGCTTCAATGCCGATTGGATTCGCGAGCATGGATTTGGCGTCGTCCTTCCGAATTTTCAACGCGTCGAGCGAGAAGTAGCCCAACTCCTTTCCGGAAACCGCCTGGAGGAGATGCGCTGCGCCATTCGACACACGAACAATCGCGCCGTTTACGAAGTGCCCCCTATACTCGCCCGCATATTGGCCCTTCACGCGGCCGCCTGAGACACTATAAGTAGGGCCGGGCTTACGGCAACGAGCGTAGCCCCTATAAAAGACACTGTGTGCGGAATAGCAGGGTTCACTCATTTCGGCCGTCGAGCGCCAGCCGGCGTGCTGCAACGCTCTATTGAGCGCCTGCGCCATCGCGGTCCCGATCAGCAGGGAAGTTTCGAATCTCCCGACGTCTCTCTTGGCGCCGTTCGACTCAAAATCATCGACCTCGAAGGCGGCGACCAGCCGATGCGAACGGAGGATGGCGGCTGCGCCGTCTCCTTCAATGGCGAAATCTACAATCATGCTGAGCTGCGCCGCGAGCTCGAGGCCCTGGGCCATCGATTCCAGTCGCACTGCGATACGGAAGTTGCTCTGCGCGCGTTCGTCGAGTGGGATGTCGATTGCTTCCGGCGTTTTCGCGGTATGTTCGCGGTTGCGTACTGGCAGCAATCCGCTCAGAGGCTGGTCCTCGCTCGCGACCGTCTCGGCATCAAGCCGCTCTATTACGCGGTCCGCGGCTCAGACATTCACTTCGCCTCCGAGTTGAAGGCGATCTTCGAACATCCCGCCATTCCCCGGCGCATATCGGAAACCGCTCTCGGTTACTATCTATCGCTCAATTATGTCCCAAGCCCCTACACGCTCGTCCAAGGCATTCTAAAGCTCGGCGCCGGCGCTTGGCTCGCCTGCTCGAAGGGCCGCGTCGAAACCGGCGCTTACTGGAGCAATCGCTTCCACCCCGAAGACATCGGCCTCGAAGAAGCCTGCTCCGAGCTCGATCGGCTACTTAGTAACTCCATCTCCGAACACTTGATTTCAGACGTCCCCCTCGGAATCTGGGCAAGCGGCGGATTGGATTCTTCCACGATCCTCCACTACGCGGCGCAGGCCACGCCCCGCAAGCTGCAGACTTTTTCGATTTCTTTCGCGGGAAAGCGTTTCGACGAAAGTAAATACTTCCGCCCTTTAGCCGAGCGCTACAACACCCAACACTGCGAGTTCGACCTGCACCGCGATCTCGATCTCGAAGCCGCGATTCACAACATCGCCTGGTATTCGGACGAGCCGAGCGCCGATGCGGGCGCGCTGCCCGTCTGGTTCCTTTCCCAGATGACCGCGCGCCATGTAACAGTCGCCTTGAGCGGCGAGGGCGCCGACGAGATCTTCGGCGGATATCAGACCTACCTGGCCGATCGCTATGCCGGCTACGCTCGCCGGTTGCCGCGCCCCTGGCTTCGCGCGGCTCTCAACCTCGTCGACCGCCTGCCGGTTTCCGACGACAAGATTGCGTTCGAGTATAAGTTGAAGCGCTTCCTCGCAGGCGCGCTGCTTTCTCCCGACGACGCCCATTTTTATTGGAACGGCGCCTTTTCTCGTCAAGAACAACGGGCGCTGGGCGGCGGGCACGATGGCCAGCCTCTCAGCGCTTTATGCGCAGCGCTTCCCGGCGCGCCTCCCTCTTCCGACATCCTCAACCGCTATCTCTTCATCGACCAGAATTACTATCTGCCCGACGACATACTTTACAAATGCGATCGCATGAGCATGGCGCATTCGCTCGAAGTCCGGCCGCCTTTCTTGGATCATCGCGTGGTGGAGTTCGCTGCCAAATTGCCCGCGACGCTTAAGATCAACGGTCGAACCACCAAACACGTCTTGCGAGAGCTCGTTCGCCGAAAACTGCCGCCCGCCATCCTTGAGCGGCGCAAGGAAGGCCTCGACATACCGGCTCACGAGTGGCTGCGAGGACCCCTGCGCCCCTTGCTTCTCGATGCGCTCGGCGCGGATTCCGTGCGCCGGGCCGGCCTCTTTTCTCCGCAGGCGATCGGCGCGCTAATAGACCGCCATCTTACTCGCCGCGCGAATCTCGGGTATCATCTCTGGGGGCTTCTAACTCTTCACCTCTGGATTCGACGCTGGAACATCGAGACATCCCAAAGCCCTGCTTATCCGGCCAACGCGCCTCTTGCTGCCTCAGCCGGCGACTAACTTATGAGTGACATACCTGAATTACTCGAGCGATTTCGACGCGGCGCCGAATTGGTTGCCGTAGCTATCACCGGCGCCGCCGGCCCCGAGCTTGACTTCAAACCGGCGCCCGATAAGTGGAGCGTGCGGCAGATAGTCGCGCATCTTGCCGACGCCGAATCGGCCAATGTCGTGCGCCTGCGCCAAGTCATATCGGAAGATAATCCCACGCTCGTCTCCTTCAATCAGAATGCCTGGGCGGAGCGAACCAACTACCAGAAGCGCAAACCCTCTCAATCGCTCGACACCATGCGCCAGCTTCGCGCCGAAAATTATGACCTTCTAAAGGAGCTTCCAGCCGAAATCTTCGCGCGCGCCGGCACTCACCCGAGCCGCGGCGTCATGTCTCTCCTGGACCTCCTTCGCCTGTTCGCCGAACATGCGGAAAAGCACGCCGTCCAAATCAGAAGCGTGCGCGCTGAATACAAAGCCTCGCGCCAGAAGCCTGTTGGTTAATTACTCCAAATGTATCTGCTGCTGCTCGCCTGCTCCTCGGAGGAGGTCGACAGGTTATCGGCCGAACTGTGGGAGCGCGGCGTCGCCGGCATTCAGGAAACCGGCGCCGGCCTCATCGCCTCTTTCGAAGAGGATGAGCAACAGGCCGAGTTGCTGGAGCGCTTCGCCTCTTACTCACCCGAGTGGAAACGAGCGCCCGCTACCGATTGGATCGAGCACACCTACGACGCGTGGCCCCCGCGCTTGATCGGCAACCGATTCTTTCTAGCGCCGGTCTGGAGCGATGCGCAGACCCCGCCCGGCCGCGAGCGCATCGTTCACAACCCTGGCCTCGCCAGCGGCACCGGAGAACATCCCTGCACCCAACTGGCGCTGCTCGCGCTCGAAAAATTGGTTCGCCCCGAAACCGTCGTCCTGGACATCGGCGCCGGATCGGGAATTCTAGGCCTCGCGGCGTTGCGTCTCGGTGCATCGGCCGGCCTCGGCCTCGATCCAGATGAGAATGCGCTCGCAGTCGCGCGTGAGAATTTTTCTTTGAACAGCTTCGAACCGGCGCTGGTCGCCGGCACGGTTGACTGCCTTGCGACCGGCATCGCCGATATCACCGTCGCCAACATCAACGCCACGGTCCTGCTCTCCATCCTGGACGATCTCTTGCGAGTTACTCGCCCCGCCGGCACGCTTATTCTGACCGGTTTCACGGATGCGGAGCTGCAGCCGTTCCTGCAAGTCTTCCCAAATAACGTGCTGTCAAGCCTGAACGAGTGGCGCTGCGTGGCGGCTAGGCTTTCCTAACTTTCCGCGAAGCCGCGCCGCGCCGGCCCACAACAATAAGCCGGTCAGCGTCAGCGCCCCGCTTATCGGCTCCGGGCTGCTGACGAATTGCGCATATGAGAACGTGTCCGTTCCCGAGGATGGATCGTAACCTCCTCGAAAAATGATGTAGCCGGGTACGTCGATATTGATGTTCGCCACCGGCAGAAAACCGTAGTACGGCCCCGCGCCGCACGTGGTCGGAACCAAACCGGGTCCCAGGCACTCGGAGGCCACCGCCGATCCGGTCAAAGTTGCCGCCAGCCGAATGACCGGGTTCGCGCCATACGGAACCGTCACGCCGGCGGTTGAAAAGTAGATCTCCGGAGTCGTTTGCAGTTGAACGTATTCGGTCGCGCCCGCAATCGTCACCTCTCCGGCAGTGTTACCGGAAGACCCCCCGAAGTACGAGGTGAGTTGCAGCGGATCCAGCCCCGCAACCAGATCCAATCCAAAACTGGAGCCGGGCGCAACGTCAAACGCCAGATAACCGGCGAAGTCGCCGCTCCCGCCCAAACCGAAATTGCTTCCGGATATGGACCAATAAATAGGCCCCGTCTCTACCGTCGCCGATGCCGAGCTCGCCGTAAACGTCGGCAGCGAATCGGCGCGCGCCGGGGTCGCCATAAGTCCTCCCGCCAAACAAACCGAAGCCAGATACCTCCATAAATGTTTCATAATTTATTTCTCTAAGGACACTTAGATTCTAAGATGTAACAGAGAAAAACTGGTATCAGGAATCTTTAGCCGTAATATCCTCGACGAGTACTAGCGCATCTTCCAATCGTTGTCCGCCCTTGAGTACTTCCGCAAACAGATCGCCCGTGCGCTCGAATCTCTTCACCACGTTGTCGATTCGAAAATCGTGCGGATCGATCCCGTGCTTCACTTCTTTCCAATCGAGCGGCGTCGCCACCGGCGCCCCATCGTAGGCCCGCACCACATACGGCGCCGAGATCGTCTTCCCTGTCCCTATCTGCAGATAATCGAAATAGACCCGATCTTTTTTACGCTTCTCGACGCTGCGCGGGGTCGTAAACAGATTCGGCTCGCGGTCAAGCGCCAGGTGCGACAACACCTCGGCGAAACTGCGCACCTGCTCGTAAGTGTAGACAGGCGCCAGCGGAACATAAACATGCATCCCGTCGCCGCCGGTTGTCTTGGGATATCCCTCCAACCCAAGTTCCAGAAGTAACTCCCGTACTAGCAGCGCGGCGTCAACAATCTTGTCGAACGAAGCGGCTACCGGATCTAGATCGAGCAGCATCCAATCCGGATGCTCCAGATTCCCTGCCCGGCTCATCCAGGGATTCTGGTCGATGCACCCCAGGTTCACCAAATACAACAGGCTGGCCCGGTCGTTCGCAATCGGATAATGGTTCGTCTTCGGCGGATGATGTTCCACGATGGGCTCGCAGCGCAACCAGTCGGGAAAATGCGTCGCGTTCTTCTGGAAGAAAAACTCCTCGGCAATCCCATTCGGATAGCGCTTCATCGAAAGCGGACGATCTCTCAGATGCGGCAGCAGCCAGCGCGATACCCGATCGTAGAAACTTAATAAGTCGCGCTTTTTCCAGCCATCCTTTGGGAAATACACCTTGTCCAGATTTGTGAACTTTAGCCGGCGCCGGTCTACCGTAACAGTCGCCTCGCGTCCGCTGAGGTCCAGCTCAGTATGCGGAACCTCCGCGGGTTCGGCTGCGGAAACTTCTGAGGGCGGCTCGGCTGGCTCTTCGTCCACAACCTCTGCTGCCCGTTTATCTTCCCGCAGCCCCACAAATACAGGAGCGCGTAACATGCCTTCTTCGGTTCGCTCTAAAAATCTCACTTGGCAAACCACTTCCGGCTTTACCCAAGTTACGTCCTTGATCTTCGGCTTCGGCGTAAAAGGACTCGCTTTAGTAATCAGCGGTTCTATCCTCTTATAAATGGCCTTCATCAGTTTGTGATCGAAGCCGGTTCCCACCTGGCCCACATGCCGCAGCTTGCCATCTTCGTGAACGCCCAACACGAGCGCGCCGAAAAACTCTCTCTCCCCCTTGGTGAAGCCGCCGATCACGAACTCCTGCTCATTCAGCACCTTCACCTTGAGCCAGCAGTTCGAACGCTTCGATTCATACTTACTCCGCCGGTCCTTCGCAAGGATGCCTTCGAGGTTCATCTGCCGCGCTGCCTCGAACATCTGCTCGCCCCCGGTCTCGAACGTCTCCGAAAGCCGCACATGGCCGCCGGGAGTCACCAGCGTGGAAAGCAGCCGTTTCCGTTCTTCCAAGGCAACACCGCGTAAGTCGTAACCATCGACATACAAAACGTCGAACAAGAACAGCGTCACCGGCGTGGTCTCCGCGAGCCGCGGCACGGCCCCCGCGTTCGCCCCAATGCGCGGTTGAATCATCTCGAATCGCGCGCGCCCGTTTTCATCCAATACGCAGATCTCTCCATCCAGCCACGCCGTTTTCGCATTTACCATATCCGGCAACCCGGCCAATTCCGGATACTGCCGCTCGCATCGGTTGCCCCGGCGCGACGCAATCTCCAGCTTTCCGTTCTTCACCAGGCACAGCGCGCGTATGCCGTCCCATTTGATTTCATAGATCCACTGCGCTCCAGTCGGCGGCTTCGTGACGGCCGTCGCGAGCATTGGTTCCAGATTCGCGGGCGCCGTCCCCTTTCTTGCCCCCGGCAAATCGGCCACGGTCACCGGATCGATATCTGCCGCAATCTCATCCTGCGTCCGCTTGGTCGCGATACTCCAGGCATATTGATCGATGTCATACCCCGGAACGGCGAATTCGTCTTTCTTCTTGATCAGCAGCCACTCGTTGCCCTTCCCAGAGCGCACAGCCCGATTGGTGGGCGTTGTGCGCGATCCCCTGAGGTCATGTTTCATATGCACGATGGCGAAATCGCCGTTTAACTTCACCCCGTGCAGCTTGAATTTGAAATCGCCGCGGTCTAGCTGCTCCTGCGCGGTGGCGTCTCCCAATAACTCATAGGCGCCTTTGTCCCACAGCATCACGCTGCCTGCGCCGTAGTTCCCCTTCGGGATGTTGCCTTCGAAGGCGCCGTAATCGAACGGATGGTCCTCCACCTTCATTGCCAGCGCCTTGCGCGCGGGATCCAGGCTCGGCCCTTTCGGCACCGCCCAACTCACCAGAACCCCGTCCACCTCCAGCCGAAAATCGTAATGCAGCCGCGTGGCGTCATGCCGCTGCACGCAGAAGAATCCGCCCCGGCCATCGCCCTTCCCGGCAGGCTCTTCGGGCTTCGGCTCCGGCGTCTTTTCAAAGTGCCGCTTCTTCGCGTATTCCTTGAGGCCCATCTCTTTAGACCCAGCTTCTAGCGGCCATTATGTCAGCCTACCCACGGCCCCGCCCCAGACTGCTACCCTTAAGAACACTCCCCCTGCCGTCGTCGTAAATGAATTTCTCGGAGCAGCTCAAAGATCAGCTCAATATCGTCGACGTTGTCGGCCAATATGTCCGCCTCAAGCGCCAAGGCGGCGGTGCGCGTTACGTTGGCCTCTGCCCGTTCCACTCCGAAAAGACTCCTTCCTTCGGCGTCCACAGCGTCTTGCAGTACTACAAGTGCTTCGGCTGTGACGCCGCCGGCGATGTCTTCAAGTTCGTTCAGGAAATCGAAAGCCTCACCTTTCCCGAGACTCTAAAGCTCCTCGCCGAACGTTACGGCATCCCCATGCCGGAACGCCACCGCTCCGACGATCCCGAAGCGCAGCGCCGTGCCGCGCTCATCGAGATGCATGAGATTGCCGGCGATCTTTTTCAACAAAACCTGCGCTCCCCCTCGGGCGCCGACGCCCGCCGCTATCTCGAATCGCGCAATGTCTCGAAGGCCGCGATGGACGAATTCCGTCTCGGCCTCTCCGACCCCTCCGGCCAACAGCTCCTGCAAAAACTTCAGCGCTTCGGCCCCGCCCTAATGGAAGAATCCGGCCTCGTCAGCCGTCGTCAGGAAGGCGCTGGCCACTACGACCGTTTCCGCGCCCGCTTGATGTTTCCCATCCATAACGAGTCCGGCAAACTCATCGCCTTCGGGGCCCGAGCTCTCCGGCCCAACGATGAGCCGAAATATCTCAACTCCCCCGAAACGCGCGTCTATAAGAAATCGTCCGTCCTCTACAATCTGCATCGCGCCAAAATCGACGCTCGCAAGAACGATCGCCTGATCCTCGTCGAAGGCTACATGGATGTCATCGGCGTTTACTCGGCGGGGATTCATGAAGTGGTTGCCAGCAGCGGGACCTCGCTTGGCCTCGATCAGGTCCGGGCCATCAAGCGCCAAGTCGCTCAGCAAAGGGCCGGCGCCGGTCAGATTGTTCTCAACTTCGATCCCGACGCCGCCGGCGCTCGCTCAACCGAAAAGTACATTTCCGTATTGCTGGCCGAGGGTCTTCGCGTGAAGGTGCTATCGATTCCCGGCGGCCAGGACCCCGACGAATACATTCAACAGAAAGGCGTCGAAGCCTATCGCCAGCTCCTCGATAACGCCGCTTCCTATTTCCACTGGCTCGCCGGCCGCGCCCGCGAGAAGTTCGACATGCGCTCCGCCGAAGGCCGCATGGACGCCTTCAAATTTATCTCGCCAAGCATCGAGCAGGTTCAAGACAAGCTGGAGCGGTCTGTAATCGCCAACGAAATGGCCGAGTATCTGAAAGTGGATCGCGACGCCATCGCCCAGACCTTGCGGCGCGCCCCCGCGCCCGCGCGTCCGCAGCGTCCCGTTCAGATTGCATCCACCCTTCCGTTCAACGAAAAGCTGCTGATCGCGTGCCTGCTCATCAGCTCCGAAGCCCGCCAAACCATCAAACACTATCTTGCGAGCGCGAACATCCTCCACCTCTTCGAGCTCCGCGGAATCTTCGATACCGCTCTGGCGCTTGACGACGAGGGCGTTTCATTTTCCTTGGAATCTCTCGCGAGCCGCCTGGAGCCGCGCCTCCAGCGCATCGTAACCGAGCTGAGTTTCGCGGACCTCGACGTCAGGGAAGACAACGCCGTCCGGCATACTCTCGATTGCTTTCGCGCGTGGGAAACCAAGTCGCTGCAAGCCGAATTCGAATCCCTGCGCCGGCGCATCCGTGAACTCGAACAGAGCGGAAATTTAGCGGAAGCCATGCGCCTCGCTGGCGAACTCGACAAGATCCGGCGCCCATCCTCGGGATCGTGAATCGTGTTGTACTATGAGAAGTCGAGAATTTCAGGGGTGCCTCGACACGTTGTGCATTAGGGTTGTTGTGGACTTCTTACCCGCAATTGATCGCATCGCAGATTGACGAAGGCTGTGGATGCAAGACAGTAACGACAAAGGCTTCGGGCTCTACGATGAGGTCGCCGGAGTCATGCGCGACGACCTGGCTAACGGCGCTGACCTCAACGACCTTCTGTTCCCCGATCTCGATGGGGCCGCGGTCGAGCTTCTCGATGAGTCCAAAGATTTCGACAAGAAAGAACAGGACTCCGAAGACCTTTCGGACCTGGACCTCACGCCTGGAACCCTCGACAAGAGCAACGATTCGGTTCGCGTCTATCTCCGCGAGATGGGCATGGTTCCGCTCCTCACCCGCGACGGCGAGATTGAGCTGGCCAAGCGCATCGAGCGCGGCGAAAACTCCGTGCGAAAAGCTCTGTCCCGTTCCCGGCTGATCATCCAATTTCTGCTGGACACCAGGCACGCCATCGAGCGCGGCGTAGTCTCCGTCTTCGACGTTCTACAAGCGCCGGACTTCCAGCCTGGCCGCGACGAAGAGGACACCCTTCGTTTGCTTCAGGAAGAGCTGTTCAAGGCGACGCAGGAGATCGACAGGCTTTATCGCAAGGCCCAGCAGACGCAGCAGAAGCTCATCGGAACTTCGCGCGCCATGAAGCCCAAGCAGCACCGCAAGCTGCGCTTCGAGTACGCTCGCTTGATGATCTGCATCTCTCGCCAGATACGTGCGCTGCCTTTTGCCACCCGCTATCAGCGTTCCTTGAGCGCTGCCTTCAGGAACATCGTCGATCAACTCAGGCCCCTTGAGCAGGAAATCGCGCATCTCCAACGCAAGCTGGAGGAGCCGCTTGTCGCCGAATCCGGCTCGGCGCCTGCCATTCGCAAGCAGCTCAAGATGCTTTCCGCCCAGATTCAGGCTCTGGAGGAAAAGTGCGGGTCAACCAGCACCGAGCTGCGCCGCACCTTGCAGATCGTCGAACGTGGCGAAGAGGAAACCGAGTGCGCCAAGAAGCGGCTGATCGAAGCTAATCTGCGCCTGGTCGTCTCCGTCGCCAAGCGCTATACCAATCGCGGCATGCAGTTTCTCGATCTGATTCAGGAAGGCAACATCGGATTGATGCGAGCCGTCGATAAATTCGACTACAAGCGCGGCTATAAGTTCTCCACCTACGCCACCTGGTGGGTCCGCCAGGCCGTCACTCGCGCCATCGCGGACCAGGCGCGCACCATCCGCATTCCGGTCCATATGATCGAGACCATCAATAAGCTGGTGCGTCTCCAGCGGATGATGCAGCAGGAGCTTGGCCGCGAGCCCACCACCGAAGAGCTGGCGGTCCGCATGGACCTGAATCCGAGCAAGATCCGCCGCGTTCTACGCATCGCGCAGGAACCCATCTCCTTGCAGACTCCGGTCGGCGAAGAAGAAGAATCGAATTTGGGCGATTTTCTAGTGGACAGCCGCATGGTCTCCCCATCGGAAGCCGTCATCAACCTGAATCTCCGCGAACAAACCGCCGAGGTGCTCAAGACGCTCAGCCCGCGCGAAGAGAAAATCGTCAAGATGCGTTTCGGTTTGCAGGACGGCAGCGAACACACGCTCGAAGAAGTGGGTCAGAACTTCGCCGTTACGCGCGAGCGCATCCGTCAAATCGAAGCCAAGGCTCTGCGCAAGCTCCGCCACCCCAGCCGCAGCCACCGTCTACGCAACTTCCTCGAAAACGGCGCCGCCACCTGACGTGCTCCAGAGGACAGACGCCAAATGAGTTGGCTATAAATATCGAGTAAGAACTCTTCCGCCAGGTCGGCAAGACTCTCGGCTTCGCAACCAAAAACTCTGTTAGTGCCCTAAGTACTGAGGGTACCTTCGGACCAGTACCAAAATCGTTATCTAATTATTGCCCCATTGAGTGCAGCTGATCCAAAATTAATCGCCACTATACATGACTTGAATTATCCGCAGGCGCACACATGCTTAAACGTTTACAGGTCGGTCTTCTCCTTTGTTTAGTATCGCAAGAATTCCTCGCCGCGCAAATCGTTCCCTCCCCGGTAACCTCAGGACACCTGAGCAACTCTGCGCTAGTGGACGACGCCCAGCTTATTTCCCCCTCCCACGGCTGGGTGCTCTCTGGCGGGCGCCTTCTCTCAACCGCGACCAACGGGGCGCAATGGGCCGACATCACGCCTCCTTCGCTAACGCCGGCCACATCCATCGATGGAGTCTTCTTTCTCGATGAATCCCACGCCTGGGTAGTCCTGCACGCCTCCAGCGATCTACTCGCAAACAGTATTTACACAGCCGCCACCGGCGACGGGGGCCAGACGTGGACCACCAGCGCGGTTGCGGGTGGCGATCAGGACGTGAGCCACATGTACGGCGCTGGAGCTCATATCTTCTTTATAGACCGTACAAATGGATGGCTGTTCCTTCGAAGGGCAACGAGTTCCGCTGGTAGTCGAGGTTGGCTGTACAGCAGCACCGACGGTGGGCAGAATTGGCGGCTCCTGCCCGAGCCGCCGGCCTACGGACCCGTTCATTTCACGTCCAGGACCGTTGGCTGGCTAGCAGGCGGCCCGAATAATGTCCTCCTCTATGCATCCCGCGATGGAGGTCTGACCTGGACAGAGGAACGGGTTACTCCGCCCGCCGGAACTCATTCTGTAAGGGAGGTTTTCGAGCTGCCAGTATTTGACGATCTTAACTCAGGCACCCTCGCCGTCACCTTCAGCGTGATGCCGGCGGCGCATCCCCCGTTTCCCCCTCGTGATCTTGTAGCTGTCTACACGACCACCGATAGCGGAGCGACTTGGTCGCTGCAGCACTCTTATCGGCGGAACACGCTGGCCGACTCGCAGATAGTCGACTCGAAGGTAATCGACGTTTTCTCAGTGAACGGAGTTCTTGTAGTTGGACCCGATAAGGAGAAAAACATAGCCCCTCTACCCTCCTTGTTCGCCGGCGCAAGCATGCTCTCGGTGGGACGCCTGAGCTTCGTTGACGCTAACAATGGATGGCTTGTGCTCTCCGATCATCGGAACTGCTCCATTCCAGGATGCCAGACTACGACGGCGTTGCTATCGACTGTCGACGGAGGGAGAACCTTTATTACCGCGCTGTACGGCGCCGCAACGTATCGCGGACTGCCGATGCCGTCCCGCTGGGAAATTTCAGCGGAGACGGCTCCGTCTGTCTCGATGCAAGAAACGACGGTAACACCAGGACCAGGATATGTCGCACACGTCAACCCCGGAGCGCAAGGCTTGGACAGTTGTTCCGATATGGAAAATATTCTGGGCGGGTTAGAGCAAGACGCGGCAAGCTACGAATCAATGGGGTTCTATCTCGGCGGCTTGACCGCAACCTTGCCAAAGGTATCGTGCTTTGTTCCCTACCCCCCGAGCCAGGACATCTGGCTCAAGGAGATGTCCTGCATTGGATACTTCTTCGAACCGATATGGGACGACCTACAAGCGCCTTGCAGCGGCAACAGCCAACTCATAAGCACGAACGTCTCTATTGCCGCCGCCGAGGGAACCGCATCTGCGGACGAGGCGGCGAACGCCCTCGCGTCGCGAGGTTTCGGAGGAATGGGTGCAGGGGGAACGTCCATCGCCTATTTAGATATCGAGGTTTACAATCCACCGGCCGGTGACACCACCTGCAGTCCCGCCGTGCGGGCCTTCGTGAACTCGTGGATAGCGGAGATGCACAAAGACGGTTATCAGGCCGGCGTCTACGCAAATCCGGTCAATATAAATAACGATATGTCGCCGGGAGCCATTGCCAACGTTCCGGACGATATCTGGGGAGCGCTGGCGAACAAAATAAACAATGCGAATATGCCGCCCGTCCCGGCAGGCTGGTGGATAAACAGCCAAAGAACACACCAATATAACATCGCTCAACCAATTGCGAATGTAAGCCCTGTATACCTATTTGACTATGATTTCGTAAATGGCGCAGTGCTGACCTACGCTAATAACTACAGTTTGTGCCAGACTGCCTGCACAAATCCATGTAACCCGTCCTGCCCGGACTATGCCCCTGGCGATCCGCTGTGCAATCCCACTCCACCGTCTTGCGATTGCTATGAGTGCGAGGGCGAGAGCGGACCTGAATGCTGCTGTGCCAGTTGCGGGCTCCTCTGTTGAGCAATCAGAGCACATGAGAGATTAAAGAACGGAGAAAAAACACATGCGAAAACTCCTGTCGGGCACTTTATTGGCTACGCTGCTTGCTTCCGCGGCTGTCGCCGCAGAGCCAGGCGAGTGCCCCGTCTTCACGCAGGGGAAACAAATACAAGTCCTAAACTACGTCCGGTCGCGTTATGAATTTACTAGCTCAACGAACCTTCGAGTTGTCTCGAGTGAGCTCCTTTCAGATAGCTGCTACCGAAAGCTCGTGCTCTCGGTTGACAAACCCGCCTCTCGGACCTTCCCAATCTATCTTTCCGAAGACGGCAACTATCTGATTCCCGTCTTGCTCGACTTGAACACAGATCCGGAAGAAGAAAAAAGAATAGTGGCGCGACAGGTATCTCGCGCCCTTCTGAGCGATCCATCCCCGTCCCTAGGCGGAGCGGACAGGCCCGTTACAATCGTCGAGTTTTCAGATTTTCAGTGTCCCTATTGCAGACGCTTTTCGGACATGTTCGAATCCCTTGCGCAGGCACAAAAGGACAAGGTGAGGCTGATCTTCAAAGAGTATCCCCTTCAAATGCACAAATGGGCTCGTCGAGCCGCCGAGCTCGCTGCATGCAGCGGCCTTCAACGGGACCGAGCGTTCTGGGATGCGGACAGATTCTTCTTCCGTAGTCAGAAAGAGATCACCTCGGAGAACATCGATAGCAAATTCACTGAGTTTGCGAAAACAGACGCTGAGATCGACGTGAATGGTCTGAACGGGTGCCTGGCCGCTCATGCAGCCGATGCCGTCCTAAACAGGGATGCCGCACTCGCCAATTCACTATCGGTCACCGGAACACCCACTGTATTCGTCGATGGGCGAAGAGTTACTGTCCGAACGCTAAACGAGCTATCCGATCTCATCGATACCGCCGAAGCCAGAGCCCTCGGCCAACATACAAGTGCCGCCGGTAACATACCTTCGCGCTAATTCACAACCACCACCGGCCCTCGCATCCGCCCTGTACGGGTTCAACTCGCCCGAAGCAGGTTGCTGCCGCTCCGCTTTGGAAACGCGTGAAGCCCCGCGTACGCCGTAATCCTCTAGCTCTCGCCTGCGCTATCTTGGTCCTTTCTCCTCATGCCCGATACGGACATCGCGGCAGTCACGCCGCAGCATCCAGTCACGCCTCCGCGTAAGGTCCCCAAACCGAAAACCGCTGCCGAACGCAAGGCCCGCTTCCAACGAATCGTAACGGAGCTCGACAAGCTCTTCCCTCGCGCGACCTGCGCGCTCCACCACAAAGACGCGTGGCAGTTGCTGGTCGCGACTATCCTGTCAGCTCAATGCACCGACGAGCGCGTGAACAAAGTGACTCCGGGCCTGTTCGAGAAATATCCTCGGATCGAAGACTTCGCCCACGCCTCCCGGGAAGAACTCGCCAACGACATCCGTTCCACCGGATTCTTCAACAATAAGTCCCGATCTTTGATCGGCGCGGCCAACAAAATACTGAGCGACTACCACGGAAACGTCCCGCGCACCATGGACGAATTACTCCTCGTGCCCGGCGCGGCTCGAAAAACTGCGAACGTTGTGCTCGGAACTGCGTATAACATCCCAAGCGGAGTTGTGGTGGATACGCATGTGCAAAGAATCTCGCTTCGGCTCGATCTCACCCGGAACACCGATCCCGTCAAGATCGAGCAGGACTTGATGAAGATCGTTCCTCAGGATCGCTGGATCTTGTTTTCCCACCAGGTGATCCATTTCGGACGCCAGATCTGCGTCGCCCGCAAGCCGCGCTGCGCCAATTGCCCGCTCGATGCAATTTGTTACGCAAAGGATAAGGCACTCGCATGAACCCAGACCCGCTTCGCCGGTTTTTCCGAAGTCAGCTTGCAAAGTGTTCGACCGATGGCGTCACGCGCCGGGCCTTCCTCGGCGCCGCCGCCACAACCGCCTCCCTTTTGTCTGCGCCCGGCCTCTTCGGGGCTCCCGACGACGCCTCTCAACAGCCCGTCGCCGCCCTCGAAAATCTCGCCGCCAACGCGCTCGCTGAGGCCAAGCGTCAGGGCGCGAGTTACTGCGATATCCGCATCAACCGCTACCGCGACCAATATTCCGGCTATCGTCTCTCTCCGCAGCGCGGAAGCTCCAAGACCGACGAGGTTCCCTTTGTCACCGACCAGCAGAGCTTCGGCTTCGGAGTGCGCGTCATCGTCAATGGGCAATGGGGTTTTGCGGCTTCTCCTCTGGTCACCGCCGACGAAATTGCTCGCATCGCGCGCGAGGCGGTATTGGTCGCAAAGGCCAACTCCGTTCTGCAGGCCGCTCCCGTCCAGCTTGCCCCCACGGCCAGCTATAAGGACCGCTGGATCTCCCCGCATGAGATCGATCCCTTCTCCATCTCCGTTGGCGAAAAACTGGATCTGCTGCACACCGCAACCGCCGCCATCAAGAAGAACCCGAAAGTATTCTCGGCCTTCGGCATGCTCGGCTTTCACGCCGAAGATAAATATTTTGCTTCAAGTGAAGGCTCCTCCATTCAGCAATATATTGTTCAGGTCTATCCCTTCCTGACCGCCAGCGCCGTCGATTTTCAGAACGGCGTCTCGCGCGAACGCTCCTATCAAGTCGCGCCGCTGTCGATCGGTTGGGAATACGTGCCGAAAATGAACCTGGGCGAGAATGCCTCTCGCATCGCCGAAGAGTCGGTGGAGCATCTCGCCGCGCCTCCCGTCAAGCCCGGCAAGAAGGACCTGGTTCTGCTCCCAAGCCATCTCTGCCTGACGATTCATGAAAGCCTGGCGCATTCCACCGAGCTGGACCGCGCTCTCGGCTACGAAGCCAATTTCGCGGGCACGTCTTTCCTGACCCCCGAAAAGATGGGTAATTACCGCGTCGGCAGCGATATCGTCACCGTCTATGGCGACCGCACCACCGAACATGGTCTCGCGACCGTGAAGTACGACGACGATGGCGTACGCACGACAAAATTCCCCATTCTCGACAAAGGAATCTTCGTGCATTATCAGACCATCCGCGACCAGGCCCACCTGGTCGGCGAGAAGGAATCTCGTGGCTGCTGCTACTCGGATTCCTGGTCCGACATCCCTTTCCAACGCATTCCAAACGTATGGCTCGCGCCCGGGCCGCGCGATACCACGCTCGACACCCTGATCTCCGGAGTAGACGATGGCGTTCTGATCGAAGGCACAGGAAGTTGGTCCATCGATCAGCAGCGCTATAACTTTCAGTTCGGCGGCGATGCCTTCTGGGAGATCAAGGGAGGAAAGAAGGGCGGCATGATCTCCCGCGTCGCCTATCAAGCCCGCACTCCAGACTTCTGGCACTCGTGCGACGGCATTGCGGATGCCAGCTTCTGGCAGCAATATGGTCTGGCTAATGACGGCAAAGGCGAACCGGAGCAGACCAACGCGATGAGCCACGGTTGTTCCCCTTCTCGCTTTCGCCAAATCAATGTGCTGTTGACCGACTAGGAGACCGGGATGATCGCCAGCCAGGACGCCAAGAATCTCATCGACAAAGTAATCGGCTATTCGAAACTCCCGGAGTGCCACGCCGACCTGAACTTCACCGAAACCGTCTTCATACGATTCGCCAATAACGGCATCACTACCTCGGGTTATCAGTTGACTCAGCAGATCTCCATCACTTCCGTAACCGAAGACCATCGGAGCGGCAACGCCGTCGTCAGCGAGCTATCGGACGACGCCCTCAGGCGCGGCGTGCAGCAGGCCGAAGACCTGGCTCGCATTTCGAAAGCCGACCCCGAGCATGTCGCCCCTCTCGGCCCGCAACACTACCCAACGCTGAACAACTTCGATTCCTACACGAGCAACGCTCGCGGCGATCTGATGATTCCCCACGTGAAAGCCATCATCGACGCGGCGCGCGCGAAATCGTTGACCGCCGCGGGCTTCATCACCCGCTCGGCGCAGGCCGTCGCGGTCGGCAACAAGTCCGGCTTGTTCGGGTTTCACACCTTCACCGATTCGAGCCTGACCAACACGATGCGCAATCGCGAAGGAACCAGTTCCGGTTGGGCGACCGAAGTCTCTACTTGCATGAAGGATCTGAGCGGCGAATCCGTGGGGCGGATCTCCGCCGGAAAGTGCGTCGATGGCGTTGGCAAGAAGCGCCTCGATCCGGGAAAATACACGGTGGTCCTCGAACCCGCCGCTGTCAGCGACATAATCGGCTGGTTCGGTTTTGGAATCGACGCCCGCTCGGCCGAACAAGGGCAATCCTTTTTGAGCCAGAAGGGCAAGCCCGGCGAAACACGGCTCGGCGAAAAAATGTTTCCCGAATATGTGACGCTTCGCAGCGATCCGTTCAATACCAAGCTCTCCGCGAAGCCCTGGGGTCCGGCGCTGCTGCCCAACGAACGCATCGCCTGGGTCGAAAACGGCGTCATGAAGAACATGTTCTGGGATCGTTTTTGGGCTGAGAAGGCCGGCCGCAACCCCACGCCTTTTCCTGTGAACCTGGTTCTCGACGGCCAGAACAATACTCTCGACGACCTTGTGAAATCGGTCGACAAGGGTCTGCTTGTCACTCGCTTCTGGTATATCCGTACGCTCCAGCCTCAGACCTTGCAGCTCACCGGACTTACTCGCGACGGCGTGTTCCTGATCGAGAACGGCAAGGTGACAGAGCCTGTGATGAACTTCCGGTGGAACGAAAGTCCCGTACGCGTTCTCCAGAACACCAAAAAGCTGACTCAGCCCGTTCCGGTGGAGGGCGCGGAAGCCGGCACATCCTTCGCACCCGCTATCGTCGCCACCGATTTCAACTTCGCCAGTGTATCCGATGCCATCTGAGCGGCGGTCGCCGAGGGCGATGCCGGCCCCTCGCTGATGCGCCTTTATCTCGGCATCGACGGCGGCCAATCGAGCACCACAGCGCTCATCGCCAATGAAGCTGGCCGCATTCTCGGCCGCGGGCTCGGCGGCCCTTGCAATCACGTCGCGGCCGAAGAACGCCGCAAGAAATTCCTAACCACCATCGGCGGCTGCATTGCCGAAGCCTGCCGCGAATCGAGGCTCGATCCAACTTCAGTCGCCTTCGCGGCCGCGTGTTTCGGCTTCAGCGGCGGCGTCGAAGATAAAGAGCCCTACGTGCGCGAGCTGGTCCGCGCCGAAAAATACAGGTTCACTCACGACGCCGAAATCGCTTTAAACGGCGCAACCGGCGCCCGCCCCGGCATCGTCATGATCGCGGGTACCGGCTCCATCGCCTTCGGCCGCAATGGCGCCGGAGAAACCGCGCGGGCCGGCGGATGGGGCTACATCTTCGGCGACGAGGGCGGAGCGTTCGATCTGTCTCGCCTCGCTTTGCGCGCGGTCTTGCAGGCCGAGGAGGGTTGGGGCCCGCCAACAGAGTTGCGCGCTCTGCTGCTCGAAGCTGCCCAGGCGCCGAATGCCAACACCCTGATGCACAGCTTCTATAACGATTTTTCGCGAGCCGATATCGCCTCGTTCGCTCCGCTTGTAACCGAGGCCGCGCAGCGCGGCGACCGGGCGGCGCTCGAAATCGTGGAAGAGGCATGCCGCAAGCTGGCCTGGTACGTCGCCGGCGTCCACCGACATCTCTTTCAGCCAGAAGACCGCGTTCCCGTGGCCCACATCGGTGGAGTCTTTCAAAGTTCCCTATTGCGAGAGGCTTTCGCGCGCGCCGTTAACGCCTCCATCGGATGCGAAGCCGGCCCTCCGCGCTATAGCCCGGCCGAAGGCGCCATCCTCGAAGCGCTCCGTCTCGACGGCATCACAGGCGTCCACCCGCCCGCCGGAACTTCGTAACCGCCTTGCCCACGCGAGAAGCACCGCGCCGCCGCTATAATGAGGACACTCAAGGAAGTAGTGACGCACATCTTTCCATGGCTCTAACGCCATCAACCGGTTCTCATGACGTCATTGTCATTGGCGGTGGCCCGTCGGGATCGGTGACCGCATATCGCTTGGCTAAGGCTGGCGTGCGTGTTCTGCTTATTGATGCCAAACGCTTTCCTCGTGAGAAAGCCTGTGGCGGCGGGATTCAATTTAAGGGTGCGCAGAAGATTCCTTTCGAATGGGATTCGGTCAAGAGGGGAACGCTGTCGGGCGGCGATTTCAGCTTCCGGTTCTCCGACCGATTCTCGCGAACGTACTCGAAGCCGCTCGTTTATAGCGTTCTCCGCTATCAGTTCGACGAGTTCTTGCTTCGCAGCGCGGAAGCGGCGGGCGTCCAACTCGTCGAGGGCTTTAGCGCCAAGAACGTCTTGGAGACCGATAAAGGTGTAAGTGTTGAAACCGAGCGCGGAGTCTTCAACGCGCGCTTTGCTGTGGGCGCGGATGGGGCTAACGGAATTTCGAGGCGTTCTATAAACGCGAGAGCGGACTATTTCTGGCAGTCCGGTCTCTACTGTGAGATTCCTGAAGGAGACATAATTAGCGGCAAACTCAATGAGCCGTTGATGCGTATCGATTGGGGCACTCTTCCAAGCGGATATGGCTGGATTTTCCCAAAACAGGGCTCGGTAAATGTCGGGGTGGGCTGTCCAAATCAGATCGCTCGAATAGCTCGTCCCTATTTCAATCGATTTATTGAAAGGGAACAACTCCTGAAGCCCGGCGTCTTTGACAAGACAGCCGTCAAAGGACATCAACTACCGACGTTAACTCACAAGACCAGATTTTCAAGCCGCAACACGCTGCTTGTTGGGGACGCCGCGGGTCTGGTGGAGCCCTTTACAGGCGACGGTATCTCCGCCGGCCTCCATAGCGCGGAGATCGCGGCCGAAGTAATCGTCCGCCAACTCGGAACCGCCTCAACCGGCCTTTCAGAATACGACAGGCGAGTACGTGCGGAAATAGCGCCTGAAATTTTTCTTTCCAGGAAGCTATTGAGTTTTTTCGTTGTTTTCCCGCGAATGGTTCACGAGATCTTCAAGCACAACATGAAGGTCTGGACCGCTTTCTGTCGCGTGTTGCGTGGAGAGGAATCGTTTCGGATCTTTCGTCAGAAGAAGTTCGGCGCCTTTGAATTTTTATGGTTGCCCATCGACGCCTGCGTCCAGGCGCGTGAACGCCGCTTACTAAACCAACCGCCGTCCAACAGCGCGCCCTGCACAGCCAACAATTCGCGAATAGTCGAATCGGTTCTTAGAAGGATGTAGAGGGGCCGTCCCGCGGACGCCCCGTTCGACCTATTCGTATCGCAGCATCTTGGCCGGATCGACGTTCGCTGCGCTGATTGCGGGACCTAATCCGGCGCCGATCGCGATGCCTAGAAAAAGCAGGCAAACAGCGACAAATGTGGGAGGATCGGTCGGGCTGACCTGAAAGAGATAGCTGCTTACAAATCGGGTCAGCATGATGGCGATGGCGACTCCAATCGCCACGCCGCACAACGCCAGCCGAAAGGTTTGACTTAACACTAAATGCCAGATGCTGGTCTGTGGTGCGCCAAGAGCGCGGCGAATGCCAAACTCTCGAATCCGCTGCGCAGTCGAATAGGAGATGAGACCGTAAATGCCAATTACGGCCAGCGCCAAGGCGACAAACGCAAAGAATGCCAACACCTGCATGAGAATCCGGCGAGGCCCGACTTGCGCGTCCACTAACTCCTGCATGGGTCTAATGTCGGAAACAGGTTGTGCGGGGTTCAGCGACTGAACAGCACGGCGAATATCGGCGGCAAAGTTCATCGGATAGTTCTCGACACGCAAGGCCACCATCGCGGAGGGCGGCGCCGTTTGGGCGAACGGCAGATATACGCTCCGATTCCAGCCTAAGTTGTCCAGGCTTTGATGGACATCGGCAACAATGCCTACCACCTCGGCGGGTTCTTTGTTGACCCCACCAATGAGAAGGCGTTGGCCAATTGGGTTTCGTCCTGCTGGATAGTCGGGCCAGAAATGGCGGGCAAGGCCTTCGTCGATGATGGCGACTCGCGGTGTATCTTCACGATCGTGCTCGGTGAAAGCGCGGCCTCGCCTGAGTGGTATGCGGAGCGTTTGAAAGTAATCGGGCGAGACCATGAAGATAGCGCAGAGCGGACGTTGATTGAGTAGCAGGCGAGGTTGGCTCGCATCCTGCACGGGTGTGCCTGGATAACTGGTCATCGGAAGCGTCAATGAAACAGAGGCATGTTGGACGCCCGGCGATGAACTTAACTTCGACAATAGGCCCTCAAAAAAGGCGCGGGCATTCGCGTTAGGCGATAACGCGATACGGGCAGTGAGTAGACCGTGCGATTCAAAGCCGAGGTCTTGAGACCGGAGGTGAAGAATGCTTTCGATCAAGAGGCTTGTACCGATCAGCAGGACAATCGAAATCGCAATTTGCCCGATTACGAGCGCGCTTCGGAGGCGAACGGGGCGGGCGCTGCCTTGACTCATGCGGAGAACGGTCATCAAGTCCACGCGGGAGGCGCTGAACGATGGCGCCAGTCCAAAAAGAATGGCGGTAACCAGGCAGAGCCCGACAGCAAATGTGAGCACGGCGCCATCGAATTGAATCTCGCTTGCGCGCGGCAAATTGACTCCGGCGAACTGACGGATGGCGGATAGGCTCAGGTACGCAAGCAAAGCTCCCGCGAGGCCGCCCAAGATCGAGAGCAACAAGCTTTCCGCGAGCAAGTGTCTCACCACCCGCATGCGGCTAGCGCCCAGGGCGGAACGGATTGCGAATTCGGCCGAACGCCCGGCCGCGCGCGCTAGCGACAGGCTCGCCAGATTCGCGCACGCGATTAAGAGGACTAGCCAAACCGCTCCGAATAGTAACCAGAGTTCAAGGCGTACGCTCTCTACGACCGTCTCCTGCACAGGTACGGCGGTGGGGGGCGTCTTCGGTTTGGCATCGAGCATGGCGGCGTGGTCTTTTGCATAGGCTGCTTGCAGTACTTTGATTTCAGCTGTCGCCTGCTCTAACGTGACGCTGGGTCTGAGACGTCCGAACACGGTCAGAAACGGGCTGAGCGCGCGCGATTGCGGACTGAATTGGGGTGAATCCTCGGGTCGAGTGAGCCAAACGTCGAGACCAGCCAGAGGGAACCCGAAATCTGGCGGCAGAACGCCGGATACCGTGTACGCTCTTCCGGCCAGATCGATCGTCTGTCCAACAAGATGTAGATCGCTGCTGAACCGGCGCGCCCACAAGTTCGAGCTAATCAGCGCCGTGTTGTCCGATTCCGCGAAGCCCCGGCCCAGCAACGGAGATATGCCGAGAATTTCGAGAAAGTTGCCGGACACCCTGACGGTCTTTAGAAGCTCTGGCGCGCCGCGCCCGCTGAGGGCAAGGTCCTCTTCCATCGCGTAGGTGCCGACGGATGAAAAATTGTGAGCGCCCCATTTGATCTCGGCAAAATGAGTGGGCGTTGCGCCGCCGGAAATGATGACCAGCCGGTCGGGATCGCGGTATTCAAGCGGCTTCAACAGCACGGCGTGAATGATGCTAAAGCACGCTACGTTTGCCCCGATTCCGAGGCCAAGCGTGAGGACAGCTGCGGCAAAGAATCGGGGAGCGGTCCAGAGCGATTGGAGAACCCGCATAAAACGGAGTGTATGCCTTACGAATTCAGGATTGGAAGTGCCTGGAGCCGGGTGCGAGAATCGAACTCGCGACCTCAAGATTACAAATCTAGCGCTCTGCCAGCTGAGCTAACCCGGCTTATATAAGGAACTCCAAGCGCTGTCCCATTATCGAACGAGCGGCGAAACATGGCAACTCGGTCCGCCCGCTTGAAAGCTGTGTTCGTGCTGGCACAAAAAATCCGCCCGGAGCCTCGCCCCGGACGGATCTATGAGAGATGAACGCTGCGGCCTATTGAGCGGGAGGAGGAGGTCGATGGCCGCGACCGGCCGGTGCGTCCTTGACCGTGTAATCCGAAGGCACTTGGAAGAGCGAAGCCGGTGGATCGCCCCGCACGATGTTCGTCAAAGCGAACACCGACGAGCCGGAGCGCGGGTCATTGTGCTTCGCCATCACTGGAATCTGCAAATCGGGCGAATACCAGGTCTCGCTCGTCGATACGATCGGCTTGCTGTTGCCCATTTCACCCGCGGGAATGGTATGCACGATGCTCTTGCCCTGCGCCGCCACGCCGTTGATGTTTTGCGTACCCAGGTCCGATTCCACGCGGTTATTCGAATTCGGGCGCGGCGGTCTCGGCGGCTCGCCCCCCGCCTCTTCTCCCGGCGATTTGATGGCGCGGCGAGTCGCCGTCTTTTTATTTGGATCGAGCACATATGCGTAGCCGGCCACCGGATCGGAAAGGAAGACGATCGTCACCGGGCCGTTCTGCGCAAGTGGACCGCCGTTGATGGTGTGCTGTATGTAGGTGCGGCCCTGGCTATCGCGAGCCATGTGTCCGCTGATCGTATGGGTGATCGTGTTGCCGTCGGCAAGCGTCTGCGTGGCCTGGTCCGTCGCGTCCGCGGAAAACGGCGCCCCGGCCACTACTTTGCCCGCATGCATCCCGAAGCTGAATGGCGCCGGTCCGCCTTCCCCGCGAAAACGGTGTGGCCCTTCCGGCGGTGGCCCCGGCGGCGGTCCTCCGGATTGTGCATTCGCCCACGCACCGAACAGCAGCGCGGCGAAAACTGTCAGCGTGGCTTTCCTCATTCTGTTTCTCCTTCTTGGCAATCCCCCGGAACCTGTTCTCTCCTGCGCGACCCGTTACTCGCTGGCCAAAACATGAATACCTACCGGCCGGCCATCCATTCCAAGCAACACGTCCGCTAGCACCGACCGATCCTGCGCCGCCACTTCATTCGAAATCGGTTCGAATACGATCCCCGCGTCCGCCAGCGACTGAACCGGAACCTGCATTTGCACGATATGCGAAGTGTTCAACGGCAGATCGGGATTCGAATAGGGAAGCGCGACGAAGCTCTCGCCATCTACCTCGAACGCACTCGGCTGGGCGGCTGCCGCCGAACCCGTGCGCTTCACCGATTGTCTCCATTGCGGCGCAACCAGCAGCAGGAATGCGAGTGCCGCCGCGATCGCCACCGCCCACGACAGGCGCCGCACAACGTGCGAAGCGCCCGGCTTGGCCCGCGCCGCCAGTTCCCGCGCGTCCAGCTCGGTTTCGAGACGGGTGCGCTGCTCGCTCGACAACTCCACCTGCCGCGCGGCAACCGCCGATTCGATCCTTCCCGACACTTGTCGCAGCGCCTGGTATCGGCGCCTGCACGAATCGCAGGTTGCAAGGTGCGATTCCACCTCCTGCGCCTCCCCGCCCGGCAACTCCTCGTCTATGGCTTTAATCAGCAGCGCGCTCGGAAGATGAGATACCTCCTCGCAACCCTTCATAGCAGTTCCTTTACTTTCTCGAGACCCCGCTGAATGTTTTCGCCGACCGTCGAAACCGAGAGGTTGAGCACCTCCGCGATCTCGCGGTACTTGAACCCTTGCGCTCGCAACACCAGGCAGTCTCGCTGCGCCGCGCTCAACCCGCCAATGGCGTCGCGCACTAGCCGATTGCGTTCTTCGGCCAGTAGCTCTTGCTCGATCGAAGCGGCGGGGGAGGCCAGTTCGCCCGATACCGTCACATCCGGCAACGAATCCGTCCTGCTGGAACGAAACGCGCTTTGAGTGTTCCTTGCAAGATTATGGGAAACGCGATACAACCACGCGCGAAGATTTGCGCGATCCCCTCCGCCTAGCAAGTGCTGATGCAACTTCAGAAATGCTTCGTGCACCGTCTCCTGCGCGCTGTCTGCGTCCATCCCCAAAAATTGCAGATACCGGCGCAGTGGAACGCACTCGCGATCGTATTGTTCCAGTACAAGGCGGCGAACGGCGGTGTCTTGCAAATAGTCCGCCTTCCAAGTTGTACTTGGTAGTGGAAGAGTATCGGCTTGGCCCACGACGCTATTCCCCACGCGCTATTCCAATGTACTGTGCGCTGGGGCAGGCGCTTCGAAACCCGCGCCCGAATCTTCGATTGCGGGTTTAGCGAGGGCCACAAGAGAGTCTATGGGGAGTTGCACTTGGGGTTGGGGAAAACTCTCTTGTGGCCTGCCGTCTCGCATGCTAGGTGCCTATAGAACAGGCGAGCCGCCGCTTTTTCCGGCCCGCCGTCCAATTTTTTTGGATTTCTCCGATGTCCCCGGCCTACACTTCACATATGGCGCCTGCCGAAACTGCCGCGGAGGATTCGCTCCGCTATCCCATCGGACGATACCGCGCCCCGGAGTCCATCACCTCGGGCAACCGCATCGCTTGGATTGAAGAAATAGAGGCGCTCCCGCGCAATCTGCGGCGAGCCGTCGCGGGTCTGAACGAGGAACAACTCGAAACCCGTTACCGCCCAGGCGGGTGGACTGTGCGTCAATTGGTGCATCACATCGCCGATAGCCACCTGAACAGCTACTCCCGCTTCCGCTGGGCCGTGACCGAAGAATCGGCTGCCATCAAGACCTACGACGAGGCTGCTTGGGCCGAATTAGCGGACGCAAAGACCGCTCCCATCGAACTTTCGCTCGCCCTCCTGGAGCCGCTGCACGCACGATGGGCGCTGCTCTTGCGTTCCTTCTCAGATGCCGAATTCAAACGCGCGATGCGCCACCCCGAGTGGGGCGACGTGCCGGTCGAGTGGCTGTTAGGCCAATATGCCTGGCACTCCCGCCACCACGTGGCCCACATAAATAGGTTGAGAGAACGGCAAGGCTGGGACACCGGCTGAACTTAGAACCCATTCTTTGCTGGTGTGCCGCTATCCTCAATGCCTGGCGCTCTCCCTACCAGCCTCTAGATTGTGCACGTGCCAGGGTACGGTCTCGCGCACCACCTCGGGATGATCGCGAAGATAACTTATCGCGTATTTGTTCGCCGACGGATCGCTTTTCTGCTCGGCATACAATCTGGCCTCCTCTGCGGATTTCTCGCGCATGCCGAGCTCTCGGTAGATCAAGGAAAGATTGTAATGTGCAGACAGGTCGTCCGGGTCGATGCGCTGCACGGCTTCGTACTCGGCTCGCGCCAAGTCGTATTTTTTCTGTTGGTAGTAACAGATGCCGAGCTCGCGGCGAACATCCCGCGAGCGGGGAAATTGTTCCCGTATCTGCTGCAAATCTCCGATCGCTCCTTCTACGTCGCCCTCGCTGCGCTTCACCAGCGCTAAATAGAAGCGGGGGCGTGCGTCGCCCGGTTCCAGAGCCTCAGCCTCTAGCAGGTACGGTAGGGCTTCTTCATATTTTCCCCACTCGATCTCGCCGATCGCGGCGTTCGTATACCCGTCCGCGTAGTCCGGGTGCAAGGCGATTACACGCTGAAACGCTTTAACACTCTCTCCGGCTTGCTGGGCTTCGAGCAGAGCGATTCCGTAGTTGTTCCAGCGAACCCAGGTCCTATCGTCTGGCCGTGAGTATGCCTGTGGTCTGTTTACTCCAGTTAGGAATGTACGAGTTGCGCTTGCCATCTCCACGACCGGCTGCGTGTAACCCGCATGCATGCCAAAGTCGATGAAGTGTTGATCGAACCGGCGATATTTCACCGTGGCCGTTACCGTGACGGCCTCCCGGGCGTTCTGTGGCATCCTGAAGCTGTAACGCACTAACTGCGAACGGCCCGGCTGAATCGTATTGTTATACGGTATGATCCGGTTATTCCAAACCTCGTGCAGTCCGTTGAGTTGGCCTTTACTGTTTATAAGCCGATTGGTGAAAGCATGAGCTGACTCATCGAGGGTCCCGTCCTGCGACAGGCCCCCGCTTTCGGCCAATTTCTTGCCTCTCGCGTTTCTAACCACGAAGTCCACCCAGCTTTCATACATATCGCGCTGTTCCGGAACGTGGCTGTGTGCAATGCCTTTGTTTTCGATCACGACTGTGACCGTCAACCGCTCGCCCGGTTGCACCTCGAACGGCGTTGTTCCAATCGGCGCGACGATCCGCCCCCCAATCGCATACTTTGCGGAGTTAACGTCCGAATCCGTGTTCAGTTCGAGACCGAATATATCGATGTCGAAGACGGAATTCTGAAGAAAAGTAACTACCTTTCTATATTGCTCGGAAAATCCGTAATAGCGCGGAACCATCGTATTTGCGCCCACCCACCGGTGGGAATAAACGGCGCCGCCTCTCGCGGCGTAATCCTGCGTGCTTGCCGTCTCTCGCGGCATGTGACAGGACTGGCATGTCGAAACCATGTCCTTCCTGTAAAACGCTAGCGGCGACTCCTTGGCAAATCCCGAATCCTGCCATTCGTCATATAGCGAGATTGCTCGCTGCCACTTATAATCGTTCAACGACTTCGGCAGAGCGGCTTTGTGGCACGCAGCGCAAAATTCAGAGCTGCGATAGAGATCCTTCATCACCGCCTGACGGTGCCGATCTAGATGCGAAAGTATAGCGGCGTCGGAGACCATGCCTTGCACGGGCTCTCCGGTGGAATCTACCACAACAGCCGGCGTGCCCAGCGTGAAGCTGCCCGTTCCCCGCGTATCCACTTTTTGTATGGCATGGCAGACCGAGCACGATACGCCGTCCTCATCGTAGGGCCGCTTTTCAGGCGCGCCGGGCGCAATCGCCCCGGCCACTACCGCCACTGGGTCGTGACACCCTTCGCAATGGCGCGAAAACTCAATGCCCTTCTCGGTATTCAGCAGATTGACGTTTCGTAAGTACCACGGCGGGCGCTCCGAGTTCGAATGTGCCGACTGCCGCCATTGCGCATATATGGCTTGATGACAGTGGCCGCAATACTGCGCCGTGGGAAAGCTCTTCGGATCGATAAACCCTCCGCTTCCGGTCTGGATGTTCGACGGCCAAAACGGATTGTCTTTACCGAATCGATAACTGTAAGTCTTCGCGACGGCAGCCGAGTAAGAATCGAGCGCCGCTTCGGCAGCGCGGAGACAAGATGCGGAAGCGACAGCGAGCAGCATCGCCCTCAGTCCCCGTTCCGTAACTCCATGCCAGGAAAAAGATCTCGCCATCGAGCCGGCCTGAAATTAGTTCTTCTGGTTCTTCTGACGATTCGCCGCCACAATCTTTTCCACTTCATCCTTGGGGAGGTACTCTTCGGCTGCGGCTTGGGCACGCGGATCGTCGAATTTCAACAAATCCCTTGCCATTCCTTGCGCGACCTCTGCCGGCGCCCGTTGGCAAGCATCGACGATCAGCGGTATCGAAGCTTTGTCCTGGAGGTCTA